>Ga0209281_1000212_pt1 | contig 130216 bp, 126 predicted proteins | sample MedtruBG_FD_187514 | JGI IMG/M metagenome (GOLD analysis project Ga0209281, IMG submission 187514) | Root nodule microbial communities of legume samples collected from California, USA - Medicago truncatula BG (SPAdes) (version 2) | ecosystem: Host-associated > Plants > Roots > Nodule | place...
AATCCCGCTCTGCCCGTGACATGCGCCGTTCGCACGACGCTCTCGAGGCTAGCACCCTGTCTGTAGAAAAAACCACTGGTGAAGTTCACCTGCGTCACCACGTATCGCCAGAAGGCGTATACCGTGGTCGTAAAGTGATCGACAAGGGCGCTGACGAGTAATCCTTGTCCGCTCAAGTCATCGCGATTGACGCAATGGGCGGGGACTTCGGTCCCCGCAGCATTGTTCAGGCCAGCCTTGCTTGTCTGAATGCTACGCCCTCGCTGCACCTGACCCTCGTCGGTCAACCCTCCCTCCTGGAAGACATGCTCAACGGCCAATCGGCTGTCGATCGCGCGCGCCTGACGATTACCCCGGCGTCCGAAGTCATCACCATGGACGAAAAGCCGGCGCAAGCCTTGCGCGGCAAGCCCGACGCCTCGATGCGGGTGGCCCTTGAGCTGCTGCGCGATGGCAAGGTTCAGGCCTGTGTCAGTGCAGGAAATACCGGTGCACTGATGGCGCTGTCACGTTATGTGCTCAAGACCCTTCCTGGTATCGACCGGCCGGCGATGGTGGCGGCGATCCCGACCCAGCGCGGTTTCTGTCAACTGCTCGACTTGGGTGCCAACGTCGATTGCAGTGCCGAGCATCTGCTGCAGTTTGCCGTGATGGGCTCGGTCGCGGCGCAGACCCTGGGCATCGCGCGCCCACGGGTGGCGCTGCTGAACATTGGCACCGAAGACATCAAGGGCAACCAGCAGGTCAAGCTGGCGGCCACCCTGCTGCAAAACGCCCGGGGCATCAACTACATCGGTTTCGTCGAAGGCGATGGCGTGTACCGCGGCGAGGCGGACGTGGTGGTTTGTGACGGCTTTGTCGGCAACATCCTGCTTAAATCCAGCGAAGGCCTGGCAACGATGATCAGCGAGCGCATCGAAGCGCTGTTCAGGCAAAGCCTGGCCTCGCGCGTGGTGGGCGCCCTGGCGTTGCCCTTGATGCGCCGGTTGCAGGCCGACCTGGCGCCGGCTCGGCATAACGGCGCCAGCTTTCTCGGATTGCAGGGCATTGTGATCAAGAGCCACGGCTCGGCGGGCGTGCAGGGGTTTCAGAGTGCGATCAATCGCGCGGTGATCGAGATCCAGGAGAACCTTCCCGAGCGCCTGCATGGTCGCCTCGAAGATTTGTTAACTTAGGCGTTTTCTTCCGACAATGCTTAAATGTGACCGGCTGGTTCAACCGGCCATCCAACTGTCAGTTTCCTAGCGCCTCCAGGGGCGTCACTTTCTGACGACAAGATCATTAGGGGCTTTGTTTTCATGTCTGCTTCCCTCGCATTCGTCTTTCCAGGACAAGGTTCGCAGTCCCTCGGCATGCTGGCCGAGCTGGGCGCGCAATACCCGCTGATCCTTGAAACATTCAAAGAAGCTTCCGATTCCCTTGGCTATGACCTGTGGGCGCTGACCCAGCAGGGACCGGAAGAACAGCTCAATCAAACCGATAAGACCCAGCCGGCCATCCTTACCGCCTCGATCGCGCTTTGGCGCCTGTGGCTGGCTGAAGGCGGTGCGCGCCCGGCATTCGTCGCGGGTCACAGCCTGGGCGAATACAGCGCCTTGGTAGCCGCCGGCAGCCTGAGCCTCGGCGAGGCCGTCAAGCTGGTGGAGCGTCGTGGTCAACTGATGCAGGAGGCCGTTCCGGCCGGACAGGGCGGCATGGCCGCGATCCTGGGCCTGGAAGATGCCGATGTGCTGGCTGCCTGTGCCGAAGCGGCGCAAGGTGATGTGGTCAGCGCGGTGAACTTCAACTCGCCGGGCCAGGTGGTGATCGCCGGTGCAAAGGCGGCAGTCGAGCGCGCCATCGAAGGTTGCAAGGCCCGTGGTGCCAAGCGCGCCATGCCGTTGCCGGTCAGCGTGCCATCGCATTGCGAGCTGATGCGTCCGGCCGCCGAGCGCTTTGCCGAGTCTATCGCGGCCATCGATTGGCAGGCGCCGCAGATTCCCGTGGTGCAGAACGTCAGCGCCGGCGTGGCGGCGGACCTCGAGACGCTCAAGCGTGACCTGCTGGAACAGCTCTACAAGCCGGTTCGCTGGGTCGAGTCGGTACAGACCCTGGCCGCCAAGGGCGCCACTGAACTGGTTGAATGCGGCCCTGGCAAAGTGCTTGCTGGCCTGAATAAACGCTGCGCCGAAGGCGTGTCGACTTCCAACCTCAATACCCCAGACGCTTTCGCTGCCGCCCGCGCAGCGCAGGCCTGAACAGGAGAAGCTTGCATGAGTCTGCAAGGTAAAGTTGCACTGGTGACCGGTGCAAGCCGTGGCATCGGCCAGGCCATCGCCCTGGAACTGGGTCGCCAAGGCGCCATCGTCGTGGGCACCGCGACCTCCGCCGCGGGCGCCGAGCGCATCGCCGCGACCCTGAAGGAACATGACATCCAAGGTACCGGCCTTGAGCTGAACGTCACCAGTGACGAATCCGTTGCGGCCGTGCTGGCCAGCATTCAGGAGCAGTTCGGTGCACCGGCGATCCTGGTCAATAATGCCGGCATCACCCGCGATAACCTGATGATGCGCATGAAAGATGACGAATGGTTCGACGTTGTCGATACCAACCTGAACAGTCTGTACCGGCTGTCCAAGGGCGTGTTGCGTGGCATGACCAAGGCTCGTTGGGGCCGAATTATCAGTATCGGTTCGGTTGTGGGTGCCATGGGCAACGCAGGCCAAGTAAACTATGCTGCGGCGAAAGCCGGCCTGGAAGGCTTCAGCCGTGCACTGGCGCGTGAAGTGGGTTCGCGGTCGATTACGGTAAACTCGGTGACTCCGGGTTTCATCGACACCGACATGACCCGCGAACTGCCGCAAGCGCAACGTGAAGCCCTGCAGACGCAGATTCCGCTGGGTCGTCTGGGGCAAGCTCAAGAAATCGCGTCCGTGGTCGCTTTTCTTGCGTCGGACGGTGCGGCATACGTGACCGGGGCTACAATCCCGGTGAACGGCGGGATGTACATGAGTTAAATGTGACGGATTGCTTCAAAAAAATGTCATACGAGCTGTCTAAAATCCGTTATAAAGCTGCAATCAATTTATAGACAGCGGGCCACAGGGTTTGAGGAGTGAAGCTTTCGGTTGAAAAACCGAAAAGTTCTTCTATACACTTACCCACTGGCCAGCTGCCTGAATTTGTCCATTAGGAGTGAAAACAAGGTATGAGCACCATCGAAGAGCGCGTCAAGAAAATCGTTGCCGAGCAACTGGGCGTTAAAGAAGAAGAAGTTGTGAACACCGCTTCCTTCGTTGAAGACCTGGGTGCCGACTCCCTTGACACCGTTGAGCTGGTGATGGCTCTGGAAGAGGAATTCGAGACCGAGATTCCTGACGAAGAAGCTGAGAAGATCACTACTGTACAAGCTGCTATCGACTACGTTACCAGCCACCAGGCGTAATCGTTTTTAGTCGTTGCTCGCTGTCATGGAAAAACCGCACTGCCATAACGGCGTGCGGTTTTTTCTTTAGGCCTGATGCAAAGTCGTCATTAGAAAAAGGAGAGTGCTGTGTCGCGTAGACGCGTCGTAGTCACCGGTATGGGTATGTTGTCCCCACTGGGCACGGATGTGCCGGGCAGTTGGCAGGGCATTCTGGCTGGCCGCAGTGGCATTGGTCTGATCGAACACACCGACCTTTCTGCCTATTCCACCCGTTTTGGCGGCTCGGTAAAGGGTTTCAATGTCGAGGAATACCTGTCGGTCAAGGAAGCTCGCAAGCTTGACCTGTTCATTCAATACGGCCTGGCAGCCGGTTTCCAGGCAGTGCGCAACGCCGGCCTGGAGGTCACCGACGCCAACCGTGAACGCATCGGCGTGGCCATGGGCTCGGGTATTGGCGGCTTGACCAATATCGAAGAAACCAGCCGCACGCTGCACGATTCGGGGCCGCGACGGATTTCTCCGTTCTTCGTGCCGGGCTCGATCATCAATATGATTTCCGGTTTCCTGTCGATCCACCTCGGCGCACAGGGACCCAACTACGCCATCGCCACGGCGTGCACCACCGGTACTCACTGCATCGGCATGGCCGCGCGCAACATCATGTACGACGAAGCCGATGTGATGATTGCCGGCGGCGCCGAGATGGCGGCCTGTGGCCTGGGCATGGGCGGCTTCGGCGCATCCCGTGCCTTGTCGACCCGCAACGACGAGCCGACCCGCGCGAGCCGGCCATGGGACAAGGGCCGCGATGGTTTCGTGTTGTCCGACGGTGCTGGAGCACTGGTGCTTGAGGAACTGGAGCACGCCAAGGCGCGCGGCGCGACCATCTATGCCGAATTGATCGGCTTTGGCACCAGCGGCGACGCCTACCACATGACCTCGCCACCCGCCGATGGCGCCGGTGCGGCCCGCTGCATCGCCAACGCCCTGCGTGACGCTAAGATCAATGGCGACCAGGTGCAGTACATCAACGCCCACGGCACCTCGACCCCGGCCGGCGACCTGGCCGAGGCGCAGGCGATCAAGACGGTGTTCGGCGATCACGCCTACAAGCTGGCGGTCAGTTCGACCAAGTCCATGACCGGTCACCTGCTGGGTGCGGCAGGGGCGGTTGAAGCGATCTTCAGCGTGCTGGCGATCAACAGCCAGGTGGCGCCGCCGACCATCAACCTGGACGAGCCGGACGAAGGCTGCGACCTGGACTTCGTGCCGCACACGGCCCGCGGCATGGACATCGACGTGGTGTTGTCCAACTCCTTCGGCTTCGGTGGGACCAACGGCTCGCTGGTGTTCCGCCGGTTCGCCGGTTGATGGAGAGCTGGGTCGACGGTCTGCCGGCCGACGTCCTGTCGCTGAAAGATCGCGGCCTGGCTTATGGCGATGGGGTGTTTGAAACCATCGCCGTGCGCGGCGGCCGACCGCTGCTGCTGGCGCGCCACCTGCAACGCCTGGAAAATGGCTGCCGGCGGCTGGTGCTGAAGGTTGACCCGGTGGCGCTGAGCATCGAGCTGGAGGCCTACGCCCTAAGGCTGGGTGACGGCGTGCTGAAGTTGATCGTGACCCGCGGCGACAGCCTGCGCGGTTATGCGACGGACCCATCCGCCCCGGTACGACGCATCCTGCAGGGTAACCCGCCGCCGGCTTATCCTGCCGCCCATGCCGAACAAGGCGTGCATCTGTTTCCCTGTACCGTACGCTTGTCCGAGCAGCCCTTGCTCGCAGGCCTCAAGCACCTCAATCGCCTGGAGCAGGTGCTGGCCCGGGCCGAATGGACCGATGCACAGTACGCCGAAGGCCTCATGCTGGATGCGTCCGGGCGAGTGATCGAAGGGGTGTTCAGCAACCTGTTCCTGGTGCGCGATGGCGCATTGATCACCGCGGACCTGAGCCGCTGCGGCGTGGCCGGGGTGATGCGCGCGGAATTATTGTTTCAAGCCGAGTCCCTGGGTATCGCCACCGACATCACCGATATTCCCCTCGAACAACTGCACCAGGCCGATGAAGTCTTCGTCTGCAACAGCGTCTATGGCGTGTGGCCCGTGCGCGCATGTGGTTCGGCACGCTGGTCGGTTGGGCCGCTCACCCGTAAACTGCAGACCCTTGCCCGCGCGTTATTGGATGCCTGATTCGTGAGACGTAAATTCTTGCTGCTGCTGGAGACCGGACTGGTTCTGGCAGGGCTGCTGATGGGCGTTTCTGCCTGGAAGATTCATTCGGCGCTGCAACAGCCGCTGAACATCACCCAGGAAGAAATGCTGGACGTACCCAACGGGACCACCCCGACCGGGACCCTCAAGCGCCTGGAGGCCGACGGCCTGATCAGGGACGCTTTCTGGCTGCGCATCTACTGGCGCTTCAATCTGGCCGACCAGCCGTTGCACTCCGGTGAGTACCGGATGGTGCCGGGCATGACCATGGAAGGCCTGATCAGTGTCTGGAAGCGCGGCGAAGTGGTGCAGTACGGCGTGACCTTCGTGGAAGGCTGGAATTTCCGCCAGGTGCGTGCAGCGCTGGCCAAGACCGACAAGCTGCAGCAGACCCTTGCCGGTCTGAGCGACAGCCAGGTCATGGAGCGCCTCGGGCATCCCGGCGTGTTCCCCGAGGGGCGGTTCTTCCCCGACACTTATCGCTTCGTGCGCGGTACCTCGGATGTCGAGCTGTTGGCCAAAGCCTATGACCGGCTGGAAGACGTGCTTGCCAAGGAGTGGGCCCAGCGTGCCGCCGATGTGCCTTACACCCAGCCCTATCAGGCGCTGATCATGGCGTCGCTGGTGGAGAAGGAAACCGGGGTGCCCCAGGAACGCGGCCAGATCGCCGGCGTATTCGTACGGCGCATGCGCCTGGGCATGTTGCTGCAAACCGATCCCACGGTCATCTACGGCCTGGGCGAGCGCTACACCGGCAAGCTCACCCGTGCCCACCTCAAGGAAGAAAACCCGTACAACACCTATCTGATTCCGGGTTTGCCGCCCACGCCGATTGCGATGGTGGGCCGCGAAGCGATTCATGCGGCGTTGAACCCGACACCGGGCGACAGCCTCTACTTCGTCGCCCGAGGCGACGGCAGCCATGTGTTCTCCGACGACCTGGAGTCGCATAACAACGCTGTGCGCGAGTTCCAGCTCAAGCGCCGTGCCGATTACCGTTCCAGCCCGGCCCCGACCGCGCCGGACGGGCAGGCCCCGATTCCGGCGGCCTCGCCCGACACACAACCCGAAGCCGTGCCCCAGGTACCGGCGCAGCAACCGGCTCCAGGGCCGGATGCCAGCGAGCCGCCGAGCCCGCAATGACTCTGATTAAGGACTGCCCGTGACTGGCTTGTTTATTACGCTGGAAGGCCCGGAAGGCGCCGGCAAGAGTACCAACCGCGACTACCTGGCCGAGCGCCTGCGGGCCGCCGGCATCGAAGTGGTGTTGACCCGTGAGCCGGGCGGCACGCCTTTGGCCGAGCGGATTCGCGAGGTGCTGTTGGCGCCGATCGAAGAAGTCATGAACCCGGACACCGAGCTGTTGCTGGTGTTTGCCGCACGCGCGCAACACCTGGCCGAAGTGATACGCCCGGCGCTGGCCCGCGGCGCGGTGGTGCTGTGCGACCGCTTCACCGATTCGACCTATGCCTACCAAGGCGGCGGCCGGGGGCTATCCCTGGAGCGTATTGGTGCACTGGAAACCTTTGTCCAGGGCGACCTGCGGCCGGACCTGACCCTGGTGTTCGACCTGCCGGTGGAAATCGGCCTGGCCCGCGCCAGCGCTCGTGGCCGACTGGATCGCTTCGAGCTGGAAGGCCAGGCCTTCTTCAATGCGGTGCGCAACGCCTTCCTGGGCCGTGCCAAGGCCGATCCGGCGCGCTACCTGTTGATCGACGCCGCTCAGCCGCTGGCCCAGGTCCAGCAGTCCCTGGACGCGTTGTTGCCAGGTTTGCTGGAGCGCGCCCGTGGCTGAAGCCTATCCCTGGCAAGACGGGCTCTGGCAGCAACTGGCCGGTCGTGCCCAGCATGCCCACGCCTATCTGTTGCACGGCCCAGTCGGGATCGGCAAGCGGGCATTGGCCGAGCGCCTGATGGCGAGCTTGCTGTGCCAGCGCCCGACGGCCTCGAACGCGTGTGGCGAGTGCAAATCCTGCCTGTTGCTCAAGGCCGGCAGCCATCCGGACAATTACGTGCTGGAGCCGGAAGAGGCGGACAAGGCGATCAAGGTCGACCAGGTTCGCGATCTGGTCAGCTTCGTGGTCCAGACCTCGCAGATGGGCGGGCGCAAGGTGGTGCTGATCGAGCCGGTCGAGTCGATGAACATCAATGCCGCCAACGCCCTGCTCAAGAGCCTGGAGGAGCCTTCCGGCGACACCGTGCTGTTGCTGGTCAGCCACCAGCCTAGCCGTTTGCTGCCCACCATCAAGAGCCGTTGCGTGCAACAGGCCTGCCCGCTGCCAAGCCAGGCGATGAGCCTGCAATGGCTGGCCCAGGCCCTGCCCGACAACACCGACGAGGAGCGTGCCGAGTTGCTGACCCTCGCGGCCGGCTCGCCCCTGGCGGCTGCCAGCCTCCAGGCCCAGGGCGTGCGCGAGCAGCGAGCGCTGGTGGTGGACGGGGTCAAGAAACTGCTCAAGCAACAGCAATCGCCCACGCAACTGGCCGAAGGCTGGAACGCCATACCGTTGCTCCTGCTGTTCGACTGGTTCTGCGACTGGTCGAGCCTGGTCCTGCGCTACCAGCTCACCGAAGACGAGGCCGGCCTTGGGCTGGCGGACATGCGCAAGGTGATCCAGTACCTGGCGCAAAAAAGCAGCCAGGACAAAATCTTGAACATTCAGGACTGGATACTTGCCCAACGTCAGAAGGTGCTGAGCAAGGCGAACCTCAATCGGGTACTGTTGCTCGAAGCGCTGTTGGTGCAGTGGGCGAGTTTGCCTGGTCGCAACTGACAGACACCGCCTAGACTGAGCTCAATCGCAGCGGAGATCAGCATGAACGAACCTGTCAGTCCCGGCCCACGCAATGGCATCCTGTCCCTCACCATCAAGGACAAGTCGGTGCTCTACGCTGCCTACATGCCCTTCATCAAGAATGGCGGCCTGTTCATTCCCACGAACAAGCATTATCGCTTGGGCGACGAGGTGTTCATGCTGCTGAGCCTGATGGATGAAGCGGAAAAAATCCCGGTCGCCGGCAAGGTGATCTGGATGACGCCCAAGGGCGCCCAGGGCAACCGCGCCGCCGGTGTTGGCGTGCAGTTCAGCGATGGCGACAATAGCGCCCGCAACCAGATCGAAACCCACTTGGCCGGCTCCCTGAAGTCCGACCGTCCTACCCATACGATGTAGCCCAGCCCTTTATGCTTGTAGATTCCCATTGTCACCTCGACCGCCTCGACCTCGCCGCCCATGATGGCTCCCTGGATGCCGCCCTGGACGCCGCCCGCCAGCGAGGTGTCGGCCATTTCCTGTGCATCGGCGTCAGCGCCGACAACGCCGCCGACGTTAAGGCGCTGGCCGAGCGTTATGCCGATGTCGATTGTTCGGTCGGTGTCCACCCGCTGGATGTCCAACCTGACGCCGCCCCTGCGCTCGACTGGCTGCTGCGTGAGCTCGATCATCCACGGGTGGTGGCCATTGGCGAGACCGGCCTGGACTACCACTACGAGCCCGAAGCCGCCGACGTCCAGCAGGCATCGTTCCGCCTGCACCTGGAAGCGGCTCGGCAGACCGGCAAGCCGGTGATCATTCACACCCGAGGTGCCCGGGCCGATACCCTGGCCTTGCTGCGCGAGGCTGCGCTGCCTCAGGCCGGAGTGCTGCACTGTTTCACCGAAGACTGGGACATGGCCAAGGCTGCGCTGGACATGGGTTATTACATCTCCTTGTCCGGGATCGTCACGTTTCGCAATGCCGATGCCCTGCGAGACGTGGCCAGCAAGGTGCCGGCCGACCGCCTGCTGGTGGAAACCGATGCGCCTTACCTGGCGCCGATTCCCTATCGCGGCAAGCCCAACCTGCCGCAATACGTGCGGGAAGTGGCGGAGTTCCTGGCGATGCTGCGCGGCGAGTCGTACGAGCGTTTCGCCGAGCAGACCACGGAGAATTTTAAGAAATTGTTTCCACTGGCCCACGTCCGCGCGGCGCAGGCCTGAATTTCATGCAAAAAAAACCCGGGTTCTGGGGGGTGAATCCGGGTTAAGACCATTAGGAGTAAAACAAAGGCACGCGGTCCTTTGGTACCTTTATCAGCGCGTCACTTGGGGGAGATGTCGCGCCGACAGTTGAAGTATTGATCACTATGCCGACGCGTCCAGTCGGGCCCGGACGGTTTTTAAACAAATTTGGAATACGGTCGCTTCGGATAGGTTCTCACTGTGGCTGCGGCCAGGGAGGTAGAGCGTATCGAGGTGAATCCTGGGAAGCCTGGCATGCACGGTTTTCTGAAGAACTGCGGTCGAGAACGGATGATCCGTGCATTTTTGCGTAAGTTAGGCATAATACCCGGCTTCGAATTTTGACCCTTCAGACCTTTTTCTTATGCACAAAGAACCCCGTAAGGTCCGTGAGTTTCGCCGCCGCGAGCAGGAAATTCTCGACACCGCGCTCAAGTTGTTCCTCGACCAGGGTGAAGACAGTGTCACCGTCGAGATGATTGCGGATGCCGTGGGTATCGGCAAAGGCACGATCTATAAACATTTCAAATCCAAGGCGGAGATCTACCTGCGCCTGATGCTCGACTACGAGCGCGATTTGAACGAGCTGCTGCATTCGGCCGATGTGGACAAGGACAAGGAGGCGCTGTCGCGGGCCTACTTCGAGTTCCGCATGCGCGACCCGCAGCGCTACCGCCTGTTTGATCGCCTGGAAGAGAAGGTGGTCAAGGGCAACCAGGTGCCGGAAATGGTCGAGGAGCTGCACAAGATCCGTGCCTCGAACTTCGAGCGCCTGACGTTGTTGATCAAGGGTCGGATCACTGAAGGCAAGCTCGAAGACGTGCCGCCTTATTTCCACTACTGCGCGGCCTGGGCGCTGGTGCATGGCGCGGTGGCGTTGTATCACTCGCCGTTCTGGAGCAACGTGCTGGAAGATCAGGAAGGCTTCTTCCAGTTCCTGATGGACATCGGCGTGCGCATGGGCAACAAGCGCAAGCGCGATACGGACGTGCCGAGCAACTGACATTCAGCTGCCTGATTGCGCCATGTCCGCTTACATGGCGCAGTGCCCCAGGAATATACTCAGGCATGGGCCTTGCGCAGACTTGATTTCTAGGTCAAGTTTTATCAGCCCCATTATCCTTTCGCCGGAGTGATCCATGATCGTTGACCGTCAAGGCAGGCGTTTCCGCAATTTGCGGATCAGCCTGACTTCAGCCTGCAATTACGCCTGTACCTACTGCGTGCCCGACGGCAAGCGGCTGGTGGCTGCGCAGGATGAACTGTCGGCCGACGCGATGGCGCGGGGCGTGGCCTACCTGATCGAGGCGGCCGGCATCGAGCGGCTGCGCATTACCGGTGGCGAGCCGTTGGTCAGTCCGAAGCTTGAGCGATTCATGGCCGCGGTGGGGCAGATGGGCCTGGAAGACATCAGCCTGACCACCAATGGCCAGTTGCTGGCGAAAAAGCTGCCCTTACTGGTTGACGCCGGGATTCGCCGCATCAACGTTTCCCTCGATACCCTGGATCCCGCGGCGTTTCGCAGTATCGCCCGGGGCGGTGACCTGGCGACCGTGCTCGATGGCATGGAGCAGGCCCGGGCCGCCGGGATGAAGATCAAAGTCAACATGGTGCCGTTGCGCGGGCAGAACCTGGACCAGGTGATGCCGTTGCTCGAATACTGCCTGGCGCGCGGCTATGAACTGCGGTTCATCGAGCTGATGCGCATGGGGCACCTGGCCAGCGACTCGAATGCATTCTTGCAGCAGTTCGTCAGCCTCCAGCAACTGCTCAGCCTGATCGGCGACCAATACGAATACCTGCAGGCCAACGCGCCCGTGGACGCCACGGCGGTGCGCTACGAGATCCCGGGGCTGGGGTATTTCGGCGTGATTGCCAACGAAAGCGTGCCGTTTTGCCGGACCTGTTCGCGGCTGCGGTTGTCGTCCACGGGTTGGCTGCACGGCTGCCTGTCGTCGAGCAATCGGCACTTTGTCGGCGACCTGCTCGACAAACCCCGTCACCAGGCGTTGCCTGCCCTTCAACGATTGTTGGTCAAGGCGCTGGGGGATAAGCAGGAAGTCGCGTTTTCCGGCGGTGCAACCATCATGAAAATCATCGGCGGCTGACGGCCGTTGTGGCGAGGGCGCTTGCTCCCTCGCCACGGATATCCGAGGCTGAAATTCCGACAAGTTCCTGAGCTGGCGCAAAAGCTGCATCCCACGGCCATTCGCCGGTTTTCCGACACCGGTTCTTGGAGGGTAGGATGCGTAGCCTGGTTTTGCTGCTGGCCGTTTTGGCGCTTGGCGGCTGCATGAATGTCAGCGACATGGGAGAGGGCGTTCGTTACCACATGAGTGATGCCGGCCTGCTGGACCACAGCGACAGCCGTCGGGTGAACAACCTGCGTATTCAGCCGGACTCGTTCATCTTCATCGCCCAGGGAGCCTTCGCCCCGCCAGGTGGCGCTTATCCGCGGCCCAACGTGGTGGCCGAGGAGGCCTTCAACGGCTTCATCGAATACTTCCCCATGGTTCGTCGCGCCCGCGCCCCCGAAGGCCTCGATCAGGCCATGGGCGAAGCCCGCGCCGCCGGCGCTCATTACCTGCTGTACACCCGTTTCGCCAAGGCGGATAACCGCATCGGCAACACCGACGAATGGGCGGACGAGGAAGCGGTGGATCGCCTGGGGGTCGACACCAGTGTGATTCAGATCATGTTGATCGAGACCAGCACCCAGTATTTGATTGATACTGCACGCATCAAGAGTCGTGGCGGTTTACTGACGTTGCACGACAAACAGCCCCAAGACCTCATCGCCACGCCGTTGCGTGAGTATGCCCGCAGCCTGCTGGGGATGAGCGACGAGTAACCACGAGGAGTCACCATGAGCGGACCGCAAAAAGCCAATGACTTGCTGGGGCAGATCCCCAAGACCAAAGGCCTGCCGCCGGTCCACTTGTGGAACCCCGACTTCTGCGGCGACATCGATATGCGCATCGCCCGGGACGGCACCTGGTACTACCTGGGCACGCCCATCGGGCGTAAGCCGATGGTCAAGCTGTTCTCTACCATCATCCGCCGCGACGGCGATGATTATTTCCTGATCACCCCTGTGGAAAAAGTCGGCATTCAGGTCGACGACGCGCCGTTCGTGGCCGTGACTCTGGACGTCGAAGGCGAGGGGGAGGGGCAGCTCCTGCGTTTTACCACCAATGTCGAGGAAACCACCAAAGCCGGCCCCGAGCACCCGATGCGGGTGGTGATCGATCCTCAAACCCAGGAACCTGCGCCCTACGTCCATGTGCGCAGTAATCTCGAAGCGCTGATCCACCGCAATGTGTTTTACCAACTGGTGGAATTGGCGGTCAGTCGTGAGATGGATGGGCAGCGCTGGCTGGGTGTGTGGAGTGGTGGCGAGTTCTACCCGATAGGCCTGGAGCCTTAGATCCTGTGGGAGCGGGCTTGCTCGCGAAGGCGATAAGTCAGTCAAATCAATGTTTGCCGATCTACCGCCTTCGCGGGCAAGCCCGCTCCCACATTGTTTTGTGCAAGATTCGGATTGACACCCAATCGTATGATGATTAGCGTGGGCCACCACAAGAACAGCCCACGGGGTCTCCATGTCCAGCAGTTTTCATGCATCGACCGTCGATTGGTTGGGTGGCTGGATAGCCGCCGGCCAGGTCAAGCCTGGGCAAACCATCAAGGTCGAAGCGGACCTGGGCGAACAGCTGGGCGTCAGCCGCACGGTGATTCGCGAGGCGATCAAGACCCTGGTGGCCAAAGGCATGCTGGAGGTCGGGCCGAAAGTCGGCACCCGGGTATTGCCCGTGCGTCGTTGGAATCTGTTCGACCCGCAGGTGGTCGGCTGGTTGTCGCGCAGCGGCCTGCCGGAGAACTTTGTCGATGACTTGCTGGACCTGCGTCGTACCATCGAGCCAATGGCGGTCCGCTGGGCCTGCGAGCGTGCCACGGCCGACCAGGTGACGGCGATTCGCCTGGCCTACCATGCCTTGGAACGGGCGGTGGACAGCGGCACCGATTACAACCGTGCCGACCAGTTCTTCCACGAGTGCATCCTCGCCGCCAGCCATAATCAGTTCATCGAACAGATGGTCCCGGCCCTCGGGGCGTTGCTGGCCGTGTCGTTCGAGGTGTCGGCCGCCGACCCGGATGAACTGCGGCGCACATTACCCATCCATAAGGACATCGCCGAAGCCATCGCTGCCCGTGACGCGGCGCGAGGCGTGTGGGCCTGCATGACCCTGATCGATAACGCCGACCTGGCGATCAAACGCTTTTACCCCAATGTCATGGCCGGTCGCACGGAGACCGCCGGACCCATCGGGAACAGGAGATTTCAATGAAGTACAAGGCTGTGACGGAACACCGTGCGCAATTGGGCGAAGGGCCCTTCTGGGATGAACCGACCCAGGCGTTGTACTGGGTCGACATCGCCGGCAAGCAGGCGCTGCGGTTGATCGGCGCCAATGTGCAGATCTGGCAGATGCCCGAGCATGTCTCGGCCTTTATCCCAACCCAGAATGGCGACGCGCTGGTGACCCTGAGCAGCGGTGTCTATCGGCTGGACCTCGACTCGCCTGGGCTGCAACCGCGCCTGACGCTGCTGTGCATGGCCGATCCCCAGCCCGGCAACCGCCCCAACGAGGCCCGCTGCGATGCCCAGGGCCAGCTCTGGCTCGGCACCATGCAGAACAACATCGGCGATGCCGGCGAAGACTTGCCCATCGAACGACGTTCCGGCGGGTTGTTTCGCGTCGGTAGCGACGGCCGGGTGATGCCGCTGTTACGTGGGCTGGGCATTCCCAATACGTTGCTGTGGAGCCCCGACGGCACCACGGTGTACTTCGGCGACAGCCTCGACGGCACGCTGTATCGGCACTTTATCTACCCCGAAGGCCACTTGGCGCCGCCCGAGGTCTGGTTCGGCCCCCACCCGCGCGGCGGGCCCGATGGTTCGGCAATGGACGCCCGTGGCTACATCTGGAACGCGCGCTGGGATGGCAGTTGCCTGCTGCGCTTGCACCCGGACGGCCATGTCGACCAAGTGATCGAGTTGCCTGTCAGCCGCCCGACCAGCTGTGTGTTTGGCGGCGAAGACCTCAAGACGCTGTACATCACCAGCGCGGCGAGCCCGCTGGGCCACCCGCTGGACGGTGCCGTGCTGTCGATGCGGGTCGATGTGCCAGGGATAGCGTGTACGAGGTTTGCTGGTTAAATCCCAGAATATGGGATGTAAATATATATATTGAGATTGTTGGCCGGCCGGGTTTATAGTCGGCTCCATCAGCAAGACGCACTCACACTAAAAAAACAAGACAGGTGAAGTGATGCAACGATCCTCCCCCGTGTGCCCCGGTGGCGTACGCGAGCCAGTGTTTTTCCAAGTGCCTCTGGACCGGTCATCCGTGGATGCCCGGTTTTCGTCATGCCTGGAAACAGGAGATTTGATCCATGGCTGATGCGCTTCGCCTGCCGCCCGTGCCGGAGCCGCCCAAGGGCGAGCGCCTGAAGGGCAAGGTCGTGTTGCTCACCGGGGCGGCCCAGGGGATTGGCGAGGCGATCGTCGCCGCGTTCGCGTCGCAGGCGGCGCGATTGGTGATCAGCGACATCCAGGCGCAGAAGGTCGAGCAAGTGGCCGCGCTCTGGCGTGAGCGCGGGGCGGACGTCCACGCCATGCGGGCTGACGTGTCGAACCCGCAGGACCTGGACGCCATGGCCCGCCGGGCTGTCGAACTGTACGGTCGCATCGACGTGCTGGTGAACTGCGCCGGCGTCAACGTCTTCCGCGACCCGTTGGAAATGACCGAGCAAGACTGGCGGCGCTGTTTCGCCATCGACCTGGATGGTGCCTGGTACGGTTGCAAGGCGGTGTTGCCGCAGATGATCGATCAGGGCGTTGGCAGCATCATCAACATCGCCTCGACCCATTCGTCCCACATTATTCCCGGCTGTTTCCCATACCCGGTGGCCAAGCACGGCCTGTTGGGCCTGACCCGCGCCCTGGGCATCGAATACGCACCCAAGGGGGTACGCGTGAACGCCATCGCCCCGGGTTACATCGAAACCCAGCTGAACGTCGACTACTGGAACGGCTTTGCCGATCCCCATGCCGAACGCCAACGAGCACTGGACCTGCACCCGCCGCGGCGTATCGGGCAACCGATCGAAGTGGCCATGACGGCGGTGTTCCTGGCCAGCGATGAAGCACCTTTTATCAATGCCTCATGCATCACCATCGATGGTGGGCGTTCGGTCATGTACCACGACTGAACGAACCTGGATGGCCGGGTGAAACTTCGCCTGTCATCCAATCATCATACGATATGACTATTTAGGCCTATGCTGTGTAGCAACGTGCTGTAACCGCCCAGCCTGCGTTTTTTCACCGACGGTGGAGCAGGGCCCTGGACGTCTGGCTTTCAATAAAAAAAACAAGGAGTCAACTATGAAGCATCGTCGTGGGATCCGTTCCCTGTGCCGCGCCGCCCTGGCGGTTACCGCGGTCAGCCTCAGCAGCAGCTTGCTGGCGGCTGATCCCGTGAAAATCGGTTTCCTGGTCAAGCAGGCCGAGGAGCCTTGGTTCCAGACCGAATGGGCGTTCGCCGAGAAGGCGAGCAAGGATAAAGGCTTCGAACTGATCAAGATTGCCGTGCCCGATGGCGAGAAAACCCTTTCGGCCATCGACAGCCTGGCCGCCAACGGCGCCAAGGGTTTCGTGATCTGCCCGCCGGACGTGTCCCTCGGCCCGGCCATCATGGCCAAGGCCAAGCTCAACGACCTCAAGGTCATTGCCGTCGACGACCGTTTCGTCGACGCCAGCGGCAAGTTCATGGAAGACGTCCCGTACCTGGGCATGGCCGCGTTCGAAGTAGGCCAGAAGCAGGGCGCCGCCATGGCTGCCGAAGCGAAAAAACGTAACTGGGACTGGAAGGACACCTACGCGGTGATCAACACCTTCAACGAGCTGGACACCGGTAAGAAGCGCACCGACGGTTCGGTCGATGCATTGAAGAAGGCCGGGATGCCGCAAGACCATATCCTCTTTTCGGCGCTCAAGACCCTCGACGTACCAGGCAGCATGGACTCCACCAACTCCGCCCTGGTGAAACTGCCCAGCGGCGCGAAGAACTTGATCATCGGCGGCATGAACGACAACACCGTGCTGGGCGGCGTGCGCGCCACCGAAAGTGCCGGCTTCAAGGCAGCGAACGTGATCGGGATCGGTATCAACGGCACCGACGCCATTGGCGAGCTGAAGAAACCCGACAGCGGCTTCTTTGGGTCAATGCTGCCAAGCCCGCACATCGAAGGCTACAAGACCGCCGAGATGATGTACGAGTGGATCACCACCGGCAAGGAACCGCCGAAGTACACCGCAATGGACGAGGTGACGCTGATCACCCGCGAGAACTTCAAGCAGGAGCTGGAAAAAATCGGCCTGTGGAACTGACGGTCGGTTGATTCAAGAGTGGCCCTGGTAACGGGGCCGCTTGATCTCTGTGAGTTCGAGGTGGTTATGCAAGCGCAAACAGCGACACAACAACACAACATCGGCGGCAGCTTGCGGTTCAACGGGATCGGCAAATCCTTTCCCGGCGTGCAGGCGCTGGCCAACATCAGTTTCGTCGCGCATCCGGGCCAGGTCCATGCCTTGATGGGCGAGAACGGCGCGGGCAAGTCCACGTTGCTGAAGATCCTCGGCGGCGCCTACATCCCGAGCAGCGGCGAGCTGCAGATCGGCGAGCAGACGATGGCCTTCAAATCCACCGCCGACAGCATCGCCAGCGGCGTGGCGGTGATTCACCAGGAGTTGCACCTGGTGCCGGAAATGACCGTCGCCGAGAACCTGTTCCTCGGCCATCTGCCGGCTCGCTTCGGCCTGGTCAACCGTGGGTTGTTGCGCCAGCAGGCGCTGAACCTGCTCAAGGGCCTGGCCGACGAAATCGACCCGCACGAAAAGGTCGGCCGCCTGTCCCTCGGCCAGCGCCAATTGGTGGAAATCGCCAAGGCGCTGTCCCGTGGCGCCCATGTCATCGCCTTCGACGAACCCACCAGCAGCCTGTCGGCCCGGGAGATCGACCGGTTGATGGCGATCATCGCGCGCCTGCGGGATGAGGGCAAAGTGGTGCTGTATGTCAGCCACCGCATGGAAGAGGTGTTCCGCATCTGCAACGCGGTGACGGTGTTCAAGGACGGTCGCTACGTGCGCACCTTCGAGAACATGGGCGAGCTGACCCACGACCAGTTGGTCACCTGCATGGTCGGCCGCGATATCCAGGACATCTACGATTATCGTGCGCGCGAGCGCGGCGAAGTGGCGTTGCAGGTCGAGCGCCTGCTCGGGCCGGGGCTGCGCGAGCCGGTGAGTTTCCAGGTGCACAAGGGTGAAATCCTTGGCCTGTTCGGGTTGGTGGGGGCCGGTCGCACCGAGCTCCTGCGCTTGCTGAGCGGTCTGGAGCGCCAGACCGAAGGGCGCCTGGTCCTGCATGGCCAGGAACTGACACTGCGTTCGCCCCGGGACGCCATCGGTGCCGGCGTGCTGCTTTGCCCGGAAGACCGCAAGAAGGAAGGCATCATGCCCCTGGCGAGCGTGGGCGAGAACATCAACATCAGCGCCCGTAGCGCCCATTCCACCCTGGGGTGCCTGTTGCGCGGCGATTGGGAGCGGGGCAACGCCGACAAACAGATCAAGGCGTTGAAAGTGAAGACCCCGACGGCGGGGCAAAAAATCATGTACCTGTCCGGCGGCAACCAGCAGAAGGCGATTCTCGGTCGCTGGCTGTCGATGCCGATGAAGGTGTTGTTGCTGGACGAGCCGACCCGCGGCATCGACATCGGCGCCAAGGCCGAGATCTACCAGATTATCCACAACCTGGCAGCCGACGGTATCGCGGTGATCGTGGTGTCCAGCGACCTGATGGAAGTGATGGGTATTTCCGACCGGATCCTGGTGCTCTGCGAAGGGGTCATGCGTGGCGAGTTGCCGCGCGACCAGGCCAATGAATCCAACCTGCTGCAACTGGCGCTGCCACGCCAACGCGTTGCCGACGCGGCGAACTGAGAGGTAATCATGACCATTCAAAACAATGCACTGCCAACGGCGCGCAAACCCCTGGATATGCGGCGTTTCCTCGACGATTGGGCCATGTTGCTGGCGGCCATCGGGGTCTTCGTGCTCTGCACGCTGTTGATCGACAACTTCCTGTCGCCTTTGAACATGCGCGGCCTGGGCCTGGCGATTTCCACCACCGGCATCGCCGCTTGCACCATGTTGTATTGCCTGGCCTCCGGGCACTTCGACCTGTCGGTCGGCTCGGTGATCGCCTGTGCCGGCGTGGTCGCGGCCGTGGTGATGCGCGACACCGACAGCGTGTTGCTGGGCGTCGGCGCGGCGCTGGTGATGGGGCTGATCGTCGGCCTGATCAACGGCATCGTCATCGCCAAGCTGCGGGTCAATGCGTTGATCACCACGCTGGCGACGATGCAGATCGTCCGCGGCCTGGCCTACATCTTCGCCAACGGTAAAGCGGTGGGCGTGTCCCAGGAAGCGTTCTTCGTGTACGGCAACGGCCAGTTGTTCGGCGTGCCGGTGCCGATCCTGATCACCATTGCCTGTTTCCTGTTTTTTGGCTGGCTGCTGAACTACACCACCTATGGGCGCAACACCATGGCCATCGGCGGCAACCAGGAAGCGGCGTTGCTGGCGGGGGTGAACGTTGATCGCACCAAGATCATCATTTTCGCCGTGCACGGTGTGATCGGCGCCCTGGCCGGGGTGATCCTGGCCTCGCGCATGACCTCGGGGCAACCGATGATCGGCCAGGGCTTCGAGCTGACCGTGATTTCGGCCTGCGTCCTGGGTGGAGTGTCGCTCAGCGGTGGTATCGGCATGATCCGCCACGTGATTGCCGGCGTGCTGATCCTGGCGATCATCGAAAACGCGATGAACCTGAAGAACATCGACACCTTCTACCAATACGTCATCCGCGGCTCGATCCTGTTGCTGGCGGTGGTGATCGACCGCCTGAAACAGCGCTGAACCCTGCGGCGGCCGGGCGGGCCCCTTCGCGGGCAAGCCCGGCTCCCACAGTGGCTGCGGTGGTGGGTGATTTTGTGGTGGGTGCGAATCTTGTGCCGGCCTGGGCTTTGTGGGAGCGAGCTTGCTCGCGAAGGCGTCATCCCTGACGCTCAACCATCACCCAGCCTTGCGCAACGCCTCGACCAGTTCCTGCTTGCGCATCTTCGAACGCCCGGGGATGTTTTTCGCCCGGGCTTCCTTCATCAGGCTGTCCACCGTTTGCGTCTGGTGGGAGGCCTTGCTGCTGCGCGGATGGCCTTCGCGGGTCTTGGCGGCGCGGCGGGCGGACGCCTTGCGATCGGTTTTCTTCTGCGCCACCGGCTTGTCCTTCCCCGAGCCGCCGGCGCGCTCACCTCCGCCCGATTGCTTGTTCACCGTCGCCCAGGCCCGGGCCTCGGCCTTCTCTTCGGACAAGCCTTTCTTCTCGTAGCTTTCCTCGATGTGCTCGGCCTTGCGCTTTTGCTCGGCGGTGTACTTGTCTTTGCTTCCACGAGGCATGGGACCTTCCTCCTCCGGTGTGTGAGCCGCGCTTACTGGCTGGCGCCGCCGCCTTCGGAACCCGAACCCCCGGTGGTGGTTTTTGAGCCCACGCCGGTCCCGGCGTTGTCGGGGGCGGTGGCGTCCGGGGTATTCATCCCGCCCTGACGCCCCATGTCATTGCCCTGCACGCGCGGGTCGGTGCCGGTGGCCGGAGGCTGACCATTGTTCAAGGTGCCGCCGCCGGTTCCGTCGGTGTTCAACTTGGGCAGCCCTTGGGTGGCCGGGGAGTTGGGCGCCTGCACGGGGTCGGTCGGCCCGGTGCCGGAAGTGGTCGCCGCGAACGCCGCCGAGGACAGCAGCGTGGCGAGGGTAAATGCAGTCAGCCTTGAAGTGATCATGGTGTCGCCTCCATTTTTTTGAATGCTTGCCTGATCTTGGGCCTTGGCGGTTCGAGGTTGGTGCCTGGAGGGCGACGAATGGCGCATTGGAAAACCGCCTGTCTATCTGCCAGAAGCTGGACGCTGCCCGTGACGAGCGCGACGTAGCGGCTTAGTATGGCGTTTTCAATTGGCTACAAGGCCTGTCCATGTCGATCGAGATCCGTCCCGCGCAACCCAGCGATGCGCCGCAAATCCTTGCCTTCATCACCGAATTGGCCGATTACGAAAAGGCTCGTCACGAAGTCATCGCCAGTGTGGCCGACATCGAGCGCAGCCTGTTCAGCGAAGGCGCGACCGCCCACGGTTTGATCTGTCTGCGCGATGGCGTGCCGATCGGTTTCGCAGTGTTTTTCTTCAGCTACTCCACCTGGCTGGGCAGCAATTGCCTGTACCTGGAGGACCTGTACATCACCCCCGACCAGCGCGGCGGCGGGGCGGGCAAGACGCTGTTGCGGCATCTGGCGAAGATCGCCTGTGACAACGATTGCGGCCGTTTCGAATGGAGTGTCCTGGACTGGAACACGCCGGCCATCGAGTTCTACAAGTCCCTGGGTGCGCAGCCTCAGGAAGAATGGGTGCGCTACCGCATGGACGGCAAGGTGCTACGGGATTTCGCCCAGGGCCATTGAACGGCTCACGAGTGGTCGTTGGACGCCCACTGGGCAAATCCCGGTCGCTGCTCCAGGCGCTTGCAATACGCGGCAACGGCCGGGTAGTGCGGGCGCTCCATGGGCGCCTGGCGCCAGCGGTGCACGGATAGGCCGATGAGCACGTCGGCCAGGGAAAAATCGGCACCCGCCACGTACGCGCCGGTGCGGTTCAACTGCTGCTCCAACAGGCCCATCTTCTCATTCCAGCCCTTGATGCCTGCGGCAATGGCCGACGGGTCTTGCATCGCCGGGTTCTTGCGCACCAGCGCGTGAAACGCGTAGCCCCATGACGGGTTGAGCTCCGTCGCCTGCCAGTCCATCCACTGTTCGATCCGCGCCCGCGCAGCCGGTTCGACGGGCAGCAGATCGCTGCGTCCATGCTTGCCCACCAGGTAGCGGCAGACGGTGTTCGATTCCCAGAGCACACCATTCTCGTCAATGATCACCGGCACCTGGGCGTTGGGGTTCAGCGCCAGGAATTCCGGGTTCTGGGTCGAATTGAAGCCGATGCCCCAGTCTTCCCGGTCGTAGTCGATGGCCAGTTCCTGGCAGGTCCACAGCACCTTCCTGACGTTGATCGAAGAGGTCCGACCGAGAATTTTCAACAGTTGTCCCATTACGTTTTCCCTGAGAGTAGAGGCATCCGACGCAGAACGTAGCAGGGTCGCGGGCGGATGGCGATGGGTTTGGCGGAGGGTGGTTTTAATCCCAATATATGGGAGTGTTATTTATATATTGAGATTTTTCTGTGCTCAGGTTTATAGTCCGCCTCACTCACTGCCAAAAAACAGAACAGGTGAAGCGGATGCAGGCGCAATTGATCGCGCTCGATTGGGGGACCACCTCATTACGGGCTTACAAACTCGCTGCCGGCGGCGAGGTGCTGGAACAGCGCGCGCTGTCGTCGGGGATCATGCAATTGCCCGCCGGGCCGCGCACCGTGGCCGGTCGGCTATGCAGCGATGGTTTCGAGCTGGCGTTCGACGAGGCCTGTGGCGACTGGCTCGATGCACAGCCAGGCTTGCCAGTGATTGCCTGCGGCATGGTGGGCAGCGCCCAAGGCTGGCGCGAAGCGCCTTACTGCGACACGCCGGCCAACGTGGCCAATCTCGGACATTCCCTACAAACCGTTCGCAGTCTTCGCGGTGTCGACGTGCACATCGTGCCCGGCGTGATCCAACGTTCCCGCTTGCCCAATGTGATGCGGGGTGAAGAGACCCAGGTACTTGGTGCCCTGCACAGCCTGCCGGACGAAGCCGTGTTGATCGGCCTGCCCGGCAGCCACTCGAAATGGGTAGAAGTGGCTGCCGGCTGCATCGTGCATTTCGATACCTTCATGACCGGTGAGATCTTCGCCGTGCTCAGTGATCACAGCATTCTCGGTCGGACCCAGCAGCGGGGCGCGATGTTCGACGGCGAGGCCTTCGATCGCGGCGTGCAGGTGGCGTTGTCCACGGACGGTCAGATCGGCCCGCTGTCGACGGTGTTCAGCGCCCGTAGCCTCGGCCTGACCGGTGCACTCGGCGCCGCAGCCCAAGCGGACTACCTTTCCGGCCTGTTGATCGGCCACGAATTGACGGCGCTGGCCGCCGTGCAACGCCAGCGGCGCAACAGCGTCCACCTGCCAACGGTGGTGCTGATCGGCAATTCCCAACTCTGCGCCCGTTATCAACGAGCGCTCGACGCCTGCGGTTTTACCCGGGTGACCCTGGCCGAACAGGCCACCGAACGTGGTTTGTGGCAACTGGCCGTGGCGGCCGGGCTGCTCGATTCCACCGCATCGCGTTAACCCTGACTGGAGGTCTGACATGCTCACTCAAGCACTGGCGCACAACGGGCTGATCGCGATCCTGCGTGGTCTGCGTCCCGAAGAGGCGGCAGCCATCGGCGAAGTCCTGTACAGCGCCGGATTTCGCGTCATCGAGGTACCGCTCAATTCCCCCGAGCCGTACGAAAGTATCCGCATTCTGCGCAGTACCTTGCCCGCCGATTGCCTGATCGGGGCCGGCACCGTGCTTACGCCGGAGCAAGTGGAACAGGTCAAGGCAGCCGGCGGCCAGGTGATCGTCATGCCCCACAGCGACCCGAAAGTCTTGCGTGCGGCGAAAGTAGCAGGGTTGTACCTGTCGCCGGGGGTCGCCACGCCCACCGAAGCCTTCGCCGCACTGGCCGAAGGCGCCCATGTCCTGAAGTTGTTTCCCGCCGAGCAAATGGGCCCGGCAGTGGTCAAGGCCTGGCTTGCGGTGCTGCCGGCCGGGACCGTGCTGGTGCCGGTGGGCGGGATCACGCCGGACAACATGGCGGTGTTCGTCGAGGCCGGCGTCAAGGGCTTCGGCCTCGGTTCCGGGCTGTTCAAGCCGGGCCTGACGGCCGAGGAGGTCGCGGTGCGCGCCAAGGCCTATGTGGCCGCGTGGAATGCCCTGAACTGAAGATTTTTCCGGCGCTGCAGGCGCTGCATCCGATAAGAGAGACAACAAGATGAAAATCACCAAACTGACCACCTTCATCGTTCCGCCGCGCTGGTGCTTCCTCAAGGTCGAGACCGACGAGGGTGTCACCGGTTGGGGCGAGCCCGTGGTCGAGGGCCGTGCCCACACTGTGGCGGCAGCCGTTGAAGAATTGTCCGACTACCTGATCGGCAAAGACCCACGCAACATCGAAGACATCTGGACCGTGCTCTATCGCGGCGGCTTCTACCGCGGCGGCGCCGTGCATATGAGCGCCTTGGCCGGCATCGACCAGGCGTTGTGGGACATCAAGGGCAAGGCCCTGGGCGTGTCGGTCAGCGATTTGCTCGGAGGCCAGGTGCGCGACAAGATCCGCGTGTATTCGTGGATCGGCGGTGACCGGCCGGCGGACACCGCCCGCGCCGCCAAAGAGGCCGTGGGCCGTGGCTTCACGGCGGTGAAGATGAATGGCACCGAAGAGCTGCAATTCCTCGACACCTTCGAGAAGGTCGACCTGGCCTTGGCCAACGTCGCCGCCGTGCGCGATGCGGTCGGGCCGAACGTCGGCATCGGCGTGGATTTCCATGGTCGGGTGCACAAGCCGATGGCCAAGGTGCTGATGAAGGAACTTGACCCGTACAAGCTGATGTTCATCGAAGAGCCGGTGCTCAGTGAAAACTACGAAGCGCTCAAGGAACTGGCGCCGCTGACCAGCACGCCGATTGCCCTGGGCGAGCGGCTGTTTTCCCGTTGGGACTTCAAGCGGGTGCTCAGCGAAGGCTACGTCGACATCATCCAACCGGACGCCTCCCACGCCGGCGGCATCACCGAAACCCGCAAGATCGCCAACATGGCCGAGGCCTACGACGTGGCGCTGGCGCTGCACTGCCCGCTGGGGCCGATCGCCCTGGCGGCGTGCCTGCAACTGGACGCCGCGTGCTACAACGCGTTCATCCAGGAGCAGAGCCTGGGCATCCACTACAACGAGAGCAACGACCTGCTGGACTACATCAAGGACCCGCAGGTGTTCGACTATGACCAGGGTTTTGTGAAGATCCCCAATGGCCCGGGCCTGGGCATCGAGATCAACGAGGAGTACGTCATCGAGCGCGCGGCCATCGGCCACCGTTGGCGCAATCCGATCTGGCGGCATGCCGATGGGAGTTTTGCTGAGTGGTAACTGCCTGACACTCCGCCAATCCCTGTGGGAGCGGGCTTGCTCGCGAAGGCGGTGTGTCAGCCGCACATTCGTCAGCTGACACTCCCTCTTCGCGAGCAAGCCCGCTCCCACAGTTTGATCTCCGTAGGTCAGGAGATCGCTCATCAAGCGTCCGCCCCCTCAATAACCATAAGAAGAGGCACCTCACATGCAAGCGCACACCCTGAGCGCGCAGGCGTCGTTGGTGACGCCCAGCCGCAAGCGTTTTTTCATCATGGTCCTGCTGTTCATCACCGTGGTGATCAACTACCTGGACCGCAGCAACCTGTCGATCGCCGCTCCCGCACTGACCAGTGAACTGGGCATCGACCCGATTCATGTCGGGCTGATTTTCTCGGCATTCGGCTGGACCTACGCCGCCATGCAGATTCCTGGCGGTTGGCTGGTGGACCGCGTGCCGCCGCGCATCCTGTACAGCGTGGCGCTGTTGTTATGGTCGGCGGCCACGGTGATGCTCGGTTTCGCCGCCAGCTTCATCGCGCTGTTCGTGTTGCGCATGGCGGTCGGTGCCCTGGAAGCGCCGGCGTATCCGATCAACAGCCGCGTGGTGACCACCTGGTTTCCCGAGCGCGAGCGGGCCACGGCCATCGGTTTCTACACCTCCGGGCAGTTCGTCGGGCTGGCCTTCCTGACTCCGGTGCTGGCGTGGCTGCAACACGCTTTCGGCTGGCACATGGTGTTCGTGGTGACCGGTGCCGTGGGCATTATCTGGGCGGCGATCTGGTACGCGGTGTATCGCGAGCCACGGGATTTCAAAGGCGCCAACGCCGCCGAAATCGAGTTAATCCGCGAGGGCGGCGGGCTGGTGGACATCCAGGCCGAAACCACCCGGGCCAAGGCGAAGTTCAGTTGGGCCGACCTCGGCATCGTCCTGACCCAGCGCAAGCTGTGGGGCATCTACCTAGGGCAGTTCTGCCTGAACTCCACGTTGTGGTTCTTCCTGACCTGGTTCCCGACCTACCTGGTGAAATACCGCGGGATGGACTTCATCAAGTCTGGCTTGTTGGCGTCGTTGCCGTTCCTGGCGGCGTTTGTTGGCGTGTTGTGCTCGGGGTTTTTCTCCGACTGGCTGATCCGGCGCGGTGCCACCGTGGGGTTCGCGCGCAAGCTGCCAATCATTGGCGGGTTGCTGATCTCCACCGCGATCATCGGGGCCAACTTCGTCGAGTCGACACCGCTGGTCATCGCCTTCCTGGCCCTGGCGTTCTTCGGCAATGGCCTGGCGTCGATCACCTGGTCGTTGGTTTCCACCCTGGCGCCGGCACGCCTGCTCGGGCTGACGGGTGGGGTGTTCAACTTCATCGGCAACCTGGCGGCCATCGCCACGCCCATCGTCATCGGCTTCCTGGCCAGTGGCGATTCGTTCGCCCCGGCCATCACCTACATCGCCGTTCTGGCACTGGTTGGCGCGCTGTCCTACATTCTGCTGGTCGGGAAGGTCGAGCGCATCGAGTTGTAGTCCGACGGGGCGGGCGACCATAATGCCGCCCGTTCCCCGCTCACTGTTGAAGGCCGGTTATGCAGCAAGACGAACCAAAAACCACCAAGGACGCAGCGCCTACGGGCACCCAGACATTGCTGCGCGGCCTGGGGGTGGTCCAGGCAGTCGCCAGCGGCGCCCGTGACCTGAAGGAAATCGCCCGGCTGATCGGCACTACCCGCAGCACCACCCATCGCCTCGCCAGTTGCCTGGTGGAGGAACGTTACCTGCGCGTGGTGCCACAAGTGGGTTACCTGCTGGGGCCGAAGTTGATCGAGCTGGGTTTCCAGGCCCGGGAAGAACTGCCGCTGGTGAACCTGGCGGGGCCGTACCTGGACGAATTGTCGGCGCTCACCGGGGACACCGTGCACCTGGCGATCCGCGAAGGCGACGAGGTTTTGTACCTGCTGAAGAACCCAGGGCGCAACGGCCCGGAAATGCGCTCACGAGTGGGCCATCGCATGCCCTTGGCGCGCACCGGGATCGGCAAGGCGTTGATGCTCGATGATTCTCCGCAGATGTGGCAGCGGTTGTATGAAATCAGCCTGCCGGCCGGCGGCAAGCATCAATTCTGGCCCCAGCATCAGGAGCAATCCTGGGAGCAGTTCCAGCAACGGATGCTGGAGTACGTGGCGGGGGGCTATGCGTTCGACCTGGAAGACAACGAACCGTCGATTCGCTGCGTGGCGGCGCCGATTCGTGACGCCGGCAAACGGATTGTCGCCGGTATCAGCATCGCCAGCACCGTGCCGTACATGCCGCTGGAAAAAATGGCCGAGCTGATTCCCCTGGTCAAAGGGGTCACAGCCCGGCTTTCGGCGGAGTTGGGCGCCAAGGTCTGATGAGTGGCCGGTGTGGCTAATTCGAGTATTCGAATTAACCGTACAGGCCACTGCGTCAGGCCTTGAGCGTGGCCATGTCGATGACGAAGCGATACTTCACGTCACCGGCGATCATGCGGCTGTAGGCCTCGTTGATCTGGCGGATGTCGAGCATCTCGATGTCGCAACTGATGTTGTGTTCGGCGCAGAAGTCCAGCACTTCCTGGGTTTCAGCGATGCCACCGATCAGCGAGCCGGCCAAGGCCCGGCGACCCATGATCAAGTTGGCCGCATGCACCGGCGGATCGATCGGCTCGACCAAGCCCACTAGGATGTGCACGCCGTCGAAGCGCAGGGTACTGAGGTAGGGGTTGAGGTCGTGCTGTACCGGAATGGTGTCCAGCAGGAAGTGGAAGCGTCCGGCTGCGGCGGCCATCTGCGCGGCGTCGGTGGATACGATCACATGATCGGCACCCTGGCGACGGGCTTCTTCGGCCTTGCTGGCCGAGCGGGTGAACAACGTGACTTCCGCGCCCATGGCCTTGGCGAACTTGATGCCCATGTGGCCGAGGCCGCCCATGCCCAACACGCCGACCTTGTCGCCGGCTTTCACACCGTGATGCTTGAGCGGGGAGTAGGTCGTGATGCCTGCGCAGAGGATCGGTGCGGCGCTGGCTAGGTCCAGCCCAGCCGGGATGCGCAGCACGAAGTGCTCCTGGACCACGATGCTGTTGGAGTAGCCGCCCATGGTATGGCCGCCACTCACGCGGTCCGGGCTGGCGTAGGTCTGGGTCATACCCTGATAGCAGTATTGCTCCAGGTCGGCATGACAGGCTTCGCACTCGCGGCAGGAGTCGACCATGCAGCCTACGCCCACCACGTCGCCGACCTTATGGCGGGTCACATTCGCACCGACGGCGGTAACCTTGCCGACGATCTCGTGGCCAGGCATCAGCGGGTAGACGGCGATGCCCCACTCGTTGCGCGCCTGGTGGATGTCGGAGTGGCAGACGCCGCAGTAGAGGATTTCGATCGCCACGTCGTCGGCCCGTGGGCTGCGGCGTTCGAACTTCATAGGGGCGAGGGGCGCGGTGGGTGATTGAGCGGCGTATCCGATGGCGGTGTACATGATAGACCTCGCTAAGCAGTGAACAGTGAGGTGATCTATTCTGGGAGCCGTGGCGGCCTGCGGCGATGGCGATTCCTACGGGTGTCATGCCTAATCCTCCGACCTTGGCCGTGGATTGCTCCTATGGGGCGCCAGACCTGCGATGATGTCCTCATCCCTTTTTCCGTGAAGTTTTCCCCATGTTGCTGACTCGTCATCTCGATGCCAACGCGGCGCTGGTTTCGCTGATCGAACCCTTGGCGACCCGTGACGGCTTTATCCCTACACGTCTTGCGGGCGTGCAAGTGCTGCGGTGCAGCCAGGACATTGCCCGTGGCCCGCAGCTCTACGAACCGAGCCTGGTGATCATCGCCCAAGGCAGCAAATTGGCTTATCTGGGCCCGCGCACGCTGGAGTACGGCGCCGGGCATTACCTGATCCAGGCACTGCCGGTGCCGTTCGAGTGCGAAACCTATGCCATGCCCGATGCTCCGTTGCTCGGGATATCCGTGGCGATCGATCGGGCGCTGTTGGGCGAGTTGGTGCTGGCCATGGGGTTGATGCCGGGGCGAAGCCTCGCGGCCCAGACGCCGGAGTCCATGACCAGTGCCGTGCTCGATGGCGCCATGCGCGGCTGCGTCGAACGTCTGCTGCAATGCTTGCATGATCCGCTGGAGTGTCAGGTCATGGGCCAGGCGCGACTGCGCGAATTACTCTTCGCCGCCTTGCGCGGGCCCCAGGCCGATGTGCTCAGGGCGCTGGTGGAACAGCACGGCCAGTTCGCCCGGATTGCCGCGGCCCTGAGCCATCTGCACGCGCACTTCACCGAGCCGCTGAACGTCGAGACCCTCGCCAACTGCGCCAACATGAGTGCTTCGACGTTTCATGAGCATTTCAAGCGCAGTACGCTGCTCTCGCCGGTGCAGTACCTCAAGCGCTTGCGTTTGCTCAAGGCCCAGCGGCTGTTGCTCATCGATGGCATGGGGGTGGCGCAGGTGGCGCATCAGGTGGGGTATCAGAGCTCGTCGCAGTTCAGCCGGGAGTACAAGCGTTATTTCGAGCGCAGCCCCGGGGAAGAGCGCGCCGCCTGATCCTGTGATGTTCACCTGTGGGAGCGAGCTTGCTCGCGATAGCGGCGGTTCAGCTTGCATCAATGTTGAATGGGCTGCCGTCATCGCGAGCAAGCTCGCTCCCACACGTTGGTCTGCGATGTTCTTGGATGGGCACGCAACAAAAAGGCCCCCATTGCGGGAGCCTTGATGTTCAGCGGGTCGGCTTACATGTTCGGGTAGGTCGGTCCGCCAGCGCCTTCCGGGGTCACCCAGGTGATGTTCTGGGCCGGATCTTTAATGTCGCAAGTCTTGCAGTGCACGCAGTTCTGGGCGTTGATCTGGAAGCGTTTCTCGCCGTCTTCCTTGGTTACCACCTCATACACGCCGGCCGGGCAGTAGCGCTGGGCCGGTTCGTCGTACAGCGGCAGGTTCTTGGCCAGCGGGATGCTTGGATCGGTCAGCTTCAGGTGGCAGGGCTGTTCTTCTTCATGGTTGGTACCGGAGATGAACACCGAGCTGAGTTTGTCGAAGCTGATCTTGCCGTCCGGTTTCGGGTAGTCGATCTTCTTGCAGTCGGCCGCCAGCTTCAGGCAGGCGTAGTCAGGCTTGTTGTCGTGCAGGGTGAACGGCAGCTTGCCACCGAAGATGTTCTGGTCGAGCCAGTTGAAGCCGCCGCCGATGATCGCGCCGTACTTGTGGATCGCCGCGCCGAAGTTACGGCTGGCGAACAGTTCTTCATACAGCCAGCTGTTCTTGAAGCCGTCGACGTAAGCGGTCAGTTCATCACCGCCTTCGGACTCGGCGAACAGGCGATCGGCCACCGCCTCGGCGGCGAGCATGCCGGACTTCATGGCGGTGTGGCTGCCTTTGATCTTGGCGAAGTTCAACGTGCCGAGGTCGCAGCCGATCAGGGCGCCGCCCTTGAAGACCATTTTAGGCAGCGAGTTCAGGCCGCCCTTGCAGATGGCGCGGGCGCCGTAGCTGACGCGCTTGCCGCCTTCCAGGTACTGCTTGAGCACCGGGTGGTGCTTGAGGCGCTGGAACTCGTCGAAGGGCGACAGGTAGGTATTGCTGTAGGACAGGTCGACGATCAGGCCGACCACCACCTGGTTGTTTTCCAGGTGATAAAGGAACGAACCGCCGGTGTTCTCGGTGCCCATGATGTCCAGCGGCCAGCCGGCGGTGTGCACCACCAGGCCCGGTTGATGCTTGGCCGGGTCGATTTCCCAGATTTCCTTCAAGCCGATGCCGTAGTGCTGGGCGTCGGCGTCGCTGTCGAGGTTGAAGCGCTTGATCAGTTGCTTGCCGATATGGCCACGGCAGCCTTCGGCAAACAGCGTGTACTTGCCGCGCAGTTCCATGCCGGGGGTGTACAGGCCTTCTTTCGGGTGGCCTTCGCGGTCGACACCCAAATCGCCGGTGATGATCCCGCGGACCACGCCATTTTCGTCGAACAGCGCTTCCTGGGCGGCGAAGCCTGGGTAGATTTCCACGCCCAGGTTCTCGGCCTGCTGGGCCAGCCAGCGGCACAGGTTGCCCAGGGAAATAATATAGTTGCCTTCGTTGTGCATGGTCTTGGGCACGAAGAAGTCAGGGACTTTGCTCGCACTGTCGGCGTTCTTCAGGACATAAATGTCATCGCGCTTGACCGGGGTATTGAGCGGCGCGCCCAGTTCCTTCCAGTCGGGGAACAGTTCGTTCAGGGCACGGGGTTCGAACACCGCACCGGAGAGAATGTGCGCACCGACTTCGGAGCCTTTTTCGACCACGCAGACGCTGATTTCCTTACCGGCTTCGGCGGCCTTCTGTTTCAGTCGGCAAGCGGCAGACAGGCCAGCGGGGCCGGCACCGACGATGACCACGTCGAATTCCATGTATTCGCGTTCCACAGGCTATCTCCTACTCAAGGCTCACGGTTTTTTTCTAATTGGAGGTTGGGCGTTGCATCCGTTGTTGACTCGCAAAACTGACGAAAGTGACAACGGATCAGACGCGGGTCTCTCTGGGTGGCGCATTATATCTACACCACTCTCAGGGTCCAATACAAACGTTTGTTTGAAATTGCCGCAGCCCAGATAAATCACTGACGTACGGCTTATGACTGGCCATTTTGCCGTATTGACCGGAATAGGCGTTCCGGTCAAGATACGGGCGGTTTTGCGCTCGCCGTAGGCTGACTGTTGGTTTCAAGAGCACCTCTAAAGACAGGGCGAAGGCAGCACAAAGTGACGTATTGCGTGGCTCGGATGCGCAGTTTACACGCCGCGATATTGAATGACTCATCGGTCTCGCCGACCAATGGTCTTCACTCCCGTGAGCAGGGTCATGTGTGGTTCATGCCGGCGTTTTTAGAGGTGCCCTTGCGCCCATGAGCATCAACCGCCAGGTTCGCCTAGGCGACTTTCTTTTCACCGGAGAGTAACGAGGAATCCATGAAGGTTCTTGTAGCTGTCAAACGAGTGGTCGACTATAACGTCAAGGTTCGCGTCAAGGCGGACAACTCCGGCGTCGACCTCGCCAACGTCAAGATGTCGATGAACCCTTTCTGCGAAATCGCCGTAGAAGAAGCCGTACGCCTGAAAGAGAAGGGCGTGGCGACTGAGATCGTCGTTGTCTCCATCGGCCCGACCACCGCCCAGGAGCAACTGCGCACTGCGCTGGCGCTGGGTGCCGATCGCGCCATCCTCGTCGAATCCGCCGAAGACCTGACCTCCCTGGCCGTGGCCAAGCTGCTCAAGGCCGTTGTCGACAAGGAACAGCCACAGCTGGTGATCCTCGGCAAACAAGCCATCGACAGCGACAACAACCAGACCGGCCAGATGCTCGCTGCATTGAGCGGCTACGGTCAGGGCACGTTCGCGTCCAAGGTCGAAGTCAGCGGCGACAGCGTTGCCGTGACCCGTGAAATCGACGGCGGCGCGCAGACCGTTTCCTTGAAGCTGCCAGCCATCGTCACCACCGACCTGCGTTTGAACGAGCCGCGCTATGCGTCCCTGCCAAACATCATGAAGGCGAAGAAGAAGCCGCTTGAAGTGCTGACGCCTGACGCTTTGGGCGTTTCCACCGCCTCCACCAACAAGACCGTGAAAGTCGAAGCGCCGGCGGCACGCAGCGCGGGCATCAAGGTCAAGTCGGTGGCTGAACTGGTCGAGAAACTGAAAAACGAAGCGAAGGTAATCTAACTATGACTATCTTGGTAATCGCCGAACACGATAACAAGGCGCTGGCTCCGGCCACGCTGAACACCGTTGCTGCCGCGGCCAAAATCGGCGGCGACGTTCACGTACTGGTCGCCGGGCAGGGCGCTGGCGCCGTAGCCGAAGCCGCCGCGAAAATTGCCGGCGTGGCAAAAGTACTGTCGGCCGACAACGCCGCCTACGCAAACCAGCTGCCGGAAAACGTTGCGCCACTGGTCACCGAGCTGGGCAAGGGCTACAGCCACATCCTGGCTGCCGCCACGTCCAACGGCAAGAACATCCTGCCGCGCGTTGCCGCTGCCCTGGATGTCGACCAGATCTCCGAGATCATCTCGGTAGAAAGCGCCGACACCTTCAAGCGTCCGATCTACGCCGGTAACGCCATTGCCACCGTGCAATCGACCGCCGCGATCAAGGTCATCACCGTGCGCGCCACCGGTTTCGACCCGGTTGCCGCCGAAGGTGGCTCGGCTGTCGTCGAAGCCGTAGGCGCTGCCCACGACGCCGGCATTTCCAGCTTCGTCAACGAAGAACTGGCCAAGTCCGACCGTCCTGAGCTGACCGCTGCCAAAATCGTCGTTTCCGGCGGCCGCGGCATGCAGAACGGTGACAACTTCAAGCACCTGTACGCCCTGGCCGACAAGCTGGGCGCTGCCGTGGGGGCTTCCCGCGCCGCGGTCGACGCCGGTTTTGTTCCGAACGATATGCAGGTCGGTCAGACCGGCAAGATCGTTGCGCCACAGTTGTACATCGCCGTCGGTATCTCCGGCGCGATCCAGCACCTGGCCGGTATGAAAGACTCCAAAGTGATCGTTGCGATCAACAAGGACGAAGAAGCGCCGATCTTCCAGGTGGCCGATTACGGCCTGGTCGCTGACCTGTTCGAAGCAGTCCCCGAGTTGGAGAAGCTGGTCTAATCCGGCGTCTTCACTTATAAAGAGCCCGGCTTTGGCGGTAGCAGTGTTCATTTGAGGGTTGTCTGGATCATCGTGGCGAGGGAGCAAGCTTGCTCGCCACAGATCCATTGCCTTGATGACAACGCTACGGCCTGGCCGGGCTTTTTATCGTCTGCATCTTGAAGGGGAGCGTATCGCCATGGATCTTCGCCGTTTGGTCGGCTGGCCGTTGTTGGGCCTGTTGATGGTCGGGCCTGGGTTGGCGCTCGCTGCCGGCAAGTGTGAACGACTGATCGCCACCGGCAGCCCGGATGCGCCGCCTTATCTCTGGCAAGACCCCCAGGACCCCAAGCATCTTATTGGCGCCGGTGCCGACCTGCTGACGCAAGTGGCGGCGCAACTGGGCATCAAGATTGAGCTGCTCTATGCCGGCAAGCGTGCCCAGGCGCTGGACGAAGTGCGCAGCGGGCGCATGGACTTGCTCACCGATGCACCGCTGACCACGACCGGGCTCGAAGCCCTGGACTACGTGCATCCGCCGCTGCTGGAAAACGATTACCTGGTCTGGACCCGCAAGGACTCCACGCTGGTCATCAACCGCCCCGAAGACCTTCATGGACATACCGGCGCCTTGTCGGAAAAGTCACGTATGACTGCAGGATTCGGCGTTTTTGCAGAGCAGCAATTGTCCCTCACCCGTACGCCAAACCTGACCCAGGCCTTTCAGAAATTGCTGTTGGGGGAGGTGGAATATGTCCTGGCGGGACGCTACTCGGGCCTGGCCATGGCGCAGACACTGGGGATGGCGAATGACCTGCAGGCCGCGCCGCAACCGGTGGATAAGCCTGGCCTGTTCCTCGCGGTTTCCCATAACTCGGCTTGCAATGACCCATGGTTACGCGGACAGCTGGCGCAAAAGATGACAGAATTGTCCGCGTCCGGCCTGGCAGAGGCTGTGTTGCAACGCAATCTAGAGCGCTGGAACACACAGTTGCAGTCTCCTGTCGGTGCCCCAAAACAGTAGGGAACATTAGTGACTATTCGACCTCTTTTCGCTGCCCTGGCCGTTCTGGCTCTGGCGGGTTGCGCAGCCGATCCGGCGCCGAATGAACAGATCCGCCTGACCGAACAGGCCTTGGAGCAGGCCCGGGCCGTGGGCGCCAACGCCGACGAAGTGCCCGAGTTGAAACTGGCTGAAGAAAAGTTCGCCCGGGCCAAATCCAACATGGCCGACGAGTCCTACAAGAAGGCGCGCATGCGCGCCGAGCAGGCTGAACTGGATGCACGCCTGGCGGAGGCCAAAGTGCTGACGCTCAAGAGCCAGGAGCAACTGAACGTGCTCGATACCCGTATCAAGCGCTTGCGCAAGCAACTGCGGGAGGACGCCCAATGAAGCACTCCCATTTACTGGGCGGCCTGGTCCTCGTTGGATTGAGCGGTTTGTATGGCTGCGCCGGCCAGCGCAGCGAAGCAGCGTTGGAACAGGCCAGTGCCAGCTTCCAGAAAGTCAAGGAAGACGCCAACGTCTTGCGTGCCGCACCCAGGGACGTGATACGTGCCGGCGAATCCCTGGCTCGTGCCGATCGTCTTTCCACCTATTGGGGCAGCGGCGAAGATGTGCAGCATTACGCCTACTTGAGCCAGCGCTACAGCGAGATCGCTCGGGAGCATAGCAACCAGGTGCAAAACGAAGAGCGTGCGGCGAAGCTGGAACTGGAGCGTCAGCGCTTGCAGTTGGCCCTGCGTGAATCAAAACTGCTGAGCGTGCAGCAGCAAGGCAAGTGGCTCGAGGAGCAGATCATGGCGATGGCCACCACTCAGACCGATCGCGGCCTGGTGATGACCCTCGGTGACGTCCTGTTCGACACCGGCGAAGCCGAGTTGAAGAACTCCGCCAACCGGGTCGTGCTCAAGATCGTCCAGTTCCTGCAGCTCAACCCCAAGCGCGTCGTGCGCATCGAGGGGTATACCGACAGCACCGGCGGCAAGCAGGAAAACCTCAAGCTGTCCCGCGACCGCGCGCAAGCGGTGGCAGACGTGCTGGTGGATCTGGGGATTGATGAGAAGCGCATCCAGGTCGAAGGCTACGGTGATGAATATCCGGTGGACGTCAACGCGACCGAGCGTGGTCGGGCGCAGAACCGCCGCGTTGAAATCGTGTTCTCCGACGAAAAAGGCCAGCTCGGCGCGGCCCGCTGAGGGACGCGTCAATGGAAAACCCGGCCTCGTTGACGGCGCCGGGTTTTTTTTCGATCTGGCGTTGGACAATGGATACAGTTGGGGCTGTCACTGCACTGTACGGTCGAGTAATCTGGCAACTGTCCCAGTACACTTCTAAACTGTTCCGGTATCGTTTCCGACAAGAATAAAATGCCCGTGAAATCGAGTGCTGCGTCATGACCAACCTTCTGCTCTATCAACGTATTGCTCAACAGCTGGCTGAAGACATCCGGCGCGGTGTGTACCAGCCCGGGGAGCGCGTGCCGTCGGTGCGCAAGATGAGCTCGCAGCTCAATGTCAGCCACGCCACGGTATTGCAGGCCTACGCGAACCTTGAAGACCAGGGGTTGATTCGCGCGCGGCCGCAATCGGGTTACTACGTGCACCAGACGCCGGCCCTGACGGCGCCGACGCCGGACATCGCCCGGGTAGAGCGGCCGGGGCTGGTGACGCGCAGCAGCATCATCCAGCAGGTACTGGTCGAATCGCGCCGCGAGGGGGTGTTTCCCTTGGGAGCGGCGGTGCCTAGCGTCGACTACTTACCGGTGCGGGCGTTGCATCAGCAGTTGGCGAAGGTCACGCGCTTCCACAGCCCACGGGCCTTCAGCTACATGTTCAGCCCGGGCTTCGAGCCGTTGCGACGCCAGGTGGCGATTCGCATGCGCGATGCCGGCGTGGTGGTGGACCCCTCCGAAGTAGTGATCACCCACGGTTGCGTCGATGCCTTGCAGATGTCCTTGCGGGTACTGACCCGACCGGGGGACCTGATCGCCGCCGAGTCGCCGACTTACTATGGCTTGTTGCAACTGGCCGACCTGCTGGGCCTCAAGGTCATCGAGATCCCCAGCGACCCGGTCACCGGCATGAGCCTTGAAGCCCTGCAACTGGCGGCCAACCAATGGTCGATCAAGGCGCTGGTGCTGACCACGCGCCTGAGCAACCCGTTGGGCGGCACCATGCCCGAGGAGCGGCAGAAACAATTGTTGCGCCTGGCATCGGACTTCGACATCCAGATCGTCGAGGACGATATCTACGGCGAACTGATGTTCGAGCAAGGGCGGACCAAGGCCCTCAAGGCCTACGATCGGCTGGACCGGGTCATCTATTGTTCGAGTTTTTCCAAGACGTTGTCGCCGGGCGTGCGCATCGGTTGGATGATCGCCGGCAAGTTCCAGCAGGAAATCCAGCGCTTGCAGACCTTCAGCACTCATTCGGCATGCAGCGTCACGCAGATGGGGATCGCGGCGTACCTGGAAAATGGCGGCTATGACCGCCACCTGCGCTACATCCGCCAGGAGTACCGAAAGAACCTCAGTGCTTTCCAGTTGGCGGTGCAGCAGTACTTCCCCGAAGGCACTCAGATGAGCCGTCCCACCGGCGGTTTCATCCTGTGGGTCAGCTTGCCGGGCCGGGTCAACACCCAAGAGCTGCACGTCCGGGCATTGCAGCAGGGCATCAGTATTGCGCCGGGGCTGATCTTCAGTAACACCGAGCAGTTCAACCATTGCATCCGCCTGAACTGCGGTACGCCGTGGAACCGCGAGGCAGAGCGGGCCTTGATGACACTGGGGCTATTGGCCACCCAACTGTGCCAAGAGACTGCCAACGGGTTTTTATAGGAATCAGCACCTTAGCCTGATGTGCTTGTCAGCGCCTCATTATCAGGCGAGCATGGGGGCCTCTGCCGTTATTGCCGTTGTGTGTTATGAAAGCCATTGCTCCTGCTGCCTGGGTTTTGATCGGCCTGCTCACCGCGTTTCAGGCGGGAGGTGTCATGGCGGCTTCGGCGCAGGATAAACCAGCCGCCAGCGCCACCCGCGATGCCTCGAAGAAACCCGTCGTGGCCAAGAAAGCCCCGGTGAAGAAACCCGCCGCGACGAAGAAAAAACGCGCGCCCATCGCGTCCAAGAGCAAATCCGCCCGTGAGGTCGCCAAGACCCCGTTGCCCCCCGCGAAGCTGGACTTGAGCCTGCCCCACGACATGGTCGAGGCGTTGCAGCCGCCGGGCAAGGTGGTGACGCCCAAGCATGAGCCGCTGTTGCCGTCCATGTTCGGCCAGAAGCCCGGTCCCTTCCAACTCAATGGCCGTTTGCTCAGCAACGAGATGCAACTGCCCCTGCGCAACCCCGAGCGCAGTGAATTGGAGGGCGCGGCACTGGACTTCGAATTCAAGCAATAAACCGGTGCCATCATGCAGTTCGTCGCTGACCGATCGGTCATGCGTGCCGTGGTCAAAAAAACACGCAGCCAGTAATTTAAAACAGGTGTTTTAGCCGTTACTCTGTGTTTGTTACCAACCATTACCGCCGTGAGGATGTCGTCGCATGAAATGCCGTGAAGGCTGTGGCGCCTGCTGCATCGCCCCTTCCATCAGTTCACCGATCCCTGGCATGCCCGACGGCAAGCCGGCGGGAGAACGTTGCGTGCAGTTGTCGGTCGATAATCTGTGCCTGATTTTCGGTCAGCCGCAGCGTCCGGCCGTGTGCTCGGGGTTCCAGGCAGACATCGAGGTGTGCGGCAGCAGCCGTGAAGAAGCCATCCGCCTGATCGACTGGTGGGAGCAAGTCACGGCGGCGTAATGGGGCACTGTGCGCAATTCAAATGAACGAACAATAAGGAAAAAAACCATGGGTTCGCTGCATCGTATGGCCATGTTGTGTGGGTTGACCGTGTTGATGGCAACCGCAACCGCTCAGGCGGAAGACTGGCAGGTCGCCAAGGAGCAGGACGGCATCAAGGTTTCGCTCAGCGAAGTGGCCGGCTCCAAGTACAAGGCCTATCGCGGCGTGACCGTGATGAAAACCACCATGGCCAAGCTGCGCGCCCTGCAGGAAGACGTGCCGGGTGCCTGTGCGTGGATTCATGAATGCAAGAGCCAGAAGCTGCTCAAGCACGAAGGCAATCAGAGCTGGACCTACACCCAGTTCAACACGCCATGGCCGGTGACCTCCCGGGACTCGGTGTTGGAAGTCACCACCGAAGAAGGCGCCGATGGCAGCCTGACCCGCAAGCTCAAGGGCGTGCCGACCTACCTGCCGGAAGAAAAGGGTTTCGTGCGCGTCACCCAGGTCGACGGCTACTGGAAGTTCGCGCCCAAGGGCGCCGACCAGATCGAGGTGACCTATCAGGTCCACACCGAACCAGGAGGCGATGTACCGTCCTGGCTGGCGAACAAGTTCGTGGTGGATGCGCCGTTCAACACCTTGAAAGCGCTGAGGGACCGCGCCGAAAAGTAATCGCCGCATGAGCCTCGCGAGACCGCCCACGTGGCGGTCTTTTCATGTGTGCCGTCCACCGGCCTGGTGGAACGATTGTTCAGCCCTCAATGTCGAGATAAAGGTAATCCCGGCCCTGAATTGATCAAGGAGACACCGATGCAAAAGTGGGAAATCACTTTCGTGGATGATCATGGCGAAGCCATCGCCGAGCAGTTCGACTATGAACAGGAGCCCACGATGGAACAGGCGGCGCAATTGATTCGCGAAAAGCTGCTGCCGGTGCCCGCAAAGCTGGACCTCAACGATCTGGAAGGGCGCACCGAGGACCCGACGGTCAAGAATCTCAAGTCCCAGCACAGTATTGAAATCATCAGCATTAAATCGATTTCATGAAATCGTTGGCTGGCCTCGCTTGGCAGTGGCCATCACTTGAAGCTACTCTGCAATTGAGATCAGCGAAAGGATCGCCAAGGTCCGGTCTTGTCAGCTACATGCTTGTGTCCCGACGGCAATTAGATGCCGTATCGCCTGCAACCTCCGGGTGGCACGCACGGGAAGACGGAAAGTCTATCCATCTGTTAGGAGGACGTTTCATGAGCACAGCCTATCAAGAAGACATCAGCACCCACGTGTTGCGCCGCATGAAAGAAGGCGGTTTCGATTTTTCCCGATTCCATCCCATCGAGTTCTACGCCATTTTCCCGGACGAGGAGCGGGCGCGCAGGGCGGCAGGTCAATTTCGGGGCGAGTCGTTGAACGCGCAGGTCAGTGCCCGGGACGACGGGGCATGGTCGTTGGAATTGAGCCGGGTGATGTACGCGACCTACGATGACATTGGAGACTTCGAGCAAGATTTCGAGGCCGTCGTCGAACCCTTGGGTGGCGTCATCGAGGGGTGGGGAGTCAAGCAGGAGATCCGACGCCTGCAGGGCTGATTGCCCACCTGCGTAACCCGAACAACGGCTGACCTTGGGGTCGGCCGTTTTCATGTGTGGCCCGGGCTGGCCCCGCAACCGCTGTCGAGCACGGCCCGCCCGCGCCAGGGTCATTGTGGTTGCTTGCGCCCCGCCATGTGCTTGAGGTAGCCCACCAGCAGGTCCAGTTCCGAATCTGGCAGCACCGCCGCCGAAAACCCCGGCATCTTGCCCTGGGGCCAGCGGCGCAGGCCTTGCGGGTCACGGATGTAGTGCTTGAGAAAATCGCCGGAGAAGTATTCGGTCGGATTGAAGGGGATGTTCAGGTCCGGCCCGAATTGCGCGTCGCCTGCGCCGTTGAGTCGATGGCACGCCAGGCAATGCTTCTGGAACAGTTCGAAACCTTTGTTGACCGGGTCGTCCTTCGCCAGGCTGGCGGCCGGCAGCAGGGCAGGGAAGCGTTCGGCCACCGCCGGCAAGCGCTTGATGGTGGCGACTGCGTAGGGCCATTGCTCGGGGCTGATGGGGCCCGCCTGGGGATCCGTCCAGACCAGGTAGAAAGGTCCGGCGCTGGACTTGCCTTCACTCAGCGGCGGCCATGGGCTGGCCGGGTCTTCGATCGCGAGCCAGGCTCGCGCACCGTGGTGTTCGAGCAGCGGCGCGGCGGGCATTTCTGCCGCGAAGCCATCCAGGGCAACGGCCTGCAGATGATCGCTTGGCTGCACCCCCGTCAACAGCGCCGCCAGCGGCACGGCGCGATATGTCATCGGCTTCTTGTAGGAAACGTCCTCAGCGATCTGGATCGTCCGGGCTTCGGGGTGCTTGAGCAAGGCCTCGGTTTGCCAGGTGCGCGCATTCGCGCCGAGGTCCAGCACCAACTGCGCGGCATACAAGGGCGTGCTGAGCAGCAGCGCCCCGATCATGATGAGAGCTTTCAAGGGGGTCGCCTTCCGTGTCGAGGGGGGGCGCAAAGATTGGCACAGCCACCCCGACCCGAACAACGAGCCCCGCTACTTTTTTGGTGATGCAGATGTCTGGATGCAGGCGGCGCGCGTACGACTCAGCCGATCACCTTGGTGATGTTCGGCAAGATCAACAGCAGCGTCGTGGCAAAGAGAATGAGCCCGGCTTGACGAACTTTCGAATGTTTGAACATGGCTGACCCGCCTTTATTGTTATTTCCTGAGGCCAGCCTGCATCTCCATGACGGCTGGCGTTGCACTTCCTGTTTGACAAGTGCCTCGGCAAAACCCGACGACTTTCTTGTACAAGGATTACATTAGGGGCCGCAGCCGGCTTGGCTTAGATCCAATTCGTATCAATGGCTGTATTTTCTCTATTAAAACGGCATGAGGCCTATTGCCACCTTCTTGAAGGCCCTTTGGCTAGACAGCTCGCTCTCCTGAAACGGTTAACCCGATAGCTCGCTACCGTTCGTCTGAGCGTGGCCGTCAACGTCATTGAGCGCTGCGGTCATTGAATCCGACGCCGTTGGGCTTATGGTGAAGACCTCGCATTACGCCCCGAGGACGTCATGACCCAAGCTTTGATTTTCGATGCCGTGCGCACGCCCCGTGGCAAGGGCAAGGCCGACGGTGCCTTGCACAGCGTCAAGCCGGTGAACCTGATGGGCGGCTTGCTCGGCGCCTTGCAGCAACGCATGGACCTGGACACCAGCCAGGTCGACGACATCGTGCTCGGATGCGTGACGCCGGTGGGCGAACAGGGCGCCGACATCGCCAAGACCGCCGCGCTGGTGGCCGACTGGGATGTCAGCGTTGCGGGTGTACAGCTCAACCGGTTCTGCGCCTCCGGCCTGGAAGCGGTGAACCTGGCGGCCATGAAGGTGCGCTCCGGGTTCGAGGACCTTGTGGTGGCGGGCGGCGTCGAATCGATGTCCCGGGTGCCCATGGGCAGCGATGGCGGCGCGTGGGCATTAGACCCGCAATCCAACCTGCACGGTCATTTCATTCCCCAGGGGATTGGCGCCGACCTGATCGCCACGCTCGAAGGTTTCAGCCGCGAGGCAGTCGATGCCTATGCGCTGCATTCCCAGCAAAAGGCGGCGCGAGCCCGGGCTGAGGGAGCGTTCGATAAGTCCCTGGTGGCGGTACGGGACCAGAATGGCATTGTGCTGCTGGACCATGATGAATTCATTCGTGCCGACTCCACGCTCGAAGGCCTGGGCCAGCTCAAGCCGAGTTTCGAAGCCATGGGCCAGATGGGGTTCGACGGCACCGCGCTGCGGGTCTACAGCCATGTCGAGCGCATCCACCATGTGCACACGCCGGGCAACAGTTCCGGCATCGTCGACGGTGCGGCGGCGATGTTGATCGGCTCCGAAGCCAAGGGGCGGGCAATGGGCCTGCAACCGCGGGCGCGCATCGTCGCCACGGCCGTCACCAGCACCGACCCGACCATCATGCTCACCGGCCCGGCCCCGGCCACTCGCAAGGCCTTGGTCAAGGCCGGGTTGCGGGTGGAGGACATCGACCTGTTCGAAGTCAACGAAGCCTTCGCCTCGGTGGTGCTCAAGTTCATCAAGGACATGGCCATTGACCCCGCCAAGGTCAACGTCAATGGCGGCTCCATTGCCTTGGGGCATCCGTTGGGCGCCACCGGGTGCGCGATCCTCGGCACCTTGCTCGATGAATTGGAGGCACGGCGCCTGCGTTATGGCCTGGCGACCCTGTGTGTCGGCGGCGGGATGGGCATTGCCACCGTCATCGAACGCCTCTGAGCCCGACTTCAAGGAACACTTTTCATGACCGAAGCCATCCGTTACGAAACCGGCGCCGACCGGATCGTCGTCCTGACCCTCGACCTGCCGGGCCAGAGCGCCAACACCATGAATGCGGCGTACCGGGAGGCCATGGCGGCCTGCCTGTCCCGTCTGATCGCCGAGAAGGCGTCAATTGCCGGCGTGATCATCACCTCGGCCAAGAAAACCTTTTTTGCTGGCGGCGACCTCAACGAGCTGGTCAAGGTCGGCAAGCCCGAGGCCCAGGCGTTCTACGCCGGCGTCCTGGATCTCAAGGCGCAATTGCGCACCCTGGAAACCCTCGGCAAACCGGTAGTGGCGGCGATCAACGGCGCGGCGCTGGGGGGTGGTTGGGAGATCTGCCTAGCTTGCCATCATCGGGTGGTGCTGGATCATCCGTCGGTGCAGATCGGCCTGCCGGAAGTCACCCTCGGCCTGTTGCCGGGCGGCGGTGGGGTGGTGCGCATGGTCCGCCTGCTCGGCCTGGAGCAGGCGTTGCCGTATCTGCTGGAAGGCAAGAAGGTTCGCCCGCAACAGGCGTTGCAGGCAGGATTGATCGACGCGCTGGCGGCAGACCGTGACGAGCTGTTGGCCAAGGCCCGGGCCTGGATCCTGGCCAACCCCGGCGTGGCCCAGCCATGGGACGTGAAGGGCTACCGGATCCCAGGTGGCACGCCGACCGAGCCAAAAATGGCGCAGATGCTGGCGATCATGCCTTCGATCCTGCGCAACAAGACCCAAGGCTGCCTGCCCGCGCCGGAGAAGATACTCTGCGCGGCTGTGGAGGGGGCCCAGGTGGATTTCAACACCGCTCACCTGATCGAAACCCGCTATTTCACCGAGTTGGTCACCGGCCAGGTGGCCAAGAACCTGATCGGGACCTTCTGGTTCCAGCTCAACGAGATCAAGGCCGGCGGCTCTCGCCCACACGGTTTTGCGCCGTCTCTGACGAAGAAAGTTGGCGTCCTGGGGGCCGGCATGATGGGCGCCGGCATTGCCTACGTCAGCGCCGTGGCCGGTATCGACGTGGTGCTCAAGGATGTCGACCTGGCCGCAGCGCAAAAGGGCAAGGCCCGTTCGGCGGCGCTGCTGGACAAGAAGATCGCCCGCGGCCAGCTCACTGTCGAGCAGCGCGACGCTACGCTGGCGCGGATCCACGCCACCGGCAGCGACGCGGACCTGGCCGGTTGCGACCTGATCATCGAGGCGGTGTTCGAGGACCGCGCCTTGAAGGCTCAGGTGTCGGCGGCCGCCCAGGCCGTGGCGGGGCCTGAGGCGGTGATCGCTTCCAACACCTCGACCTTGCCCATCACCGGCCTGGCCACGGCGGTGCCTGACCCGAGCCGGTTCATCGGCCTGCATTTCTTCAGCCCGGTGGAGAAAATGCCCTTGGTGGAGATCATCAAGGGGGCACGCACCGGCGATGAAACCTTGGCGCAGGCCTTCGACTTTGTCCTGCAGATCAACAAGACGCCGATCGTGGTCAACGACAGCCGCGGCTTCTTTACCTCCCGGGTGTTCGGCACCTATACCAGCGAGGGCATCGCCATGCTCGGCGAAGGTGTGAGCGCGCCGATGATCGAGACCGAGGCCTGCAAGGCCGGGATGCCGGTCGGTCCCCTGGCGGTCTCTGACGAAGTGTCCCTCAGCCTGATGAGCCATATCCGCGTGCAAACCGCCAAGGACCTGCAGGCCGAAGGGACAGCACCGAGCGAACACCCGGCCTTCGCCGTGATCGACGTGCTGCTCAACGAATACAAGCGACCGGGCAAGGCCGCGGGCGGTGGTTTCTATGATTACCCGACCACCGGGTCGAAGCATCTCTGGCCGGGTCTCAAGAGCCGCTTCGAGCAAGCCGACGGGCAGATTTCACCGCAGGATGTCCGCGATCGCCTGCTGTTTATCCAAGCCTTGGAAACCGTGCGCTGCGTGGAGGAAGGTGTGCTCACGTCGACCGCCGATGCCAACGTCGGCTCGATCTTCGGCATCGGCTTTGCGGCCTGGACCGGTGGCGCCTTGCAGTTCATCAATCAGTACGGCTTGCCGGATTTCGTCGCTCGCGCCCAATACCTCACCGAGCAGTACGGTGAGCGCTTCTCGCCGCCGGCCTTGCTGTTGGAAAAAGCCGCTCGCCAGGAACTGTTCTGACACGCCGTGAGGGGGCTTGCCTTGGGACCGTGTTTCAGGGCAGGCTCTGGGGGTGTGCAATATTCCCATCACGTGTCAGGTATTTTTTATGTCGTTACGCATCTGCATTCTGGAAACCGATATCCTGCGTCCGGAACTGGTCGACCAATATCAGGGGTACGGGCAGATGTTCCAGCGGCTGTTTTCACAGCAGCCCATCGCGGCGCAATTTATCGTGTACAACGTGATGGAGGGGCATTACCCCGACGATAGCGAACAGTTCGACGCTTATTTGGTGACCGGCAGCAAGGCCGACTCCTTTGGCACCGACCCTTGGATTCAAACCCTCAAGACCTACCTGCTGGACCGCTACCAGCGGGGCGACAAGCTGCTCGGCGTGTGCTTTGGTCATCAATTGCTGGCCTTGCTGCTGGGCGGCAAGACCGAGCGCGCCACCCAGGGCTGGGGTGTCGGCACCCATCGCTACAAACTCGCCGCCAAGGCGCCGTGGATGAGCCCGGTGAAAGAAGAACTGACGCTGCTGATCAGCCACCAGGACCAGGTCACCGAATTGCCCGAAAACGCCACGGTGATCGCTTCGAGCGATTTCTGCCCGTACGCCGCCTACCACATCAACGACCAGGTGCTGTGCTTCCAGGGGCACCCGGAATTCATCCACGATTACTCCCGCGCCTTGCTGGAACTTCGTCAGCAGCACCTGGGCGAGCAGGTCTACAGCCAGGGCGTGGCCAGCCTCGACCAGGAACACCATGGCACGACCGTGGCGGAGTGGATGATGCGCTTCGTTGCCCACAAGCCCGAGGCCGCGACCCAGGGTTGATGCCATTGGGCTGACCCAAGTGCCACAGTCACCCTCAGTCACTGTGGCAGTGAGCCTGCTCGCGAAGAGGTCGGCCCAATCCCCGCGCCGCGGGCTGAACCGCTATAGCCAACCCGACCGCTTGAAGCTGGCCCACAACGCCGTGCACCCAATGGTAATCACCCCCAGCACCGTAAAGTAGCCGTAGTGCCAGCTCAACTCCGGCATGTCCTGGAAATTCATCCCATAGATCCCAGCCACCGCCGTCGGGAACGCCAGGATCGCCGCCCACGCCGCGAACTTGCGCTGGACCACGCTCTGGCGTGAGGCCTCGAGCAGTACACCGACTTCGATGGTCTGGCTGGCGATGTCCGCCAGGGTCGTCAGGTCCTCCATCTGCCGCGTGACGTGAATCTGCACGTCGCGGAAGTATGGGCGCATGTTCTTGTCGATGAACGGGAAGTTAAGCTTCTGCAACTCTTCGCTGATCTCCACCATCGGCGCCGCATAACGACGCAGGCGCAACACGTCACGGCGCAGGCTGTGCAGATTCTGGATGTCCCGCTCGTTCAAGGCGCTGCACAGCACGTGGTGCTCCAGTTCATCGATCTCGGCATGAATGGCTTCGCCCATCGGCTGGTAGTTTTCAATCACGAAATCGAGGATGGCATAGAGCACGAAATCTTCCCCGTGCTCCAGCAGAAGTGGACGCGCCTCACAGCGTTGTCGGACGTGGGCGTAGGATGCCGAGTGGCCGTTGCGGGCGGTGATGATGTAGCCCTTGCCGGCAAAGATATGCGTCTCGATGAACTGCAACTTGCCGTCCTTGCGAATCGGCGAATAGGTCACGATGAACAGGGCATCGCCGAAGGTTTCCAGCTTGGGGCGGCTGTGCTTTTCCATCGCATCTTCAATGGCCAGTTCGTGCAGGTTGAACTGGCGTTGCAAGTTGTTCAGCTCCTGGGCGCTGGGTTCTTCCAGACCGATCCAGACAAAATGGCCAGGTTTCGCAGCCCAGGCGCTGCCTTCGTCGAGGGTGATATTGGTGACTTTCTTACCGGCGCTGTATACCGCAGCAGCAACGACTCTACCCATGGTGATGGTTCACTTCTTGGAAAATGGCAGTGGTACGCAACGTCCAGCTTAGCGTGCGCTGTCATTTGAGAGTCAGCAAAATCTGCCGAGTTTCCGCGGGCAAAAGAAAACCCGCCATCAGGCGGGTTTGCACTCAAGCGGTTTGCGCTTGCCGGTCCAGCGAGGCGATGCACTCGCGCATCTGTTCACGGCACTGGGCGATGAGCTGGGGCATGTCATCCATGCTCAGCCCGGCTGTAGGAATTGCCGGTAATGAGCGTATGAAAATATCACCGCTGCGCCAGCGATTGAGGTGCATGTGCTTGACGTAGTTGCTCACGCACACCGGGATAATCGGCACCCCGGCCGCGATGGCCATTTGAAAGGCGCCTTTCTTGAACGGCAGCAGGTCGGCCCCGAGGTTGCGTGTGCCTTCCGGGAACACCCAGATCGAGGTGTCCTCATGTTGCAGCGTATGGGTGGTGGTCAGCATCGCCCGGCGTGCCCTGATGGCATTGCCACGATCGATCAACACGTTGCCGGCCAACCAGAACAACTGCCCGAACAGCGGCACCCACTTCAGGCTCTTCTTGCCAATGCACACGGTACGGTACGGCACCACGTTGCCGAACACGAACAGGTCATAGTTGGATTGATGATTAGCGATGATCACGCAGCTCGGGGGTTTATCCATCAACGAGGTGACGTCGGCCCTGACCCGCAGGCGCAGGATCCACATCGCCGGCAGCGCGTACAGCCGGGCGCACAGACGGCTGTTGTCCGGGTTGAACGGCCGGCAGATACCAAGGATCAACCCCAGCACACCTGCCAGGACAAAATGCAGTCCCATCAACAACATACGCAGTAAAAACAGCATCTACAGGCCCTGTTGGGACAAAAGTGGGCGCAGTGTACGGTTGTGCACTGTTTTCGGCAATTGTCCCTATAGAGGTAGGAGATGGGCGACGTTCACGGGGAACGCTCCCCGAAGGCATGGCGGAAATAGGCTAAGCCGGTCGCTGATTTTTAAACAGGGCAGGTGGGAAAAGTCGACAGAGGACCGTGGCGAAGGCGCATGATCCTTCGCCAAGGGGTTGATCCAGCCATGTTGGCTGGTGGAAGGGGTTAACCCAAGTGTTCCTGATCCTGCAGGATCGCACTGTCCAGTGTCTCCAACAGCGCCTTGCGCACCTTCAACTTGGTGTTCTTGTGGGCGGTCATGTTGAGTTTCTTCAACTGACGCGCCGCCTCCAGCGCGGCTTCTTGCAGTTCCTGCGCCGACACCACCTTGTCGAGGAAGCCCGCACCCACCGCGTCCTGCGGGTTGAACATCTCGGCGTTGATCACCGAGCGGTGAAAGGCCGACTTGCGCAAGCGGTCACGGGCCAGCTCGATACCGGCGTGGTGCATGGTCATGCCGATCTGCACTTCATTCAGGCCGATGCTGAACGGTCCGTCCACGCCAATGCGGTAGTCCGCCGACAACAGCAGGAACGCGCCCTTGGCCACGGCATGCCCCGGGCACGCGACGACGACAGGGAAGGGGTGCGACAACAGGCGACGGGCCAGCGTCGAGCCGGCCGTGACCAGGCTCACCGCTTGCTGGGGGCCGGCCGTCATGACCTTCAGGTCATAGCCACCGGACAGGATCCCCGGTTGCCCGGTGATGATCACCACCGCCCGATCCGCCGTCGCCTGGTCCAGCGCAGCGTTGAACGCGACAATCACATCGGGCGAGATGGCATTCACCTTGCCGTTGTTCAAGGTCAGGGTCGCGATACCGTCTTCGAGATGGTATCCAATCAGGTCGCTCATCACGCTATTCCTTGTAAGAGAAGTGAGGCAGACGTTACCCACCGCCGCAGGCCAGGTAAAGCGCCGTGACTGACTCACCGGTCAGCCCTGACATCGACAAACCTCTGGCCTGCCCATCCGGCCTTACCTTCATCCCTGGCCTCATCTCCACGCACACCCGGAGATTGGCCGGTTTGCCATGTTCCGACGCGTTTGAAATGCCCGAACACCTTAACCGCATGAAAATTCTGAAAAAAACCTTTGCCATCGGAAAGCCTTTCGACTACATTAGCGCGCCTCGACAGACTGAACAGTTTGCCGAGACACGGTGAAGTGTCCGAGTGGCTTAAGGAGCACGCCTGGAAAGTGTGTATACAGGAAACTGTATCGAGAGTTCGAATCTCTCCTTCACCGCCAAACTCTACAAACACAAACCCCCGATTTTCCTAGAGAAAGTCGGGGGTTTGTGGTTTTTGGCGTCTGGAAAAGGGCGATATGGGGAAATATGAGGGTGTTTTCGTCCCTAGGAGTGCCGAAGCGTGTGCGCTAGCTTCACTTTTTGGAGAGATAGTCCGATCTGGATGAGGGCGTTTGACTTTGGGGAGAAGCGGTAGACCTCGGCCAACAAGTGCAATCGACTCTCATGCGGTCGTGTCAGCACCCGCAGGCGTTTCGTCGAGGCTTTGGTGATTACTAGCAAATAAAGGGTCCCACCTATACTCAGGGTGAGGCCTTTCCTATTTCTGACAAGCCGCCTCGATTACTGGGCCAAATGGGCTTCATATTGCGGTAAGACCACATGCGGCAGCCTACGACAACAAAACGCTGGGAGTAGAAAAAAGACGCGGTAGGCGTCTTTTTTCGTTTTCGGAAAGCAGGTTCGGGCACCGCTCGCGAATCGCCTTGCGCGGTTACGGTTTTCGCCGCAGGGAAGCGCTCAACCTCATCTGGTCAGTCTCTTCGATAGGGTCGATGTCGGAAAAATTTTCACGTTCGTCGACTGATCCCCTCGAGTCCGCCTAGAAATTAGGCCATGAGATAAACGATCTCAAGCTGGGTTGTATATTCGGCATTAGTCTAATTTTTATTGTTCGGGTTTGTTTTTGTCCTCGATTTCCTTGGAGAGTTCCTCGGCTTTCGCCTTAATGGCGTCGTTAACAATAGCGAGAGCTTTATCTGTAGGAACCTTGTCAGGTCCTTCGATTACTGTAACGCTCACGACGTTAACAGTCGCGCTTTTGCTGCCTTCAACCAATGAAAACCGAGATGCAAAATCGCTCCCTTTATACATAAACCCGGCAGGAAATCCATCTAGGGGAGAAATGGATTTAACATCTGCAAACGCTACTTCTACGCTGAGATCGCGTTTGGCCCGTTGAAATACCCCTTTGTGCAATGAGTGTGGGTACCACAAAAAGGTAGGAGTAACTTTATACAAGTATTTGGAGGAGGAAGGATCAGATCCCGTCACTACGTAGGCTTTCATTTCTACCATAAATACCGGATTGCCTATTAGGCTGTCGACAGGGTTTTCTGAGTTTACTCCGGCCATCTCATACTCTTTGAGGTCTTCTATAAAAACGTTGTCTCGTTCATCAATTTTATTTTGGATTTGGATTTTTTTAAAGGTCTGTATTGTCTTGTTTTTGTCATCTGATGTAGGGGTCGTTTTGAATGTTCCATATATTGCAAGCATGCATAATTTTGGCGAAGGAGTCGGTGCTGGCGCAGGGGTCATATTTGCGTTGCTTAAAAGCGATTTTCCGGATATTTTGACGTCGCCTTGTAGGTATTTTATCGCGATATCAACTTGCTCTTTTCCGTAAGCCGCAATTTGTTTTATTGCTGAACCAAGGACTACCGCCCCCAAGGGAAGGACTGTCTCTTTGCCTAGGGTTTCTGTAGCGCATTTTTCCCCGATCTTGGTAAAAACCCTAAGTTCTTCTATTGATTCATTACGATGTATATCGGAGATATCGTAACTTTTAGTGCTCACGGTTTTAGGGCCCCAGCTGCAGGAAGCCAGCAGAGCTGAGGAAAGTATCAGTAAGCCATTTTTCATTTTAGCATCCCCGCGAAAATGTCAGTAGTTACTGCTAGGTTTACGGTATGGTTGGTACAACTACCACCAAGCTCGACGCCAGAGTGCACGCCAACAAGCTTGGGATAATCCGCGCTTATGGAGTAAACAGGTGATCCAGAAAAGCCAGTCAGCGTGCTGCATGTGTAGGCTATGCATCCATGTTTTACTTCATAGGGAATGCAAGCGTTTTTAATTTTGCTCCACATCACAACCTGTGACACTCCTTGAAGGTTGTTGCCCGGAATTTTTGTTCCTATTTCTATGCCCGGTATGAATAAAGGTGTTTCTTCTGATACTGAGCTTAAATCACCAATGATGGGGGCAGGAGGGGTTTCAGAAAGTTTGCTCCCAATCGCTTCTACTGTTGCTATGTCACAATTAAGTGGGCCGCAGTTGGTGACTTTGATGGAGTAGGCTTTGTCTAGAAGGATTTTGTAGTTTTCATAGGGCTCTGTTTTGCCGGAAAAACAATGTCCTGCAGTAACCCATTTTCCATTTCCAGCATAGGAGGCCATGCAGAAATGGCTGTTGTCAAAGGTGATTGATGTAATCCCATCTTTGAGTTTGTTGTATATTATTGTTGTTTTTTTATCCTCGCCATTATTTTTTTGAAAACAGCTTAGCACTGCGTGTGGCTTGTTCGTTTGCGTTGAAAGTCCATCTCCTCCTCTGCATCCCAATTGTGTAGCCTCTGCAATTATCTGAGTGTATTTTTGAGGGTCGAATTTGGTGGAGGCTGAAGGGTTGTATTCGTTGGTGAATGTATGGCCGAACAAAACCGGCAGGTTGTTTTTTCCCATTGTTTTATAAGGTACATAAGCGATTTTCATAATCGCTAGTGTTGATCCAGTAAAGGCAAGCAAGAGGCAGGCTGTATAAACCGATTGTTTTCTCATTTAACACCTCTCTGGTTGAGATTGATTAAAGCTGGAATCAGAGAAGTGTCAAATTATTGATGGGGAATAATGTAATGTTTTTTATTTTATGTAAGTTATTGAAATTTATGAAAAATTAAAATTTGACTGCCGTGGTCTGACTAAAAGTCCGCTACGCATCTGCTGCAGACCAAATATTTTTGATACGTCAATTCCTCATCAGCTCCCGCCCAACCCACTCCGCAACCTGCGTAAAACGGCGTTTCCGGCACTGAAAACCTCTTCAAGGTTGGCCGCATCCAGTCCGATGCAAACCCCATCATTTCAGACGCTCGTTGCCGCTCAACTATCTGATCCCACCCGTTCGGGTGAGCGACGAAAGTGGTACAGCCCTAAGCGATTTGGTATCCGGCCTTGTTTGCCAATAGAGTATTGGCAGCCCAGGCGTCCGCGGGGCATGGCCATCGTCTCGAGCGAGACGCTGGAGGTATTGCGTCCACTGGCGCGGCGTCAGCTAGGAACTCGAAGAAGGCATGCGTCGATAACCGGCGACCAGGAATATTCGACGACGTTGCAGGGGGACTCCGAAATATTGAGCATTAAGCACTCGGCAAAATCCCACATGCCCCAGTCCGCAAGGGCCCGAAGACAGCGAGCAAGTTAACGACGTTTTCAAGGACCACCCAGCCAGGTTGTATCTCTTTGAGGATTCCCAAAACAGGCCGCTGCGTAGCCCTCGGGTGGCCTGATTGCTTCCCTTCATCCGGCGATGCTGATGTGCTGGCAGGAGAAACCGGCGGTGAGGATATCCACCGGGGTGAGGTTATGGGTGCCGCATTGACGCATGTCTTCGAACTGGCGTGCATGGGTAAATCGATCGGCAAGCACAGCCCGGGCTGTGACCACCTTCAACTACTCGCCCGAGGTTAAAACCCGCTTGGTGTTGAAGGCCTACGAGGTGATCCATAAGGGAAGGCTGGAGTTCGATGCCGGCTGGAACGACATGGCCCAGTCGCTCATGGCAATCCGCAAGACCATTACCCAGGCGGCCGCCAGTTCACCTACTTCCACGCATTGCAGAACGAACCGCTCGAAGGGCAGACCGCTGCCAATACCGTTGAGACTTAAACGGTTATTTCTGCTCTCAAGGCTTTCTGGATGTTCATAAAAACACGAGTGAGTTACTAAAGTTACCCACTGCCGACGCTGCTCCCCAAAAACGCAATAGTCTGCTTACGCGACCGTGCCCCTTGGTGCCGAACAGATTCCATGGGACTGCCATGGGAATACTTGCGCGCAAACTATCGCCCTGAAACCCTTATAAATCGGGGGGCGACATCGCGAAAATCCCAACCGGGTGCTTTCAACTCTCTCCTTCACCGCCAAATTCTATAAACACAAACCCCCGATTTTCCTAGAGAAAGTCGGGGGTTTGTGGTTTTTGGCGTCTGAAAAAAGCGATCCGGAACCGAGCGACCCTGTTCGCGCCAAGCCGAGGCGGTCCATATCCGTGCTTTTCCCTCGGAACTAAAGACGCCAGCGGGCCTTACACAATGTCTCCATCATCCTGGGCGGCGGGGCGTGTGGGCGCTGAGGACGTTGCTGGGGTCTGCGCAGCGGTGAGCGGCTGCAGGAGTATGTTCTGACCTTGAACGGCTGGGCCTTGGGAGGAGGCCACCGTGCGTTGCCTCAGCGCTCCAATGCTTTTGTCCCAAGCCGATTGGGAGGTGGAGCCAATGACGCCAGCGGCGCTGATGACGCCATCCCCTGCCGCTTGAACTGCACTTTTGGTGTGGCTGGCCCCTGAAACAGCGACCTCTTTGGCAAACTTGGCGCCGCTGAGCGATGTCTTGAGTGCAAGCTCACCGCCTTTGACGGCCACTCTGCCCACGGCATCTGCGCTCCCTTCTACTGCTTTGGGTACATGGGCATCGACAGCCTCGGTGGCTTTTTTCGGTAATGAGCCACCTAGCGAGGCGCCGGCTGCCCACAGCCCGAAAGCCAGAGTACCCAATACGTTTTTTACCCCCTCCGAGGCAGCGGTAGCGGCCATTGCTCCCAGTTGCCTGGACTTGGCCAAGTTGGCCGTGGCGGTTGTAGCCGCGCCCATCGCAGAAAATCCCCCAGTCAGGAGGCCATTTCCCAGGACACTGACCGGGTCCAGGATCTCTTTCAGGGCATCGCCGCTGATGATCGCATTCAGAGCTGTAGCCGAGCCTTCACCAAGCCGCGCGGAGACCATCTTGACCAGGGCAGTGGCATCGAGATCCTTTAAAGTCTCGAAGTCATCCAGCCATTCGGTCTCTTGATCAAGAGGCTTATGAGGCTGCCCCTGCGGTACAGCATCTCGACGACCATAGAGCATTGCAGGCTCGGCCAAGTGGTTCGTGCGATCGCGGCTCACAGCGTAATGCTCAATTGCGATGCCCACGAGGATAGCCGTGACGGGGCGTAGGGCGGGCTGCAGGATGGCATCCAGCTCCTCTCGGCCGGCAGCCGTCATGGCCAGCGTCGATGCGTACATCGCAGTATTACGGACGGCAAACCCGACAAGCCACTTATTGGCTTCGTCGAAGGCGTTGCGCAATGGGCCTTTGTCCAAGGCCAGCAGCTTTTGCGCCACTGACGCTTGAAGCGCCGGGTGCAGTGCTTGGCTATCGGGCTTAAGGTAGTAACCCGGCTTGAGGCCTGCAATCATCTTGTTGCCGGCAGCATCAGCCATACCGGCATACAAGCATGACATAGCGTTCTCTATCGCCGCTTGGCGTACGGTATTGGCATGCTGGCCCCCTACCTGAAGGATGGACGGACTGAAATTACCTGCCTCGGTAAGCGCTGCAAAGGGCGTCCCCCCCATCCCCGACTTTATTGATGCAAACAGTCTGTCGGCTCTGGCCGCGTTTTTTTCCACCTTCTCCATGTCATGGACGTTATAGCCCTTCGCCTCTAACCGTTGGGCACGGTCATCGCGAATCGCGTTCAGCTCCCTGTTGTGGGGGCTTGCGGTCGCGGCAAGGGGGTGGCCGGAGTCGGCATCTCTCTCCAGGTGAGCCTCGAAATGGTCTTGAAGCCGGCTGCTCATCGCCAGCCCGGTAGGGCCGAGGTTGGGAGAGTGGGAGACCTGTGGCGCTGCATCGGGCTGTAGCTCATCAGGTACACGCGTCATCTCGCGGTTTGCACTCACATTAATCGTATCCATGGCATTACCCTCTGGTGATCGGCAGATAGAAGCATGCAAATGAATTCGGTGGCCTACGCGCCCACCCGCCATCATTTCCCCCGCCCCGACACATCTCGATCTGGACGCTATGAGCGGCGATATCCTTGCCCTGAGTGGCGATGACGGAAGAAACGTTCCAAAGGAGAGCGGTTTTATTCCACTTGAACGGTTTGGCTGAGAAACCCCTTGCGGGCTTGGATGAATCGGCGATAGCTGGCTTTAGGTCGGCAACGTTGTGTCCGGTTTCCAATCGCGCCAGCACTCCTCTCCAGGCAGCATCAGGCAAATACGCAACAGTATCGAGCTACAGGGGCCCGGCGCATGCCGTTAAGGTTTTCCTGCGACTTCCTATCAACGGCATTGTTGGGAGAACAACATGACCACTCGGATGAGTTCGGCTTTGCGCCCTCTAGCTATCGCACTATCGCTGGCTCTTTCAATGAGCTCAGCCTGGGCGTCGGAAAACGCCAATGCAGATCGACTGCGCCAGGCATTCACGAACTGGCAGCAAGGCAAAGGCACCGTGTTCGATCTATTGGCGCCCAATGCCACATGGACGGTCGCCGGATCCAGTCCTGTGTCGGGCGTGTACAAGAGCAAGGCCGATTTAATGGAACAAGCCGTACGGCCGATCAGTGCTCGGTTGGCGACGCCTATTTCGCCCACCGTTCAAAGCATTGTTGCCGAAGACGACGTTGTGGTCGTGCTGTGGAGCGGCCAGGCAACCGCACTGGATCGTAAACCCTATAACAACACGTACCTATGGCACATGACATTCACGCAGGGGCAGATCACCGAGGTAAAGGCTTTTCTCGACACGTATGCGCTGAACGATCTTATGCGTCGCGTGGAACCTGCACAGCAATAAGCCAGTGTCAGGTGTCCGGCACTCCAGGCACGTCCATGTTGATCTTGCGCCAGGCGGCTTCGGAAAAGCTGTAGACCGAAAAAGCGATCAAGCCCAAGGCCATCACCATCAGGGCTACACCGCCGGCCGGCAGGTTCTGAAGCGCATTGAGGGCCTCTTTCATCCCCGGTGGGTCCATGGCCTTGTAGGCCGAGCCGCTGACCATCAACAACAGGGCGATCTCGATGAAGACCACGCCACGCGCGACCAGGCCGAAGCGCGACACGGGGCGCACATAACGCATGACGTCTTCGTCAACTTCAAAGTACTTTTCGAACGATGCTTTCCAGCCCTTGATGATGTGCGCGATGCCTACACCCAGCGGCACCAGGGCGATCAGGTAAATCAGCAGGTTCGAGTGGTCCCAGGACAGCAGGCGGGCGAGCAGGTCGGGGGTGTGATCACCGCCGGAGCCGCTCGACCGCCTGAGGCCGCTGATGAGCAGGCTCAATGCGAAGAATGCCAGCGCACCGTTGACCAGGCCTCCTGCGAACAAGCCTGCACGAATGACCCAGCCCTTGAGATCGTGGCCGTGGTGGTCGACATCGCGGGTGGCTTGCAACACGCGCCAGCCGGCGAAAGCGAGCAACCCTGCCACCACCAGTCCCACCAGCGCGTGGCCGAAAGGTTGGCTCAGCAACGCTTCCAGGCTCTTGTGACTGTCTTTCGGGTTGCTTGAGTCTTTGGCGGCGAGCAGGGCGAACAGGCCGATGATCAGGTAGATGACGCCACGAGCGGCATAGCCACCGCGGGCCAGCAAAACCAGGCTCTGGTGTGGGGACATGGGTTGCGATTCCGTAGACGTGATACAGGAGCAGACCCATGGTGTTGCGAGGGGTTCGATTGGCGTTGCGGGCGAAACCCCAGCGCCGCTCACCCGGGTCGATGGCGCCCGCTCCCGCAGGGTTGCCCTGGGCTCCAGCGCCGGGTGCCTCAGGCGCTACCCGGCGCTGTTTTCCCCGACGTTCGGCCTGGCCTCACAGATGATCGGCATCGATCACGGCCTTGGCGAAGGCCTGCGGGTCTTCCTGCGGCAGGTTGTGGCCGATGCCGCCGTTGATCAACCGGAACTCGTATTTGCCGGTGAAGCGCTTGGCATAGTCCTCGGGCGCCGGGTGCGGTGCGCCGTTGGCATCGCCCTCCAGGGTGATGGTCGGCACGCTAATGGCCGGCGCCGTGGCCAGTTTCTGCTCCAGTGCCTCGTAGCGGGCTTCACCCTTGACCAGCCCGAGGCGCCAGCGGTAGTTGAAGACGGTGATGTCGACATGGTCGGGGTTTTCCAAGGCCTTGGCGCTGCGGTCGAACGTGGCGTCGTCGAACGTCCACTTCGGCGAAGCGGTTTGCCAGATCAACTTGGCGAAATCGTGGGTGTTCTTCGCATACCCGGCGCGGCCGCGATCGGTGGCGAAATAGAACTGATACCACCATTGCAACTCGGCCTTGGGCGGCAGCGGGTTCTGGCCGGCCGCCTGGTTGCCGATCAGGTAGCCGCTGACCGACACCAGGGCCTTGACCCGTTCCGGCCACAGCGCCGAAACGATGTCCGCCGAGCGTGCGCCCCAATCGTAGCCGCCCAGCACGGCGTGCGGGATCTTCAGTGCATCCATGAAATCGATGACGTCGCTGGCCAGCGCGGCCGGCTGGCCGTTGCGCAGCGTGGTGGCGGACAGGAAATGTGTATCGCCATAGCCTCGGGCATACGGCATCAACACCCGATAGCCCTTGGCGGCCAGCAGGGGAGCGACCTGGTCATAACTGTGGATATCGTAGGGCCAGCCGTGCAGGAGGATCACCACCGGCCCATCCGCCGGACCTGTCTCGGCATACGCCACGTTCAGCAAGCCGGCCTTTACATGCTTCAGCGGGCCGAAGGGCGAGGGCGTTGCCTGGGGAGCGCTCGCTTCGGTCGAGGCGGGCTGCGCCGCGGTTACCGATTGCGCGTTGGCTGCGCCGAAAGCGCCGAACAGGGCGAGCGCCAGAATCGATGAGCCGAGCAGGTGACGCTGGGGTGTGCTGTGCTGCAATGCCTTGTTCATGGTGATGCCTCCGTCGCGTGTCGTGGCCAGGGGTGCTGGTCGAACCCCTTCAAACCGTGGAGACATTTGAACGCGACGAGGTATCCGGGCTGTGTCGGGCCAGGGGGCTGGGTGAAAGGTTATGTACCGGGAAGCCTGCCTGATACAAAGCGATACATGCACGCAGCCCGCTCGCCGCGTATCAGGTGTTCAACGGCAACTGCGGCGTGTCCGGATTCAACTGCTGTTTCCTGAACTGTCCCGGCGGCTGCCCGTGGATCTGGCGAAAGCGCCGGGAGAAATAGGCCTCATCGGCAAACCCGCACAGGCGCGCCACCTCGCCCACCGGGCGCGTTCCGTTGAGCAGGTAATTGCGGGCGGCGTGCATCCGTCGCTCAAGCACCAGCTCAGTGAACGTCTTGCCGATTTCCTTGCGCAGCCAGTGGGTCAGGTACGTGGGGGACAGGTAGGTCGCGGCGGCCACCTTGATCAGGTTGAGGTCCGGATCGGCGATGTTCTTGCGCAGGTATTCGGACATGCGGCCCAACGCATCGCGGCGGCTGACTTCAGCGGCATTTTCCTCGGCCAAGCGCTTGAGCGGTTCGGCGTACAGCGCACAGACGCTGCCGATCAGTTGCAACAGCAAACCCTTGAGCATTTCGCGGGTGCCGAACTGGCGGTGTTCATCGAGCACGCGCATCTGCTCGATCAGGCCGCAGACCCGGGCGAAATCCTCGTCGGCCAGGATGAAGTCCAGGTGCTCCTGAAAGCGGAACGGCGACAACTCCGGTGCCAGGAGGATGGAGACTTCCTCCAGGTCCATCGGGTCGCACTGCAGGTGCGGCAACAGGAAGGTCTGGGAAAAATTGATCACCATGAAGTTGCTGTTGGCCGGATGCGGGATCACATGCACGCGGTGGGGCAGGATGAAGGCCAGGGTGTTGCGCGGGAACGGACGCTCGACGTTGCCGATGTGCTGCACCGTATCGCCGCCCAGGTTGATCTGGATCTGGAAATACTCGTGCCGATGGGGGCTGGTTTCAGCGCGCCGGCCTTTTTTGTCACGTATGTAGAAGTCCGTCAGTTCGCTGCGTTGCTGCATGACATAAGTGGGGACTCGGCTCGGTGCTGGCATCTCCTGGGAATCCTCTGCAGGGCATGGCGATGACGGTGATTGTGACGGTGCATCTGGCGAGTTTTCAAGAAGTTATACGATGAGATGCGCAGGGCGATGATTTTCTGCCCTGCTTGGACGCAAGGCGAGTGTCCAAAACCAGAAAGGCCAGTCTCTTAATATTTTTCTTTATAAAACAGTTGGTTAACTTTGATCGTAAAAGATCATGGAAAAACCGGCGGTTTTGCATTTTCTTGGACAGGGCCCATCGTCAGGGCTTTCTTCGAAAAAAACGATCTAACGCCTCGGTTGATTTTGCAAGGTTGTACGACCACTGTAGGTGCCACGCAACCCGACCTTTATCCAAAAACAATCCAGAGGTGCGCTCATCATGACGTGGTTCCCATCGTTGGCAGATCCTCCTGCCGTTTCCCCCGGCAACCCCTGGCGCCAGGCATCTTCGCCCGCCTGACACAGGCTGTTCGCATGTCCTTATTCCAGTAGCGATTGTGCTGCCCCGACATCGAGGGCAATGGCTTCGGCTGCTCGTAGATATTTCGACGCTTCTAACAATAACGAGGTCCACCCATGTCGAATTCCCACACCTCCCAGACCGCCTCGGCGCCGGTGATCGCCGCCGCCCGGGACGCCGCAGTGCCTGGGCGACTGCCGTCACGGCGGCGCTGGTTCATGCTGTCGTTGCTGTTGATCGCAACCATCATCAACTACATCGACCGGGTCAACATCTCGATTGCCGCGCCTTTCCTGGCCAAGGACCTGGGCCTGGACAAGATCGAGATGGGCCTGATTTTTTCCGCCTTCGCCTGGACCTATGCGCTCGCCCTGGTTCCCGCCGGGTTCATTGCCGATCGCTTCGGTTCACGGTTCACCTACGGAGTGTCGTTGATCAGTTGGTCGACGGTCACCGTGTGCCAGGGCTTTGCCACCGGGTTCGCCTCGTTGTTCGGCTTGCGCCTGGCGGTCGGTGCGATGGAGGCGCCAGCGTTTCCAGCCAACAGCCGGGCCGTCACGGTGTGGTTCCCGGCGCGGGAGCGGGGCATGGCCAGCAGCATCTATGTCTGTGGCCAATACCTGGGCACGGCGTTGTTCACCGGTGCGCTGCTGTGGCTGGCCACCACCTACGACTGGCGGCATGTGTTCTACAGCACCGGCGCCCTCGGCATCGTCTTCGGGGTGGCCTGGTTGTACCTCTATCGCGACCCGATGAACTGCAAGAAAGTCAGCCCGCAGGAACTCAAGTACATCGAAGCCGGCGGTGGGCTGGTCAAGAGCAGCCAGGAACGCACCCGTTTCAACTGGCGGCAGATTGCCGAGCTGTTCAGCTATCGGCAGGTCTGGGCAATTTGCATTGGCAAGTTCGCCAGCACCTCGGCGCTGTACTTCTTCCTTACCTGGTTCCCCACGTACCTGATCGAAGAACGCCAACTGACCATGATCAAGGCCGGGATCTTCGCCGTGCTGCCGTTCGTGGGCGCGACCGTCGGCATCCTGCTGGCCGGGATCATCTCCGACCTGTTGATCCGTCGCGGCTATTCGCTGTCCTTTGCACGCAAGTTGCCGCTGGTGGTCGGGTCGATGCTGGGCATGTCCATCGTGCTGGTCAATTTCACCGATTCGAACGTGATCTGCATTGCCATCCTGACCGTCGCCTTCTTCGCCCAGGGCATTGCCTCGTCCTCGTGGGCGGCGGTGTCGGAGGTGGCGCCCAAGGAACTGATCGGGCTGACCGGAGGCATCACCAGCCTGGCGGCGAACATCGGCGGCATCGTCACGCCCATCGTGATCGGCGCGATCGTCCACAGCACCGGCTCGTTTGCCCTGGCGTTCTGGTTCATTGGCGGCGTGGCACTGATGGGCACGTTGTCCTATTCGCTGCTGCTCGGCCGCTTGTACCGCATCGAACTGCGGACGCGCTGAGCCAAGAAAACCGTTTTTCTCCAAGACAAGGCGGCATTCCTCCAACTTCGCCACGGATTGCCGCCGTACGCTGACGCAACCAAGAGGACTTTTATCAGGATGAACATGCCCGAGTACGTCTTTACCCCGGACTTGCCAGTGACCTTGCCGGTGGTCGGCACTGCGCAACGCTTTCCCGTCGGCCGGGTGTTTTGTGTCGGTCGCAACTACCCGTGGCCCGACACCCAGGGCCAGAACCGCCAGCCACCGGTGTTCTTCATGAAGCCGGCCAGCAGTGTGGTGGATGCGGTCGGTGAAGTGCCGTACCCGCCGGTGACGGAGGAATTCGTTCACGAAATCGAACTGGTCGTGGCCATCGGCGAAGGTGGCGCGAATATTCCCGAGGACCAGGCGCTGGCCTATGTCTGGGGCTACGCCGTCGGGCTCGACCTGACCCGGCGTGATGTCCAGCGCCGGGCCAAGCGCAACGGCCTGCCCTGGGAAGGCGCCAAGGTGTTCGAGGCCGCAGCGCCGATGACCGCCATCGTGCCGGTCTCGCGGGCGGGGCACCCCGAAGGTGAATTGTGGCTCAACGTGAACGGCCAGGAGCGCCAGCGCGACAGCCTCGACAGCCAGATCTGGTCGGTCAGTGAAGTGATCAGCCGGATCTCGCAGTCGGTGGCGCTGCGGGCCGGCGATCTGATCATGACCGGGAGCCCGGCAGGCGTGGACCTGTTGGAGCCGGGCGATGTCATCAACGCCGGCATCGATGGCCTCGGCCAACTGGAAATGCGCGTCGGCCAGCGGCCTTGAGCCCTGCGCGCGTCAACTGATTCGAGAAAGGAAGGAACACTATGTCCCACCCATTGAAAGTGGCTTTGGTCACCGGTGCCGGTAGCGGAATTGGTCGTGCGGTGGCCCTGGGGCTGTTGGCTGACGGCTACACCCTGGTACTGGCCGGTCGGCGGCCGGAGCCTTTGCAGGCGCTGGTCGAATCGGCGGCGAGCGAGGGGCACCAGGCCCTGGCCGTGCCCACCGACGTGCGTGACCCGGCCAGTGTCGATGCACTGTTCGCCACCATCGCCGAGGTCTACGGACGCCTGGACGTCGTCTTCAACAATGCCGGGGTCAACGCGCCGGCGGTGCCACTGGATGAATTGACGTTCGAGCAATGGCGTAACGTGATCGACACCAACCTCAACGGTGTTTTCCTCTGCGCCCGTGGCGCCTTCGGCCTGATGCGCCGGCAACAGCCCCAGGGCGGGCGGATCATCAACAACGGCTCGATTTCGGCCCACACTCCGCGGCCGTTCAGCAGCGCCTACACCGCCAGCAAGCATGCGGTGCTGGGGTTGACCAAATCCCTGGCGCTGGACGGGCGCGAGTACAACATCGCCTGCAGCCAGATCGACATCGGCAACGCCCTCACCGAGATGTCGGTGCGCATGACCAAGGGCGTGCGCCAGGCCAATGGCACCATCGCGGTGGAGCCGATGGTGGACGTCAAGCACGTGGCCGACGCGGTGCGCTACATCGCCGGCCTGCCGTTGTCGGCCAACGTCCTGAACATGACCGTCATGGCCACGGCCATGCCGTTTGCCGGTCGCGGTTGAGCCGTAACGCTGCTTATGAATGGCATCCAGCACGCCGTACGCGAGCAGCAAGGTGCTCGATCGATTTTTTTATTTAGCGACACGAGGTCCACATGAAGCCAGAAGTCTTGCAGCTCAGCCCGATCCTGATCCCTGAAATCAACACCCGGCTCAGCGAGCTGTTCACGGTGCGGCGCTATTTCGAACAGGCCGATAAACCGGCGTATCTGCAGGCGCATGGCGCCAACATCCGCGGGGTCATCACCGGCGGGCATACCGGCATCAGCCGGGCTGTCATGGAGCAACTGCCCAAGCTGGAAGTGGTGGCCGTCAACGGCGTGGGCACCGACGCGGTAGACCTGGCCTACGCCAGGGATCGCGGCATCCGCGTGACCGCCACCATCGGCGCGTTGACCGAGGACGTCGCCGACCTGGCCATGGGCCTGTTGATCGGCGTGTGCCGTGGCCTGTGCACCGGTGACCGCTACCTGCGCTCGGGCCAATGGCCGCAGAGCCCGACGCCCTTGGCCCCGTTGCCGCTGGCGCGCCAGGTCTCCGGCATGCGCATCGGCATCGTCGGCATGGGGCGGGTCGGTCGCGCCGTGGCGAGCCGGGCAGCAGCGTTCGGGTGCCCGATCAGCTACACCGATCTACAGCCGATGAGCGACGTGCCCCATACCTTCGTTGCCGATCTCAAGGCCTTGGCGGCCGACAGCGACGCGCTGATCCTGGCGGCCGCCGCCGACAACGCCCACGCCATCATTGACGCACGCGTGCTGCAAGCGTTGGGCAAGGGCGGCTACCTGATCAACGTGGCCCGGGGCAAACTGGTCAACGAGGCCGACCTGGTGGCGGCGCTGGCTGCCGGTGACATCGCCGGTGCCGGGCTGGATGTGTTCGTCGATGAGCCCAACGTGCCCGAGGCGTTGTTCGCCCATGAAAACGTGGTGCTGCAGCCTCATCGGGCCAGCGCGACGCTGCAAACGCGCACGCGCATGGGCGAAATGGTGGTGGCCAGCCTGGTGGACAGTTTTGCCGGGAAGGTGCTGCAGGGCTGTGTGACGGGCTGAATGTCGGGCGACCTCAGGGAACACAGGCTTCCCGAGGTCGTCACGCACGCTATTGGAACTGATCCACCAGCCACGCCTTCAAGCGTTTGCACGCCGGATCATCCACCTTGTCTTCGTTGATCATCAGGTACTGGATCGACTCCCTGAGCGCCAGCTCTTGCGGGACGGGTCGGACCAGGCGGCCCTGTTGCACCAGGTGCCGGACCAGATGGTCCCAGCCCAGCGCAACGCCCTGGTCATCCAGGGCCATTTGCACCAGCAGGCTGTAGTCGTTGCTGCTGAACGATTGCGGGCTGTCCGACACCGGCAGTTGCAGGTCGTGGGATTGGTAGGCGAACCACACGTTCCAGTCGATCAGCTCCGAGAGTTGCGAACGGCCATGGGGGTTGAGGTCCAGCAACGTGTTGCTGCGCAGGCCGGCAAGTGTTCCCAGTTCCGGGTGGGCCTGGAGATAGCGTGGGGTGCACACCGGATAGACGACTTCGTGCAGCAACGGCACCCGCAGGTAGCCGGGGCAGTGGTCGTTGAACTTGGCGATGAACAGGTCCGGGTTGATGCCCGACTCCATGGCCAGGAAATGTTGGGTGGTGATGACCTTCAGGTCGATGTCGGGGTTGGCGCTGAAAAAGTCCTTCAGCCGGTGGGCCAGCCAAAGCGTCGACAATGCGGGGGTACAGCACAGGGTCAGGACGTGCTTGTCGCTTTTCTCCCGGCGGATCCGTTCCGTGGCCTGGAAGATATTGAGCAGCGATAACTGCGCTGCGTCGAAGAGCGCGGCGCCCGACGGCGTCAGCTTGAGTTCTCTGCCGTTGCGGATGAGCAACTCGGTACCCAGGTAGGTTTCCAGGTCACGGATCTGTCGGCTGATGGCCGCCTGGGTGACGCACAACGCCTCGGCCGCACGGGTGAAGTTGCGGTACCGGGCGGCCGCCACGAAGGATCTCATGGCCTTGAACGAAGGCATTTTCATCAGCGCCTGGTCTGGCGGATCGTTTCTGGCCATAACAAAAACTACCTGCTTTCTCGGAAAAAAAGTTGGTTCTGCCGGTCGGTCCCGCATGCTTACACTCTACCTCACGATGCTCAGGGCAACGCCAGTGGCCTGTGTCCGAACGAACCCCGCACGAGGAAACCAGATGCCGTACCGCAGTGGCGCACACGCCTTCATGCAAGGGGCCCGGGCGCTCCTTCCGTTGACGCCGGGCGTCATTCCGTTCGGGTTGGTGACCGGGGTCATGGCGATCGAAATGGGCCTGTCGCCGGGCATGGCCATGGGCATGACGATATTGTTCTACTCCGGCTCTGCCCAGATGGTCGCGCTGCAGTTGCTGCACAACGGCGTGCTGCCTGTGGCGATCGTGGTCACGGCCCTGATCATCAACCTGCGTTTCATCATGTACAGCGCGTCCCTGGCGCCTCACCTGCACCACTTGCCCCGACGCTGGACGTGGCCGCTGTCCTACCTGCTTTCCGATCAGTCCTACGCCCTCTGTACTTTGAAGCTGTCGTCCGGGGAGCTGGGGCCCTTTGCTCATTATTTCTATGCCGGTACCGCGGTGACCATGTGGCTGGCCTGGCAAGTTTCGGTCCTGGCCGGGGTGTACCTGGGCGCGAGCATTCCCCAGGACTGGTCATTGAGCTTTGCCATACCGCTCTCGTTCCTGGCGTTGCTGATTCCCGGCCTGCAAAGCCGCGCCAGTTGGTGCGCGGCGGCGGTGGGCGGGACGCTTGCCGTGCTGGCGATCAAGCTGCCCTATAACCTTGGCCTGGTCACCGCCTCCCTCGGGGGCGTGCTGGCCGGGCTGGTGGTGGAGCGTCTTCAGGCCTCGTCAAACAGCGCGAGTGTCGAGGGCGCCGAAGGAGAAGCCCAATGAGCGACCTGGCCCTGTGGGGGTTGTGCCTGGCGGCCGGCCTGGGCACCTTCGCCATGCGCTTGTCTTTTGTCGAGCTCTATGGCCGCTGGCGCATCCCGCCGCTGATGCGCCGGGCATTGATGTACGTACCGGCCAGCGTCTTGGCGGCCCTGGTGCTGCCTGCCGTGGTGTACCCGACCGGGCAGGCTGAATGGGTGCTTAACAATCCCCAGGTACCGGCGGCGATGGTTGCTGCGTGGGTGGCCTGGCGCTGGCGCAATACGCTGTTGACCCTGGCGGTGGGGATGGCGGCGTTGTGGGGGTTCAAGTTCCTGGTCGCGTGAATATCACTGCCCGACCGGCTGTGTGTAGCGCTGCTTGATACGCGCCAGCTCACCAGATTGGCGCAACTGTTCCAAGGCGGCGGCCCAGGCAGCGACGACCTTGTCCTCGGAGTCGGGGCTGAAGGCGATGTACAGCGATGAGCGGTAGATCTCGACGGGGATCTGTCGCAGCAGGCCGGGAGCGATGGCCAACTGGCGGCTGTAGTAGGCCACCCCGGCATCGGTGTCGCCGACGATGATGGTCGTGCGTCCGGCGAGCAGCATGCGGTAGAGCTGCAGGCTCGACGTCGCACTTTTGTCGAGGTTGCCGAAGCCCATCGATTGCAGCCTGGCGGGCACCGAGCCGGCGTGCCGCGTGGTGATCTGCGGGACGTGCCGCAGTTGTTCGAGGCTATTCACCGGCGGCGTGCTGCTCAACTGGTAGGGGTGGATGGACTCTTCCACGATCGGCCCGACCCACTTGTACAACGCCTCGCGTTCCGGGGTGCGGAACAGCGAGTACATGATGGTCTTGTCCCGGGTGTTCAGCGCCTGGGTGGCGCGCATGCTGGGCACCATCGACACCTCGAAAGCGTCTCCGGTGCGCGCCATGATGGCCCGGACAATTTCCGTGGTCATGCCGGTAAGCTGGTCGTTTTCCCGATAGTTGTAGGGTGCCCACTCTTCGGTCACGACCTGGTACTGCTCGGCCCGGGCCTGCGTGCCGAGCAACAGACAAAGCAGCACTGCAGTCGGTGCCGAGTGTTTCACGTATTCACCTGGGGGCCTTTCGCCGTTGAGGGCGGTTTTGAGAAGGGGGCCAAGATAAGCATAGACGCAAAAAACCGTTCAATGCCGGTTGGCACTGAGTGGAGTAGTCCGCCCTAAGCCACGGCTTTCAACTTCGAATACACCCACGCCGCCGTCGCCGCCACTGCCAGCACGGCCAGGACGCCTTCGCGCTTGAGCAGGTGCCAAGGCAACCGTCCGATTTTCAACTTGATGGCTCGCGCTGCCCGACCCCAGATCGAGACCCGACCGCCGCTCAGGGCCAATTGGGTGAAATACAGCGTGCCGAAGAACACCACCGCCGGGCTGACCCAGCGTAGCCACGGCGCACCGTCGGACCAGGCGCAGGCCAGGGCCGCGGGCACCGCAGCAGGGACAACGTGACGCAACACCAGCAGGCCGGCGCCTTGCCGGTACCAGCGGCGGGGGACCAGCCTTTGGCTCAGCCACACATCGAACTGTGCGGCGGCCACGGCCACGTAGGTCCAGACGTGGTAGAGCTTGACGCCCAGCCACAGCAATATCGGCATCAGGAACGGCATCAGCAGCACCGCCAGCGGTTCATCCCGGTTGACCGGCACGGTGAACAACGTTGCCACGAGTAACGCGGACAACGCGAACCAGAGGAACAGGCTGACCCCTCGATAGCTGGTGGCCGGCAGCCAGTCCCGCCAGTTGTCCAAGGGTTGCAGTTCCAGGCGTTCGGGAACCTCGGGGTACTGGTACTCGATGGTTTCAGCGAGCTGGGTGAAGCGTTGCCAGTCGAGGCCGGTAAAGTGGTCGGCCATTGCACGACGGCGGGCGTCGCTCATGGGTTTGAGCAGCAGGGCGGCGGCCTGTCCATGGAGTTTATCGGCGTCGAAACGGTCGAGGTCACTGCGCAGGGTTTCCTCGAAGGCTTGTACTTCGCAGTGCCGGATCAGTCGATCCCAACGCCAGTAGGCGCAGGGCAGGTTGCCCTGGTCTTCGTTCCAGCCCATGGCCTGGCACACGCCCTCGAAGAAGGCCGGCGACCAACTCGGGGCGGACTCGAACCAGTCCAGCACGCATTGCTCGAACTGCTGGCGGTGCTCGAACGGCACCAGCCACTCACTGCTCAGCCAGTGACGCAGGGCCTCCATGAGCTGGCGCTCCTTGCCTTCGACCAACCATTGCGCCATCTGCCCCAATGATGGCTCCGGAGGGCTGACAACCGTGGGGATTTCGATCCGCTCCACGTGCATGTCCCGCACGGGTATATCCACTTCCTCGGGGGCGGGCGGCAGGGGTTCGGCCAACGGTGTCTCAACGGTTTCTTCATCGGCCTGCGCGCGCCAGCGGGCCTCGGCCAGCGACGTTTCATAGGCTTCACGCAGGCGCTGGAATGCGTCGGGGTTTTCGTCCGGGCGGTGGACCTTGAGCAGCCGCGCATAAGCGCGCTTGATGCTGCGCTCGTCCGCGTCCGGGGTCAGGCTAAGCAACTGCCAGTGGCTCATGGCTCAAATCTCCCGCTCGAAGTGCACAAGGCGCTGGGTAATGTCGCTGCGGGCTTCGCGTATCTGGTGTTCATCCTGGGTGTCGAGCATTTGCTGGAAATGGTTCGCCAGGCTGGCGATGTACTCGCGGCCCTCCCCGAGGCTTTCCTGGTACAGCCGGTCGAGCCGGGCGAGCAGCAGGGTGTTGATCTGCTGGTCGCGTGGGTGCACTTTCAGCGCTTCGAGGGCGGCCAGCCGCTGGGCGATCTCTTCGGGGGCCAGCACCCCCGGGTTGTTCTCGATCACCAGTCGCCGGGTTTCGCCATTGATCGGCAGGTGGACCTGGGCTTCGAGCAAGCCGTTGTTGTCGTAGGTGAAGCGCACATCCAGGGTCACTTCACCGGCCTTGCGCGGCGGTACGGGGATCTCCAGCTCACCCAGGAAAATGTTGTTGCTCACCAGGCGGCTTTCGCCCTGGTAGATGCCCAGCCGCACCACTTTCTGGTTATCGCTGAGGGTGGACACGTTGCGGGAACGGCTCACCGGCACCACGGTGTTGCGCTCGATGATCGGCAGGTAATGGCCGCTCTGGAAACCGCCGCCCACCTGCATGGACGTCTCGATGCCCAGGGTGTAGGGGCAGACGTCGGTCAGGACGACTTCCTCCAGGGACGCATGCCGTGCCTGCAGCGCCGCCTGGATGGCCGCCCCTTGGGCAACCACTTCGTCCGGGTTGAGCTGCATGGCCGGGATCCGCCCGAACAGCGTGGCGACCAGCTTGCGCACCAGTGGCATGCGCGTTGTACCGCCTACCAGGAGGATTTCATCCAGGTCCGCGACCTTGATCCGGGCATCGCGCAGCGCCCGTTCGATCGGCGCGCGCAAGCGGTCCAGCAAGGGTTGGACGACCGTCGTGAGATCGCCCTGGGTCAGTTCCAGGTGCCATTCACGGGATTGTTCGCGAAGAGTGAAGCGCGCAGCCTGGGCCTGGCCCAAGGCATGGCGGACCCGCTGCGCTTCGCGCCGCAAACGCTGGGTGATGGCCGGCTGGTTGAGGTCGGGCAGGTCGGCGGCGCCGATCTTGGCGATGAAGTGCTCCACCAGCAAGTCATCGAAATCCTCGCCGCCCAGGAAGTTGTCGCCGGCGCTGGCGCGAACCTCCATCACGCCTTCGAACAGTTCCAGGATCGACACGTCAAACGTGCCGCCACCCAGGTCGAACACCAGGAACGTGGCTTCGTCCCGCTGTTCGAGGCCGTAGGCCAAGGCGGCAGCGGTGGGTTCGTTGATCAGCTTCTCGATCTTCAGCCCCGCCAGCTCGCCGGCGATACGCGTCGCCTTGCGCTGGGCATCGCTGAAATACGCCGGCACGCTGATCACCGCTTCGTGCACCGGCTCGCCCAAGGCGCGCTCGGCATCGGCCTTGAGGCTGCGCAGCAGCATCGCCGAGAGTTCTTCAGCGCGATAGACGCGGGCGCCGAGTCGCGTTTCACGGGCGCTGCCCATGTAGCGCTTGAACAGGGACGCGGTGAGGTGGGGGTGGGTGTGCAACCGCTCGCGGGCGATGTCCCCGACGACCAACTGGCCCTCATCGTCGAGGCCCACGACGCTCGGCGTCAGGAAGTTGCCCAAGGCGTTGGGGAGGATCCGGGCATGTTCGCCATCCCACGCCGCCACGAGGCTATTGGTGGTGCCCAGGTCGATACCAATGATCACAGTCACTTTTCCTTAAATGACGCGCCGGGCCATGCAGCGCCCTGGTCGCGGGTCAGTCATTACAGTTACGCCGGAGGGCGCAGCACCCTGGCTGGGGTTATCGGCAGCGCCGGCCAGGCGCTTTAATTCACCCACCGCTTCACACCGATTTGGTCCGCGCGCCATTATCCAGAGGTTGGAGAACAAGCTCCAGTCGTTCGTCGTGGCGAGGGGCGGCGGTGGCATGGCCAACCGAGCCCCATCAGGTGGGCGCGAGGACCTGCGTCGCTGCGAAACGGCCTGCCCAGCGGTTGTCCTGGCGAAACTGCTCGATGGTGGTGCGGTCACTGGGGCAGGCAAGTGCCTGGAGGGCGGTTTGACGCAAGTCGGTGCCTTCATCCACCAACCAGACCCCCGGCGCTTCGCCGCGCAGGGCCATTTCACCGAATCGGGTGGATATCACGGGCAGGCAGAGGGCCCGGTACTCATAGTATTTGATCGGGTCCACCGAGGCGGTCAGCTGGTTGAGCTTGAAGGGAATCAGCCCTACCGAGAACGTCGCCATGGCGGCAATGGCCTCGGCATGGGTGCGCTCGGGAATCAGCTCGATGTTGGCCGGCAACGCGCCGGGCGGCGGGGTGAATACGGGGCCGATCAGGCGAACCGGGTTGGCCGGGTTGGCGCGGGCCAGGGCAATGACCAGGTCCCAGTCGAACCAGTGGCCCATCGTGCCGACATAGCCGAGCACCTGTTGTTTGGGGCCCAGGTCCAGTTGCTCCACCGGTGCCAGATGCTGCAGGTCGCAAGCGTTGAGGGCCAGTTCGACACGCTTTGCCACAGCCTGGTGCCGGTCGCGCAGGGCCGTGGAGGACACCAGCAGGTGAGGCACCCGTCGAATCAACTGCGCCTGGCGCCGTGCCATCGACCGTCGGGACAGGCCTTGGTAGAAGTCCGGGAAATCATCCATGGCGTCATACACCGCCGGGCTGTCCGGCAGGCGCGCGAGCAACTGCAGCGCCAGTTCCGAAGGCTTCGCGACACAGATCATGCTCGGCCCTTCGGCGCAGAACTGTGCGACGCGCCTGAACGTCTTGCGCCATAACGGCTTGAGGACCAGCGCCGCGCCGGGGATAGGTTCGATGGGCAGCGCCGGGGGCTGGCAAAGGCGCAACCAGGGCGGTACGGCGATGTGTTGTGGGCCGGCTGATGGAGGCTTGCGCCTGAAGTCGTTCAGCGAGGGCAGGCGGGTCGGATACGGGTCGATCCACAGCACCGGTTCTCCGGTCTGCTCGTGATACCAGTGGACGAAATGATGCGGGCGCTGGCTGAAGCTGGCCCATGGCACCGGCGACAGATAGATCAGGCGCATGGCGACAGGTGCTGCCTCAGCACATCGACGATCCGCCCGGCGGCCTGGCCATCGCCGTAGGGGGAAATCCCCCGGGCCATGTTCTGGTACGCCTGAGGGTCATCGAGCAAGCGTTGGGCCTGTTCGAGGATCGCCTGTGGGTTGGCGCCCACCAGCTTGACCACCCCCAGGTCCACCGCTTCCGGGCGCTCGGTTTCCTCACGCAGCACCAGGACCGGCTTGCCCAGCGCCGGTGCTTCTTCCTGGACGCCACCGGAGTCGCTGATGATCAGGTAGGCGCGTTTCATGGCCGCGATGAACGGGGCGTAGTCCAGGGGCGCGCACAGCAGGATGTTGGGGACCTGGCCGAGCACCTGGTGGGCCACTGCCTGGACGTTGGGGTTGGGGTGTACGGGGTACAGGATCTGGATGTCCGGGTTGCGTTCGGCCAGGCAGCGGAGCGCCTGGCAGATATGCAGGAAGGGGGCGCCGAAGTTTTCCCGCCGATGGGCCGTGACCAGCACCAGGCGCTTGCTGGCGTCCAGTTCGATATCCAGGGGCACGGGGTGTGCCGCGGTCATCAACAAAGCATCGATCACGGTGTTGCCTGTCAGGATGACATCGGCCGGGGCGACGCCTTCACGCAGCAGATTGTCCACCGCGCCCTGGGTCGGCGCGAAATGCCAGCGGGTCAGCTTGCCGGCGATCACCCTATTGGCTTCTTCAGGGAAAGGGTTGTGGATATCCCCGGTACGCAGGCCAGCCTCGATATGGCCGAAGGGAATCTGCAAGTAGAAGCATGCCAGGGCCGCGCTCATCACGGTGGTCGTGTCGCCCTGGGCCAGGACGACATCCGGTTTTTCGGCCTTCAGCACATCGTCGAGTGCCAGCAGCAATCGTGCGGTCAACGTCGCCAGCGACTGGTCGGGCTGCATGAGGTCCAGGTCCAGGTCCGGGGTGATTGCGAAAAACGCCAGCACCTGGTCGAGCATGCCTCGGTGTTGGGCGGTGGCCAGCACCCGGCAGTCGATGCCGTCCTGTGCCTGGAGTGCCTTGATCACCGGGGCCATCTTGATGGCTTCCGGGCGGGTGCCGACGATGCAAAGTACCTTGCGGGTCATGCCTGTTGATGTCCTATCGTTGTGTTGCAAGGGCGCGTCCGATCCGGTCCGCGTTGGCCATGAGGGTCAGGGTGTGGGATTTCTCGGAGAGACCAGGCAGGCAAGCACCGTCGACAACGTGCACGCCGGGCAGCCCGGCGACCTCTCCCAGGCTGTCGGTCTCTCCGACGTCGGGCCGTGCCCGCATGGGCAGGGTGCCCGCGTAATGGATGTCCGCCCCCGGCTGGGCCAGGGTGAAACTCATCGGCATCAGCAGCGCACCCATTTTCCAGTAGATCCGACGCAGCCTGGCCTCGGCGTTCTTCATGAGCCCTGGCGCCTCGGGTTGCAGGCCGCCGGTAACGCTCAACGAGCCATCGGGGCGTAACCTCGCCGTGTTGTTGGACAGATGGCCAGGCAGGAAGATATTGCCGACCAGGCAGGCACTGAGCAGGTTGTTCGACAGCTCGATGGCCAAGCGTTTGCTCATCGGGATCCGGCTGACGAATTCGCTCATCGGCAAGCCCGTGGTGCTGAACGTCGAGCCGAAGGCACAGGTGCCGGCCGCCAGCTCCAGGGCGAACGATAGCTGACCCAGGCCAAATGTCGAAACCCTCGGCGTGCCGAGCATGCTCGGCAGCCAGAGCAGGAAGGCGGCCGTGGGCGAGGACAGCAGTCGCACCGCCGCGGTGTGGTTCAACTGCTTGAGCACGAGCCGGGTAGTGGCCAGCGTGCCAGCCGCCAGCAGCAGGCGCCGTGCGCCCACGCGTCGGGAGGCATGACGGTCGCTGATCACCCACGAGCCGTCCGGTTGACGCGAAAGATCATCCACCAGCACACCCTGGATGTGCTGGAAGCCTGGGTACTGCTTGAGCGTTGCCAGTTCCTGCGCTGCGCTGTACAGCGCCTGGTTTTGGCACCCCCACAGGCAATTGCCGGACAGATCGCACGCCTTGCGTTCCCCCAGCGGTTGGCTCAACGCCGCCACCCGCGAACGGCCCAGGCGAAACCCCAGGGCGGGAAAACTCGGTTGACGGCGTGTGTAGCGATCAAGCAGCCGTTGATGCAAAGGGTCCATCGGCAAGGGCGGTTGGGACCACTCATCGAGGCCGAAGTAGCTGGAAAGATCATCGTCGGCTTGGCCGCTGATCCCGATTCGCCGCGACACCGCTGCATAGGATCGTTCCAGTTCGGCGTAATCGAAGGGCAGCGCGGGCAAGTCGCTGGCGTCCAGGCTCGCCACGCCACAGCCCCAGGCATTCGACAGCCCGCCGGTGGCCAATGAGCCGACCCCGATGAAGTGCCGGGTGTCGATGCGGTTGCTTTCGTTGAACCCGCGAAACACATGCGCGTGGGTGGGCGTCTTCAGCTTGGGGGAGACCGCTTCCTGTTGGTTCAGGCCGTGGAAGTCTTCGCCAATCAACCATTTCCACTGGGCTTCGTCCCGGGTGCGGCTCGTGAGGTACGGGGCCAGCGGCGCAGCCGAGATGCCGCCGTCGACCTGGGCATCGACCATGAGCACGGTCAGGCCTGCCTTGACCAAGGGGTAGGCGGCCGAGGTGCCGGCAGGGCCACTGCCGACGATGATCACATCGAATTCAGGCGTCACGCGGGGCTCCAGCGTCAAGGACCAACCGGCGCGCCAGTGGACGACACAGCGGGGTCACGGCCCGCCATGCGAGGGCCTTGGCCGCGATCCATCCCAGCGTCATCAACGTCAGGACGAAGCCACGGGGCTGATGCGTGCCGAGAAACCGCCTGGCGCCGACGGGGCTGGCTTCGGCCAGGGCGAGCGCGGCCTGCAGGCGCCAGGAAAGGTCCTGGCCACCGGTCGCCGCGAGGACGCCGGGGTTGTCCAGCAGGCTCACCAGGACCGGCCAGCGTTTCAACAAGGGCGAGCGAATGGCCGGTCGGGTTTTGCCAGCCTGTTCCAGGGCCTTGACGTAGCGGCTGACCAAACTGCTCGGCGGTGTGCTGCCGAGCAGGTAGCCCAACAGCACTTTGCCTTCTTCGAGGCACTGCCGACGTTGTCCCCGGCCGGAGCGGTGCAGGCCGTCCGCCAGGGGCCGCAACACGATGCCGAGTTTTTGCAGGCTGGGGGCGGTGTCCAGGGTGGGCAGGTGGATCAGCGAAAAGATCCGCTCCAGCCCCAGCTTCGTGCCCAGCGATTGGCCGAGGCACCGGCGCAGCAGGGCGAGCAGTGCTACCGGCACGGGAACGGGCAGGCGCATCGTGTGGACCCTGTGTGTCGCGATCGCCATGAGAAAGCGGCCAAAGGAAATCGGCTGCACCGCACCCAGGCTCAGCACCTCGGCGCGAATGTCCTCACGCTCGACCACGGCCAGGATCGAGGCGGCCAGGTCATCGACATGAATCGGCTGTACGCAAGGCGCCGGCACCAGCATCGGGATGACCGGGAAGCGGCGCACCAGCCTGCACAACAGGCCAAAGAGCCCACGCTCGGGACCGCCATACACCTGGCCCGGGCGAATCACCACGCCTCCGGCCGCCAGCACCGCTTGTTCGATCCGCCATTTGACCTGGCCGTAGACCGTTGGCGCGCTGGCCTGGGCCGTCTGGCTAGACATGAAAATGAACCTGGCCGAGGCTTGTCGGGCGCACTGGATCAGCGCCTCGGCGGCCTGGACCTCGGCGTCCGCGCCCATGCCGGACTCGGGCGCGGTATTGGCCGCCAGGTGGATAAACGCCTGGACACCGGCCGGGCATTGCGGGGCGGGGTCCCGCAGGTCGTAGGGGAGCCAGGCATGGGCGCGAGCGCACGGCGTGCGCGTGGCGCAGATCACCTCATGGCCGTCCGCTGCCGCGCGGTCGGCCAGTGGTAGGCCGATGTAACCCGTTGCACCGGTAATCAGCAGCTTCATGATCAGGCGCCTTCCACGCGGTCGGGCCGCTCGGACGCAGGCGTCTTGGCGGTGAACACGAACCACTTGCTGATCCAGTACGTCACGAAGACGCAGGCCACGTCGGCAACGAATTTCACCGCGCTGGGGTGGTCGACGACATACAGGCCGGCGCTGAGCAGGGCCGAGGCGAGCGGAATGTTGACCGCCAGCAACGCGAAGTAGCTCAGTGCCTGGGCCTTGCCGTTGCCCTGGTTCGACTTGAACGTGAAGTGGCGATGCAGGAAGAACGCGAACAGCCCGGCGACGACCTTGCCGGCGATATTGGCCAGCACCGGCTCATCCCGGAAAAAAACCAGGAGCAGCAGAAACGTGCCCATGTCCAACGCATAGGCCAGCAGTTGGATGGCGCCGTACCGAACGAAGGTCAAGGCTTGCTCCTGATGACGACAATGTGATGCAGGCCCAGCACCCGTCGCAGGGGATAAAGCAGTTTTTCAACGACTTTCATCAAGGGGATCAGCGCGTCGGGCAGCAACTGACGGAAATTCAAGCCGCCCGAGACCAGGTACCGAGGATAGTTGCCGCAGATTTCCTGGTGGAGGATTTCCAGGCCAGGGTACTTGCGTTCGAAGGCTTCGCGGTCCCGCACGAAAACGATGTAGCTGAGCGCCTGGTTGGCACCGTTCATGGGGCCGGTAGAGGGTGTTTCCCACGATGGGAAGTGCCTGTCGAAGCCCTCGGACTTGAACAGGCGCTTGTACAGGAACGCGGCAAGCGGGCCGTGAAAGGGCTCGATCAGGATGGCCCCGCCACCGGGCACGAGGGTGCGTTCAAGCTCGCTGAAAAACCGATCAGGGTGAGGAAAATGGTGGAAGCAGTTCTGGCCGTAGAACGCCCTGACCGAGTGATCGCCCAGGCTCATCGATTCTGCATCCAGGGCCATGTCCAGGTGCTCGGTGGCGACGATGTCGGTGGCCAACACGCCAGGGTAGGTGTCGCGCATTGGCGCGATCCCGGCGCCGATTTCCACTTGCAGGCCTTCGACCTTGAAGTGACGCTCGGCCAGGCGATGAAAGGCATGATGGAACTCGACGAACACGTCCTTGAGCATCCGCTTGCGTTCGAGAATTCGCTTATGCAGCTCAAGGCGCTCGACGCCGTCGACATCTAATGTCTTGAGCGAAGGGTCGGCCAGAAAATCCCTGAGCGCCTTCACGGCTGCTTTTTCCGCAACGAGGTAGCATGGCGGCGTCTCGAATGCCTTGGCCGGTTGGGCACCGAGGCGATGTCGTAGCCGAGGAAGGCCATGACCAGTTGCAGCCCCAGCAGCAGCGGCAGCGCACTGAGCATCACGGTCCCTGCGGGGGTCTGGACGCCATTTTGCGCCGATTCGTACCAGTGGTAGCTGCCGAACACGGTGCCGAACAGGAGCATGAGTAGCCCGATGGGCAATTCGATCGAGGCCAGGGACATGTCCCGCAGGTAGTAGTTGTAGAACACGCGCTTAGTGAAGTTGCGCAGGTGCTTGAACAGAAACTCGCCAATGATTTTCGAGACCGCCAGGTGACTGGTTTCGTCGCCATAGCGCGCCTCCATCGGAATATCGACCACCACGGCGCGCACGGTATTGAGGCGGAACAGGATGTCGGTCTCGAAGAAGTAGCGTTCGCTGACCTTGTCCAGGGGCAGGAGCCGGGCGACGTCACGATGGATCGCGGTGTACCCGTTGGTGGGGTCGAACAGGTCCCAGTAACCCGTCGACAGCTTGGCCATCAGTGACAACACGGCGTTGCCGAACAGCCGGACCCGTGGCATCGACTGGACTTGCTCCAGGTTGAAAAAGCGATTGCCCTTGGTGTAGTCGGCCTCGCCGGCCAGGATCGGCTCGATGAACAGCGGGATCAGGGCCGGGTCCATCTGACCATCGCCATCGATCTTGACGATGATGCTTGCGTTGTCCGCGATGGCTTCCCGGTACCCGGTCATCACGGCCCCTCCGACACCTTTGTTGACGGCATGGGGCAAGACCCTGACCCTGGGGTCGGTGCAGGCCTGCAGCACATGCTGGCCGGAGCCGTCCGGGCAGGCATCGTCGATCACGTAGATGCGCCACACCTGCGGGCCGATGGCCTCGATGACATCGATGATGTGCGCCGTCACCCGGTAGCAGGGGATGACGACCGCGACTCGAGGTTCTTCCGTGAAAAGCTCTGTTTTTGAGTTCATCGATATCGCTGGCTATTGTCTGAATGAAAGGGACTTGAACGCCACGGGCGTATCGGTATGCCCGGAGGCATAGACGACCGCGACGACGGCCTCCTCGGGCGCCACCACGGTCATTTCATGGGTCGCCCATTGCGGCGTGCAATCGAACGTTTCGATGCTGGCGGAAATGAACCGGCCTTGGGCATCCATCCAGTTGGTCTGGATTCTTCCGGACGTGGGCTGCGTCGCACAGCGTGCCGACACTGCGCTGGTGAAGCTCTGCCCTGGCGCCACCTCGACACGTTGGGTGGCCGGCGTGTTGACCGTGACCGTAAGGGTTTTGCGCGATGCGTCATAGGACGAGGGCTCGGTCAGGTGCCAGCCTCCGAGGTCGGACAGGTCGGGGTTGAGCAACCGTTCGAGAGGGACCTGATGGACTTTGCGCAGCTCCAGCCCGCCCATTTTTGCATACGGCTCGGACACGGCCAGCAGACGCTCGCGTTGCGCGGTGGGTGTGCTGGCATGGTCGATGATCAACCAGTCCGCCTGGCGCTGTCGCAACCGCTGCAGCAGGGCCGGCGGCGTGGTTGCCTGGTCGACTTCACGGGTCCATTTCACGTTGTACCAGGAGGCGTATAACGCATCGCTTTTCAGGCCCGCCATCGAAGGTGGCGCAAAGACTGCCACGGGCCGATTGCCCACGTTCAGCGCGTTGACGACGTCGACCATTTTGCGGATCGGCAGGTTCTGCGCCAGGTAGGCATCCCGCCCGGCCGCACTGAACAGTGCGGCCGGCTTGATCTGGCCATAGTAGGTGGCCGCCTGGATGAACAGCACATTGGCCAGCACCAGCGCGGCGCCCACGATCATCCCCAGTGTCCTCGGGAAGTGCCTGTGGTCGGAAAAGGGCAGGGCGAGGACCACGGCAAACAGGGCAAAGGAAGGAAATATGTAGCGCAGGTAGGCCGTCGAGTGGAACGACAGGACGATCGCACCGGCGCCGAGCAGGAGGATGCACCAGGCCTTGCGGTTGGCCCCCAGCAGCAGGGCGACGGCCGCGGTGGGCACCAGCAGCCATTGGAAGCCGGCGGCACCGTCCTTCCCCTCGATGAACCGGGGGGCCTTGAAGACCATGCGATAGAGGGTGTCCCACGTGACCCCCTTGTCGAAAATGGCCGGCGCCTCGAAGTTGACGCTTGGCCAGAGTGGCGATTGAAAAATCGCGTTGAAAAACGGGAACACGGGATTGCCGGTCAGGAACCACGCCGAGAGGTACGGTGTGAGCCCCGCCACCAGCAGGCCGAGGCTGCCCAACAGCAGCGCCCGGATGACGCCGGGGGGGATCCAGGCCCGGTACTGCACCAGCAGGAGCACCAGCAGGACCGGCAGAATGCTCAGGGTCACCGCTTTGGTCGCCAGGGCAAACCCCAGCAGCAGCCCGGCCAGGATCAACTGTGAATGACGCTGCGCAACTTGCGAGGTGAACCGTGAGGTGTTCAGGATGGCCAATGACCCGGCCAGGACGAACGCGGTCCACGCTGACTCGATAAACAGGCTGCTGCTTTCGGCGAAGGCCAGGGGCGTGGACAGGAAGAACAGGCTCGCCCATCGGGCACTGATGGCCGTACCGCCGGCCCAGATCGTCAGGTTTCGGACCTGCCACGCCACCAGCAGCGTGAACGCGCAGTTGGTCAGGCGCGAAGCGGTTTCGCCGGCCAGCATGTAGACGATGCTGTAGACCCAGTCGGCCAGCATGGGCATGACCGCCCACACGTAGGTGCTGGCGTCGAAACCCCATTGGTGCCGCTGGGCCAGTTGAGACGGGACGAACAGGTGCATTGCCAGGGCGTCGTAGCCGACCTCCGGCATGAAGGCGACCGCTGCGTGCAGGCAGGCGATGGCGACCAACAGGCTATCCAGCAGGGTCGCCAGCGGTGCCTGCGGCGCGCGTTCGGTGCGGACCTGCGCCAGGATTCGGCGAACACTCGCCGCGGCGTCGGTATGTCCGAACACGAGGGGCAGCAACAGCAGCGCGGCATACAGCCCGGGGTAATTGATCGGGAAGTAGGCGGCCAGGCCCGTCAGCGTACCGAACGTGCCCATCCCGACCAGCAACGGGACCGTCCAGTCGGTGGGGGTTCGCTGGCCCAGTATCCATTTGCCGAGGGTGTGGGCGGACAGCGCCAGCACGGCGACCACGATCATCGGCCAGGCCTGGCCACCGGCGATGGACAAGCCCGCGATCAGGCCCAGGCCGAGCACAAACGGCGGTTTGCGGGTGAGGGCGGTGAGCGCGCCAATCGCCAGTGAGGCCAACAGGATTGTCCGGGTGGCGCTGTTCATCGACGGCCATGGCAGCGTCGAGAAACCGTACAGGCTGACCACCGTGCTGGCCAACAGCACCAACACCACCGTCGCGTACTTCAAGCTATCTGTGTGCAAGGTATCGTCTCTGCGGTTCAACACGTCAGTGGCTTGGGAAGGACCATGGGCGGCCTATACGTCCCGGTACACATGCGGGACCCAGGGCCCCCATTTGCTTTCGTAGAGGGCTTTGTTCTTCTCGAAAAGCACGCGTTTCTTCTGCGCGCCCAACTGGTTGAACGAGGCGGACAAATGATGGTGGACGAACACGTCCTCGGCACAGAAGGCGCGCAGGCCAAGCTGCTGGACGCGGCGACAGTAGTCATCATCTTCGAAAAAGCCCAGGCCATACTCTTCGCAAAGGCCGCCGATCCGTGCGTAGGTGGTGCGCGGGAACATCACGCAGAAAAAAGCCAGGGTGTTGATCTCGAAGCTCTCGCCCATGCGCCCATAGGTCAGCTCTGCCGACTCGACGTGCATGTCCTCGATCAGGTTGTAGCGGGTGCTGACCTTGGCTTCATTGCCGATGTTGTTGGTGATCGGGCCGATGATCCCGATGTTCTGGTTGTCCCGCAGGTGCCGGAGCAGGCCCTTGACCCAGCCGGCCGTGACCACGGTGTCGTTGTTGAGGATCACCAGGTAGTCGCCGCTGGCTGCGGCGAGGCCCACGTTGTTGCCCGCCGCGAACCCCTTGTTGTCGGGGTTGAGGATGACGATCCGGTCTGGGTGTCCCTTCGCCCAGTCGGTGAGGAAGGCAGGGGTTTCGTCGCTGGAGTGGTTGTCGACGACGATGATCTCCAGGTTCGGGTAGTGACTGTGGGTCACCAGGCTGTCGAGGCAGGCCTGGGTGAGCGCGAGGTTGTTATAGGTCAGCACCACGACGCTGACCTTGGGTTGAGGCAAGGTGTCGATGGCCTGGCGCAGGCTCGCGGCGCGATGTCGCCAGGTCTGCTGCTGGGCGAACGAGCGACGCGCCTGCAGCGTGGATTGCGCCTCTGGCAGGGCCTGCAGAACCTCGCGTATGGCCGCGACGAAGTCCGTCGGGTTTTCGGCCGCCCGCACCCGATCGCCGAACTTGCTCAGTTCCGGCAGTTTCACCGAGACCACCGGTTTGCCCGCGCTCAGGTATTCATAGACCTTGACCGGATTGGTGGCGAGGGTCAGCGGAATGACCTTGAACGGCAGCAGGCACACGTCCATCGCATGCAGGTAGTAAGGCAGCGAGGCGTAGGGGACCTCGCCTTCGAAGACCACGTTCGGACAGGCCTTGAGGGCTTTTTTCGCCTGGGTCGTGTCATTGCCGATCAGCAGTATCAGGTGCTGTGAAAAAGTCTGGGCGACGTGCTGAATCAGGTCCAGGTCGAACCATTCGGCGATAGCGCCGTAATAACCAATGATCTTGCGGCCTTTGGCGTCCTGGTAAATCTGCTCGGGACGCTGGCTGAAGAAAGAGTATTCACTGGCATTGCGGATCACCGCGACGTTGGCGTTTTCGCGCCGGGCGTGTTGTTCGATCCAATCGGAGGTGGCGACCAGCAGGTCTGCCCGGCGCATCAGGGCGATTTCCAGGTCGAGCAGTTCCTGCGCCACGTTGCCAAAGCCTTCGTGGTGGTCCATGCAGTCATAGATCAGCGTGGAGTTGGGGATACGCCTGGCCAACGGAAACCAGTAGGCATGCTGGACAATGCAGTCCACCGCGCCGACTTTCGCCCAGCGCAGCAGCATGGCGATGCTCTGGCACAACTGGCCGATTGCGGCGGCCGAAGGCGGGGCGTGATAAATGGCCGGCGCGCCGCAGACTTTGAGGCGAATCTGGAACAACCGCCTGGGGGCATCCAGCGCCTCGACCTCGAAGCCGGGCGCCTGATCGTCGATAAAATTGTTCGAGATGTAGAAGGTCGTCTGGCCGGCCTTGGCCAGTTCCTTGGCCAGGTTCTGCGGACGCTGGATGCGGAAGTGCCAATCGATGACGCCGAACATCACCACGCAGGGTTGCGTAGTGAGAGGCGGCGGTGGAAGGTTCACCAGCAGGGCTGGCAGCGGCTGGGACGCTTGCTCCGGTGATGCCGCTGACTGGCCGGGCACGGGTTTGCGTCGCTTGAGCCAGCGTCGAAGCTGGCTCGCCAGCCGGCTTTTGCGCTGGGCATCGAGCGGCAGCAGGGCGAAGACGCGCCGGGACCATCCATACAGGAATTTGCGGATCGAATAGCGCAGCGGAGCGCGCTCGATGGCGTGGCTCCAGTCCGACAACTTGAGGAGTTCGGCATGCTTGCCGGCCAGGCGATCCTGCAGGTCCGTGGCCTGGCGGGCGAGAGCGGCCGCTTCATCGATTTTTGCCTGTAGCGACGTCGTTGCCGCAGCCAACTGCTGTTGCTGTTCGCGCAACTGCGCGTGCAGCCGCCCGGTCTCGCGCTCCTGGGATGCCGTACGGGCAGTGACCTCTTTCAGTTCCCGACGCAACTGAGCGATAAGCTGGTCGCGGTTCTCTATTTCCTTGACCAGTTGGACGGCTTCCACGGACCGGGTTTCTGTCGAGCGCCTCAGTTGGTCGATGCAATCAGCCAGGCGGTTGAGCTGTTCCATGCGGTTTAAAATCCCTTGGTTAATGCTGTTGGCTCAGTGTTGGCGGGCGACATTTTCATATGACATCGGCAAAGCCTTTGCGTGTCCTCTGGAACCAGGTAAATCCGGCCCATGCGATCAGTACAGACGCCGCCGCGTAAATTGCCAAGCTGCTCCATTGCGGCATCCTGCCCCAGAACAGCAGGTCGCGGGCGACTTCCACCGGCAGGGTCAGCGGGTTCGCCTGCAAGGCCGCCTGGTAGTTTTGCGGGAGCGTTGAGCGTGGGTAGAAAATCGGTGAGAGGAACAGCATGGCCGTGGTGATGATGCCAGTGAACTGGCCCACGTCCCGCAGGTAGACGCTGATGGCGGCGAGAAACCAGGAAACACCGAGTGTCAGCAACACCAGGGGCAGTACCACCACGGGCAGCAGGAATAGGGTCGCGGGCGGCATGCCAAACAGCAGGACGTAGAAGATCAGCCACGCCAGCAGGCTGACCGCTGCATGGAACAGCGCCGCGCCCAGTGACACCAGGGGGAGGATCTCCAGGGGAAAGACAATTTTCTTGACGTAGTTGGTGTTCGCCAGCACCAGCCCCGGCGCACGGTTCACGCATTCGGAAAACAGGTTGAACACCAGCAGGCCCGCGAACAGGATCAGGGCGAACTCGCTCTTGGATTCGCCGCCACCGGCCCAGCGGGCCTTGAACACGACGCTAAAGACGAAGGTGTAGACCACCAGCATGAGCGCGGGCGTGAAGAACGACCAGAATATGCCCAGCACCGAGCCCTTGTAGCGACCGCTGACTTCTCTGCCAATCAAGGTCCTGATCAGGTTTCGATGGGTGAACGCACTCTTGATCATGGCGATGGGCGAAGCGTTGAACGGCTGCATCAGTGGCGGGGTCCTTAAGACAGTATCGATCACAGGCGCCCTGACGAACATCGTCATGCACAGGTGAATCGACGGATCGAATCACCTCAAAGGCAGGGGGCCGGCGTTCCTGTCCAGACGGCGGGTTCTAGTGGTTATTCGTGGCCCCAAGGCCACTGTCGTACAGCCTGCAAGAGGGCTACACCTTACGTCCGTTGGGGCCTGTCGACAATAAAAACTCCCGGTTGCAGACGTCTTTCTGGATAGGAGGCGCGTGAGCGCAATGGGCGCGGGCAGGGCGGTTAATTGACGCCAGATCCTTGTGCCGGATCGACCTGGACGAGCCCGCCGCGGCGAACGTGAATTAATTGTCGGCGCCACGCACGCAAGGCTTTTTTTTCGTGGCGTCTGTGCTTAACTGCCCGCAACGTCCTGTTACAGCGCATGTTCCTGCACGCCGGTACAAACGGCAGTGATTCACGGATGGGTCTTTTTGCCGATGTCGAATGAAGTGGCGATCAACGCCGAAAACCTGAGCAAGTGCTACCAGATCTACGATGCACCCAAGGACCGCCTGTTGCAGATGGTGATGCGTGGCAAGAAGCGCTTCTATCGCGAGTTCTGGGCGCTCAACGATGTCTCCCTGAGCGTCGCCAGGGGAGAGACCGTCGGCATCATCGGCCGCAACGGCAGTGGCAAGTCGACGTTGCTCCAACTGATCTGCGGGACACTGATGCCGACCCACGGCAGTGTCCGGGGCAACGGCCGGATCGCGGCATTGCTGGAGCTGGGAGCCGGTTTCAATCCGGAGTTCACCGGGCGCGACAACGTCTACATGAACGCCGCCGTGCTGGGTTTGAGCCGCGCGGAAATTGACGCGCGCTTCGAGGACATCCTGGCCTTCGCCAACATCGGCGACTTTATCGACCAGCCGACCAAGATCTATTCCAGCGGCATGCTGGTGCGCCTGGCCTTCGCCGTTTCCGTCGGCGTGGAGCCCGATATCCTGATCGTCGACGAGGCCCTGGCCGTCGGTGATGCGTCCTTCCAGTTCAAGTGCCTGAGCCGCCTGGAAGAGCTGACCGCCAAGGGCACCACGTTGCTGTTCGTCTCCCATGACATGAGCATGGTCAAGCGGTTCTGCCACCGGGTCATCTACCTGCGCGAAGGCCAGGTGGTCGCCAGCGGCGCGCCGGACGAAATGGCCGAGCTGTACCTGCTCGACATGCGTGACGAGCAGCGTCGCTGGGCCAGCGGCGGGGTCATACCGGTGACCCGCAAGCCCTTCATGGGCGGCCTGGACGGCATCGCGTTCGGCACCGAGGAAGGGCGCATCACGACGGCCTGCTTCACCGATACCCAGGAGCTTACCTCCAGCTACTTGTATGGGAACGACATCGAGATTCGCGTGGAGGCAGTGCTGCATGAGTCGATTCGCCAGCCCAACATCAGCTTCACCATCCAGGAGGCGCGGTTGCTGGTCATCGGTGGGGCGAACTTTGCCTTGCCGATGGGCCCCGTCGAAAATGGCTGGCGACGGGCGGCGATCAACGTGCGCTTCCCGGCCAATCTCGCCGCGGGGCGCTACCATGTGACCCTGAAGCTGTTGCACGGGGTGACCGAAGACACCTCGCAATTGATCGAAAAACAGGTCGCGCCGCTGGCGTTCGACGTGTTGCCCAGCGCCCGCCATTTCCTCGGCATGGTCGACCTGGGCCTGCACAGCGTTGGCCCCGGTGCGCAAGCGTGCCTGGCCGAGGACAAACTCAAGGAGCGTGACGCGTTGACCGAGCCCACCCGCAAGCCCGACTGGCAGGTCGCGATATTCGGCACCTTCGATGTCGAGAATTACGGTGACCTGTTGTTTCCCATCCTCGCCGAGGCGGAGTTGGCCCGGCGCTTGGGCAACGTCCACCTGCATCGGTTTTCCTATCACGCCAAGACTCCGGCCGAGTGGCCCTATGCGGTGACCTCGCTGACCGAGCTGCCGCGTGTTGCCGAGGACCTGGACGGCGTGCTGATCGGCGGTGGGTTCCTGATCCGTTTTGACAAGGTCGTCGCCCCTGGCTATGGCCCGACGACCCCGGACATCCATCACCCCACGGGGTACTGGCTCACGCCGGCGCTGGTCGGGTTGCAGCATGGGATCCCGGTCCTGTGGAATGCCCCAGGGATGCATTGCAATCATGTTCCCGACTGGGCCAGGCCGCTGTTGACCATGGCCCTGGAGCAAAGTCGGTACGTGCGCGTGCGCGATGTACCGACCCGCGATGCCCTGGCCGCCTTGACCTCGCGGGCCGAGATCGACGTGCTGCCGGACACCGCCTTCGGCCTGCCGCGCCTGATCGATGAGCAGCAGCCTTCCCCAGCGTTCGTGCAACTGCGCGAACAGGCGGGGTTGGACCGGCCGTACATCGTGATCCACGCCATTCATGTGGTCGAGTCGTTCGTCCGGTTGTTCGAAGAGCATCCCCAGGCATTCGAGGGTTATCGCTTCCTGGTCGTCCCCATCGGCCCGGTGCTGGGCGACGACCCGTCGGTCATTGCCGCACGCCTGCCGGGGGCCGTCACCTTGCCGTTCTGGCCGCAACCGCTGTTGATGGCCGAGATACTCAGCCAGGCGCAAGCGGTGATCGGGCACAGTTATCACCTGGCGATCAGCGCGCTGGCGTTCGGGGTCCCGGTGTTTTGCTCGGCGGACCTGACCACGGGCAAGTACACGGCCCTGGCTGAGTTCGACTCGCTCCATGCGTTGCCCGACGTGGCGACGATCGATCCCCAGTGGTTTCTCTCGCGCGTTGGCAAAACGGCCCCGTCGCCGGCGGCGCGCGCAGCGGCGGACACCCTGGTGGCGCATTGGGACCGGGTGGCCGACATCATTCGCCAGGGCCGCACGGCGTCCAGGCCGGCGCTGGGCGCGTTTTTGCAGCACCTGCCCAATCTGCTCGAAGGAGCCGCCGAGCGCGGCGCTGCCCCGCATGCCCAGTGCGCGCCGGAGCCGATCACGCCTCGGGTCGTCGCTCCAGTCCCCGGCCCGTCGGCCCAGGAAGTTGCCCAGCAGGCGCTTATTTCCCAGCTCAGCCAGCAACTGGCGTCGAGTAATGCTAGGGTTCTGCAACTAGAAGGTTCCAGTTCGTTCCGAATGACCGCACCACTGCGCTCCATTGCCCGTGGTATCCGAAAACTGACAGCGACCCAGAATAAATAATGCTAGAACTTTTTCGCCTCGAATCGACTGCACTGAAGTCCTATCCATTCTCCTGGGCTGAAATCGCGAATCTGTATTCGGCCAAGGACGCCGCGGCGTTGGCCGAGACCTTTCCCCATGATCACTTCAAGACCGTGAGTGGCTATGGCGGCGAGAAAAACTATGACTACGAGGCGCGGGCATTGGTGGAGATGGGCACCCAGACCATCGCCTTTGCCGAGGCACTGAGCGACGTCTGGCTGAAACTGGCCCGGGACCTGGGTTCGGCGCCTTATCGCGAAGCCATGTCGCGATTGACCGGGATCGACCTGCGCAGCGTACCGATGGAGGTCAATGTCTTTCACTACGGCCCGGGTGCCAGCCTCGGGGCGCACCCGGATCTTCCGGACAAACTGGTGACCCATATCCTCTATTTCAACGAGTCCTGGAACCGTGACGACGGCGGTTGCCTGCAAATCCTGAGTAGCAACGACCCCACCGCCGTGGTGGCCGAGATCGAGCCCCTGGTGGGCAACTCGGCGGTCCTGGTGCGCTCGGCCAACTCCTGGCATGCGGTGTCGCAGGTGGTGGGCAACTGCAACGCCTCGCGCCGTAGCCTGACCGCAACGTTCTACCGTCCTGGCTCCGTCAGTTCCATGTGGCCGCAAGGTGAGACGCCGGCGTTGCATGGCTACCCACGTGCATAAGCCCGACAGCAAGTTGGCCGAGCGCGAGGGTGTCGTGGCCCAACGGGATGCCGCCCTTCATGAACGCGATATCGCCCTGGCGAAAGTCGACTTCCTGCAGAAGACCAGTTCCTGGCGTTTTACCCAACCGCTGCGCACGCTTGCCCAATTGCTGCGCTATGGCTTTGCCGCCCGGCGAGACCCGCCCAAGCTGATGGAGGCCATCGTGCGCCCGGCCGGGCAGGAACTGTGGCCGATACCCGAGGTTGAACCGGACTTCGAGGCCTCGGGGCGCCTGGACATCCTCTGTTTCGCCAACATCGCCTGGGCGGCGCGATTCCAGCGGCCGCAGCAGTTGATGAGCCAGTTCGCGCAGCAGGGCTACCGGGTGTTCTATGTCGTGCCGTCCAGCGTGCCCGAACAGGGCCAGCCCTATCTGCTGACCGCCGTCGCGCCGAATATCTATGAGGTCGCGCTGCAACGCGACACCCAGGACAAGTACTACGAAACCACGCTCTCGCCCCAGGGCGTCGAGCTTTATCGGCAGGCCCTGGCCGCGCTGGCGGCCGATTGGCAGATAAAGACGGCGCTCTCGGTGATCCACCTGCCTTACTGGAGCCCGTTGGCACTGGCATTGCGCGCCGAGCGTGGCTGGCGGATCCAGTACGACTGCATGGACGACTGGGACGGTTTTCCGAACATCGGCGAGCCGCTGCTCAGAGAAGAGCAGACCCTGGTGGCCGAGGCCGACCTGGTGACGGTGTCTTCCGCCTTGCTGCACGAAAAATGGTGCGCCAGTACCGCCCAATGCGTCTTGGTCAGGAACGCCGTGGATTTCAACTTTTTCCATCAGCATTGTTTCGCCAATGACGTGCTGGAAGGGCTCGTCGGCCCTGTCATTGGCTACTATGGCGCCTTGGCGCAGTGGCTAGATTTTCCCCTGCTGGCGGCCTTGGCGGACCGGCGACCGGAGTGGAATTTCGTGTTTCTGGGCGATGTGTTCGTCGACGACATGGCAGGTCTGGAGCACAAGCCCAACGTGCATCTGCTGGGCATCAGGCCCTACACCCAAATGCCTTTGTACCTGCATCATTTCGATGCCTGCCTGATCCCTTTCCGGCTCTATAACGTGACGCATGCGGTAGATCCGGTGAAGTTCTACGAGTACATCAGTGCCGGCAAACCGGTGGTTTCCACGCCGCTCAAGGAAATGAGCCTCTATGAGGGCGTTTTGTATTTCGCCACCGGTGTCGATGAGTTCGTCGCCCAGCTCGAGCGGGCGCTGGCCGAGCGCGATCTGGCCACCTACAAGAAACGCCTCGAGCTGGCCCGGGCCAATGATTGGAAGGATCGATTCGCCGCCACGCAACAGGCGATGGTGGCGCTGCACGAAAAAGTCTCCATCGTGGTGGTCACCTACCACAACCTCGCGCTGACGGTTCAATGCATCAACAGCCTCTTGCGCAACACCACCTGGCCCCACTACGAACTGGTGGTGGTCGATAACGGTTCTGACGATGGCACCCGTGACTACCTGGAGCGCCTGCACCAGCACGTGCCGTGGGTGAAGATCATCCTCAACGACGAGAACCGCGGCTTTGCGGCGGCCAACAATCAGGGTTTGAGGCAAGCCGACGGCGACATTCTCGTGCTGCTCAACAATGACACCGTGGTTCCCAAGGGATGGCTGGACCCGCTGGTCGGTCATTTACGCGATCCCGCTGTCGGCCTGGTCGGCCCTGTCACGAATGCCGTGGGCAACGAAGCGAAGGTCCCGGTGAGCTATACCGACATGGCGCGGATGCAGCGTTTCGCCGATGAGTACACGGCCGCCCATGCGGGGCAGTGTTTCGACATCGCGATGCTTGCCATGTTTTGCGTCGCCTTGCGCAGGGACGTCCTCGAGGCCGTGGGGTGGCTGGACGAAGCTTTCGGCATCGGCATGTTCGAGGACGATGACTACAGTCGCCGTGTCCAGGAAAAGGGCTACCGCACCGTCTGCGCCGAAGATGCGTTCATCCATCATTACGGGCAGGCTTCGTTTCGAAAACTGATCGCCAGTGGCGAGTACCAGGCCCTCTGGGATAAGAATCAGGCGTACTTCGAAAGCAAATGGGGACGCTGGCAGGCCCACGTGCAGCGCTGAAATGGCGTCAGCGCCCGGGCAGGTCCTTGTGGGTCAAGTGGAACGGCCTGGGTGAAAAGCCCAGTCGATCGCGGGCGAGCGAGTGGTCAAACACCAGGTCCTGGTTCATGCGCTGCACCAGCGCGCTTGAAAGGTGCCGGTAACGCGGCAGGCAGCGCATCAGCGAAACCGCCATGCCCAACGCCGGGGCGGGCAGGGGCAGGGTGCGTTCCGGGCGCTCCAGGGCCTGGAAGATCCGGCTGACCATGGCGTGGTAGGGCAGCGTTTCGCCTCCCGAGAGGTTGTAGCCGCCACTGGGCAGGTCGTCGATACTCATCGCGGCCAGGCACGCCTGGACCACGTCGTCGCCGTGCACCGGCTGGCGCAACCCGACACTGCCACCGACGAGCGGGAAGCAGCCGAAGCGCTGGATGAACCGCGCCACTTGCGCAACGCTCTTGTCACGGCCCAGCCCATAGACCAGCGTCGGTCGTAGAACGACCCACTCGATCCCTCGTGCCGTTGCCCATCGTTCAAGGTGCGTTTCGGCATCGACCAGACGTTGCGCTATGTCCCTTTCCCTGGGATCCGGTGACATCGCCTTGGCGAAGCGGCTCGTGGAGGACAAGACAACGATGCGCTTGAGCTGGGTGTCGGCCAGGCGCTGCAGATAATCCGGTAGAACCCAGAGGGGCGCAAAGGACAGGCATGCATCCAGCACCAGCCCTTGCCAGTCATCGGTGTGTCGCCAGCCGGCGCCAGGCAGCGGTGTGTTGGGCAGCGCTCGGGTAAAGGGGGTCACGGCATGACCCGCGTGGCCCAGCAGCGCCATGGCACGCTCACCCCATACGCTGGAAGCTCCCAACAGGCCGACGCGCAACTTCAGGCGCCTGCCAGTCGCTTCAAAGCCTTAACCAGTCGGCCGACAGCGTGACGGCAGACCATCAGGCCGAATCGGAACCAGACGCCAACGACCACGCTGACCCACAGAAACGCCGAGTACTTCTGGCGAAAAAACTTGCCATAGAACCGCAGGATGCCCTGGTGCTTGTGCCACTCGACGAAATACGGACGATGCCGGCTGCAGCCGCCGAACACATGCATGACCCGGGCATCCGGTACGAACAGGACGTTCCAGCCGGCCTGGCGAAAACGCATGCACCAGTCCAGGTCCTCGCAATGCAGGAAGTACTGCTCATCCCATGGCCCGACGCTCTCGATGGCCTCGCGCCTGACCAGCATGCACGCGCCGGAGATGGCTTCGACGACGACGGGGGCGGCCGGTAGCGGCTCTTTATGGAGCAGGAAGTCGGAACAGGCCGAGGGAAAGATTGTGGCCATACGTGAGAGCCCGAAGGCCCGCATGAACGCCCGTCGTGGGGTGGGGAATACCCGACGGCCACCGGGTTGTTCACTGCCGTCCGGATTACACAGAAAGCCGCCAACCATCCCGATCCCCGGTGAGCTGTGCAGCGCCAGCAGCAGGCGGTCTATGGCGTCGACGGCCAGCACCGTGTCCGGGTTCAGGAAAAACACATTGGGTGCCGTCGTCAGGCGTGCACCCTGGTTGCACGCGACGGCGAAGCCGAGGTTGGCGGTGTTCTTCACGATCTGGAGCGAGCGGCCGCTGCCGTGGGCGCTTTGCAGCCTGGCCAGGCTGTCGTCGCGGGAGTCGTTGTCCACCACGATGACCCGGGCTGCACCCGCGGCTAATACGGAACCGACACACTCAACCAACAGTTTTCCCGCGTTGTAATTGACGATGACCACATCACACTCATCGCGTCGAGGTGTCTTGTGCCGCTCATCCGTGGCGGCCAGTTGCACTGCTTCCAACTTCATCACTCCGTTTGCCGGGCTGCGGCACTGATAGGGAAGCTACGTCCAGGTAGCGCGCAGGAACAGGGGCCAATAGGGGTTGGATCTCCGGGATCTGCGAAAGGTGCCATCGTATCAACACCTGTCTTTTTCTGTTGCGAAATAAGACGTTGCACGGACGGCTGATGGGACGGCAGGTTTGCTCCCTGGGTTCATTGGGCAGAATGTTTCCACTGAACGTGTAGGACTTGGCTGTAGGTTTGTGCGCCGTTTCACCCAGGAATCGCGAAGGGTGGCGCGTTGTATTCCACAATACAATCGCGCATTCGAACCCGGCACGGGATAATACGGGCCGGTATGGAGTCTCAAGCGCTCCCTGATGGCAATTGCAGTACGCAAGGATCGAACGCAATGACAGATTGGCTGCAGAGCTACGGAGAGATGGCCGAACGGGTGCGCCGCCATGATTGGGACAACACGTCGCTCGGACCACCGAAACAGTGGCCCGATGTGTTGAAGACGACCGTTGCGCTGAGCCTTGCCTCGCATTTTCCCCAGGCCATTATCTGGGGCCCAGACCTGATCACGCTGTACAACGATGCCTTCCTGCCCATCCTGGGAAACAAGCCCGAGGCCTTGGGGCGGGGGTTCGATGAGGTGTGGCGGGAAGTCTGGAGCGATATCAGCCCCATTGTGCGGGCCGCCTTCGAGGGGCAGGCCACCTACATCGAGAACTTTCCCCTGGTCATCGAGCGCGGGGGCGGCCCGGAACAGGCCTACTTCACCTTCTGCTACAGCCCTATTCGCGACCAGTTCGGCAAGGTCGTGGGCATGGTCGACACCGTCACCGAGACCACCTCCACGGTGTTCATGACCCAGCGCCTGGCCGTGCTGGATGCCATTGGTAACGCGGTGGCCAATGCCACCGACCCGCAGGTCATCATGGCCACCACCACGCGCATCCTGGCGGCGCACCTGAACCTGTCCAACTGCGCCTATGCCGACGTGGACGAGGACGAGGACGGTTTCACGATCCGCGGTGACTGGGCCCGTGCGGGATCGCCGCATATTCTGGGACATTATCGCCTGGCCGATTTCGGTCGGCTGGCGGTCGGCAACCTGCGCGCCGGCAAGCCGTTGGTGATCAACGACAACCAGGTGGAGCTGGCACCGGAAGAAGCGGCGACCTTCCAGGCGATTGGCATTGCCGCGACCATCTGCGTCCCGTTGATCAAGAACGGGCGTTTGACGGCGCTCATGGCGATCCACGATAACAACCCGCGCGTCTGGTCCTCCAACGACCTGGCGCTGTTGATGGAAGTCACCGAGCGATCCTGGGCCCACATCGAGCGCTCTCGGGCGGACGCCGCGGTGCGTGAAGGCCTGGCCGCACTGGCTGAGCTCAATGCAACGCTGGAACAGCGGGTCGAAGAGCGCACCACACGGCTGAAACAGACCGAGGCGGCGCTGCGCCAGTCCCAGAAGCTCGAGGCCATTGGTCAGCTCACCGGCGGCGTGGCCCACGACTTCAACAACCTGCTGACGATCATTCGCTCTTCGGTCGATTTCCTGCGCATGCCCAACCTGTCCGAAGAGCGTCGGCAACGGTACATGACCGCGGTCTCCGAGACGGTGGAGCGCGCCGCGAAACTGACCAGCCAGTTGCTCGCGTTTGCCCGGCGCCAGCCGCTGAAGCCGGAAGTCTTCGAGGTGGGCAAGCAGGTGCAGAGCCTGGGTGACATGCTGGAAACCGTCACCGGCGCGCGAATTCAGGTCAAGGTCGAGCTGTGCGGGCGTCCTTGCTACATTCGCGCCGACCTGAGCCAGTTCGAAACGGCCCTGATCAACATGGCGCTCAATGCCCGGGACGCCATGGACGGGCAGGGCACGCTGTGCCTCAGGCTTCATTGCGGCAACGGCATGCCCCCCATCCGCGGTCACGCCGGGGCCCGGCAAGCGTTTGCCGCCATCGCCCTGGCGGACACCGGCACCGGCATCGCGACGCACGTGCTCGAACACATCTTCGAGCCGTTCTTCACCACCAAGGAAGTGGGCAAGGGCACCGGGTTGGGGTTGTCCCAGGTGTTCGGTTTCGCCAAGCAGTCCGGTGGTAACGTCGATGTCTCCACCGTCGTCGGCGGCGGCACGGTGTTTACCTTGTACCTGCCGGAAGTGGAGGCCGAGGACGTTCAAGAGCCTGGCCGGGAAGAGGTCACCCAGTTGGTGCTGGAAAAAGGCACTCGGCGCGTGCTGGTCGTGGAAGACAACCTCGAAGTGGGGCGTTTTGCCAACCAGATCCTCCAGGACCTGGGTTATGAAACGGCGTGGGCCACCAACGCCGAGCAGGCGCTGGAAATGGTGGGGCCGGATGCGATGGCCTTCGATGCGATCTTTTCGGATGTGGTCATGCCGGGCATCAGCGGGATCACCTTGGCCAAGGAGCTGCGCGCGCGCCGTCCGGACTTGCCGGTGGTCCTGACGTCCGGCTACAGCGAAGAGCTGGCGCTGAAGGGGCATGAAGGCTTCGAGTTCTTGCCCAAACCCTACTCGGCCGATCAGGTTTCGCGGATTTTACATCGGACCCTGCTGGGCTCCGAATGACCGTTTCCTTTCTGAAACAGTGAGTTCCATTCGTCGGTGAAGGGCGTTATCGGACTGTCAGTCTGTTGCTGACCGACTAGTCTGAAGCGCGTAGGGCCGATATTTTCCAGGCAATGGTTGTTGCCGGTATGGGCCTCGATGAAAGGGGAATGGCAATGGGAGCAGCGTACAGCGAGGACAATGCAGCCGTGTATCCGATCAACGAAGGGCTGCAGTGTGGTCAGTCGGCCTATCGGTCGGACTTTGGCGATGAACCGATCAAGTCCATCAGAACCAAGGTGTCGAAGGTGCAGCGAGGCGAAAAAGCCAAGTTCCTGCCCAGGATTCCGGTCAAGAAGTAACCGTGCAGCCCCGTTATCGAACGGTAATGCTGTTCACTTAACGTTTATCACTTGTCGTGGCGAGGGAGCAAGCTCCCTCGCCACGGGCCGGTGACGTCCTTACCTTAAGTGAACGGTATTACGTTATCGAACGGGGCTTTTTGTTGAGTTTGCCGAAAAATATTTTTCATCTTTTTCCAACAGGCCGTTTCTTTCACGTTTCTTTCACAAGCAGGTCCGTAGGCTGAACTCATCCGTTAGAAAGCAGTACCTGCCCGTTTCCCCAGCGGGCTTTTTTTTGCCTGTCATAAAATAAAATGCCGATTCGCTGTCCAACCGTCATGGCTGACGCTGTTTGGCGTAGACTCGCGCCCGCGCGCACCGGTCATCCCCCTGATGCGGCATTTTCGAGGTTTTATCATGCGTTTGACTTTGTCCTCCTTGGTGCTTGGGCTCGTGGTAGCCCAGGGCGCAATGGCTGCCGGCGACGGGACTGCTGCGGTTGGCGGTGGCCTGGGTGGTGTGTTGGGTAATGTGGTCGGCCAACAGATGGGCGGCAGTACCGGCGCCGCGATCGGCGCGGGTGTCGGCGGCGCAGCCGGCAGTGCGGTAGGGGCTCGCAAGGGCAGCCGCACGGAAGCGGCCATCGGTGGCGGCCTGGGATCGGCCGGCGGCTCGATTGTCGGTAATCGTTTGGGCGGCTCCACGGGCTCCACCGTCGGCGCGGGCATTGGCGGCGCGGCGGGTGGTGCATTAGGCAGCAACCTGTCCGATGACCGCGACAGCCATTCCGGTGGCAAGAAGCACAAGCACAAGAGAAAACACCGCTAGGTAACAAGACCCGTGGGAGCCTGGCTCGCTCTCACAGGTCTGTATCTGGACGTGCTTGAGGTATTTATCCGGAACGTTTGCCGCGGCTTCGCCTCAAATTGTTACATCCATCAACCATTGCGAGGTGTGCCATGACCCCGGAAACCGAAGGCAAGGAAGAAAAAGGCCCGTCGGGCCTTCCTTTCGTCAATGACCCGGGCAATGAAGACCCCGGTTCGCTGATGGACGACGCCCAGGTCCCGCTGATCGACGACGAAGACGCCGAGCTTGAGGATGAGTCTTACGATTGAGGCGGGTTCGATCCGCCTCTGGAGGCTGTCATGACTGCCGATTCGCCCGCGCCCGATGACGAAACCCCGGAATACCCGCTGCCATCACCCACCAATCCGCTGAGTCGCGACCAGCTTCCGCCCGATGATGACGCGGCGGCAGAACAGGCGCCTCCCGAGGACGATGATGACGGCGAGGCCGGGCTGGGCTGATCAGCCCGGTCCACCGCCTGTCGATCCGGCGGCACCATCAGCGTGCTGCCCTTGCCACACATCAGGTAAGTACCTCGAAAAGGAGACTCACCATGATGAAGTCCAATCTCACAGCGCTGACACTCGCCGGGATTCTTTCGGCCAGCTCCCTGAGCGTTTTCGCCCAGTCCTCAAGCGACAACCCGCCCGTGGACAAGGGTGGCATGCCACCTTCCACCCAGATGAATGCCGACGCCAACGGCAATGCCTTGCCACCGGGCTCCGTGAGCGGCGGCAATGGCGGCGACGCCAGTGGCAGCAGCACCAGCCCTGGCACCGGCGGCGGTTCGACCAGCGGCAGCAGCACCATGGGCGGTGATTCGGCCGGCGCCAGCACCAGTGGCGGCACGGGCACCAGCGACAGCGGGGGCAGCGGTGGCGGCTCGGGCGGTGGCTCGGGCGGTTCCGGCCAGTAACCGTTAACGCCCTTCAACTGCGAGGCCGCCCGTAGGAGCCAGCTCCCAGGGGCGGTATCGTCGATTACCCGTTGCCTGCTCCAAGCCCCCCTCGTTATGCTGCTGAATCCTTTAAGGCGAATACCTTCCCTGGCCGCACCTGAGCCATCCCTGGAATGTTGTGTTGATAACGGATCAGATGCGATGAATGCACCGCTGAAAGAGTTTGGCCCGATCAAGGCTGTGATTTTCGACATGGATGGGTTGTTGCTGGACACCGAGGGTATCTACACCGAGGTCACGTCCATCATCGCCGAGCGCTACGGGCGTACGTTCGACTGGAGCGTCAAGCAGAACATCATCGGCCGCGGCGCCGGCGACCTGGCCCGCTATGTGGTCCAGGCCCTGGAGTTGCCGATCACCCCCGAAGAGTTCCTGGTGATTCGCGAGCCGCTGATGCGCGAGCGTTTCCCCCATGCCCTGGCAATGCCGGGGGCCGAGGAACTGGTGCGGCACCTGAAGGCCAGCGGCGTGCCCATCGCGGTGGGCACCAGCTCTTCTCGGCACACCTTCGCCTTGAAAACCACCCTGCACCGGGACTGGTTCGCGTTGTTCGACTTCATTGTCACGGCGGACGACCCGGAAGTGGGCGCCGCGAAACCGGCCCCCGATATTTTCCTCGTCGCGGCCCGTCGCCTGGGCGTCGCCCCGGCGGATTGCCTGGTGTTCGAGGATTCTCCATTTGGCGTGACGGCTGCGAAGGCGGCCGGCATGACCGCCATCGCGATCCCGGACCCGGCCATGGCGGATGAAAAATACGCCCATGCCGACGGGATCATTCGCTCGTTGAAGATGTTCCAGCCAGGCCTTTGCGGTTTGCCCGAGCTGGAATGGGCCTGACGGGACAGCGCGAGACAGCAGAACGCCGGTCAGGGTCGAGAACCCTGGCCGGCGTTTTTGCGTGCCTCGATCAAGCCCCGAAGCCGCCGTCGATGGTCAGGCTGGCCCCGGTGATATAGGCCGCTTCCGGGCCCGCCAGATAGGCCACGAAGCTGGCGATTTCATCCACGTTGCCGTAGCGCCCGATCGCCATCAGCGACAGCAGGCTGGAGGCGAAGTCGCTGTCGGCCGGGTTCATGTCGGTGTCCACCGGGCCGGGCTGCACGTTGTTGACCGTGATACCACGAGGCCCGAGGTCGCGTGCCAGGCCTTTGGTCAGGCCCACCAGGGCGGATTTGCTCATGGCGTAGGCGGCGCCGCCGGCAAAGGGCATGCGATCGGCGTTGGTGCTGCCGATGTTGATCACCCGGCCACCCTCGCTCATGTGGCGGGCGGCCGCTTGCGTGGCGACGAACACGCTGCGCACGTTGATGGCCAGGGTCCGGTCGAAATCCTCGAGGTTGAATTCTTCCACCGGTCCCATGGCCAGGACGCCGGCGTTATTGACCAGGATGTCCAGCCCGCCGAAGGCCTCGGCGGTGGCCGCGACGGCATTGCGGATGGCCTCGGCGTCGGCGCTGTCGGCCTTGATGGCCAGGGCCTTGCCGCCCGCTGCGGTGATGCTGTGCTGCAGCTCTTCAGCCTTGGCGGCCGAGCTGACGTAGGTGAACGCCACGGCGGCGCCCTCGGCGGCCAGGCGTTTGACGATGGCGGCGCCGATGCCGCGGGAACCGCCCTGGACCAGGGCCACTTTACCGTTCAGTGCTTGCGTGTTCATGGTGTTCTCCAAAAGGTGCCGGGGCGAGATGCCGCGGTGATGGGAGGAGTATCGACATCGCGTCGTGGGTTGTGTAGACCGCCCTTGCTATAGTCTGTGTAAACCAAAAGTTTGGAATGGCGCCCATGGAAACATTTAGTAGTATCGAATGCTTCGTCCGCAGCGCCGAGGTCGGCAGCTTCGCCGAAGCAGCCCGCCGCTTGAGCCTGACCCCGGCGGCGGTGGGCAAGAGCGTGGCCAAGCTTGAAGCGCGGCTGGGCGTGCGGCTGTTCCAGCGTAGCACTCGTCGACTGACCCTGACGGAAGCCGGCCAGTTGTTCCTGAGCGAAGTGAGCGGCAGCCTGCACACCATCCAGAACGCCGTCGCCAACCTCGCCAGTGCGGGCGGACAACCGGCGGGTACGCTGAAGGTGAGCATGGGTACGGCGTTCGGCCGTTTGTACGTGGTGCCGTTGCTGGGCAGTTTTCTACGGCGCTACCCGGCGATCAATCCGGATTGGCATTTCGATAATCGGCAAGTGGACTTGATCGGCCAGGGCTTCGATGCGGCCATCGGCGGTGGTTTCGAGCTGCCCCAAGGGGTGGTGGCGCGCAAGCTGGCGGTGGCGCATCGAGTGCTGGTGGCCTCCAGGGATTATCTGCAGGACCATGCCGCGGTGATCGAGCCGGACGATCTGGCGCACCATCAGGGCATCCTGATCCGTTCACCCCAGACCGGGCGCGTCCGTTCCTGGCAACTGACCCATCGCAGCGGACAGCACAGCCCGCTCGTGCTCAAGGCGCGCATGACCATGAGCGACTCGGAGGCCGACTGCGCCGCCGCGGCCCAAGGGTTGGGCATTGGTCTGGTGAGCATGCCGGTTGCAGTGCCTTACCTTGATTCCGGCGCGTTGCTGCGGGTGCTGCCGGACTGGTACGTCGACGATGGCAACATTTCCATTTACTACGCCGAGCACAAGTTGCTGCCGGGCAAGACCCGGGCGTTCGTGGACTTCATCATCGAACAGTTCGCGCAGCAGGGGTTGGCGGCGCGGTTCAGCGCGGTTTGAGCCTGGCTTCAGGCCGACGTGTGCCTATCGCGAGCAAGCTCGCTCCCACATCGAACTGTGTTGATCACCGCATTTGTGTGCGACACAGACCCATTGTGGGAGCGGGCTTGCTCGCGAAGAGCTCAACTCGGTTCAAGGCTGGGGCTCACCGCCCAAACCGCCCCGGCCAGCCAATGATGGTCTTGGGCCGGGGTGTGGCATAGGTGCGCACTTTCGACGTCGACAGCCCTAGTCGTACCAGGGACTCGGCGATGGTCACGGCGGCGGTGACGCCATCGACCACCGGCACCCCGGTGCGCTGGCGGATCTGTTCGTCGAGCCCGGCCATGCCACCGCAACCCAGGCAGATGACCTCGGCCTTGTCCTGGCTGACGGCCAGTTCCGCCTGCTGCACGATGGCTTCCACCGCCCGCTGTGGATCCTGTTCGAGTTCCAGCACCGCGAGGCCGCTGGCCCGCACCGAGGCGCAGCGGTCGAACAGGCCGGATAGCTTGAGGCGGTCCTCGATCAGCGGCACGGTGCGGTCCAGGGTGGTGACCACCGAATAGGCGTGGCCGAGGAACATCGCGGTGCTGGCGCCGGCGTCGGTGATGTCCACCACGGGCACGTTCAGCAACTCCTGCAAGCCTTCGCGGCCATGCTCGCCGTAACCGGCCTGGATCACCGCGTCGAACGGCTGGTCGTAGGACATCACCCGGTCCATCACCGCGATCGCGGCCAGGTAGCTTTCAAAGTTACCTTCGACCGAGTCGGCGCCAAAGTGCGGCGTCAGCCCGATGATCTCGGTGCCCGGCGCCGCCACGGCCTGGGCCTGCTGCGCGATGGCCTGGGTGATGGACTCGGTGGTGTTGACGTTGACCACAAGAATTCGCATGAGCAGTTTCCTTAACGCAGAAAAGACGGCGACCCGCGCTGGGGCCGCCTTATGGATCAATGGCTGACGTTATCCACAGCGATGGATTCACCGCTGACGTCTTCGTAGTAGGGCTGGCGCTTGGCGATGATCAGGTACAGCAGGCCGGCAATCGACGCGCCGATCAGCCAGGAAAACGGTGAGACGCTGTCGAAGCCGGGCACCAGTGCCAGGACGATCGCGATCAGCGCCGCCGGAATGAACGCCGCCACGGCCCGCAGGTTGACGCCGTTGCTGTAGAAATACGCGCCGTTCGGGTCTTCGCTGTACAGCTGCGGCACGTTGATACGGCCTTTTCGCAGCAACCAGTAATCGACCATGATCACGCCGTACAGCGGGCCGAGCAGGGCACCCAGGCCCGACAGGAAATACACGATCACCAGCGGGCTGTTGTACAGGTTCCACGGCAGGATCAGCACGGCAATGGCGGCGCTGATCAGCCCGGCGCGGCGGAAGTTCAAGTACTTGGGCGCCAGGTTGCTGAGCACGAACGCCGGGGCGACGAAGTTGGCCATGATGTTCACCGCCACGGTGACAATCAGGAACGCCAGGCAACCAAGCACTAGGAAGAACGTGTTGGGAATCGAGGCGATGACCTGCGTCGGGCTTTCGATGACCTGGCCGTTGATCTGGAACTGCGCACCGCACAGCAGGATGGTGATCGCGGCGAACACCAGGATGTTCACCGGCAGGCCCCAGAAGTTGCCGACCACGATGGTCCGCCGGCACGGCGAAGAGCGGGCGAAATCGCAGAAGTTGAGGATCAACGTGCCGTAGATCGCCAGCCACAGCGCGCCGCCGGCAAAGATGTTGCGCCACATCTCACCGCCGGTGAGGGGCTCGCGGATCGACCAGGCGATGGTTGCGCCGGCCTGGGTGTACATCCACCCGGCGAGGGCGGCGACGGTGACCAGAATCACCGGGCCGGCAAAGCCTTCGTAGCGGCGCACCGTTTCCATGCCGTAGGCCAGGATCACCAGTTGCACGAACCAGATCGCCACGAAGCACACCCAGCCCAGACTCGACAGGCCGAGGATCGAATTCTGGTCGTATTCGGCGAAGCCTGGATGGATCGCGGTCAGCAGCACACGGAACACCACCGACGCCAGGTAGGTCTGGATGCCGAACCAGGCAATGGCGATGACCGCCCTGATCAAGGCCGGGATCTGCGCCCCGTGGATACCGAAGCTGATCCGGCTGATGACCGGAAACGGCACCCCGGTCTTCTGCCCCATGTACCCGGACAGATTCATGAAACCGTACACCAGCGCCGCCCCGATCCCCAGGGACAGCAGGATCTGCCAGCCCCCCAGGCCTAGCGCATAGAGGCCGATGGCGAACGAATAATTGGCGATGTTGTGAACGTCGTTGGTCCACAGGGCAAAGATGCTGTAGCGGCCCCAGCGCCGGCCTTCGGCCTTGGTCGGGGCCAGGTCCTTGTTATGCAGCCGGGGGCTCAGGGCCAGGGAGGCCGCCTGTTTGTCAGTATGGGCGGTAGTGGAGGAGGGCAGATCCAGCGCGATGTTATTGGAGAGACTTGTACGCATTCCGGCAGGCTCCTGATTCTCGGCGCAGCGATGACTGGGCATGAGCGCAAGGCTCGGCAATCTTCGTCGCGGCGCGGCGAGCATCTTGGTTATGGGGCATCTGCAGCCTGTACGGGATAGGGCGCTTCAGGCTTGCGGATCTAAAAGTGTGTGTAGGTTTTATTTGGGTTGTATACAAAACACTTGTCGACTCAAGCCAGATCTATGCCAGCCGCGGATCTAAACGACGCGCCTGTCATTTCGTTTGGTTATTGATTTTGAATAAGTAGCTGAAAAATAGACGGTATAAATTGACCGTTTGAACAGGTATTTATTTTTTCAGTGGGCGTGGCAGGGCGCAGAAGGGAGGCGGGGTAGGGAGATAGGTGTAACTTTTCAGGGCATTGCTGGATAAAGTGCACACAAAAATGGCACCTGTGGTGACATTTCTGTGTACAAGGTCGAGGCAGGCGTCGGTCTGTGCGGTATCAGGCCTTGGATTTGCTGATGATATTGCCGGCGTGCAGCCCGCATTCCTTCTGGGTCGCTTCTTCCCACCACCAGCGCCCCTCGCGCTCGTGCTGGTTGGGCAGTACCGGGCGGGTGCAGGGTTCACAGCCGATGCTGATGAAGCCGCGTTCATGCAGGCTGTTATAAGGCAGCTCCAGCATGCGGATGTAACCCCAGACTTCCTCGCTGGTCATTTGCGAGAGCGGGTTGAACTTGTACAGGGTGCGCTCCGGGGTGGAGAACGCCGTGTCGATTTCCAGCACGGCCACCTGGCTGCGGGTGCCGGGGCTCTGGTCGCGGCGCTGGCCGGTGGCCCAGGCGCGCACACCGGTGAGTTTGCGGCGCAGCGGCTCGATCTTGCGAATGCCACAGCACTCGCCATGACCGTCCTTGTAGAAGCTGAACAGGCCTTTTTCCTTCACGAAGGGTTCAAGCTTGGCGTGGTCCGGCGAGATCAGCTCGATGTCGATCTTGTAATGGTCGCGCACCTGGTCGATGAACCGATAGGTTTCCGGGTGCAGGCGACCGGTGTCGAGGCTGAACACCTTGACGTTCTTGTTCAGTTTCCAGGCCATGTCCACCAGCACCACGTCTTCGGCGCCACTGAAGGATATCCACAGCTCGTCACCGAACTCGGCGAAGGCCAGCTTGAGAATGTCCTGCGGGGACTTGTTGGCATAAGTCGTGGCGAGTTCCACGACGTCAAACGATGGGCTCATCAGGGCGGTTTCCTACAGGTCGGTGGCGCTGAGCGCTCTATAGGGGGCTGATGGTAACAAAAGCTGTCGGCACTGGCGCGCCCTGTGCGTTGCGCCGGCACCGGTGAATGGCTAGAGTCGGCAGGCCTTTTGTTCCCTCAACCGATAAACATCAATAAATGGGAGTGTCCTGTGGAAATCGCCTGTCTCGACCTGGAAGGTGTGCTGGTCCCGGAGATCTGGATCGCCTTCGCCGAAAAAACCGGGATTGAATCCCTCAGGGCAACCACTCGGGACATTCCCGACTACGACGTGCTGATGAAGCAGCGGTTGCGCATCCTCGACGATCACGGCCTCAAGCTGTCGGACATCCAGGAGGTGATTGCCACGCTCAAGCCGCTGGACGGTGCCATCGAGTTCGTCGACTGGCTGCGCGAGCGCTTCCAGGTGGTGATTCTTTCGGACACGTTCTATGAATTCTCCCAACCTCTGATGCGCCAGTTGGGCTTCCCCACCTTGCTCTGTCATCGTTTGATTACCGATGACAGCGGGCGAGTGACGGGCTACCAACTGCGTCAGAAAGATCCCAAGCGGCAGTCGGTCCTGGCCTTCAAGAGCCTGTACTACCGAGTGATTGCGGCCGGAGATTCCTACAACGACACCACAATGCTCGGTGAAGCCGACGCCGGCATCCTGTTCCATGCGCCGGACAATGTGATCCGGGAGTTCCCGCAGTTCCCGGCGGTGCACAGCTTTGCCGAGTTGAAGCAGGAATTCCTCAAGGCTTCGAACCGCAACCTCAACCTGTAACCACAATCCCTTGTGGGAGCGCCCCTTGTGGGAGCGGGCTTGCTCGCGAATGCGGTGTGTCAGAAATGATGATGGTGACTGACACACTGCATTCGCGAGCAAGCCCGCTCCCACAGAAGATGTGTGGTCACTAAAGGTTCTGCAGGGTATCGAGCAGCACCTTTACCTTGGTAATCGACTCCTGATACTCCGCCTGCCAGTCCGAATCCGCGACAATCCCGCCGCCGCCCCAGCAGCACACCTGCCCATCCTTGACCAGCAGGCTGCGGATCGCGATGGAACTGTCCATTTCCCCGCGCACGTCCAGGTACAGCAGCGAGCCGCAATACAGGCCACGTCGGGTCGGTTCGAGTTCATCGATGATCTGCATGGCGCGGATCTTCGGCGCGCCGGTGATCGAGCCGCCGGGGAAGCTACCGGCGATCAGGTCCAGGGCATCCTTGTCGGCGGCCAGCTCGCCGGTCACGCTGCTGACCAGATGGTGCACGTTCGGGTAGCTTTCCAAGCTGAACAGCTCCGGCACCTGCACCGTGCCGATGCGGCAGGTGCGGCCCAGGTCGTTGCGCAGCAGGTCGACGATCATCAGGTTCTCCGCGCGATCCTTGGGGCTGGCCAGCAGGTCGGCGGCGTGGGCGGCGTCCTCGGCGGGCGTCGTGCCCCGGGGGCGGGTGCCCTTGATCGGCCGGGTTTCCACGTGGCCCTGGCTGACCCTGACGAAGCGTTCGGGTGACAGGCTCAGCACGGCGCCGCCCTCCGGCAGGCTCTGGAACCCGGAAAAAGGCGTCGGGCACGCAGCCCGCAGTGCCACGTAGGCCGCCCAGGCATCGCCCTGGCAAGGTGCGCGAAAGCGCTGGGCAAAATTCACCTGATAGCAATCGCCGGCCTGGATGTACGCGTGGATCTGTGCGAGCGCCTGGCGATAGGCGTCGGCGCTCAGGTCGGGTGTCATCGGCCCGGCCAGGCTGAAGTTGTCCACAGGCCGTGGGGCCGCCTGGCTGAACAGTGCAATCAGGCGCTGGCGTTCGGCTTCGGCGCAATGGGGGTGGAACACCAGTTGGCTGGTGCCGGCCTGATGGTCGCTGACCAGCGCCCAGTCGTACACGCCGAAACGCGCGTCGGGCAGATGCAGGTCGTCCTTCGCATGGGACGGCAGGGTCTCGAGATGTCGGCCGAAGTCGTAGCTCAGGTAGCCGATCAGGCCACCGGCGAAGGGCAATTGCACCGTGGCCGGCAGGACAGCATGCCCCAACCGGGTCAGTTGGGTGCGCAAACGTTGCAGGAAATCGCGACCACTCTCGTCCGGCAGCACCGCCAGTTGCGCCAGTGGCCAGGCGCTGAGCACATCATAACGCCCGCGTTCAGCACTCGGCCGGCCGCTGTCGAGCAGCACGCTGCCAGGGGCATGACGGATGGCCGCGAAGTACTCGGCGGGGTTGGCGCGGTAGGGCAGTGGGTGTACGGAACAGGTCGGCATGGGCGGGGCGGATCAGCCATTGAGGCGGGGGAGCGATTGTAATCCCTGTGTAGGATTTGCACCTAGAGGGATGTCGGAGATGGGTAAGTTTGGCGACCGAAATAGCAAGGTTGTGGACAAATGTTGTGGCGAGGGGATTTATCCCCGTTGGGTCGCGAAGCGGCCCCATAGCGGCTGAACGTGATCAATCGGATGTACAGAAATGGTAGGTTTTGGGGCTGCTCCGCACCCCAGCGGGGATAAATCCCCTCGCCACAGATCTTGCATAGAGCATTCTAAAAAGGATCAACCTTCAACCGGCGGAATATGCCCAAACAACTCCTGGGCAAAGGCCACCCGTTCTTCCACGGTCTCAACCACGCCACGGGCCTTGAGTTCTTCCAGGTGAGCTTCCACGGCGTGGGTGCGCAGGGTCAGGCCGCAGTCGTTGGCGATCTGGATGTTCAGCCCCGGCCGGGCATTGAGTTCCAGGATCAGCGGGCCTTTTTCCTGGTCCAGCACCATGTCCACGCCGATGTAGCCCAGCCCGCACAGTTCGTGACAACCGGCGGCCAGCTTCATGAAACCGTCCCAGTAGGGCAGTTGCACGCCGTCCACCGCGTTGGTGGTGTCGGGGTGCTTGGTGATGATGTTGTTCAGCCAGGTGCCGCGCAGGGTCAAGCCCGTGGCGAGGTCGACGCCCACGCCGATGGCGCCCTGGTGCAGGTTGGCCTTGCCGCCGGACTGGCGGGTCGGCAGACGCAGCATGGCCATTACCGGATAACCCATCAACACAATGATGCGGATGTCCGGCACGCCTTCGTAGCTGATGCTCTTGAAGATCTGGTCCGGCACCACCCGGTATTCGATCAGCGCCCGGTCCCGGTGCCCGCCCAGGGAATACAGGCCGGTGAGAATGCTGGAGATGTGGTGCTCGATTTCCTCATGGCTGACGATCTTGCCGGAGACCGTGCGATAGCGGCCCTCGAAGCGGTCGGCGATGACGATGATGCCGTCGCCGCCAGCGCCCTGGGCCGGCTTGATCACGAAGTCGGTGCGCCCGCCGATGATCCCGTCGAGCTTGTCGATTTCCTTCTCGGTGGAAATGATCCCGTACAACTCCGGCACATGGATGCCGGCCTCGATCGCCCGTTCCTTGGTGATGATCTTGTCATCGACGATGGGGTACAGGCTGCGCTTGTTGTACTTGAGCACGTAGTCGGCGTTACGCCGGTTGATGCCCATGATGCCCCGCGCTTCCAGGGCCTTCCAGGTCTTCCAGAAACCGAACATTACGAGTCAGCCTTGAGGAAGGCCTTGAACCGTACCAGCTCGGTCAGGCGGTAGCCGCGATAGCGCCCCATGGCCAGCATGAAGCCCACCAGGATCAGCAGGATCGCCGGGAACGTGAACACGAAATACACCAGCTCCGGCACGCTCATGATCAGGTGCGCCAGGGAGGCGGCGAACAGGGTGCCGATGGCGACCTTCATCGCATGGCCGGCGCCGCGTTCTTCCCAGGTAATGGACAGGCGTTCGATGGTCATGGTCAGGATCACCATCGGGAACAGCGCCACCGACAAGCCGCGCTCCAGGCCCAGCTTATGGCTGAACAGGCTGATGGCGGCGATCAGCACCACCACGAAGGTCAACACCACCGAGAGCCTGGGCAGCATCTGCAACTTGAGGTGTTCCAGGTACGAGCGCAGCGACAGCCCCAGCGCCGTGATCACCGTGAACAGGATGATCCCGAAGCCCAGTTGGGTTTCCCGGAAGGCCAGGGCAATCAGCACCGGGGTGAACGTTCCCAGGGTCTGCAGGCCGATCAGGTTGCGCAGCACCAGGATCACCAGCACGCCGATCGGGATCATCACCATGATCATGAACGTCTGCTGGGTCTGCAGGGGCAGGCCGTAGAGCGAGTATTCGAGGAAGTTGGCGTCGGTGTTCTCGTCCGTCAGCTTGGCCAGGCGGATTGCGTTCATCTCGCTGTTGTTCATGCTGAAGGTCACGGTGGCTTTCTTGCCGCCATCGACGGTGATCAGGTTTTCATCGCCGGTCCACCACAACAGCCGGTCGGTGGGCAGGCCCTGCTCGCCGGTGTCAGGGCTGAAATACAGCCAATCGGTGCCGTTGAAGCTGCGCAGCCACAGTTCCGGCGTCTGCGGCTGGTCGGCCACCAGGCGGATGGTGTGGACTTTTTCCACCGGGACGTGGGCAATCGACAGCACCAGTTCGACGATACGCGCTTTGTTGCTCGACGACGGATCGCCGGCCAGCAGCAGCTTGACGTTGTCGTCGTTGAGGTTGTTGACCCGCTTGATGGCCTCGCTGATGAAGGTCTCGACGTCGGCCGAATGCTGGCGGATCGGGGCGAGCAGGGCTTCGGCGGCGAGTTTTTCCGGGCCCTCGACGGCGATGCTGTCACGGAAGGTCGGGCCCTTGACCTTGGTTTTTTCGGCGCTGTAGCGCTTGGTCAGCACCAGGCGGTAGTAGAGCGTCTGGTTACCCTTGGCACGACGGGCCGACCACGTCACCTTGCGGTTACCGTCGACCCGGTTCACCGCCACACCGTAATTGTTGGAAATGAAGCTCTCGTTGAGGCTCACGTAGTCGCGGCTCAGGGGCGGCACGAACATCTGGACCTTGACCGGATCCTTGGCGTTGGGCACGAACTCGACCTTGGCGTCGATGTTCCACAAGTCGTCGGTGGCGTCTTCGGTCACCGGGATGCCGAGCACGAAAATCTGATAGGCCGTCACCGACAGGCCCAGCACCACCAGGATGGCGATCAGCATTTTCAAATGGAGGGTCAGGGAGCGCATTGGAATTACTCTGCGGTTTGAGCGGCATTGGCGCAGGCGGGTTTGCCGGCAGCGTATTTGAGACTGGGGTCGACCAGCGCGTCGAAGCGCTTGAGCGCTTCGGAGCCAATCAGCAACGGGTATTGGAAAGCGCTGCGGTCGGTCAGGTTCACTTCAATACTGCGCAGGGCCGAACCCATGCAGATGTCCAGTTCGATGACCGGCCGAGCCGTGTACTTCTTGCCTTCTTCCGGGTCGTAGTCACCGGCGCGGCGCTTGATCTTGCTGACCCTGGCCAGCGGACGTTCGATGGGGTGCGAGTGGGCCGCGTCGATGGCCAGGTAGAAACGCACCCAGGATTCGCCGTTGCGCTTGAAGCGCTTGATGTCGCGGGCACTGAGGGACGCTGTCTTGGCCCCGGTGTCGAGCTTGGCGGCCACTTCCAGGTCGATGCCCTGCAAGGCCGCGTATTCGTTGAGGCCGTACACGGTTTTTTCGCCCGCCGCGGCAAGCCCCGGCAGGCACATGAGATAGAGAGCAGCAGATAAGGGCTTGAGTGTCATAGATCCTGGTGCGCAGCATTCCGTTCATCGGTTCAGGCCCTGGCATTACTGCGCAAGCTCCTTCAGGCGCTTTCCTTATATAGAGGAGAGCGGCAAACAGCGGCGGCATTCTAGCACGGTGGTTTTCTGACGCCACCGCTGGCCGGAGGCTACGATTGCACCATGCGAGCGGTTATGGAGAAGGTCGTTATTAGACGATTGTCGACAATATTGATTTTTACTTTGACGAATAGTTCTTGATTGGTTAGTTTTTGGCACATTGCTTTTAAAGGTGTCGACAATATGCTCGGTCAGCTCGAAACCCCGGTGATGGCCCAGGACGACTCGGAAACCCTCTCCGAGAACGTATTCCGGCGTATCCAGGCGGCCATTGTCCAGGGCGACATTGCCCCCGGCAGCAAGATCTCCGAGCCGGAGCTGGCCCGCACCTACGGCATCAGTCGCGGGCCGTTGCGCGAGGCCATCCATCGCCTGGAGGGCCAGCGCCTGCTGGTGCGAGTGCCTCATGTCGGCGCGCGGGTGGTGTCCCTGAGCCATGCCGAGCTGTTGGAACTCTACGAAATCCGCGAATCCCTCGAAGGCATGGCCTGCCGCCTGGCAGCCGAGCGCATGACCCTGGAAGAAATCGACGAACTGCGCCGGGTCCTGGAAACCCACGAGCGCGATGCGGCGTTCCAGGCCGGTGTCGGCTACTACCAGCAGGAAGGCGATTTCGACTTCCACTACCGGATTATCCAGGGCAGCGGCAACCGCACCCTGACGCAAATGCTCTGCGGCGAGTTGTATCAACTGGTGCGCATGTACCGCATCCAGTTCTCCACCACGCCCAACCGTCCGCGCCAGGCCTTTGCCGAGCACCACCGGATTCTCGATGCCATCGCCGACCGTGACGGCGAATTGGCTGAATTACTGATGCGCCGGCACATCGGCGCCTCCAAACGCAACATCGCGCGTCATTTCCAGGACAGCGCCGCCACTGAACGAGGTGAGTCATGAGTTCCAGCAAGAGCACGCCAGGCCAGCGATTCCGCGACGCGGTCGCCCAGGAGCATCCGCTGCAGGTGGTGGGCACGATCAACGCCAACCACGCGTTGTTGGCCAAGCGCGCCGGCTTCAAGGCGATCTATCTCTCGGGCGGCGGTGTGGCGGCCGGCTCCCTCGGTGTGCCGGACCTGGGCATTACCGGCCTGGACGACGTGCTGACGGATGTGCGTCGCATCACCGACGTGTGCGACTTGCCGCTGCTGGTGGACGTGGACACCGGTTTTGGTTCCTCGGCGTTCAACGTGGCGCGCACGGTCAAGTCGATGATCAAGTTCGGCGCGGCGGCGGTGCATATCGAGGACCAGGTCGGCGCCAAGCGCTGCGGTCATCGGCCGAACAAGGAAATCGTCTCGCAACAGGAAATGGTCGACCGCATCAAGGCGGCGGTGGACGCTCGCACCGACGACAGTTTCGTGATCATGGCCCGTACCGATGCCCTGGCCGTGGAAGGGCTGGAGTCGGCCCTCGACCGTGCCGCCGCGTGCATCGAGGCCGGTGCCGACATGATTTTCCCCGAAGCGATCACCGAGCTTGAGATGTACAAGCTGTTCGCCAGCCGGGTGAAGGCGCCGATCCTGGCCAACATCACCGAGTTCGGCGCGACGCCGCTGTACACCACCGAGCAGTTGGCCGGTGCCGACGTGTCCCTGGTGCTGTACCCGCTGTCGGCCTTCCGTGCCATGAACAAGGCGGCCGAGAACGTCTACACCGCGATTCGTCGCGACGGCACGCAGCAGAATGTCATCGACACCATGCAGACCCGCATGGAGCTTTACGATCGTATCGACTACCACACCTTCGAGCAGAAGCTCGATGCGTTGTTCGCGGCGAAGAAATAAGGCCCGCTCCCGAAACTTGCCGATTCCCTACAAATTCAACAATTGGAGACAGCAAATGGCCGAAGCAAAAGTACTCAGTGGCGCCGGGCTCCGTGGCCAGGTGGCCGGGCAAACCGCCTTGTCCACCGTTGGCCAGTCCGGTGCCGGCCTGACCTACCGCGGCTACGATGTCCGCGACCTGGCGGCGGAGGCGCAATTTGAAGAAGTGGCGTACCTGCTGCTGTACGGCGAGCTGCCGACCCAGGCGCAACTGGACGCCTACACCCGCAAGCTGCGCCAGTTGCGGGACCTGCCCCAGGCCCTGAAGGAAGTGCTCGAGCGCATCCCCGCCGACGCCCATCCGATGGACGTGATGCGCACCGGCTGCTCGTTCCTGGGCAACCTGGAACCCGAGCGCGATTTCACCGAGCAGCAGGACAAGACCGACCGCCTGTTGGGCGCATTCCCCGCGATCATGTGCTACTGGTATCGCTTCAGCCACCAGGGCCAGCGCATTGAGTGCGTCACCGACGAAGCCTCCATCGGTGGCCACTTCCTGCACTTGTTGCACGGCAAGAAGCCGAGCGAGCTGCACGTCAAGGTGATGAACGTGTCGCTGATCCTCTACGCCGAGCATGAGTTCAACGCCTCGACCTTCACCGCCCGGGTCTGCGCCTCGACCCTGTCGGACCTGTTCTCCTGCATCACCGCGGCCATCGGCTCGCTGCGCGGCCCGCTGCATGGCGGGGCCAACGAGGCGGCGATGGAAATGATCGAGCGCTTCGACTCGCCGGAAGCGGCGATCAAGGGCACGCTGGCGATGCTTGAGCGCAAGGACAAGATCATGGGCTTCGGCCACGCGATCTATAAGGACAACGACCCGCGTAACGAGGTGATCAAGGGCTGGTCGAAAAAGCTTGCCGACGAAGTGGGCGATACGGTGCTGTTCCCCGTCTCCGAAGCCATCGACAAGACCATGTGGGAGCAGAAGAAACTGTTCCCCAACGCCGATTTCTACCACGCCTCGGCTTACCACTTCATGGGCATCCCGACCAAGCTGTTCACACCGATCTTCGTGTGCTCGCGTTTGACCGGCTGGGCCGCCCACGTGTTCGAACAACGCGCCAACAACCGCATCATCCGCCCGAGCGCCGAATACACCGGCGTCGAACAGCGCAAGTTCGTGCCAATCGAACAACGCTGAGCTGGAGGGCGCTGGCGCTGTAACTGAAGGAACCGCCTTCTCTTGTGGGAGCGGGCTTGCTCGCGAAGACGGACTGACATTCAAGATTGATGTCGACTGACACACCGCATTCGCGAGCAAGCCCGCTCCCACAGTTGACCGGGTTCACTTCAATAGCTGCGCCGGCCCCTCTGAAACCACCGTGACCCGAGTCCTGACGATGAACACAGAATTTCGCAAACCGCTGCCCGGCACTTCGCTGGATTATTTCGACGTTCGTGGGGCCGTCGAGGCCATCCGTCCCGGCGCCTATGACGGCCTGCCGTACACCTCCCGCGTGCTGGCCGAGAACCTCGTGCGCCGCTGCGACCCGGCGACGCTGGGCGAATCGCTGCTGCAACTGATCGAGCGCAAGCGTGACCTGGACTTCCCCTGGTTCCCGGCCCGCGTGGTGTGCCATGACATCCTCGGCCAGACCGCCCTGGTGGACCTGGCCGGCCTGCGTGATGCCATCGCCCAGCAGGGCGGGGACCCGGCGCAGGTCAATCCGGTGGTGCCGACGCAACTGATCGTCGACCATTCCCTGGCCGTGGAAAGCGGCGGCTACGATCCCCAGGCGTTCGCCAAGAACCGCGCCATCGAAGACCGGCGCAACGAGGACCGATTCCACTTCATCAACTGGACCAAAAAGGCCTTCAAGAACGTCGACGTGATCCCGCCCGGCAACGGGATCATGCACCAGATCAACCTGGAGAAAATGTCCCCGGTGATCCAGCAGCGTGACGGCGTGGCATTCCCCGACACCTGCGTGGGCACCGACAGCCACACGCCTCACGTCGATGCCCTGGGGGTGATCGCCATCGGTGTTGGCGGCCTGGAAGCGGAAAGCGTCATGCTCGGCCGTGCCTCGTGGATGCGCCTGCCGGAAATCATCGGCGTCGAACTGACCGGCAAGTTGCAACCGGGCATCACCGCCACCGACATGGTGCTGGCACTGACCGAGTTCCTGCGCAAGCAAAAGGTCGTCGGCGCCTGGCTGGAGTTTTTCGGTGAAGGTGCCCAGGCCCTGACCCTGGGCGACCGCGCGACCATCTCCAACATGGCCCCGGAATACGGCGCCACGGCGGCGATGTTCTACATCGACCAGCAGACCATCGATTACCTGAAGCTCACCGGTCGTGAAGACCAGCAGGTGCAACTGGTCGAGACATACGCCAGACAAGTTGGCTTGTGGGCCGATCACCTCAAGGGTGCGCAGTACGAGCGCGGCCTGAGTTTCGACCTGTCGTCGGTGGTGCGCAACATGGCAGGGCCGAGCAACCCCCACGCCCGCGTGGCCACCACGGACCTGGCGGCCAATGGCATTGCCGGGCAATGGACCGAAGTGCCGGGGCAGATGCCCGACGGCGCGGTGATCATCGCCGCCATCACCAGTTGCACCAACACCAGCAACCCGCGCAACGTGATCGCCGCCGGCCTCTTGGCGCGCAACGCCAACCGCCTGGGCCTGGTGCGCAAGCCGTGGGTCAAGTCCTCCCTGGCGCCCGGTTCGAAAACCGTGGCGTTGTACCTGGATGAGGCAGGCCTGACCAAAGAACTGGAGCAACTGGGCTTTGGTGTCGTGGCCTTTGCCTGCACCACCTGCAACGGCATGTCGGGTGCATTGGACCCGGTGATCCAGCAGGAAATCATCGACCGCGACCTGTACGCCACCGCCGTGTTGTCGGGCAACCGCAACTTCGACGGCCGCATTCATCCGTACGCCAAGCAGGCGTTCCTCGCGTCGCCGCCGCTGGTGGTGGCCTATGCCATCGCCGGGACCATCCGTTTCGACATCGAGAAGGACGTGCTGGGCGTGGTGGACGGTCGGGAAATCCGCCTCAAGGACATCTGGCCGAGCGACGAAGAAATCGAAGTGGTGGTCAAGGCCTCGGTCAAGCCGGAACAGTTTCGCCAGGTCTACATCCCGATGTTCGCTATCCAGGAAGACACCGGGCCGAAAGTCACGCCGCTGTACGACTGGCGTCCGCAAAGCACCTACATTCGTCGTCCACCTTATTGGGAAGGCGCGCTGGCCGGTGCGCGGCCGCTCAAGGGCATGCGCCCGCTGGCGGTGCTGCCGGACAACATCACCACCGATCACCTGTCGCCGTCCAACGCGATCATGCTCGACAGCGCCGCCGGTGAATACCTGGCCAAAATGGGCCTGCCGGAAGAGGACTTCAACTCCTACGCGACCCACCGGGGCGACCACCTGACCGCGCAGCGCGCCACCTTCGCCAACCCGAAACTGTTCAACGAAATGGTCCAGGAAAACGGCAAGGTCAAGCAGGGCTCCCTGGCCCGGGTCGAGCCGGAAGGCCAGGTCATGCGCATGTGGGAAGCCATCGAAACCTACATGCAGCGCAAGCAGCCGCTGATCATCGTCGCCGGTGCCGACTACGGCCAGGGTTCCTCCCGGGATTGGGCGGCCAAGGGCGTGCGCCTGGCCGGTGTCGAGGCGATTGTGGCCGAGGGCTTCGAGCGCATCCATCGCACCAACCTGGTGGGCATGGGCGTGTTGCCATTGGAATTCAAGCCCGGCACCGACCGCAAGACCCTGGGTATCGACGGCAGCGAGGTCTATGACGTGATCGGCGAGCGTACGCCGCGGGCGACGCTGACGCTGGTGATCACGCGCAAGAACGGCGAGCGCGTCGAGGTGCCGGTGACCTGCCGTCTCGACACCGCCGAAGAGGTGTCGATTTATGAAGCCGGGGGCGTGTTGCAACGCTTCGCCCAGGACTTTCTTGAATCGGCGGTCGCCGTTTAAATCTCACGATAGGGAGTAGGAGCGTCCATGGCTCACGCACCACAAGTCAGAATCCCCGCCACCTACATGCGTGGCGGCACCAGCAAAGGCGTGTTCTTCAGCCTGCAAGACCTGCCCGAGGCCGCCCGCGTCCCGGGGCCGGCGCGCGATGCCCTGTTGTTGCGAGTCATCGGCAGCCCCGACCCGTACGAGAAACAGATCGATGGCATGGGCGGTGCGACGTCCAGCACCAGCAAGACGGTGATCCTGTCCAAGAGCTCACGCGCCGATCACGATGTCGATTACCTGTTCGGCCAGGTCTCCATCGACAAGCCATTCGTGGATTGGAGCGGCAACTGCGGCAATCTGTCGGCGGCGGTGGGCTCGTTCGCCATCAGCAGCGGCCTGGTGGAGGCAGCGCGCATTCCGCACAACGGCGTGGCCGTGGTGCGGATCTGGCAGGCCAATATCGGCAAGACCATCATCGCCCATGTGCCGATCACCGACGGCGCGGTGCAGGAAACCGGCGACTTCGAACTCGATGGCGTGACCTTTCCGGCGGCTGAAGTGCAGTTGGAGTTCCTGGACCCGGCGGCTGACGAGGAGGGCGGTGGCGGTTCGATGTTCCCCACCGGCAACCTGGTGGACGACCTTGAGGTGCCGGGTGTCGGTACGTTCAAGGCGACCTTGATCAACGCCGGGATCCCGACGATTTTCATCAATGCCCGAGACGTCGGTTATACCGGCACGGAATTGCAAGGCGCGATCAATGGCGACGCCAAGGCACTGGCGATGTTCGAAACCATTCGGGCCCACGGCGCCTTGCGCATGGGTTTGATCAAGCACCTGGACGAAGCTGCCCAGCGCCAGCACACGCCGAAGGTGGCGTTCGTCGCACCGCCGGCGGACTACGTCTCGTCGAGTGGCAAGACGGTGGCTGCCGGCGACGTTGATTTGCTGGTCCGGGCGTTGTCCATGGGCAAGCTGCACCATGCCATGATGGGCACCGCGGCCGTGGCCATCGGCACCGCGGCCGCCATTTCCGGCACCCTGGTCAACCTCGCCGCCGGCGGCACCGAACGCAGCGCCGTACGTTTCGGCCACCCCTCCGGCACCTTACGCGTCGGCGCCGAAGCCAGCCAGGTCAACGGCGAATGGACCGTGACCAAGGCCATCATGAGCCGCAGCGCGCGGGTATTGATGGAAGGGTTCGTGCGTGTGCCGGGGGATGCCCTGAACTAAGTTGAAAGCCTGTGGGAGCGGGCGTGCCCGCGAAGCGGTGTATCAGCCAGCACAAAGGTTGGAGGCGCTGGTTTTTTCGCGAGCAAGCCCGCTCCCACAGGGGCGCTGTCAGTCTCCTGCCAGTGCCGCGATGACTTGTCCAATATTGCCCTCCAGCTCCGCCACCGGGTCGGCGGCGTCGGTGCTCAGCACCAGCAATTGGCTACCGCCTTCGCGGATGGCCGCTTTCACGGCCTCCGACGGTTGGCGATGGTGCAGCACCAGCGCCACTTCGTTGTCTTTCAATTGGGCGGTCAGTTGGGCGAGGGCCTCGGGTGTCCATTCGGCGTCGGGGCGGGCGTCGGTGTCGATTGTGTCCAGGTTCAGCCCACTGATCAGGTAGCCGAAGTGTTCGCTCAGGCTGACCACGCTCAGGTTGTCGGCACTGGCGAGGCGTTTTTCGCTGTCGGCGCTGAGCTTGAGCAGGCGTTGCTTGAGGGTCGCCAGGTTGCTGTCGATGCTGGGCTTGGCCGAGGGCGCCAGGCGTACCAGGTCGGCGGCGATCACATCGGCCATCCGCCCGAGGTTATGACTGGCCATCCACGGCTGGCTCGCCAGGCCATCGGCCGTGCCCGGTTGCACGGCGATCCCTGGCAAGGCACCGTCCACCGGGCGGGCGGCATCGACTTCGACAATGCGGATGTTGCTGCGCCGGGCCATGGGGTACAGCGGATCGTCTGGCCACAGTGAGCGCAGGCCGATCACCGCGTCGGCGTCACGGGCCAGTGTGTTCAGTGCTGGAGCGCCCCGGCCACTGAAATAGGCGCTCTGCCGGGTGCCGGGCAAGTTGGCCGGGGCCGCTCGGTCCAGCTTGACGTCAGTGCCCTTGAGCAAGGTCTCGCTCAACCCGTAGGTGACAGGCAGCGAGGCCAGCAGGTGCACGGGCCGGCTGCTTTCGGCGGCGAATGCGGGGAGGGTGATCAGGCCGCCTAGCGCCACGGCTAGGCTCAAGCGTCGAAGCATCATCATTTATCCAAGGTTCCCTTTGAGGCTGGGGACGACACCGCGGGCGATGGCGCTCAAGGCGAAGGCGATGCCGGCCACCAGGATGATCGCGGCACCGGAGGGGATCGGCAGGTCGAAAACGATCGGTGCGAGGATTCCGCACAAGGTACTGACGGTGGCGATCAGCACCGAGCAGCCGAAAAAGCCTTTCAATGACTGGCTGAGCAAGCGCGCCGCCGCGGCCGGGATCACCAGTAAGGCGCCGACCAGGATCGCGCCGATGACTTTCACCGCCGCCACCGTGATCAACGTCACCAGGACCACGAACAGATAATCCAGGGTCTTGACCGCCACGCCTCGCACCGCCGCCAGTTGCGGGTTGAAACTGGCCAGCATGATGCGGTTGTACAGTGGCAACGCCAGGGCCATCACCAGCGAGCCGACCACCGCCAGCACCAGCAGGTCGTTGCCGTTGACCGTCAGTACCGAGCCAAACAGCACGTTTTCGAGGATGTGCACGTTGATCTTGCCCGCCAGGATCAGCAGCAGGCTGGCGCCCAGGGCCAGGGACACGGAAAGGAAGACGCCGATCAAGGTGTCCGGTGCCAGGCCGGTACGGTTGCGCAGGTAGTTGAGCAGGATGCCGAACAACAGGCAGTAACCGAACAGGCTGCCATACGGCCCGGTGTAGGGCTCGCCCAACAGGATGCCGATGGCGACGCCGGTCAGCGCCGCGTGGCCCACCGCCTCGGAGAAAAACGCGAAGCGCTTGACCACCACCAGTGTGCCCAGGCCGCCCAGCACCGGTCCGATCAACAGCCCGGCCAGCAGCGCATTGACCACGAACCCGTAGGCCAGCGCCTCGGGCAGGTAGCCGGACGAGGCCCAGCCCTGGACCATCAAGCGAAAGGCTTCATAGCTCATCAGGCGGCGCTCCCGTTCGTCCGTGGATGGGTGGAAAACAGCGACAGCAAGCGTTCGGGGGTGAGGGTCTGGTGCGGTGGACCGTCGAACAGCACCCGGCGGTTCAGGCCGGTGACCCGGTCGGCCAGGCGCGCGACGGCTTCCAGGTCATGCTCGATCCAGAGCACGGTGATCCCGGCTTCGCGCCAGTCCCGCAGCAACCGTTCGAAGACCTGGATCCCGGCCTCGTCCAGCGCCGACATCGGTTCATCCAGCACCAGCAATTGCGGCGGTGGGATCAAACCCTGGGCGAGCAGTACTCGCTGGCGTTCGCCGCCAGACAGCGCGCCCATGCGTCGCTTGCGTTTGTCCTGCATGCCGACCCGTTCCAGGGCCGCGCCGATGGCACCGGCGTAATGCCGGCTCAGGCCGAGAAAGGCGGGCCGTCGCTGACACATCGCCGCCATGAAATCATCCACGGTCATGGGCAGGCCCCGGTCGAACTCCAGCGCCTGGGGCACGTAGCCAATCACGCCGGGTTCGCCCGGCCATTGCAGGCTCAAGCGGCCCTGGTGTGGCATCTGCCCGAGCAATGTCTTGATCAGTGAGCTCTTGCCGCCACCGTTGGGCCCCACCAGGGCGTGGATGCTGCCGGGCGCCACCTGGAACGCCACCTCATCGAGGATGGTGGTGCGACCGAGGTCCAGGCGGATGCCGGCGAATTCAATCAACGGCCCGGTGTGAGGCCGGGTGAGGGTTTGCTGGGCGGTCATGCGCCGGACTCCTGGATGGCCCGGACCACCGTGTCGAGGTTGCCGGTCATTTCCTTCTCGTACTTCTCGGCGCTGTAGTCGCCGTAGGAAATGTGCGAGAGCGGGTACAGCTTCACGCCGGACTCACGTTGGATGGTGTCGACGTAGGTGGACGGAAAATCCATCTCGGAGAAGATCACCTTCACGTCCAGCTCGCGCAGTTGATCGATGGTCTTCTTCAGTTGGCTGGGGCTCGGCTCGATGCCATGGGCGGGCTCGACCACCGCGGTCACTTCCAGGCCGAATTCACGCAGCAGGTAGTCGTAGGCGGCATGCACCGTGGCCACCCGCAGCTCGGCGTTGGGCGCCTGGGTCAGTTTCGCCAGGGCGGCGGCGCGCATCTGGCGCAGGCGCTTGCCGTAGGCACGGGCGTTCTGGGTGTAGGTCTTGGCGTTGTCCGGGTCGAGCTTGCCCAGTTCCCGGGCGATGTTGTTGACCTGGGCAATGGAGGCGCTGATGGACAGGAACGTGTGCGGGTTCACCACTTTGCCCGCGCCGCGGGCCGCGGTACCGGTGGCCGCCAGTAGCGGCACGTTCTCGTTGGCTTCGATCACCTTCACGTCCGGGGTTTCGCTGGCGGCGATCATGCGGTCGGCGAAATCGTCATGGCCCACGCCGTTGAGCACGATCACGTCGAGGCCGCCGATGCGTTTGATGTCTTCGGAGCGAGGCTCGTAGGCGTGGGGGTTGAAACCGGCCGGGATCAGCGGGACGACCTCGGCCTTGTCGCCGACGATGTTCGCCACGTAGCTGTAATAAGGGTGCAGGGTAATGCCGATGCGCAGGCGCTTGGCTGTTTCGGCGCTGGCCGGCGCGGTGAACAGGCAGGCCAGCAGGCTGATTAGCAGCAGGCGCAGCAAGGAGCGGCGTTGAGGGGCGATAGGCATGGGCGAAGGGTCTTCTCTCGAATCAGGGGCGTGGGTCAGTGCCGATGCTGGCGGGTCACGCCGGCGTCGAATTGCGCGACGATCTGCTGCCAGCCGGCGGCGGACAGCGCGGCATCGTCCAGTGCAGTAGGCGCCGTGGGGCGATTGCCACGGTTGAGCCAGATGTCCGGTGCAGCGTCGGAAGCTTCGCCGATGCGCATCAGAAACGAACCGGCGACGGCGGGATTGCCGCTCGTACCGAAGTAGGCCCGATCCCCCAGCGACTGCCAGGCGTGGCCGCCGCGGCTGACGGAACTGGCGTCCTGGGCGAACGGGGCAAAGCCTTCATCCGCCAATGCCTGCGGGGTGGGCAGCGAGGGGTGTTCTTCGCGCAACAGGCGAATTTCATCCAGGGTCACTCGCAGGTCCGCATAGAGGCCTTGTTCCGCGGCGCTGAGGTCGCGGCGGGCGTCGAGCTGGTTCGAGGCCAGGACGTGCGTGTCTTCGGCCTTGCGGTGCCATGTCACGACCGACCCGGCCACCAGCACGATGACCAGGCACAACAGCGCGACGTAGAGGGTTTCATGGCCCGCGCCGGCAGGCCGGACGACTTGAGTCGTGGACGGGTTCATGGGGCCTCGATGTCCGCTTGGTCGATTTCCACCACGTGGCCGGGGCCGGCGTCGAAGAGCACATAGAATTCAGCGTTCGGTTTCTTGAAGGTCAGCGTTGAATCCGCCCCCAGCTTGCCCGGAACCAGGATGGTTTCGTCGTAGCCAATGACGTCCAGGGTCACCCCAGGCGCGCCGCTGCCGTCGGAAAAGCCACCGGTGCACTGGATCTGCTCGGCGTCGATGGCCTTGCATTCGCACATCGGGTTGTGGGCCAGGACACTGGAGCTGAAGCCAGCGCAGAACAGCAGCGCCAGGCGCTTGAAACAGGCGCGGGAAGTCATCGTTGGGTTCCTTGGGTGTTCAGCCAGGCGACGGTGGCCGGTGACGCCTGGCTCAGGGGAATGGAAGCCTGGTGCATCGAGCCATCCCAACCTTCGAGGGTTATCCACAGCTCGGCGTCCGGCTGAGTCTTGGACGGCACCGGCAGCAAGGCGCCCATGCGATAGGGCGAGCCGAAGAAAATCACCCCGGCGGCCCGCAGGCTGCGAGGCTTGCCGATGCGCAGGTAGGTGGCCTTGACCTGGCCGATGCAACGTTGGCACAGGGCCGCGTTGAAATGCTTCATGGGCCCGGCTGGGCCCTCCTGGCGTGGCGCTTCATTGCGAAACTCGGCCAGGCGCAGGCTCCAGGGCCCGACCTGGATTTCACCGACGTCCCGTTGACCCAGCCCCTCGTCGCCACGGAACAACGCCGCTTCGGAGAAATACTTGGGCATGAATCCCAGGGGAATCAGCAACAGCAGTACGTTGAGGTGAAAGCGCCATTTACGCCAGATCAGGTTCAGGCGTGACGGTGTCGATGGGTGGGTAGTGGACTGGCTCACAGGCTGCCCTCCGATGATTCACTGCCCATGGACGGCTGCAGTGACCGTGCAGCCCGTGCTCCTCGGCTGGGCTTCTGGCTGCGCTTGAAGGCGTTGGCGGTGGCGAGGGCCGTGCGCTTGGTCCAGATCAGCAACCCACTGAGCACCATCATGCTCAGGATCAGGCCGAAGAAGAACCAGATCAGCTTGATCCACAGCCCGCCGAAATCCCCTGTATGCAACGGCCGCATGGATTCGGTGACGAACTCCAGGGTGGTGCGGTCCGACAGCAGCCGCAAGGCCGCCACGTCACCGTCGTAGGGGTTGAGCGTGGCGGTCTGGAACATCAGCGGGTACCAGCCGCGTCCACTGATTTCCAGATGGCTGTAGGCATTGCCGGGCAGGTTGATGAAGCTCGCTTCCAAGCCGGGGATTCGCTGCTGGGCAATTTCAAGGGCCCGGTCCAGGTTCAACAGGGGCGGTGCCGTGCCGTCGGCCGACAGAGGCACGCTTTCCCGGGCGACCACCGGCAGCACGGGCTCGCTGGAAATGGAAATCTGGTTGTCGAACAGCAAGGCCTGGATCAGGAACCAGGTACCGGTGATGGAAATGACCGCGATGAACCAGATCGACCAGATGCCACTGAGGCGGTGGAAGTCGCCCCAGAAAATCCGCGCGCCGTGGCGAATGCGCAGGGTTGGACGAAAAAAGCCTTTCCAGAAGCGCTTGTAGACCACCAGCCCGGTGACCAGGGACGCCAGCAGCGGCAGGCCGAGGAACGACACCAGGTACCAGCCCCAGCTGAAACCGTTGGTGAACGGGACCAGCCACCAGCCGTGCAGGGCGCGGGTGAACGCCTGGAAGTTGAACGTCGGCGCCGAGCCCTGGATGACGCCGCTGTAGGGGTTGACGTAGACCGTGTCGGGACGGCCATCAGGGTAGGTGACCCGGACCTCCAGGGCGAAATGCGATTCATCCGGGCGGGTGATGCTCTGCACCTGGGTAAGCGGCTGGGCTTGCCTGATCGCCGCGACCACCTGCTCGTAGCCGAGCAGCGGTGCATCGTCTGTCGGCTTGCTGGCGCGCATCTCCGGGTTGGCCAGCCAGACGATCTCCTGGCTGACCACGGCAAGGGTGCCGGTGACACACACGATGAGGACGAAAAACCAGATGGGCAATGCCAGCCAGCTATGGACCAGGAACCAGAGTTTGGAGCGGGACTTCTTGGACATGATTGAACGTCTTGATTCGATGAAAGGCTCTGTATTACGGGCTTCGCAACACGGTGAACCCTGGACGGGCGGGCCGTGGCTTTTGCCGACGCGGCCCGCTGCATCTAATTAAGACGAACGAGAAACTGAAATCCCGAAGGGAAAGATGAAAGAAAATGTTTCGCAATCAGTTTTAGTCCTGTCCGTGGGAGCGAGCAGGTTTGCTCCCACAGCGGGATAGGGCTTCAGGTCAGCCTGATTGGAACATCTCCCGGGCCCGTTGCTCGATCTGTTCCTGGGTCAGGTCCTCCTTGTGCGTTGCCAGGAACCACACATGCCCATAGGGATCTTTCAGGCTGCCGGTGCGATCCCCATAAAACTGGTCTTTCACTTCCGAGATCACCGTACCGCCCGCGTCGATGGCCTGGGCAAATGCACTGTCCACGTCCTCGACGTACAGGTGCAGGCCTACCGAGGGCGATGCGTCCGGATTGCGCAGCGGGCCTTGGTCGCAAGGCGTACCGAGCATGATCGGGAAGTCGTTGATCCGCAGTTCGGCGTGTCCGACGCTGCCATCGGGCATCGGCAGGCGCATGACCTCGGTGGCGTTGAAGGCCTTTTTATAGAACTCGATGGCTTCGGCCGCTTTTTGAATGCCCAGGTAGGGCGTGATGCAATGGAAACCTTCAGGAATGGTTTTGGCACCCATGACGTTTCTCCTTGTGGGGTAGGGCGAAGAGCACCTTCGCTGACTGGCGCCCATCCACTATAGGACAGCGTTCTGGCACCTGGTCGCGCGCCGACGAACGTCTCACGGCGCGTCCAGCAGATGAGCGCCCGGCCCGCGCTTGCCCAGCACATCGCCCTGGTTGCGCAGGGGGCAATGCTCCATCGACAGGCAGCCGCAGCCGATGCAGCCGTTGAGCCGGTCGCGCAGTGCCACCAACTGGTTGATGCGCTCATCCAGCGCCTGGCCCCATTGCGCCGAGAGGCGTTGCCAGTCAGTCGCCGTGGGCGCGCGGCTATCCGGGAGGTTTTTCAAGGCCTCGCCAATTTCCGCCAAGGGAATGCCCAGGCTCTGGGCAACCTTGATCAGCGCCACGCGGCGCAACACTTCGCGCGGGTAACGCCGTTGGTTGCCCGAATTGCGCGTGCTGTTGATCAAGCCCTTGGCTTCATAGAAGTGCAGGGCGGTGACCGCCACGCCGCTGCGGGCGGCGACTTGGCCGACGGTGAGTTCCTTGTGGACATCGATCGATTTCATTGGCCTGAATTTCTCGCTTGACCTTGACTTAACTAGAGGTTTTACCCTGCAGGCCTTCGGATCTCAAGATCCGCCTTACACACATCGGGAACCTTTCATGCAGATGCCAAGGAACAATCGCAGTTTCACCCAGCTGATGGAGTTCAACATCGAACCTCAATGGCAGCAGGCCTTGGTCTCGGCGCTGTCGGAGCAGACCGAGCGCCTGGCCCGTGACCATCAGGGATTGCTGAGCGCCAGCATCCAGGCCAGCGAAGACGGTCGGCGAGTACTCAACTATTTGCAGTGGCAAACCCGTGAGGCGGGCGAAGCAGCGCTTCGTAGTGTCGAAGCCGGCGAGCAGGACTTCTGGCGGTTGGTGCACCGGGCCAAGGCCGTCACGTTCGGCTCATTCGAGGTGCTGTGCAACATCGAGCGCAGCCTCGATAACGCCTTGCATTGCCAGTTGGTCGATTAAGCGCAACGGTCGATTCGAGGACGCGATACCCACTATCGAGAGGGTTGATTTCTGCCCGGCAGGGCCCGCGAGTAGCCTTTGTTCATCGCCCAACTCCAGAACACCGGACACTTGCCATGAACCGTACCCTTGCCGTTTTGCTGCTGTTGACTGCCACCGTATTGAGCGGTTGCGCCACCTCGTCGCCGGAGCTGCGTCCCTACAGTGCCGATGAAACCCGCGAGCTGGCCCTTGAGGCCTTGAATCGCCGCGGCCTTTCGTTCGAGGAATACCACGCGAAGAAAACCGAGTTGCTCGGCACCGCGCAAAAGAATGTCGGCTTCGACGACCAGGGCGAGATGAGCGCCGAACTGGGTGTGCAGACACCTGGCCGCTCAAGCTGAGGGACTGTACTGCTCGAAGTTTTGCCCAACTGTCCATGGGTTTGCGCCAGGACGTGGGGTAGGGTCATGGCTTGACTGACCGCCCCGATGGACTGACTTCACATGACCCTCTCGCTCGACCTCTTGCTGGGCTTCGCCCTGTTTGCCCTGGTGACCTCGATCACGCCGGGTCCCAACAACACCATGCTGTTGGCCTCGGGTGTCAATTTCGGTTTCAACCGCACTATTCCTCACATGCTAGGCATCACCTGCGGCTTCTTTTCCCTGGTGCTGGCGGTAGGCCTAGGCCTGGGCGCGGTGTTCCAGGCATACCCGTTGCTCTATACCGCATTGCGCTACATCGGGGCGGCGTACCTGTTGTACCTGGCGTGGAAAATCGCCCACTCCGGCCCGGTATCGGACAGCCAGCCGGGAGCGCACACGCCCATCAGCTACTGGGGGGCGGCGGCCTTCCAGTGGGTCAACCCGAAGGCCTGGATCATGGCCATCGGTGCCATCAGCACGTACACCCCTTTGCAGGGCTATTTCTTCAATGTGGTGGTGATCGCCGCGGTGTTTGCCCTGATCAACCTGCCGAGCGTGAGCCTCTGGGTGGTTTGCGGCAGCCTGTTGCGCAACCTCTTGCGTGATCGTCGCTGGCTGCGCCTGTTCAACTGGGGCATGGCGCTGTTGCTGGTCGCTTCGTTGTATCCGCTGTTGCTCGAAAGCATCAGTTGAGGGCTGAGCTTCGACGCGATGCCTGCTAAGCTCGCTGTTCAGGAGCGTTCCTACGCACTTTTAAACGAAGTCCGACTTCTTTAAGGTCTTTGATCAGGTATTGCTTGTCTCGAATCCCAACGAGGGCGCCTGATCCCGGAGCAGGCTCTGCGAGTTTCCCATGAAAAAACGTCCGCTATATTTCGATTATGCCGCCACCACGCCGGTGGATGAGCGGGTCATACAGGTCATGGTCCAGTGCCTTGGCTTTGACGGCAACTTCGGCAACCCGGCTTCCAGTTCCCATGCTTTCGGCCAGGAGGCCCGTCTCTCGGTCGATCGGGCCCGCCAGCAAGTGGCGCATCTGGTGGGCGCCCAGCCCGAGCAGATCGTCTGGACTTCCGGCGCTACCGAATCCAACAACCTGGCCCTCAAGGGCGTTGCCCAGGCCCGCGCCGGGGGCGGTGGTCATGTCATCACCAGCCTGATCGAGCACAAGGCGATCCTCGACACGGCAAGACAGCTCGAGGAAAGCGGCGTCGAGGTCACATGGCTGGCGCCGGACGCCGAGGGGCTGATCAGCCCGCAGGCGGTTCGCGACGCTCTGCGTGAAGACACGTTCCTGGTGTCGCTGATGCTGGTGAACAACGAGTTGGGCACCGTCAATGATGTCGTGGCCACGGGCGAGATCTTGCGTGAGCACGGTGCGCTGTTTCATGTCGACGCCGCCCAGGGTGCCGGCAAGGTGAAGATCGACCTGGCCCGCTGGCCGGTGGACCTGATGTCGTTTTCCGCCCATAAAATCTATGGCCCCAAGGGGATCGGTGCGCTGTACGTCGGCGACCGTGCCCGGCCGCGGCTGGCGGCGCAGATTCACGGTGGCGGGCACGAGGGCGGCCTGCGTTCCGGGACCCTGGCGACCCATCAGATCGCTGCCATGGGCGCCGCGTTCGAACTGGCCGCCCAGGCGTTCGACGAAGAGCTGGCCAAGATCGCCCGGTTGCGCAATCGTTTGCTGGAGCCGCTGCTGGCCTTGCCCGGGGTTTGTATCAACGGCAGCGCCACCCGGCGAATTCCCCACACATTAAGCCTCACGTTCAATGAAGGGACGTTCGACCCAGCGACCCTGGGTGCGTCGATTGCCTTTTCCGCGACCTCGGCCTGCAACTCGGCGCATAACACGCCGTCCCACGTGCTGCTGGCCTTGGGGCATGATGCACGCGCGGCGGGACGCACCGTCCGTCTGAGCCTGGGGCGTTATACCACCGAGCAGGACATCGATGAAGCGGTACGGCTGATCAAGGCTGCATGTGCGACGGCGCCGGCGTTTTGGGCCACCACCCCATGAGCCGAGCGTCTTCGGCAGCGAACAACAACATTAATGAGCAGGAGAAACGATGAGCACCGAGCCTTTGACCCACGGACTGGTTCCCCAGCGCCTGGCCCGACTTCGCCAACGGATGAATCAGCAGGGTATCCATGCGCTGTTGGTGCCATCGGCCGACCCGCATCTGTCGGAATACCTGCCGGGTTACTGGCAGGGGCGGCAGTGGTTGTCGGGGTTCCATGGCTCGGTGGGCACGTTGATCGTGACCGCCGGTTTTGCCGGCGTCTGGGCCGACAGTCGGTACTGGGAACAGGCCACCCATGAGCTGGAAGGCAGCGGTATCGAGCTGGTCAAGCTGATCCCGGGCCAGCCCGGCCCCCTGGATTGGCTCGCCGAGCAAACGCCCAAGGGTGGGGTCGTGGCGGTGGACGGTGCGGTGATGGCCGTGGCTTCGGCCCGGACCCTGAGCGGCAAGTTGGCGGAACGAGGTGCGCGGTTGCGTACGGACATCGACCTGCTTGACGAAATCTGGACCGATCGCCCGAGCCTGCCCAATCAACCGGTCTACGCGCATTTGCCTCCCCAGGCGACGGTCAGCCGGGTCGAGAAACTCGCCAAGTTGCGCGAGGCCCTCAAGGAACGTGGGGCCGACTGGCATTTCATCGCCACGCTGGACGACATCGCCTGGCTGTTCAACCTGCGCGGCGCCGATGTGTCGTTCAACCCGGTGTTCGTCTCGTTTGCCTTGATCAATCAGCAGCAGGCCACGTTGTTCGTGGCCCTGGACAAAGTGGATGCAGCGCTGCGTGCCGTGCTTGAACAGGACGGGGTGTGCCTGCGTGACTACAACGAAGCGGCCCCTGCATTGCGTGAAGTGCCAGGCGGGGCGAGCCTGCTGGTCGATCCGGCGCGGGTCACGGTCGGGCTTTTGGATAACCTGGGCAGCGATGTAACGCTGGTCGAAGGTCTCAACCCAACGACGTTGGCCAAGTCCCGCAAGAGCCTGGCTGACGCCGAGCACATCCGCAAGACCATGGAGCAGGACGGCGCGGCGCTCTGCGAGTTCTTTGCCTGGCTGGAAACGGCGTGGGGCCGCGAGCGCATTACCGAGCTGACCATCGATGAACACCTGACTGCCGCCCGCACACGCCGGCCGGATTATGTGTCGCTGAGCTTCAATACCATCGCCGCGTTCAATGCCAACGGCGCGATGCCGCATTACCACGCCACACCAGAGGCTCATGCGGTCATCGAAGGTGATGGCCTGTTGCTGATCGACTCCGGCGGACAGTACCTCGGCGGCACCACGGATATCACGCGCATGGTGCCGGTCGGAACACCCACCGCCGAACAGAAGCGTGATTGCACGCGTGTGCTCAAGGGCGTGATCGCTTTGTCCCGGGCCAGGTTTCCGCGGGGCATCCTGTCGCCGTTGCTGGATGCCATCGCCCGCGCGCCGATCTGGGCCGAACAGGTGGATTACGGTCACGGCACCGGGCACGGGGTAGGGTACTTCCTCAACGTCCACGAAGGTCCGCAGGTGATTGCCTACCAGGCCGCGGCCACGCCGCAAACGGCGATGCAGCCGGGCATGATCACTTCCATCGAACCGGGAACCTATCGTCCCGGTCGTTGGGGCGTGCGCATCGAGAACCTGGCGTTGAACCGCGAGGCGGGCAGCAGCGAGTTCGGTGAGTTCCTCGAATTCGAAACCCTGACCCTGTGCCCGATCGACACTCGCTGCCTGGAACCATCGTTGCTGACCCAGGAAGAAAAGGACTGGTTCAACGCCTACCACGCCGAGGTTCAGCGTCGGTTGAGCCCATTGCTGGACGGGGCGGCGCTGCAATGGCTGAACGAGCGGACGGTGGCCATCTGACCGGCAGGATCAGGCCAGGGCTTCACGGACGAAGTCCAGCCGATCCTGGCCGAAGTAGAGCTCGTCGTCGACAAACATGCTTGGGGCGCCAAACACGCCCCGTTCAATGGCGGCTTCGGTGGCCGTCTTGAGCGCCTGCTTGACCTGATCGTTGGCGGTCAGGGCCAGCACGTACTCAGGATCGAAACCGCCTTCTTCCAACACCGCCGCCACCGTCGCCTGGTCGTTTAGGTTGCGCGCCTCCACCCACAAGGCGCGGAACAGGCAATCGAGGAAGGCTTCGAAGCGCTCGGGCCGGTGCAATTGCATGCCGGTGACGGCGCGCATCAGCAGCAACGTATTGATCGGGAAGTAGGGGTTGAGCCTGAAGGGGACGCCGTAACGGTCGGCGAAGCGTTTCAAATCCTTGAACAGGTAAGGGCCCTTGGCCGGTATGGTCACCGGGGACGCGTTGCCAGTGGCCTTGAACACCCCACCCAATAGCATCGGGCGATAGATCAACTGGCTACCGGTCTCTGCACACAGCGTTGGCAGTTGGGTATAGGCCAGGTACGTGGTCGGGCTGCCGAGATCGAAGTAGAACTCCACCGATTTGCTCATGGCGCTGCTCTCTTGTTATTTGTACGGGAGGGTTTACCAGCGTTCGTTCCAGGGGCGAAGGTCCAGTTCGAAGGTCCAGGCGTCACGGGGTTGGCTGTGCAAATACCAATAGTTGTCGGCAATGTGCTCGGGGTCCAGGATGCCGTCCTGATCCTTGGTCGCGTATTTCTCCGGAAAGTTATCGCGAATGAAGTCGGTGTCGATGGCACCGTCCACCACCACATGGGCCACATGGATGTTCATCGGACCCAGCTCACGCGCCATGCTCTGGGCCAGCGCCCGAATGCCATGCTTGGCCCCGGCGAACGCGGCAAACCCTGAAGCGCCGCGCAGCCCTGCCGTTGCGCCGGTGAACAGAATCGTTCCGCGCTGACGCGTGACCATACGCTTGGCCACTTCCCGTGCATTGAGGAAGCCTGAAAAGCAGGCCATTTCCCAGATCTTAAAGTACTTGCGGGCGGTCTCTTCGAGGATGCTGCAAGGGACGTTGGCGCCGATGTTGAACACGAAGGCTTCGATCGGGCCGATCTGCTGCTCGATCTGTTCGACCAGCGCGATGACATCGTCTTCTTTGCGTGCATCACAGGCGAAGCCATGGGCTTCACCGCCCAGGGCGCGGATCCCTTCCACCAACGGTTCGAGCTTGTCGGCGCTGCGGCGGGTGACGCAGGCGATAAAACCTTCCTGCGCGAAACGCCGGGCAATCGCTCCACCCGTTGCATCGCCCGCGCCCACGACCAGTACGACCTTGTTGTTATTCATGATTAGCCTCATTGGTAAACGATCGTTAGCTAAACGGACGTTATGCTAAGATCCGGCAAGCGTCAAGACAGGCAATCAGGGGCAGGACCATGCGTTATTCAGCCAATCACAAGATGGAAACCCGAGAGAAGCTGCTCGCCAGCAGCGCCGCGTCCGCCAAGACATTGGGGTTCTCCACGGTGGGGGTCGATGGCCTGATGAAAGCGATCGGCTTGAGCGGCGGGGCGTTCTACAGCCACTTCTCATCCAAGGATGAGCTTTTCAAGGCCATCGTCGAGCGTGAGCTGGCCCAGAGCCTGGATCGCCTGAGTGGCGAAGGGGCCATGGACCAGGCGAAGCTGGCGCGCTGTCTCAAGCAGTACCTGAGCATGAGCCACGTCGAACAACCCGAGGTGGGCTGTGCGTTACCCGTGCTGGGCGCCGAGATTGCGCGATCGGATGAGCAGGTGAGAGACGTGGCGCAAACGTGGGTTTGTCGCTTGCATGAAAGCTGGGCGCGGGTGTTGGGCAGTGAAGCCCTGGCCTGGGCCATCCTGTCCCAATGCGTGGGGGCGATGGTTGTTGCGCGGATGATGGCTGCACCTGAGGTCCAGCAGGAGGTCCTCGAGTCCAGCCGTGCCGAAATTACTCTTCGGCTGGCCGGGCTCGACTGACGTGCTTACTTGCAGATCACGATCATGCTACGGCTGGTGTAGCCGGCGGGGTTGAGCCCGAAGGGATAGTCACCGGGTTCTTCCACGGCATCACCCGACTTGGCAATGACCTTGTAGCCCTTGGGGGCACAGGAATTGGCAGCACTGGCAGCGCATTGATCCCAGGAAGAGGAAAGGCCGGAGCAATTGATATGCAGGCCTTTTTTACCGCGCTTGACTTCGGTTTTCGTCGTCGCCGCGCAGCCAGCAACGGCCAATACGGCGATCAGTATCAAAATTCGTTTCATTCCCGTCCTTAACACCGTCGTGGGTCTTATGCCTGCGTACGGTTGCGTTCGCTTGCGCTTGAAGCGTTCATGACGTCCTGTATGAAAAATCCATGTCTGACATTGGGTTACGGACCTAAACATGGCCTAAATGCGCGGCAAATGCCAGACCTTCGTTAAATCCTGCTTCAATCCGCCGCGACGGCTGGCGTTGCCTTGCTGTCCATGGTCAGTGTTGCGCCGACCGACGCCAGAATGATGCAGGCAATGGCGGACCATTGTGCCAAGGACAAGAACTCCTGGAGAAAAAGGAAACCGGACATGGCTGCGATCGCGGGTTCAATGCTCATCAGGGTGCCGAAGGTACGCGCCGGCATGCGGGTCATTGCGACCATCTCGAGGGTGTAGGGTAGGGCGGTGGACAGTACGGCCACACCGATGGCGACGGGGATCAGGCTCGGTGTCAGCAATGCAGCGCCCGCATGGACGATGCCGATCGGCGCGACGAACAGAGCGGCGATCACCACACCGAGTGCGGCGGTTTGCACGCCATGGTCGGCACCGGCCTTCTGGCCGAACAGAATGTACAGCGCCCAGCAGACGCCCGCGCCCAATGCGTAACCGGCACCAACCAGGTCGATGCCGGCGCTGGAGGCGCCTGTAGGTATCAACAGCAGCAGGCCGATCACTGCCAGGGCAATCCAGAGGAAGTCGATTGCCCGGCGCGACGCGTAGATCGCCACGGCCAGGGGGCCGGTGAACTCCAGCGCCACGGCGATTCCCAGGGGAACCGTACGCACCGACATATAAAACAGAAAATTCATGCCGCCCAGTGCCATCCCGTAGACGATCACCGTGCGCAGGGACTGCACGGTGAGCTTGGCGCGCCAGGGGCGCAGCAATATAAGCATGATGATGCTGGCGAAGATGAGGCGCAGTGTCGTGGTTCCTTGTGCACCCACGATCGGGAACATGCTTTTGGCCAGGGAGGCGCCGGACTGGATGGAGGCCATGGCTACTAATAGAAGGGCAACCGGGAACAAGGTGGTTACCAGGCTGCGAGAAGGGGGAGTCATTACTAACGGTCGTCCAGAGATAAAGGCAGGAAGGCAGATTTGAGCAGTATATTGCGCATTCGAAAGCCTTCCGTCTATATACGGACGTGAATTTAGAAGAACGGCTTGCGTGTTGATAGAAAAGTTAAATTAAGTGTTGACGGCAGATTCCAGACGTCTATAATTCGCCCCACTTCCGGCGCAGTCGAAACGAAAAACTCCTTGATTTTCAATGAGCTAAGCGATTTTAGGCAGTGCAGGGCTTCAGTTCATCGAGGTCCGGAAGTCGTGGATAAGGCGCTGTCGTTTGGCTTTATCAACGGTTCGATCCTCTCGATCGAAAGCGGTGAAAAAGAGGTGTTGACAGCAGCGAACAAC
>Ga0209281_1000213_pt1 | contig 128367 bp, 140 predicted proteins | sample MedtruBG_FD_187514 | JGI IMG/M metagenome (GOLD analysis project Ga0209281, IMG submission 187514) | Root nodule microbial communities of legume samples collected from California, USA - Medicago truncatula BG (SPAdes) (version 2) | ecosystem: Host-associated > Plants > Roots > Nodule | place...
ATCCATTTCAGCCTCTAAAGACTCTTGTAAAACATCTCTAAACATTTCTTTTAATGCACCTAATATATCATTTGCATTAGTAAAATTTTGCTCCTTTATGAATTCTCTTAATAATTCTTTCGACACATTTGCCATATAAAAAAACTCCTTCTTGTAATAATTTGTTATCTCAATTATTGCCAAGAAGAAGTTTATTTTATTCAGTTTACACAAAATTATTTACAGAGCCCTTTATTCATCTAGTCTTAATCAGCACTTACTGAGTTAACCGTAAGCAAAGGTTGGATTAAACCATATAATCCACCTACTCAACAACTCTCAGATATTGTAACTAAGGCTGAAGCAACAGTTGAATAGATTAAAAAATATCATAAAGAGTCATTTTGACTCTTTATTTTTTTGTCATTAGTTAAATTGTCCTACACTACAAGCACTTGATTAATCCTTTTAGTGTTACTCTTAACTTCACCATATTTCTAATCAGTTTTTTCTATAATTATATTAGCTATCATGTTTATTTTTATCTAAAATTTCTTATTCTTTAGGCGTAAAACTGCAATATCCTATTTTATCACACCTTTCCTTCATATCCTTCCATATTTCTTTTTCTTTTATAGACTCTATGGCTGTAGGATATAAAATATAATTTTCTTTAAATATGTGATCTCTTAAATTGAATATTATATATTTTGCTGTTTCATCAACTTTTTCTTTAAATTCAGTAAATTCCAATTTGGAAACTTCTTGTGCTGCTTGTTTTAAAAACTTTTTCTTAGCTCTTAAGTCATCATGTTCCATCCTCATAATTCTAGTTGGTCCAGTAATCTGTCTGTCTTCCATCTCAGAAAATAAAACTTCCTCTTCTCTTTGGTGATGACTTTCTGCATCTAATATATTATCAATAACAGTTTCCAACTTTTTGAATCCTTCTACACTGCTATCATATCTTTCTAATTTTTGAATCTTAAAATTGATTTCTTCAAGTTCTGTCAAAAATCCAAGGATTTTATCATGCTCAGCAATAAATGTGTACACAACATTCCCTGGCTCAATTTCTGTTTTAATCTTATCAAGCTCACCTCTTAGAACCTCCATATGAATATCACAAAGGTGTCTTAAATCTTCAGGATTCATTCCTTTTTCTATTAAATTTTGTTCAGCAATTGAAAGTTCAATTGGATTTATATTTGAAACAATATCTAAAGCTTCATTTCTTAAAGCTTCTGTTACTCCATGCTCATTTAATTTTTGTAGAACTTCAGTTAATTTCTTTATTTTTGTATTATCCATTCTTATTTCCTCCTATATGCATACATTTATTTATATATTCATTATTTCTATATCTGAATTATATCTAAATTTCATTTATAAACATGTGATTTAAATCAAAATTAAAAAATATTTAAATAACAATTTGATTGTATCGAAATATCTACATATAAACATGAAAGTTAAGCTTATTAAATCTGTATAAAAATTTAACTATATAAGTTCTAATTAAGTTGCTACATTAAAACCATGTACAGAACTAAGTATAGTAATTTATTTATCAGAACATATATATAAATATCACCTCAAACGTTATGAAAAATAAATCAAGCATATCAATACTTGAAAATTGCGTTTGAAGTGAAAATTCAATTTATTATGGAACATCTTCTAATTTATTAGCTATACTTCTTTTGAATATATTGCAGATGGATTTGGACCAAGTATTACAAAACATGACATATCTTTATCTCCAGTATTTTTTAAACTAAAGATTTCAGTTCCTTTGCAATATATAACATCACCTTGAGCAATCTTATGCAAATTGCCATCTACCCCTAATTCACCTTCACCAATAAGTACATGCACAATTAAATCGCTTTGTTCATGATTATGAGGTGGAACTCCTTGACCTGGTTTAAAATTCAAAACGAAGTTAAGAACTCTATTTTCATTAAATATAACCCTTTTAGTAAATTTTTCTTCACTGTATTCTATTTTTTCTGATATTTTTTCTATTTTCATATTTATCACTCCTGTTTAATTTATATTTTAATATTTCCAATTTCAATAATATAATTCTTTATTATATATAATTAATAAAAAATCTTTGTAACCATATTTTAATTTTAAATACTTAAAAAGAATGTGATTCAAATCATATTTCACTAAGTTTTAAATTATTTTAAATTAATAGTTTTACTAATATTATTCAATCACTAGTTAGAGCTAAGCATCTTCACTTTAGATCAAGTGGAATCAATCATTTTTTCCCACAATATGACTAATTATTTATACTATTTGATGAATGAAAATTAGCAAAAGTGTATAATTTCAATGCAAAATAAAAAGGATGCCTTATATTTTCAAGACATCCTTTTTATCTATTGTAGTTTAAGACAAGATCCATGACCTGTAGCTATAAAATTAGGATTTAACAGTCGCAAAGTTCGTTGCAACTGTTCCAGCTTATTAGAATCTGGCACTTGTTCTGGCATAATACTATTTACTTCCATTTTCCATTTTGATTCTTTTACTGTACCTATTTCTTCTCCCATAGCAAACATTAAGTCGCTGCTAAAAAATACTCCACGTTTATTTTCCATGATTAACAATCCATCCCAAAGATGCATTTCCGAAGGATAGCTAATGAACTCCAATTCATAACTATTCGTACTTAGCTTTTCCCCACCTTTTTTGATGAGAATTTTTGCTTTAATTCCAAAACCACTTAATTGACGTGCTGTAACTTCGGAACAAATCGTCTTAGCTTCAGGAAAATGTTCTAATATTACTGACAACCCACCACATTCATCTGCTTCAAAGTGTGAAATAAAAATATACTTTAAATCTTTGCCATTAAGTGCTGATTTAAGTTGTGGTAACAAAGCTTCTGCCTGAATTACATTACCCGTATGTACTAATAATGGTTCATCACCTAATAGCAAATATTGATGAAACGTAAGATTAATCTGCTGAACATAACTACTAAATTGGTGTAAATCCTGATTTATAACTGCCATATAACTAACCCCTTTTCTCTTTTAATATAATCTAAATACGAAAAAAATGAGCTTCTATTTTTTAACTTATTTCTTCGTAATTGCAATTCTCAATATTTCAGGCCCTTGCTCTAAATATTCCCACTCAAAGTGTTCTGGAAAATTCAACATAAACTGCTGATAAAGCGGACGCGGATCATGATCATTTATAAGTTCCATTGTTTCACCTATTGCTAACTCCTCAAAAGCTTTAAAAATGATATCCTTCTTATGTCCTTTTTCATAGATTCTAACATCTATGCTTACAGCAAAATTTGGCATAATTAATTCCTCCTTTAAATTCCTCTTGCTAGGAATAAATCCCTTCCGAATCAAATTTTATTAGATGATAATATTATAACCATTACTTTATATTTTTAGTGTGATTTATATCACGTCATCAATATAATTTTCATTTTTTGTATCTAAAGACTTTAATTCTTCTATAAATGCATCCATTGCAGGTGTCAGCCATTTGTTTCTATGATACAAAATTTGTGTCATCATATTAAAATCGCAATCAACTAAATCTAATTTCACTAAATTTCTTTTAGCTAATTCATCTTCTACAGTCATAATAGGCAATAAAGTAATTCCTAGATTATTCATAACAAAACTTTTAATAGTTTCTATACTTCCTATCTCTAAAGCTAAATGAGGATGCAAACCTTCTTTATGAAACATTGCTTCAAAAACTCTTCTATAGCTGCATCCTTTTTCAGTAAGAATTAAAGATTCACCTGCAATGTCTTTTAATATAAGTTTCAATTTGCCTTTTAATTTATTTAATGGGGATGCTAAAATTGCCATATTTTCTTTATAGCACATACATGAAATTAAATCTGGATCCTTTATCAATTCACCCAATGTAAAAATTAAATCAACAGTATTATTTTTTAGCATGTTTTGTAAATCAGTGCAAGTTCCTATTTTTATTATTACTTCTACTTCTGGATACTTCATATGAAAATTTTTAAGTAATTCTGGAAGCTTAATTGTACAAAGTGATTCAACAACACCAATTTTTAATGTTCCTTTTGGAGTGTCTCTATCATCTATTGCTTCCTTAGCTTCATTTGCAAGATTTATTATTTTTTCAGCGTATTCAAGAAAAATTAAACCTTTCGAGGTTAGTTCCATATTCCGTCCAATCTTTTCAAATAATTTTATTCCAAGTTCTTTTTCTAAAAGTTGAATTTGAGTCGTAATTGTGGATTGAGCATATCCAAGATTCTCTGCTGCCTTAAGAAAACTTTTCAATTGTGTAATTTTAGAAAATGTTATTAGCTGTCTAAGTTCCATATTATAACTCCTTATTTTTTATACTTCAATATTATTGAAGTTATACTTCAAATAATTCAATTTTACTAATATATGATGTTATGTTATTATAAAATCATTAAAAATTCAAGGTAATTTTTAATTCAATATTGATTATAATTGTATATTTTCTATTTTTAATTTAAGAAGTAATTTATTTGCTTGAAAATCAATTCTTTTAATTATTGGTAAGTAGTATGAACAAATATAAGGAGTGAACTTGAACTTGGATAAAGAGATTTTTAAAAACTTAGGCTTTTCAACTAAAGCAATACATGGTGGCAATAAGAAAAATGATGTAGGTTCTGCTATAACACCGATTTATCAAACATCTACATTTATATTTGATTCTGCTGAGCAAGGTGGAAGAATTTTTTCAGGTGATGAAGCTGGATATAGATATACTAGATTTGGAAATCCAACAAATACAGTTCTAGAAGAAAAACTTGCATTACTTGAGGGTGCAGAAGCATGTATTTCAGCAGCTTCTGGTATAGGAGCTATCTCCACTGCATTATGGACAACTTTAAGGGCTGGAGATCATGTAATATCATGTGAAACAATTTATGGAGATACTTCTGCTTTATTAAATAATGGATTAAAAAAATATGGTGTAGAAATTGACTTTGTGGACATGGCTAATCCAGAAAATGTACGAAAAGCTATGAAAGAAAATACAAAAGTTGTTTATATAGAAACACCAGCTAATCCAACTTTAAAGCTTAGTAATATAAGATCTATATCTAAAATTGCCCATGAAAATAAAGATTGTATTGTTATGGTTGATAATACTTTTTGCACTCCCTATATACAAAAGCCAATTGAACTAGGAGCTGATGTTGTTTTACATTCTGGGACAAAATTTTTGAATGGTCATGGAGATGTAGTTGCTGGTTTTATTCTTGGCTCAAAAAAATTTATAAATGAAGCTAAATTTGGACTTCAGAAATTAACTGGCGCAATTTTAAGTCCCTTTGATTCGTACTTATTAATCAGAGGCTTAAAGACATTACCAATAAGAATGGAAAAACATTGTACTAATGCATTGGCCGTTGCCAATTTTTTAGAAAACCATCCAGCAGTATATAAAGTATACTACCCGGGTCTTAAGAGTTTTAATCAATATGAACTAGCCAATGAACAAATGACTTTATATGGTGCAATTATTGCCTTTGAGCTTTGTGGAGGCCTAAAGAGCGGCCGAACTTTAATGAATAAATTAAAAATTTGCAGGTTAGCTGTAAGCTTAGGAGATACAGAAACGTTAATACAGCATCCGGCTTCTATGAGCCATGCTGCGTGTTCAAAAGAAGAACGGTTATCTGCTAGGATTAGTGATGGATTAGTAAGACTAGCTGTGGGTCTTGAAAATGTGGAAGATATAATAAGTGATTTAAAACAAGCTTTGGATTTATTAATAAATAATCTTAAACGTGACTAAATAAAATATTTGATTGGAAATTTTAGGAGGAATGTAAAATGGACAAGATAAATGTTGACTATAAAAAATTGTACTATGGATTCCCTGTTATTTTTATAAGCTTTTATGATAAGAATGGAAATCCAAATGTAACTACACTTTCATCATCGTATACACTCATGGATATGGTAGTTCTAGGCTTTGGTAGCAAAGGATATGCAATTAATCAGATTAAAGAAGTTAAAGATTTTGTAATTAATATACCAGACAATTCACTTATGAAGGAAATAGATTTTTGTGGTGCTAATTGTGGGCATGAGTGCAAAAAATTTGATATGGTTAATTTAACACCTGTTAAATCAAAAATAGTTAATGCACCAATTATTGAAGAATGTCATATTGCCATTGAATGTACTTTAACAGATGTGATAGAAAGAGATTACTATAAAGGTATTACTAACATCTTAGCTAATATTAAGGGTAGGTGTATTTCAAAAGAATACTTAGATGCTGATAGTCAGCTAAAATACTCAGCAGTTGATAGTGTTTTGTATGTTGGAGACGATAAAAAGAAGGTATACAGATATACACAAAGCAAAGCATCAGATGATGCTCAATCTTTCTTATAAAAATGCTAAAATATATTTGAAAATGATTTAATACCATAAGTATTGTTGTAATTAGAGATTACTAAGGAGGAAATCTAATGTCCTATAATGCAATTTGGTCTAAAGACCAAAGATTAAATGACGTAGAAATTATAAAACTTAAAAAAGATGGTTTAGATGTAATTGAAACTATAATAGAAAAATATTCAAAAGAGGGTTATGCTTCCATAACTCCTGATGATATGAATAGATTTAAATGGGCTGGAGTTTATGAACAAAAGCCAAGAAAAGGATATTTTATGATGAGAGTACGTATAAATTCTGGAATAATGAGTTCACAACAAGCAAAAGCTTTAGCAGGTATTGCTAAGGATTATGGACGTGGAATTGCAAATGTTTCTACAAGAGGAGCTATACAATTCCATTGGGTTCAGGTAGAAGACTTACCAAGTATTTATGAAAGACTAGAAGCTTGTGGATTAAGTCCTTTTGAAGCTTGTGGAGACTGTCCTAGAACGATAGTTGGAAATCCTCTTGCCGGTATTGATAAAGACGAACTTATGGATACAACTGAGCTTGTAGAACAAGTTAATAATTTTTTTTTACTAAACAAAGATTTTTCTAATTTACCAAGGAAATTTAAAATATCAATATCAGCTAGTATACATAATGCAGCTCATGCACAAATTAACGATCTTGCTTTTACTCCAGCAGTAAAAAATATTGAAGGAAAAGAAATAATTGGCTTTCACGCATGGGTGGGAGGTGGTCTTTCAGCTAGTCCTCATTTAGCACAAAAGCTTGATATTTTTGTAAAGCCAGAAGACGTGCTTAAAGTTGCTGAAGGAGTATGTACTATTTTTAGAGATTATGGCTATAGAGAAAAACGTACTCGTGCCCGTTTAAAATTCTTAGTAGCGGATTGGGGAGCAGAGAAATTTAAAGATAAATTATTAGAATTCACTGGAGATATGCCAAGTAGTGGTAACGATAAATTATCTACATGGAATGCTTCATATTACTTTGGAGTACATTCTCAAAAAGAAAATGGCAAAAGTTATGTTGGTGTTAGTTTACCCTTAGGTGAGATTACTTGTGACCAGCTTTTAGAACTTGCAGATATTTCAGAAAAATACGGAGATAGTAAAATCAGAACTACATTATCACAAAATTTAATTATTACAGGTATAAATGATGAAGATATCCCATCTTTATTGAAAAAAGATATCTTTAAACAACTATCTCCAAATCCAAGCATCTTCACTGGCTATACTGTTTCTTGTACTGGTAAAGAATTTTGTAATTTAGCTATCGTTGAAACAAAGGAACGTGCTAGAGAAATTATTAAATATCTTGATTCTAAAATCAAATTAGATATACCAATTCGTATACATTTTACAGGATGCCCAAACTCTTGTGGACAAAAGCATATAGCTGATATCAGCCTTCAAGGAGCACTTATAAAGACTGAAAATAGCTGTGATGAAGCCTTTACCATATGGCTTGGCGGTACACTAAATAATGGTGGGAAGTTTGCCGAAAATCTTAACTACCGTATAAAATCTACTGATATTCATATAGTTCTTGAAAAGATAATAAATTTTTTTAAAGAAAGCAAATCAGAAAATGAAACCTTTAATGAATTTATAAGCAGAGTCGGAATTAATGCAATTAAAAATAATATCATATGCTTTAACTGATAGTAACTATTGTATATGTAGTTAAGATCAAATCTAAGAATAAAGGATTAACTTATCTATTCAATATTTATATTATACTTTCATCATTTAACTGTATAGCAAAATAGCCTAGAGTATTTATATGTACTCTAGGCTGTTAACACTTATTTGCAATTTTTAAATAACTAGCTGTGTCCCATATATCAAAAAAACTTTATATCAAAGCAAATTCACTAAGATATAAAGCCCATATATTATTATCTTATATATTGTACTGAATTTGCCTTTCTTTCTGGTGCATTACTGATTTTAACATCTTTATATCCAAATACTGCTGCATAATATGGTGTATATCCATCTGGAATGTTTAATTTACTTTTATATTCTGCTCCTTTTTCACTATTGAACAATATGCTGACAAATCCATTCCAGCAAGCACCTATCTCTAAAGCTTCTGCTGCAATTAGCATGTTTTCTGTTGCTGCTGCACAATCTACTTGAGGCATAAATTCATTATTTTCTCCTGAAACTATAATAACCGTTGGTGCTCCATAAAAAGCATTATATTTATCATTATTAGCCATCTTCTTAAGTAATTCATCTGGAAAATTCTTTGCTGCTTCTTTAGCTTCTGTATTTAATTCTTCTAGTAACTCTGCATTTTGTATAACTGTAAAATTCCAAGATTGCTTATTATGAGCGCTTGGTGCATATATACCAGCTTCAATTATAGCTTGTAACTCTTCTTCCTTTATTTGTTCAGATTTAAACTTTCTTGTAGTTCTTCTCTCTCTTATTACTTTTAATGTTTCATTCATTTTAATTTCTCCTTTTCACATTATACTTTTATATTGCTTCGTACGTGAACGAAGCAGCCTACTAAAAAAATGCTCTTAGAGCATTTTTTCAATATTTTTTAAGGCTTTATTAATATTTTCTTCAAAAATCTGTTTTTCATCTTTAGCAAAATTATTTAACATTAAGTCTAAAATTTCAGCTTCTATACTTTTAAGCTTATGTCCTATACGGACTCCCTCTGGTTTTAAGCTTATGTATACACTTCTCTTATCTTCAACGCAAACACATTTATTTATTAGACCTTGACTTTCATACTTGTTTATAATATCAGATAAAGAAGATTTAGATATTTGCCATATATTCGATATTTCATTAAAAATCAAAGCACTTCCATCTTCAGGAAGTATATAAAATAACAAAATGTGATTTTGTAATATTGGCAGTCCTTCTTCTTTTATTTTTTTTGCAAGAAATTTATTAGAAATAGTGTTAATTTCATTTATCTTACCTAGTATACATCCGTTTTTCATTTTCTCACCTCGTTCGTTCGAGTACGATTTAATATTAACTCTTATAACTCTTGTTGTCAATAATTTTTATTTACTATTACTATTTATATTTTTAATAATAATTTTAAATTAGACTTTCAGCAATCTAAAAGATGATTTATAATATCTGACCAATACTTACTATAATATTCAAGGATTGCTTTAGTGCTAAGTTCAATGTCAGTACATAAGAATTCGTGTGGTGCTATATATTTCTTAAATCCATTTTTAAGCCAATTAAATATAATATTAAATAATCAACTAAAATTAATATAAACTTCAAATTACGTAAAAAAAGAGTAAACTATGTTTACTCTTTTTATTGGTGGAGGAAGATGGATTCGAACCATCGAAACTAACGTAACAGATTTACAGTCTGCCCCCTTTGGCCACTCGGGAACTCCTCCATATTTTATTTTATATTGGAGCTGGCAATAGGAATCGAACCTACAACCTGCTGATTACAAGTCAGCTGCTCTACCGTTGAGCCATGCCAGCATATTATCTAGTTTATAGTTAATGCCTTTAGAATATCTGTTAGCCATTACCAATTAACAGTTATAATAAACAGTTAATGATATTTTAACAAAACTCATACGGTTTTGTAAATTTAAATATTTTTTATATTTGTATATGGTGGGCACAACAGGGCTCGAACCTGTGACCCCCTGCTTGTAAGGCAGGTGCTCTCCCAGCTGAGCTATGCGCCCATATAAATGGTGGAGGAAGATGGATTCGAACCATCGAAACTAACGTAACAGATTTACAGTCTGCCCCCTTTGGCCACTCGGGAACTCCTCCATATTTTGTTTTATTAAAATATAAGTTTTTCTTATATTTTAATTGGAGCTGGCAATAGGAATCGAACCTACAACCTGCTGATTACAAGTCAGCTGCTCTACCGTTGAGCCATGCCAGCATATTATATAGCCTGTAGTTAATGTCCTTGTATAAATCCTGTAGGCCATTATTAGTTAACAGTTTAAAAAAACAGCTACTGATATTTTAACAAAACTCTTACAATTTTGTCAACTTAAATAGTTTTTATATTTTATATGGTGGGCACAACAGGGCTCGAACCTGTGACCCCCTGCTTGTAAGGCAGGTGCTCTCCCAGCTGAGCTATGCGCCCATATAAAATGGTGGAGGAAGATGGATTCGAACCATCGAAACTAACGTAACAGATTTACAGTCTGCCCCCTTTGGCCACTCGGGAACTCCTCCATATTTAACTATTTAAAAGTTGTTGTTTTTTTCAATCAACAATGATTAGTATATCTGCAAAGTACTTTTTTTTCAACCCCCACTATGGGTGATATGATCAAATTAAATTCATATTGCTCTTAATTAATACAATATGCTCCTATTTAATACAATAATCTTTTTTTTTTTATCTTGCTCAAGTCTCTTTAAAACTAGAAATTAATATCTTATTTTTATAATATTTATTCTTAAATTTCTTTTAATATATTCTTTTTTAATATTGTTTCTAAAAAGAATTTTTTTATACTATCTCCCCTTTATTCTTCATATATATTTTATAAAGGGGGTATCTATCCTTGAATAAATCAGATATTAATATGAATTCTAAATTTTCTTCTAATCTCATTTTTGAGATCAAAAATTATATTAATAAAGATACTGTAATAGTGTGTATTGGCACTGATAAATGTATCGGAGATTGCTTGGGGCCTTTGGTTGGATCTATTTTAACTGAGAACTTTTTCCCTCTACCGGTTTATGGAACCTTATCTTCTCCAATTCATGCCTTAAATATAAATGAACGTTTAAATGAAATATATGCTAATCATCCCAATGCTTCTATAATAGGTGTTGATGCCTGCTTAGGTGATGAAGATGATATTGGTGAAATTCGTATAAGAAATTACGCAATTCGTCCTGGTAAAGGTGTGGGTAAAGAACTTCCTGAAGTTGGTATAGCCTCCGTCATTGGTATTGTTGACTCTAGTGATAGTTCCGAGTTATTTTTTTCACGCAGTATTAGACTTTCTTTTATAATGAATATGGCTAAAACCATATCTAGAGTATTTATTGAATCTTATAACTTAAATCATGGGCAATTTCCAATGCTTTAACTAATAAAACATTAACTTCTAAGAGTTGCAAATAAAATAGTTAGCTTATTTAATAAAAAATAACAGTCAAAAATATATACACTTTGACTGTTATTTACTGCTTTTATTCTATAAGCACTATTTGTTGTGTATTTGCTTCGCTATTTAGTTTATCAATATAGCTTAGTACTTTACCAGTTCCTTTAGCAACACATTCAACAGAATCCTCTGCAACAGCTGTTGATACTCCTGTTTTAAATTCTATTAGTTTGTCTAAACCATGTATTAGTGCTCCTCCACCAGTCATTAAAATTCCTCTTTCTATTATATCTGAAGCTAATTCTGGTGGTGTTCTTTCTAATACTTTCTTTACTGTCTCAACTATAGTTTCCACAGGTTCTTTTATTGCATTTCTTATTTCTTCTGTCGTAATTTCAACTTCATCTGGCAATCCTGTTATAAGATTTCTGCCCTTCATCATACATGTTAAATTTCTAGAGTTCTTAAATGCTGATCCAATATTAATTTTTAAATCTTCAGCAGTCTTTTCTCCTATCATTAACTTATATTCATTTCTCACATATTTTATTATGGCATCATCGAATTTATCTCCAGCTACTTTTATTGATTCTCTTTCAACTACACCACCTAATGAAATGACAGCAATATCGCAAGTTCCTCCGCCAATATCTACTACCATACATCCATTTGGTTTAGTAATATCTAGACCAGCACCAATAGCTGCTGCTAATGGTTCTTCTATTAAATGAACTGTTTTTGCTCCTGAGTTCATAGCAGCATCAATAACAGCTCTCTTTTCTACTTCCGTAGCTTGTGATGGCACGCAAACAATTACTTTTGGTGCTCTAACACGTCTTGTACCACATGCTTTTTTTATAAATTCTTTTAACATCTTTTGTGTTAAATCATAATCTGAAATTACTCCATCTTTTAGCGGTCTTACTGCAACTATATTACCAGGGGTTCTTCCTATCATTTTTCTTGCTTCTTCCCCTATAGCCAACAATTTATTATTGTTTCTATTTATAGCTACAACAGAAGGTTCTTTTAAAATTACCCCCTTACCTTTTACATAAACTAGTACAGTTGCTGTTCCTAAGTCAATTGCAATATCTGTGCCTGTTCCAAAAAAGCCCATTTTTTATTCACTCCTATAATACATATTAATACCTATGTTTACATAATTCTACTAATACTATATTATAGTCCTAATCTTGTTAAGATTCAATAATTTTATATTTCATTTGTGTAGCATTTCCACCTCTAATATGTCGTTCTGCCTTATTGAATTCTAAAATTGAATGAGCTTCCTCTGCAATTTCAGGATTAATTTTAAAAAGTCTCTCTGTCATATCTTTATGAATTGTACTTTTACTAACTCCAAAAACTTTAGCTGTTTTTCTTATTGTAGCCTTTGAATCAATAATATACTTTGCTACATCTAAAACTCTTTCCTCAATATAATCTTTCAAAATACCACTTCCTCGATCTTATCTTTTATTCCATAGCAATTTTTTAATACTCAACATTAGTCATTCATCAATTTTTACTCATTACAAAGATGAATGACTAACATTGATTTCTCACAATTCTTTATTTAGCCTTTAAGGTAAAATACTTTTCTGGATTAACTTGTTCACCATTAGCGTTGATTACTTGTAAATTTAAAAATTCTCCAAATTGATCTTTGCTAAATACTTTTGCAGTTTCTCCAACTTTACCAATAATTTGATTAGCTACAACTTTATCACCCTTTTTCACTGATAACTTTGCATCAAGATTTCCATATCTAGTTTTTACGCCATTAGCATGTTTAATTTCAACAACTATGCCTTCTTCAACGCCTGAATTTTCAGCAATCTCTACGACACCGTCAGCTACTGCCTTGACTTCAGTTCCTATTTTTGCTTGTAAATTTACTCCTCTAATGGTTCTAAAAACTCCATCACTTATTTTTACTGGTGTAGGATAAGAATATTTCCTACTTTCAATACCATCTACAGGATTTGAAAAATTTACATTATTAGATGTAGATACTGCAGTAGATTTTTCTGTCTTTGTCTTATCTGTATTTTCTTTGCCACTATTAGGAATATTTTCTACTCTTTCTGCATTGGGAATTTCATTTATAGTTTTTTGATTATTATCAGAATTTAATGTTAATTCTTTATTTATCTCTTCTGTCTTATTAACTTCATTATTATTAGACATCTTATAAGAAATAGTCCCAACGGTAACTATGATGCAAAGACAAAGGAATAAAGCAATATAAAATCCCTCCTTCCTAATTAATGTTTTAAATCTTTCTTTTAAATTTTTGTCCAATATGAACACCTCCTATTGTTATATTTCCCCTTTAATGAGAAATAATACATAAATATATTTTTTTATTTCATTTTTTTGCATTTTTGAGATATTAATCTACTTACAACTTGTATTAAAATATTGATATTCTAGATTATCTCCATTTTTCTATTTTCTAAACAAAAATCATCATTGCAATTAGATAATGTAATTTTTCAGTCTAATTTAAAACTAATAGCTTATAGAAATTTTATACTTTAATATTAATTTCTATTTGCATGTTAGAAATTACTTGATATAATAGCTATATAAAAACTGAAATAATCATTAGTCTTCTAGGGTTCCGTAGCTATAAATGCTAGACTGGTCCAAGAGAAGACACATAGAATTAACTATGTACACGGAAGGATAAAAGCCTGAGAAATATTTTTATAATATTTCTCCAGGCTTTTTTTATATATTTTTACTATGAAAGGATTGAATTAGAAATGACATCAATTAAATTAACCACGAAATTATTAAAAGAAATATATAGTGTTTGTAGACTTGATAAAAATGATGTAATCCCTGCTTGGGCAATAAATGGAGAGTTCTTTTCAATAACAAAAACAGAAGATGAATTGTCCATTGTCTGCTCACAAGAAAATCTACCTCACAATATACAATGTGAAAAAGATTGGAGAATATTAAAGGTAGAAGGCCCATTAGATTTTTCATTAGTAGGAATACTTGCTTCAATTAGCAGCTTAATGGCCAAAGAACAAATTTCTATATTTGCTTTGTCTACATATGACACTGACTATCTACTTGTTAAGGAAAATGATATCGATGCAGCAATTAATGCCTTGATTAAAAATAATTATGATGTGATTAAATAACTTGTTTATCATAGTTTTGTTAAATTAAGTTATGCTAATTTTAATTCTATTAATATTTCAAATCTTAAATTTTATAAAATTCTTAAACTAAGAATATTTATTGTCATTAAAATAAAAATAGTACAATATATCAGTTATTTATCAACTAATATATTGTACTAAAAATCTATTTTTAAATAGCTTCTTTCTTAACTGTAGAAATTTCGTAATTAGTTCATTTATCAGATTATCTGAATATGTAGTATGTATCTTGGAATATCAAGACATACATTCATTTAATCATTAAAATTTCGAATGATGAAATGTTCTTAATGTACTTAAACGTTCTTGGTTGTGCTAACGCACCTTTTTTAAGGTGTATATTTTATTTCCTGAATTTCAACACCACTATAATAGTGTTTTAAAATCTCATCATATTTTGAACCACTTTTACCCATAGCATTTGCTCCCCATTGGCTCATTCCCACACCATGACCATAACCCATGCAATTTATTTTTACTATATTGTCTCCAAAGTCAAACTTAAAATTTGTTGAATTTAAATTAAATAGTGTTCTAAAGTCTGTTCCTTTTATAATCTCTCCTCCTATTTTAATTTCTTTTACACTTCCTGCCTCAGTATGACTTTCTATTTTAATTGCTGATGATAAATTACCTTTTTTTAAATTTGCATTTCCATACTTTGAATTAATCTTGTTTATAAATTCATTTATGGGAATTTCTAAGGTTGTTTTATATTTAGGTGCAATCTCTTCTCCTTTACTTTCTTCTGATTTTAAATATGGAACATCAACTGAAAACACATCTTTTGCATCTTCTGTTTTTCCAAAACTTACTGCAAAAAATTGTGGATATTCTAACACTGAATCTTCATAAGTAAGAATCTGTCCCTTTGTATCTAAAACAGCTTTCTGTATTTTACTCCAATTACTTTCTGCTTCACTTTTACTCCACTTACTTACTCTTTCTGCTTTACTCATATAAACTTGGCAATTAGTTGTATCACAAATTTCAGCATCCTTCTCTTTATCATCTTTGGATGGATTTTTCCTCTTGCTCATATAAAATGTTCTTGCAGCTACTGCCTGAGCCTTTAAAGCCTCTTCATTAAAATTTGCAGGTACTTCACTTGCCACTACGCCCATAATATAATCTTCTAAATCTAATTCCTCTATAGTATCTTTTTTTTTATGATAAAGCCTAACTTTGCCACTCGCAGGAAATGTTATTTCCGAACTCTTTATTATATTCTCAGTGCTTAAATTAAACACATTAATGCTCTCTTTCCCTGTCTCTAAGAAAATCACTGGTAATACTATTAATATAGTAAAAATAATTATAGTCATAATAGCTATTGTTTTTATATTTGTATTAAATCTTATATTTACCCCTTTAATTTTTATATTTAAACTTTTTAGAATAATTGTCCTCATTAATTTTTCCTCCTAAAACATGCACCCTAAAGTATATGTTTTAATTTTCCTATTATGATAATTATGTTAACCCTCTTAGGATTATAATTTCATACAAAAAAATAAAATCATTGAGCTACACTCTAATTAGCAATTGATAGTTGAAAATGTATAATTAACAATTAAGTTTTAAAACCACTGGTTTCTTTAAATTCAATAAATTCCACATACATAAAAAATGTTTTAAAGCTAAGTTACAAATTAATTAACCATTAAATTCATAACTTAACTCTAAAACATCTTGTTTCGATATATTTATTTTACACGTCTACCCTATAAATTTCTGCTCCGATATTTCTAAATTTCTCTTCAATATTAACATAACCTCTATCAATATGATAAATATCACTTATTTCAGTCTCACCTTCAGCTACTAATCCACTTAGTATCACCGCAGCACCCGCCCTTAAATCTGTTGCTTTGACCTGACAGCCTGTAAATTTAGATATACCCTCAATTATAGCAATCCTTCCATCAATTTTTATATTAGCTCCCATTCTATTAAGCTCAGCAACATGCATAAATCTATTTTCAAAAACTGTTTCTGTAATAACGCTGACTCCTTCAACTGTAGATAATAAACTCATCATTTGAGCCTGCATATCCGTTGGAAATCCTGGATATGGAAGTGTCTTTATATCTAATGGTTTTTTAGGACCTCTTCCATCGACTATTACAGAATCATTTTTATAATCACTAAAAATAACTCCACATTCTTTTAACTTCTCTATTACAGGTCTTAAATGCTCTTCATTAGCTCCGTTAATCTTTATTTTACTGTTTGTAATAGCCGCCGCGATCATAAAGGTTCCAGCTTCTATCCTGTCATATATAGGCGTATAAGTTATTCCCTTTAGGGATTGTACTCCATCTATTGTTATCTTTCCAAGGCCTGCACCTTTTATCTTCGCACCCATCTTATTTAAAAATCTTGCTAAATCCCAAATTTCTGGCTCTTCCGCTGCATTTTCTATTATTGTTGTACCTTCTGCAAAAACTGATGCCATCATAATATTTTCAGTTGCACCGACAGATGGAAAATCTAAGTATATTCTGCTTCCAATAATTTTTTTTGCTATAACCTCCACAAAACCATGACCCATTATAACCTCGGCACCAAGTAATTTAAATCCCTTTAAGTGTAGATCTATTGGTCTGCTGCCTATATTACATCCACCTGGTAATGATAATTTGCAATAACCAAACCTTGCAAGCATAGGTCCCATAATTAGGAATGATGCTCTCATTTTCCTCATAAGCTCTGCATTAGCATCCATTTCTACTATATTTTTTGCATCTATAGTCAATCTATTATTAACACTAGAAATATCAACATCACAATTTAATTCACTTAATAATTTACATATAACTTCTACATCTTCTAATTTAGGTGTATTTTCTATAATTATAGGCTCTGAACACAATATAGTTGCTGCAATTATTGGTAAAATTGAATTTTTTGCTGCACTTATATCAACTTCACCCTTAAGTTCTTTTACCCCTTTAACCACTATTTTCTCCATATTATCCTCCATATTGAATTGTTACGCATCGTAAAATAATTATTTAAAGATACAATACACATTTTTTATTTAACAAAGAAATGAATTTTACTCATAGCAACCATAATATAATGGGAAATAAACAAATACTCCAAAGCTTTTCTGCTAATATAGTTCAAATATTGTTGGCATACCAATTATTATATTTGATCCTGTATCATACTTAATCAGAGCAAAATTAAATTTATCTCCATCACTTAATTTCCCTGTTCCTGTATAACCATTATTAATTTTTAAGAAGTTTGCCTTTTGTACATCATTTTCATTTAATAATTTATTTATAGAATAATTGCTGTCTTCTTTAGATCTCTTCCCTTTATAATAAAGAAAATACTGTTCATCTTCAGATTTCTCATCTTCTATTCTTTGCAGCATATTTTTTAAATCGAATGTGCTATACTGTACATCTGTATTAATTAATTTAACTTCAACATAATTGTATTTATCTTCACCCCATGTTTTTATATCAATATGAAATTTATCATTTAAAAATTGAAATTGATTTTTATTAATCTCTCTGTAATCACCATTTATATTACAATCCAACTGCCTTTTTATCCTAAAAATTTCTTTTTCTATGTTCTCTCTTGTTTTATATTGAAGCTTTACTCCATTTTCCTTAAATTCACTCACAGTTCTTATATTAGTTTCCAAAATACTAAATGAATTTCTATCATCACGAGTAACATTAGAAACAGCTCCTAGATTAAAAAAAGATAACAATATGAAAATTGCTATGCTTAATTTTATATTCATAGTAGTCCCCCTTAATTTAGCCTTATACCTTATCCTTTTTTAATTATGACCATCTCTGTTATCTTTTATTCTCTTTTACATTAGATATGTCAATTTTATTAATAGTTACATTATTGACTTTCTAGTTGACTCTTTTGAGATTTTACTTGCATGGTATGGCATAAAATTAGCAAGGGAACTATTTGCTATTAAATTAGAGAATGTTATTTATATGAGTTATATATATATAGTATAAATTTATTAGAATTTTGTGATAGATTGTCAGCATATAGTTTAAATATATGTAATGTAATTTGACAATTGGTGTTCTTTATTGGTGTTCTGTGGACAATGTACACTTATGATTAATTGTCCATGTGGTATTTTTCTATAATATAAATTTTTTAAAAGCCATTAATTTTCTTCATTAATTTACAGTTGCCATTCCAAAGGGTGCAAATTGTAAGACAAGTCATACTTTCAGCTATGTCATCATTTTTCAATTTTCAGTTTTAAATCTCCAATTATCCCAATCCATAATTTTAAAAGTTATCCACCTTTGAAAATAAAATATCCCCAAATTTCATGTTTTATACACAATAAAAAGTAGATACTTCAAGCTATATTTAACCAATCTTTCACACTTTAAAAATTCAATAATTTCGCTCGCAAAAGCAAAGCGTACCTCTTTATATAGTTTTTCTATATAAAGAGGTACGCTTAAAATTATATACTTATCTACTAGATTTTTTTAATCTTAATCTTTGTGTAGCTCTAAACAATGCTGATTCAGCTCTATCTTTATTATACCTATCAGCTTCTTCAAGTCTTTTCTTTGCCCTTTGCATTGCTTCATTTGCTCTTTGTTCATCAATATCTTCTTCAAATTCAGCTGCATCGCTGCAGATTGTCATTGTATTTTCACTAATGTGAACAATTGATACTGAAATAAACAATTCATTTTCAACGCCTTTGGCATCTTTAAACTTGGCAATACAAGGTACAGTACTTGCTATCATGTTTTCGTGATTTGCCAATACTTCAAAGTCTCCATCAGCATTTTTTAAAAATACTTTTTGAACTTCTCCACTGTAAACCTCATGACTTGGTGTAGTAACTGTTAGTAAAAAGGTATTAGCCATTATTGCTCATCCCCTTATCCTAAAGTTTTTGCTTTTGCTATAACATCATCTATAGTTCCTGCAAATAAGAATGCTGATTCTGGTAAATCATCATATTTACCTTCAAGAATTTCTCTAAATCCTCTTATTGTTTCTTTTACTGTAACATATTTTCCTTGCATTCCAGTAAATTGCTCAGCAACTGTAAATGATTGAGATAAGAATCTTTGAATTCTTCTTGCTCTAGCAACAACTGCCTTATCTTCATCACCTAATTCATCAACACCTAAGATAGCTATGATATCTTGTAATTCTTTATATTTTTCAAGAACATGCTTAACATCTGATGCTACTTTATAATGTTCTTCACCAACTATTCTTGGGTCTAATATTCTTGATGTAGATTCTAATGGATCTACGGCAGGATATATACCAAGCTCAGCTATACTTCTAGATAAAACTGTTGTTGCATCTAAATGTGAGAATGTTGTTGCTGGTGCTGGATCTGTTAAGTCATCGGCAGGAACATATACTGCTTGAACTGATGTTATAGATCCATTAACTGTTGATGTAATTCTTTCTTGCAGAGCTCCCATTTCAGTTGCAAGTGTTGGTTGGTATCCAACGGCTGATGGTGTTCTTCCAAGTAAAGCTGAAACCTCAGAACCTGCTTGAGTATATCTAAATATATTATCTATAAATAATAACACATCTTGACCTTTATCTCTAAAGTACTCAGCCATAGTTAATCCAGTCAATGCAACTCTCATTCTAGCTCCTGGTGGCTCATTCATTTGACCGAATACCAACGCAGTTTTACTAATAACTCCTGATTCCATCATTTCATGATACAAGTCATTACCTTCTCTTGATCTTTCACCAACTCCAGTAAATACTGATAATCCACCATGCTCTTTAGCTATGTTGTTTATTAATTCTTGGATTAAAACTGTTTTACCAACTCCAGCTCCTCCAAATAGACCTATCTTACCACCTTTTTGATATGGTGCAAGTAAATCTACAACCTTAATTCCTGTTTCAAACATTTCTGGTTCAACTGCTTGATCTTTAAAGCTAGGAGCTGCTCTATGAATTGGGTATTTTTGTTTTATATCAACATCTCCACAATTATCAATAGGTTCTCCTAAAACATTAAATAATCTTCCTAATACTTCTTCCCCTACTGGAACAGAAATAGAATCCCCTGTATCAACAGCTTCCATTCCTCTTTTTAATCCTTCTGTAGCTGACATGGCAATTGTTCTAACTATATCATCACCAACATGTTGTTCAACTTCAGCTACTAATTGATGATCTCCCATATCAATATTAATTGCATTATATAGATTTGGAAGAGAATCTGAATCAAATTTTATATCTATTACTGGTCCAATTACTTGAACTACTTTTCCTATCTTTCCAGGCATAAGATACCTCCTTACTAATTTTGAGCTGCTGCTCCTCCAACGATTTCACTTATTTCTTGCGTAATAGCACCTTGTCTAATTCTATTAAACCTAAGTTTTAAATCAGACAATAAATCTATTGCATTTTTAGTAGCTCCATCCATAGCTGTCATTCTAGAACTTTGTTCACTACATTTGGAACTTAATAAAATACCTCTGATTTTTCCCTTTAGATAGATATTAAGAGCATTTTCTAATACTAATTCTAAATTTGGTTCTATATGACTTTTATTTACTTTACCTTCAAGTTTTTGTATAGGTAAAATTGTATCTACTTTTGGTACTTGTTTAACTGGTGATATAAAGTTAGAATACACAATATTAACTTCAGAAACTTCTCCATTTAAATACATTTCAAGAGCTTTATCAAAGATAACCTTTGCTTCTCTAACTGTTGGTAAATCTGAAATATCAACATATTCCCCTACAGTTTTAAGTTTAATTCTCTTAATGTAGCTAAGTCCTTTGTTTCCAACTACGATAATCTTGGCAGTGCTTTTTTTATCTCCAATTAAAGAATCTAAGTAAGCTACTACGTTAGCATTAAATCCACCACATAGTCCTGAATCAGATGTCATTACTACATACAATTTATTTTCACTGTTATTTCCATCAAAATAAATGTTAGCACCTTCTTCTGAAGCAGTTGTTGCAAGATTTCTTACGATTGGTTCAGTTGATTCAATAAACTTATTATTTACTAATAACTCTTTTCTAGATTTCCTCAACTTAGAAGTGGCAACAAGCCCCATGGCATTTGTAATTTTCTTTGTATTTTCTACTGACTTAATTCTCTTTTTTATATCAAGAAGTCCAGCTGCACCCATGATTTCCACCTCCTAAAGAAGGGCATAGCCTAAATTTAAGCTATGCTTCTTGTAAAAATACCTTTTTAAATTCAACTATTGCTTCCTCTAACATAGATTTAACTTCATCAGTTAAAGTTTTTCCTGTAATAATTGACTTTTCAATATCTCTATAGTGAGTATCTGCATACTCTAAGAATTCTTTTTCGAATCTCTTTATATCGCTAACCTTAATGTCAGATAAGAAGTCATTAACTGCAGCATATAATATTGCAATTTGTCTTCCAACTTCCAGTGGGCTATATTGGTTTTGCTTTAATACCTCAACTAGTCTCTTACCTTTTTCAAGTCTTCTACTAGAATCGGCATCTAAGTCAGATCCAAATTGAGAGAAAGCTTCTAATTCTCTGTATTGTGCAAGTTCAAGTCTTAATGTACCACTTACTTGCTTCATTGCTTTAATTTGTGCGTTACCACCAACTCTTGATACTGATATACCTGCATTAACGGCTGGTCTTTGTCCTGAATAGAATAAATCAGATTCTAGGAATATTTGACCATCTGTAATTGATATAACATTAGTTGGTATATATGCTGTAACGTCTCCAGCTTGTGTTTCTATAATAGGAAGAGCTGTTAATGATCCTCCACCTAATTCTTTAGATAACTTAGCTGCTCTTTCAAGTAATCTTGAATGGATGTAGAAAACATCTCCTGGATAAGCTTCTCTTCCTGGAGGTCTCTTAAGTAATAGTGACATTGCTCTGTAAGCTACCGCATGTTTAGAAAGGTCATCGTATATAATTAATACGTCCTTACCTTGATGCATGAAGTGTTCACCCATACTACATCCTGCATATGGAGCTAGATATTGTAGTGGTGCAGATTCAGCTGCTGTAGCACTTACTACGATACTGTAATCCATAGCACCAGCTTCTGTAAATATATTTACTATATTTGCAACTGTAGATTGTTTTTGCCCTATAGCTACATATATACAAATAACATCTTTACCTTTTTGGTTAATAATAGTATCTATTCCTATAGCTGTTTTACCAGTTTGTCTATCTCCTATTATAAGTTCTCTTTGACCTCTACCAATTGGAATCATTGAATCGATTGCTTTAATCCCTGTTTGTAATGGCTCATTAACTGAACTTCTATCTATGATACTTGGAGCATGAACTTCGATAGGTCTAGTTTCAGTTGTAAGTATTGGACCTTTACCATCTATAGGCATTCCTAATGCATTTACAACTCTACCGATTAATCCTTCACCAACTGGAACTTCAACAATTTTGCTAGTTCCCTTAACGATGTCACCTTCTTTTATTCCTTTTTCATCTCCTAAAAGAACGCAACCAACGTTATCTTGTTCAAGGTTTAAAGCCATTCCATACACTTCGTTAGGGAATTCTAATAATTCCCCTCCCATACAATTATCCAATCCATAAACTCTTGCAACACCATCTCCAACTTGGATGATAGTACCAGAATCTACTGTTTTTATTTGCTTTTCATATTTTTCTATCTCTTTTTTTATAATAGAAGTTATTTCTTCTGGTTTAATATTCATGGATTCACCTCTATTCCTTCTTAAGCATTATTTCTTTCATTTCATCTATCCTTGATTTAATAGTATCATCAATAACATCATTACCAATACTTACGTAAACTCCACCTAAAATGCTTTTGTCTACTTCTGCACTAAATATGATAGTCTTATCATACTTTTCTTCAAAGATAGCTTGCAACTTTTCTAATTCTTCTGGCAAAAGTGGTATAGCCGTTTTAACTACACCTTTTATAATATTTTTTCTTTCCAGATCAATTTTTTCCATCTGGTCAAGCTTTTCTTTTAAATAAAGAATTCTATTCTTTTCGATTAATACGATCATAAAAGAAAGTAAATCATCATCAATTTTGCCTTTAAAAATATCTGTAAAAAGTTGTTTCTTTTTTGTTGTATTAACTTGTGGATGTCTGATTACTTGTTGAAAATCTTCATTATTTTCAATCAAATCGCAGACTGATCTTAAGTCGTTTAAATATTCATCAACTTTTCCTTTTTTTTCAGCAACTTCATAAATAGCTAAAGCATATCGCCTATCTAAATATTCATACATATTACATACCTACCTTAGCAATAAAATCACCAATAAGTTGTCTATGTGTATTTTCATCAATTTTTTGATCTAGTGCTTTAATTGAAAGTTCTACAGCTAAATCTACTGCTTGCTTTTTAATTTCGTATTCAGCTTTTTCCTTTTCTCTTTCAATTTCTAGCATAGTTCTTTCTTTTAATGAAACTGCTTCTTCTTTGGCATTATTAATGATTTCTTCATAAACTTTATCGCCTTTTTGCTTTTGTCTTTCAGTAATCTTTTTACCTTCTTCTTTAGCTGATTGTAGTATTTGTTCATTTTTTATCAAATACATTCTAGCCTTTTCAGAATCTTCATCGGCCTTAGTTAATTTATCATCCACATATTTTTGTCTTTCTTCAATTATTCCTTTGATCTTATCCCAAAAGAAATGTCTTAAGATTAAAATCATAGCACCTAAATTAACCCAGGTTAGTATCAGTGTCGATAATTCTATTTCCATACTTTACCTATATCCTCCCTTCGGAGTCAATAATAATTAACTCATACGAATTCATTATTTAATAATTATTTATTCATTACCATAAATGCAACGATTAATCCATAGATTGCTGTTGCTTCTGAAAGTGCTGCTCCTAAAATTAACATAGTTTGAATTTTTCCTGATGCTTCTGGTTGTCTACCAACTGCTTCTGCTGCCTTTCCAGTAGCTATACCAATACCTATTCCTGCTCCAATACCTGATAATACAGCTATACCAGCTGCTAAAAGTCCTAAACTCATTATAATTCCTCCTAAAAATAATAATTAATTTTTTTTACATTTTTTAATGTTCTGCGATTACCTTAATGTTAATCATTGTTAACATTGAGAATACAATCATTTGAAGTGCTCCATCAAACAAATCAAAATACAAGTGTACTATTATTGGCGAACCAAATTGAGCGAGTACACCAACCGAACCTAGTGCATGATACACTAATTCTACTAGTACTACTGCTGCCATCATATTACCAAAAAGCCGTAATGATAAAGATACTAAAAGTACAAATCTTTCCATTATATTTATTGGTAACATGAATGCATATGGATGCATAAACCCTCTACCATAAGCAACTATTCCATGTTCCTTGATAGCATTTAGATTTACAACCAAGAAAGTAGTAATTGCTAGTGATATTGTTACGCTTAAATCTGCAGTAGGTGGTTTTACACCTAATAACCCAGTAAGATTTAAGATCAGAAGATAAATCATCAATGTACCTATGTAAGGTATAAATGATTCATATTTATCGCCCATAATGCCAAGTATAAGTTCACGTATACTTTGATAAACTTTTTCTAAAGCTGATTGCGTTTTATTAGGCTTTAACTTTAGATTTCTTGTTAATAGAAAAGCACCTATTCCTAAAAATAAAATAACACACCATTGAATTAATATACTTGATGTAATATTAATGGTAATGCCAAAAATTTCAGGAGAAAATATAGGCCTAATGGATTCCAACCTAAACACTTCCTTTCCTATTTTTTATGCCCAAAACCACAAGCAATATAAAATGTGTAATAAATCCTGCAACATAAAATGTCATAAGATCAACACTTTTTGCGAAAGGTATTATAGTCATTACTATAAATCCTAATCTCAAAAAATAGCTAACAATAATGAACAACTGTTTTTTATTTTGCCCTAGACATGTTGAAATAACATATCCGCTTACAAAATAGTTTATTGCCGCTACACCTATTCCTGCGAAATAGCTTCCTGCATTTATGAAAGTAGAAATTATTCCTATAACTAAAGATATAAATAATCCACTCCCTAAATCGTATTGTACCTGTTGTAGAAGTAGTTTATTCATCACTTTATTCATGCATAACCCCCTTTACCCTCAATATGACATATTATATCTTTATATTTATCTTTAACAAAACGCAATTTTAGATTAAATTATCTTTATTATGCGTTTTAAATAAGATCAGCTCACTCATACTCAAAATTCCTTACCTAATATTACATTTTTCTCTATTTTTCTTCATTTTTGAAAGTTTCAAGTTCAATTTATTCATTTTTTTCAATTTTCTATAACATGAAACTTTTCGTTTTTACCATTGTTAACAATTTCATTCCAAATTTTGTGATATAAAATTGAAAATATTACAAAGTTCGAAGATTTTTTCCCATTTTCATCCCTTCATAATATTATATTTAATGTTATATATTTTACATTAGTGAATATATAATCCCATTCTTATTCAATATTTATTTTTTTTGCAGCCTCATCTTCATTTTTTTAATTTTTATTCAAGTTATCTAAGTCCTTATCCAAACTGCACTACAGAGTATTTAAAACTCTGTAATAATGTTTTCACTTTCTTAAATTACATATTTTGAGTATTATATCAAATTAAATCACACTTTAATTTATACATAACTCTTTATAAATATTCATCAAAAGTTTTTTTCCTTAAAAATCTCTTCTAACTGCTTTTTTAAACTATTTATCTAATCTTAACTAAAATTGCAATCATTTTCAAGTATTATTTCATATTTAATTAAACAAATAATGGAATAGATATGGCAATCGACAATATACAGTTAGCAATTCACAATTTGAATTAAAATACACAGCCTTTATTTCATTTTATATTTCAATAAAATTACATAAAAAAGGTAATGTTCCAAAAAGTAATTTTTCAAATATTGTATTCATCAGTAAAACTTTCTCTGTCTCGAACTTTTTAAATACTTTTATTTAATTCTTCGAAATTTCTCTGTGAATTTCTTTCTTTATTTTTTACAAGTTTCGCCAAAGAGCATACATCATTAAATTATTCATAAAAATATATTCCCCAATAATCAAAAAAAAAAAAAAAGGTTCCTATGATTAATTATCATAGGAACCTTTTAATGAAATACAAACTTCTCTTAAACTCTTTCAACTATAAGAGCTGTTCCTAATCCACCACCTATGCAAAGTGTTGCAAGGCCTCTTTTAGCATCTCTCTTTTCCATTTCATGAAGAAGAGTAACTAATATTCTTGCACCTGATGCACCAACTGGATGACCTAAAGCAATTGCTCCACCATTTACATTTACTTTTGACATATCGAATTTCAAGTCTTTAGCAACTGCTAAACTTTGAGCTGCAAAAGCTTCATTAGCTTCTATTAAATCTAAATCCCCTACTGTTAAGTTAGCTTTTTCTAAAGCTTTCTTAGTTGCATGGAATGGTCCATATCCCATAATAGCTGGATCTAATCCTTTTGAACCATAAGAAACGATTTTAGCTAGTGGCTTAATTCCTAACTCTGCTGCTTTTTCTGCACTCATAATAACAAATGCTGCTGCTCCATCATTAATTCCTGATGCATTACCTGCAGTTACTGTACCCTCTTTAACGAAAGCTGGTTTTAATTTTCCTAAAGATTCTGCAGTTGTTCCAAATCTTGGGAATTCATCTGTATCAAATACTTTTGGATCTCCCTTTCTTTGTGGAATAACAACTGGAACTATTTCATCTTTAAATTTTCCTTCTTTGATTGCTGCTTCAGCCTTTTGTTGAGATGCTGCTGCAAAGTCATCTTGTTCTTGTCTTGTTAATCCCCATTGGTTAGCTATATTTTCAGCTGTTTGACCCATATGATAGTTATTAAATGCATCCCATAATGCATCATTTATCATTGTATCGATCATTTTCCCATCGCCCATTCTTTGACCAAATCTAGCTGTCTTTAAAGCATATGGAGCTTGTGACATGTTTTCCATACCACCTGCAATAATAACATCAGCATCTCCAGCTTTGATCATTTGAGCTGCTAAACTAACTGCTCTAAGACCTGATCCACAAACTTTGTTTATTGTCATAGCTGAAACTTCTTGTGGTAATCCTGATTTAATTGTTGCTTGTCTTGCTGTATTTTGTCCAAGACCTGCTTGAATAACGTTACCCATAATAACTTCTTCAACTAGTTCTGGCTTAACACCAGCTCTATTTACTGCTTCTTTAATTACTAAAGCCCCTAAATCTACTGCTGATACGTCTTTTAACGCTCCCCCAAAAGTACCTAATGCTGTTCTTACTGCACTTACGATAACTACCTCTCTCATGTTTTACCTCCTAAAATTTTGTAAATTATTTCATTAACTTTCGTTAAATTATTAACATAATCTCATTATAACCATTATTAATTTTTTTATCAAGGGTTAATTGTTAAATTTTAGACAAACTTTATCTTCTAAATTCTTCTACCTCTTTATTACTTAATTCAAAATATCTAAATATAGCATCTACTATTCTTTTTGATGCAATTCCATCTCCATAAGGATTAATTGATTTGCTCATTCTACAATATGCTTCTGAATTTTTTAATAATTCATTTGCTTCTTTTACTATTTGCTCTACATCTGTTCCAACTAATTTTACAGTTCCGGCTGCAACCGCTTCTGGTCTTTCTGTAACATCTCTTAATACCAATACTGGTTTTCCTAAATGAGGTGCTTCTTCTTGCAGACCACCTGAATCTGTCATTACCATAAATGACTTATTCATTAAATTGTGAGTTTCTTTAGTATCTAATGGAGACAATAAATGAATTTTATCATTCCCACCAAGTCTTTCAAATACTACTTCTTTAACAACAGGATTTAAATGAACTAAATATACTATCTCTACATCTTCATTTTGTTCAACTATCTTATTTAGTGCAATACAAATATTTTCAATACCTTCTCCCCAGTTTTCTCTTCTGTGGGCAGTAATCATTATTATCTTTTTGTTAAAATCAATATTATTTAATTCATCATTCTCAAAAACATAATTTTCTTCAACAGTATGCTTCATAGCATCGATTACAGTATTACCTGTAATATATATATCGCTCTCTACTATACCTTCTCGTAGTAAATTATCCTTTGAACCCTTAGTTGGTGCAAAATGTAAATCTGCTAAACTGCCTGTTAATTTTCTATTCATTTCTTCTGGGAAAGGAAAATATTTATTAAAGGTTCTAAGACCAGCTTCTACATGACCAACTTTAATTTGTTGATAAAATGCTGCAAGACCGCCAGCAAAAGTAGTTGTAGTATCTCCATGAACTAATATCATATCTGGTTTTTCGTTTTCAAAAACCTCTTCTAGGCCTTCTAAAACTTTACTAGTTATTCCTGTTAACGTTTGTCTTGTTTGCATTATGTTTAAATCAAAATCTGGTTTAATATCAAATAACTCTAAAACTTGATCTAACATTTCTCTATGTTGAGCTGTTACGCAAACCTTCGATTCAATTTCTTCTCTTCTTTCCAGTTCTTTTACTAAGGGTGCCATTTTTATAGCTTCAGGTCTAGTTCCAAAAATGGTAATAATCTTCTTTTTACTCAATCTATTCCCTCCTAATTCAAGCCATTTTCTTCAGTTAACAGTTATGAGTTAACTGTTATGATTCAAAATTTAGCTATATAGTATTATATACGTTCTTAAATATATCAATAATTGTAGATTATAATTAAAATCCTTAGATTTTATTTCATTGCCATGCATTAGCACTAACTCTATCTACATAGAAATCGACAAAAGGTAAAAATTTCAAATCAACGTTAACTATTATCTGTTAACTGACTTAATATCCCGCATCCTTTACAATGTTTAAAGAATCATCATCTTCTATCCAGGATTCTACATTTATTTCCCTACACTCTTCTTTTGAGTCTCTTATTACTACATATGAAATTCCAGCATTAATAATCAATCTCTTACACATAGAACAAGAATTAGCATCTCTAACATATTCTTTAGTTTTTGCATCTTTTCCAACTAAATATAATGTAGCTCCAATCATATCTCTTCTTGAAGCACTAATTATAGCATTAGCTTCACTATGTACGCTTCTGCAAAGTTCATAATGGGTTCCTCTTGGAACTTTAAGTTCCTCTCTTATACACCTATTTAAATCCATGCAGTTTTTTCTACCTCTTGGCGCACCTGTATAACCAGTTGAAATTATTTCATCATTTTTAACTATTATTGAGCCATAGTTTCTTCTGAGGCAGGTTCCTCTTTCTAAAACTGTTTCGGCAATATCTAAATAATAGTTTTGTTTATCACGCCTATCCATTTTTATCATCCCCCAAATCATATTATTTTGGGTTATATAAACAGATATAACTCTGTTCCCAAATCTAAATATTTCTTACTCATTACTGTTACTATTACTATAATTATATATTGTAATTAGTAATCTAGAATTAACAGTTGTTCCCCTTTATGGGTTGAGCAATGTAGGATGAAATTATTTTTACTTTTCTCCTACATTGTCAATTTTTAATTATAAAATCTTATTTAGTTCCAAATAATCTATCTCCAGCATCTCCAAGACCTGGTACTATGTATCCATGTTCATTTAATTTTTCATCTATTGAGGCTAAATAAATATCAACATCATCATGAGCTTTTTGTACAGCCGCTATTCCTTCTGGTGCTCCTACTAAACACATTAATTTCAAGTTTTTTGCACCTCTATTCTTTAACATAGTTAAAGCATCTATTGATGATCCACCTGTTGCAAGCATTGGATCAACAACTATTATATCTCTTTCTGCAATATCTTGTGGCATTTTGCAGAAGTATTCTACTGGTTGAAGTGTCTTTTCATCTCTATATAATCCAATATGTCCAACCTTAGCTGCTGGAATTAAATTAAGTACTCCATCAACCATTCCAAGCCCTGCTCTTAAAATAGGAACTACTGCCATCTTTTTACCAGCAAGCATTTTACATCTTGTTAAGGCTACTGGAGTTTTTACTTCAACTTCTTCCATATTTAAATCTCTTGTTACTTCATAAGCCATTAACATAGAAATTTCTTCTACTAATTTTCTAAAATCCTTTGAACCTGTTCTTTCATCTCTCAAAAATGCCAATTTGTGTAATATTAGTGGGTGACTTATTTCTATAACTTTACTCATTATTATTATTCCTCCAAAATTCACTTTTTATTTTTATAGCCCTATATTATACGCTCTATCTAGTTTTTTCTAATGCAAAATGTTCTTAATTGCGCTAAATCGCTTTTTTCTAATGTGAATATTTTTTTTCAATTTCTGAAATTTTATCTATTCTATTTTGGTGTCTATTACCTTCAAATTTTGATGTTATGAAAGTTTTTACTATATCTAAAGCAAGACCTGCCCCAACAACTCTTTGCCCCATAGTTAATATGTTAGCATTATTATGTTCTCTAGTCGCATGTGCACTAAAAGTATCTGAACATAGCGCAGCTCTAATTCCTGGAACTTTATTTGCAGCAATTCCTATACCTATTCCTGTACCACAAATTAATATACCAAATTCATATTCCTTTGCAACTACAGCTTCTGCCACTGGTAGTGCAACATCAGGATAATCACAAGAACCAGTTGAATATGTACCAAAATCCTTTACTTCATGATTTTCATTTTCTAAAAATTTAATAATTTCATTTTTTAATTCAAATCCACCATGATCGCATCCAATTGCAATTTTCATAATCAAATCACCTTCCGAATTATAATTTAGTCTTAACATTTATTTATAAACATCTAAAGATTATTAATATTCTTTAGATTAAATATCACCTATTTTTAATTACTGATTTAAACTTCTATAATATCAAACCCAGCAGCTTTATTTAATCTATTCATAATAGCTATTCCAACACCATTTTCTTCATAGCCTTCTGCTAAAATCAAATCAGCTCCTAAATCATCACATTTTCTCAAAGCTTCAAATAAACTTCTAGCAACTGTTGATAATTTTTTTGCACTGCCTAAAACTATGCTTATTCCTTCTGTATATTCTTTAGCATTTTCTTCAACAGTAAGAATACATACTTTTTTACCGTTTTCTATATTATAATGTACCATTTCTTTTATTTTTTCAACAGTTTTTTTTCTTTCACCTAAAATTATTGTAACTTTAGCATTAGGTGCATAATGTTTATATTTCATCCCTGGTGCTTTTGGCTTTAAATCTTTATTGGGCTTTTGCATTACAGCCTTATCTATTTCAATCCTCGAATCAATTTCTCTAAGCATTTCCAGGGTAATACCACCTGGACGTAAAACTATTGGTGGATTTAAAGTACAATCTACTATTGTTGATTCCACTCCTATATCACTTTGCTCTCCACCTAATATATAGTCTACTTTTCCATCTAAATCCTCTATACACCTTTGAAAATCTGTCGGACTTGGTCTTCCACTTATATTGGCTGAAGGAGCTGCAATAGTTGTATTAGAAAACTCAATTAATTTTCTAGCTATTATATTATCAGGCATCCTAATACCAACAGAATCTAAATTAGCGCTAGTCACATTTGGTATTATGTCCTTTTTTCTCAGAATTATAGTAAGTGGTCCTGGCCAAAATTTATCTATGAGTCTATTCGCTATCTCTGGGATTTCTTTTGCATATGTTTCTATATTTTTTGAAGCAACATGAATTATAAGTGGATTATCCTGCGGTCTTCCCTTTGCCTTAAATATCTTTTCTACTGCTTCTGCATTAAGCGCATCAGCACCTAATCCATAAACTGTCTCTGTTGGGAATACTACAGTCCCACCTGCTTTAATAAATTCAGCTGCTTCTTTTATCTTTATTTCATCTTCTTTTTCATCCTTAATTATACTGACCTTAGTCTTCAATTGTTTTCCCTCCTTCCTAATTCTAAACTTTAGGACAAAGCTGCTGTGTCCTGTTCTAATTAATACTATACAATTTACAGGCGATGCCCTTTATATCACCTTTGGACAATTTATAAAATTACACTATAAGCTGTCCTCTTGCTATCTTTATATTTTGTATACTTTCATCTGTATAAATTGCTTTAACACAATTCTTATATATCGAATCCAGCAAGAGATATTTTTTTAATCCGCCCCTTTTCACCACTTGGAAATAATAATCCTTTTTAGGATTTTGCTGCTTAATAGATTCATATTGTTCAGTAATTTGTGGATATCTCTTTAAAAAGTTTTGATCTGCTGGCCTTAATGCTCTATTTTTGAAAACTATACTTGTTACTATTACTATTTCTAAATCGTAATCTGATTTATTAGTATGTACTAGAGCAACCTTATCGCAAATAATTAAATATTCTTTAGAAGAAATACCTGTTTTAAACATTAATCTGTTATTTGAACATCTATATTCTACCTTATAACCATTTAGTTTAATTATAATTGCTATTATTATTAAAAATTCAATAAAACCAACATAACTAATATAAAATATAGTCGTCAATCCAGTTAGCTCTACTGTTACAGGGAGAATAAATGCAATAACAGCCATAGCAATTAAGAATATCTTTAAATTTGATCGTTCTTTTTTTATAGCTTTATATATATCCATCTTAGATCCTCCATTTTTATGTCATATTAACAAAAGTGGCTGCACCACGATCTAATAAACTAAGCTACTGATTTATTGTTTTCTGAAATAGACTAGGAATAAAGAAATATTATTCCTCTACATATACCTAAAGCCCTACATATTTAATGCAAGGCTTTTTGAGTACTTACTACGATTGTGTATTTCCCATTAGTTTCATTTTTTCAGCTTGGTCTGCTGTAATAAGAGAATTTATCATTTCATCAAGATCCCCACTTAAAAATGTTTCTAATTTATATAAAGTTAGACCTATTCTATGGTCAGTAACTCTTCCTTGTGGATAGTTGTAAGTTCTAATTCTTTCACTCCTATCACCAGTTCCAACTTGGCTCTTTCTATCTTCAGCTATTCCTTCAGATCTTTCTCTTTCTGCCGCTTCGTAAAGTCTTGATTTTAAAACCTTCATAGCCTTTTCTTTATTTTTCAATTGTGATTTCTCATCTTGACATGAAACTACAAGTCCACTAGGTAAATGTGTAATTCTAACAGCTGAATCTGTAGTATTAACGCATTGTCCTCCATTTCCTGAAGCTCTAAATACATCTATTCTAACATCTTTATCAGCAATTTCTATTTCAACATCATCAACTTCTGCAAGTACTGCAACTGTAGTTGTTGATGTATGAATTCTTCCGCTTGATTCAGTATCTGGTACTCTTTGTACTCTGTGAACTCCACTTTCATACTTTAATTTAGAATAAGCACCATTACCTTTAATCATAAATACAACTTCTTTAAATCCACCAAGATCTGTTTCATTTAAACTCATTATTTCTGTAGACCATCTTTGAGTTTCTGCATATCTCGTATACATTCTAAATAGGTTATATGCAAATAGTGCTGCTTCTTCACCACCTGCACCTCCTCTAATTTCAACAAATACATTTTTGTCGTCATTAGGGTCCTTTGGTAATAACAAAATTTGTATTTCAGTTTCTAATTCAGTTTCTCTCTTTGTGAGATCAGATATTTCTTCATTTAACATTTCTCTCATCTCTTTGTCGTTTTCGCTGCTTAACATTTCCTTATTAGCTTTTAAATCTTCTGTCACTTTCTTATAATCTCTATAAACATTCACTATAATCTCTAAATCAGAATGCTCTTTGCAAAGCTTTCTCCATTCATTTTGATTTTGCATAATTGATGGATCACTGATTTTAACTGATAATTCATCATATTTATTTTCTATAAATTCTAATCTATCTAATAACATTTAATCACTCCGTATTTCATTTTTCACATTTCTACATTATATCACATTTTAATTACTTAACCAACTAACCTTTAACTATTAAAATTATCCATTATAACTATTATGGCTTCAGTTTACAGTTAAAGTTGAAAGCTAAAGAGTTTCTTTTGTTTCTATTTTAGAAAAGTCTTATAATCTTTTCTTCCTTCATTTCTCACTGAGTACCTCTAAAGGTCGTCAATTATCTGAAAAATCATAGCTATCCGTTATCTCCAATAACTATTCTATCAAGGCTCGCAAAATCTTTAATAACTCTTACATTACTAAAATTATGTTCTTCCATCAATGACTTTACTGCTTCCCCTTGATTATATCCTATTTCAAAAGCTAATATGCCATTATTTTTTAATACAGCTTGACTTTGGTCAATTATTTTCCTATAAAAATCTAATCCATCAATGCCGCCACTTAAAGCAGTATGTGGTTCATAATCTTTAACATCATCCATAAGCTTGGTTATTTCTTCTTCCTCTATATAAGGAGGATTTGAAACTATAATGTCATACATTTTTCTATCTTCTATAGGCTTTTCTAGTAAATCACTCTTTATAAAATTTACCCTATCTTTCAAATCATTTTTTTCTATATTTATTAATGAAACTTTTTCTGGAATAGGATAATAATCTATTAAATCAACCTTTATATTTTTTCTAAAATTGGCTAATGCTATTCCAATAGCGCCAGAACCTGAACATAAATCACATAAATGTTTTTCATCATTTTCATTTATCTTTTTAAGAACTTCTTCAACTAATATCTCTGTGTCATCTCTTGGAATTAATACACCTTCTTCAACATAAAAATCAAGTCCCATAAATTCGCACTTATTTAAAATATACTTTACAGGCATTTTATTTCTACGCTTTTCAATTAAATCAAAATATTTTTTAGCATCTTCTGCATTTACTTGATCTTCCTTATGACTAATTAAATAAACTCTATTCTTTTCAATTACACTTCCAAGTAATAATTCTGCATCTAACCTTGCTGTATCAAGTCCTCTTTCTTTTAAGGTAACTGTTCCCACGTTTATTAATTCTTCAATTGTTTTATCTGGATCTTTGATACCTTCTGCTGCTTTTAAAGATGCAATAGCAACTTCAATTTGTGAATCGTCTGGTTCCTTAGTCGTTAATAATTGAAGTTTAAGTCCTGGATATGCTATTATCTTAGCTAGCATATTTTCATTTCTGCCAAGCCATTTTATAAGTTCATAACTAATTCCAGTTACTATAGGTATCCCTACAATTCTTATTGCTAATCTTTCCACAATTCCGCCCCAGCCAGTAAAAGAAAAAATTGCAATACTAACAAACATTATTAAAAACATAAAGTTTGTTCCACATCTTGGATGTAGTCTTGATTGTTTCCTAACATTTTCTACAGTCAGCTCTTCCATTGCTTCATAGCAGAAAATTGTTTTATGTTCAGCACCATGGTATTGAAATACTCTATATATGTCTTTAAGTTTGCTTATAAAATACATATATAATAGAAGAATTACTATTCTTATAGCAGCTTCAATTAAATTTAATACTACATTAGATACGCCTGATCCTTTAAAAAATGATGCTGCTCCAGTCGGCAGTGCAACAAAAAGGCCTATGGCAAAAATAAATGAAATAAACATGGTTACACCCATTAATACGTCATTAACTTTGTCTCCTAATTTATCTTCAAGCCACTTTTCAAACTTTGTAGGTTCTTCGCTTTCATCCTCTAAAAATGAAGCCGAATAATTTAGTGAAGTCATTCCAACCTTCATAGATTCTACAAGTACAAAAAAACCTCTAAGAAAAGGTATATTTAAAAATGGATACTTCTTTGTTATAGGTCTATTGTCCTTAAAATCTATTTCTATATTTCCTTTTGGAGTTCTAACTGCTGTGGCAAGGCTTTTACTTCCTCGCATCATAACACCTTCAATAACAGCTTGACCTCCAACGTCACATCTTTTCATTAATAAAATCACTTACTCTCTTATATTATTTTTGTTTGTATTTGTAGTAGCAATGTCCACATAATGATTCATATCTAACATCATCCTGCTCATCAATTGCAATTTGTTCTCCTTCAAATACAAATTTGCCATTTATTTTTCTTCCGTTAAATATAGCTTTTTGACCACATGCACATATAGTCTTCATTTCTTCTATACTATGAGCCACTAATAGTAATCTTGCACTGCCTTCAAATCCATCCATTCTAAAGTCTGTTCTAAGCCCATAACATATAATAGGTATATCAATCTCAACTGCAATTTGAAACAATTCATCTATCTGCTTTTTCTTCATAAATTGAACTTCATCTACTAATATACAGTCTATTTCTCTATTTTCTTTTAAATAATTATCAATAGTATTAAAAATATTTTCTTCTTCTGAAATTAACAGATCCACCTGTCTGTTTACACCAAGCCTGGATACAAGGGTATTGCCACCTTTTTTATCCACCTTAGGTTTTAAAATAATTACTTTCATCCCACGCTCTTCATAATTATAAGCAACTTGCATTAAATGAGTTGACTTACCAGAATTCATAGCACCGTATCTAAAATATAATTTACTCACGTTTAAAGTACTCTCCTTTTTAAGGTATCATATTCGATTATAACATTTAATACTCAGCATAAAAAGATATTTTTATATTATTAAAGCTAAATTTGATATTTTATATTATATAAGTTCTAATTAATTTGCTATATTGAAAACAGGTACAGTAACTAAGGATATGTAGTTTAGTTATAAAAACATATATATTGGAAGTTTTAATTTATTATTGACGCTAATTTTTGACTATGCTATAATCTAATGGTTGTTATTGAACAATTAACATAAGTTTATATAATTGAAAGAGGTGAAAAATAATGAGAGAAGGCATACATCCAGAATACCACCACGAAGCAGTGGTTAAGTGTGCATGTGGAAACACTTTCAATACTGGTTCTGTTAAAGAAGAACTAAAAGTTGAAATATGCTCTAAATGCCACCCATTCTTCACTGGTAAACAAAAAATTGTTGACATTGGTGGAAGAGTTGATAAATTCAACAAGAGATTCAACATGGACAACAAGTAAGAAACTTAGGGAAAGACAATGTCTTTCCCTTTTTCTTTAAGCATAGAAAAAATCCATTTACAGATTTTTTAATGTACAATTAGCAATGTATAATGTACAATTTATAATTGATACCCTTTATGGGCACCCCGTGGGCAATTAATAATGGAATTTCTTTTAGAAATTTCACCTATATATATCGATTTAGATTTTGCCTAAGCAATATTATTAAAATATAAAAAGCTAAAAACTTTTTCCCTTAACTGTTAATTGTTAACTGTGAACTCTTAACTCTTAACTCTTAACTCTTAACTCTTAACTGATAAAGTTTCCTTAACTAAATATTAATATATTGATAAGTTTATTTTAATATTTAAAGTGTATAATAAAAATGTTAAACTATTTAATATAATACCGCAGAAATGAGTGACTTTCATGAAAAAAGTTTTAATTTTAACAACCTCCACTGGTCAGGGGCATAATCAAGCTGCTGCTTCAGTAGCTGAATCCTTTGAAAACGCTGGATATGAAATTACAAAGCTTGATTTTTTAGCTAAAAGCAGCACAATCTTAAATAATATAATTGTCGCCGGGTATGAAATTTCAGCCGCAAAGTTTCCAAAGACCTATGGATTCTTTTATAAACTTACAGATAATAAATTTATAAATAACTTCTTGAAGCTTCCTTTTCTTCTTACCAAGAGAAAGGTTTCAAAGCTGGTAAATGAAATTAATCCCGATGTAATTGTTGCCACACATGCTCTCAGTATTAGTGTAATTTCAGATTTAAAAAAGAAAGGCTTGAAATCTCCTTACATTTTAATAGTTACAGATTTTAAAGCTCACTATATATATGTAGATTCTTATGTTGATGCTTATATTACTGGAAGCAATTATACTAAACAATCACTAATAGCTAGAAATATTAATCCTAACAAAATACATCCTTTAGGAATTCCTATAAACAGTAAATTTTATACTGAAATTACATCTGCTGATGATTTAAAAGATGAAGAATATTTTAATTTACTGCTTATGAGTGGAAGTCTTGGATTAAATACTATTTTTCTTGTTCTTAAAGAGCTATTAAAAAATCCAAATAAATTACGAATAACAGTTGTTTGTGGTAAGAATGATCATTTAAAAAACAAATTAACGACTTATTGCAATGATAACCATTTCAATGATAAAAAACTCCATATATTGGGTTTTACTAAAGATATATCTTACCTAATGGATTATTGTGATGTAATAATATCAAAACCAGGCGGATTAACAGTCACAGAATCAATAGTAAAAAATATTCCTTTAGTTATTCCTTTTGCAATTCCTGGTCAGGAAAATGAAAATATAGATTTTCTAACTAGTGAAGGATATTCTATTTGTGTAAAAGATTTGAGTAAGATTAATGACACTCTAAATCATTTAATAAAAAACCCAAATGAATTATCAAAAATGAAGCATAAACTTAAAGAATTATCTTCAACTTACTCATTAACAAAAATTGTTGATCTAGCAGATAAACTTACTTTAGATAAATAAAAGATGACCATCAAAATTCTAATGGTCATCTTTTTTTCATTAAATTTAATTAATATTAGCAGATAATTATATATATGCTACAATAAATAAACTCTGTGTACTTATTTACTTCATACCTCTTTTAAATGTAGAAATTTAATTAGAACTTATATAAAAATAATTTAAGGGCAGTTGATAATTTTAATAAAAACAAAATCATCTGCTATCTATATTTGTTCTACTTTTTAAGGAAAGTATTCACAAATTCATTGTTATCCTTAGTTTTAGATAACATATTAATAAGATTTTCTGTAACACCATCTGCATTTTTCTCTCTATACATTGTTTTTCTTAGTGCAAATGCTACTTCTAATTCTTCCTTAGATAATATTAAATCTTCTTTTCTAGTTCCTGATTTATATACATCTATAGCTGGGAAGATTCTTCTTTCTTGCAGCCTTCTATCTAAGTGAACTTCCATATTTCCAGTTCCCTTAAACTCTTCAAATATCATATCATCCATTCTTGAACCTGTTTCAATAAGTGCAGTTGCAAGTATTGTTAAGCTTCCGCCTTCTTCAATATTTCTTGCTGCTCCAAAGAACTTTTTAGGCATTATAAGCGCACCTGGATCAAGCCCTCCAGATAAAGTTCTACCTGTAGGATTTATTGTTAAGTTATATGCTCTTGATAATCTAGTTATACTATCCATTAAAATAACTACATCCTTACCTTGTTCAACCATTCTCTTAGCTCTTTCTAAAACCATTTGAGCTACTTTAGCATGGTTTTGTGGTTCTTCATCAAAAGTTGAATAAACTACATCTCCATTAATAGACCTCTTCATATCTGTAACTTCTTCTGGTCTTTCATCTATAAGCAATACTATTAATTTAATATCTGGATAATTCCCAGCTATATTTTGAGCAACCTTTTTTAATAAAGTAGTTTTCCCCGCCTTAGGTGGTGCCACTATAATTCCTCTTTGCCCCTTACCTATTGGACAAATTATATCCATTAATCTAGATGATAAATCACCACTATTAGAAGTTTCTAATTTAATTCTTTCTTTAGGATATATTGGTGTTAAAGTTTCAAAATATTTTCTACCTATAGCTTTTTCTGGATGTTCTCCATTAACTTGTTGAACAAATAAAAGAGCTTTAAATTTTTCTGTTTCCTTTGCTTCTCTTACTTTACCTTCAACTTCATCTCCTGTTCTCAAATTAAATCTTCTGATTTGAGATGGAGAAACATAAATATCATCACTGCTAGTTAAATAATTTTTGCATCTTAAAAAACCAAAACTGTTATTTTCTAATATTTCTAAAATTCCCTTTGCCATAACAGATTCATTTATCATTTCTTTTAAAACTTCTTTTTTTTCTGTATTCGAAGCTTCAGTTGCAACTTTATTCACTTCAGCATTATTGTTTACTCTTGCTGGCGCACTACTCGCATGTCTTGAAACTTCATTACTAATAGTCCTTGAAGTTCCATTACTAGCAGTTCTTGAACTTTCATTACTAACAGCCCTTGACTCTTCATTACTAAAAGGTTTAGCTGCATTCTCTGTTAATTTTTCGCTTTTAGGTTCTGCTATTTTAGGCGCTATATTTTCTCTTAATATTACACCATCTTTTTTTATAAAATTATTAGAATTCTTTAATATTTCTTCTATTAATTCAGTCTTCTTATATTTAGATATATTTTTAACACCTAAATCTTTAGCAATGTCTTTTAACGATGTTAAAGTCATGCTTTCATATTCTTGTTTTGTCAAATTGGCACCTCCAATTTATAGATTAAAAATCTATAAAAATCACTTTCTATTTATAATATTTTGCAAATTAAATTTCCACATAATATTTTGCAAATTTAGTTTTCAGCAAAATCAAATTATTATTACATAATTTATCTGTAGATTTATTTTCACAATATGTATTTTAATTATATTTATATAAGGAATTTTTCTAATAAGATATTTATATTTAGATATGATATAAGAATTTTGAATATTTAGAAACTATATTTTCTTTATGCCTTAATATAATTTTGAACTGGCAAATCTTTATTACGAATTTACCAGTTCTTTTAAATTGCTATATTCAATTTTTATTATATATTAAACTTCTTAATAAAACAAATTTATTTTGTTTTACTTTCTTCTAATGCTGCTTTAATAAATCCTATAAATAATTTATGTGGTTTATTTGGTCTTGATTTCAATTCTGGATGGAATTGAACTGCTACATACCAAGGATGATCTTTAACTTCAACAATTTCAACTAATCTATCATCAGGACTAGTTCCTACAATTTGCATTCCAGCCTCAGATATTTGCTTTCTGTAAGTATTATTAAATTCATATCTATGTCTGTGTCTTTCACTTATAAGATTTGAATTATATACTGCAAAAGAATTTGTGTCTTCTTCAAGCTTACATGGATATTGTCCAAGTCTCATTGTTCCGCCAAGATTTTCTATATCTTTTTGGTCATTCATAAGATCTATTACTGGATATTTTGTATCTGGATTTATTTCCGAACTATTTGCATCTTCATATCCGAGTACGCTTCTTGCATATTCTATAACAGCACATTGCATTCCTAAACATATTCCTAAGAATGGTACTTTATTTTCTCTAGCCCATTTTGTAGCTAAGATCTTACCTTCGATTCCTCTATCTCCGAATCCACCTGGAACAAGTACTCCATCTACACCTTTAAGAACTTCATTAACATCGCCATTTTCAAGTTCTTCTGCATTAACCCATTTAATTTCTACTTTAGTGTCATTAGCATATCCACCATGACTTAAAGCTTCAACTACTGATATATATGCATCATGTAATTCAACATATTTACCAACTAAAGCAATCGTAACATTATCTTTAAGATTCTTTATTCTATCTACCATTGAAATCCATTCAGAATTATCAATATCTTTGCAACCTAAATGTAATTTTTCGCATACTAAGTTGTCTAAACCTTCATCATGTAACATTAATGGTACTTCATAAAGATCTTCTGCATCAAGGTTTTGAATTACTGATCTTCCATCCATATTACAGAATAAACCAATTTTAGCTTTTACATCATCAGATAATTCTTTTTCAGTTCTACAAACTATTATATCTGGTTGAATACCAATCATTCTTAATTCTTTTACTGAATGTTGAGTAGGTTTTGTTTTTAATTCTCCTGCTTTACCTAAGAATGGTACTAAAGTTACATGGATATAACAAACATTTTCTGCTCCAACTTCACTTTTGATTTGTCTAATAGATTCTAAAAATGGTTGCGATTCGATATCTCCAACTGTTCCGCCAATTTCAGTTATTACTACATCTATATCTCTTTCTTTTGCAACTTGATATACTTTATCCTTTATAGCATTTGTTATATGAGGAATTACTTGTACTGTACCCCCTAGATATTCTCCTCTTCTTTCTTTTTCTATAACTGAACTGTATATCTTACCTGTTGTAACATTTGAATTTTGAGTTAGACTTTCATCTATGAATCTTTCATAATGTCCTAAATCTAAATCCGTTTCAGCTCCGTCATCAGTTACAAAAACCTCTCCATGTTGATATGGACTCATTGTTCCTGGATCTACATTTAAATATGGGTCAAATTTTTGAAGAGAAACTTTCACACCTCTATTCTTTAATAATCTCCCAAGAGATGCTGCCGTTATTCCCTTACCTAATGCTGATACAACTCCACCTGTAACAAAAACATATTTTGTGCTCATATTTTTCCTCCCATGTTAAATAATATTTTTATATTTTAATTGACTTTTTTTTCAACTAATGCTATAATGTGAATTACCCCATAAAATAACTTATGGGGTATCTGTGTTGCTTGATAACATAGGTAATATAATATCATAGATTTTTATTAATATCTAGTCTTTTTTTATAAATTCGTCATATCGTTCTTTTCTATATTGTTTTCCAATTCGAAATACCTTTCCCTAAAGATTCTATTTATCAGTAATTTTTCTTCTGCTAATCTTAAGCTATTACTTATCCCCTTAGAAGTTTTCAGCTTAAATGTTTCTTTAACTTCTGCCTTATCTAAGCAATGATTGTTTTTTAAAATCAACAATAATATATATTTATTATCTCTATTTTTTAATAGCTCTATAAAATTCTCTTCATCAATTCCATAATAATTACATATGTTTTTCAATATTTTTATATATTTTAATTTACTTTGCATCTATATTCCTCCGTGAGGCATTTATTTCTGTTAACAATTTAGATTTAAGATTTAACAGTGGATGATTGAATTTTTTCAGAATTTTCAAGTTAATTTTTCAATTATTAATTTAAGATTTTAATCTAAACTTATATATTTTTTTGCTCAAAATCAAATCTTTTAGAATTCTCTGCCTTGTACTATCTTAATTATAACCTTAATTTTAAAAAAATAATCAATTAGTAAATGTAAATTTCTATTAACAAACTTTGAAGGAAATTAATTTTGATCTAATATATTTAGCTACGTTTTCCAGCTTTTCATCAAAAATCTTATATATATATGTTAATTTATATGCTGTTTTTATAATATATAAATAGTATAATATACACATTATAGTTATTATTATCAAACAAATATTTTTTAGTAATGTATCTATGTCCTAATAAATAAGTTGCATATACTTATTTACTGTACATATTTTTAATGTATAAAATTAATTAGAGCTTATTTAGTTAACATTTATATTCTGAACATAAAAATAATATAATTTTGTTATATTATTGATTACAATTCTTGATCTAAGTAGGGGGAAAAATGAGTAGATTAAAATTAATTTTACCAACACCAAAATATGAAAAACAAATTTTAGATTATAGAAAGGAATTTATTGAAAATGGAGACAGCATGGATGGCACTGCTGGTTTAGGAGATATTGAAACCTTTAATGAATGGTATAGTATTCTTTGTGATAATTCAAAAGAAGAAACTTTAATATATGGTTTTGTTCCAGCAACTTTGTATCTGGCTATTTCTAATGATGATGGTCGTTTAATTGGCATGATTAATATTAGACACTGTTTAAATAATTATTTACTAAACTTTGGCGGCCATATAGGTTATAGTATTAGAAAATCAGAAAGACAAAAGGGTTATGCAACTGAAATGTTAGGCTTAGCCTTAAAAGAATGTGAAAAATTAAAATTAGAAAAAATTTTAATGACTTGCACCAAAAATAATATTGCCTCAGCAAAAACTATGATAAATAATGGTGCTAAATTTGAAAATGAAGTACCAAAAGGTAATGAAATTATACAAAGATATTGGGTAACTTTAAATTAATTTATAATTGAAAGTTAAATAAATGAGGCTAGATTCCTAAATCTAATAAAATTGAATTGTTTAGACTCTTTCAATACTCAATTTAAGGAAATTATGTATTAAAAATACAATAAATTCTTCTAGAATAATGTGATATTTTAACAAAAGTAATAGTTTCTATTTATTGAATTCATGCATTTATTTTTATATGATTTATTTACTAAATACCTATAAGACAATATTATAAAATGGAGGTTTTAAAATGATAAGAATTCTTTTATGTTGTGCTGGTGGTTTCTCCTCAAGTGCCTTATCTAGTAAGGTAGAAAAGGAAATATTTGAAAATAAGATGCAAAATGATTATTATATTGAATTTTCTCCATTTTTTACAGCAAATAAGAAAATGTCTGAATTTGATATCCTTGTATGTTGTCCTCATCTAATAATGGATATAAAAAAAATGCTAAAAACTTCAAGCCCTAATATACCTATTTATATTCTTCCACCCAGAATGTATGGACTTATGAATTTTAAAGAATTAGCATTAGATGTTATAGATATAATCGATTTATATAATGAGACTAAAATAAATCCAGTATATTTTCCTAACGAAGAAAATACTATGATAGTTACTAGATATGTTGCTTATAGAAATAGTAAAATTTAATTATTTTACTTAACGCTATTAATCCGCATTGATAAGTTCTTTTTAACGAGAACTTATTTTTTATTTAGGATATGTTTAATAACAGTGTTGATAATATAACAATTTTTAAGGGAAGCCCAAAAATGAATGGCTTCCCTTAATTCAAATTTTACGAATAACGTGAACTTTAACTATAATTACTTTTAGGTTCAGGTAATTTCTTAAATTCTTCTTTGTTAATTATTATCTCTTGAATTTTTTTAAATAGTCCTCTTAATTGAACAGCATCTTTAGCATCAGATACATTTTCATCTTTCCAAGATATATTTTTTTCTTTACCATCAGAAATAATTTTTATAGAATAAGTGTCAAATGGTGTTTGTTGTGTATAACTCTTTGGATTAAAACTTTCAGGATAAATTAGAATATTAATCTTCTTCATTTCTGAATATATGGTATTCATTTCATCATCAGATAATTTTAAATCCGTAGTAATTGATGGCTCTGTAACCATATCTTTAGTATACTGTCCTTTAATAGTGTCTAATTGATTTTTAGCATTTACACCATAATTAAAAACAAAATTGAAATCCTTTGGTTTCGATGTCATCAACTGATTTTTAGTGGTTGTTGAATTACAACCGATAAGTGAAAATACAATTAAAAGCAAGCATAAATACATTGCGTTCTTAAACAACCTCACGATAATCACCTCTTTTTATAATTATAAATACATACGAAACGTAATTAACAAAATAACAATATTTTACTATTATGTCCATATTTAATTATACAATATAATAATGAAATTATTTAAATATTTAACATAACTATATATAAATCGCTTCCCTAATTTGGATAATAATATCTAATACTAGTAAAACTAATTTTCCTAAAATCTTTTACCACTACTCTTCCTTAACACTTATTTTATACGATCCAATAAAATCATTATATTTTGCTGAAATTGCATATTCATCATCTTTATCTATAGTTAATTCTTTTGATGATTTTGAGTTAATTTCAAATTCTTCCACTATTTCTTTATTTGAATCAACCAACCTTAATTTTAAAGTTCCCTCTTGAATATAAGCACTATAGCTAACTTTTAATTTGCAATCTTTTTTTGCTTTAAAGCTACCAAATGATGCATTCGATTGTTGTGATGTAATCTGTTCTTTTAGCACAGCTAATTTAGAAAAATCTGAAATCTCATATATTCCTATTCCTATTCCAAATACAAATATTAATGCCGCTAAAACTATAGCCCTTACTTTCATTAAATAAACATCCCCTCATTCTTTACATTTTGTTGCTATTAATCAGAATATACATATCAGCAGTGCATCGATATGTTTAAACTGATTAGTTTTATTAATAGTTTCATTTAACAAAACTATCAAAGCTAATTATAGCATATTTTGTAAATATATAGGTATTCAGTTTTCACATAATATATCTCTAACCCAGTAAAATATAAGATGCTTTTTGAAAAATAAACAATCACTATCTTGCAAAATATGCTATAATTTACAATTGGAAATAAGTCGATTCATCATAAATATATAGAATAAGAATGCGTTATCTTAATGAATATATTAACTAAGATTATTAAATTATTTCTAATAAGTACATTAATTAAATTAATTTATCGATCTATAATTTTCCTGAAAACAAGTCTGTATTTTAATATATTTTCTTGAATTTCTTTTATAAGGCATGTAAAATGTGAGAAGTGAAGTTCCTTTAGAAATAACTTCACTTCTTATTTTCCCATATAAAATTTTATTTAATCACCAAAACAAGCCGTCGCTTTTAGGGATTTAGTTCTTTAAGAACAATATTAATTACTTATCTAAAGAAATTCCTACTATACTACAAATTTATTTCAATTTCAAAAATTCTAAATTATTTAAAGAATGTATATTAAATAAAGTCGTTGATATTTCCTCAATTGAATAAATTGAGTTGCTATTTAACCAAAAACAAATAACTCCAACGAATCCTGTTACCATGTATTCTATATATATTCCTCTTTGCTGTTTATCACTACCGTTTAGTGGTTTAAACTGTTCTAAGCCCCCACTTATATGACTACTAATAATCTCTTTTAGTTTTACAATAAAACAAGGTATTTTGTTATCTATTATCATCACTTGATAAAATGAAATATTCTTTTGTATAGTTTCAAACACTTCTTTAATTATTGGATATAAGTCATCATTATTTAGTTCATTTGTATTTATATTTGAACTCAAACTACTTTTTAGTTCATTTAGACATTCATTACTTAATTTTTGTAATAAATCTTCCTTATCTACATAATGTAAATAAAATGTATTCCTATTTATTATTGCTTCCGTTGCAATATCTTGTATAGTAATCTGTTCATATCTTTTTGCCTTTAGTAACTTCAAAAAATATTCTCTTATTGCCTTTTGTGTACGCATCACCCTTAAATCAGTTTTCACACTCAATGTGAAACCTACTAAAATATATTTTTGATATTTAATTATCATTTTTGTGCATTGTGCCAATTATCGAACACGCGGCATTATATTAACGATTGTAATGATATTTATTTATAATACAATAGGTTTATAAATATATTTTGAGGTGATTTTATGATTATTACGATTTTTGGTGGTAGTGGTGGTATCGGAAAGTTTCTTATAAATTATGCTATTGAAGAAGGTTATCAAGTCAAAGCGTATGTGAGAAACCCTAATAAAATTGATTTATATAATCCTAATTTAGAAGTAATTAAAGGAGATTTAAATGATCTTCAAGGAATCAGAAAAGCAATATCCGGTGCATATGCTGTTATAAGTACATTGGGTTCACCTTTGAATTATTCTTATAACGGATATCCTGTACTTGACGGCCATAAAAACATTATTGCTGCAATGCACGCTGAAAATATATCTCGCTTTATTACTCTTGCAACACCAAGTGTAAAATTTTTTAATGAATTCATCTTTACCAATTTGTACATTCTAAGTTTACTTTTAAGTTATTAATTAATAAATGTAACGTCTAATGAATTTCTATCTACTAAATTTTTATACTTATATTTAGGATATCCAACCATAACTGCTCCTGTTATAACCTTACCTTCAGGAATCTTAAATAACTTCAATAATGGAGAATAATTTGAAAAAGCACACATTTCAAACAATCCAGCCCAACATGACCCAAGTTCAAGAGAGGTTGCAAATAATTCTAAATAAGAAAATGCAGAAATCGTATTTTTTATTCCATTTTTAAAGTCCTTTGAGGAAGTTGCTAAAATCAAATGTGGTGCATCACGTAAGACTGTATCCATTCCATCATTTCTATAAGCTTGAACATGTCTTGGAAAGCTAACATGAGTTGGATTTTCAAGCTGCTGTTCCATCCATTCAATTATAATTTCAGTAGCTTGTTTTAATATTCCTTTATTTCTAATAATGATATATGAAATTCCTTGAGAATTACTAGCAGTTGGTGCAAAACGTGCAATATCAATTAATTCAAGCAACTTTTCTTGAGGTACTGGAGTATCTTTATAACAACGTATTGAACGACGAGATCTAAGAAAATCTTCAGCAGTATTGGAATCTATAATTGGAAACTTTTCTATATCTATTTGATTTAATAATGGTGTTTTAATATTGTCTATTGCACTATATGGGCATACCGCAACACACTGACCACATTCAATACAGTTATTGGGGTTAGTTGATTCTGGACCACTTTTTTGCATAGATAAAACTCTAGATGGACATACCTCTGAACAAATTCCACACTTAATACATCTTGATTGATTTACAGTAATTAATTCCATTAATATCACTCCTAATTATTTGAATATGTGCTACAAATTTTACTTAATTATGGTAGAATAGTCTACAAAGTATAATGTATACAATATAGGTATTATTATCAAGTACGCACTTTTCAGTAACGTAGTTACTATTTATATACTTAACTTAAAAAAGGAGTTTAAAAATAATGGACTTTAAAGGTATCGAATACAATTGTTCTATGGAATTAACTTTAGATATTATAGGAGGCAAATGGAAAACAATTATAATTTGGCATTTAGGTAAGAAAACTATGCGTTTCAACGAGTTAAAAAGAAGTTTGCCGAGTATTACTCAAAAAATGTTAACTCAACAACTTCGAGCTTTGGAAGGAAGTGAACTAATTAACAGGATTATTTATAACCAAGTTCCACCTAAGGTTGAATATTCTCTTACTGAACATGGAAGAAGTTTATTACCGGTTTTAATGTCACTATGTGACTGGGCTATTACCTATTCTAATTTAATTAGCTGTAAAAATGAATATAACAAGGAAATATAAATAAGCGTTAGCAAAGAAAATATTCTCTAAGAATTGAATAAGCCTAACTTACAAGATATGTTATAATTAATCACAATATTAAATTGCTATGCATTATATCTTACTGATTGGAGAAAAATTATGAATGAAGATTTATTAGAAAAAACACTATCCTACATTAAAGATAGATTTCAAAATGATTACAGTGGACATGATTATTATCACAGTCTTAGAGTATATAATTTAGCTACTTCTATTTGCAAAGAAGAAAATTCAGATTTAGAGATAATTCAATTAGCTTCTTTATTACATGATGTTGATGATTATAAGCTGTTTGGTAGCAATGTATCTACTTATTCAAATGCAGAAACCTTTTTAAAGAATAATAAAATATCAGATGCAAAAATAGAGCTTATATGCAATATAATTGAATCAATGTCTTTTAAAGGTACAGATTCTAAAATTCCTGAAAGTTTAGAAGGAAAAATAGTACAAGATGCAGATAGACTTGATGCAATAGGAGCTATTGGCATTGCAAGAACATTTGCATATGGAGGAAATAAAAATAGAGCTATGCATATCCCTAATGAAAAACCACGTAATAATATGAATTTTGAAGAATATTCTACACTTAATGGAACTACCATTAATCATTTTTACGAAAAACTCTTAAATTTAAAAGATTTAATGAATACGGAAACTGCTAAAAAAATAGCTAACTCTCGCCATAAATATATGGAAAATTTTCTTTCAGAATTTTTTAATGAATGGGATGGCTTAATATAATAAGCATATTTTAGGAGGTATAAAAATGGATATAGAGTTATTAAAAACAAATAGTAAGAATACTGATTTCATTGAACTTATAGAGCTGCTAGATAAAGATCTTGAAGAAAGATATGGAGAATTGCAAAAGCACTATGATAAACATAATAAAATTGATTATATAAATGAAGTAATAATAATATATAAAAACAAAGTGCCTGCTGCCTGTGGAACATTTAAGGGATACAATAATAATTCTGCTGAAATAAAAAGGATATTTGTAAAAAAAGAAAATAGACAACAAGGTTTAGCAAAGCTAATTGTAAGTAAATTAGAAGAATTAGTTAAAGATAAAGGTTATAAATATGCTTTACTGGAAACTGGGATAAAACAACATGAAGCAATTAATTTATATAAAAATATTGGTTATGATGTAATAGAAAATTATGAACCTTATATAGGGGACACAAACAGTATCTGTATGAAAAAAACTTTATAAATTATAACTAGGAGGCTATGTATGAAATTTAACGGTTTAGTTCCAGAATTATCTGTATCGGATATTAATAAGTCTAAAAATTTTTATATAGATATTTTAGGCTTTCATTTAGAGTATGAAAGATTGGCAGATAAGTTTACTTTCCTTCCGTATGGTGAAGCACAAATTATGATTGAAGAGATTAATGGACATTGGAATACTGGAGAATTACAATATCCTTTTGGCAGGGGTATAAATTCCCAAATCGCTACAGATGATGTATGTGAAATTGCAAATAACCTCAAACAAAATAATATAAATTTGTTTAGAGATATTATGGAAAGTACATATGAATGTGGCCCTGAAATAATTTTAGAAAAAGAGATTTTGGTACAAGACCCAGATGGTTATTTATTAAGATTTTCTCAAATAGAAAACACAGCAAAATAAATAATAATAATAATAATATATAGATGAATTAATTGCTGTCTCTTAGTCTTCCATAATAAAAAATTCAGTATTTCCAAGTGCTGATATTCTTTCGAAAGAATTAACTTTTTTAAACCCTGATTTTTCATATACCTTTATTGCACGCTCATTAAAACTTGCTACTGTTAAACGAAAATTTCTTACTGATAGTTTATTTTGAGCAAAATCTAAACCTGCATGCAGAAAATCAATTCCTAATCCTCGACCACATAAATCTGGGTTTATTCCAAGTCCAATATCAATAATATCTTTAAAATCATAAACACCATATTGATTTCCTGCTGGGACTTTAGCAGAATCCCCAAAACAATAATAGCCTATAAGATCATTTTTCTTATCTAAAACTGCAAAATAATTCCCCTCAAGAAGTTCTTTTATACATTCTTCACTTTCTTCCATACTATAAATTGAATATTGTTCTTTATAAGTCCATTTTGAAATCTGCTTTGCTTCATCATAATTCATTTGTTTTATAGTTAATTCCATTTTTAATCCTCCATTAAATAAGTATTATTTCTCAATCTCTACTAACCATGTGTAATTTACTATATGTTCACTACTGATTTTACAGTTTAATGATTTAATATATTTTTCTAATAATTCCACATTGGTATAATACTTATCATTTATTACACTTAATAAATCTTCTCTTTCATTAATTAGCAGGCTATTTAAACATTTTTCTCTTTCTATATCATTTGCAAACATAAAATCTGCAATAATAATTTTCCCATCATCTTTTAAGTATTCTAACATATGATTGATAGCTTCTTTTTTTTCATTATCATTTAAACCATGAAATGCATAAGTAGTTACAACAATATCAACATCATTTTTTCTAAAAGGCTTATCTAAAAAACTTCCTAATTTAAAATTCATATCTTTATATTTCTTTTTTGCATGTTCAAGCATTTCTAAGTTTGAATCAACACCTATTATTTCTATTTTATCACTTAACTCACCACATAAGTTTCCTGTTCCACACCCTATATCAATAACCCTTGCAGCTTTATACTTAATTATTCTACTTCTTATTTCAGATAAAATCTCCTCATATTTTTCAAATAATCCTAATTCATCGTTATCTTTATCCCTTACCATTTCATCAAATTTTATTCCTTTATTATTAGCTTCTGTCATCTCTATCTCCCATCACTTTCAAGTACATTTTTATATTACTTATTACTTCATGATTACAGTTACGATTTAACTTTTTTATTATTAATTTCAAATTGAGGCATAAATATTGTATAAGGTTTAAATGTTACTATTTAATTTTATTATTAGTTGGTACTATAAATGGAATAAGTCTTATGGTTGGTCCTATAAAGAAAATAAAAAATCAAATATATATTATATTTATTTTCATAATTTTTTAGATAAACAATAACACTTATGTCCTTGTGGACAATCTTCCAATTCACCAAATATTTTATATCCATTTTTAATATAAAACTCTTTAGCTTGAAAATCATAAGTTTCTAGATAAGAAAGATGGCAGCCAATGTTTAGAGCATACTCTTCAACCTCTTGTAAAAGTCTCGATGCTATTCCATTTCCTCTAAATTCCTGATTAACCCACATAGTATCTATATGTAAAACATGCCATAACGCTGCTATAGCTAAAATACCTCCAATAATTTCTCCATTACTGTTTCTTGCACATCTATTGATTTCAATAAAAGGTTCTTTTTGCTCCATTGGTTTTACACTAAGATTATATTCAAGTAATTTTTCGCCTATATATTCACTTTCTGATTTGCTCGGGATATCAATTTTAAAATCATTCTTCATCAAGCTCTTACCTCCAATTATGTTATTCATTTAGCTTATAATTAACTGCTCTTTCATCTACTCTATTAAAATTCTTTAAGAAATTAATCTTTTCAATAGCCTTTTCTGCCTTCCACCAATTTTCACTTATAGCAAATTCCTTTGGATATTTATCATCATTTTCAAACCAGCTCCAGGTTATATCCCAAACACCATTCTTTGGTCTTGTTTCAATTATATAATCAAGTTCCCTTGATACAATATCTTCATTATCCTTATAAAATATACTCTCAGGAGAAGTAATATAATTAGAAGGTCTTACTGAATAATTAACCCATTTTTCTGTATCTCTTACTATAGAATCATTCACAAGTTTTTTCAATTTTTCTATAAGAAAGTCACAATCAAAATGCTTTGTAAGTTGAGCTTGTTTTATACTATCAAGCAATCTGCAATATCCTCCAATACCCATATCATATCTCCATAATTGTCTGAAGTTTTGAGCTTATTGATTATTACCTCTGAAAATTTCAGAGCCTTTATATATATTTCAGAATTTTCATTGGAATTTCTTAATATAAAACTAGCTAGCTCGGCTGTAACACCTATTCCCTCTATTTTATTTGCTTCCTCATTGTATGTCCACCATGGAGCATGAGCATAATCATTATTAGATGGTATATTAAAATACCACCCATTTTCTGAACAATAAGTATAACTTTCAAGGAACTTAAATATTCCCTTCATTATGGGATGATGTTTATCAGCAAATCTTATACTGTCTAAAATGTTAATTGCTTTTACAGTTGTATAAGGAGATGAATTTGGATTCCAACTATCTGCCTCAAGACCATGACCAAATCCACCATCATAATTTTGATAAAATGATAAAGAAGAAATAACCTCTTCTTTACTACCATTCTCAAAATGATACTTCCATATTGCTAATTCAATAGGTCTTGCATTTCTATACATCCATGACCTAATTTCTTCATAATCTTCTAATGTTAATTTTCTCATAAACATCACCTTTCTCCCATACTTTCGGGTTTAAAAATACATAAGTTTCTATTTTTTATCTTTGCTTAAATTTAATTCCTTACATTTATTGAGCCAACTCCAACTTTTAAATCAAAGGTATAAGTCTCTTCACCCGATGTTTTTGCATCAACCTTGCAACTTCCAACACCTTTTCCTAATACAAATTTAACTGGTGAATTCTTAGGAATTGTGATATTACTACTGCCAACTCCACCTTTATATTTAAGGTTTCCTCCCACTTCTCCTATTTTAACATTTGTTTCACCAACACTTCCGTTGATCTCAATGTCTCCACATTTCTCCTTTAAATTTAAATCAACCTTTCCTACGCCTGAATTTAAATTTAATTTATCAAATTTAATACTGTCACATTTTAAATTTCCAGCACCACCAGTAATATCAATGTTTTTAACTTTTATATCTTCTATATCTGATGTTCCTACTCCCTGTTTAAATATAAAATCCCCTTTAAATTTTGAAGGAATTAAAACATCAATTTTAGTTGCATCATCTTCACCACTTATCAAAGATCCCTTTAATTCATAACCCTTTTCAACTATTTGAATTTTAGAACTATTCTTATTTATATTCATACCCTTGCTTTTTTTAGAAAGTTTACCTGTTATTTTTACATCGTCTCCATCATAACCCTTAACAGATACCTTTGCTGCTGAAATTTCAATGTTAATATTATTTACATCACCAATGGGAAATTTTTCATCTATTATTTCATTGCTGTTTATATTAATATCTGTATCACCACTTGTTTTTTTATTGTCATTACTATCTTTATTGCTTGTTACATCTGTACTCACATTTTCATAAGTAGATTTAGCCTTTTCTGAACTAGAATCAATGTTACATCCTATAAGTGAAATTGTTGTTATTCCTATAATCCCTAAAATAATTATTTTCTTCATACCCCTTTTAGTGAAAACATGTATTATAATTACAAAATTGCCACTAAATCCTCCTTTTAATTTTATTTATAATTAGTTATTCTTCCATTTTATATTTAACCATTAAAAATTGTGAAAAGTTGCGTCTATAAAATACAAGGGTTTAAATATTATATTTACTATTCTACTTTTGTTTGTATTTTTCACTTATTGTGAGAATAACTAATATATAGGAAATTATAGTCTCAAAATCTTAATATACTTATATTAAATTCTTAATTTTTCCTTATACATTTAAAAGCAATTTTTTATTTATTACTCCATTCTATATAAATCTATGGTTAATTCTTATTTTCATTAAATTAAGAAAATGGATATGAAAATAGTTGTTTAGCAGGATAAAATTCAATTACTCCAATTTTCTCTAATTGTCCATCAAAAGGCAGTGTTCTTTCAGCTAAATAATTAACTGCTACTTCTAATTTTGTTTTGTCAAAGGAAACAGTTAATTGACAATCTGGCTTCCATATTCCAGGTGCAAAATAGCCTCTTTCCTCTTCTTTCTCTGCTTCATAAAAAATCTTTTATATATCCTCATGTAATTTCATAATCTCAATATTATCTGCAATATCTATAGTTAAAAATAGTGCTTCATTGGGATATAAACCATATTTTTTAAAATGAAGGTTTATCTTTTTGATAGTAAATCAAGTTCTTTTTTAGTAAATTCCAAATCAATTGACTCAAACATTGCAAGTTTTATATGTGGATTATTTTCTGAATTAATTACATAATCATCAACCCCTATATCAGCTAATCCCTTCCATAGAGTCTTTATTTTTTCATCTGAAATTGAATCAAAATAACCAACAATAGCATATGCCATTTTTATACCTCCATATTCAATAGACAATTGACAATTTATGCCCTTTAGAGCACGCCCTGGGCAATTAAGGAAAAAAATTTTTCCAAAAAATATATTTTCAAATTTCGTAGAAACTTATTCCAAATAATCGGTTGTTAATTGTCAAATGTTAATTGTTAATTACTTAGAAAATTCATTAAATTAACAATTATAAAACTTTCATCATTAAATCATCTGAATAATATGAACCATCTTTAAGCTTAAAACCATTTTCTCTTGTTCCATATTTTTTAAAACCAAATCGCTCATATAAGGTTATTGCTTTATGATTAACACTTACAACTTCTAATTCTACCTGCTCAAATCCTGCTTTTTTTGCACACTCTAAAATTTCAATCATTAATGTTTTTCCAATCCCAAGTCCCCAAGCTTCTTCAATTACTGCTATTCCAAAACTTGCTCTATGAGATACTTTAATACCATCTCCAATAGCACTTACACTTGCATTTCCAACAAGTTCATCATCAATAAAAGCTGAAATCATTATGCTTTTCTGGCTTTCTTTAACCAATTTAATAAATTTTTCTTCATCTGATATAGTCATAATAACTTCTTCTGGATAACGCAGCATATAAGCTGTTTCTTCTGATATCTGTTTTAAATATTTAATTAAATTTTCAGCATCGCAAACCTCAGGACTTTTTAAAATGCACTCTTTACCATTCTTTAATTTTATTCTTTTCTCCTTACATATCACATTTAACAACTCCATTCATTAAAATATAAGTTTATTAAATTTAATTTTGCTTAAACTGCATTTTTATATTTTTAATTTAAATTTATTTATCCTAACTCGTAATTCACTTTTAACTTTTAACTTTAAATTTTATTATATCTATTGCAAAAAATAATTTACATTAAAACTAGTTTATTGTTACTTAATTTTATTACAGAAAAACTAGTTATTGTTATTTAATTACTGAATTAAATTTGCAATATATGTATCTTAACTCTTAATATACTTTTAAATTTATATTAAGAATGAAATTTCCAACGTTCTTAATATGGTTAACTTTATTATTATTTGCTACTATATGCAAGTTATAATATATTTTATAAACCATATAATTATAAAAAAATGCCTGCTACCTATAGATCATTTAAACAATACATTAATCATTCTATAAAAATAAAGTAACATAAAATTTACACGCCAATAATTCTCAGCGTGTAAATTTAAAATATATGGCAAATCACCTTTTCATAATTGTAACCATTAAGATATTCTAATATCTTCAATTTGATAATTCATCCTTATGGAACCCACGCACCACTTTCATCAACTTTGTAGCCATCTGGAGTTATGCAATCTATATATAATACTCCATGTTCATCAAAGCAATAGCATTCACCATCTATCCATATCCATTCTGATCTTGCCATGGCACAATTACTCTTAAGATAATACCATTTCCCTTGTTCTTCTAACCAAGTAGATTGTCTTGCATAACCACGATTATCAAAGGAATACCACAACTCCTCTATCATTTGCCAGGAATCTTTATAATAATATTTATTAGTCACATCGGTACAATACCACCAGCCTACTAAATCTTGATTCCAGCCTAATTTCCAAACAATAGATTGTTTAGGAATATTACTATCTATTGCATTTGCAAACATATATGATAGCTTTTCCCATGAATATTTGTTGTAAATATCTATATCTGTTTGACTATCACAAAAACAAACTTCAAATATAATATTAGGTGCACTAACATATTTCATTTCATATAAGGTTGTAGAAACTTTAACTCCTCTATTTGTAAAACCTAAACTACTGAAATTCACACATAAATTATTTGCCTTGCTATAAGCATTACTGTTTATGCTGCTAACCCATGCTTCTGTTCCATGTCCCTTGCCGTCACTTGCATTCATATGCAAAGACACAAATAATTCAACATTGTTACTATTAGCCTTATAAGCTCCTTCTGATAATTCTTCATTTGGAGTGCTTCCATTGCTGTTACAGTCTATTACTGTATGTCCATAATTCTCTAAAACAGCTTTTATTGCTGAATAATAAGCTTTCATCTGCTCATGCTCATCAACTATTCCTATAGCACCGCTGCAATTATCTGAATGCCCTGCTCTTAATCCAATTTTCATAACTTCACCATCTTTCTTATATAATGTTAATTTTTTCTTTATTACATAATATGAGAGAGTAACTTTAAAGGCTACTCTCTCTTTTCATAGATTTATTCAAATTACACTGTAAATATATTCATATATTCTATTGTTTTATATTTTATCTCTGTCAACTTTTTAATATATTTGTTCTTATAAATAAACTACATAGGTTTAGTTAATGTATATGTTTTTATAAAGCAATTAATTAGAACTTATATATATTAGTTTTTTGAGCATAATCATTAGAGAATTTATAAGTTATGCTTTCATTTCCCTTTATATCTCCTATTTATGATCCTATATCTAAACATACTTTAACTAGTTCCTTATCTTCAATATTGATTCTGTTTATTTTTCTTCCGTTGTTTTAGAAATACTATCTTTTGAATCACTTATTCCAGCAGTACTAGGATCAATAACGATACCAAGCAAAATAAATATTGTTAATATAGTATTAAGTATGTCTCCCCAATTGTCTGGGAATATATTTAAACCTAACTGCTGACTTAATAAGACTATGGAACTTGCCATTGCTATTAAAAATGTTTTGTTAGTAAATCTTGCTTTCCAATTAATATTCATTTTTACCTTCCTTCTTTCTTAATATGTTTTTTTGTTATTTTTCTTTATTACATAATATGAGCGAGTAATTTTAAAGGCTGCTCTTTCTTTTCATAGATTTATTTAGAATTACAATATAAATATATTCTATTATTTTATATTTTATTTCTGTTAATTTCTTAATATATCGTTCTTATAAATAAACTACATTGAGGTAATTAATATTCATTTTTGCCTTCCTTCTTTTTAATATTTCCTTTTATTTTATTAATTTTTCTATAGAGTAAATAAAAAAGCCCACTAACGACGTTGCTCCAAGTCCTATGAGTCCTTTTAGCACACTTGTTAAGGCTTTTAAATTATCACATAAATTTTTTAGTTCTATCTTAAAACTGGCACTGTCTTGTTCTAATTTATCTAGTCTGCAGCCATGATTGTTCAAACGAATATCATGGGTTTCCAGTTTATCTTTTATTAGCTCTTCATTCATGTTACACTTCCTTTCCCGGATTGAATTAATAAAAGAAGATTTTGTGTTAATGTTTTAATTATTGGGTTAAATTTTTATTTTGTTAATGAATAAATTTTTCTACCATATGTTATTAGCAACAAAAGGCACTTACATTTCTGCAAGTGCCTTATATAAACATTAATATTTCATTATCTTACTTCAAACCAATCTATTTTATCATGTATTACATAATCTTTGTAATCACCCTTTGTAAATTTGTAATATGGTGGTTCTGAATCTGTGTTATCTCTATCATTATACCATTTTATAAACTTTGAAATTTCACTATCATCTACATCATATTGTTTTATATTTCCATCTACTAATTCTATAAATAATTTACCATTACCTTTTGGTTCATCTGGATCAGTCGGAACATCTTTAGCAGTTACAGTAACTTCACAAGTATCACTTATTGTAGTTCCATATATAGTAGCTGTTATAGCACAAGTTCCTTCACTTATTGCTGTAACATTTCCATTTTCATCTACTGTTGCTACTGAAGTATCACTTGATGCCCATGTTATATCTGCACTAGATGTTGTTGTTACTGTTAATGTATCTACAGCTCCTACTGTTAAACCTATTGATGGTTCATCTATATTTATTGATTCACTTGCTTGTAATAACTTTCCGTCTTTATTTATATCTATAGCATCTAACATTTGATATTTTCCATCACCAGAAATCAGTTCAACTGTATGTTCTCCCATTGTTAAATCAAGTTTTTGAAAAACTAAAACTTGTGAAATATTTGAAGGAGTTGATTCATCTATTTGTCCAACATTCATATTGTCTATAAAAACATTTATATTTTTTCCTCTATTAACATTACATCCAGACATAATTCTAATTTTGGAACCATAAAATTTAATCATTGCCGTTGGTTCTCCAATGGAAAGTGTATCTGTAGTATATCCCGCGGTTCCATTATGATTTATTGCTAAAGGTTCTGACAACCATTTCCCAACTTTGAATATTTTACTATCAGTATCATCATATCGTTCCCAACTATTATCTTCTACAGCTGGTAACGATTTTTGGAGTGTAGCTGTTGCATATACTACAGTTCCATTTTGAATTGCTCCCACACCAATAACTGTCAATAACATTACAAACATTATACTAAACTTTTTAAAGTAATTTTTCATTTATCATTTCTCCCTTTGATTTCTTAAATTTTGAACATGTCCATTAATTATTCTAACTGTAATCTTAAAAAAATCTAACAAAAACCGTAATACAAATTCCTTTATATATAAGAAATTTGGTAAATTTTTACACTCAAAATATTAATTTTTATAAATATAGGCAATAAAAAAAGCACCTAATTGTGGTACTAAATTCATTGCCTTTATTTAATTGTTAGATTAAGTTTTCTACTTCATAGTTTCCTATTGTGTAGTAACTAGACTACATAATCAATACTTGTAATAGTTTTATAGTCTTCTGCTGTTATCCAATTTGCTTTTACAAATATTTTTACATCATCCCTTGTATAAAGTGTTAAATCATAATATTCTTTAATATAATTATACATTTGCAGTACCTCCTAAACTTGCAATTTTTAATAATATATCTGCGTTCAACTTCTGTTGAACTGTTAATTGTAATTGCATACTAGCATTATCTTTTAATATTTTAGCTCTTAAAATTTCATCTGCTGTTGGTTGTGGTATTGGTAGCTTATTTTTATTTTCTAACCATTCTTGATATACTTCTTCTGCTATTTTTATAATTGTATACTCTCCGTAAACATTTCCACTTTCATCCACTTTTCTTTCGCATGTAGTTTGAGGTGTGAAAGTCACACTGTCTTTAACAATGTATAATTTTTGTACATCTTCAAATTTCATTTTATCCCTCCTAACTTTCTATATATGTTACAAATCTTCTTGTAAAAGCTGTTGAATTCACATAGACATTTCTATCATTGAAAGAAATACCACTATTTGAAGTATCATCTAACCAACAAGAATTACAGAAACTTGGTAATGTAAATACTGGCAAAGTTGTATTTGTTCCATTAATACCATATAGTCTAATCATTACTACTTTTCCATATTTAAACACTGTTACTCTTGCCCAATCTTCGTCAGTATCATTTTTCCACCCATTAAGCATTTGAGCGTTTGATATTGTTGTGTTTTGTCTGTCAGCTATTTCTAATTGTTTCCAAGCTGACCATACTGATTCGGTTCTGGTTCTGGTATAAATGTTGTTCCCTACTGTTGCACTTATAGTCTGTCTTATATATGTGCCTGTGTTCAACGCTTCTAATATCGACCATCCTGTTATCGAAGGCTTGTTTGTTATACTGGTAGCATCTGCCATATGATAAAACCCTGTTGTAGTTACTGTGTTTAAGTCAACATTAGCGTTTAAATATCCTCTATAAAGATTAGTACCATCTTTGTTAGCTTTGTTAGTATTTAATTCATTAATAGCACCAGTTACAGTTTTATTTGTTGTTGTTCTTGTTGCATCTGTATCATTCGCTTTTTCTGACAACTGTGTAGTATGACCAGCTACTATTTGAGTAAGTTTTGTTACATCTTCAAAACTCTCCATTGCCTTAATATTAGATTCTGCTTGTATGTTTTTTATATCTATGTCAGTTTTTAATTGATTACCTGTAGTAATACTATTTTCTAACGTAGTATTTATGATATTTCCATCAGTAATATTTTTTGTTAAATCTGTTTTTAATGCATTTCCTTTTGCAGTTTCTATTTCCAATGCATTTTTAGTATTAGTAGCATCAGTAATTGCTGTACTTAATGTTTTATTTATTTCTATGGCTTCATCTATATTTTCAGCTATATCCACTGCTCGATCTAATTTATTTTCTAATTCTTCTAATAATGTATATGTTGCGATACTTATACTTCTTTCAACTTCTAATGTACTAGCTATTACTTTTAAATTTAAATTAAAAGTAGCTTTCTTTTCACCTGTTGTTTTATTAATAAATTGTAATTCTATTTTTGTTACTCCACTTGTAGTTGTAAGTTGTTCATGTGCTATTATTGTTACTACATTCTTAACTACTGAATATTCTGTGTCTTGTATAAGTGGTATGTTATCAGCTTTCATGGCCTTTAATCTAACATTGTAGTTACTTAAATCTGCTTGTACCCCATCATCAAATATATTAAAAATTAAATGGAGTGTATCTAGTTGTTTACAATTTGCATATACATTTAAATTTTGTTTTAAATCTAAGTTAATTTCTAAATCATGCAATGCCATTTAATCACCTCTTTCTTATTTACTTGCGTTTATTATATCTTTAATATATTGTTTTAACGTTTTATCTCCTATATACAATGTTCCTTCGTTAACGAGAATGATGTCTTTTTCAAATTTTCCGTCTCCATATACTCTTATTACATCTTGAACATATAAATCATCACAAACATATAGTCCATCTCTATTATCTTGTGCCATAGCTTTTAATTGTGCCTTATAACCATTAGAACCTGTTATGTTAACTCCTTCGCTACTAATTTCACAAGATAAATCTCCATCAATAACTTTAAACCCACCATCTGCTGTACATATCCCACTGTCATCATCAACTTTAAAAACTGTATTACCATTGTTTTTTAATTTAAATTTTCCATCTTCTACAGTCAATCCATCTTTATCTATTGTTACGCTAGAACCACTTGCACCAGTGCAAGCAACTTTAAATTCTTTTTCGTTTAAAGTCCATCCCATACCAGTATGATCACGCTGGACTACTGCGTTTATTTTCCCTGCTTCTATTTCTATCTGGGATTTTAATTCACCATCTGCCTTAGTTACAGCTTGCAAAATACTTTCTTCTGTTACCTTTATTTCACTACTTAAAGTTTTTTGCATATTTTCTACCTTTAAAGATATTTGTTGTTTAGCAAAATCAATTTGTTTAACAGTAGTATTTATAATATCTGTTATATCTTGCTTCGCAAATCCAATTTCTAACTTACTATATTTATCTAATATTACATTATAAATAGTTTTATTTATTCTTCCACTTAAATTCAGGTTTAATATTTTATGCTTTATTTCTACTAGATCGCCTAAACTTGTACTTTCTAAAATTGCATATTCTTTGTATTCTTCTGTTTTTCCCAAAGTTACTAAATCAACTGAATAATTAAAATTAATTTGATCTAACTTTTCTTCAACAAACATCTTATTGCATGCAGTTCTCATAATTTGGTAGGCCTCTGCTTGCGTTACTTCATCAGAACCCTTTTCACCTTTACCATCCCATATTTTTAATTTTAGCTCTACATCTTTAAAGTATTTTTTCTCATAATTATTTACTTTTGGCGATTCTACACAGTATTCTGGTAATCTTATATCTCCTGCTTTAGGTATTAAAACAGTTACTAAATCTGTATCGTCTATTGTTTCTTTTATGGAAGATATATTTTTGCCGTAAGCTATAGTGAACCCATTATTTGACCCTCTACTATTAACTATGTCCATAGTATTATTGTTTATAATAAATTCTCCACCATATTCATTTAAAATACTATTTTCTTTACCTATTAATGCTTCTAATGCAGAACCTTCTTCTATATTAATTATTACATTAGTATTGGTATTAGCATCTAGATTTCCAGCCACAAAACTGCTTTTTTCCAAAGTATTATCAAAAACATATTGTATAGCTTGCTTTCTTGTTTTGCCTGCTATTGTCATTTTTCTTACTCTATTTGCTTTTAGATCTGCAATTAACTTAGCTTCTGCATAAACGACTACTTTGCTAGATGTCTTCTCTACTTTTCTAATTCTAAACTGTTGCTCAGGTCTATTATCTTTTACTGGACAAGTAATTATATTACCTCTAACTATATATTTGCTGATTCCTTTTGTATCCTGTAATGGATACTCTAAATCTAAAGCAAATTCACCATTAATTATTTCTGTTATTTCACATTTAGCACACTCATTTAAAATCCATTGGTTACCTTTAAAATTCTTTTCTGTACTCTCCCATAATCTAATCATCAAATCACTCTCCAATTTGGAGTTACCTCTAATTTAGATACATTTCCACTCCAGGTAATAGTATTTTTACCTGGATCAAAATATGGAAAGTAACCATCCATTAATTTACCTTTGCCATTTAATACTTCTTCTATTTCAGAAACTATCGTTATAGAATCAGATAAATTTGATAAAGTAAAAGCTCTACCATTTATATTTATAGTAATATTTCCACTACCATAAACAGTTATAATCGGTAAAGCTTTATAATTTCCAAAGTTATTTAATATAGTTTCATTTGCTGTTATAAGTTTTTTATTTTTTCCACTTATAAAATACTTAAATGGTTGGCATCTAAATTGAATTAAAAAGTTATACATTTGATTTTTTATAATTTCTTCAAGGGGAATTTGATTATTAATTCTAGCCTTATAATAAAATTCTTCTTGATTACTAAAGGTTACTTCTCCATTACCCCTAAGCCAGCTGCAAAGGACAGATGGATCATTGCCAAAATAATCTGCTTCAACTTTTTTAGTGTCTCCACTATAACCTTTGAATTCTGTTAAAAATCCATCTCTGCCTTCTATGGTGATTTCCTTTGTATTTTCATCGCTTAAAGAAATAGGTGGTAAAGATATTACCTTAACACCCATATCATCAGAGCTTATTCCATTCCATATAAACATTTTACCACCCTTTCTATACTAATTTTCTCTTACTTAAGAATGCGATTTCTTGCGCTAATTCTTGAACATTCTGCTTATCTGTTCCATTAAAGTTTTCTATGTTTACATTTATTCCATTATCATTATTATTTGTAGTTACTGGAGCATTAACTCCTGCTTCCTTGTTTACTGAAGCTACAATGCTTGCAGTAGTGCTTGCAGTTTCAAAACCTACACTAGCTTTTAATTTGTCAGTTAAATTTGATACATTATAGTCTAATTGATCTTCTAAATTTGGTGTTTCTAATTCAATACCTACACCAATACCTTTGATTATATTTTTACCTATTTCATCCCTGAAAACTCTAGAAGGTGAATGTATGTCTAAATTGTCTTTAAAGCCTTTTACAAAACTATCACATAGACCTCCAATCCATCCTGTCATGCTATCCCAGGCGTCTTCAATCCCCTTTTTTATTCCATCAACTATGTTGCCTCCTATTGTAACCATTTGGCTTGGAATATTAGAAATTGTAGTAACAATTCCTGTAACCACATTGCTTGCAGCTGTTGTTGCTGCAGTTAACATATTGCCACCCCAAGTTGATAAATTAGTTAAGGTTGTATCCAACCAAGTCATTACTTGACCTGGAAGCTGCATAAAATAGTTAACTATTGCTGTTACTATCCCTGATACTGTAGTTGTTACTGCTATAAGCATATTACTTCCCCAAGTTGTTAAATTGGTTATAATAGCATCTAACCAAGTCATTATTTGAGTTGGAAGTTGCATGAAAAAGTTAACTATTGTTGTTATTATACTTGATACTGCTGTTGTTGCTGCTGTCAGCATATTACTTCCCCAAGTTGTTAAATTGGTTATAACTGCATCTAGCCAAGTCATTATTTGAACTGGAAGCTGCATGAAAAAGTTAACTATTGCTGTTATTATACTTAACACTGCTGTTGTTGCTGCTGTTAGCATATTACTTCCCCAAGTTACTAAATTGGTTATAACAGCATCTAACCAGGTCATTATTTGAGTTGGAAGCTGTGCAAATAAATTAACTATTCCTTCTATCCAAAGTGGTACATTAGTTGATAAATACTCCCAAGTATTTACACACCAGCTTACTATAATTGCTAGTGCTGCACCTAATGCATATGCCATTTGGTTTGGTAACTCAGCTAGGAAAATCCCTATAGATTCTATCCATGCTGGTATTGATTCTGTAAAAAATGTAACTATAAGATTCCATCCGTCACTACATAATTGATATACAGTTTGCCATAAACTTTCAAAAAATGCTGGCAATGTTTCTGTAAAAAATGCTACCACTGTATTCCATCCATCACTGCATAACTGACATACACTTTCCCATAAACTTTCAAAAAATCCTGGCAGTGTCTCTGTAAAAAATGCTGCCACTGTGTTCCAACCATCACTACATAACTGATATATAGTCCCCCATAAGGTTCCAAAAAATTCTGGAACTGTTCCTGTGAAAAACTCAACTAAGCTGTTAAAAGCTGCTGGAATTGTTTCTGTGAAAATTAAACAAATACTGTCCCATACTGTAGAAGCGCATTCAGAAATAGCATTCCAAATACCTATTATAGCTTCTCTGAACCCATCACTTGTGTTCCATAAATAAATTATTCCAGCTACTAGTCCTACTAATGCTGCTACTATTATACCAATTAGATTAGCATCCATGGCCGTATTTAATAACCATTGTGCTACTGTTAATGCTTCTTCTGCCTCCTTAGCTTTTTTAAATGCATCAACCATTCCCTTAACTAATTCTGCTGCTTTAAATACTTCAAGTGCAGTTCCAATTCCAATAATTCCAGCTGAAACTAAATCACTGTTGCTAAGAAGCCAACTAAGACCGTCTACAAGTTGAGGTAAGCAATCTTTAACTACTGCATCTATACTTTCTGCAAAGGTTCCTAAATTTTCTGCTATTGCTTTAACTTTAGAAGATATTTCATCAGATCCTAAAGCATCTTTTAAAGCATTTGCCATATCATCTAAGCTTGGTAAAACTTTCTCTGCTATGGGTGTCACAAAAGTTTCCTCCAGCTCACTTTTCACCTTATCGCCTAAATCCTTAAGTCCTTTTTCAAAGCTACTTGTATCAATAGACGTATCAATTTTAATTGAATTCTCTTCCATTTATTCACCACCTTTCATAAGACACAAAAATAATTAAGTCAATATCATATAGCTATTTGCTTATTCATTCACTTGTTATTTTTATACATCTACTATAAAACCTTTATAATATTCCACTTAAATCCCCATCTCCCATTAAAGCTTCTTCTAAAGCATTGACTTTTTCTTTTTCATTTTTGGATTTTGGAATTTCATAAAATTTTTTCATTTTTCTATAATATTCTTTTTGCTCTTTAGACATTTTATTATCTATGGTCATAGCTCTATATCCCATTATTTTCACTATTTCATTATCTTCTTTAAGTGCTTTAAACATAGCTTTAAACTTCCACCAATGCAGATTCTCTACATCCTGGAGATCTACCTTATATTGATCTAAAAATGCACTATAGATATATTCATCATCATACTCAAAAGAATAAATCTTCTCACTCTTGCCACCACCCGTTTGAGAACTTTGATTTTTTATATCCTTACCACCTCGATAAAACCATAACGCCTTATCAATTGCTTCATTAGTATTTCTATCAACATCTTTTGGGATAACTGGATAGTAAAGTTCTAGTGTTTTTAATATCTTTTCTTCATCACTAAGATCATCATCTTGTATCATCATTTCAAAAAGAATAGATGTGCGAAAATCGAAATTAATTTCATATTCTGCACCTCCTACTTCTACTGACTTTGGCAATAAGTCAATTAAGATATTCATTATTTTGCCTTAGCTCTACGTTTTGCTCTATTAGAAGTATATTTAGATGAAATAGTGGCTAATTCCATTTCTGATTGTTCTATTTGCTCAGAAATTCCATTCTTCAATTCATCAAATGCCTTTAAACAAGTTAATAAGTTAACCCTATCTCCAAAAATCTTCTTAGCTGTACCCTCTCCGAAAAGTTCATTAAAACAACTAAAGACTGCGCTACATTGTTTCCTAATTGCAGCTGAAAGCTTAAGCCCTTTTGAATCCTCTGCTTCCTTTATAACTTTATCAATAGTTTTTTCATACTTTTCAGAACTATCTGCATCAAATATATCTAATTGTCCAATTTCCACCTTATTAATAATCATCTAAATTCTCCTCCTATAAGTTTTTATTGTTCTATATCATTTTAGTGATTTCTTTGATTGTGCCTTATCTACATCAAACTATATGAAAGATTAGTAACAGACCAAGTTATAATGGTCTGTTATCTTTTTAATATCTTTATACAGCTGGAATGAATTTCTTAGTAGTAACATTGAAAGTTCCATGTACTATATCACCAATTCCAAGTAAATTACCTGTTGCAGCCATTTGTCCATCATTGTTGTCAAAACTTGCAACTTCTATTGCTATTCTGAATTTTCTAGCTTTGAATTCGCCATCAACAGCACCCTTTTTGTCTAAATCAACGATCACATAATCAGTTTCACAATCAGAACCAACTAATTGCATTTCACCAACATTACAGATAAAATCAACAGCCTTTTCATCCCTTATTTGATCTGTTACATATGCTGTAGTCCAGTCATATCCTAGTATGCTCTTAGTAGCTGATTTATCATTTACATACTTCTTTGAAGCTGTTTGTGCTGCTGGAGTTTCAATTAAATCTGTAAACCCAGCTCCCATTAATGCATATTCTTCTGCACCTACTCCTACATTTAAATAATTAGCAAAACTCTTTCTTTGTTTAATTGTTCCCATTATCTTTTCCTCCTAAATAATTAATTTTTAATATTTACTTATGGATTTCCATAAGCATTGATTTTCCTGAATTCTTCAGGTTAAGTATTAATGTTTTCTGTGTTTAAATTAAAGGTTTATTTTAATTGTCTAATCCTTTATCACCCCCTTTACTCGTAATATAAAATAAGTATTTTCAAGTGTTGTACTCCTCCACTTGCTCTCATGACCTTAAACGAAAGGACATTTATATTTCTATAAATGCCCTTTTATTTAAGTGATATTAGAATTTAAGCATAAAAAATAACAGTTCAAAAATGTTTTGCATCTTGAGCTGCTTATGAGAGGAAACTATCTTTTGTTCCCATTTACTATTATAAGGGTTATTATTCTTAATTTCTTATACATTTTCTCTAATATTAGTTGTAGTAGCACTTATTATTACTTGCCCTTTTTTATTGCTGTGACTTTACCAGTTTCATCTGGTGTTGCTTCACTATTTGAGTTTCCAGTTTGTATCATTGCTGCATTATTCCACGTTGTTAAATAAAAATTACCCTCTCCCTTTCCATTAGGAACTAAAACACCTTAATCATGCTAGTTTGGTACTTATATTTTTTATTTAATTGCTACTCAATTTCCTATTATGCACTATTTTGTTGTAGTTGTACTAACTGCCTCCATAGTTATAATAGTATTAGCTTGCGATTGTGTTATATATCCTTTAGTTACACAATTAGTTATATTAGTTTCTGTATACTTTCTCATAATCCACATATTTTTTATAAAATCATACATCACCTACACCCCCATTAATATTGATATTGCATTTTCTAAAGCTGTTATTCTATCAGAATCATTTATTGATATGGTTTCAGTAAATAGTACTAATTCGTCTTCCAAAGTTTTTATATTTAATTTATATTTCCCATTATTCTCAGTATAAAAAGTATGTTTTTCTTCTGTTATTTCTATAGTAGGGGCTGGAATATTATCACCATGTATAGACTTAAGATAAAATCCTAAAATATCTCCTGTTGTTGTATCATAATGCATTAAATAATTTTCATTCATTCGTTATACCTCCTTAAACTCCTATTGCCATCCAAAATACTGTTTGTGTTGTAGAGCCCTTTAATACAAATGAATTAACATATTGATTATATGCACTACATACTGCTTGTGTACCAGAATTGTTTGCAGTTAACTGTACATTGTAACATGCACTCCTAAATGCAATTGGAAATGTTACTGTAGTAGTTCCACTTATACCCGATGCCATACCCCATTGAATTATTGTTCCATCAGCGAACTTTTTATATCCACTACTACTTTGACTGCACGGCTCGTTATATGTGGTACATATTTCATAGTTAGTATTAGCACCCTCATTTCCACCTCTACCTAAATGATAGTCTATACAAGCCCCATCACTGGGTCTTACTTGTCTAAATAACCATTGACTACCGCTGCCTACATTATTACTTGAATAAATTCTTTTTACTCTGTATGCAGTTGTAGGACTTACTGTGTTTTCAAGTTGCAATATTGCATCGGAAGCAACTGAATTTGATATAGTCCCTGGAAATGTTGAATTTCCACTTCCATCTAAAAGAGTTAGTGTTCTTGCAATCGTTGTAAAAACACCATTATATTGCCTAACGTATATAGGATCACTCCCATTATCTGCTGTCGCTATTTCCATATATCCCTCATCTGATACACTTGCACCACCTCCAACTCTCCAGAAATCATTTCCCCCCATAGTTCCTTGGACACCTCTAAATGCTGCTATTCCACTATCTGAGAATATAATATTGCTTGCCATGGATGCTAATACATTATTTACAAAAGCAGTTGTCGCAAGTTGTGTTGTATTCGTACCAACGGATGCAGTAGGTGCTAATGGTGTTCCTATAAATGCTGGACTTGCTAAAGGTGCTTTACTACTATTCAATTCATTAATAGCACCAGTTACAGTCTTACTTGTTGTTGTTCTATTATTATCAACATCGTTCGCTTTATTCTTCGTTAAATCTGATAATCGTGCATTAACATCTTTAACTTCCGACTCTATTACCAAAATATCCTTCTTAGTAGCAACAATCACCGTAGGATCTATCTTAAGTGTTACACTCTCAACATTGCTTACTTCTAATATAATTTTAATGCATAAGTCCTTTATGCTCCCCTCCGAAACTACTGGTTTATAGGTTTCTGAAAGTTTACTTATTGCAATTAAATCATCATCTTCATCAAAAATACCACCTTCTCTAATGAAAAATCCTCCAATAGTTGCTGGTATTAAGGTTTCTATTACTATCCAGTTTGGGTTATTTTCATCTACGGAAATTGAGCCTATATTTCCTGACCAGACTTGATTTACAAGTGAGGTTTGATTTTCTGATGGCTCATAGTAACTTCCTTTTCCATCGCCTACTTTTAACGTTTTAAAATTCACTTTACTTCCTAAAACTGCTGAATTTGCTAATTTTGCTTTTCCTGTTGAAGTTAGTATTGTGTAAAAATTTTCTGCCAAATTAAATCCTCTCCTTCTTTTTATAACTTTTCTAAACCTTTAATGGGTATATTGTCATGGTTTCTGAACCTTTGTTTTGGCTTATGCCAACTTCTAATTTTGTGCTTGTTTCAATATTTCTAGCAATCCAAGGATAAACAGTTATAATTTCACCTGTTGTAGCAGCTAATTTGTAATAAGATTTTCCTTTAGAAAGTGATGTTAATTTATATTTCGTTCCTAGATGTGCTGGTTTGACTATATCTATTGAATCATACATACCTTCTAAAGAATAAGGAAATCCTAAACTACTTAATAAGTTTATTTCAAAATAATAATCTAAATTATGCTGCACTACTTCAACTTCTGGGGCAAAACTTCTACAAATTTGTTTTATTACCTCTACTGTAGTTGTTCCTTTATTAACAAGCTTTGCTAAAACTCTTGCTCTTCTTTCTTCTAAGGTTTTAGATGTATTAGTTAATATTCCAATACGTTTTTCCCAAAGACTTATTCCCCATTCTGTTGCAGTTTGAGGCAGAATTTGCAAAAACAGATCTGAAATATCTACTTCTAATTTATCAAATATATCTCCATACGCATTAAATATTTCTTTGAAAATATAACTATTTTGTATTTCATAGGTAACATAGCTCTTTAGTATTTCTGCACCTTTATTTTTTTCTGCTTCATTATTTGAGGACTTATTCATAAATAAATTTACTTGTGATTCATTACTCATAAATAACTCCCCCTAACAATAAATAATTTCTCCTAACAGGTAATTTATTCATAAGTGATACCTCCTAAAGATGCTTTATTTTCATCTATAGTTAGTATATTTTTACTTTGATCATTTATCTTAATTGAGGTTAAGTCATTTACTCCTTCTGTCATCATTATCACAGCTTCAACACCGTTTATCTTAACGGTTCCTCCTGCTGATAATTTTTTAAAATATTCATCAAGGGATTTTTTAATATTAAGCTTTACATCTTCTAAGCTGAATTTGTCTTCTATAATTAAACCTTGAATTTTAACATCTATTTTTATAGGAGTCACTGATACAATAGTTACTGTTGCACCTATAGGAGCTTTTCCAAATCCAGTTCCATCTTGTGGATCAATATATTCTTTTACATTTTGAACAATAGTATTATCTAACTGAGCCCCATTATCTCCTGCAACTATTATTTTTACAGTGCCATTCCCCTTCCAAAGAGGTTTTACTTTAACAGACTCAACACCAGACACTTCCATTGCCCATTTTTCATAGTCGTATACATTTCCACTACTGCTTTCATCTCTTTCTTTTGATATAATTCTTTCAAGTAACTCATCACTAGTTTCTCTATCAGTACCACTAGTAGTTGGCTCTAAATTGCTTATGCTTATTATTCCATTAATTTTAATTGGAATTTGAACTATAGTATTTGATGGTACATTGTATTTTGAACCCATTTCAATTGCTTTGATTATTGCAGTACATTTCCCATTTACAATTTTTCCTTGAGAAGTCACTTTGTATTTTAAACCTTCAACAGTTTGCACAATGCTGTTTTCATTAATTATAGAATTATCCACACCTGTAAAGGTTACTTGACCTACGGAATAGATTCCTTGCTTACGCTGCATTCCATGTCTTGCTGCATCTTGATCTATAAATTTATCATAATATTCTTGTGAAACTTCTGGCGCTGGCTCTCCAAATACTAACTTTAAGACTGTATCTAAGGCTCCATAAGATTCAGATATTTTTTTTGCAGCTGGTGCAATTGCGTCATATACAAAATATCCTTCACTTTTAGATATTCCTGAATCAATACTACTTAGCATTTTTTCTTTTAAAACTTCTTCTGTATTATTTTCATACATCAATTATCACCTCCCCACAGTCAGTTATTGCTGTAAATGTAATATTCAAAATATCATTCACTTTATTTACTTTAAAATTTTTAATGCTTAAAATATGTTCATTTTCCTTTAAGCATTCTAATGTTAATCTTTTTGCTTCACTTTCAGCCAAGCTTTTACTAAGACCTTTTCCCACCATCTTTTCGAGTTCTTGTCCATATGCATCACTATAAATTGGATATGTGAATTTACTTGTTTTAAGTGCTTTCCAAATCCAAATTTTTAATGCTTCTATTCCTTCTACAATTTGAAATTTTCCATCCTTAAGCTTGAAATCATTCTTTTCAAAATCCCAAGCATATTCCTTTGGAGTGATTATGTCTGTTTCTTCTGCAGAAAATGAAGCAATTACATTTGTTAAATTCGAATTAGCTTCTGGTAATATACTGCCCATATTTATAGCCTCACCACCTTACATAGAACTATCCAAGTCTGATTATCTCCTGTAGGAAATACAGCAACTTCATCGCCTACTTTTAATATTTTTAAAAATTGCATTTCTTGTTTCTCTATACTTATATTTTGAAGCTGTCCTCCACAAGAAACATTTCCACTTGCATCACAGCTTATACTTATATCTTGTTTATAATCAACTAATCTTTCCGATATCACAATGTCATCTTTATATATCTGTAAATCATTAGTTTGAATTATTATTTCAGGTGGCGGAGATATAACTTTTCCAATACCAATCGAAGGTGGATTACTCTCTGCACCTTTCTTTTTCATTAAATTTAGCATTTTTACATAAGGATCCATTAGCTATCAACCTCCTGCAAATCCATTTTATTACTTAAGCTTACTGTAAGCTTCATTGTATATTTTCCTGTTCCACATTCCCAAATATGAGTATCAGCATTAATGTATACAGTTGCATTATTTAATAAACCTAAGTACCATATCTTAGTTTTAACTGCATATCCTGTTATACAACTGTAATTGCCAAGAGCTTCAAGTTCTATTTCTTCATCAAATCCATATAATTTATTTTTTGCTACATTATAATACTCTTTATCATCTTCTACTTGATAACTTGTTTGAAAAACACCATAATTTTTTACAAGTTCTGAGTTTACTACTTCATCAACATAATTTGCTTGCGAGTCAAAAATCTTAACTCTATTCACCATATTCTCTAAGGAATCTTTATAACTCATATCAATTAAATTATTGTTATAGATATCCGTTTTGCTTGATTGAATAACATAATCTGAAATAACCTGTCCTTTTTCAATTATGCTTAACTTATCGGATTTCATTATGGGAATATATTGTTTACTATTTTGTTTGCTTGCTTCGCTATAACATTCCATTATTATGTTATAGAAAGTTTTATCTGGACAAATTCTGTTAACAGAAATGCCCGTTGATATCATATCCCCTGGTGTAATATTAACTTCTTCACAAGCTTTAACTGCAACACTTTCAGGAGATATATTCTTAATATTCATGCTTGTAGATGACTTCATAATAAATCTCATATAATCATAACAGGTGAAGGTTTCTTCTTGGCTTGAACTTCCTAAAGTCCTATCTACCACTTCTCCCCTAAAGATTTCTCCATAATCATCTTCAATAACACTAATTAATGTTCCTGGACCTATTTGAACCCTTGGCTGATTGTTATCTGTTAATGAATAAATCATACTAAATGAACATTTTCTTGCTGGTTGATCTACTGAAGCTGACAATTCAATACTTTTACATACTGGGGTTATGTCTGTTAAATTCCAGCCATCATATAAGCTATATATTTTAATCATATACTTCACCTAACATTTTAATCCTATATCTGTCCTTTATATTGTTCCCTAATACTTTAATCATAATTTTCCACCCAATATATTATTTGAATTTGTTAAACTAAAACTTGCGCCCCACTGACCTACAATTTTTTCATTTAACTTTAAAAGCTTATATTGCTTTAAAGCTAAAGTGAAATATATATCTCCTGTCCCATCTTTTTCACCATATTCAAAGGTTTCTATGGAAAATAAATCATTAATATCTGTATCTGTAAGAATTACTCTTATAGGCTTTTTGCTTTTTCTCCACGCCTCTATTTGTGTTACACATTCAAATGGTGTCGGAATATCAGAATATGCACAAAAATTATATTCTTGAGCAGGAAAAAAGCTTTCAAAAGATATTTCTGAAAGCTTTGAATCTCCGAGTATATTTACTTCTCCTACAGACTCAACATTAATTACTGTATTGTTATTACCTAATTTAAGTGAATAACTAGATGGTGGTACAGGTAATTGTAGCCATGTATTCTCTTGATTAAACCAAAATTCTATCATTTTTAATTACCTCCTAACCCATTCCAAGTGCTGTTTGACTTAACTTATTTGCAAGAGCTGTTGCAATTTTATCTATATCACCTTCTTCTCTAATTATTATAGAATCAGCAAGTTTTGCTATTGTTATTGCAAAACCATTTTGCATACCATCATCCTTGCCAGTACTTGCAGCACCTTTAGCTCCTATGTTGCCTGATTTACTTCCTCCAGATAAATTCTTATTTACATTAGTTTTTATTCCAACTGAAAGATCCTTAACTGGGTCAGTTACTAGATGAGTATTAACTTTTATTCCATGTCCCATGCCTTTCATAAAATCTGGCATCCAAGTTTCGTAATCTGTTACATGTTATACCGTTCCTTTCGGAATACTTTAACATTCATTTTAATCATATTCAAAATAGCAAATCAGCATAATAGTATATTATTGCCTTGTTATTTTGAATATGACTCAAGAATCGGATTAGACTATCTCATACTCTAAAAAAGAGTCCATGCACTTCCAAACTACGACTTTCACGTAGAATGTACTTCCTCTCGGAATAGTCGTTACACCTTCCTATTTCTAGGCTTGGCACGATATTGACATATTTGTATTTGTTTAAATTTATTTTAAACAAACAAAACTTAGTTTTCATCGTTAGCATATGAATTCTCTTCATACACACCCTATATTTATAGGTTCACATGGTTTTTCGAAATACATTACTGTATTAAGCCGCTAATATTAACGGACCTTGATCTGGAACTGAAAAATGAAGGAAGGATCTTATTTTATCTGCTACACCTTTAACTGCATCTTCAATGTAACCAACTGCTCCTTTTATTCCATCTACAATACCCATTATCATATCTTTTCCCCAAGTAAGTGCAGTTTTACCCACATCCTTAAATACTGCACCTATAGCTGTTATAATATTTTTTACAATATCCACAGCTCCATTAAATACTGTTCCTACAGTACTTTTTATAGTGTTCCATGCGCCTGACCAATCTCCATTTATAATTTGCATTACAGTTTTAATAACTCCTGTAACTACAGTAAGTACAGTTGAAATTATTGTTTTTATATTATTAAAAGCTGCACCTACAACTGTTTTTATAGTTTGTCCATGTGTATTCCAAAAAGTTGTTAGTCCTCCTAAAACTGTAGTTATAACATTTTTAATAGCTGTCATAACTGTTGTGATAGTTTGTTTAATTAATGGCCAGTTAGACATTACAAAGCTTATTAACTTTCCAAAGATTTGAATTGCAAATGTTAATACTGGTTTTAATATAGAGTTCCAAACTGATTGAATTCCTTTAAATACATTTTGAATAGTATTTTGAATTTGTGGCATATGTGCTTTAATAAATTCTACTAAGGATTTAACTACTGTAGTTATTAGTTTTATAGTATTGGTTACAACTGCACCAACTTTTGGTCCAAATAAATTCGTAAATAAAGCACCTATTCCTTGAGCAGCACTTCCTGTTTTCTTAAATACATCAATTGCAGATTTTACAGCACCTGAAATTTTATTAAATACTCCCATAACTACATCTCTTATTCCACCAAAATTTGTAGCAAATGCAACTGCGAGTAGTGCAACTACTCCAATTACTATTTGAAGCGGTAATGGCAATTTAGTAAAGATTCCAAAAGCACCAGATAAAGATGAAAAGCACTTTGAAACCACACCTTTAAATTTTTCAAAACATCCAGCTAAACTCTGTAATGGTCCGGATACAGAAGGAGTCAACGCAGCAAATTTCCCCATTGATTGTTTAGCTATATTCAAGACACTAGGCACTTTACCACCAATTCCAGCTGATTGTGCAGTCTTTGATGCTTTAGAGCTTTTATTTGATTTAGTAATTTTTTGAGCTACTTCGGCAGACTTTTTTCCTATACCACCAATAGATTTTTTTACCAAATCATTGTCTTTAAAAGCTTTAAACAAATCCGATACAGTACTTTTTACATTTCCAATCTCATCTTTCGCATTTTTAAAATTAGTTGCCATATCTTCAACCGTTTTTGGTACATTAGATATTGATTTAACTACCTCTTTAGCTTTCTGTCCAATATTTTCAAGGGATCTTTCCCCAGTGTTATCTGTAAATGCTTGCATTAAATTAGAAACAGACGATCTTACATTTCCTACTGCATCTTTTGTATCATTAAAGCTATTTTTAACTTTACCTACTGATTCTGATGCTTTAGATATTGCTTGTACACTTTCTGATGCTTTTGAACCTATTGGTGCTAAACCTTCTATTGCCTTTTTAGTTTTCTGAACTCCATCAACAACTTTTCCAATTGATTGTCCTCCTGAATTCAAGACTCCTGGGCCTTTACTTCCATTTGATTTAGTAAATTTTTGAGATACTTTGGAAGCCTGTTTTCCTATAACATCAATAGATTTTTTACCCAAGTCAGTACTTGCAAAAGCCTTATACAAATTCGATGCAGTGTTTTTTACATTTTCAATCTCATCCTTTGTATTTTTAAAATTAGTTCTCATATCTTTAACTGTTTTTGATACATTAGATATTGATTTAACTACATTATTAGCTTTCTCTCCAATATTTTCAAAAGATCTTTCTCCAGTATTATCTGTACATGCTTGTATAAAATTAGAAACAGCTGATGTTGTATTTCCTATTGCATCTCTTGTACCTTTAACGCTACTTTCAAGCTTATTTACTGATTCTGCTGCTTTAGATATTGCTTGCACACTTTCTGATGCTTTTGAAGCTACAGGTGATAAACTATCAATTGCTTTTTGAGCTTTTTGAGCTCCATCAACAACTTTTAATAATGCTGAATCTAGTTCAAACGTCATTAATCATCACCTCCTGAATGTAAGGCTTCCATTTGTTTCATTTTATCTTCAATTTCTTGTTCAATAAAAGCACTGATGATAATCTTTTCTCCAAATCCTCTATTTAAAGTCTCTGCTGGCCACTTATCATGTAATTTCCAACAGTGGTATAGAAGATTAACCGTTTCATCAGTGCTTATGAGTTTTTTATATCTTCTTTTTTATTTGAGGTAGCTTCTACTCCAGATACTTCTGTTACAGTATCTGCTAAAATATCAACTTCACCAGGTAAAAATATTTTATTCATAAGTTCCTTAGGTGTTGGAGCTTTAAAATGTTTCATAAGCTCCTCAGATCTAAGTTCTGAAACCCCTGCAAGAACTGTTTCTATTTTTGCCTGTGCTGTGGCAAATCCTTGAATATTTCCTTTCTTATCTACTTGCAATACTCTTTCTTGAATTTCATTATATCTTTCCATAGAAATAGCATTACATGTAAATGTAATTTCAGCATTTCCTAGTTTAGCAAGTTTAAGTTTTACCTCTTTTGATGGCACCTCAATTTTACCAGCATCTATTTTTAATAATTGTTCAACTAAATTCATAATTTACATCTCCATTTCTTATAATTAAGTTAAATTAAAAACCCCACTTTAAGCATGGGGTTTTTAGCAAATTGACAAAGTTTAATATTTGTTATTGTGGTTCAATTATGTCTAAGAAATCATATCCTGAGAAAGTGAATGGTAATGTTTCTTCAACATTCTTTTTAACTTCCCAGTCTGCTACTGTTAATTCATCAAAAGTAACATCTTTAAGTACTACTCTTTCAGCTCCCAATGCATCTGGGTCTGCTAATTTAGATATAATAGTACATACTGTTTGCTTTCCTTGTTTAATATTATCCTTCATTAAAATTGCCATTCTTGATGACACATGATGTAATTTCAAGGTTCCCTTTCCTTCTATTCCTGTTACCTTACTTCTTTTCCATAAATCCCTTGAGAAATTAACATCTACCTTTGTTAGAGTAACCTTTGCTTGAAGAGCTGATACTTCTGAAACGTACTCTCCATTAATCCAAACTTCTCCCCATGTTCCATTTATAACTTGTTTTGCTTGTGGCATAAATAACCCCTCCTATATATATATTTGAAATTTAATATCTTCAATTGCATCTAAAATAATAGCTTGTCCTCTAAGGAATACTTGAGAACCAGTATTACTTTCTTTTATTTCTTGATCCTTCATTGTTCCAAGGTCTGTTCCTTGACTTTTTAAGTAAACTTTTTGTGCTTCTAAGTCAATTTCAGCTTTATTTTGACCTTCAATACTGCTATCAAGTAATCCATCTAATTCTAAACCTTCAAAATATCCATTAATTGCTGTGATAAGTAAACATTTGTGATCATAATCATTTGGATATTTACCAATATAACTATCTTCAGCAGTTGTCTTAATATCATCATGCATTAAATCCATAATATCTACGATTTTAATTTTCTTAAAATCATCGCCTTTATTTTCAAAGGTAGTAACAAAACTATTTACTGCTCTATCGATTTTAACTTTCTTTCCATCATTAAATAGTATTAACTTACCAGCATCAATTGCTGCATCTCTTTCTTCTTTCTTTAAATGTGGAACATCAACAACTTCTGCAAGAGGTGCAAACGTAGCACTAATAGTTAATGGTGTTCCTGAAAGCATCCCTGCAATTCTTGAGCAATATTCTGCTGCAGTATAAGTTTTATTTGCTGTTTTTATATCATCAGTGCAGAAATTAATAATTCCTTCATTATCTGCTGGGCAATGTGGAAGTACTGCTTTAACTTTAATATCCTTAGTACTTCTTAATTGCTTGATCCAAGTAGCAAAATCTGTTGCTCTTGAAGTAGTATTTGCTTCTGTATCAACCTTACCATCTGCAGTTAGCCCAATGCCTGGAACTACTACGTAATCCCATTTAATTGTTTCTAGATGATTTTGAGCTTCTGAATAATCCTTTGCATCTGGTGCTATTACATAGGCAATAACTTTCTTTGGTGGATTTTGATATCCTATCATAGCAAGCTTAATTTGCTCTTTATTAAAATCTGATAATCCTTCTGGAATTTCATCTATAGTTTCCATTTTGATTGGATTACTATATGAAGCTATCATAGTGTCCTTTAAAATAAGTACCACTACTCCTCTTTCCCCTCTTTTTATTGCAGTTATTCCTGCTTGTTTAAATACAATTTGTATTGATGGTTCTCCCATTTTCTATTCCTCCTTAAAAATTTAAATTGATTGATTCTGCTTTAGGGCTTTGAGCTTTATTAAAGATTCTATCTTCAGTAAATTCTAGCTTAAGCTTAAGATGTATTTCTGTATTTTTTGCCCTGCCTCTTAACCTTCTTATCTTTGCCGCTCTATCCAAAACTTTTATATATCCGCTGCTGAAAGTTTCCCGCATGGTATCCCAAACTTCATTTTGTGCTATCAAGTCAACGCTCATAAATTCATCTAACGGTGGATAATAAATAATTTTCATAGTTATTATATTCAAGTAACTATTTCTATTTAGATCCAATTGCCTGCTAGTAATATAGCGAATAAAAAAAGAAGGTCTTGTAAAATCCTTCTCTAACTTTGATGTATATACTTTTGTGTTTGGGAATTTCTCAATTAACATTCCATTAATTGAATTTATTAATTGATTAATCATAAGCCTCCTCCTATAATCTCTATGTATTATAATTTGGGATCTTTAAAAACTCTGCTTCAAAATCCTCCCCCCTTTAAGTAAAGCACCTTATCTATATTTTAAATTTAAGGTACCTTGTTTTAATTTTTGAGTTTAAGATATTTTCTTCAATATAAAAAGAACCCCTATTTCTAAGAGTTCTTTTTATAACTTATATATATTCAATTAACAATGTACATTTGACGATTGCAATGATTTCTAAAATTAATATACTCAACTAAAATGTACAATTTTAATTAGAACTTATATATTAGATTTAATTGTGTTTATTTGCTTTGTTTTTAAAGCTGAATAAACAACAATGTTTTAAGATTTATCTTTTCTTCTCACTTACTATTATATTACGTAGTATTACTATTTTCTTATACACTTTATCTAATATTCCTATAATTTTTCTATAATTTTTCTACATCATTAACATTTGAGTCATTTAGTTCTTAATATTGTGTCTAGATTTATATATTTCTTATATTTAGTTTTCGCAATTTCATGCTATTTAATTATCAAATATTATCACAAATCTCTTCTACACGAATAAGTTACTTTATCCTTTCAAACTAATATTATTGCCAACAATTTGAGTATAATTTAGAATATAGTTTGTCAGAACGTGGACAATCGCTTATACCTACTTTAGATCTGATGTGTACTTGGGGCGAGAATAATCGTTTATCTAAAACAATCCTTTAAATTCTTATTTAATAAAAAACAAACCTGCAAGTAACAATTAAGTTACTTGCAGGTTAATTCCTTATTTAATGTAAGGCATTATCAAAAAATAACAAGTAAATGTGCCAACAAATTTGGACTTGTTATTTTCTTTCATATGCCCAAGTTCCAGTTTTGCCACCAGCATTGTCATCTGGAACGCAAACGAATACATCGACTGGATTATTGTTGTTATTTTCCGCCAATATTAATTGACATATTATAAACATCTGCTTTTCCACTACTTTGATATCCCTCTACATTAAATGCAACTTCATACATTTTGCCCAAATTCATTCCTTTATTCGCCCATGCGTCAAAATGTTTGGTAACAGATATAGTTCCACTTGTACGTTTCGACTGACGAACACTCCAGTACTGCTTAAAAGTAGTTTTATTTCCTTCAATGGAAGGTTGGTTCGTTCTCGTAGTCTCATATATGTCATACGTACCACCATCAACGTTAACGGTTCCCTTTGATGTTGCTCCAGGTGGTCTCCAGCTGCCCCAACTATCGACGATGTAATATTCTACGAGTGGACTAGTCGACCATCCATAAACACACAAATATGAATTACCCGATGGTTGGTAGTTACAACCATAATTTACTGATATATTTCCAAGTTGTGAGTACGTCTTGGTTTTGTCGAATGTCCTGCCTTTACGGAATAACACATTCCCGATATTACTCCACTGACAACTGAACTTTCCACCATCATTGAGAGTCATACTTGTATTCCCATAATCCTTCCACAATGAATAGTCGTAGCCACCTTGGGTACCAATTTTATTTGATGTAATTGTTTCTGTGGCTGCCTGTGTGTTGACTGAAAACGATGTAAACAAAATAGTAAAACACATTAATTTTGCAAAAATCAACACCATTTTTTGTTTCAATTTACTGTTCATTTTAACATCCCCTCCCTTGTATTTCAGTTTTGTACATACTTAATATTTTGTTTGGTAAATTGTCCTTAAGGATTGTAACAATATTAACAAGATTTCTACCACCTTACAATAAGTTCATCGTAAAATTGTAATTTTTAGTCTTGATCAAATATTTTCTCTATAATTTTTACTCTTTACAATTAAATATTATGTGTACAATTTATATTGAAAGTTAAATTATAGTAACTCAGATCATTGTAAATTAATATGACTAAATTTATTATGAAACATACCTTTCCATCTTTTTAGCAGCTTGTTTTTCTAATTGCTTGACTCTTTGATAGGATAAATTCAATTTATCTTGTACTACATAATATTTTCTACGCTCTATATGAATTATTTGCATTATATCTTTTTCTTCTTCTGTTAATATTGTCATTGCATTATTTATTCTTTCAAGAACTCTTTTTTTAGCTGATTGCTCCTTATATAATTGTTCTTTTCTTTCCATTAAAAGTTCTGCTTGCTGCTCAACACTAGAGGTAATCTTATAAGTCTTTCCTGTTCTCTCCTCCATGCTTTGTCCACTTACACCTAAAATCTCCTCTTCCAATTCTTGAACTCTTATATCTATATCTGCAATATCTGCTAACATTTCCTTATATCTTCTTATTTTATCTATAGTATTATCCATAATTAATTCCTCCTTAAATTTTTTAATTCTTGTCTAAATTTACTTAAAATTATTATATATCCCTATCTGTTTTAAATTATTCTAGGAATAACTTGTCCTATTTAACTCTTCCCTTTTATCTTCAAATCCCGAAATATCTCATCAGTAGTACATTGATAAATTTCAGCTATCCTTTTTATTAATTTGGGTGAAGGAGTTGCCCAGCCTTGCTCCAATTTATAAAAAGTGCTTTTACTTATATCTAATGATTCTATTACATCCTCACTTTCAAAACCCAAATTTAATCTTCTTAATCTTATTGGTGTTAATTTCATTTCACTCCTCAACTCCTAATCTTTACCGTTTAATTATCCAGTTTCTTATATTTACCTTTTAATTATTTAACGCTCCTAATCTAATGTAATCTTTACCCTTTAATTGTTTAATTTCTCTAATCTCTGTCTCTTAATTATTTAACTTCTAATTTCTATTAGTAATATAACTTTTTTTGCGCCTTAACATAATCTTATTTTATCAGTAAAACTGATAAAGCGAAAGTTTGTTCTCGTCATAAATACTGATATTTTTAATAATTATATGGCTAATCCTTCCATTACCTTTTATTTTCGTAAAATCTCCATTGATTTTATCAGTAAATATGATAAAATTATCAATAAGAGGTGATTATATGTTAGGTGATAACGTTAAAGAACTAAGAAAAAAAATGAAAATCACACAACAAGAATTAGCTACATCTATTGGGCTCAGTCAGTCTGCAATAGGTATGATAGAAGGAAATAGACAAGGTGCTAGCAATGATACATTAGTAAAATTGGCAAATGCTTTAAATACAACAGTTGATTATTTACTTTCTAATGATATAGAAGAAGGATGTTCTGCTGATGGAAATGATGAATATATAACAGAAGTTGATGATGATATAAGAAGAATTGAAAGAGCTCGAAGGAAAATGGATCCAGGAAATAAAGAAAAAATGATGAAAATTCTAAGATCTGCTTTTGATGAATACTTTGACGATTAGATATAAATATATAAAAAACATTGTTAATGATATTTATTTAAAACTAAATATCACTGAATTTCCTATTGATATAATTGAGGTAATTAATTCTTTCGATAATATAAAAATAGTCTCTTATCATCAATTCATGATTGACCATAACTTGACTAAAGAAGAAACTTTTGAAATATTAACCTCAGAGGAAGGATGTACTGATTATTTCAAACGTTTAGATAGGTACATTATTTATTATAATGATATAGATAATAAATCTGAAGAGCGAATTAGGTGGACTTTAACTCATGAGCTAGGTCATATTTTATGCTGCCATTATTCACATAATACAAAGATATTCTCTAAAGATTTAACTGAAACTGAATATAGGTATAAGGAAGCAGAAGCCAATCATTTCACTGGACTTTTACTCTCAAATCCAATTATATTAAAAAAATTGAATGTACGATGTTCCTATGATATTGAAATTTTTTGTGCTTTATCTTCTGAAGCTTCCAAATATAGATATGATAGTTATAAGAAATGGTGTAAACATCAATTTATAACTAGTTCTGATAGATATATTGTTAGAAACTTTCAAAATTATTTAGATAGAAAAAAGCAAGACTATGCTGAATATCTTGCTTTTATGAACTCTTTTTAGCTTCAATTTAAAAGAAAACAGTCTTATCCATTTGCTTTCTGATACAAATGGATAGAACTATTTTCCTTTACTCTCAGAACATATTTCAATGTTTCTATTATTTATATAATATTTATTTTTCTTTTAATAAACTTTTCTTTTGAAAACTCATATTTTCTTGTATAAGTATCTTTAATTTTCAAAGATCTCTATACAATATTCTAAAATTTCTTTTAGTGTCATAACTCACTCCAAAACAATATAATTAATTCTAATCTACACTATTAAATCCATAATACATCTAGTTAGTATTTAGTCCTTGTTCATCAAGAAATTTAATAAATTTATTTTCTGATAATATTTCATTTGTTATAAATTTACCATCAAAGAAAAGGCTATAGGTTGTAAATGGTGATGGTGCATTTTTAGCACTATATGAATTTTCATATTTATGTGTAATTAAATTAAGCCCTCGTTTATTAGCTGATTCTTTTATTATTTGAATATATTTCTCCGTATATGGACATTGATTAGAATAATATACTACAAGTCCCTCTTCTGAAATTAAACCTTCTTTAGCACACTTTTTAAAAACTGGTTTTTCTGCATCTTCGTCAAAACTAAGATATAAAAGTTCATAATATGGGTCAGCAGTATCAGCAACTTTAAAACCTTTGTATTTTAAATAATCACCATCCATTAGAAATGGCTTTTTCTTATTTGATGAAATTGCAGCAATACCTTTTTTACCTTGAGATTTACTATCTTTAATACACTCTTTTAATAATAAATTGGATATTCCTTTCCCTTTATATTGTCCAGAAACCCAAAAGCAGTTAATTACCATATATTCATCTGCATTAATTGGATACCAAGCTTTTTCACCTGGTATATATTCTATAAAAACTTTCCCTCTTACATTTGCTTTTTTTAAAACAAGTCCATCCCTAAATCTTTCTTTAAGCCATTCCTTCTTAGACTTAACACAATTCTCTCCTTTTTTATCAGTAATGACGCAGCATATATGTTCTGTATCTATATTACTTTCTGTTACTTGAATTATTTCCATAATAATCTCCACCTTATTTCATAGTATAGATAAGCTTTACTAAAATAGGTAGTTCCACTTAAACTATCTATTTTATTAAATAATACTATATATAATGCGACAGCATTATGTCATATTATCCCCCGATATATAAAGATTTTTCTATAATAGACAAATTAGATAAATTTTTAAATGCACCTATTTTCTTTTCAAAATAATGATATAGAAACAGTACTATACTTTTCTCTTCTTTTACTATTGCAAATAAATTACAGAATACTTTGTAAATAATGTATTATAATTTTAAAATTTATATTAACACTTAAACACTTTCTAATAAAAACATAAGATATAAGATCGTAAACGCTATAACTAGACAGAAACATGTCGTTTAAGCTCTAATTTTCACCTTTCAAGACAAAAATATTTACTTAGTCAAAATATCATGATAATATAAAAAATATTCTATCATAATTATTTTTAGTATAATAACATTGTAAAGGTTTAACGTTTGCAATTACATATTCTCTCATAATCATCCTTTTAATATATTGAACTGTAAAAGTTTAACGTTTGCAATGATATATTTATCAAATAATTGTATAGTGATATGTATTTATTGAAAAGGTTTACTAAGATGTACAACCTTTTCAATGTACTCTAAATTTATATATTGTATAATTTAAAATTATTATTAAAAACCAAAGGGGGACTTTATTTATGTTAAAATCAAAATTAAGAACTTTATCACTTACATTAATGTTAACAGTAGGCTTAACTGCTGCTCCAGCAGTAATATTTCAACCATCTGTAACAGCTTTCGCAGCTGAATCTAGTGTTGAGACAGCAACTATTGCAGAAATCTTAAAGAACCAAAATCCAGATGGTGGGTGGAAAAAGAATTATACTCAAACTAGTGGAGAATGGGCAGCTTCAACTATTGACAATGGAGCTACTTACACAGAAATAAGAAAATTAGCTGCTGAATATAAAAAGACAAAAAATAGTACATATTCTGCTGCTGCTTTAAAAGGAATCAATTTCTTGATAACTATGCAATATGCTAACGGTGGATGGCCACAAGTTTATAAGAGTTCAGGTTATCATACACACATTACTTTTAATGATGATGCAATGATTAATGTAATGACTCTTTTAGATGAAGTTGCGAATAAAAAAGGTGATTTTTCGTTTGTAGATAGCACTTTAGCTGCTAAAAGTAAAACAGCAGTTGATAAAGGCGTAGATTGTTTAATAAACTCTCAATATAAGAATGCTAGCGGAAAGTTAACAATTTGGGGACAACAACATAACGAAAACACTTTAAAGCCAGATAGTGCAAGAGCATATGAACTTCCTTCTCTTTGTGCTAAGGAAAGTGCAAATATTGTAAAATTCCTAAAAACTAGACCTACTAATGCTAAAATAGCTGCATCTATTAAAGCAGCTCAAGAGTGGTTTAATAGCTATAAGATTTTGAATACAGAAGTGGTTAAAGAAGGTGGGGATGTTATAGTTAAAACTAAAGCTGGTGCTACTCCTATCTGGGCTCGTTTTTATGATTTAAAGACTAATAAACCTATATTCGTAGGTCGTGATGGTGTAGCAAAAGCAAACCTTAGCGAGATTGAACAAGAAAGAAGAACAGGGTACTTATGGTACGGAAAATGGCCTGCTACTATATAATTTAATTAATTCTGGTATTTGAGCTGTTGTAAAACTAATGTTGTTAGTTTTACAACAGCTCATTTTTTTACAAAAATAAAAAAGTAAATCAGATAAACTTTTAAATGCACCTATTTTTCTCTCAAAATAATGATATAGAAACATTACTCTATCCTCGGATTAATTTCATTTTCTATTTCATATTTTTATTATTTTACATTAAAAAGATACTTCTTTCGTTATTAGTCTAATAGTATTTATGGTTGAATTATGTATAAATATATCTGGGAATCCGTTTGGACCTTCACTTCAATCATTAGGACAGATAAATTCTCAGTATGTATCCAGTGTTGACTTTAAAGCATATCAACATGAAGATATAAAAAAAAGACCAAATGTTAATCTTAGAAATTTTATTAATTCAACTTTATTTTTTGCAAGTATACTTATTTTAATTACTTCATATTATATTTAAAATCTAAATTTAATTTAAAATGCTTGAGATTAGTATAGTTAGTTAATTTAAAATAACTGAAAATAGTATAGTTAATATGAAGCCTTTATGAAATATTAGATAAGTCATATTTTGACGATCCAGAATTTATTAAAAATCTTCAAATAAATGATAACTCTATATTAAATATAAATTTTAATTATTCTCTTAACGGAGTAAAAAAAAGAGTTTTCTGAAGATATGAAATTAAAACATAGTAAAATTGATTTAATGGAATCATAAAGAAAATTAAAAACTAAAAATAACTAAGGATAATCCTTAGTTATTCTTAGTTTTATCATAAAATACTTTTATATTTGATGATTATGTAATTTCTACAAATCTTATTCTTCCTCATTTTTTTCGTCTATTATTAGATTTCTATTGAAATGATCTTTTGTTTTCAATTTGTTCTTATATATATGTTGCAAAAAATAATATACGCTAAAATACCTATCAGTAACTAAATCTCATTGAATACTTAAAATTGCAACATATATATTCTAATTTACTTTTATATCGATAGATAAATTAGTTTTTAATACAGGTTGTCCACCTATTTCTAATAAATACACAGTATTAATGCTTCCACCCTTTTCATCAACATTAATATTAAGCTTTCTAGTATCTATCCTAATATCCAATACACCATAAGGTGTTTTATATAAAGACGTTGTTGTTTTATTATTTTCAAATTCCATCTTAGTTTCCGTAGTACCTTCTCTTATTAAATCAAAAGAATCTTTTCTTATTAATATTGTAGTTTTAGTTCCTTCCATTCCAGAAATTTTTGTTTCATCATATTCTACTTTAAAACCATATTCTGTTTCAAAAAAATCCCCTGGGGTTACTACACTTATTATATCTTCTTCTTCATTTAAAACAGCACTATCAACAGTGATAATTGCCTTTTTGTTCATTAATTCCCCTCCAAATTTTAGGCACATGAAAGAAAATAACAAGTCCACGATGTTATGTATATTTTGTCTTAAGACTAGGTACCCCTTGAGGGTATACGTTCAACTAAATTCAGCTGAAATGTAAAATTCCACCTGAAAAGTTTCACTTTAAGTCAGACAAGGAGGCATGTTTGCCTCATAGTGGGTCTATTAGGAGAACATACCGACGAAGTATTACTCAAAATAGACAGCATACTGACTTGTTATTTATTTGAATGTGCCTTATATTTACGTTTATGTTTTATTTAAATTATACACGTTACAATGATAAATTTATATAAGTTAATATATCCATTTACAAATTTCACTAGTTAACAATGTACTTGTCCAATTCTTCTTGAGTCATAGTAGTAACGTCCTTAGTTTCATTAAATTCAGTTGAAACTTTACCAAATTTAACTTTAACTAATTCTTCATCTTTTCCTTTACTATATCTAACAGCTAGTCTACATGCAAATATTAAATCATCATCTGTAGGATTTTCTCCCTCTGGTATTATAACCATTGCACCATTAAAGTCACATGTTATAAACATCATGTCTTTATCATTCAATAACTGTTTTATTTGTTCTCCTTCTTCTCCAGTTCTTGACACTATTATTTTAGTTTTATTATTAGTTACAAAATGTCTTCCTTGTTTTAATAAATGTATATCCTTTTCTGTAACATCTTCTTTTCTATCTAAAGTTTCCTTTAATCTTATAGAATAATTAGGTTCTGTTAATTTACATCCGCCAGCTGGAGATGGATAATCCTTTATTCCCCATTTTTCAGCCAATGCCATTTGAGGTTTTCTATTTCTTCCTGCAATATCTAGAAGTTTTTCTCTATCAACTAAACCATCAATTTCCATTTGAGTTTCTTTTAAATTCTTTGCACATAATGGTCTTAAAATTTTCTCACTAAAGCCAGATTGTTTTCTTACTACATCTAATGCAGATCTGTTTTGTGACATAGGTCTTTGATTTAAAACTTCACCTGTAATAATAAAATCAGCATTAAATTTTTCAAGTAACTCACCTGAATATTTCATCATCATAGAATGACAGTCTATACATGGATTCATATTTTTTCCCCATCCATGCTTAGGATCTTTAACCATTTCAAAATGTTCCTTAGAAAAATCTACAACCTCTAATGGTATACCTATTTGTTTTGTCATTTTTTTTGCATTATTTTCATTGAAAAAATAAGATCTAAAACAAACTCCTATTACCTCTATCCCTTGTTCTTTAATTAACTTAGCCGCTAAAGTACTATCCAATCCACCTGAAATCATAGCTAATGCTCTTGCCATCTTTATCCTCCTAATTAAATAAACTCTTAAAAATTTCTACTAGTTTAAATTTTATTTGTACATCATCTTTATTTTCTGATTTGGTATTCTCTTGCTTATCTAATTCATCTTTAATTGAATTTAATCGATTTTCTGTTTTATCATACTCTACTTCTGCCTTAGTCTCATCTACAAAACATAGTGGTGGAAACATCACACACCACCAATTCTTCCCTTGTCCTGAACCTATTATTATTCTAAATGCCTCATAATTCCCTTGAGGTAAAGTTATTTTTCCATAAGATTTCTCTGGGAAGTTTTCTTTAGATAATTCAACTTTTACTTCATATTTATAATTATTCTCTTTAATTACTTGTTCTGCAAGCTTTTTAACCTCATTCATCTTATCTTTTATAATTTTTCTAGATTGGTCCAAGGATTCTGAAGCATTTAAATATGGATATAAATAATCTATAACTTGATTTTTTACCTTTAACTTTAAATTTTGATCTTCATTCTTATCACTATTAGCAATAACATGGAACCTTATCAATGTATCTTTAACCTCATCATAATTAAGAATTCTATTTTCAGTTTGAGTTTTAGTATTTTGATCTTGAGTAATGTTAGTTTCATTATTTTTATCTATTTTAGATAAATTATATCCTATATCCTTACCAACAGTTTCTTGAACACTTGTACATCCTTCAAATATATTTACACTGCTGCATATTAAAACTATAAAAAGTATTTTTTTTAATTTTAAAAATTGTTTCATAAACAAACCCCCTTGTAGTTAAATTTATTACCACTTAGGGGGACTTTTATACATTATCTCAAAACAAAATCATGTTCAACTTATAACTACTTCAATCTTATACCTACTTCAACCTTATTAATAAATTTAAAATACTATGAAATTCAAATTAAATGGTTCTTGTTAAAAATACATCTTTATATTTTTTCTTCATGTTATCATAACACATTTGTGCTTTTAACATATCATCAAAGAACGCAAAAACAGTAGGACCACTTCCGCTCATCATAGTCCCAATAGAACCATCTATCTTAACTTCTTCTTTAATATTCATAATAACTCTATGTTTTCTTAAAGTTACATTTTCTAACAAATTCTTCATATTGTCTGCTACAAAATAAATATCATCATTTGCCATAGCTTCTATTAATTCTTCTATTCTAGGATGAAAAATTACTTTAGTTAAATCAAAATTTTTATAGACTTCTTTAGTTGATACTCCAAAAGGTGGTTTTATTAAAACTAAAACTTTATCTTTAAATCCCTTTAATTGAGTAATTTTTTCTCCAACACCTTCACATAATGCAGTTCCACTACTTATACAATAAGGAACATCAGCGCCTAATTTTAATCCTAAAATCTTTAATTCATCTTCCGAAGCATTGATATTAAACATTTTATTCATAAGCTTTAAAACACCTGCGGCATCAGTACTTCCACCAGCAAGACCTGCTGAAACTGGTATATGTTTAATTAACTCAATTTCAACGCCATCCTCTATAGAATAAGTTTCCATAAACAATTTTGCTGCTTTGTATGCTAAATTCCTTTCATCTGTAGGAACATAGTGTTTATTGCATTTTAAATTTATACCACTATCAACTTTATTAATTACAATTGTGTCATATAAATCTATACTTTGCATTATCATTCTTAACAAATGATATCCATCATCTCTTTTTCCTACAACATCTAAGGCAATATTAATTTTTGCATAAGCCTTAATCTCCATTTATATATATCCTTTCTGAACATTTTAACAATATTTTATCATAGGTAAAATATCTTGTCTAATTAAGTTGCTTAAAAAGGATTAGGCATATTTAAAACTAACAAATCTAGAAAACTTTATTACTTGTTACATTCTTCATATGCCTTATAAAAATATTTCTTGTTTTTTATGACTTTTAAATTAACATTGCTTTTTCTTAGATAATTATTTTTGAAATATATAATTTCTAATTAATTTTCTACATTAAAATCATATACAGTAACTAAATATATGTAGCTTATTTATTTGAACATATATATAATCCTTTAAAACTAATTTACATTCAAAAAACCACATCGCTGATTAATACACTTATGATTATTGATTAATATCTTTATACTGTTTTACATTTTTTATCTAGAACATCAATTTTATCTATAGTTTCTTTTGGTTCTTCTTTTACAATTTCTAAAAGCGAATCTAATTTTTCATAAAATACTATGATTATATCATCTTTTTCACTTATTTCTATAGCATATTTTAATGCGTCTACTTCATCTAAACATATCTTTAAATTTATATTTTTATTAGTTTTTAATATAGCTTTTTCTAATATAGCTGCAACCTCTCCACATTTTCTGCCTCGCTTATCCTTATCTTCTTTTATGACTATTTTATCTAAGTTTTTAGCACATATTTCTCCAATTGCATATCCTATATCATCTTTTCTATCTCCAGGTATACCAATTACACCAATTAAATGGCTTCCACCTTTTATCTTTTTTAATGAAGATATTACAGCTTTATACCCTTCAATATTATGAGCATAATCTAATATGATTTTTCTGCCACCATAATTATACATATTAAACCTACCTCTATTATGCTCAATATTTAATTTAAAGTCCATGAACCCTTTTGAAATCATGCAATAATCAATATTTAATCCTACTAACCCTGCACAAGCTGCCATTGCATTTTCAATGTTATATTCCAGCTTTCCATCATAAGATATTGGCAATTCCTTAATTGAAACAATCTCATATTTCCTATTATCATTAACTACACATATCTTATTATCTTCAACAAATACAGCTATTTTCCCATTTGATATATTTTCCTGTATCAATGGATTATCTTTGAATTTTGAAAAATAGATTTTTTCTGCTTCAAATCTATTAATTATAGTTTTACTATATTTATCATCAGCATTTATGACTACAAATCCATCTTTCTTTACTGCTTCTCCTACTAATGCTTTTGTAAAACTTAATTCTTCAATAGAATTAATACCATCTAAACCTAAATGATCATTTGTTATATTTGTTATTATTCCCACGTCTGCAATGTTATAAGCTAAACCTTTTCTTACTAAACCGCCTCTAGCAGTTTCTAAAACAGCTGCATCTACATCGTTATTCATAAGGATTGTCTTTGCACTGTCAAAGCCTGAATCATCACCTTTATGTATACATTTATCATTTAAATATATACCATCAGTACATGTCATCCCTACATTATGACCAATTTTTTTTAGTACATGACTTATTAACCTTGTAGTTGTAGTTTTACCATTAGTGCCTGTAATAGCTATTATTGGGATACTTCTGGGCCTTTCATCATAAAGCATTTCTAATATTGCTTTCCCCACATTTCGCTTTTTACCTTTCCAAGGATAATGATGCATTCTTATTCCTGGAGCTGCATTTACCTCCATAATGATTCCATCATTTTCTTTAAGGGGTAGACCTATATCCTTTGTACAAATATCAATTCCGCATATATCAAGCCCCAAAGTTTTAGCTGCATTTATACAACATTCAATATTTTCTTCGCAAATTTCTTCTGTACAATCTATTGCCATGCCACCAGTAGATAAATTGGCATTTTCTCTTAATAATACCTTTTCTCCTTCTTGAGGAATATAATCTAAATCTAAATTTCTCTTTGATAAACATGAAGTTAACTCTGAATCCATTTTTACTTTTGTTAATGCTTTTTCATGATCTTCCCCTCTTAATGGATCTTCATTTAAAATTTCAATTAATCTTCTTAAGCTATCCACTCCATTACCAATAACAAAAGGTGCTAATCTTAAAGCTACTGCTTCTACTTTATAATTAACTAAGCAAACTCTATAATCATTACCTTCAAAATATTTTTCAATAATAATATCTTTTTCACTTTTTCGTAAATTAATATATGCATTCATTAACTGTTTTTGATTTTTTATATTTAATATTACACCTTGACCTTTATTTCCACATTGAGGTTTTAATACTACTGGATATCCTATTTTTTCAGCATCTTGCAATAATCCAATTACATTAAAGACCTTTGAGCCTTCTGCTACAGGAATATTTTGATTTTTAAGCAGCTGCTTAGTTAAAACCTTATCACAGGAAATGTCAACACCTATACATTTAGTCTTACTGCCTATAGATGCTTCTATGATTCTGCTCATCTTACCATAACCTATTTGATATATAGTACTATCCCCAAGCTGCATAATTGGAAGATTATATTCTTTTGCAGCATCACAAATTGCTTTTGTAGTACAGCCCATTTGCTCATCTTGTAATATTCCTTTTATAATATCCATTCTTCCCTTAAAATTTATAGGGATTTGTTGTATTAGACAATTCATTAAATCTACAGCTAACTTAGCAACTTCATTTAAAGTATTTTTATATTCATATTCAACAATTATATAATACATGTCACCTTCAATTTCTCTAGCTTTTCCATAAGATACATCTATGCCTAGATTATTTTGTATTGCTATCATTGTATGTTCACAAATATGAGCTAAATAAGTTCCCTCTTCAAGTCTTTTAAAAAATCCTTCATCTTCATCAATTCCACATCTGTGAGTTTTGAGTTCAGGTATTAACTTAACAAGATTAAAATTAAAATTAGGTATTTCTTTACTTGGTATTTCACAATATCCTTCTAAATCCATATCTATTCTTATGCATTTTTTATGAGAATAAATATTCTGTCCTTCATATATTCTCTTTTGTATTATCTTCATGGCTAAACTGCTCCTCCTCAAAAGGTGACTTTTTTATAAGATCAAATTTGTTTCCATCAGTTAATATATGCAATTTTACATTGTGCATGCTTAAAATCTCATCTGATCGTAATTCTGATACATTAGTATATGTAATTGTACTTCCATCAACAAAATAAACTGCACCTTCTCCTATGACTTCAATAGTTCCAGCCTTATTAACTACTATTCCAGTATTTTCATCTATCCCTATTCCTAAAATCTCAGGATTTTGTGCGATTCCAGTTAAAAGTCTTCCAAATCTGCCTCTTTGAGCAAAATGTTGATCAATTATAACATCTTTAATTAGTCCAAAACCTGGTGACATTTTCAGAGTACATTTTCTTGGTGAATCTTCATCCTTCCCTTCAACTATCATGGTGTCACTCATAACAGATGCTCCTGCTGATGTTCCTACAATGAAGATACCCTCATGACAGGCCTCTCTTAAAGCATTATAAGTAGGCGTACCTCCCATTAAACTTGTTATTCTTAACTGATCTCCACCTGTAAAAAATATCAGTGCTGCTTCTTTTATTAATTCCACATTTATTTCGTCAAAAGCATCAGTTCTTTCACTAATGTCTAGGACTTTTATATTCTTGACTTTAAGCTCTCCAAAGACCTCTTTATATTTAGCTGCTACTTCTTTAGGATATTCAGTTGCAATTGTAGCAATTAATAATATGTCCTTGTCTTTATCAATTGAATTACATACTCTATTTAATATTTCTTTTTTTCCTTCTTTATCTTCGGCCCCTCCGATAATTATCAAGTTGCCGCTTAAACCATCTTTCAACTCTTATCACCTCATATCATGCATTAACTATTCTTTCCACTGAATTAAATAATTATTCAAAAAAAAGAACCGATTTAAATCGATTCTCAAATTTTAGATATTATTTTCTTTTTAGCATATAATTTTTAATCTTTAATGCAGAGCATTGTCATTTTTATAAAATACATTGATTTTAACTTAAGCAACAACCTACATATGTTGTCTGTCATTCTCTAATAGCAATGCCTAACAACATAATTATTTGATGTTTCTTCGCTTCGAAAATTTTTCTAATCCAATTCTTACTTCTTCCTCTATATCAATATTAGGAATTTGAACATTCTCTTCAAATCCATCCATTTCTACACCATCAAAACGATATAATTTAATCAATAGCTTCCATAGAGTTTCTATTTCTTCTTCAGTAAAATCTTTGAAAATATCAGCCATGAAATTAATACCAGCATATTTCCCACATTTAACTACAGAATCAATCCCTTCCTCAGTTAAACATACATTAACAGCTCTTTTATCTTTTTCACTTGGCATGATAAATACAAAACCTTTCTTTTGAAGGCTTTTAATTAATTGAGTTATGTTTTGTTTAGTTGTTCCGAGCTTCTTAGCAATATTAATAAGAGTAGTTTCATCTTTAGGTAAATGAAGCACTGCAAGCATTGTCATATATTGCCTAGATGTTAATGGTTCACAATACTGATCCCCTGCAATTTGAAGTTTATTTGAAACTGAAAAAAAACTTGAAAATGCCTGTTGCATTATATGTAATAAATAAAGTTCTTTACTATAATCCATGGTAAAAATCTCCTCCATACAGTTTAACATACAATCTATAGACCTTGTATTTAGTAAATACATTGTCTATAGATTATATAACTTAACTTAGGAAATATCAATAATACTGATTTTTTTGTAATATACTCATTTTTACCTTTTTAGTTTTTATGATAAAAGCTCCATAAAAAATTCAATTGTTCTTTTCCATGATTTAAACTGCCCTTCTGCATTACCTCCTATAGTTCCTCCTGAAGAAAATACTCCCCCCATCATATTAATAGATAAGGTTTCGCTTATAGGAATAATATATGGAATTGGCATAGGATGTCCCATTTCATCATAGGTTAATAATTCCACATTATGTTTATAATCATTTTTTTTCAAATTATCTAGTATTTCTAAACAACCATCATAACTATTCCATATATTATCTTGTTTTCCTGAGATCATAAGAATGTCTGCTTCAGAATTCTCTACTTCTATTCTTGCATTTTCTTTATTGGCTGCTCTTTCAATACTTTTCTTATAAGTGCTAGCAAATCCAAATGGAATTCCTTTTTCTATAGCCTTTTTTTGTTCTTCAAAAAATATATTATTATCCACTTCCACATATGGAATTGATTCTCCTTTATATGACCATGATGAAACGTTCTTTCCACCACTCATCCCATCAAGTGCTTGGAAACAATAAGCATGAGGTTCTACTGCAACTACTTTTTTAATTTTTTTGTATCTCGAAGCAAGCAAAAGTGCTAATTCTCCACCTTTTGATGTTCCATGTATAAATATCTCTTTAGTACTTATAATTTCATTTTTCTCCATCCATTCAAATATTTTTTCAAAGTATTCTAATGGAATTTTTTCTAACTTATCTGGTAATCCTTCTGAAGCAAAATATGGAACCACAAGAACATTAAAACCTCTAGATGCAAGTGGTGCTGCCAAAATAGCCATTGCTTTTATATCCCCACTTGATCCACCTAAAATCAAAATTGTTTTGTTATTAGATTTTTCTTTATAAAATAATTGCCCACAAAACTTTTCTTCTGATATATGCTTTACAATAATATCTTCTGTTTTAAATAGTCTTTTTAATTCAATTTCCTTTCTTTCAATAGAAGATTCAAATAACATATTCATAATTATTGGTTCATCAATTGATATATTCTCTGCAATATTTTTACCTTCTGTTTTAGACTTTTTCAATGAATAAATTAGTCCCATACTATCAGCTGATTTATAAGTTCCTTCTACAGGTTTAGCCAAATCTAAATCCACTTCACCTTTTCTATTAGAAATGAATACTCCATAAGATGAAAATTCCTCTCCTGTGCACCATGGCAATTCCATTTTCATGCTAACTCTTAATTTACTATTTGGACTTAAATCTAAAACTTTAATCTTAATTCTATCATCTACAAGCGTTTCTACATCAGATATGTGTATTTTCATAATTACATTCTCCTTGCAATATTATTTTTATATTTTGAATAAAAAGTTCTATTTTATTGAATGGCTTATTAGTCACCCTTGAATTTTTGACAATATATTGACTATTTCATTATATCAACACAAAATAGAATTAGTCAATATATTGTCTATAAAAATATTATTCCTTTACTTTTAATTGCAACTATTAATACATTAAATAATATAATCAATAAAACTATCACTTTCCCATAAATACCTCATAATCACATCAAGAGTGAATATCTTCGTTTTTGTTTTCCAAACCATTGTAATATTTTAAATGTATTATAAACATTTATCTTATTGACTAATATAATCACATTTTGGTGTAAATTGACTAAATATTGTTGTATAATAAATATGTATTTTTTATCATAACTTCTTTAAACAAGTAGTTATTAAAGATTAATTAAAAGGGGGTATTTTAATGGCAATTGTAGAAGTTGTTAAATATAATGGTGGGCCAGATGTTTTCGCTTGGAAATATCCAAGTGAAGAACTTGGAAATTGGACTCAGCTTATTGTCAACGAATCTCAAGAGGCTATTTTATTTAAGGGTGGTCAAGCACTTGATTTATTTCCAAGTGGAAGACATACTCTTGAAACTGCTAACATTCCATTTCTAAACAAAATTGTTAATCTTCCATTTGGAGGAAGATCACCATTTACAGCAGAGGTCTGGTACATAAACAAAGTATATTCATTAGATATTAAATGGGGGACTGCTACTCCAATCCAATTACAAGATCCAAAATATAAAGTTTTTTTACCAGTTCGTTCATTTGGACAATTTGGTATTCAAATAGAGGATTCAAGAAAGTTTTTAATTAAATTGGTAGGAACTCTTCCTGTATTTGATAAAGACAGTATTATTAAATACTTTAGAGGCTTATACTTAACAAAAGTAAAGGATGCCATATCCTCATATTTAGTACATGAGCAAGTAAGTGTTTTAGACATAAATGCTTATCTTGATGATCTTTCTGAGCAATTAAAAGAAAAGATGGAACCTATTTTATCAGAATATGGAATTAAGCTAGTTAATTTTTATGTTAATGATATAAACGTTCCTGAAGATGATACGGCTGTTATTAAATTAAAAGATGCACTTGCTAAACGTGCTGAAATGGATATAGTTGGCTATAGTTATGCGCAAGAACGTTCTTTCGATACAATGGAAGGTGCAGCTACAAATCCTAGTTCTGGACAAGCAGGTTTTATGGGAGCTGGGCTTGGACTTGGAATGGGACTTGGACTAGGCAACGGCTTTGGCAGTCAAATGAGTGTAATGACTCAAAATATGACCATAACATCAATAACAAAAACTTGTCCAAACTGTGGTAATGAAATAGAGCAAGAAAAGCGCTTTTGCAATGACTGCGGATTTGATACACAAAAAAAGGATGAAAATAAAAAGGATGAAAATAAAAAGCGTGAAACAGTTACTTGCAGTAATTGCAGTGCTGCATTTTCTGTAAATACTAAATTCTGTCCTGAGTGCGGTGATAAATATAATCCTTGTAATAAATGTGGAGCTGACTTAAAGGAAGGTACAAATGTATGTCCTGAGTGCAGCAGTGCAAAACCGAAACCTTGTAATAACTGTGGCCATGAAATAGAAAACGAAAATACTAAGTTTTGTCCTGAATGTGGAATTTCTTTAATTAAAAATTGTTCAGGCTGCGGCATAGAAATAAACGGATCTCCAAAGTTTTGTCCTGAATGCGGAAATAAATTCTAAATTCCCAAATTGAACAAGGTGGTGTAATTATGAGCCGTAAATTAATAACTCTAATAACCTTAAGCATTGGCTTAATCATTTTTATTGTTACCTTAGCAGTATTTTTTCTAGGTTATGCAAATCATCCAAATAGAGCTATAGACTGGCTTGGATTAATTTTTGTATTAATTTCGGAAATTGCTCTGTTTAAAGGTACTACTTTTATATTAGCAAAAAAATACACAGGTAGCCGAATGTTATTTACAATTGGAATTGTTTCTACACTATTCATTTATTGCATAATAACATGCATACTTTCAATTTTCAGCAAATATATATTTCTAAATAGTGTTGGAATCTTTGCTACTGCCCAAATTATTCTTATGGCAGCTGCTTTGATTATTTCAATTGCATTATATGCTGCTGGACGTAGTGTTCATGAAAGTGATGCTAAGGTTATGTACTCTAAAATAATAATGAAAGATTGTGAAACCCTTGCATTTTCGTTAAAATCCAATACTAAATTTAGCGCATATTCTTCATTACTAAACAAAATTTATGAAGAAATTAAATATAGTGACAAGACGAAATTAATTGAAGAGGAACAAACTATCTATGATAAAATACGAGAACTTGAAGAGATTTTATCAGACACTGAAAATAAGCCAAAAGTAGATGATGTTTCAACACTTGTTGATGAAATAATTTTGCTTATTAAGGAACGTAATCTATCAGTACTACAATTACGTCAAGGGGGATTCTAAAGATGAATACGCAGCAAACTTCCAATCCTGCAGTTATACTCTGCAAAGCCATAGGAATCGGAGTAAGTATATTGGGTTATGCTATTGTTTTTATATTTGGTCTTACATTGTTGTTTGGTAAATTAGACAATGCAGCTTCAGTAATAGTAGCAATTCTATTTATTGTTATAGGCGTATTACTAATTATAGGTGGCATAAAAACAAAAAAAACAATTCAAAGATTCAATAAATATGTAAGTATGATATGTTTAGAAAATCAGACTTCAATAGAAAACATTGCAAGTGCTTCTTCACAATCCATAGACTTTGTAACTAAAGACTTGCAGACAATGATTAATATAAGATTTTTTACTAATGCATATATTGATAAAAACACTAATGAAATTGTTCTAACAAAGAACAATATTACAGCTAAAAATAGTACATCAAAAAAGACTGAAGACTTAGACATAAAGGTTGTTACCTGCAAAAATTGCGGTGCTTCAAACAATATTACTTCAAAGTCTACAGCTGAGTGTGAATTCTGTGGATCAGCTTTATAAATCTATATAACATGTAAAGGAAGAGATTAATGAATAATAATTTTCAAAACAATTTTCAAAACGCTCAAACTCCTCAAATTAAATGGTGGTTATCCTGGCCATTTATTATAATAGTTTTTTTTGTATTTTGGCCAGTTAGTTTATTTTTGATATGGAAAAGATCTGGTTTCGATAAAAAAGTAAATTTACTTTCTGGAAACACTATTTTTATATTGAGCTACGCAAGTTTGGCTTTTGCATTTTTAGGATTACTTGTATCCATTTCTGAAGGCTTAACAAGTGATAATATAATTGGAATAATGTTTTTCCTTTTATCTGGAATAGGTCTTGTTTGGGTAGGAAAAAAATTAAAAAATAATGCTGACAAATCTAAAAAATATATTTCTATTATCGCTAATAAAGGAATTATTGATATAGATAACATTGCTGCTGCCATTCCAACATCATATGAAATTACAAAAAAAGACTTGCAAAAAATGATTGATAAAGGATTTTTCGAGGGTGCTTACATTAATGAATCAGAAAGGCAAATAATATTGCCTAAAAAACATCAAGCAAACTCATCTGATCAATCTAGCATGACTCAAGACAATGCTAGAATGCATGCTGTAACCTGCAAATGCTGTGGAGCTCAAAACAGCGTTGCTGCTGGAACAGTTGGAGATTGTGAATTTTGCGGTTCTAAAATCGAAATATAATAAGTTTAAGGTAATACCCCAAAACAAATTAAAATTCATTTTGAGGTATTACCTTAAATTTCTATAATCTTAAAAAACTGCTCTTCCTGGAATTATTAATTTTTGTCCTTCTTCAATATGTTCTGAATCTTCAACCTTATTTATCTTAATAAGGTCTGCAACTGTTGTATTATACTTTTTAGCAAGCTCCCAAAGAGTATCTTCTGGGCCTACAACATAAATAGTTATGCTTGCCTTTTTAGGTACCATCTCGCCTTCTTCTTCAGCTACGTCTGAAATAAATTCTTTATTCACATCATATAAAATCTTTCCTGATAATATTATAGTTGCTTTAATTGCTATACTACTACCTTCAATTGCTGTATCTATGTTTTCTAAATTTGCCTTTACTATAGACTTCATATTTTCATCAGCACCAAAAATTTCAATCATTGCTGTGAAAGGTATTTCAGCCTTAACACTTGCTAAATATTTATCCTCATTAGTTGTTTTATATAATACATCTGCTTTAACAATTCCTTCTACAACAACTCTATCTTTCATGACTTGTTTATCTGTTAATATTATAGCTGCATTTGCTGATATAATGTGATCAGGTCTCAAATTATTTTCTTTTAGCTGAATATTATGCTTAACAATTGCTTCAGAATTATTTGCTCCATGAAGAATTCCAACCTCATATTCATCTTTTCTAAGTCCAATTAAACATTTATTAGAATATGCGTCTTTAATTGTTTCTATGTTTTCCTTTGAAAATACCTTAACATTTGCTTTAACTATAAATTCATCATTTATAATTCTTATTTCTCCTAGATCATCTTCTTCAAGCATTAAATCGTTATTTGCTATTTCATAGCAAATAGTTGGAATCATCTCAGATGTAATTCCTGCAACATCCTGTTCCTTTGATAAGTAAATATCATCTTCCAAAGGAATTACGTCCTTAGAATCCTCTCCCTTATATAAAATATTCAATTTACAATAGCAGCCAAGATAAATTTTATCCTCCGCAATCTTAACTTCTTTTTTGTGTAATCGTAAGGAGCATTTTAATATCTTATTTATCTGAGGTTTATCCATGCCAACTCTAATCATACATTTGCCCATTAGTTCAACATCTTCATTTGCACTTATTTTATTTATTGTTTCTGTCTTCTTTAAAACTTCTACCTCATCACTGCCTTGAATATCTTTTACAAATTCAAACTGATTACTATTATAAAGCTCCCAATCTATAGTTATTACACCTTGAATCGATATTTTTCTCTCATTCATTATGGTAGCTTCAATATGTTCAACATTGCACTGTGCTTCACAGATAACCTTATATTCACCTTGATTTAAATCAATATTATTTGTAAAACTTTGATTATAGTTAACTGAATTTACAACAATTCCATCTTCCCTAGCCAAATATATTACTGTATATTCGATTTTTCCTTCTAAGATTATTTTATCTCCAATTAGTTCTTTGTTAATTATCATTGGTCTAGCTTCAACAGTTAATATTTCTTGTACATCAGGATGAGTATCTGGAATCAAATATTCATCTTTCAATACAGTATTAGAATTACTTTCTCTTAACAATTTTTCAAACTGTACATTTTCTTTTATAATATCTATCTCTGCCATATTTTTATACCTCCATAAAATTCCTACTATTCATTTATACACATATATTGGGGGTTTTATGATAGATATCTTCCTGTTTTAATATTAATTTTCAACAAAAATTCTATCTAATTCGCCTAATATTTCATTTATTTAATTTTTTTTTCGTTTTTTTATTGACATATACTATTTTTTGTCGTAATATAGGAAGTGGTTATTGACCATATAACCTCTCATAAATTCTCAATACCCTTTTATACCATAGTTGAAAGATGGAAACCCACCATCTTTCTTTTTTATTGTATTTTATTAAATAAACTACTAATTTAATACTAAAAAACAAAAAAGCATGGTATAAAATATCCACGCTTTTTATAAATTTAAGTGTAAAAAATTTTTCAGTATATAATTTTAGATATAAAATAGTAATTTCCAAGAAAAAGAAAAACTTCGATAAATCGAAGTTTATATCCTATTTGGAAATACCAATTGTACAGTCTTTGTTAATACATCTGAATAACTATATGTCACAGTCCTTTGGGTGTCATCTTTCAATCTTATTACAAAAATGCTTGGGTACACGCTTTCAATGATACCATCGTTCACTAAAATCTTTTTTCTTCCACCATTAGCTTTTAGAGTGACCTTTTGACCTACATGTCTCTCTATATCATTTTTGATAGAAGCAATAGTATTTACTTTTTCCATGTATACACCCTCTTTCTCATTAAATTATACCCCAAAGTTCTCTATTTGTCAAGCAAATAAATATTTTAACATTTCCAACCCAGTTTTGTCAATGTAAACATTTTTCCAAATAAATATTTTTTAAGATATTTCGTTTTATTATCTGTAATTTTCTAATTATTATTCTATTTATCATTAATTTTATTTTTCTTTTAATTTTTTACTGTCCTTATTTTCTTGATTTATTAATTCTCATATATATGTTTCAATAAATAATCTACATTCATATCGTTTATTCTGGTGTAGCTGAGGTTGGCATTTACATAGGGGAAATTTATAGAAATCTAGGAATAGAAAAAGTTATTTTAGAGTTTTCATCCAAATCGATTTTATCTTTATTTTTATCAAAAACTTCAACAAAAAAATAAGTGCAACAAGAAATACATTCTTATTACACTTACAAATTCATGCTATTAGGTTATAATTTAATGACTATTAGCTGATTCTAATCCACCTGGTTTATTATGCAAAGCCATTTTATCAATTAATTCTAAACACTGACTACTCATTCCTACCAAGTTGGTTTTGACTCCATTTTTATGAAATTTAATTACGACTTTATCTATAGCATCAACTGCTGATTCATCCCAAATTTTCACCTTAGATAAATCTATATTTACACATTGAATCTTTTCTGCAAAATCAAAACTATTAATAAACTTTAATGTAGATACAAAAAATAATTGCCCATTAGCTATATATGTAGTTTTTGTATCTTCTTTAATTTTCTTCACCTTGATTTCAGATATCTTAGATGCAAAAAATAGTGCACTTAATATTATTCCAAGAATAACTCCATAAGCTAAGTTATGAGTTAATAAAACTACTATAACTGTTGAAACCATGACAATTGTATCTGTTTTAGGCACTTTTGTTATTCTTTTTATTGACGCCCAATTAAATGTAGTTATCGATACAACTACCATAACAGAACCTAAGGCAACTACTGGAATTTGCACAACAAATTTATTTAATAATATTACTGAAATCAACATGGCTGTTCCAGATGTAAGTGTTGACAATCTACCTCGTCCACCATAATTATGATTTATAAGTGTTTGACCAATCATTCCACACCCTGCTATTCCACAAAAAAATCCACATGTTATATTAGCTAATCCTTGACCTACACATTCTCTATTCTTATCACTTGAAGTATCCGTTAAATCATCAATTAACTGAGCTGTTAATAAAGATTCTACAAGACCAACTAATGAAAGTGATATAGAATATTGTAATATTATTTTTAATGTTTCCATATTAAATGGTATACTAGGTATTAAAAACCTTGGCAAATCACTATTTATTTTTCCCATATCCCCTAAAGTAGTTACATCAATCTTAAATATAACAACTATTAATGTAACAATTATTATTGAAATTATTGGAGATGGTACTGCTCTCGTTAACTTAGGTAATAAATAAATTATCGAAACCCCTATTGCACCTAAAATTATTAAAATAAATGATCCTTTAAAATATGGTAATTGTGACTTAAACATCATTATTCCTAGTGCATTTACAAATCCTATCATAACTGGCCTAGGTATAAATTTTAATAAATTCCCTATCTTTAAAAAGCCCAATATAACTTGAAATATGCCTGTAAGTATTGTTGCTGCAAGCATGTACTCTATTCCATGTTCCCTTACTAAACTTGCCAAAACTAATGCCATCGCACCAGCTGCGGCGGAAATCATTCCTGTTCGTCCACCAAAAATTGATATAATTAAAGACATGCAAAAAGATGCATATACCCCAATCATAGGATCAACTCCAGCTACTATAGAAAATCCTATTGCCTCTGGTATTAATGCCATGCAAACAACTATCCCTGCCAGTAAATCTCCTTTAATGTTTCCAAACCACTCTTTTCTAATTTCTTTCATGTAATTCCTTCTTTCTTCTTTTATTACTTTGAATTTTTTCAAATATATATCAATGTTTTTTTACAAAGAAAAGCTTTGAATTAGTATACTTTATCTAAATCAAAGCTTTATAATAGTATCATTAATAATACATACGGTCAATTTACATATAATAAATTTAATTTTCACTTTTAAGTTTTATAAATTTAAAAATTATCGCACCCAATGCTGCTGCTAAAATCGAGGCAATCATAATACTTATTTTTGCTGTAGATAACACAGTTTCATCTGCAAATGATAAAGATGAAACAAATAGTGACATAGTAAATCCAATACCGCCAAGAACACTTGCACCATATAGATGTCTTTTGGTTACTTGAGATGGAAGACTCGCAATTTTTAATTTTACTAAAATGTATGAAACTCCAAATATACCTATTTGCTTACCTAAAAATAGACCAAATATAATTCCTAAGCTAACTGGTTCTAATATTATTGCCCCGATACTATTAATATCAATAGTTATACCTGAATTTGCTAACGCAAATATTGGCATAATTACAAATGAAGACACTGGAGTTAAAGCATGTTCAAGTCTGTATAAAATTGATGATTTGAATTCATGAACATTTTTCCCAACAGGCAATGAAATTCCTAGTAATACTCCAGCAATAGTTGCATGTATGCCTGACTTTAAAATACAAAGCCATAGTAATATACCTAAAATAACATATATAGATGTATATTTAACTTTAAATCTATTAGCTAATATAAGAGCAATAAAAACAATTAAACCCATAATAATAGCAATCCAAGAAATTTGACTAGTATAAAATATAGCAATTACGATAATAGCACCTAAATCATCAACTATAGCTAAAGCTGTAAGAAATACTATTATTCCTTTAGGTGCTTTTTTACCTACCAAAGAAAGTATTCCTAATGCAAATGCTATGTCTGTTGCCATTGGAATTCCCCATCCTGAAATAGTAGGTTTATTATAATTAAATAATGCATAAATAATTGCCGGTACAATCATGCCTCCTATAGCTGCTGATATAGGTAGTATAGTTTTCTTAAATGATTGAAGCTCTCCAAATACTACTTCTCGCTTTATTTCCATGCCAACTACTAAGAAAAATATAGCCATTAATCCATCATTAATCCAGTGAAGAACTGACATTGATAGAGAAAATTCTTTATATCCAATAGTTATATAGGTATGGAGTATATTATTGTATATTGCACTAAAACTAGAATTTGCAACAATTATTGCAATAATTGCACAAATTAAAAGTATTAAGCCACTAGCAGATTCATTTTTAAAAAAGTGTACGAATGGATTAAAAATTTTGTTGTTAATTTTATTTTTCATAGTTAATCTCCTTTAGATATTATTATTTATGCCCTAAAATTCTAGTTTAAACAAAAAATTATAATTAAACTACTTGTTAAATATTCTAATTATTAAAAATTTCGACAAAAAAAGAGATGGGAATACTCTAATAGAGTTTCCCACCCCAGAAACTAAAATTGCTTGAAAGCAAATTATAAAATTTACCCAACCGTATAGTTATATTTATTTATTTCTACAGCATTGATTATATTCTATTATATTATATATTAATAGAATAATCAATATTTGTATTATGAATGAACTTTTCTGCTTTGTACAAGCTTATCTAATCCAAGCTCAATTAGCACCTACTTTATATCGATCAATTTTAGTATTATATGCCATTGCATATTATTGGTGATTATTGACATATATTCTTTACAAGTTTATTATAATACATAAAGAGCATATGCCAATAACTCTTGTTACATATGCTGCTTTAATATAAATTATAGGAGGTTTATTTTATGAAAATTGCATTACCATCACGTAATAATAATATTGATGATCACTTTGGACATTGCGAATATTACACAATTTTCACAGTTGATACACAAACTAAAGAAATAACAGATTCTGAAACTATTTCATCACCAGCAGGATGTGGCTGCAAATCAAATATCGCAACAACTCTTTCTGATATTGGTGTTAAAGTTTTACTAGCAGGTAATATGGGAGATGGGGCTGTAAGAGTACTAAGCAACGTAGGAATAGAAGTATTGCGTGGTTGTTCTGGAGATGTAAAAACTGTAGCTTTAAAATGGATTGAAGGCTCTCTTGTAGATTCTGGTGATATCTGCCACGCTCATGAACATGGCTGTCACAATGAATAGATAAAAAATGTTATAAAACATAAACAAAAAAATAATAGACCAATATGATTAATATTAGGTCTACTATTTTCTTTCATGGATATAGTCTTTATAACTGTAAACTATTGTGTATTGATATGCGTGTTATTCCCTTTGCACCAATTTTTACAGAATTTCGCTTTTTTGTTACACATAACTTTCTCAGAACCACAGCTTGGGCAAATAGCTCTATCTTGATCATAATTTATTTCATAAACTGTTCCACATTCTACACATTTAAATTTACAAAGCTTTGTAGTATAATGACCCCCACTTATTCGTATTGCCTTGCCTTCTGTTAACGCAACAGCTACTTTTTTTCTTGCACTATCTATAATATTTTGAAAAGTCTGCCTTGACACCTGCATTTTTTCAGCACATTCCTCTTGATTTAATTCTTCAATATCCTTTAATCTCATTGCTTCGAGTTCTTCTACTTTTAAAACTATTTCTTGAATTTTACATTTAGGTTTTCCACATGGTACAAAATAATCATCTTTTGGAAAAAACTCTACCCTTCTGAATTTTGTTGGTCTTGCCATTATCTACCCTCCTTGGTTACTATATATTAAATTAGCGTAATACCTAAAACTATTACAAACCTTATTTCTTTTATTATAACCAATTTATTAAAAAGCTTCAAACTTGTATATACCTTGTCAAATGCCCAAAAACATTAACTTACTATCTTAATTATCTCGATATCAATTGTAAATATAACTTATTTTTACATTAAAGTATAATAGCATCCATCATACTATAAATATTTTTGAATATGCAAAAGATTAGCATAAACTTGATAGGAGCTATTGCCACCAGAACAAAACCTTCTACCTATTGATGACAATTAATTTTACTCTATAAAATTTTATACTTTATGCATTTTCTCCTTTAGTGTATGAAAAATACTTTTTTCCCCAATACAAGGCTATATTTACAAGTCCTATCATTACAGGTACTTCAATTAGTGGCCCTATTACTGCTGCAAAGGCTACCCTTGACTCTATTCCAAATACTGCTACTGCTACAGCTATTGCGAGTTCAAAGTTATTGCTTGCAGCTGTAAATGCCAGTGTTGTAGTTTTATTATAGTCTACCCCTGCCTTATAACTAATATAAAACGACACAGAAAACATTACTATAAAATAAATTACAAGAGGTATCCCTACCTTAATAACATCTAAAGGTAACTCTACAATGTATTTTCCTTTAAACATAAACATTACTACAATTGTAAATAATAGAGCCATTAAAGCCAATGGACTTATTTTAGGTACAAATTTTTTTGTGTACCATTCTGTTCCCATTTTAGGCTCCAATATAAGTCTGGTTAACATTCCAAGTAAAAAAGGAATTCCAAGATAAACTGCAACAGAGGTAGCTACCTCTCCCATAGAAATATGAACTTCAAATCCTGTAAGCCCAAATATAGGTGGAAGTACTGTAATAAAAATATAAGCAAATACAGAATAAAAAACTACTTGAAATATAGAATTAAATGCTACTAAAGCTGCTGCATACTCATTATCCCCATCTGCTAAACTGTTCCAAAGAATTACCATAGCTATGCATCTAGCAAGGCCTATAAGAATAAGTCCAGTCATTAATTCTGAGTCAGATTTTAAAAATACAAAAGCTAATATAAACATTAGAACTGGCCCAATAAACCAATTTTGTACTAATGATAATCCTAGAACTTTAGGATTTTTAAATACCTTTGCAAGTTCTTTATAATTTACTTTAGCAAGTGGTGGATACATCATTACTATAAGACCAATTGCTATTGGTATTGATGTTGTTCCAACAGATAATTTGGCAAGCCCTGCTGATAATGATGGTACTCCCCAGCCTAGGAATATTCCTAATGCCATTGCAGCAAATATCCACAGTGTCAAATATCTATCTAAGAATGACAATCTTAATGATTTATTACTCATTGTAATCCCCCTATTCACATTTTATTAATTTAAATTAATCTAAATTAATTTTATTACTATTAATTCTTCTTACCAAATCTTTTATCTTATCTTCTATCTTTTTTGCTATTTCTATAAATTCTTCATCGCTTTTACCTGTTGGATCATCTAATCCCCAATCTTCCCTATATTTACAAGGTAAAAATGGGCAAGCTACATTGCATCCCATGGTTATAACAATATCTACCTCTGGAATATCTTTAAGCAATTTAGATTTTTGTGTTTCATTCATATTAATATTATACAAATTCTTTATTATTCTAACTGCATCTTGATTTATTTGAGGTTTAACCTCTGTCCCTGCTGAATAAGACTCAAAGGTATCAAAGGCAAACATTTTCCCCATTGCCTCTGCCATCTGTGATCTACAAGAGTTATGAACACATATAAATGCTACTTTTAATTTCATAATTCCATCTCCTCTAAAATATTATTTATATATACGTTTGAATTAGAAATCTACACAAAATCACACATAGGTATAAACTTTATAAAAAAATCCTTTTGCAACATATATATTTAAAATAACTAGTAAAAATTTTATAATTCTAATTAATTTATTAGCTCAGTAAGTTTATCCCCTTTAACTTCATCAGCTTTCCATTCAACAAGTGCAAAATTCCTCTTTGAAATTTCGTCAACTTTATTTATCCACTGAATTTCATTGCTTGCCTTTGCCCTTAAAATATCATTAGTTGTATTAGTTGCATAAAGGCTTGAATTTATTACCCACCATTTACTATGAATCTCTGCTCTATCTAAATCCTTTTGAAGCCTCATAGCTTCATAAACTGGAGTTGTCTCTGCTAAAGTTACTATAATAACCTCTGTTTCATCTTCATTTCTTAATGTAGGTAATAATTTTATAACTGATTCTGGTATATCACCTTCTGATCTAGAAATTTCTCTATTATAGCTTTCTGTTGAATCTAATAGTAATAAAGTATGACCTGTTGGAGCTGTATCAATTACTACAACTTCATTTTCCGACCTTTCAACTATTTCTGCAAAAGCTCTAAATACTGCTATTTCTTGAGTACAAGGTGATCTTAAATCTTCTTCAATATACTCAATATCTTCATCACTCATATTATTTTCTCTTGCTTTGCCTAATACTTCTTGCCTGTATTTTTCAAGTTCTTCTTTTTCATCAATATTACTTAAAGAAATCCCATAACTCTCATCTAATACAAACTTTAAATGGGCTGCTGGGTCAGTAGTTGTTAAATGTACCTTCTTACCTTTTTTAGCTAAACCTAATGCTATTGCTGAAGATATAGTTGTTTTACCAACTCCACCTTTACCCATTGTAAATATAACTTTTTTGTTGCTATTATACAGATCTTCTATAACATCTTTTAATTTTGGTATATTTGCTACATTTAAAGAATCCTCACTAATTTTAATATAATCCTCTTTTAATAAAGCTCTTACATTTTCAAGTCCTGTTATATTATAAGGTCTTAGAGGAATTTCAAAAGTTTCTATATCTTTAAACTTATATGGCATATTTCCTAATGCTTTTTGTTGCTTTTCATAAATAGCACTTGAAAGTTCATCATCATGATTTTGAAGTACACCATTTATAATTAATATTTGATTTTTTACGCCTATCGCTTGAAGTTCACTAGAAGCTCTTTCTGCTTCTTTTAGAGGGGAATTCTCAGGACGAGACACAAGTACAAGGGTTGTTTTACCTTTATCAGCTAAAATACCTACTGCATTTTTATAAATTTCTTTTTTCTCTTCAAGACCTGCAAGCTGTCCAAGGCATGATGCTCCATGAGTACTTTCGCCTATAAAATTACTCCATGCTGAAGGTAATTGTAACATTCTTAAAGTATGACCTGTTGGTGCAGTATCAAAGATGATATGATCATATTCATTAAACACTTTTTCATCAGTTATCATTGATGAGAATTCATTAAAGGCTGCAATTTCTACAGTACATGATCCTGATAATTGTTCTTCCATATTATCTATTACTGATTGTGGTAATTTTCCTCTATATGGTGCAATAACACTTTCTCTATATTCAGCTGCAGCAGCTTCTGGTTCAAAATTTGCAACAACTAAGTTTGGGACTTCTTTTATTTGAATCCCTTTATTATTTAATTCAGTATTAAATACATCTTGAAGGTTTGAAGCTGGATCAGTACTTACAAGCATAATTTTCTTTCCTTCATCTGCTAGATTTAATGCTACCGCACAGGCAGTTGAGGTCTTACCAACTCCACCCTTTCCAGTAAAAAATAGATACTTAGTTAATTTTAATTCTTTTATATCGAATTGTTTAAACATAATTTATTCTCCCTTCTACTTAAGTGTACTCATTTTTTCTAATGAGCCTACGCACTATCTTAGCAGCATCCACCTTTGCAGCCACAACTTTTAGCAGGCTTCTTTATATTAAGCTTTAAAGTATCTGATGGTATTTCAAGGAAACTGCAAAATTCTTCATTAGTTGGATAACTGCCCTCTTTAACTACAACTCCATCCACCATAATTACAGGTAAAGATTCAACACCTTTGGTATTTAAAATTTCATTTATTACTTTATTCTCTACAAATATTTGTGGATTGCTTGTTAAATTATGTCTTTCCACCAATATCCCCTTATTTTTCAAAGTATTCAAAGCAGTTGAAACTCTTAATAATTCTTTATCTACAGATGGTCCACAAACACCAGTTGAACAACACATAGCTGGATCAAATATTATCATTTTTTTCATTTTCATTAACTCCTTTATACTATAATTTTTTATTTACAAGTGCATTTAGATTTATTCTTACAAATACAATCTTTTGTTTCTGTTACAAGGTTCATCATAAACAATGTAAGCTTATTACAATTATTAATATTTAGACTGTAATAATTCCAAAGACCTTCTTTTCTCACCTCTACAAGACCACATTCACTTAATACTTTCATATGATGTGAAAGTGTTGGTTGAGTAAAATCAAAATATTCTAGAATATCACATGCACATCTCTCACCACAAGATAATATATCAATTATTTTCAACCTACTCGAATCAGATAGTGCTTTAAAAATTTTTGCATTTTCTTCATAATCCATCTTCATCCACGCCTCTCTATATAGATATGTATCTATGTATAATATAGAACACTATCTATATACTGTCAATAGTAATTACCTTTTTAAAGCAGTTTATATTATCGCTATATATATATCATTCTATATATTCACTTTATGAACCAACAAAATTATTGTTACAAAATAGTCTAATAACTATACATGATTTTAAATATTTATAAACTAAAAACAAACCACTCAACTAAGTAATTTGCTTTTTTCATTTATCTATATAATTTATATTACGCCGTTTTCCTGTATAAACGTCTTAAAAGTTTCCCCTGTACACACTAATGCCTCATGTCCATTTTTTTAAGTTCTTTAGCAAGCGCTACATAAGGCTGAACATCACCTCTACTACCTAATGTCAAAAATGTAACTTTCATACCTAATTCTCCTCTTATAAACAGTTGTTATGAAAATAACCTCCAGGTTTGTCTTCAGGTTATTTAAAATCAAAATTAGAACATTTAGTTTGAACACAAATTTGAGATCTTGTTCCTGAAATATTTATAGATTGTAGATTACAACATGTATTAGCATTATGAATACAGTTTTTGACTTCACAAGTGTGAGAATTACATTGGCTATCAGAATTATCATTATTATTTAAACTACATATGTAAAGATATACCTGAAAATGAATCACACCAAGTTCCACTTTTACTTGATACATTTGCACCACCAATATCAACTCTGTTAGAATAACAAATACCACTTTTATTGTGTAAACAATTACCTTCATTACAATTAATTTGTTGCATACAAAACTCTCCTTTTAATTACATATTTACTTTAAAGTTTGCTCACAGCTTTTTATTTTTGTATTTACAGGTATAATCCCTTAACAATATTATTACCTTTTTAATCTAGAATTATTTATAACAAAAAAGCATACTTCCTATACTTAAAGTATTGGAAGTATGCTTTTTTTTGTTATTATAAAGAGAGTGATGGTACTTTTCCAGTGAATTCAGACCTACTATTGAACACCGATTTGATGAAGCAGATTTTAAAAATTTTTAATGTACTATTTAGAAAAACTTTTAACTAATGAATTAGATAATAATGCAAAACTTTCTAACATAGATATTCGCTGTTCTTCTGACATTTGATTAAAAGCTTCAATTTCTGCTGATTTTAATTCTTCAAGGATAAGTACTGCAAATTCTCTTCCTTTTTCAGTAAATTTAATAATTTTATTTCTACGGTCTTCAACATTTGTTTCCTTAATTATATATCCATTCTTTTCAAGTCCAAGCAGTATTTGAGACACCGTCTGTTTAGGCAAAATTAATTTATTGCAAATTTGACTTTGTGTACAGTATGGAACTGTATTATGTATTACATGCAATACAAATAAAGTAGTGTCTTGAATATTGTGTCTCTTAGCCCAAACATGGTATATATTATTTATTTCAAACCATGAGTTGTAATAACTTTCTATCTGCTTATTAATTTTATCCTTACTATGCATTTTTCATACCCTCCTGCTTTTATCATTAGATAATACTTCTTACAGTAATTAATAAACTAATGACTTACTCCACTTAAATTTAATCCAACAACACCTAGTACAATGAAAAGTATAGATATTACTTTTAGTACACTAATACTTTCTTTAAAAACAAATACTCCGATTGCTGATAATACAACTATTCCAGCCGCAGACCAAACAGCATATGCTATACTAATATCTATCTTTTTTAGTGCCATAGATAAACAAAAAAAGCATATTATATACCATAAAACTGTTCCTACGGTTGGTAATATTTTTGCAAAGCCATCAGACATTTTCATTAAAGTTGTTGCTGCAATTTCAAATCCAATTGCAAGAATTAAATAAATCCATTCCATATAAAAACCCCATTTCAAAATAATATTAGTCCGCAACAGGACTAATATTATTCTAACCCAATTTATGTAACTTGTCAAAAATAATGTATCCAACTTTTATTTAATTAACTATTAAAACTAATCACTTTTTCTTCTAAAATTCCATAATCCACTCTAACAAAAAAACTGCACTAGACTAAAAAAACATTGTTGTTTTATTAAACTCTTAGGTTTACATATTTACACCTTATTTTGTTATATATTATGAAAAACAAAAATAAAGGAGCGATTTATTATGGATCAAATGGTTTTAAAAACTCAACAATGGTTAAATGGAATTTACAAGGACAACCCTAACTACTCTTTAGTCCCAGAAAGTGGTGCTACTGGCTGGCCAACTATAAAAGCACTAACAACTGCACTGCAGATTGAACTCGGAATATCTGCCCCTAATGGAACTTTCGGACCTGCAACAAGGAGTGTATTTGAAAATTTATCAATTGACTCTCAACCACAAAATAACTGGTCTGAATCTGCTATTGTATCTATGCAACATAAAATATATATTCTACAAGGAGCATTATTTTGTAAAGGCTATAATCCTGGTGGATTTACTGGAACATTTGGTAAAAATACTGAAGCAGCTATTAAATCCCTTCAATCAGATGCTGGATTACCTACTGTAAATGGTGTTGTTGATAGTATTTTAATGAAAGCATTATTATCTATGGATGCTTTTCAATGTCTTACTTATGGAGAATATAAAGAGAAATGTGATGAGAAAATACGTACTATTCAACAAAGCTTAAATAAAAAATATATTTCAAATACTTCTTTTAGTACAGATATAGGCTTAGTACCATGCGATGGTATATATTCTCGTTCAACTAATAAAGCCTTAGTTTATGCTTTGCAAATTGAGGAAGGTATTACAGCACCAAATGGAGTATTTGGTCCTACAACTAAAAGTAAATGCCCTGTTTTATCAGTAGGCAGTAACAAAAGTAAATTTATCTATCTATTACAATATGCTTTATATTGTAATGGTAAAGAATTCGATCCTAATGGATTTGATGGTGGATATGGAACTGGTGTTAAAAATGCTGTTACAAAATTCCAAACTTTTTGCGGCTTAAATGGAGATGGAATTGCTGGAAGCCAGACTTTCGCATCACTTCTTGTAAGTACTGGAGATACCACTAGAAAAGGTACTGCTTGTGATTGTTCTACCACTATTACGCCTGCAATTGCAGCTACACTTAAAGCTAATAAGTATACAATAGTCGGCAGATATCTTACTGGAAGGTTTAAAATGACTTCTAATGAATTGAAAACTATATTTGACAATGGACTAAGTGTTATTCCATTATTTGAAATTGGAGGCTACAAATTAGATTATTTTTCATATGAGCAAGGAATTTCAGATGCAAAGTCAGCTCTATTTGCTGCAACTCAATTTGGTTTTCCTAAAGATACAATAATATATTTTGCTGTTGATTTTGACGCATTAGACTCTGATGTAACTTCTAATGTTTTACCTTATTTTAAAGCAATAAGTGAACAATTTACTAATTCTAACTCTATCTTCAAGATAGGTATATATGCACCTAGAAATGTATGTAGTCGTGTTAGCAGTGCTGGATATTCTTGTAGTAGTTTTGTATGTGATATGTCTACTGGTTTTAGTGGAAATCTTGGATATCCACTTCCAAAAGATTGGGCATTTGATCAAATTTCAACTATAACTTTACATGGGAACGCAGACATTGAAATTGATAATAATATTTCTTCTGGTAAAGATCTTGGAGCTAACAGTGCCTCTCCGGTTGATGTATTAGATGCCCTCAATGATAATAGCTTTGCAAAGCTATTTGGCATAGAATTTTCATCACCTGATGCAGAAATAGAAATACTTAATAATGCATTTGTTAAAATCACCATAGGCGCAGCACTAAAAGCTGCATTAGGTGATGATTCAAAAGTTATAAAATTTAAAGGCGGTGAATTTGAGGGGGCTGATATACAAACTCCACTCGATAATCTTAAAGCGTCTCTAAATACAGATAATATTGAATTATCATCAATTCTAGCAAAAGCAGAAGATATGGAATTATCAATTAAAGTATCGACTAATGGTACTAGTTTAACAATTGAGCTTGAAAATTCATTTAAGATACCTAAACATGATACTTTTTCTCTTTCAGAAACTTTATCTGTTGAATTCAGAATAAATAAAGATAAATTACTTGAAGAATTTGAGCTTGCTGTAGACAGCATAGTAGAATTTATCAAGGAAAATCCTGCTATAGGAGTCTTAATATTTATTGCAATTGTTGCTGCTATAATATTTTTATTACCTGAGACAGCTTTTGGAGCTGCTGTTACTGCTCTTACACAAGGACTTAGTCCTATAGCCGCATTGGTAATATAACTTTAAGTCCTATCTTCTATTGAATATAACTAAAAACTACCTCAAAATTTTGAGGTAGTTTTTGTTTGTATTGCTTTAAATTTAAGTATGCTATACATCATTAGGGTATTCATTTTTTAATTCCAATTTTGTATTTTTAATAATAATACATAAGAATAACTCTCTATCTTCTACGGAATTAAAAGAAAATATAGGAATCAATAAGTTTTCACTATTTATTGTTTGTATAAGAATATACTGTGCTACTAAATATAAACCTTTAATGGCACTCCACTTAAAAATTTTCTCTGAAAATTTTGTACTAGTTTTTATTCCATCCTCAATAAAGCTTAAATGTGTTGTTTCAAATATGTTTGTATATATCTCTGATTCATATATTTTAGAAACTTTTTTCATTAATCTCCATTTAAAGATTCTTTTTCTAAAGAGAAAGAATACACTGTAAATAATTAGTCCAGTTATAGTATATAAAGCGCTTCTAAGTAAAAGCAATAATCCAAGCAATACTACTAAAACAGATATAGTGTAAAAACGTATTTGCTGATTATAAACTCTTGTTTCGTCAATATATTCCATATGAAAATCTATTAATTCATCTTTTGAGATTTTAAAATTTATTTCCATAATTCCCCTATCTTTCACATTGTTTCAAATGTTTCTATATGTTATTATATTATTATATATTTTTTTACCATACAATTCAATATAAGTAAACATAAACTTCATTAGATTTAGTATATTGTTATTATCCTAAATGTAAATAAATTTAAAATAATATGAGGAGAAAGTAGGATGAAAGAGCTTAATTTTGTAGGATTAATTTTGTTAATTTTATTATCATTTACAGTTGTTGGATGTAAATCACAAGACCAATCTAAAACTACAGATGAAAATAAAACTGTAGAAACAGAAATAACTAAAGATAATACTGAAAATGACACTTCTAAAAAATATCAGAATACTCCAGAAGCACAAAAAATTCTTGAAGCAAATCAAAAAGAAGATAAGGAAAAAGATAATACTGAAATAGATAAACGATATAAAGAAGTAGATAAATCTAAACTAGATTATGATGCAACCTATTCTTCGTATACTTATTGTGAAACAAAAAATGGCTTTGTCGGAAGTGGTGGAGACACTCCAGGTATAGATAACAAAAAATATAAAAATATATTAAAAAATTATACTTATGCTCAACTAGTTAATCCAACAAATGTGACTTATAAAGACGCAATAAAACTTGCTAAAAGTGTATTGCCCGATGATATAAAAGAAATAAGAAAAAAATATGACAGTTCTACATGTATAACTTATATATTTTATTCATCAAATCAAGGTAATTTTATATTAGGACTTGCATACCCTCATGCTGATACTGATAATTTCACTCCAACTTCTGATAAAGATATAGTTGTTGGAATAGATTATATGAAAGAAATAACTGAATAAAAAAAGGATGTAAATAGATTATATATAATCTATTTACATCACTTTTAATACTCTATTTATTAATAAAAACTATTAATTCCAATCTCCATAAACAGGCGTATCACCAGAATCATATCTTATTTGACAATCTATAAACATACCATAAGTACTTTCATTAATTAGATTTTGTCCTCTATCATATAAATTTCTTATCCTAAGAAAGTCTGAATATTCCTTACTAGTTCCATTTTGAGATCTAGTATAACTATATGGTTCTACAAGTGTACCTGCTGGGAATGATTTACCAGTATATTTACCTGCAGAGTTATACATTTTTATTCTTCTATCTGTATAGAATACTTTTGCTGCAATTGCACCTGGTTTAAATAAATAATCACACCAATCACTAATATCTGCATTTAGATTTAAACGTCCTTCAACCCAATAACCTGAAGAATTTACAAACATTATTTCTATTGCTATTGGTCCATTTTGCGTAACTGCAAATCTTTCTTTGTGATTTATAGTTCCTATTCTTATATCTTCCTCAATAGTAGATGTAGAATATACTGGTATACTTGAACCAGACATATTAATTCCTAAATAACCTATAATTTTTCCTCCTAAAATATTAAAATAAATTTATAAAACTTCTAAAGGTTAGCTAACTCTTCATGCTTTACACTTACTAAAAGAAATTTTTACTCCATTTTGTAAACCTAAAGTTTAATTAATTTTATTTTTTGTTTCACTCGTTTAATCTAAGCTAATAATTCAGTTTTTAAAATTTTTAAAGCTATTCTTTGAGTTTTATTTACAGCTTGTCTTGATATTTTTAATGTTTTAGCAATCTCTACATCCGATAATTGCAAATAAAATTTATAGTATATTATTTTCTTTTGTTTAGGACTTAATGATGAAATTAAATCATTAAAAATAATATCTGAGTATTCATCATCCTTTCCTTCACTATTAATTACATCTAATATTTCTGTTTCTGATGTAAAACTCATTGATTCTTTATCTTTTAAAACCTTGTAAAATAAGGATATAGACTTGTTTTTAAGACATTTATTAATATACATTAATAAATCTTTATCTGTTTCAAATCTCTTTGAATCTATTAATTTTAGAAATTCATAGAAGTAAATAATGAGATCTGTTTCTGCTTCAGGATATTTCAATTTATAGCTTAGGTATTTAATTTTGGAATTAAAGTAAGCCAAAATATCAATGAAGTTTCTTTGATTATCTTGAAATATTATAATTTCTTTTAGTAACTTTGTTTGCATTTAGCACCTCCTAAATATTTTCTAATAGTTTCAGTTACATTTTGTTACGCCAAATAAATTGTTTATTAATTATGTAAACCCTAATTAGAAAACAAAAAAAGAACCCTATTGCTAGAGTTCTTGTAAATTTTAACTTCCTAGTTATATATAAAATTGATAAACAAGATTTATCTGTGATCTAACCATTCTTAGCTCCCATCTAAAGAGATGGAAGCTAAGAATGGCTGTTCAAATAAATTCAAGCAGATTATAAAACCTTACTTGAAAAATTTGTCTTTATAAGAGTAAAAATATCTTCGCACTTATTATTATAAGTTTTTTAATTTTGTATTTCTTACACACTTTCTATATACTTCCTATAATTTACCTATAATTATTTTACAATTATCCTAATATACATTTTATATCCATTTATTTAGCGAACAAGCAAAAAACTTAATAAACATATTTCTGAAAAAGTTTAGAAGAAAAAGTAAATGAATAAAAGTTACTAAAAGCGTTTTACTCGTATGTCAAACCAAGAATGCATGAAATAAAAGTAAGAACTTATTATCAGGCTCTAATAAATTAGATAAAGATTTGACTAAATGAATTGATATAAAATTCTATAATTCCCTCATATAGCAAAAAGACTGCAATGAATTTATTCAACAAATCCATTACAGTCTAACAACTATTCTTTTAACCTATATTTCAGTAATTACAGGTAAAATCATAGGCTTTCTCTTCATTTTTGTATAAACAAAGCTATCTACATCTCTTCTTATAGTATTTTTTATTTCTGACCATTGAGTTAAATTGTTATCAAGGCATTTGTCAACACTATTAATTACTAGTCTCCTAATTTCTCTAATAAGTTCTTCTGAATCTCTAACATACACAAAGCCTCTTGTAATTATATCTGGCCCAGATATAATAGTTTTGCTTGCTCTATCTATAGCTATAACAACTGTTATAATACCATCTTGACCTAGATTTTTTCTATCTCTAAGTACTATATTACCTACGTCTCCTACTCCTGCACCATCTATTAATACTCTTCCAAATGGCACCTTACCAGCTATCTGTGCTTTAGTTCTATTTACCTCTAATATATCTCCTGTTTCCATTATGAATATATTTGATTTATCCATCCCCATATTTTCTGCAATTTTACCATGACTTCTTAAATGCTTAAATTCTCCATGTATTGGCATGAAAAATCTTGGCTTTAATAAGGCATGAATAAGTCTAAGCTCTTGTTCACAAGCATGACCTGAAACGTGTATTGCTTCTATTGACTTATATATTACGTTAGCACCTTTTTCTGTTAAATCATTTATTACATTTGATACAGCCTTTTGATTACCTGGGATTGGTGTTGCTGAAATAATAACTGTATCTCCCTTTTCTATTTGTATGCTTCTATGAGTAGCTGCTGCTATTCTTGTAAGGGCTGCCATAGGCTCACCTTGACTTCCAGTAGTTATTATTGTAACTCTCTCATTTGGATATTTTTTAATATCATTTAAATCTATTATCATTTCCTCTGGTATAAACAAATACCCGAGTGTTCTAGCAACTTCATTTATCTTTTCCATACTTCTTCCACTAAAAGCAATCTTTCTGCCATTTTTCACAGAAGCATTTGCAATCTGCTGTACTCTATGAATGTTAGATGCAAATGTAGCTACTATAACTCTTCCTTTTGCCTTAGAGAAAAGATTGTCTAGAGTTTCACCAACAGTCTTTTCTGACATTGTATAACCTGGTTGAAGAGCATTAGTACTCTCAGCCATTAAAAGTACTACACCCATTTTACCTAGCTGTGCATACCTTTGTAAATCAATAACTTCTCCATCAATTGGTGTAAAATCAATTTTAAAGTCACCAGTATGAACGATTATTCCTACAGGTGTATGCAATGCAATAGAGCAGCTATCAGCTATACTATGATTTGTTCTAATGAATTCAATTTTTAAGCTGCCTATCTCTAAAATGTCCCCTGCCTTAACAGTATTTAATGTACAATCACTAAGTATACCATGCTCTTGCAGCTTACTTTCAATTAAACCTAAAGTTAATTTTGTACCATATACAGGTGCATTAATTTGTTTTAAAACATATGGAAGTGCTCCTATATGATCTTCATGTCCATGAGTTATAAAAAATCCCTTTACCTTTTCTTGATTTTTTACTAAGTATGTTACATCAGGGATTACAAGGTCAATTCCATAAAGCTCTTCATCTGGAAATGACAATCCACAATCTATAACTACTATTTCATCTTCATATTCAAAGGCAGTTATATTCTTCCCAATTTCTGCCAATCCTCCTAGAGGTATTACTTTTAATTTACTTTTACTTTTACTCTTGTTTACCATTTTATCTCCTAACTTGTAACTAAGTCCATAAAGTTATTCTTAGTGTCAAATAAAGTTTTCTTGATAGAAATACTACCTTATCTACTTGAAACATTTGTCCCCTCAAGGATTACAATATACCCACACGGTGCAAAATGTACTCTCAAGGAGCACAATATAACCACAAAGGGCAAAATATACCCTCAAGTATCATAATATACCCTCAAAGGGCATAATATCCTTTTTAAGGATAAAAATTAGAACTTAGCTACCACTAAATTTTTTTCATTATTTCATAATCTTATTTTCAATGTACCTAAAATGTGCCTAATTCCGATCCGTAGTATTACCCTAACATGGAATAACCCATATTTTGTTTGATTTGTCTAAGCAATATATCATAACAATTAATTTTGCAAAGATTAAAATTAAACTCAGAGCAACTACACCTTAACATTTGTGAATACATCTTTTTATACTATTATAAAAAAACTTGAATAAATACAAATTTGTGATATTAAAATTTATATCATCTATATTCATTCATCTTTTTTTATTATCTATACTTATATACGTATAAATTATTTTCATAAACTTAATATTCTTATATCATTATAAATTATTTCGCAAACCTAATATTCCTATATGATTATAAACTATTTCACAAACCTATATATAAAATATAACACATATAATACGAGTGTAACAAGAAACTTATTCTTAATTACACTCATAAATTTATATTATGATACTATTTTCTATATTATGTAAAACAAATCTAACGTGTTATTTCATAATAATTAGTACATTTTACTTATATCTATACTTAATTTCATATAAATTTAACCCATATACTCCCTATAAGGTATGCGAACTGCAACTCCAGTTTCATCAAATTTATATTGAGTACCTTCAAGCGGTGGTTTTCCTTTAACCAAATTGTTACCAATAACATAACATGCTTCTGCCATAGCTGGTGCATCTTGAAGAACAGAACCTGTCATTTCGCCTTGTTTAATTAATTCTTGAGCTGCTGGTATTGCATCAATTCCAACTACTGTTATTGTTTTTGAGCCATTACCATTGTTATATCCATACTTTTGTAATGCCTCAATAGCTCCTATTGCCATTTCATCATTATTAGAAATTATTACTTCAATTTTATTTCCATAATATAAAAATAGTTGTTCAAACCTATCCCTGGCTACTTCTCTATTCCAATCGCAAACTGCTAATTCAAGCTGCTGTGTTTGTATTTGAGCATCATTAATTGTTGAAACAGAATATTCTGTTCTTTCAATTGCTTCTTTATTATCACTTTCTCCCATTAACATAATATATTGGAGTATATTATCTCCATTTATATCTATAGCTGCTTTATTTTTATTCCATGCATTTATAAGAATTCTTCCTTGCAGAACTCCTGCTTCTGCAGCATTTGTTCCTACAAAATAAGCTTTATTATATGATTGAACTGACCCAATATCAAATGGTTCTCTATTAAATAAGACTACTGGAATATTGTATTCTTTAATTCTATCAATAACTTCATATCCACTCTTTTCATCAACTATATTTAGTAGCAAGATGTCAGCACTTTTATTTTCCAGCAGTGTATCAATAGTTTGATTTTGTATTCCTTGATCATTCTTTCCATCATAAAAAGTAAATTCAATTTTTCCTTCATTATTTTTTTGAATTTCTTCAAAACTCTGGCGAACCAAAGAAATATATGTATCATCAAATCTGTATAATAAAACTGCTGCTTTAACAGGATTTTGTCTTTCATTTATTGTTTTAATAGAAATTGTATTTCCATTACACAAGAATATTATAGTAAATAAAACAATTAATAACTGTGTAATTAACAGCCTCTTTTTTAGTATTCCCATTATAATGACCTCCCTTTATCCAACAATAATAGTATTTATATAAATATAGATACTTATTCAACTAAAGCAGTATCACTATTATGGAACTTTTATGTAAAGATAAAAAATGACCATAAGCATTAAAAAATCTCTTTAAATTTCATATTATTATTTTAGCCATTTTCATAATAAATTAAGCATATATTTTTTTAATCAATTAATATTATTCTAAGCTTTTTATAAAATTCATAATCTACATTATTCTTAATTTCAAGATCATTGTCCTCTTTAAATTTTAATAAATATTTTTCATACCCTCTCCATATATGAATCTACGTTCCCTTTATAATATCCCTTTCCTTCATTTTTCTTTGTACCTCCAAAACAGCTACTCCTCTATCTCTTGATTTTAAAGCTACTAATCCCTTTTTAAATGGACCATATGGTCCTACATATATAATAGAAACTGTCATTCCATTATTCGCATACTCATAAGGGCCCTCAACATCTTTATTTAACATTCTAATACAACCATAAGATTCTTAAAATCCAATCGATCCTGGTTTATTTGTTCCATGAATTCCAAAAGTCCTCCAAGGCACAGGTGCACCTCATTTCATACGAAATCCTTACTGATATGCTACCTATTTATTTTTATATTAAAGTATTTTTTTATACATTGAGGTTTGTTTACAAACATAAATTCACTTATATTATTTTAACGAATTTCTATAAACTTTAAATTCATCAACTATACTAGGATTATTTTTCATAAATTCTATAAAATCTTGAAAACATATTGTTGTTTGTTTACTTATTGTATGCTCAATTTTTTCTGTTTCATCTAATATTTCAGCTTCAGGAATATCTAGAATTCTCAAAAAACTTTCAATAGTATTATGCCGATTAAGCAATGCTTCTCCAAGATTTTTCCCGTCTTCTTCAAGTAGAACAATACCATACTTTTCATATTTGAGTAGTTTTAATTCTGTTAGTTTTTGTACCATTTTTGTAGCAGAAGGAGGTTGTACATTAAGTGCAGTAGAAAGTTCATTAATTCTTGTAAACCCATTATTTATAGATAATCTATATATCATTTCAAGATAATCCTCCATAGAAGCTGTAAGTGAATTATCTTCTTTTTTCATGCATTCATTAAAAGTATGAAAATCATTTTTCCCCATATTCTCCCCCACCTTTAAAACCAATTTATTTAATTCATTATATGCTTGAATCACATAAATGTAACATACTATAAACTCCCACATAGTTTATAGTATAAAATAAATTTAGTCTAGGCTAAGAAAGTTAAGTAGTAATAACTATGTTAATTATATATAAAAATACAGTGAGAAAGGTGATGTATTTTCTTGGAAAACGAAAGAAATTTAAAAAACACTGGCGTATTTTCATCTAAGTTTTCAATATTAAGAGGTGTTATAAATACTGATATAAGCAAATTAAGACAATTGGCAAAATTTTTGGGTCCTGCTTTTGTAGTAAGCGTAGCATATGTAGATCCTGGAAATTTTGCAACTAATATTAGCGGTGGATCAAAATTTAATTATGCACTGATTTGGGTTATTTTATTTAGTAATTTAATGGCTATATTTTTGCAGATAATGTCAGCAAAACTAGGAATAGCAACAGGTCATAATCTGCCTGAAATGTGTGCTAAAGTATTTTCTAAAAGTACGAACTGGATATTTTGGTTTATTGCAGAAATAGGTGCTATGGCAACTGATTTGGCAGAATTTCTTGGCGGTACCTTAGGATTATATTTATTGTTTCATATACCTATGATATATTCAGGACTTATAACGGGATTAATAACATATCTAATCTGTTACATGGAAAAATATGGTCAAAAAGCTATTGAAGTAATAATATCAATATTTGTTTCAGTTATCTGCATAGCATATACCTTAGAATTATTTCTTGCTAAACCAGACTGGTTTCAAGTTGGCATCCACACACTAATTCCATCGCTGCCTAGTAGTGAAGCAGTATTAATTGCTGTAGGAATGCTTGGTGCAACAGTTATGCCTCATGTAATATATTTGCATTCACAGTTGGTTCAGAAAAGAAGCATTGATTCGTCTAATGAAGGAAAATTGAAACATTTAAAAATGGAAAAGATTGATGTTACCATTGCTATGAATATTGCTTTTATAGTAAATGCTGCAATGGTTGTAGTATCTGCTGCTGTATTTAACAGAAATGGATTAGTAGTTGATACAATGGAGCAAGCTCATACTTCCCTGCAGCCATTATTAGGTTCTTTATCAAGCAGTGCCTTTGGAATAGCACTTCTCGCATCAGGCTTGTCCTCTTCTGCAGTTGGAACAATGGCAGGACAGACAATAATGAATGGATTCGTAAATTTAAGCATACCAGTAAATATTAGAAGACTAATAACTATGATGCCAGCATTAATCATAATCGCACTAGGAATAAATCCAATGAATGCACTTATTTTAAGTCAAGTGGCACTTAGTTTTATTTTACCATTTCCAATTATCCAAATGCTTGTTATCGCTAAACGTAAGGACTTAATGGGCGTTTTAGTTAATACTCGCTTTGTAAGGATCTTTGGTGTTTTAATCGCTGCTATAATAATAGTATTAAATATAGTTCTCATATGCTTAACTTTTACTGGGAATGTTTAATATTATCTTAGGTATTGTTCTATAATTAAATATTTCAGTACCTGGATAGAAACTCTTCTTATGCATATGAGCATTTGAGGAGTTTTCCTATTTATTTGAGGAAATTTCATATATTATTGTATCTAATGTTTCTATCATTATAAAAAGCCAGTAGAGCAAAATACACAGTAATGTATATGTTCTACCAGCCTTTATTGCCTTAGAGGAAATAACTCGGGTTTTAGGGGGAAATAATGGTTACTACGTTCTCAGCCGTTAACTATTTTAAGCCTTGTTCGTAGCTTTCAATCATGTGTTTTACCATGTAACCGCCAACGCTTCCATTTTGTCTTGAAGAAAGGTTTCCTTTGTCTTGATTTTCATAGTCTTGTAATCCAATTTCTGAAGCAACCTCAGTTTTTAATCTGTTTAAACCTGCCTTTGCCTCTGGTACTAATGTTCTGTTTGATCCACTATTGTTTGAAGCCATAAATATCTACCTCCCTTAATTAATATAATTTTTGCCTGGCAGTAGTATGTTAACCAACATCACAAATTATAATCTATTAAATTGTTAACAAAAGTGGTAGTTCTAGTGTGTATTAGATAACTTTAGATGCTTGGCTTTTTTATTACACTTTTTTTATATTATGTATTATCAATAGCTTTATATACATAAATATAACCCCTTGAGTATGTAATCTCTACTCTTGAGGGGTTATTTATTTATTTATTTATTTATTTATTTATTTATTTATTTATTTATTTATTTATTTATACCAATTCAACTATTACAAATAATTGTACAAATAATATTTCAAAACCTATTATTTTATAGTTTCCTTTCATAATCTTCTATCATGTGTTTAACCATAGAGCCTCCAATCAAACCTCCAACATTTCCATTTTCTCGTGAAGAAAGCTTTCCCTTATCTACATTTTCATAATTACTCAATCCAATTTCGGATGCAATCTCAGTTTTCAATTTATTTAAACCCTGTCTTGCTTCTGGTACTAAAGTTTTATTTCTTCCACTCTTTGATGACATTATTAATCATCCTCCTTGTATAATCTAGTTGTAACATTTGATAGAAAACTATTTCTCTTTCTAACGAACATTACACTTCTTTTTATTTTTAATATTCTTATCTATTACTCTGCTACGCCCCGTTAGGAAATATGCA
>Ga0209281_1000215_pt1 | contig 126639 bp, 115 predicted proteins | sample MedtruBG_FD_187514 | JGI IMG/M metagenome (GOLD analysis project Ga0209281, IMG submission 187514) | Root nodule microbial communities of legume samples collected from California, USA - Medicago truncatula BG (SPAdes) (version 2) | ecosystem: Host-associated > Plants > Roots > Nodule | place...
TCCCGAAGATCATTCGAAAAAGGTCTCGCCATAAAGGCCGGCCTCCTTCACCGGCCTGAATGGTGAATCTGATTTGCGCAGAAAAAGGAATCCCCTTTCCGATTCCGCCTAAATGCATCCCGCTCTAATGCTGGTTACGGAGGGCATCGTGCTGGGAAGGCAAAGTTGCAGATATGGTCGCCGACGGGGATGAAGCTTCCGGTGTTCATTACGGCAAGCGGGCGAGGGGCTGACAGAAGAGTGAAGTGCTCTATGGCTGCTGACCCGGCAAAACGCCGGCGCGTCGGTCAGCCTCGAGCGAGGCGGCAGCATCGACGTAAGCTTCCTGGCGGGCGACACTCCAGTAACGCAGTTCATCGACCGGGACGGGCTTGCCCGTAACGGCACAGATCACGTGCGAGCCGGCAAGTACGACTTGGAAGTCTCCGTCGAGATAGCGGATCTTCGCCTCCCGGGAGGAGCTTCCTTCAAAACGGTTCATCATGCCTGAACGGGCCTCGTCTTCTCGTGAACGTCCTGATCTATCGTGGCGCTCTGCAAAAAACCAGCGGTTTCGGAATATGGTTCCGGCAGGTTCTCAACTCCGGCCGAAAAGCCGCTCGATGTCGGCGAGCTTGAGTTCGATATAGGTCGGCCGGCCGTGATTGCATTGCCCGGAGCCGGGCGTCGCCTCCATCTGGCGAAGCAGGGCGTTCATCTCCTCGGTGCGCAGGCGGCGGCCGGAGCGCACGGAGCCGTGGCAGGCCATGGTGGCGGCCAGATATTCGAGCCGCCCTGCAAGTCCACTGGCCGTGTCCCATTCCGCAAGCTCGTCGGCAAGCTGCCGCACCAGTCCGGCGGCGTCCATCTCGCCGAGCATTGCCGGCGTTTCGCGGACGGCGACCGCCGCCGGGCCGAAGCGCTCGATGGCCAGCCCGAGCCGCGTGAACTCCTCGGCATGCGCCATCAGCCGGTCGCAATCGTCTTCCGGCAGGCCGACGATCTCCGGAATGAGCAGCGCCTGCGCGGGCACCGGGCGGGCGTGGAGCGCCGTTCGCATCGTCTCGAAGACGAGCCGCTCATGGGCGGCGTGCTGGTCGACGATGACGAGGCCGTCGTCGGTCTGGGCGACGATATAGTTTTCGTGAAGCTGGGCGCGGGCGGCGCCAAGCGGGAAGGAGGCCGCCTGTCCATCGGTCGCCCGCGTCGCCTCGACGGCGGCGGCAGCGCTGCGCGCAGACGGCTGGGCGAAATCAGAGAAGGCCGCCTGTGGTGCTTCTGCAAAACCGCGCGCGGCCTCTTCGAAGCGCAGCGGCCGATGGGGCGAGGCGGCTGCACTCCAGGGTTCCTGCGGCCTTTGCTGGCCTGCCCGGTGGAACTCGGGGCGGAAGGCGCGCATCAATCCATGCGCCCCGGTCGTCGCCGCCCGGTCTCCCTCACGCGTCAACGCCTCGCGGATGGCGCCGATGATCAAGCCGCGGATCAGTCCGGGATCGCGGAAGCGCACGTCCGATTTTGCCGGATGGACGTTGACGTCAACTAGAGCCGGATCGAGCGTGATCGACAGAACCGCGATCGGGTAGCGCCCCTGCGGGATGGTCTCGGCATAGGCGGCGCGGAGAGCGGACATGATCAGCTTGTCCTGGACCGGGCGGCCGTTGACGAAGGCATATTGCTGAAGCGAATTGCCGCGGTTGAAGGTCGGGACACCGGCAAAGCCCGTCAGCCGTGCACCCTCGCGCTCGGCGTCGATCTCGATGGCATTGTCGCGGAAGTCGCGGCCGAGCACTTGCGCCATCCGTGCCAGCCGGTCGTCGCCTGTTGCGGGGAATTCGAGCGTCGTGCGATCGGAGCCGGAAAGCACGAAACGCACTCTCGGAAAGGCGATCGCCATACGCCGGACGACTTCAGAGATCGCAGCCGCCTCGGCCTTTTCCGACTTCATGAATTTCAGCCGCGCCGGGGTCGCGAAGAAGAGGTCGCGCACCTCGACCACGGTGCCTACGATAGCGGCCGACGGGCGTGCGGGTTCGCTCCTGCCGCCGGTGACCGTGATCGCCGCGCCTTCCCGGGCCTCCGCCGTCCTCGTGGTGATCGACAGGCGCGCCACCGATCCGATCGAAGGCAGGGCTTCGCCGCGGAAGCCGAGCGTCCGGATGTCGGCGAGGCTGTCATTGAGCTTGGAGGTGCAATGTCGGCGGATCGCCAGTTCGAGATCGGCCGGCGACATGCCGATGCCGTTGTCGGTGACCCTGAGGAGCGTCTTGCCGCCACCGGCGGTCGCGATCTCGATCCTGGTCGCGCCCGCATCGAGCGCGTTCTCGATCAATTCCTTCGCGGCGCTCGCCGGTCGTTCGATGACTTCGCCGGCGGCGATCTGGTTGATGAGCGTTTCGGAAAGTTGCTTGATGGCCATGTCCTATTTTCCAGGATTCGGAGAGGGAGGGAAAGCCCCGCGCTCACACTTCTCCATAGCTGTCGGCCGGTACCTGCAAAAAGCAGGATTGCGACTTAATCGGGCTTTAACGTTCTGCTGCAATTTTCCACAGCAACCTGAATGATCGTCGGGTTTTTGCCTCTGGAGCACCGCGGCGTTGCTGGACGCCGCCCGCATCCCTTCAAGGATGCCCCAAAGGCGGCCAGCATGTCCCGAAATGAAACCGCTGCTGATCGGTTCGCCGGACCGTAACCGGGCCGGGAAGGCCGTTCAGCAGTCAGAGTGCTACAGCACCCGTTATGCGTCCGAGGACGGCTGGCGCTGTAGCGGGAACGAGGGCAGCGCGATGAATGATGTGGCGTCGGGCGGCGCAGACATCAGCAGGATCATTCTGGAGGCAAGCGGCGAAACGCTTGGCGCCGCCTTGCTCGTTTTCGGCCGGGACGACACCATCACCTTCGCGAGCACCTCGATACTGCAATTTTTCCCCGTGCCCGCCGGCATGCTGGTTCCCGGGACGCGGCTGCGCGATTTTTTGGGGGCGGTCTACGATACCGGCGTGCGCCCCGGAACCTTGCCGGAGTCCAGCCGGCACAGGCCGAACCGCGAAGACTGGATCGCCGAGCAGATGGCGCTTCACTGGCGGGAGCGCTACGAAAATGTCGAACGGGCCGGCCGGACGCGCTGGCTCTCTCTGCGTCAGCGGCGGCTGTCGAGCGGTATCGGCCTTCTCGCCGTCAGCGATGTCTCCGAACAGAAGAAGCGCGACGAGCAGGCCCGGACCGATCTCCAGCGGATCGCCCTGACGGAAGAGATCCTCAACGCTCAACCCAATCCCATCTGCGTCAAGGACCGTAACCTCCACTACATCGCCGTAAACAAGGCCTTCAGCGCCATCCACGATCTCGCGCCGGACGCCATGCTCGGACGTTCCGCCTCGGATCTCGTAGAAACGGAGCTTGCGGAGCACTTCGAACGGTCGGATCGCCACGTCCTGGAGACAGGCACGCCGTATTCGGAGGCGGAGCATATCGTTCGCGCCGACGGCAGCGACCTTTGGGTCGTGACGCGCAAATATCGTGTCGGCCTGCCCGACCGCCATTTCGTCGTCACCTGCATGAACGACGTCACCGATATCGCCGTCTGGTATGGCGGCTCGGAAAAGGGCGGCGACACCGGCCTGCAGATCCGCGACTACAGCATCTTCACGCCCGCGCAGAATTTCTACGATCCCTTCCGGTCGCTCGACATGCAGCAACTCGCCAGTGCCGGATCGAAGATCGGCATGCTGCCGGCACGCGGGTTGCGCGTGCTTCTGGCGACCGCCGACCGGGAAATGGAAGAGCGATTCGTGGCGCGGCTGCGCGGCTCCGGGCTCGACGCCTGTGCGGTCCGCAATGGCGAGGAGCTCGACGCCTTCGCGCTGGCCGCCGAGGCCCGCGGATTGGAGATCGACCTTCTTCTGCTCGACGCCGCTTTTCCGGAGAAGCATGGCGTCCTCGCCTCCTGGCGCGCCTGCACATGGGTCGAGGTATCGAGCGATACGGATGCGACGATCCTGCTTGCGGAGATCTTCGGCGTCTGTGCCCGCGGCGCGCGTTCTCCGTTGCTGCAGTCCGAATGGGGGATTGCGCTCGACCGCGATCAGGTGTCCGCGACGAATGCGCCGGCGGTGGAAGTCCTCGTCGCGGAGGACAACCAGGTCAACCAGTTCGTCTTCGCGCAGATTCTGGAGGGGCTCGGGATCTCCCACCGGATCGCCGCGGATGGAAGAGAAGCGGTGGACCTCTGGCACGAACTCCAGCCCGCCCTGGTCCTGATGGACGTCGCCATGCCGGTGATGAACGGCTTTGAAGCCGCTATTGCCATTCGACAGGCCGAAAAGCGCGCGGGCCGTCGCACGCCGATCGTGGCCGTGACCGCCCAGGCGCTCGATATCGACCTCGAGCGCTGCAGGACATCGGGAATGGACGACCACATCATGAAGCCGGTCAGCCCGGATATGATCGAGATGCTGCTGCGGAAATACCTGCCGGCGGGTGAAACGCGCGTTTCGGGTTCCGGTCGGAGCGGATCGCAATGACATTGCAGGAACTCGGTATCGATCGGCCGAAGCGCGACAGTACGCATGGCGCCCCGTTCGTCGATCCATTGACCGAACTCGGCAATGCACGCCACCTCAAGGAAACCGTTTGCACCCTCGCGGCCGAACGGGCAAGCGATCCCGCACCCTTTACCATCGGCCTTGCAAACCTGGATGGATTCAAGCCGATCAACGACCTCTTCGGCCCTGAGGCCGGCGACCAGATCCTGCGTCAGGTGGCACACCGGCTGAAGGCCTGCGTTCCCGAGGGCGCGACGGTGACGCGTACCGCGGATGACGAATTCGCCATCGTCCTGCCGCTGGTCTTTGAACGAAGGAGTGCGGAGAAGCGCGGCCAGATGCTCAAGGAAGTGCTCTCCTCGCCCTTCGCGCTCGGCGACCGGAACGTTCGGCTGTCGGCCTCGTTCGGCTTTGCTGTCTATCCCTTTGCCGGAGACACGTTCGACGACCTGTTGAAGAGCGCCGATACCGCGCTCTACCGCTCGAAACGGCGCGGCCGCGGACAGATCACCGTCTATTCGCAAGAGATCGCACAGGAGATGAAGCACGCGACGCAGCTTGAGCAGGCACTGCGCAACGCGATCATCGCCGGTGGGATCGATGTCCACTTTCAACCGATCGTCGATCTGCGCAGCGACCGTCCGGTGGGCTTCGAGGCGCTGGCACGCTGGTGCGACGCCGACCTCGGCTATGTCTCGCCAGCGGTGTTCGTGCCTTTCGCGGAAGAGCGCGGCTTCATCGACGCGCTTTCCGAGATGCTTCTGCGCAAGGCGGCGCGGGCTGCCCTGTCCTGGCCGGAGGACCTCTTCCTGTCCTTCAACCTGTCCTCGGTCCAGCTGATGGATCCGGCGACGAGCGCTCGGCTTCTGGCAATCATAGCTCAGGTGGGCCTCGACCCCCGGCGCCTCGAACTCGAGATCACCGAGACCGCTGCGATGGCCGACGCCGGCACCGCCCAGAGGATCGTCACCGAATTGAGAGCGGCCGGCGTGCGCGTGTCGCTGGACGATTTCGGAACGGGTCAGTCGAGCCTCGGGCGGCTCAGGGATTTTTCCCTCGACAAGGTGAAGATAGACCGGACCTTCGTTTCGGGGATTTCCACCGACCGGACTTCAGAACATATCGTCAAGGCGATCGTTTCGATGTGCGAGGGACTGGAACTCGCCGTGGTCGCCGAAGGCATCGAGCATTCATCCGAGGCGCTGAAGCTCAAAGCGCTCGGCTGCGGCCTGGGACAGGGCTATTTCTACGGCAAGCCCGCCGATGCCGATGCGACCCTGCGTTACCTTTCGGAGCATTATCGGGATACGGCGGTGCGCTGAAGCGCCTCATGCCCGCTCGCGGTGTCGGTCCCCGGACGGTCGCGCAGGCCCTCCTCCAAAAGCCAGTCGCGAATGCGCCGCGCCTGACTGTTGAGTTCGCGTGACCGCGGCCAGACGACGTAGAAGGCTTGGCCCGTCCGCAGCACATGCCCGCCGACCGGCACCAGCGCGCCGGAGCGCACCTGTCGGGCGGTCAGATGCTCCCAGCCGAGCGCGATGCCCTCTCCCGCCAGAACGGCCTGGATCACGAGCACGTAATCGTTGATCGCGAGGCGCTTGCCTTGGGTCGGGTAGGCAAGGCCCGCGCTCGCGAACCATTCGGTCCAGTCGCAGGCCCGCCTTACCGGTTCTTCGAGGTGGATGAGATTGTGCCTGATGAGGTCCGCGGGCGTTGCCGGCAGCCCATGCGTCTCGATATAGGCCGGCGTCGCCACGGCCTGGATGACTTCATCGGCCAGCACCGCCGCATGGTAGCGCGGCCAATGGCTCGGGTCCCCGCCGCGGATTCCGAGCGGGATCGGCTCATCATCCAGATCGAGGTCGCGCACGCTGGTCTGGATACGAAGGTCGATCTCCGGCAGGTCTTCGCGCAGGCGGGCGAGCCGCGGCAGCATCCACATGGAGGCGAAGGCCGTCGAGGCCGCCAGCGTCACGTTGGTCTCGCGCCCCTTGGCGCGGATGTCTTCGGCCGACTTCTGGATCCGCGCGAGGCCGACCGAGACATCCGCGTGAAACTTCTCGCCGGCTTCCGTCAGTTGGACCGCCCGGTGCACCCGGTGGAACAGCGGCACGCCCAGCTGGTTCTCGAGTCCTCGAATGGCGTAGGACACCGCCGCCTGAGTCATTCCGAGCTCACTGGCAGCGCGTGTGAAGTTCTGATGCCGGCCGGCCGCCTCAAAGACGATGAGGCTTGCGGCCGACGGGAGGAGACGGCGCAGGTTTTCCATAAGTACCACTTATATCAAGCGTCGAATTTTTCCTGCGTTACAACAGCCTCTCTCGTCAATACCATCATTGCAAATGATGGGAGATTGATCATGGAAATGGCGGAAGCAACCGGCGAGGCGCCGAAACGGACCCGGAGCGGGCGACCGCAGCGGCGCGAGGGCAGCAAGAATCTCGGCGTCCCCTACATCGTCCGCAATATACCGACCTATGACATCCTCGGCGAGGAGAACCTGGAGCGGATCGAGCGGGTGGCCGACCGCATTCTCGCCGAAGTCGGCATCGAGTTTCGCGACGATCCGGTGGCGCTCGACCACTGGCGGCGCGCCGGGGCAAAAATCGAAGGCCTTCGCGTCAGCTTCGAGCCGGGCATGCTGAAAGAGATCGTCCGCTCGGCGCCGGCGCAATTCACGCAGCACGCCCGCAACCCGGCCCGCAGCGTCGAGATCGGCGGCCGAAACGTGGTTTTCTCTCCGGCATACGGTTCTCCCTTCGTCATGGATCTGGACAAGGGCAGGCGCTACGGCACCATCGAGGACTTCCGCAATCTGGTGAAGCTCGCCCAGTCGAGCCCCTGGCTGCACCACTCCGGCGGCACCATCTGCGAACCGTGCGACGTGCCGGTGAACAAACGCCATCTCGACATGGTCTACAGCCACATAAAATACTCCGATCGCGCCTTCATGGGGTCGATTACCTCGGAGGGACGTGCCGAGGATTCGATCGAAATGGCCCGCATTCTTTTCGGCGCCGATTTCGTCGACGGGAACTGTGTCATTCTCGGCAATGTCAACGTCAACTCGCCGCTCGTCTGGGACGGCACGATGACGAAGTCGCTGCGGGCCTATGCCCGCGCCAACCAGGCCGCGGTGATCGTGCCGTTCATTCTCGGCGGCGCGATGGGGCCGGTCACCAATGCCGGGGCGATCGCGCAATCCTATGCCGAAACGCTTGCCGGCTGTGCACTGACGCAGCTCGAACGCAAGGGCGCGCCGGTCATCTTCGGCAACTTTCTGTCGTCGATGTCGCTCCGCTCGGGCTCGCCGACCTTCGGCACGCCGGAGCCGGCAATCGGCAGCATGGTCATCGGCCAGCTCGCGCGCCGGCTCGGCCTGCCGTTGCGCTGCGCCGGAAACTTCTCCAACTCAAAGCGGCCGGATGCTCAGGCGATGCAGGAAGGCGTCATGTCGATGCTTTCAGCGGTCCATTGCGGCGCCAATTTCGTCCTGCATTCGGCAGGCTTTGCCGACGGGCTGCTGGCGATGTCCTACGAGAAATTCATGATGGACATGGATTTCTGCGGGGCACTGCATTCCTACCTTGCCGGCGTCGTTGTCGATGACAATACGCTGGCCATGGACGCCTTCCTGGAGGTTGGTCCGGGCAGCCACTTCCTTGGCTGCGGCCACACGATGCGCAATTATCAGACCGCCTTCTGGGACAGCGCCCTTTCCGACAACGAACCATTCGAGAAATGGGTGGAACAGGGCGAAACCGACATGGCGCTGCGCGCGAACAGAAGCTGGAAAAAGGCTCTCGCCGAATACGAGGCGCCGCCCTTGGATGCGGCAATCGACGAAGCGCTGAACGACTATGTCGCAACACGCAAAAACGGCATGGCCGACGCCTGGTATTAGAGCACTCCGCCGCGTCGCCACCTAACGACGGAAAGCGGCGCCATGGGCGCCGCTCCAGTCGTTCATTTTAGAGCCTACGGCTTACTGCTGAGGGGCAGGTTCCGCAGGCGCCGGTGCCGGGGTTGTACCCGTTGCGGAAGTCGTCGACGTATCGACCGGCTGGTCGGCGTTACGCTCGGCCATCAGCTGCGATTTCGTCTTGAACTCCGGTGCGGCCTTCAGAGAGTCGGCCGTTTCGGTGGTCGTCAGCTTGATGTCATCCGAGTCGGGCTGGTCGGCGACTGCGATCTTGTCGAACGGAACTGCGACGTTCTTTTCCCCGATACCGAGGAAGCCGCCAACTCCGACGACAGCTGCAGCGATACCGCCTTCCTTCTCGATGATCAGGTCGTTGATCTCGCCGATGCTTTCATCGCTGGCATTGTAGACGGACTGGCCGATATAGGTGTTGGCGGAAACTTGATTCTCCGCCTGCTCGGTCAGGTAGGTGGCGTCACCAGCCGCCATATCGGTCGTCTTGTCTGCCGTATCCGGGGTCTGCGCCTGCTCGTCGGCGGCCGGCGGTGTAGCCGGGGCCGGAGCCGGAGCCGGTTCCATGGTCTGGGTTTCAGGTGCCGTAGCCGGCGGCGTCGTGGTTTGCTGTGCGAAGCTCATCGGGGCAACGGCAACGCCCACGAGAAGCGCGCCAGCGGCAACGGAAGATATAAGTCTCTCTTTCATGTCAGACTGCCTTTCGTTGACGTTGTCGACCAGGACGGGACGAAAGTCTTGTGCGGGTTTCCGCCCGCATCCCGCTCTGGCTCTTTGGTATCGATCACGGCGAAATCACCGTGATCAGGCGCAGCCTCAAGTTGGGCCAGGGATGCTGCGCCGATGACACTCAAGCAACGCCCGGCAACGCAAACTGTTCCGGAAAAAATGAACGCCCAAAGTCGGCTGGCGCAAGGCTTTCATGCTTGCCGCCCAAAAACAGCTGCGCCGCAGGTTCGGGTGAACATGCGGCGCAGGAACATCGCATAAGAGTTGTCTTCGGGTCGATCGCCTTTCATGATCTCAGAACGAACCGACCTAAGATCATCGTGATCTAGTGGCTTTCGCGGAGAACCTCGCTGCCGCTCTTGCCGACGAGGAAATCGAGGTCCGCGCCCTTGTCGGCCTGCAGCACCGTGTCGTGATAGAGTTTGTAATAGCCGCGATGCCATTTCTGTTCGGGCGGCTGCCAGGCCGCCATGCGGGCCGCCAGTTCTTCCTCGCTGACGAGAAGGTTCAGCTCGCCTTTCAGGGCGTCGAGGCGGATCCGGTCGCCGGTCCTGACGATCGCCAGGGGCCCGCCGGCATTGGCTTCGGGGCTCACATGGAGAACGACGGTGCCGAAGGCGGTGCCGGACATGCGCGCATCGGAGATGCGCACCATGTCGCGCACGCCCTTTTCGACGAGCCTGCGTGGAATCGGCATGTTGCCGACCTCTGCCATGCCGGGATAGCCCTTCGGTCCGCAACCCTTGAGCACGAGGATCGTGTCTTCGGTGACCGGCAGGTCGGGATCGTCGATCTTGGCCCTGAGGTCTTCGATCGTGTCGAAGACATAGGCCGGTCCCTCGTGGGCGAGCAGGTGTTCGCTTGCTGCAGACGGCTTGATCACCGCACCGTTGGGCGCAAGATTACCCTTCAGCACGCGAATGCCCGCCGCCGCACGCAACGGGTTGTCGAGCGGGCGGATGACGTCGTCGTTATAGACCTCCGCGGCCTCCCAATATTTGCTGATCGGAACGCCGAAAACCGTCGGTGCGTCGGGATGAAGCAGGTGCTGGATACGGTTCATCACGGCCGGCAGGCCGCCCGCATAGGCGAGATCCTCGATGAGATACTTGCCCGACGGCATGCAGTTGACGATGCAGGGCACCTGACCGCCTACCCGATCGAAATCCTCGAGACAGAGGTCGATACCCGCGCGTCCGGCGATCGCCAGCATGTGGACCACGGCATTGGTCGATCCGCCGACGGCGGCATTGGCGATGATGCCGTTCTCGAAGTTCTCCTTTGTCAGGATTTTCGACAGCCTGAGGTCCTCATGCACCATCTCGACGATGCGCTTGCCGGTCATGTGAGAGAGCGCCATGCGGCGGGCGTCGACCGCGGGCAGGGCGGCGTTCGTCGGCAGCGACAGGCCCATGGCTTCCACGATCGACGCCATCGTCGTCGCCGTGCCCATGGTCATGCAGACGCCGGGCGAGCGCGACATGCCGCTTTCGGCGGCCATGAATTCCTGCAGGCTCATTTCGCCGGCGCGTACCGCTTCGGAAAACTTCCAGACATCCGTGCCCGAACCGATATCCTTGCCCTTCCACTTGCCGTTCAGCATGGGACCGGAGGAAACGACGATCGTCGGGAGGTCGACCGAGGCCGCCCCCATCAGCTGGCCGGGGGTCGTCTTGTCGCAGCCGCCGAGCAGCACGACGCCGTCGATGCCGTAGGCGCGGATAGCCTCTTCGACATCCATTGCGAGCAGGTTGCGGAAGAGCATGGCGGTCGGACGCATCTGCGTCTCCCCGAGCGACGACACCGGAAATTCGACCGGAAAGCCCCCCGCTTCCCAGACGCCGCGCTTCACCCCTTCGGCGAGGATACGCAGATGGCTGTTGCAGGGCGTGAGCTCCGACCAGGTGTTGCATATGCCGATGATCGGCCGGCCGTCGAAAACATGGTCGGGAAACCCCTGATTCTTCATCCAGGACCGATGAATGAAGCCATCCTTGTGCGTGCCGCCGTACCAGTGACGGCTTCTCAGTTCTTTTTTCTTGTCGCTCATCCGAGCACTCCTTCCACCGCGATTCAGCGCAATGGAGCAATTGTATGATTTTTCGCCGGCGCGACGCCAGTCTTTGTTGGTCGGCGGGATTTAAAGTCGGAATGCCGGCTCGAAGCGCCCTTTGACCTCGATCCCGAGCTCGAAGGTTTTCCCGGCATGCGGGTCGGCTGCCCGTGCGGCGTCGTCCATGCCTTGCCAGGCAGAGGTCACCAGAAGCCGTTCGGCCTTGGCGCCGACGAAAGCCGGGCAGCTCGGCTGCGTCGCCGGCACGGCGTAGCGGGCGACCTTCTGGCCGTCGGGTTTATAGACCTCCACGGCGCTTGCGCCCCAGCGGGCGTTCCAGATCAGCCCATCGGCATCGCAGACGGCGCCGTCGACGCCGCCCGGGCTCGTGCTTTCGTCCGAAAGCAGCACCGGATCGCCGGTCGGGAGCGCCGTCGCCGGATCTATGTCGACGCGCATCAGCTGGTTGACGTCGGTGTCGGTGAAATAGGCGGTGGCCCCATCCGGAGAAAAGCAGATCGCATTGGGAATGGTGATGTTGCTATAGAGCTTCGTGACGCGGCTGCCGGCAACGTGGTAGATCGCACCCGCATGCTTCTCGGCGCTGCGCCCCATAGTGCCGATCCAGAGCGCGCCGCAGGGATGGATGCGTCCGTCGTTGGAGCGGTTGCCCGGCTTTTCTTCAAGCGTGGCGAAGTGGCCGAGCTTCGAGCTCTCGGTGTCGCGCACGAAAAGGCCCTGATCCGAGGCGATCAACTGCCGCAAGGGATCGATCACCGCAAGCACGCTGCCGAGGAAGGGCAGGGGATGGATCGCCTTCCGTCCGCTTTCGAGATGCAGCTCATGCAGCTCGCGGCCCGTTATATTGAACCACCAGGCCGTTCCTGTGCCGGGGTCGAAGGTAGGGCCTTCGCCGAGTTCGGACGCGGCTTCCGAAAGGGTGCGGCCGGAAAAGGGAACGAGATCGGTCACTGCTGGCCTCCATAGACGGCATCATAGGCTGCGAGCGTCGCAATGGCCCGCTGTCGCACATCGCCGGCGCTCATTCCGGGCTTGTAAAGGCTCGAACCCAGCCCGAAGCTGCGGATCCCGATCGCTGCATAGTCGGCGAAATTGACCTCCGACACGCCGCCGACCGCCGCGATCTCGAGATCGCCCGGCAGCACCGCGCGGATCGCCGTGATGCCGGAGGGGCCGAGCACGCTTGCCGGAAAGAACTTGAGGCCGCTGGCTCCGGCGGCGGCAGCCGCCAATGCCTCCGTCGGCGTGAAAACGCCGGGCATCGTGACCATGCCTTTCGTCGCGGCAAGTCGGATGACTGCCGGCTCGACATTGGGGCTCACCATCAGCCGCCCGCCGACATCGGCGAGGCGTTCCACCTGGGCCGTCGTCAGCACCGTACCGGCGCCGATAAGGCACCCGGCCGGAGCCATCTTGACGGCCGTCTCGATGGAGCGAAACGGGTCGGGCGAATTCAGCGGGATCTCGATCGCCGTGAAGCCTGTTTCGATAAGGGCGCCGACGACGCCTTCCGCCTCCTCCGGCTTTAGACCGCGCAGGATCGCGATCAGCGGGCGTTCCATCGGCGGCAGGGGGATTCTGTCCATGTTCTTTCTTTCTATCACAAAGGCCAAATCGCACGGGCGGCAGCGGAAAGACCGGCCCGCACCGCCTCGTCGGCGTCGACCGCCCGGACGTTGAGGCCCTGGCTTTCGAGGGCAGTACGATAAAGCGTGCCGAGTCCACCGGAGCCGACGAGACATACGCCGTCCACCGAGCCCGACCCTGCGAGCGCTCCGGCGATCTCCAGGCCGATCAGGGTCCCGGACAATTGCGCTCTCGCGTCGGCGGCGGCGGTGCCGTGCAGAAGCTGCCCGGCACGAACGGAGAAAAGCAGATTGGTTGCGAGCGCCGGGTTCTCCCTCGTGCGGCTTACAGCATCCGTAAAGGCTGCACTCCCGGCCGCGAAGGTATCCGCTTCTGCCACCGCATGGCTGAGGATGGTGTGGCGCGCGATGGTGTCGAAGAGCTCGCCGGTCATGAAGGTGGAGAAGCCCTCGACCCTGTCGTCGGCAAGACGAACCCATTTGCTGTGCGTGCCGGGCATGCAGACGAGATGGCTGCCGGCGCCGAGATGCGCGGCAGCGCCGAGCAGCTGCGTTTCCTCGCCGCGCATGACGTCCGGATGCCGTCGGTCGCGCTGGGCAAGGCCCGGGAGGATGCGGATGTCGCGGTCGACATCGGGAATGGCTGTGGCACGGCCGGCAATCTCGGCGAGTGCTGCCGGCGTTTCGATATACCCGGCCTCCTTCCAGCCCTGTCGGGCGCCTGCCATGCCGCAGATGATGATCGGCAGATGCGCAGGCGCGGAGACCGCGGCGAGATGGCCGTCAAGAATCGTGTGAAAACCGGTCTTTGCGGCCGTCGTCATGCCCTCGGCGCTGCGGCGTTCGGCCAGCACCGCACCGTCCTCTCCGATGATCCACAGGCGGAAGCTCGATGTCCCCCAATCCACTGCGGCATAATAGCCTGCCGTCGTCAAAACACGCCTCCATCGATGATCATGGCCTGTGCGGTCATCGCCGCCGAACTGTCCGACGCCAGAAAGAGGCAGGGCCCGACGAGATCGTCGGCGACGAGCATGCGCTTGAGGCACTGCCTTTCCTGCATCCGTGCGATCGATTCTTCCGTGAGCCACAAGCGCCGCTGCCGCTCCGTAACGATCATGCCGGGCAGGATCGCGTTGACGCGGATATTGTCCGGTCCGAGCTTGCCGGCGAGCGATTTGGTGAGGCCGATGATCCCGGCTTTGGCGGTCGAGTAGGCGGGGATCTCCGGCATATTGAGCAGGAAGGCGATCGAGGAGAAATTGACGATCGATCCGCCGCCTTGCCGCTGCATGTGGGGCGCGACCGCCTGGCACATGAAAAAGAGATGTCTGAGGTTGACGGAAAGACTTTCGTCCCAGCTCTCCTCAGTCACCGCTTCGAGCGCTTGCCGGTCGTCGCGCGCGGCGTTGTTGACGAGGACACGGACGGAGCCGAGTTTGGCCACCGCCTCATCGGCTGCGGCCCGCACGGCCTCGACATTGCGAAGGTCTGCTTGGATGAAATGCGGCGCCTGTCCGGTCTGCGCCGCGACCTTCTCGCAGAGCGCCAGGCTCGATTCCGCTGCGATGTCCACGAAGGCGACGCGGGCGCCCTGGCGGGCGAACGCCTCCACCAGTGCGGCCCCTATGCCGGAGCCGCCGCCGGTGACCAGAACTCCGCGATCGCGCAGGTCGGGAAACTGGCTGCTCGGCAAAGTCATGGCTTCTCCCCGATACCGCGGCTGCGGGATTGATTGTTCCAGTATCCGGAACTGTGTTTTATTAAATGGAATTATCGCGCCAATGCTTTTACCCTGTCAAGATAGCGCAGCGGAAAGCGATGAGAATGAAGCAGAAGAAAGAAGACGACATGGAAGGGGACCCCGCCGGCACCGGCACGCTTGGCAAGGCAATGGCCGTGCTGGAGGCGGTAGCCATGGCCGACCGCCCTCAGCGCTTCACGGACATATTGCAGACCGTCCGTCAGCCCCGCGGAACCCTGCACCGGCTGCTGGGCCATCTCGTCGAAGAGGGCTTGCTGGTGCAGCGCCGGGACTTGTCCTACGAGCCCGGGCTTCGCCTGTTGAAATTCGCTTATCGCTCCTGGTCGGGGAACCGGTTTCGCGAGATCGCAGCCCCCTATCTCCTGCACCTGCACCAATTGACGGGCGAGACGGTGCATCTCGGCCTGCTGCGGGAGGCCGAAATCATCTACGTCGACAAGGTGGAAAGCCGGCAGACCGTGCGTATGAGCTCGCAGATAGGCAAGGCGTCGCCGGCCTATTGCACGGGTATCGGCAAGGCGGCTCTCTCGGTTCTTCCTGGAGGCGAATTGCAGCGGATTTCGACAGGAATGGAGTTTCATCCGTTCACGGCGCAAACGCATCGTTCGATAGAATCGCTCCTTGCCGAGATAGAGGAAATCCGGCACGACGGCCATGCGTTCGACCGGGAGGAGCACGAGGCGGAGATCTGCTGCGTGGCCGCCCCGATCAGCGTTCCGGAACACGACCTGGTCGGGGGGATCTCGGTCACCGGCCCCTCCTATCGGGTCAGCTTCAAGCAACTGACCGCCTGGGCGCAGGACGTGCGCAAGGTGGCGGCAGAGATCGAGGAAGAGGTCCGGATCCGGCTTGGCCCCGGGCGGGAAACGGGGGCTGCGGCGCCGCGTGTTCTGTCGGACGCGCAAAGGTCGCAGTAACGGTTTAAGGATTACAGCATGTTTTCCACGGAAACGTGCAACGGGACCGCTTTACGGTAAATTAGAAGTTTCGACTGGACGAAAAGGCTCAAGATAAGTAGCTTCAATGCCGGTCTGCTGCCACGGCTGGTTGCATCGGGCGGGATTCTGGTGGAAGCCATGGCGTGGGTATGACAGCGCGAGCGTCATGCTCCAGCTGGAGCGCGGATGTGAGAGGCGGGCGGAAGATGATCGATTTCAGCGTGGATATATCCTCATTGGTCCTCCCTGACGGTCACGCAATCAGCGGGGCGATCGACAGCGAGGATGATGTCCGGCGCGCGCTCGGCCGAGTGTCGGAAGGTTTCGGTTTTCGCGGCTTCATGGTCCTCGCCATTCCCGAGTCGGGGTCCCACAGCCTCACTGCGCAGGCGCTCATGACGACCTGGCCGATGGATTTCCTCAGGCGCTACGACAGTGCACGCCTGATCGACGGCAGTCCGGTGATCCAGCGGCTGCGGCGCAGCACCATTCCCTTCACCTATGATGCTCATCTGCTGGCGCGCGGGCGGGTGGACGGCAAGGGCGAAGCTGCCATATGCGTCTTCGAACAGGCGAACATGCCGCGCGGGGTGTATCTGCCGGTCCATGATGCCGCGGGTCACCGCGCCGCCATCGCCTTCGGCGGTGACAGGTCTGCCGTATCCGACGACGAGATGCAGGCTCTGAACCTCTGGGCCGGCCTTCTATACAGCCGGCTGAGCGAAGTCAGAACGCGCGACCGACGCGGCCCGGGCAGCCTTTCCCGGCGCGAGATCGAGTGTTTGCGCTGGGCCGCGGCTGGCAAGACGACGGTGGAGATGGCCCGCATCATGGCACTGTCGGAATATACGGTGAACCACTATCTCAACCGTGCGACGCGCAAGCTGGATTCGGTCAATCGCGTCCAAACCGTCGCCAAGGCGATACGTGCAGGGTTGATCAATTGATCGACGCCGGCCGGACCTAGAGCTCTTTTCTCCCTCATCTCGTGACAAGCACGGGAAATGGAGGCACCGAACCCGAACACGGCCGTCGGTTGAGGGCGGGGTCGGCTTTCATCGACACGGGCGAAATGCACAGGGTTTTGCGCATCAGAAGTGATGATCGTCAATCACCTGTTGGCATTGCGCGGCCGCTCGGGCTATTTGATAGTCGATGAATGCGATGGAACCGCGCTAATGCAAGAGATGATCACGATGGGGACGACTGATATCGATCTGCCCCGGGGCGGCGATTTCGCGTCTGAGATAGCAAGGCTCGAGACCCAGTTCGACATCATCCGCTACATGCGGCGGATCACGCAGATTTTCGGCTTCAAGACTTTTCTCATCTGTTCGATCCCTGCAGTCGAGGTAGAGCGGCTCTCCGCGACCACGGTCATCTCGAATATGCCGGCCGAGCTCCTCAACAAATATGACAGCCTTTCGATGCTGCGTTTCAGCACCGGGGTGCGCCGGTTGAGAGAGACGACGACCCCGTTTCAGGTCATGCTTGAAGACTGGGAGAGGGAGGGAGGCAAGCCCGACTCTGCCGCGGATTACATCGCCATGTTGCGCGAGAACGGCATATTCCAAGCCAATTACTTCCCGGTCCACGATGCCGAAGGTGGCCGCGGCGCGGTCATCCTCATGGGCCCGGAAGCGGAATTGCCGATGACGGCGGCGATGGAACTGCAGATGATCGCGATCCACGTCTATAACCGGCTCGCCGAGATCGGCTCGGTCTGGAAGAACACCAACACGGTTCTTTCCGAACGGGAAATCCAGTGTCTGAGCTGGACGGCCGCCGGCAAGACCAGCTCGGAAATCGCCGGTATCCTCGGCCTGTCGGAGCACACGGTCAATCATTACCTCAACCATGTCACCAAGAAGCTCGACGCGGTGAACCGCACACAGGCGGTCGTGAAGGCGATGAAAAAGGGCTATATCAGCTAAGACCTGTTGATATTCATCTGAGGAAAAGTGCGTGCGGTTTTCCGCCCGCATCCGCTCTAACCTATTGCGAGCATATTGTGCCCAAATAGCGCGCATGCTCAGGAATTGAGCAGCGCAGTCTCTTGCGCATCCTCCGCAGTCGAAGGGCAACTCCTTGGAAAATCTGGTTTTTTCCGGAAGGTTCCAACTGGCACGCATTGTGCATATTCAGTTCCGTGTCCAGAGGGGACCACAATAAGACAGCGCCCAAGAAGGTCGCGACAAGGGCCGCCGCCGATCGCCTGTGATCCCGGATGTACGGACACGGAGATCGGTTGGCGGCCCTCATTTTCCCACCTGTCGCATTGGCGAAGCGCCCCGGCTCGACTATCTAATACATAACGCCCTAGATCGGGTGCGATTTGGGCCAGCGATTGCAGCAGTCAAAACGTTGCGCGCCAACGAAAGAGCAAGAGGCCGACATGCCGGACGTCACCCGGGAAATGGTTCTAGAGAAGCTGCGGACCGTCCGCGGGCCGGACATGGAAGGAAACATCGTCGATCTCGGACTCGTATCCGATGTGTTCATTTCCGACGGCAAGGCCTACTTCTCGATCACCGTGCCGGCGGACCGGGCGAAGGAGCTCGAGCCGATGCGGGCGGCCGCCGAACGGGTCGTGCGCGAGATTCCCGGCGTGAACGCCGCCATGGTGGCATTGACTGCCGACCGCAAGGCCGCTCCCCAGAAGGCCCCGGTGGAGCGGCCGCGGCCGGCCCCGACGGGCCATGCGCCGGCGCAGCGAGCGGGCGGCGGTGGAGCACCAAAGGCGGGCATCCCCGGCGTCGGCGCCATTATCGCCGTCGCCTCCGGTAAAGGCGGCGTCGGCAAGTCGACCACCTCCGTCAATCTGGCGCTGGCGCTTCAGGCAAACGGGCTTAAGGTCGGGCTCCTCGATGCCGATATCTACGGCCCTTCGATGCCGCGGCTTTTGAAGATCTCCGGCCGTCCGCAACAGATCGAGGGGCGGCTTATACGTCCGATGGAAAACTACGGCCTGAAAGTCATGTCGATGGGCTTCCTGGTGGATGAGGAGGTCGCGATGATCTGGCGCGGCCCGATGATCCAGTCGGCGCTCCTGCAGATGTTGCGCGAGGTGGCCTGGGGCGAGCTCGACGTCCTCGTGGTGGACATGCCGCCGGGTACCGGTGACGCACAGCTGACGATGGCACAGCAGGTGCCGCTCGCAGGCGCCGTCATCGTGTCGACGCCACAGGACCTCGCGCTCGTCGATGCCCGCAAGGGTCTCGCCATGTTCCGCAAGGTCGAGGTTCCGGTGCTCGGGATCGTCGAAAACATGAGTTATTTCGTGGCGCCCGATACGGGCAGGCGCTACGACATCTTCGGTCATGGCGGCGCGCGCAAGGAAGCCGAGCGCATCGGCGTACCGTTCCTCGGCGAGGTGCCCCTGACCATGGGTATCCGCGAGACCTCCGACGCGGGAACCCCTCTCGTCGCGTCCGAACCCGATGGCGAGGTCGCGCGCGTCTATCGCGACATCGCGGCGCGGGTCTGGGGAGAGGTCACCGCTGCCCGGCAGGACAAAAGCCGTGCGATGCCGAGCATCGTCTTCGAATAGCGCTTTGGCGCAGTCACCTGCGCGGCGCGACTGAGACATCCGACAGGGAAGCGCCGGATCCCCGAAGGCCATTGATTTTGCGCCGGGGTTGCGTCATATCCCTTGGCTCGCATAGGCAAGGCAAAGCTAGCCACTGCCATCGCCGGAGACTTTGGTCACCCGTCTGCCGTCAAGCGGCGTCGAACGGCTGAAAGCCTTCATCGGATGAATCTGCATCGTGGAAAATCGTGTGGCGGCTGATCCTACGAAATCATCACGGTTCATCGTCGTCGGCTGCATGAAAAAGGCGGCCACATGATCACAGGCTATTGTGTCAACGGTGAAACGGTCGCTCTCTCCACGGCCGAGCCGCCGTCGGCCCTGCGTCCCGATCTCGTCTGGATAGACCTTGTCGAGCCGACCAAGGCGGAAGACCTGATGATCGAGGGTCTGCTCGGAATTCCCATTCCGACGCGGGACGATCTGAGGGACATCGAACCTTCCAGCAGGCTTTATACCGACGACGGTGCCGTCTTCATGACCGCCTCGCTCGTCTATCGAAGCGACACGGAAATGCCGGGGCTGACCGATGTCGGCTTCATTCTGGCGGGCAAGTGTCTCGTCACCGTCCGCTACGCCGAGCCGAGGGCCTTCGGCCTGTTCAAGGCGGGTATGCATCGCATTCCCGGCGGCTGCCGCAACGGCGCAGTGATTCTGACGCGGCTGCTCGAGACGATTGTGGACAGGACGGCGGAAATTCTCGAGCAGGCTGTCGACAGGATCGACGATCTGGCGCTCCAGGTCTTCGGCGACAAGACGTCCGGCCGGCGGCACCGGCCACCGCACTTTCTCGAAGCACGCCTGCGCGACGTCGCGGGCCATCACCGGCTTGTTGCGAAAACGCGCGACAGCCTCGCTTCGCTCTCGAGGCTGCTGACCTTCGTCTACACGGTTCCCGACGTGCAGGCGGACAAGGAAACCCGTGAACTTTGCCGTACGGTATCGCGGGACATCCAGTCGCTTTCGGAACATACGGCTTTCATCTCGGGAAATATCACCTTCCTGCTCGATGCCTCGCTCGGCCTCATCAATGTCGAGCAGAATGCCATCATCAAGATCTTCTCGATCGCTTCGGTCGTTCTGTTGCCGCCGACCCTGGTCGCTTCCGTCTACGGCATGAACTTTCGCATCATGCCTGAGCTTGAATGGCAGTTCGGCTATCCGTGGGCGCTTGCAGCCATGGTGCTTTCGGCCGTGATCCCCTTTTTCTTCTTCCGCTGGAAAGGCTGGCTCTAAGGGCCTGTTGGGCAACATGTCTCAATTGTCTGCTCCCGCTACACCTGGCGTGGAAAATGCCCGCCGCCTGCTGGTTCTGGCGCTCGGCTCCGTCGGCGTCGTGTATGGGGATATCGGCACCAGCCCGCTCTATGCCTTCCGCGAAGCCTTGCGCCCCGTCTCGCACGACGGCGTGACGGACGTCGAGATCATCGGTTTGATCTCGCTGATGATCTGGGCGCTGACGATCATCGTCACGATAAAATACGTGCTATTCCTGCTGCGGGCGGACAATCAGGGCGAGGGCGGCACGCTCTCCCTGCTGGCACTGCTCATGAAGACCGCCAATGGTCACACGGCGATCCTGTTCTTCATGGGGATCGCCGGCGCCGCGCTCTTCATCGGCGACGCGATGATCACACCGGCACTGTCGGTGCTCTCGGCCGTCGAGGGTTTGAAGTTGGTTACCCCGGCCCTTTCGGACTACGTCGTTCCGATCGCCGTCGTGATCCTCCTGCTCCTCTTCACCGTCCAGTCGAAGGGTACCGCGGCGGTTTCCAACTTCTTCGGGCCGATTACGCTCATCTGGTTCGTCGTCATGGGCACGATCGGCTTCGTTCATATTGCCGACGATCTGTCGATTTTCAGAGCCTTCAACCCGTATTATGCCGCCAGCTTTCTGTTCAACGAAGGCTATGTCGGCATCGTCGTACTCGGCGCCGTCTTCCTGACGGTCACGGGTGCCGAGGCGCTTTACGCCGATCTCGGCCATTTCGGCCGGCGGCCGATCCAATGGGCCTGGTTCACCGTCGTCTTCCCGGCGCTCACGCTGAACTATCTGGGGCAGGGCGCCTTCGTGCTGAAGAACCCGGAGGCGATGTCCGATCCCTTCTTCCTGATGTTTCCGAAATGGGCGCTGCTGCCTGCCGTCATTCTTGCGACCGCAGCCACCATCATCGCCAGTCAGGCGGTCATAACCGGCGCGTTTTCGCTGACGCGCCAGGCCATTCACCTTGGCTTCCTGCCGCGCATGGCGATTTTCCATACGTCCGAAACCCATACGGGCCAGATTTACCTGCCGAACGTCAACACGCTTTTGATGTTCGGCGTCATGGCGCTCGTCTTCCTCTTCGGCTCCTCGGAGGCGCTCGCGACCGCCTACGGCATTTCCGTCACCGGTGCGATGGTGGTCACCACGGTGCTTTCCTTCGAATTCCTGCGTATGCGGTGGAATTGGCCGACCTGGTGGGCGGCCGGTGCGCTGCTGCCGCTGTTCGTGCTGGAATTCGTCTTCCTGGGCGCCAACATGCTGAAGATCCACGATGGCGGCTACGTGCCGATCCTGATCGCGGCGACCTTCATCGTCATCATGTGGACCTGGAAGCGCGGCACAGCAATCCTGCACGCCAAGACCCGCCATATCGACATTCCGCTGGCAAGCTTCATCAAATCGGTCGAGCGCCAGAGCGAGCACGCGCCGGTGTCGGTGACCGGCACGGCGATATTCCTGACCAGCGATCCGGAATCGACTCCTGCCGCCCTGCTGCACAACATCAAACACAACCACGTTCTGCATCAGCAGAACTTCATCCTGACGATCCGGACGGCAAACACGCCGAAGGTGCCGAAGGAAGAGCGGGTCAGCGTGCGGCGGTTGTCGGAGCGTTTCACTCTGCTGGAAATGAAGTTCGGCTTCATGGAGACGCAGAATGTCTCTCAGGCGCTGGGCCTCTTCAGGAAGTCGGGCCTGAAGTTCGACATCATGTCGACCTCATTCTATCTCGGCCGGCGCAAACTCGTGCCCGACGCCCAGTCCGGCATGCCGCATTGGCAGGACCGCCTGTTCATCGCACTCGCCAATGCTGCGATCGATCCCTCCGACTATTTCCGCCTGCCGACGAACCGGGTGGTCGAACTCGGCTCTCATGTGATCATCTGATCCGAAGACGCTGTCCCTCAAACTGCGCACTTCCGCACGGAAAACCGCTACACACTTTTCCTGGAAGTGCTTTGGCAATGCCAGGCGAATTGCCGGTCTCGGCGCGTCCGCATTAACCAAACATCAAGGTTAATGCCGCATTTTCAAGGCTCAAGAGAAACGGTCCCGGCGAGCCGGCCGACCAACCTTAGCGTCCTGCATGGAATCTTGCCGCTGGCCTATTGCCGGCTTGCGAGAACGCGTGCCTGAGAAAGAGTTTCTGGAGCCGACCGGTGCGTAAGAGTTGGAAGTTGCGTGACAAGTTTCGGTTTTCGTTCTCGGCCTGGCGCGGTCCGGCGATCCTAGGCCTTGCCGTCTTCCTCGGCTTTCCCTCGGCGGTCGCCTATTCGGACATCGCGACGTTTCTGTCCGGCATCAACCGCGGCGGCGAGCGGTGGCGCACCTATCTCACTCCGTCGCCGGCCGGCTCCCTCCACGAAGTCGAGATGGTCTTCACGGACCCGATCACCACCGGTGCGCTCGATGGCGGCGCCGGCATGACCCTGCCAGATGGCGGCCGCGTGGCGCTGACCGCCGAATCGAAGCACCAGGGGACGCCGGACGAGGATCGCGTGACGCGGAAGCTGAAGAAGGGGCGAATCGTCGCGGTAACGCCGGTGACCCCGCCCAAGGACTTCAGCGCCGGCTCCATCCTTCAGCGCACGAGCTCGCTTATCGGCCCGGCCCTCGACGGCCCCGAAAAGATGGTCTTTGCCAAGCCGAAGATCAAAGGCAAGGAGATCGAGATCGCCACGGCCTTCTACCGCAAGACGCCGCCGAAGCCCGAACCGGGCCTCTCGCCGATGCTTGCCAAGCTCGTCACCAACGACAAGCCCGACATTCTTGCGACTGCCTATGTCCGGCCCGAGCCGGACTATGCGCGTGAATCACCCTTCGATTCGATCCTGCGGAACGACGAAAATGCAGGGCGCTTCATCCCGGATATCGCGCCCGACGATCATGCCTGGGCGGCAACGCCGCTGCCGCCAACCGTCTTCAGCAAGGAAGAGCAGACCTGTCTGGCCGAGGGGATCTATTTCGAGGCCCGCAGCGAATCCGTCAAGGGTCAGGCCGCGGTGGCGCAGGTCATTCTCAATCGCGTCCGCAACCCGACCTACCCGAAAACGATCTGCGGCGTCGTCTACCAGAACAAGGCCTGGCGCAACCGCTGCCAGTTCTCCTTCGCCTGCGACATGATCCGCGACCTGATCTATTCGCGATCGCACTGGAAGACGGCCAAGGAAGTCGCGCTCGCGGTGACCGCCGGCAGAATCTGGCTCCCCGAAGTCGGCTCGGCGACCCATTATCACGCCACCTATGTGAATCCCGCCTGGGCAAAGACGATGAAGCGTGTCGGCAAGATCGGCCTGCACATCTTCTACAGGACCTATGGCGGCGGCTGGAGCTGACGGCGAAGCTGCCTGCGCGCCCCTGTCAGCCGCCGGAGCCGCGGGCGTGACCCCGCGGCTCCGGCGGCGATTCCCTCTGCACCTTTGTCGCAGCTTACCGGATTTATCGCTAAACCACTGAATTGAAACAAGAATATTGTCCACGTAGAAGGTGCCTGCATGCCTTGACTATGCGGGTGCCTAAAACTATGTTGCGCGCGACTTCAAATGGGGCCGAAGCGTGGCTTGAACAGCGGCCGTTTGTATGACCGAGATCGCGTTCGACCGCGTGGGGCTGCAAAGGGGAGCCATGTGACGGAGAAGCCGGAAGAAAGTCTGGAAGCGCGGCTCAAGCGCCTCGGCGACGACATCAAGTCCAAGAAGCGGGCGGATGTTTCGGAAGGGGCGGATGGGCGCGCTGATGAAAGCCGCAAGGGATACGCGGCGGCGATGAAGCTTTCGAGCGAATTCATCGCCGGCATCCTGGTCGGGGCGTTTCTGGGCTATCTTTTGGACCACTTTGCGGGTACAGGGCCGTGGGGCATGATCGTCCTCCTGCTTCTCGGCTTCTGTGCCGGTGTCTTGAACGTGCTGCGTTCCGCCGGTTTGGTGGCGACAACCGACCAGCGGAAAGGCGGGTCGGGCACGGATAAAGAGGACGGCGGCGACGCCTGAGGTGTCGCCGGGAAGAACAGTATTTCCGCTCGCGGGCGGGCAGAACGAAAGAGAAGCGCGGTGTCAAACGATCCGACCCACCAGTTCCTGGTCAACAAGATTGTCCCGCTCGAGATCGGCGGAATTGACTTTTCCTTCACCAATGCGTCGCTGTTCATGGTGGCGACCGTCGGTGCGGCTGCCGGCTTCCTCTATCTGACGACATCGCAGCGCGGGCTTATCCCGACGCGCATGCAGTCGGTTTCGGAAATGTCCTACGAGTTCATCGCCTCGATGCTTCGCGAAGGCGCCGGCAGTCACGGGATGAAATTCTTCCCGATGGTCTTCTCGCTGTTCATGTTCATCCTGACGGCGAACCTGCTCGGCATGGTCCCCTATTTCTTCACCGTCACCAGCCAGATCATCGTCACCTTCGCGCTTGCGGTCTTCGTGATCGGCACCGTCCTTCTCTACGGCTTCTACAAGCACGGCTTCGGCTTCCTCAAGCTTTTCGTGCCGCAGGGAGTGCCGGGCGCGCTCCTGCCGCTGGTCGTGGCGATCGAAATCATCTCGTTCCTTTCCCGACCCATCAGCCTCTCGGTCCGTCTCTTCGCCAACATGCTGGCCGGCCATATCACGCTGAAGGTCTTCGCAGGCTTCGTCGCCTCGCTCAGCGCCTTTGGTGCGCTCGGCATCGGCGGTGCGATCCTGCCGCTCATCATGACCGTCGCGCTTACCGGTCTTGAATTCCTGGTCGCCTTCCTCCAGGCCTATGTCTTTGCGGTGCTGACCTGCATGTACCTCAACGATGCGGTCCACCCCGGGGGCCACTAAGGAATAAACAGTCGCTGGTTTCCGGTCGGCTTGCCGCCGGAAGCACAAATCCTAAGCCGCAACACCATTTCGAAGGAGTCAATCATGGAAGCGGAAGCAGCAAAGTACATCGGTGCAGGTCTTGCATGCCTTGGTATGGCCGGCACGGCTCTCGGCCTCGGCAACATCTTCGGCAGCTACCTGTCCGGCGCACTGCGCAATCCGTCGGCAGCTGACGGCCAGTTCGGCCGCCTCGTATTCGGCTTCGCCGTTACGGAAGCTCTGGGCATCTTCTCGCTGCTCATTGCACTCCTCCTCCTCTTCGCCGTCTGATATCGGCAGACGTTTTGGCCGCGGCCCGAAAGGCCGCGGCCGCGCATATTCTTGAGTGCACCTGGAGGTGAGCATGTTTGTGACCGCGGCATATGCCCAGTCATCCACCACCGAAGGCGCCGAAGCACACGATGCCGCTGCGGCCGGTGAGGTGCACACCGAAACGGGTGTGGCCCACGAAGCCGATCATGGCGCCGGCGTGTTCCCGCCCTTCGATACGACCCATTTCGCTTCGCAGCTTCTGTGGCTCGCGATCACCTTCGGCCTGTTCTATCTCCTGATGTCGAAGGTCATCATTCCGCGCATCGGGGGGATTCTCGAGACGCGTCATGACCGGATCGCCCAGGATCTCGACGAGGCATCCCGCCTGAAGGGCGAGGCCGATGCCGCCATTGCTGCTTACGAGCAGGAGTTGGCAGGCGCCAGAGCCAAGGGCCATTCGATTGCCGACACCGCCCGCGAAGCGGCCAAGGCGAAGGCCAAGGCCGACCGCGACGGTGTCGAAGCCGGTCTTGCGAAGAAGATTGCCGCTGCAGAAGCGCGCATCGCCGACATCAAGTCGAAGGCTCTTGCCGATGTCGGCGCGATCGCCGAGGAAACGGCGACAGCCGTTGTCAAACAATTGATCGGCGGGACCGTCACCAAGGCCGAGATCGCTGCGGCGTTCAAGGCTTCGGCCGGCAACTGAGGAAAAGAGAACCATGGCTCTTGATGCGACTTTCTATGCCCTCGTAGGCCTCATCCTCTTCTTTGTCCTCATCGCCTATCTCAAGGTCCCGGGCATGGTCGGCAAGGCGCTCGACGCCCGCGCCGACAAGATCAGCAATGAACTGGCCGAAGCCAAGCGTCTGCGCGAGGAAGCCCAGAGTCTCGTTGCCGAGTACCAGCGCAAGCGCAAGGACGCCGAAGCCGAAGCCGCAAGCATCGTCGCCGCGGCCCAGCGCGAGGCGGAGATGCTGACTGCGGAAGCCAAGCAGAAGACCGAGGAATATGTCGCGCGCCGCACGGCACTTTCCGAACAGAAGATCAAGCAGGCCGAAAGCGATGCGATCAACGCCGTCCGCGCAGCTGCGGTGGACCTGGCAATCAGCGCGGCCGAGAAAGTGCTCGCGAGCAAGGCCGATGCAGGCGCGCAGGAGACGCTTTTCAAGAAGGCGATTGGCGAAGTCAAAGCGCGCCTGAACTAAGCGTAGCCGATAATACCCTGGAGATTGAAAAGCCCCGCTTCGGCGGGGCTTTGCTTTGCGGGATCCGTTATCCGGGCAACCGTACGTCATGTGGGGCGAGCAGGAGAGCAGACCCCCTCTGGCCTGTCGGCCATCTCCCCCACAAGGGGGGAGAATACCTGCGGCGGGCCTTCGCTTCCACTTCTGCGTTCTGCCCGTGGCATCGTTTTGGGCGTGCGAAGGTCAAACCGTTTGTCGCCCGCCCCAAGGCAATGGTCCCGCGAGAGGATCAGATGTGTATATGCCCTATCGCAGGCGGGGAGAGGGGACTTAAGAGCGTTCCGCGAGTCCCTTCGCCCCGCCTGCGGGGAGAAGGTGCCGGCAGGCGGATGAGGGGGGGCTTCACCTCCGTCAAACCTGGCGGAACGGGCGGAAGCTCATGCGGTGCAGGGAGCAGGGGCCGTGGCTTTCGATCGCCGTGCGATGCTTCACGGTCGCATAGCCCGCATGATGGGCAAAGCCGTAGAGCGGGAAAGTTGCATCGGCGCGGGCCATCATGCGGTCACGGGTGACCTTGGCGACGATCGATGCGGCGGCGATCGACACGGAGCGGCTGTCCCCCTTGACGATCGCTTTTGCGTGGCAGGAGAGGCCGGGCGGCACGTCGCGGCCGTCAACCAGAACGATGCGGGCCGCCAGTTCGAGGCCGTGAACGGCGCGGCGCATCGCATCGAGGCTGGCCTTCAGGATATCTGTCGTGTCGATGCGCGCCGACGAGGACGAGGCGATGGAAACCGTCGATGTCGCCAGAATTTCTTCGAACAGCGCCTCGCGCTGCTCCGCGGTCAGCAGCTTGCTGTCGTTGAGACCCGCCGGGATGGCGTCCGGATCGAGAATGACCGCGGCGGCGACGACCGGGCCCGCAAGCGGTCCCCGCCCAGCTTCGTCGGCTCCCGCGACCGGCCAGAAACCGTCGCGATGGGCGGCGCGCTCGAAGGTGAAATCCGGAACGGGCGCCTGAAGAGGAAAAAGAGGGGAATCGGGCTGTTTGCGACGTGACATGAAAAGACACTCGCATACTCGCCCGATTCCCTTCAAGCCCCCGGCTCGGTTTGCGGCGGTTGCCGGGGGGAACCAGCGCCGCCCCGTGGGGCAAAGGGCGGATGCTGGAATTTTCAAAGCCGTTCCACAGCGGGAAAGAGTGGCGGCTTATGCTTTCGATCTAAAGAAGCGACAGCTGAACGCCCATTCCTAGCGGCGGCACGAAGAGATCGCTGCGCAATTGCCGGCGCGTCAGATTGAGGCCGAGCCGCTTGGCCGCAAGCTCGAATCGACGGCCGATCTGCCAGGCGTAAGGTCCGCTGCCCTTCATTCGTTTACCGAACTCGGCATCGTAATCCTTGCCGCAGCGCATGGAGCGGATGAGCGACATGACGTGCCGGTAGCGGTCCGGGTAGTTTCTGAGAAGCCAGTCACGAAACAGGGGGCTCACCTCCAGCGGAAGCCGGAGGAGTACGTAGCTCGCATCCGACGCGCCCGCCGACTTCGCCGAATCGAGCACGCGCTCGATCTCGTGATCGTTCAGCGCCGGAATGATCGGCGCGACCAGTACTCCAGCGGGAATGCCGGCCTCGGAAATTGCGCGTAGCGCCTCCAGCCGCTTGGTGGGCGTCGACGCCCGCGGTTCCATGCTGCGCGCCAGTTTCCGGTCGAGCGTGGTCACCGAAATGCCGACCCGGGCAAGACCCTTTTCCGCCATCGGCGCCAGCAGGTCGATATCGCGCGTCACCATGGCCGATTTTGTAACGATCATCACCGGATGATTGGCCTCCTTCAGCACTTCCAGGATCTGGCGCATGATCCGCCATTCCTTTTCGATCGGCTGATAGGGATCGGTATTTGTGCCGATCGCGATCGGGCGAAGCTTATAGTCCGGCTTCGCCAGCTCGCGCTCGAGAAGACGTGGCGCGTCGGGCTTGGCGAAGAGCTTGGCTTCGAAATCAAGCCCTGCCGAGAGCCCCATATAGGCGTGCGTAGGCCGCGCGAAGCAGTAGATGCAGCCATGCTCGCAGCCGCGATAGGGGTTGATCGATCGGTCGAAAGATATGTCGGGAGATTCGTTGCGCGTGATCGCCGTCTTCGGCTTTTCTATCTGGACCTCGGTCTTGAACGGCGGCAACTCCTCGAGCGTTTGCCACCCGTCATCGAAGACTTCGCGCGATTTCTGCTCGAAGCGTCCCGAGATGTTGAGGGCGGCACCGCGGCCACGCCGACGATCGACGTCGATTCGGATGCCGGATCCGGCGACGAGGGCCTCCGCCACATCCACGCTGTTGCCGGGCGCATAGACGCCCTGCTTGAGTTGAGACAGATCGTTCATCGAAATCTCCCCGGAACCATGCTCGGCTCGCTTGGTGCTGATTATTTTCCTAGCGCAGAAAATAGAACAAATCAAGAACAAATATTCAGCACATCTCCTGGGAAGGCGCGCGTTCATCCGCCACCCTGTGCGGACCTGCACTTGTAGCAATCTGCGCTGCGATGCGGTAGGAACGGCTATGCTGACGGTCATCATGGAAACGAAGGACAACGAAGCGGAGCTCGCACAGACGCTCTCGGCGCTCGTTGCCGGCGCGGTGGAAGGGCTCGTCAGCGATGTAATAATCCTGGACCACGGATCGACCGACGGCTCCCCCAGGGTCGCGGATGCTGCCGGTTGCCGTTTCTGCCTTGAGTGGGATCTCGGCGATGTCCTTCGTTCCGCCCGCGGCGAGTGGTTGATGCTCCTGGAGCCTGGTGCCCGCCCTATCGGTCGCTGGGTGGATGAACTGGCCGAATACGTCTCTCTGAACAGGAGCCCGGCGCGGTTTTCTCCCTCGCGAATGCATAAGCGCCCGCTTCTCAAGCGCTTGGCGCACAGGGCGCCGCCGCTGGAGTCCGGATTTCTGCTGCCGAAGGGGGACGCGGTCGCGGCTGCCCGCGGCAAGATGCCGCTCAGCGCCCTTGCGAGCGGACGAGCCGCCCGCAAACTTGCGACCGAGCTCGTCCCGGCCTGGGTCGCATTGGACAACCGGTCGGTGGGAGAACGGCACCGGACGCCCTGTTCGTAGAGCGGGATAAGGAAAAGTGTGTGCGGCTTTCAGCCCGCTTCCCGCTCTAACTTATCGAGTTGACGGTCTACCGCATCGGCCCGAAAATCGGAATCGATCTTCGGGCCGATGCGCCCGATGCCGGAGTGGCATGACTTTCAGATCGAGCGGACTGCAAGCGAGTTCAACTGCCAGGCCGAGTCGATCGAAATGTCGATGCTGACGTCATTGAGGAACGTCCAGATGCGATCGGCCACCCCGACATAGACCCAGAGCTTGCGGCCAGCGGGGAAGGCCATCTCGGTGAACAGGTTGATGATTCTTCGTTCCCCAGGAACGGCCTGGATGGAGGTACCTGGAAAGCTCTCGCCATCGCCGCTGCAGTCGAGACCCGAGGCGAACCACTGGTCGCTCACCTCGTTCGCCGGTTCGACATCCTCCCAGTTCCAGAACACGGCCAGCACTAGGCGGCCGCGCGTCGTGGCGTGAAAGTCGGACCACCCGAACTCGTCGTAGGTCGAGATGTGATGGCGGCAGATGAGGGCCGACAAGTCTGCCTTGACTTGCAGTATACCGGTGCGGAGCGTCTTGAACGGCACGAGGTAGCCGTTCTCCCGATAGGCGCAGAGGATTTCAGCATCGGAGGCACTATTGTTGCGGGCGATCAGTCTCGATCCCATCCGTCCCGCACAGTCCAAATAGGAACTGTTCTCCACGATTGCTCCGTCGCCGGTTGCCTGGTTCTGCTCGAGTCTGTCCCAGCAGCCTCCAAAGGGCGGGAGGAACAGCTTTTCCTTGTCGGGATCGGGCGCGACATACACGAGCGGCGGTTGTTTGAAGATGTCGGCGACGCTGCCGACCACCGTTTCGTGGCGGTGGAAGGCTTCGTGGCCCCTCACCAACTCGCCGACTTCGCCATAGGCACGCTTATGAAGCCGTTTGAGCGCGTTCAGATCAAGGCCGGTATTCCTGGCCTCGACGAGCGACCTGTATCGAAGACCGGGCCCGCGCGGATCATCACGTCGGCCCGACCTTGCGACCTGCGCGATCCTGTCGCGCAGGTCAGGTGAAAAGACCTGCCGGCGCTGCTCTGCGAAAGACTGGCGCAATGCGTCCAGCCTGGTTACCGTTGCCTGCCATTCATCCTTCTGCCGACGTTCGTAGAAGGCCTGCAGCCCCAGCGGAACCTCGGTCTCGGGCCGATCCGTTTTCGAGTAAGCGTGCTCTGCCGTTCCCATGACTTCCTCCTACCCTGGCGGGTTGCAGTGCGGGCCTTGTCGACCAGCGCGCCTGCGTCTGAGTGAAAACGAGGAAAAGGGGCTCCGAGGCGGCAAATGCGAGTGGGCTTTCTCCGTCGATGAGAAGCCGTGACATGGTGGCCGTAGCCCCGAGCTGAGCCGCTTCTCCGAAGCAAGAATGGGGCGTACCTTGCGGTACCCCCAAAGTGGCTCTCAAATGACCTTGTTTATGAAAAATATCCGTCTGTGAAAATGTCTTGCCATGCATGCCCATCGTTTCGGACGGGCAGCACGTCGTAGCCTTCTCTCTTTCCCAATATTGCCCCGGAAAGAGGCCGGGCATTCGCTCGAAGCAATTAAACGGTGCTTGCCTTGCCCGCTTCGAGCCAAGCCGACGAAGGCAAACTAGCGGGATTCGGGGCGCGGGTCTGTTCCAAACGGAACACGAATCTCGTCAGCCGCGCTTCAGGTGCTCGTCGAGCCGCGGCATGATCTCGACGAAATTGCACGGCATGTGCCGGTAATCGAGTTGCTGCTTCAGGATTCCGTCCCAGGCGTCCTTGCAGGCACCGGGGGATCCGGGCAGGACGAAGATGAACGTCGCATTGGCGACCCCGCCCGTGACCCGCGACTGGATCGTCGACGTGCCGATCTTCTCGTAAGAGATCCGGTGGAACACCTCCGAAAAGCCATCCATGCGTTTCTCGAAGAGCGGCTCCAGCGCTTCCGGCGTAACGTCGCGGCCCGTGAATCCGGTGCCCCCGGTGGTGATGACGACGTCGATCGCGGCATCGAGCGTCCAGGCCTTCACCTGTCCGTAGATCTTCTCGCGCTCGTCGGGAACGATTGTCCGCGCCTCGAGCCGGTGGCCGGCCTCTCGTATTCTCGCTTCGAGCACATCGCCGGACTTGTCGTCCGCGCGTGTGCGCGTGTCCGAGACCGTGAGCACGGCGATGCCGATGGGGATGAAGGGGCGTCTTTCATTGAGGCCGGGCATTCTGGCGTTATCCTGATTTTCCCGCGGTTCGCGTCGCCTGAACGTACCATCGCGGGTGGCCGGCGGAAATGGTCTCAGCGGCACGTTCGGCGCTTTTCATCCCCGTGAACAGGCCGAAGCAGGTGGCACCCGAGCCGGACATCCGCACGAGCGCCGCGCCTGCGTCGCGCAATGCGTTCGAGACGGTTTCGATCATCGGCTCGTGCGCACGTGCCGGCGGCTCCAGGTCGTTCCGCATGGCCGCCATGGCCGTCAGCCATTCGGCAGTCGAGCGGGCATCTTCAGGCAAGACCAGCGGAGGATTGGTCTTCCTGACGAGCGATCGGAAGATAACCGGCGTGGAGACCGCGACGAGGGGATTGACGAGGACGACGTCGAAGGGCGGCAGATCGGGAAGAGGCGTGATCTCTTCGCCGATGCCTCTCGCGACGAGGGGCCCCCGGTCGAGACACATCGGGACGTCCGCGCCGAGCTGCAGCGCAAGGCTGTTGAGGCTTGCCGCTTCGACAGTCGCGCCCCAGAGCGACAGCAGCCCGCGCAGAGTCGCGGCTGCATCGGCCGAGCCGCCGCCGATCCCCGATGCTATCGGCAGGTTCTTCTCGAGATGCAGATGAACCGGGCCTGCCATTCTACCCTGCGCCGCAAGCTCGCGCCGCAGCAGGTCCCGGGCGCGGAGCACGAGATTACCACCATTGCCCTCGGCTGAAAGGTCGGTCGCGAAGCGGCCCGACACCGTGAAACGGTCCCTGTCCGCCGCGATCAGCCCGACCCGGTCGCCACATTCGGCGAAGGTCACCAGGCTTTCCAGCAGATGGTGGCCGTCGGCGCGCTGCCCGACGACGTGCAGCGCGAGATTGATCTTGGCGGGCGCCGCAAAGGTCAGTGCGAAGCCCGGAATGCCGCCTGCCTGCATGTTGCAGTCAGGACTTCTTGTCCGGCGCTGTCTCCGGGCCGGTCTTTTTCGGCAGCTTTTCCTTGGCATCCGCCGCCGCCGGGACCGGTTCCTTAAGCGGCGGCAGACCGTTTTCGATCTTCGCCTTGATCTTCGGAATTTCCGCTTCCTCGGGCTTCAGCTCCAGCGCCTGATTCCACTGGAACACCGCTTCGAGCTTCCGGCCGACGCGCCAGTAGGCGTCGCCGAGGTGGTCGTTGATCGTCGCGTCGCCGGCCATCAGTTCCGCAGCGCGCTCGAGCTCGGTCACAGCCTCGTCGAACCGGTTCATGCGGAAATAGGCCCAGCCGAGCGAGTCGACGATGTAGCCATCGTCGGGCTTGAGCTCGACCGCCTTGCGGATCATCTCAAGCCCGTCCTCGAGGTTGATGTTCATGTCGACCCAGGAATAGCCGAGATAGTTCAGAACCTGCGGCTGATCCGGGTTGAGCTCCAGCGCCTTGCGAAAGTTCGGCTCGGCCTTTTCCCAGAGCTTCTGGCGTTCGTAGGCAATGCCGCGCTGGAAGAAGACGGTCCAGTCGCTCCGCTTCGGCACGGGGCCGATCGCGGCGACCGCGCGGTCGTAAAGCTCGCCCATCTCCTTGTAGTTCTTGGCGTCGGAAAGCACGCTGCCATAGGCGAGGTAGTTGCGGATGTTCTTGGGATCGACGTCGATCAGCCCTTTCAGATGCTTCTTCGCCTCGTCGACCTTGCCGATGCCGGCGAGGCTGAGGCCAAGCTGGAGTTCGGAAAGGCGACGCATCGGCGAGCTCTCCGGCACGCTCTTGTAAAGCTCGATCGCCTCTTCCGGCTTTTTCAGATTTTCGGCGATGCCGCCGAGCATCACGAGAATATCGGCGCTTTCCGGGTCGAGCCGTCGCGCCGTCTGAAGGTAGAGCGAAACTATGTCTTCCGCGCCCTCGCGGTTGAGTGCGCCGCCGATCGAAAAGAGCACGGCGGCCGCACCCTGCACGGCGTTGCGTACCTGCTGCTCCTGCGGCTTTCCTTCCTCGACACTCTTCCTCAGCGCCTCGAGCGGAGTGTAGTTGTTGACGAGGCTTTCGCCGACGGAAATCGTATCCAACGCCTTCTGCTTGTTGCCTTCGCGCGCTTCGAACCGCGCCAGCGCCTCGACGGCCCGCATGAAGGTGTCCGGCGCGGCGCCGCCGCCTTCGCGGTCAAGAATGGCGTCGTTGAGCCGGGCGCGCGCAGTCGCCTTGTCTCCGGCCGCAAGCGCAATCGCCCCGGCATGATAGTTCCTGAAGATCCGGAACCATTCCGGGCCCTCCAGATTCTTGATCTGCGCCAGCGCCTCCTTCGGCCGGCCCTGGCCGAACTTGGCCCAGGCGGAAAGCAGCGAACTCATCAGCCGGTCGAGATCGTTCGGACCATCGTAGTTCAAGAGCTTTTGCGCGTTGCGGTATTCGCGCTTGCGGATCGCTTCGATCGCGCGGACCACCGTGGTGATCCTTTCGACGGCGGGATCCGATTTCAGCTCTTCGGCGATCTTGGCGCCTTCATCGAACTTGCCGCTCATCAGCAGCGTGATCATCAGCCGCTGCTTGACATCGTTATTGCCGGGCTCGAACCTGAGTGCGGTACGATAGAGCTCGGTTGCCGCAGCAAAGTCGCGATCGACGTCCGCCGTGCGCGCCGCAAGGAATGCGCCGGCAAAGGTGTTGACGCTCCTGATGTCGAAAGGCTCGGCGTCTTCGACCGGCGCCTTCTCCTCGGCAAAGGCCTGCTGGTTGCCGCTCACCGTTGCAAGAACCAGCATTGCCACGCCGCTGAAAAGGCGAAGGAATGTATTCTGCCGCATATCAAACCTTTCATTGCCGATGGTACGCTTCGAGGCGCCACCGCTGGTTGGCCCGGAGCCGATTGGAAATCGGGCGCAAGTCTTCAAGAATAGAATGGCTTTTTTGGCGCAGCGCGGCAAGAAAATCCTCCGGGGAGGTCTTCGTCCGCGGCTCCTGCGGCGCCGCGTGTCTTGCCGGAAGCGCAGGGCTCGCGGCAGCACTTTGATTTGCTCCATGTTTCCGCCCTTGGATCGGCCGCGATGCAAGGAAACATGAAGTGGCTCAGCTTACCCGATCGATGCAGAAATCGATCACCTCGACGAGCGCCGATTTCCATGGCGAAGCCGGCAGCGGCGCGAGCGCGTCGCGGGCGATCGTGCCGTAGTGCTTGGCACGGGCGATCGTATCCGTAAGCCCCCCGTAGCGACGGATGAGACCCAGCGCCTTTTCGAGATTTGCCGCATCGCTTGCGCCGCCCTCGATCGCCTCGCGCCAGAACGCCCGGTCTTGCGGCGTGCCGCGGCGATAGGAGAGAATGACCGGCAGTGTGATCTTGCCTTCGCGAAAATCGTCTCCGACATTCTTGCCGAGATCGCTCGACGTGCCGCCATAATCGAGAACGTCGTCGACCAGCTGGAAGGCAAGGCCGAGATTGGTGCCGTAGGACTTCAGCGCGTTGCGGTCGGCTTTGCTTCCGCCTGCGACGATCGGCCCGACCTCGGAGGCGGCGGCGAAGAGGGCCGCTGTCTTGGCGCGGATGACCTGCAGATAGTCGTCCTCGGTCGTCTCCATGTTCTTGGCGACCGAAAGCTGCAGGACCTCGCCCTCCGCGATCACCGATGCGGCGGTCGAAAGGACGTCGAGCGCATCGATCGAGCCGACGTCGACCATCATGCGGAAAGCCTGCCCGAGCAGGAAATCGCCGACGAGCACGCTTGCCTGGTTGCCCCAGATCGTCCGCGCCGTCGATTTGCCGCGCCTCAGGTCGCTCTCGTCGACCACGTCGTCGTGCAAAAGGGTCGCCGTGTGCATGAACTCGACGCTGGTCGCGAGCTTGATGTGACCATCTCCCTCGTAGCCGAACATCGAAGCGGCTGCGAGCGTCAGCATCGGCCGGAGCCGTTTGCCGCCCGAGGAAATCAGGTGGTTGGCGACTTCCGGGATCATCTGGACGTCGGAGCCCGCCTTGGAAAGAATGAGCTGGTTGACCCGCTCCATGTCGGACAGCGTCAGGTCGACAAGCGGCTTCACAGATGCCTGTTTGTTTTTATTGTCTTCCAGCGGTATCACTACGCCCAACGCCCGGACTCCTGTTTCGTTGCGGGTTCGACAATAGAAAGAGGGGCTTCGGGCGGCAAGAGGCGAATTGCCCCGCCCGCAGCTTTAAGACAGGAAAATAGAGCCGGATGAAAGAACTGATCCGCACCAATGATGCCGTCCTTCTTTCCTTTGCCGAAAGCCTGATGAAGGACGCCGGCATCGGATGCTTCATCGCCGATCAGGACATGAGCATACTCGAAGGATCGCTCGGCCTCTTGCCGCGGCGCTTCCTGGTCGCCGAGGACGATGCCGATCGGGCGCGGCGCATTCTGATCGATGCGGGCCTCGAATTGGAATTGCGGCAATGATCGGCTGCGGCCCTTCCGCGAGGCGGAAAGCGGCATGACGGGAATTCCGGAGACGGTGGATGCTTTCCACCGCGGCAGGTTCCACCTGATCCAGCCTCTTGGTCAGGGGCACCGTTCGGGAATGGATGCGATGCTGGTCGCATCCCTCGTTTCCTGCCGCGGCGCGTGCCGCGTCGCCGATCTCGGCGCCGGAGCCGGGGCGGCCGGCATGGCCGTCGCGTCGCGGATCGAGGAGGCCGAGGTGCTGCTGGTCGAGCGTTCGCCGGTCATGGCGGATTTTGCGCGCCGCAGCCTCGCATTGCCTGAGAACGCCCATCTTGCCGACCGCGTCTCGGTGCTCGAAGCCGATGTCTCGCTGAGCGGCAAGGCGCGCGCAGCCGCGGGTCTTCCGGACGACACATTCGACCACGTGATCATGAACCCACCCTTCAACGACGCCGCGGACCGCAGGACGCCCGACCGGCTAAAGGCGGAAGCCCATGCCATGAGCGGCGACCTGTTCGAAGCGTGGATCAAAACGGCCGGGGCAATCATGAAGCCGGGCGGACAGCTTTCTCTGATCGCCCGGCCGGAATCGATCGCCGGGATAATCGGGGCCTGCGGCCGCCGCTTCGGCGGTTTAGAGATCACCCCGCTCCTGCCGCGGGCGGGCGAAAATGCCGTGCGCATCCTCGTTTCCGCGATCAAGCAGAGCCGCAAGCGGCTGGCGCTGCGCGCGCCGCTCGTGATGCACGGGGAGGGCCACCGCTTTTCGCCGGAGGTCGACGATCTCAACAATGGCCGCGCGGCCTATCATCGCCGATGATTAACCGTAAGCAGGGCATTGCGTTTGCGACGCCAATGCATACATGCACGACGACAATTTGGATTGCTGCATGTCTTCGTTCTTAAATCGGCTAGGATTTAAGCAGATATGCAGAGATTGCAGCGGGCAGGAGTTGAAATGGCCGGATTTTTCAGAAAGCTGATGCCGAAGCGCTTCCGCAGGGATGGTGTGACGATTCCGGCGATCAGGCTGCATGGCGCAATCATGGCCGGCGGCAGCCCGCTCCGACCGGTTCTCAATCTTGCGACGGTTGCGCCGCTGCTCGAAAAGGCCTTCTCCGTCAAAGAGGCCCCGGCCGTTGCCATCTCCATCAACTCTCCGGGCGGTTCGCCGGTGCAGTCCCGTCTTATCTATCAGCGCATCCGCGATCTCGCGCAGGAGAAGAGGAAGCGTGTGCTGATCTTCGTCGAGGACGTGGCCGCGTCCGGTGGTTACATGATCGCACTGGCCGGCGATGAGATCATCGCCGATCCGACCTCGATCGTCGGCTCGATCGGCGTCGTTTCGGGCGGCTTCGGTTTCCCCGATCTCCTGAAGAAGATCGGCGTCGAGAGACGGGTCTACACGGCGGGCGAAAACAAGGTGGTTCTCGATCCTTTCCAGCCGGAGAAGGAGCGTGACATCGAATTTCTCAAGGGCCTGCAGCTCGAGATCCACGACATCTTCATCCAGATGGTCAAGAGCAGACGCGGTTCGCTCCTGGCCGACCATCCGGACCTTTTCTCGGGGCTGTTCTGGACGGGGCAACGGGGTCAGGAACTCGGCCTGGTCGATGCTCTCGGCGACATCAGGGGCGAAGTGAAGAAGCGCTATGGAGAAAAAGCGCGGCTCGAGCTGATCCAGCCCGCGCGAAGCCTCTTCGGGCGGCGTCAGCCCGGAGCAGCCGTGGCCGGAGCAATCACGGGACCGCTCGTCGCATCGGCGGCTGCAGGTCTCGTCGAGGCCGTCGAGGAACGGGCGCTCTGGGCGCGTTTCGGTCTTTGAACCGGCCCCGTTGCTTGCGCGGGCGTGTGTTTTTGAAGAATGGTCTCGCGGCATCTGGCCAGTACCGCAAGAGCGCGCTAACACTGCGATTTGCTGCATCCCCTCGCGCCTCCGTTCCATCTGAGGGAAATGCAGAGGAGGAACCATGCCGCAGATCATCCTGCTTCTGATTATCGCCGTCATCGCCTGGATCGGCTATCGCAAGTTCATCGCGGACGCCGAGAAGCTGACGCGTCAGCGTGAGCGCCTGCGCCGTCAGCGCGAGACCGGCGCAAACGGCACGCTCGTCAAGGACGCCGAGACCGGCGAGTACCGCCTGAAGCGCGACGACGAGTGAGCCTGCCTGACTGAATACCGGCGGGTGAAGGCGCTTGACCCTCGCCCTGCGGCATGGCACCTGTCCCCGCAAATTTTGACGAATTCGGACCCGGATCCCATGACCATTGCACCCCTCCCGGACCACATGAACCCGAAGCGCTCCTTTCAGGCACTGATCCTGACGCTGCACAATTATTGGGCCGACAAGGGTTGCGCCGTGCTTCAGCCCTACGACATGGAGGTCGGTGCAGGCACGTTCCATCCGGCGACGACGCTCAGGGCGCTCGGCCCGAAGCCATGGCGCGCGGCCTATGTGCAGCCGTCGAGGCGTCCGACCGACGGTCGCTACGGCGAGAATCCCAACCGGCTGCAGCACTATTACCAGTACCAGGTGATCTTGAAGCCCAACCCTTCCAATCTGCAGGAGCTCTATCTCGGCTCGCTCGAGGCGATCGGCCTCGATCCGCTGCTGCACGACATCCGTTTCGTCGAGGATGACTGGGAGAGCCCGACGCTCGGCGCCTGGGGGCTCGGCTGGGAATGCTGGTGCGATGGCATGGAAGTGTCGCAGTTCACCTATTTCCAGCAGGTTTGCGGGATCGAATGCTCCCCGGTTTCCGGCGAACTGACCTACGGCCTCGAGCGCCTGGCGATGTATGTCCAGGGCGTCGACAATGTCTACGATCTCAACTTCAACGGCCGCGAGGGCGCCGAGAAGATCAGCTATGGCGATGTCTTCCTGCAGGCGGAGCAGGAATATTCGCGGCACAATTTCGAATACGCCAATACGGCGATGCTGCATCAGCATTTCATCGATGCGGAGAAGGAATGCCTGGCGTTGCTGGCCGCCGGTGCGCCTGGTGACTCCAGCAACAACCGCCTGCACAAATGCGTCTTCCCCGCCTATGACCAGTGCATCAAGGCGAGCCACGTCTTCAATCTTCTGGATGCCCGCGGCGTGATTTCGGTGACGGAGCGCCAGAGCTACATCCTGCGCGTGCGTACGCTCGCGAAAGCCTGCGGCGAAGCCTTCCTGCTGACGGAGGCCGGTGGCGCCAACTGGAACAGGGAAGCGGCCTGATCAAGAGGTCGCGGAGGTCCTCCGGCCGCATGGCGGGGCAAGCTGATCCGATCGCTGCGAGCAGAAGTGCTCGCTCCCGTCGAGCCGCCACTTCAGCGCCGGCGCTCTGACGCTCGACAACTCGCCGGCATAGATTTGCAGCGCGCGGCGCACACCGCTCGGCCTTTCGATCGGACCCGCGCTTGCATGGGTCGCGAAAAGGGCGGTAAAGGCGATCACGTTGATGAAGCTCACGGGCGTGTTCATGGCGGGCACTAAGCGTTGTGGTTGTTCGATGAATAGACTATCGAGCATCCGCCGACGCGTTGCCGTTACCGGTGGAACAGCCTGAGGCTGCAGGCGTCGGCACGACCTGCTGGGCAGGGGCAGGGGCGGTCTTGTGATCGGCCGCTGTAGAACGTTGGTTTGTTCTTGAATCGAATGGAATTTAAGAAAGCATGCAGTAGGATCGCCGTGATCCAAAGGAGGGTTTGATGATCGGGCTGGCAATTGGCGTCGCCGTTATTCTTTATCTCGTCTTCGTCTATAACGGCCTCGTCAAGGCGCGGCAGATGGCCGAGGAGGCCTGGTCCGGCATCGACGTGCAGTTGAAGCGCCGCGCCGATCTCATCCCGAATCTGATCGAGACGGTGAAGGGCTACGCCGCTCACGAGAAGTCGACGCTCGAAGAGGTCGTTACGCTGCGCAACCGGGCTCAGGCGGTGCCGGAAGGCGATGTCGCGGCGCGGGCCGCGGCCGAAGGCGCGCTTTCGCAGGCGCTTGGCCGCGTCTTCGCGCTCGCCGAAGCCTATCCGGACCTGAAGGCCAACGAGAATTTCGCAGAACTCCAGCGTTCGTTGGAAACGATCGAGGGCGAGATCCAGATGTCCCGGCGCTATTACAACGGCGCCGCGCGCGATCTCAACGTCAAGGTCGAGAGCTTCCCGTCGAACCTGATCGCCAACGCCTTCCGCTTCGTCAAGGCCAGCTATTTCGAGATCACCAACGAGGCGGACCGTGCGGTTCCATCGGTCAAGTTCTAGATCAGTTTCACTGAATCGATAAAACGATCTATCGGTTTGAAACCACGCACTTCCGGACGGAAAACCGTTACATGCTTTTCCTGGAAGTGCTCCGGCGGGCCTGAAAGAGGGAAATCCCGATGAGGCGGCTTTTCGCGGCGCTTGCGCTCGTCACCTTCGTTCTTGCAGCGCCGCGCGTCGCGGCGGCGGAAGAGTTCATCTCCGCCTACCATTCGGTCATCGAGCTCGCGAAAGACGGCACGCTCACGGTCACTGAGACGATCACGGCGAACGTCGAAGGCAACCGCATCCGGCGCGGCATCTATCGCGATTTTCCGCTGACCTTCGCCGATGAGCGCAATGGCCGCAGCAAGGTCGACTTCAACCTTCTCTCCGTCGAGCGGGATGGCGACGAAGAGGAATACCGCACGGAATCGATCAGCGGCGGCATCCGCATCTACACGGGAAGTGCCGACGTGCTCCTGCCGCATGGCGAACACACCTTTCAGATCACCTACGAGACGAGCCGGCAGATACGCTTCTTCGACGATCACGACGAGCTCTATTGGAACGTGACCGGAACCGAATGGGCATTCCCGATCGAGGAGGCGACGGCCACCGTCACCTTGCCGGAGGGCGTGAAGGCGGAGGCGCTAGACGTCTTTACCGGCGGCTACGGCGCGACCGAAAAGGATGCGCGCGCGGTGGAGGAGGGCGACGAAATCTTCTTCGCGACCACGCGCCGGCTGCGCCCGCAGGAAGGATTGACCGTCGCGATCAAACTGCCCAAGGGCAGTATCGAACGGCCAACCTCCTCCCAGGAAAATATCTGGTGGCTGCGCGATCACATGACCGTGGTCATCGCCGGGTCCGGCCTCCTCCTCGTCCTGCTCTATTACGGGCGTGCCTGGGTGCGTGTCGGCCGCGACCCGGCCCGCGGGGTCATGGTCCCGCGCTGGGACCCTCCGGACGGCGTGTCGCCCGCGCTCGTCAACTACATCGATAACAAGGGCTTTTCCGGCGAAGGATGGACAGCTCTTTCCGCGGCGGCGCTCAACCTTGCGGTCAAGGGGCATGTCATCCTCGAGGACCTGAAGAACGCGGTCGTCATCACCGCCACGGGCAAGAACGGCGAGAAGCTGCCGACCGGCGAAGCGGCCCTGATGAAAGCGGTGGATGCGGCCGGCGGCAAGCTCACCATCGACAGGGCGAACGGCAAGAAGATCCAGGCGGCGGGCTCCGGCTTCCGCAGCGCGATGGAGCGCGAGCATCGCGGCAAGTATTACCGCGCCAATACCGGATACGTGGTCGGCGGCATCGTGCTTTCGGTCGCCACCCTCGCGGCGCTGTTCGTCTTCGGCGACTTGAGCGAGGACAGCGTTCCTTTCGTCATCGTCCCTGTCTTCCTCGCCGTCTTCATTTCCGCCTTCGCCGTTTCGGTCGGCAAATCGCTGCGGCGTGGCTCGAGCCTCGCACGCCGCATTCTGTCGATCGTCGTGCTTGCCTTCGTCGGTTTCGTGCTGTTCACCGTTTTCTCGAGCATTCTCGCCGCGCTCGTCTTTTCGGCCAGCGATCCGGGCGACCTGCCGCTGTTCTTCGCGATCGGGGGCATCGTCCTCGTCAACGGGCTTTTCTATTACCTCATGGGCGCGCCGACGCCGCTCGGCACGCGCATGATGGATGGCATCGACGGGCTCAGGCAATATCTTACGCTTGCCGAGAAAGACCGTCTGAACATGCAGGGCGCGCCGGAAATGTCGCCGCGGCATTTCGAGACCCTGCTCCCCTATGCCGTCGCACTCGGTGTGGAGAAGCCCTGGAGTGAGACCTTCGAGCGTTGGCTGCTTGCGGCCTCCGCGGGCGCGGCGGCAGCCGCCTATCAGCCGAGCTGGTATCACGGCGACAGCTTCGGGCCCGGGTCCTTCACCGACACGATCGGCGGTTTTGCCGGTTCGATGGCGGATACGATGACGTCTTCCTTGCCGCCGCCTCCGAAGAGTTCGTCCTCGGGCTTTTCTTCCGGCGGCGGATTTTCCGGAGGTGGCGGGGGCGGCGGCGGCGGTGGCGGCTGGTGATGGCGGATTTCCTCGCCGGCCGTGATGACATTTTCGCCAGAGCTTGCTAAGTCCGCCGCAACCTTCCGGAACAGAACGAAGTCTCGAATCCATGCCCGATCTCCTTATTGAATTGCGATCCGAAGAAATCCCCGCCCGCATGCAGCGCAAGGCGGCCGGCGATCTGAAGAAGCTCGTGACGGACGCTCTGGTTGAGGCGGGGCTCACCTATGAAGGCGCGCGCGAATACTGGACGCCGAGGCGGCTGGCGCTCGACATCCGCGGCCTGACCGCGCGCTCCGCCGATCTGCGCGAGGAGCGCAAGGGTCCGCGCATCGACGCGAACGAGAAGGCGATCGAAGGCTTTCTCCGCGCGGCGGGCCTCTCTTCCCTCAGCGAGGCTCATGTCCATAATGACCCGAAGAAGGGCGATTTCTACGTCGCGCACATCGTAAAACCCGGCCGCGAGGCGGAAGAGATCATCGCCGACGTGATGCCGGCGATCATCCGCGACTTTCCCTGGCCGAAATCCATGCGCTCCGGTGCCGCTTCGGCGAAACCGGGCAGCCTTCGCTGGGTCCGGCCGCTGCAGTCGATCGTCTGCACCTTCGGCGCGGAACACGACGAGACGAAGGTGATCCCCTTCGAGGTCGATGGCATCGTCGCCTCGAACATCACCTACGGCCACCGTTTCCATGCGCCGGAAGCGATCACGGTCCGCCGCTTCGCCGACTATGCCGAGAAGCTCGAAAAGGCGAAGGTCGTGATCGATGCGGAGCGCCGCAAGGAGATCATCTCCGCCGACGCCCACAATGTCGCCTTCGCCAACGGCCTGGAGCTGGTCGAGGACGAGGGCCTCCTGGAGGAAGTCGCCGGTCTCGTCGAATGGCCGAGGGTGCTGATGGGCAGCTTCGAGGAAAGCTATCTCGAAATCCCGTCCGAAATCATCCGGTTGACGATCAAGACCAACCAGAAATGCTTCGTCACGCGGAAGCCGGGCGCCGAAACGCTGTCCAACCGGTTCATCCTCGTTTCGAACATCGAGGCGAAGGACGGCGGCAAGGAGATCGCCCACGGCAACGGCAAGGTCGTGCGTGCGCGGCTCTCCGACGCGGCGCATTTCTGGAAGCGCGACCAGAGCGATCTGCCGGATCTCGAAACGCTGACGGCGTCAGCCGAGAAGTTCGGCCTCGATCTGAAAAAGCCTCTCGACCAGCGGATGGCAAAGCTCGACGCCCTGAACGTGACTTTCCATGCCAAGCTCGGCACGCAGGGCGAGCGTGTCGCCCGCATCCGCTCGCTCGCCGCAGCACTCGCCAGGCTCACCGGTGCCGATGCGGCCTCCGTCGATCGCGCGGTCGTGCTCGCCAAGGCGGACCTGCGCACCGAGGCAGTCGGCGAATTCCCGGAACTGCAGGGCATCATGGGCCACAAATATGCAGTGCTGCAGGGCGAAGCCGCGGCCGTCGCCGATGCGATCGAGGATCACTACAAGCCGCAAGGACCATCCGACCGTGTGCCGACCGATCCCGTCTCGGCAACGGTGGCGCTTGCCGACAAGCTCGATACCCTCGTCGGCTTCTGGGCGATCGATGAAAAGCCGACCGGCTCCAAGGATCCCTATGCGCTGCGCCGTGCGGCACTAGGCGTGATCCGGCTCATTCTGGAGGGAAGTGCACGGCTGCCGCTTCTGCCCTGTTTCGATGTGGCGCTCGCCGCGCTGAAGGCACAGCGTCCGGATATCAGAGCCGAGATCTCCGCCGATCTGCTCGCCTTCTTCCATGATCGTCTGAAGGTTTACCTGCGCGATCTCGGCGCGCGATACGATCTGATCGATGCGGTGCTCGCGCCGGATGCGGACGACCTGTTGATGATCGCCCGCCGCGTCGAGGCGCTGACCGCCTTCATCACGGCCGAGGAGGGCAGGAACCTGCTCACCGGCACGAAACGTGCGACGCAAATCCTGGCTGCCGAAGAGAAGAAGGGTACGGAAGTCGCCGAGAGCGTCGACGAAGCACTGTTCCGGCTCGATGCCGAGCGGACGCTGCACGCTTCGATCAAGGTGGCGTCGGACGATGCGCGCGACGCGATCGTCAAAGAGGATTTCCGTTCGGCCATGCAGGCGCTCTCGAAACTGCGCGCACCGGTCGACGATTTCTTCAATGACGTTCTCGTCAATGACGAGGACAAGGCGATCCGTGCCAACCGCCTCGCGCTCCTGGGCCTCATCCGCTCGGCGACGGGTGAGGTGGCGGACTTCTCGAAGATATCCGGGTAACTCGGAGCGCTCTGCACTGCAGAGGTTGCCGCGTTAACGGCCGGCCGATATGAAGGCCCATGACCGCCAGGATTCTCGTCAGTGCCTGCCTCATGGGACATGCCGTGCGTTACGACGGCGCGTCGAAGCCGCTCATTCACCCGGCGGTCGATCGCTGGAGGCGGGAAGGGCGGCTCGTCACCATCTGTCCGGAAATGTCGGCCGGCATGCCGGTGCCGCGTCCGCCGGCCGAGATCGAAGGCGGCAGGACGGGCGCCGACGTGCTCGCCGGGAGGAGCCGCGTCCTCGAAAAGACGGGCGGCGATGTGACGTCGGAGTTTCGCCGCGCTGCGGAGAATGCGCTTGCCCTGGCACGCGAGACGAATTGCCGGTTTGCCCTGCTGATCGACGGCAGCCCGTCCTGCGGCTCCGGCTTCATCTATGACGGCCGGTTCAGCGGCGAGCGAATTGCGGGTGAGGGCGTGACGGCCGCGCTGCTGCGGGCCAACGGCGTCGAGGTCTATTCCGATCGTGAGATAGAGACTCTGGTCGCGAGGATCGGCGGCGATACAGGCAATGGAGTTGGGGGCTGGCAATGAAGTTGGGGTATCGCCCTAAAGATTACGCCCCTGCTTCTCTCAGGGGCGCAACCTCTCGCTATTGCAGCGAATTTGCCCGTCAGCCTTGAACGTCGACTGACTGGGGCAGGGAACCTTAATGATATGGTGTCAATCTAGGCGAAGATCGAAAGCAGCTGGATCAATTTTCCGTGAACCGCCGCTGGCCATAGACGCGGCAACCGCGGCGGTTTTTGCGGTATGGTCGATGGAGATTTCCGCAATACTAGCGGGGAGGGTGCTTGACGAGATGTCGGCCACTGCCGGCTCGCTGGTCTCCATTCCCGCGGCCCGGATCGCGTCATCCGATGCATCGTTGACGAAAATCACCGGCGAGCCGCCCAGCCACGCCTCCGTGCGGACCGACTTCACCTCTCCATGGATTTCCTTGAGCTCCACGCGATCCGTGCCCGGCGCAAGATCCGGGACGACGTAGGAAGGCTTCTTCTTTGGCTGCAAGGGCGGGCAAGCCTCGCAGGAAACCGTCGCGACGCTCGAATTGACGGCCTCGCCGGAGGTGATGTTGTCGATCGAAGAGGCTGCCGCGGGACCGGCGGCATAGACGAGAGCGGCTGTGATCAGCAGGGAACGCATTGATCTCTCCTCGATTGGTCGAGGTGAGAATAGCGGTATCCCCTTACCGCCCGGTCAGGAGAGATGATAAAATTTGAACGATACGGCTTTTCCTGCAGCGCCGCTCGCTGGAGCCGTCAGGCAGTCTCGCGCGCGACCGCCCGCCAGCCGATGTCGTTGCGATAGAAGCCGTTCTCCCAGCTGACGTCGCGAACGGCCGCATAGGCTGCGTCCTTCGCCTCGCCGACGGTCTTTCCCGTGGCGGTGACGTTCAGCACCCGGCCGCCGGCTGCGACCAGCCCGCCGCCCTTCATTGCGGTTCCGGCATGAAATACCTTCGTCGCGGCGGACGCGTCGGGCAGGGCCGCGATCGGCGTATCTTTCTCGTAGGCGCCCGGGTAGCCGCGCGAGGCCATCACCACGGTCAGGGCAGCTTCGTCGCGCCACTCCGCTTTCATCCCTTCGAGCGTTCCGGTGGCCGCCGCGTAGAGCAGCGGCAGGAGGTCGCTCTCGAGCCGCATCATCAGCACCTGGCATTCGGGATCGCCGAAGCGGACATTGTATTCGATGAGCTCCGGGCCTTTTTCCGTGATCATCAGGCCTGCAAAGAACACGCCGGTGAAGGGATAACCGCTTTCTGCCATGCCGCCGACGGTGGGCTCGATTATCTCTTTCATCGTCCGTTCCACCATCTCGGCGGTCATGACGGGCGCGGGCGAATAGGCGCCCATGCCGCCGGTGTTCGGCCCGGTGTCGCCGTCGCCGACACGCTTATGATCCTGCGCGGAGGCGAGCGGCAGTACGCTCTTGCCGTCGCAAAGGCAGAAGAAGCTCGCTTCCTCGCCGTCGAGATAGGCCTCGACGACCACCTCGGCGCCGGCCGCGCCGAAGGCGCCGGCGAAGCATTCGTCGACTGCGGCAAAGGCCTCGTCGAGGCTCATCGCGACCGTCACGCCCTTGCCGGCGGCAAGCCCGTCGGCCTTGATGACGATCGGTGCGCCCTCTTCGCGGATATAGGCCTTGGCGGGCTCGGCATCGGTAAAGCGTCTATAGGCGCCGGTCGGGATCCCGTATCTCGCGCAGAGGTCCTTGGTGAAACCCTTGGAGCCTTCGAGTTGGGCCGCTGCGGCCGAAGGGCCGAAGGTGGGAATATCGGCCGCGCGAAGCACGTCGCCGAGGCCGGCGACCAGGGGCGCTTCGGGACCGACCACCACGAAGTCGATCGCATGGGTCCTGCAGAAATCGACGACGTCCTCATGATTTTCCGTGTGGAGGTCTACGATCGCGGCCTCCTCGGCGATGCCCGGATTACCGGGGGCGGCATAAAGCTTGGTCAGCCTCGGCGACTGCGCGATCTTCCATGCAAGCGCATGTTCGCGGCCGCCCGATCCGATCAGAAGAACCTTCATCGCCATCCTCGCCGTCAGGAATTGTTGCGCTGCGGTTAAGACGGCAGGCAGGACGAGGTCAAGGAAAAAGCGGCCCGTGCTGCAAATTTCCTGGTGTCAGCCAGCGTCCTTCTCTCGCAAGTGACGTCAGCGCCGGCTTGCAGCCACCGGCCAGCCGTCGCCGTCAGCCGGCTTGTCTGCGGCGAGCGCGACCCGGGAAAGCGCCCAGATCGCCAGCTCGGCGAGCGGGAGCGGCTTGCTGATCAGATAGCCCTGGAAGCGATCGCAGCCCGCCGCCGTCAGCATGGCGAGCTTTTCCGGCGTATCGACGCCTTCGCCGACCACGGTCATCTCCTTCGCGTGGCATAGCGCGACGACCGCTTTGAGCACCGCCAGCGATCGCGAAGCGGCCAGGTTGGAGACGAGCGCCCGGTCGAGCTTGATGGTGTCGGCGGCATAATCGATGATCTGCTGAACCGATGTGTAGCCGGCGCCGAAGTCGTCTATCGAGAGCCGGAAGCCCTTGCTCCTGAGCTCTTCCATATTCAGGCGCAATTGATCGCTGATTTGGACGGCGAATGTTTCGGTGAGCTCGATGTCGATCGATCGCGCCTCCAGGCCGTGGCGCGTGAGGCAGTCCGAAAAATGCTCGTTGATCGACTTCGAGTGCAGCTCGGCCGAGGAAATGTTGATCGCCAGAACCGTATCGGGGCCGAACAGCGCCTTCAGTTGGTGGCAATCCGACATCGCCTTGTCGATGACCCACCAGTCGATCTTCGTGAACAGACCGGAGCTCTCGGCTATCGGAACGAATTCGTCGGGCGTCACATGCCCCAGGACCGGCGAGTGCCAGCGCAACAGAGCCTCACAGCCGGTGACTTTTCCGCCGGCGTCGACGATCGGCATGTAGACCAGGTGAAACTGTTCGTCGGGATCGAGCGAGCGCAGTTCATCCTGGATCTGCCGCTGGCGGGTGCGCTTGTCGTTGAGTGCGCGGGAGAAGCGGGCGGACCGGTTCTTGCCGGCGGTCTTCGCCTGGTACATGGCGGCGTCGGCATTCGAGATCAGCTCCGCGACCGAGCTCGCATCATCAGGACATGCCGCCACGCCGATGCTTGCCGTGACCGGATAACGCTTGCCGGAAAGTTCGAACCCATCTGAAAACAGAGCGAGGATCGCGCCGCAGATCTCCTGCACCGCGCCGTCGCCGGGCTGCGAACGCAACAGAACCGCGAATTCGTCGCCGGAGAGCCGCGCCAGGATGGCCGGCTCCTGCCCGCGTCTGCGCGTGATCTCTTCGACGTCGCGTGCGATCCGGGTGGCCAGCGTTTTCAAGAGCTCGTCGCCGACATCATGGCCATGTTTGTCGTTGACGAACTTGAAATTGTCTATGTCGATGAAAAGCAGGCTGCATTTCTCGCCGGATGCGACAGCCTCCTGGACGGCCTGCGCGGCAAGCATGTTGAAGCGCCCCCGGTTGCTGATGCCCGTCAACGTGTCGGTCCAGGAACTCCGCTGCACGAGTTGGAGCGACTGCAGGGATTGTCGATGCATCTCCCGGATGTTTCGCGTCAGACGGCCGATCTCGCCGGCCTCGTCCACCTCGGCGATCTCCTCGCGCGCCCCGGCCATCACCGCCATGACGTTGGTATCGAGCGTTGCGATCGGTCCCGTGATGAAGCGGCGGATGAGCACGATGATCAGCCAGATCGAAAAGAGGCTCATGGCCAATGCGCCCAGGGCGAGGAGTACTTTCTGACGCAGCATCTGGGCTTCGAAATGCGCATCGGAAACGGTCAGCGTCGCATGCAAGGCGGGCCCGAGAGGAACGCTTGCCGACAGATCGTCGGTCACGGCAAGCGGCCACGGCTGGAGCACGATCTCGGCGCCATATTCCCTTTTCAGGGGGGCCTGCAGCCTGAGAAAGCGGTCGGGCTGTACCGCAACCTGCATCAGCAGCGCATTTGCCTTGTTGCTGGGAGCCGGCCGGCCAAAGGTCACCGGATCGACGAACAGCGAATAGATGACCCGCGGCCGGTCGCCGGCGGAATCGACATAGCTCCAGTCGCCGAGTTTCGATCCGTTGAGCAACTGGCGTGCGAGATCGAGCTGTGCCGGATCGATTTCCGCAAAGGGATCCCAACTGTTCTCGAAATAGTACTCCGCTTCCAGCTTGCTGTTGAAAACAGCCAGGGAGATAAAGCCCGCAGGATCGTCGGACAGCGACGTCAGGCTCTCCTGCAGCCGCACACCGAGCGCATTGGCGGGATATTTCTTGTCGGTTTCGGCCACGTATTGCCGCAGCGCGTTGCCGCTCAAGAGCGCGTTGAGGGCACCGCGGCTGCGCCGAACCTCGTTCTGGAAGACGGAGGCGGCATGCTCGAGCCGTTGTGAAAGTTTGGCGTGCTCGAGTGCGCGGATGGAACGGCTCTGCGCGACGTGAACGGAGAGAGCTGCGAGAAGATAACCCGCCAGCACGACCGGAAAGATGAGGATGAGCGCACGCTTGCCGAGGGTCACTGGAAGTTCGCCAACGTGTTGATGATTCGCCGGCGCGCTTCAATAGATCGGACGGACAATTCCTGGTGATGCTGGTTCTTCGCCATGATTTCGGTCGGCGGGTAGATCTCCGGATCGGAGCGCATGGTATCCGGAAGGAGCTTGAGCGCCGCGTTGCTTGCAGTCGGCATGTTGAGCGCGATTGCATTGGCAGCGGCGGCCTCGGGCGACCCGATGAAGTTCAGGAATTCGAGAGCCCGTTGCTTGCGAGGGGATGCGGCCGTGACGGAAAAACAGTCGAGCCACGACAATGTACCCTCTTTCGGGACCGAATAGCGCCATAGCCCCGCCTTGCCGGCTTTGCTGTTGAGCACATGCTGATCGCCGCTGTAGCCCAGCGCCAGATATATATTTCCGGCTAACGCCGGATCCTGGATCGAGGTGACGACGTAGTCGTAGGTCAGCACGAATGGGGCCTGCGTCTTCAGGAGCGCGAATGCGGCCTTCAGCGTCGGCGTGTCGTCGGCATTGACGGAGGCGCCGAGCAGCATCAGCGGAGGCACGAAAATCTCGCTGTGGTCGGCGAACATTGCGATGTGTTTGCGCAGCGCCGGCGCAGGACGCATCATGTCCCGCCAGGACGTCGGTGGCGGCGTGACCATATCGGAGCGATAGAGGATGCCGACCGTGCCCCAGAAGTAGGGAAGGCCGTAACCGGCGCAGGATTTGCGCCATTCCGGCGCATAGTCCTCGAGCGCGGGCAGATTGGTCTCGGAGAGCGGCTCGATGATGCCCTTCCGTCCGAAAAGCGTCGCGCCGTTCTCATCGACGATGACAAGATCGATGTTACGGCCCGGATCGGCAAGAATCTCGTCGCGGGCATCGTCGCTGTCGAAATTGATCTGGCGGATGGAAACGCCCGTCTTCTCGGTCCAGCGGTCGATGAGACCCTCGTCGATATAGTCTTCCCAGATAAGCAGGTTGAGCGTTTCGGCGCGGCTCGCGGAAGCGCAAAGCAGTGTCGCCAGAAAGACGGAAATAACCCCGCGTGCCTTCATTCTCTGCCCCTGCACACCCCCATCGCCGGACGCTATCCGGCAATGATTGAGGAATGCTTACGGCTGGAGCAAAGATGGTGCGGGCGCGAGGCGCCCGCACGCCTGTTTATCGCGCGGGCAGCTTCGGCAGAAATACGGTGAGCAGCCCGAGGAGCGGCAGATAGGAGCAGATCTTATAGACGAACTCGATGCCCTGCCGGTCGGCGAAGATGCCGAGGACCGCGGCGCCCATGCCGCCGGCGCCGAAGGCGAAACCGAAGAAGACGCCGGCGATCAGCCCCACCCGGCCCGGAACGAGTTCCTGCGCGAAGACGACGATTGCCGAGAAAGCGGACGAAAAGATGAGGCCGATGATGACGCTCAGCACGCCCGTCCAGAACAGGTTCGCATAGGGCAGAAGAAGGGTGAACGGGACGACGCCGAGGATCGAGAACCAGATGACGAAGCGGGCGCCGTACCGGTCGCCGATCGGGCCGCCGAGGAAGGTTCCTGCGGCCGCCGAACCGAGGAAGAGGAACAGCATCAGCTGCGCCTGCTGTACGCTGGTGTCGAACCTTTCGATGACGAAGAAGGTGAAATAGCTCGAGATGCTGGTGAGATAGACGTTCTTCGTAGCCGTCAGCAAGACGAGGATCGCGATCGTCCACAGGACCCGCGTCTTCGGCAACGGCAGCGCGCGGCTGGGGACGGGACGGCTCATGGTCGCGCGGCGGTGGCGCACGTACCACATGCTCACCCAGGAAAGCACGAAGAACCCGGTGATGGCGACGATGGAGAACCAACCGAGGCTACCCTGGCCGAAAGGGAGCACGATGAATGCGGCCAGCAGCGGGCCAAGCGCGCTTCCGGCATTGCCGCCGACCTGGAACAGCGACTGTGCCAGGCCGTGGCGGCCGCCCGAAGCAAGCCGGGCCACGCGGGAGGATTCGGGATGGAAGATCGCCGACCCGATGCCGATCAGGCTCGCTGCCAGGAGAAGCATCCAGAAGTGGTCGGCATTGGCGAGAAGCAGGAGGCCCATGCAGGTCGAGAGCATGGCGAACGGCAGCGAATAGGGGAGCGCCCAACGATCCGTCACGATGCCGATGGCCGGCTGCAGCATCGACGCCGTCACCTGAAATGTAAACGTCAGAAGGCCGATCTGGACGAAATCGAGCGCGTAATTTTCCTTGAGCAAAGGATAGAGCGCCGTCAGCAGCGATTGCATGATGTCGTTCAGCATATGACAGAAGCTGACCGCCAGGATGACCGAGAATGCTGTCTTTTCCGGGCTGATGCTGCCCGCCGACGTGACCGTTGCCATGGAATGTTTCCTTAGGAGGCGGCTCGCCAAGGGAGCCTTTTCGGCCATCTCTAGACGGCTTGTCGCTGGCCTGCTTTTGTGATTTGGTCGAGTTCTTTCGTGAGTGGGCCATATGGCGAAATCGGACCGACATCACCTGCCAAAGTTGCCGGACGCGGACCATTTCAGAAGCCTGGAATGGATCGAGAAGGCGAACGCGCCCGTTCTCGCGATCGGGAGGGATTACGCCTGCGGGCTCACCGTGCCCTCCCACAGCCACAGCCGGACTCAACTCTGGTGGGCGCGTTCGGGGGTGGTGCTCGTCTATACGTCGGGGGGGCGCTGGATGATTCCTCCGGGACATGCCCTGCTGATCCCCGCGGGTATCGAGCATTCGGCCGAGATGGTCAGCGATGTGCGTATGCATTCCATTTACATCTCGCCGGAGGCAAGCGAGGCGCGCCGGCCTCTCGTCCTGGAGATGAGCGCGCTCGTCGGCAGCCTCATCGACGAACTTGTCGGCGCCGGGAACGAAGCATCGTCCGAACGGCGCGAAAGCCTGATGATGGAATTGCTGCTCACGGAAATACCGCGGCTCAACCAGCGGCCTTTAGGTCTGCCTTTCCCGCGCGACCGCAAGCTCGCAGCCCTCTGCCGGCAGTTTCTGGAGGCGCCGTCGGCATCGGCGAATATCGACGCATGGGCGGCCCGCATGGGCATCAGCCGGCGTTCCTTCACGCGGCTCTTCCGGCAGGAGACGGGCGTGAGCTTCGTCACGTGGCGACAGCATGCCTGCATTTTCGCCTCGCTGCCGCGCATCGCGGACGGCGAACCGATCACCACGGTGGCGCTCGACGCCGGCTATGAGAACGTCGCGGCTTTCACGACCATGTTCCGCCGCATGCTGGGTGCGCCGCCGAGCGTCTATCTGCGTGACCAGCGGACCTGAACGGCGTCGGCACTTTCTGGGATTGCTCTAAGTCCTGTTGAGATTCGGAATACCCGCCGCGGCTTGTTCTATGTGACAAGCACAGAGATGAGGAGAGATTGCAGCCGACAAAACCCACCAGAGCTACAACGCCATTATCCAGCTCACAGCAGCATTCATAAACTCAAGATGATCCTCAAATGACCTTAGTCCAATTTGCGAGATAGCCGCAGTTCTGTGTGAGTGCGTAAGCTGAAAAGATCAGGTTAACGGAATCTAAGGGACTTGTCGAAGATAAGAATGCGTTGTATGACTTAGGAAGTCACTCCTTATACGTGCTTAAGTCACGTACCAGGTTTCCTCCACTGACGGACTATTCTTCGGAGTATAGATGCGCATTCATGTTGTTTTTCTTGCGTCTCAGGCTTTTCTTCTTGCAGCTGGAGCCGTTGCTGCCGAAGAAGGCCGGTACCCATGGTCTGGAGACTGGTATCTGAAGATAGGCGCCACTGGTTTTCTCGGTCCGGAGTATGAAGGCTCTTCGAAGCGCATGCTTCAGGCGGCGCCGCTCGTTTCGCTCGGCAAGGCTGGCAGCGCCGTGCGCTTTTCGTCGCGCAACGACAACATGTCCTACGCCCTGCTCGACCAGGGACATTTCCGCGCTGGCGCCGTCGGCAAGTTGATTTTCGAGCGTGACGAGGACGACTCGAGCGATCTTGACGGACTAGACCGTCCCAAGTTCGGCGGCGAAGTCGGCGGTTTCGCCGAGGTCTACCCCACGGACTGGATGCGTCTTCGCGCCGAGATACGTCAGGGTATCCGCAGCCATCACGGGGTCGTCGCCGATGTCGCGGCGGATGCCTTCGCCGATCTGGGCGACACCGTCCGCATTTCCGCCGGACCGCGGTTGACGGCGGCATCGAGCGATTATTTCGACGCCTATTATGGCGTCAACGCAGCGGAATCCGCTGCTTCGGGACTCGGCACCTATGATCCGGGTGGCGGTATTCACTCCGCGGGTCTCGGCGCGGAGATCAACTGGATGGCGACCGAGAAGCTGGAGACGGGTGTCTATGCCGAATATCGGCGATTGATGGGCGCTGCCGCCGATTCAAGCCTCGTACGCGAGCGCGGCAGCCGCGACCAGTTCCTCGTCGGGGTGACCGCAACCTATCGCTTCGATTTCACGCTTCCCTGACGGGCCGCCTGGAAGGCGGCGGGATGAAATGGGGCGCTTGACCGGCGGGTTTTGCGGGGCCAAACAAAGGCCATGAACAGTTTTATCGATTCCGGCCGCGTGCACGACGCGCCGTCCAATAATTGGGTCTATCGGGTTCTGCCGCGAGCGCTGTGGCCCTATGCGCAGCTCGCCCGCTGGGACCGGCCGATCGGCTGGCAATTGCTGCTGTTGCCCTGCCTCTGGTCGGCCGCCATGGCGGCCGGGGCGGCGGCTTCGCTCGGCAGCTTCTCGGCCGGGCGCTTCCTTTTCCATATATTTCTCTTCACTGTCGGCGCGATTGCCATGCGCGGTGCCGGCTGCACCTACAACGACATCGTCGATCACGACATCGACATGGAAGTGGCACGTACGCGTTCGCGCCCGCTGCCTTCCGGCCGCGTCACCCGCTTTCAGGCGAAGGCATTCATGCTGTTGCAGGCCCTTGTGGGTCTCGTCGTGCTCCTGCAGTTCAACGGTTTCACGATTTTTCTCGGCTTCCTTTCGCTGGCGCTGGTCGCGATCTATCCCTTCGCCAAGCGTTTCACGGACTGGCCGCAGTTTTTCCTCGGGCTCGCCTTCTCCTGGGGCGCGATCATGGGCTGGACCGCGGAGTTCGGCAGCCTCTCCCTGGCTGCGATCAGCCTCTACGCTGCCGCCATCGCCTGGACCATCGGTTATGATACCATCTACGCCTATCAGGACAGGGAGGACGACGAGCTGATCGGCGTCCGCTCGACCGCCCGCCGCTTCGGCGACAACCCGCAGCCCTGGCTTATCGGGCTATACGGGATTGCGGTTTTCCTGATGCTTTTCGCCTTTCTGGCGGCCGGTGCCGGATTCTTCGCCTATGTCGGGCTTCTGGTGGCCGCGGTGATGCTCGCCTACCAGATCGTCGTATTGAACATTCACGATCCGCTGCAATGTCTCGCGCTGTTCAAGTTCAACGGCGTCGTCGGCCTGATCATCTTTGCCGGACTTGTGCTCTCGCTTCTCGCGAGGCTCATTTGAATACAAAAGCCGGCCATAGGGCGCGGAGCGTCGTAGGGCCGGCTTGCTGATCTATGTCTTACAGCGTGGAACGCTGCGGTCACGCCCGGGCGATGATTTCGCGGCCGTCGATCTTCATCTGGATACCGAGACTGCCGGTGGAGCGGCGCACGAGAAAACGCGGGCGGCGCTCGGCGAAGAAGGAATGACGGCGGCGCGGCTTTGCGGGAGCGGTGCGGACATCGCCGATATGTTCCTCGAGCGGCCGCGCGACCCCGTCGGCTTCCACCATGAGCATCGGAATGCGATAGGCTTCGGCCCAGGCGCGCCAATCGGCGGCGATGTCCGAAAGATCATGAGCCACGAGCAGCGGGATACAGAGATCCGGATCATCGTGATGAAGTTCGAGCGTCACTGTAACCTCCCCGTCGCCATGGTCGATTGCCCGTGCCGCCACACCCTTGAAAGCTCGCGCCGGCAGAGCGATCGAAAGCGGCAGGCCGCTGAATGGTAGCACCTTGCGCAGAACAGCGCCACGCTCGTCAAGGCTGATGCTGACATTCCCCGTGTGCCCGCGCAGCACGTAGCTTGCTTGCTGCGGAAAGCGCTTCGGGTCAAGTCTGAGCGTGTTTTCGACCCAAGCCGGCTGAGAGAGTGTATTGCGCATTTCATATCGCCCTTGTTTTTCCTTGAGAGCCGTTCCCGGCCTTCCTGTCGGGACTTTTCGTCCTCTACGGGCTGAGGATAGGTGGGCTCCGTTCCGGGCGGCTTAAAATTCGCGGTTAAAAAAACTTTGCTGTCTCCGATGGTTAGCAAAAGCCGAGGCCGCAAGGTTTCTCATTCGTCAATGAAACCGCGGGCATTTTCGACGTGCTTTGCCAGGGCGCGGGATGCGAGCGGAAAATGGGCACTCACTTTCCTCGTCCCGCTCCAGCGGGAAAAGCCACACACAAGCATGCTGCGCGATCTTGGTCATCATCGGAGTGGTTTCAGGGGATGTCGGAGCGCCGGCGGTCCCCGTTCCTTGCTGGCGGGCGACGCATGGTTTCGACTTATCTCGACTACAATCTGATCGCACGGGACATGAAGCTCAGCCTGAGGCGCGTGTCGGAGCAGACGATCGTCGCCCGCGATACGCAGTATTACAGGGAGAACATCGGCAGTGTGGCCTCTGTCGACGAGTTCCTAGCCGATTACCGTCTCTATTCCTACGCGATGAAGGCCTATGGCCTGGCGGACATGATCGAGTCGGTCGCCTTCATGCGGAAGGTGCTCGAAAGCGATCTGTCCGACGACAACAGCTTTGCCAACAAGCTGACGGACGAACGATACCGCGATTTCACGATGGCGTTCAGCTTCAGCGGTGGAACGGCGGTTTCCCAGACCGAAGCGCAGCTCGACGAGATGATCGGCCTCTATAATACGAGTATCGCCAGCATCGGGGAAACCCAGAAGGAAGAGATGCGCTACTACAACGTCATGATCGACAAGGTCACCAGCGTCGATCAGCTTCTGAACAATGACCGTCTGCGGACCTATGTCTTCACTGTCTTCGGTATCGACGAGAGCACTTACTCCCGTGAAACGCTCCGCAAGGTTCTCTCCAGCAATGCCGACGACCCGGACAGCTATGAGAACACCGTGCTCGAGCCCAGACTATCGGAGCTCGAGGCTGCCAGAGCCGACGCTCAGGCGAAGCTCCAGCAGAGCGGCACGACGCAGGCGGAAAAACTGGAACTCCAGGCGAAGATAGCCACCTACAACAAGTCGATTTCCACGGTCAGCAATTACCTGGCGATGGCGGCGGCTTTCCAGTTCGAAGCCGACGGCACGGTGGCCGCGGGATCGGCACAGACCGCCGCGCACAAGAAGACCATGAATGAACTCTACGTCTCCAGCAATTCCCGGGTCACGCCTCAGGCGGCGCTCCTGAATAAGGCCGATTTCGAGGAGAAGATCGCGAGCATCACGACCGTCAGCGAGCTTGTCGCCGATACGCGCCTCTATAACTACATCCGCACGGCCTTCGATCTCAACGAGGTCACGATCGTGCCGGCGACGATCAAGAATATCCTGACCAGCGATCCGGACGACCCGAACAGCTACATCAACACGATCGGCAAGGGAAACGAGAACTACAAGGCGCTCGCCAGGGCCTTCAACTTCCAGGCGGATGGCACGCTCGCGGCGGGCGATGCAGCGCAGACCGCGGAGCAGACGACACTCACCTCCAGCCGTTACATGACGCGCTACAATGACAAGGACGACGCAGCGGACGAGAAGGCGATCGGCGCCTATAAGCTTGCCGTAGAGAAGATGACGTCCGTCAGCGACTTCATCGAAACGGCTTCGATCTACGATTTCGCGCTGCAAGCCGTCGGCCTCGATCCGGATTCCGAAAGCGCGCGGACGATCAAGCGGGTGCTGACCAGCGATCTCACCGATCCGGAAAGCTTCGTCTATACGCTGAAGGACGAGCGTTATTTGAAGCTCGCCCAGCTGTTCAACTTTACGACATCGGGCGATATCGGCGTTCCGGCATTGGCCCAGTCGGAGACGCTGATCCAGGAGACCGCCAAGACCTACATCGTCAACAAGTCCCGTTTTGGTTCGGAGGAGGACAAGACCAAGGCCGAAGCGGAAGCCGAATATTATACGGCCGAAGTCGCCAAACTCTCCTCTCTCGACGAGTTTCTCGCCGATTCCCGCCTGGTCGATTTCGCTCTCGAGGCAAACGGCATCGATCCCGAGAATGTCACCCTCGATTTCCTCCGCGACATCTTCACCTCCGATCTGGACGATCCCAAGAGCTTCATCAATCAGCAGCAGAACTCCGGAGCCTACATCGCCCTGGTCACCTCGTTCAATTTCGACAGCGGCGGCAATGTTCTGCGCGAGGACAAGAGCGTCATCATCACGCGGCAGGGGCTTTACGAGACCCTCGACCGGTATCTGCACCAGTCGCTGGAAGAACAGGCAGGCGAGGACAATGCAGGTGTCCGCCTGGCACTCTATTTCGAGCGCCAGGCAGGCTCGCTCGTCGACGCCTACGATCTCCTGGCGGATGATGCGCTCGCCGAAGTGTTCCGCACCATCTTCAGCCTGCCCGACGAATTCAGTTCCATGGACATCGACCAGCAGGCAAAGATCGTCGAGAAGAACCTCGATCTCGAGAAGCTGAGCGACCCGGCCGAACTGAAGAAACTCCTCGCGCGCTTCACCGTGCTCTACGATCTGGAGAACAACATGGAAGTCGATCCGGCCGTGGTGGTGCTTTCAGGCAGCGGCAGCAATATCGGCATCAGCGCCGATACGCTCTTCCAACTGTCGCAGCTCAGGAAGGGCGGGTAGGGCTTAACGGCGGGCGGCCCGGAATCACGCACTTCCGGATGCCGTCGTTACTCGCCTCGATCCTCGCGCAGCACCTTATCGGGGTTCATGATCCCCGCCGGGTCGAAGGCGTGCTTGATCCGTCGCATGAGCTCGATCTCGATCGGCGAGCGGATCGCCGCGAGTTCGTCTCGCTTCAACTGGCCGATGCCATGCTCGGCAGAGATCGAGCCGTCATGTTTGAGCACGACGGCGTGAACGATCGCATTGATCTCGCGCCACCGATCGAGAAAGCTCTGCTTGTCCGCGCCGACGGGCTGGGAGATGTTGTAGTGGATATTGCCGTCGCCCATATGGCCGAAGGCGCAGATGCGCGCGCCGGGGATGGCCTTGGAGACCAGCGCATCCGCCTCCGTCATGAAGGCCGGAATGCTCGACACCGGGACCGAAACGTCATGCTTGATGGAGCCACCCTCAGGCTTTTGTGCCGGCGACATGCTTTCTCGCATGTGCCAGAGCGCTCTGCGTTGCGCTTCGTTCTGGGCGATGACCGCGTTTTCGACGAGACCGTCGGCAATGACGGCTTCGAGAAGGTCTTGCACCATCCGTTCCGCGCTTTCGGCGGTATCCGAGGTGGAGATATCGATCAGCGCGTACCACGGATGCGTCGTTTCCATCGGATCTCTGACGCCGGCGATGTGCCGGGTGGTGAACTCGATGCCGAGCCGCGGCATCAGTTCGAAGCCCGTCAGGGCCGGCCCGCAGACGCTTGTTGCCCGATCGAAAAGCGTAAGTGCGTCCTCGACGCTCCTGAGGCCGGCAAAGGCCACCTGGTGGCCGCGCGGTTTCGGAAAGAGCTTCAAAACGGCGCCGGTTATGACGCCGAGCGTTCCCTCGGCGCCGATGAAAAGATCGCGCAGATCGTAGCCGGTATTGTCCTTCCTGAGGCGTCTGAGCCCATCCCAGATCTCCCCGGTCGGGAGCACGACTTCCAGCCCCAGGCAGAGCTGGCGCATGTTCCCATAGGCAAGCACGGCAGTGCCGCCGGCATTGGTCGAAAGATTGCCGCCGATCCGGGCAGAGCCTTCCGAGCCGAGTGACAGGGGAAAAAGCCGGTCGACGTCATCGGCGGCCTTCTGGATGTCCGCCAGGATACAGCCGGCGTCGGCCACGATCACGTTGCCGACCGGGTCGATGTCGCGGATGCGGTTCAGCCGCTCGAGGGAAAGGACCACGTCGGCTTTGCCCTCGCGTGGAATCTGTCCGGCCACATGTCCGGTATTGCCGCCCTGCGGCACGACTGCCGTTCGGGTCTGACTCGCAAGCCGCATCACCAGCGAAACTTCCTCGACGGAGCCGGGCCTGAGCACGAGCGGCGTCGTGCCGCGGTAGAGCCCGCGGGACTCGACGAGGTAGGGTGCCGTGTCGGCGGGTGCGGTGAGGGCATTGCCAGGCCCGACGATATCGACGAAGGAGGCGATGAGTTCGGGAGAAGGAAGTACGGTGGTCATGGCCCTGCCTCGGATCAACGTGGTTGCTTCAAGCGTGCCGATGGCCATCAGCCCCGCGGCGCGGCCGCGCGCTGCAGCCGGTCGATTATCGCCTCGCCGAGCCCCTCGCTCGGGATCGGGCCGAAAGCGATGGTCGCGGCGCCGCTGGCATCCGCTTTTTTCATATAGTCGAAAAGATTGGCCGCGGCTTCCCGCAGGCTGCCGCCCGGACTGAGATCCAGGACGATCGCGGCATCGGCTTCACCGGGAAGCGCCTCTCCGCCGAAGCGGATCAGGGCTTCTCCCTTCCGGACCTCATCGGCATCGAGCCGCACAGCGGCACCGGGAGCGTAATGCGAGGCGAGCATGCCGGGCGCCTCGATGACAGCGCCGGCGGCCTCCGGGCGCTCGATGGCGAGCCCGGTCAGCGCTTCGATCTCTGCCGCGTCGAGCCCCCCGGGCCTCAGCAGCCGCAACCTTCCGTTCTCGACCTTGACGATGGTCGATTCCAGGCCGATCGCGGCCGGCCCCGCGTCGAGGATGAGCTTCAGCCTGGAACCGAGATCCGCCTGCACATGGGCCGCACTGGTGGGGCTGATCTTGCCCGACGTGTTGGCGCTCGGCGCTGCCAAAGGCCGCCCGAACCGGGCGATCACCCGGCGCGAGAAGCCGTCGGGCATGCGAATTCCGAGCGTATCGAGACCGGCGGATGCGAGCGTGTGCACGGTGCTCTCCCGCCGCTGCGGCAGGATCAGCGTGAGGGGGCCGGGCCAGAAGGCCTCGGCCAGACGTCTCGAAACCGGATCGAAGGTCACATGCGCCTCTGCCATCGCCAGATCGCAGACGTGGCAAATCAGCGGATTGAACCGCGGCCGCCCCTTCATCTCATAGATGCGGCTGATCGCATCGGGGGTCGTGGCATCGGCGGCAAGGCCGTATACGGTCTCCGTCGGGATCGCGACCGGTTCGCCGTCCGAAAGAACCGCGCAGGCTTTCTCGATTGCCCGCTCAGGTTCGATGCGCGTGTCGATGATTTCGGCCATGGCGTTCTGATCCTTTCCGTCGCTTCCTTAACGGAGCGACCGCAAAAACAGAACGATTTTCTTTGTCAAAGGCTGCGAACGATCCGGCGCAAGGCTTCGTCGCGTGCGCCGAGCATCAGCACGTTCTTCAGCGCCACCTTCGGATCCTGCGTCCGGAAAATCAGCCCGTTGCCGCGCACGTTGCGGTTGACGACGATCCGTTCCTCGCTGGCGTCGGGCTCGATCGCGACGGCGAAATACATGCGCGAGTAGCCCGGCTGGATACGGTCGAAGAAATGGGTCTCGTTCCCGAGCTCGCAGAAGAAGTTCGCGAAATAAAAGGACCAGGTGATCTCATGACCATTGGCGAGGCAGGTTTTCGCGGCGGTCACGTGGCAATAGCCGAGATGCGGACTGCTGGGGAGCGTGCGATGGAAAACCATCTTCGGGAACTGGATCGAGGCATGAAACCCGTTGATTCGCCTGTGGGTCGTCTCGCCCGCTGTCGTCAGCTTCCGCGCCGTCTGCTGCGCCACCTCGGCATAACTCAGATACTGTCGCTCGTTCGGCATCCACCGGCGTCTATCGATCCGGCCGGTCCGCAGGAACTCGGTGTGAGCCTTGGCTTTCGGCGGTGCGGCCGCCTTGTCGGCAGCGTCGTAATATCGGAGTTTTGCCATGGGCGTCGTCGCGCCATCCTGTCCGCAAGCGGGTTGATCGCCGCGAACGTTAAATCATCACAGTTAACGAATTGGTCCCGGTATGTCCGGGCCGGCGTCGATCAGACCCTTGTGTTGGCGGGCCGTGTCGCAGAATGGCCACTCGCCTTCGCGCCATGAACGGCGCTGCCGAAAAATCCTCCAGCTGCGCAGGGATTCATCTACTTCCTTGTTTGTTATGGATAATATTGCATGCCTTCGTGCCGATTGTGTCGCGTCTGGCTGTCGTCTTTCTGGAATCGGATGTCGTCTATTGGCAGTTGCCGGGCCGGTCCTCAGGCTTAGATGAGGACACTCAAGGTGCCGCCTCGAAGGGAGGGCGGAGAATTGGGAAGCCGGTCAAATCCCGGCGCTGCCCCCGCAACGGTGGTGGAGCGAACAGCCACGGCAGAAGGCCACTGGACACCGCGTCCGGGAAGGCGCCGGGCAGGTCCCTTGCGGACGGCTCCAGAGCCCGGAAACCAGCCTTGAAGCAGAAATAGACCGTAGCTGGTTGCGGCGGGCAGCCGGATCGGAGCCAATTGCGTTGCGGGTCCATGCGGCCGGCGCGGGTTCCAGTCCTGCCTCTCCGAAACGGCGGAAAAACGAGGACAAGGGCATGGAAATTCAGACCGAAATGCTGCGCAAGCTGAAGACCCGTCGCGAAGGCTACAGCCTCGACCGCGCCTTCTACGTCGATGCTGATTATTACCGTCAGGACCTGGAGCAGATCTGGTACAAGGATTGGCTGTTCATCGGCCATGATTGCGAAGTCCCGCGGCCGGGGAACTATTTCACGGCGCAGGTCGGCGATTACCCGGTCGTTATCGTTCGAGACAGGCAGGGCGCGGTCCGGGCACTGCACAATTCGTGCCGCCATCGCGGCTCGCGCGTCTGCACGCAGCACAAAGGCTCATCCGCCAAACTCGTCTGTCCCTACCACCAGTGGACCTACGAACTCGACGGCCGCCTGCTCTTCGCGCGGCAGATGCCCGAGGGCTTCGACCCGGCCGAGCACAGTCTGAAGCCGATCCACTGCGAGACCGTCGGCGGTTACATCTTCATCAGTCTTGCCGAACACCCGATGGACTTCCGGCCGTTCCGCGAGACGGTCGCGGCCTATCTCGCGCCGCATCGCCTGGGGGAAACGAAGGTCGCCTTCGAGAGCACCATCGTCGAGAAGGGCAATTGGAAGCTGGTCTGGGAGAACAATCGCGAGTGTTACCACTGCGCCGCCAATCATCCGGAACTCTGCCGTACCTATCCGGAAGCGCCGACCGTAACCGGTGTCCAGGGGGCGATGAACGATCCGGAAATCGGCGCCCACTGGCAGAAATGCGAGGCGGCGGGCCTTCCGAGCGCCTTCAAAATCGCGCCCACGGGCCAGTTCCGCATGACGAGAATGCCGCTGATCAACGGCGCCGAGAGCTATACGATGTCCGGACAGAAGGCCGTCCGCAAGCAACTCTCCGCCGGCGTAGACGCCGATGGCATCGGGACGCTGCTCCTCTTCCATTATCCGACGACCTGGAACCACATTCTCGGCGACCATGCGATCACCTTCCGCGTTCTGCCGCTCGGGCCGGAACTGACTGAGGTTACGACCAAATGGCTGGTCAACAAGGATGCGGTGGAGGGCGTCGACTACACGATAGACGAGCTGACGCACGTCTGGACGGAGACCAACGATCAGGACCGGCAGATCGTCGAGGAAAACGCCTTCGGAATCCGCTCGCCCGCCTATGAGCCGGGTCCTTATTCCGCCGAACACGAGGGCGGCGTCATGCAGTTCGTCGAGTGGTATTCGAGCTTCATGCTGGACCGCCTTCAGGGCGGGGCCGCGCATCTCTCGCGGGTGGCATGACCATGGAAATGCCTCGCTCCTTTCGCCATTTCGACGAGCTCGATCCCTGGAGAGACCGTCAGCACATGCTGGAGTGCATGTCGGCCGTAGCCGAAACCGCTGACGTGATGACCTTCACCTTCCGCTCCGACAAGCCGGCCTGGTTCCGCTACCTGCCGGGGCAGTTCGTGACACTCGAACTGCCCGTCGCAGCCAAGCCGGTGATGCGCACCTATACGCTGTCATCCTCGCCCTCGCGCCCGCTTTCGGTCGCGGTCACGGTCAAGGCGCAGCCGGGAAGCATCGGCACCCGCTGGATGTTCGACAATCTGAAGCCGGGCATGATGCTCAAGGCGTTCGGGCCGCTCGGCGATTTCAGCTTCGTCCGTCATCCCGGTGAAAAATATCTCTTCATATCGGCGGGGTCGGGCGTCACGCCGATGATGTCGATGACGCGCTGGATGGCCGACTGCGCGCCGGAAACGGATGTCACCTTCATTTCCTGCGCCCGGCGCCCGGACGATCTCCTCTTCAGATCGGAGCTCGAAGTTCTCGCCCGTCAGATGCCGGGGCTCAATCTCGGCTTCCTCGTGGAGGGGCATGAGGCGCGGCATGGCTGGCATGGTCTGCGCGGGCGCATAGACGCGGCGAAGCTGCCGATGCTCGCACCGGATTTCCTGGAAAGAACCGTCTTCTGCTGCGGGCCCGAGCCGTTCATGGGCAATGTTCGGGCAATGCTGGAAGCGGCGGGCTTCGACATGGCCCGTTACCACCAGGAGAGTTTCCAGCCCGCCGCGGCGCCAGCGGCCGAGGAGCTTGCAATTCGGGCCGGGCCTACCGCCGATGCCGGGGCCGGGGCGGCGCGGGTGACCTTTACCATGAGCGGCAAGGAAGCGACCGCCGTTCCCGGCCAGACGATCCTGCAGACGGCCCGCGCCAACGGTGTCAGGATCGGGGCCGCCTGCGAGGGCGGCATCTGCGGAACGTGCCGGGTGTTGAAGATCGCCGGCGACGTCGAGATGAACCACAATGGCGGCATTCTCGACGACGAGATCGAGGAGGGCTACATCCTCGCCTGCTGTTCGCGGCCGACAAGCGACGTCCAGATCGAGGCCTGAGTTAACGCCGCTCGGATTGGTAGGGCAGGCGTGCCTCGGCGGCCCTGACGGCGATGGAGCCGGTAACCGTCTCGTCGGCGCCGGCTCCTGATCCGCTCTCCGCCTCGGCGCGGCTTATCACGAGCGGCCGCGAAAGAGTGGTCGTCGCATTTGCGTTCAGCGCCGGGATCGTGCCGACGGTGGCCGAGGCGATAACAGTGAGCACCGGCGGCTTCTCCGGAAGAAGCGCGCCATGAGGCCAGACGCTCTTCAGTGCCGATGCACTCATCGCTGCGACATTCACGTCTATATCGTCGAGGGTGCCGGGCACCCGATAGGGGCAGCGCTTCTTTCCGCAATTATGCGCCGAGGAGAATTGCCAGAGCGCGTAGCGGTCCCAGTTTCCCATCGGAAAGACTTTACGGATATCGGGCTTGTAGCGCGCATACCAGAGCGGAAGGCGCGAAAGAAGCCGATGCTTGATGCGGTTGGCGGCAATGTGTTTCGCGGTTGCGTGGTTGGTGTAGAGGACGGGATAGCGCCCCGTCCGGGCCTTCACATGGCCGGCGAAGATCGCGGCGTCTTCGAGCGACATGTATTTTTCCGGATCGATCCCTTCGATATCGAGCACCATCAGCTCGTCGTCGCGCGGATCGGCATAGTCGATGAAGTGGTTCGCCTGATCGACGGGGTTGCCAGGCCTTGCGAGATGATAGGCGCCCCAGAGCAGACCATGCGAGCGCGCGAGCATCCGGCGCGTCTGATAGAGTTCGCGGCTGACCGCATATTTGCGCCACATCGTCCTGCAATGGGCAACCGTATCGCCGCCGTGGTCACCGGTACAGGTGTAGCTTTCCGGCAGGCCGTCGGAAGCCTTCGCGATGAAGCCCGCGATCCGCTTGTCCTTCAGCATGGCTTCCCAGTCGATGCTGTTCAGCTCGTAAGCGTCGACGATGATGGCGTTCCGCCGCTCTTTCCACGGCTCCACTTCGCTAGCGCGTGCGTTCGCCGCCGCGAAGGTCAGGCCCATGAGGACTGCCAGGCGCAAGATCATCCCTATGATCGAGATTCCCCGCTTTTCCATTCTCTGAGATTGCCGACTTAGCGTTAAGAGGTCGTAAATCTCAGCCCCGGCCCCAATCTGCGCGAGGCGAACACTTCTGTACACCGACCTCAAGAGGCAAAGTCGACGGCCCGATTCCGCCCAGGATTGTACCGACGGAGGGATTTTTCCATTGCTGCATCCGCGCGCAGCAGTTGCTTCCGGCGATTTCTGCTCTAGTCTTGGTATATCGCCCCTGCAAGGGCCGGTTGTACGCGAAATCGAATGCGAGGAGGAAATGATGTCACGCAAATGGCTTTCGGGCGCGCTTGCAGCGCTCGTGCTGGCGGCATCGGCGGTGCCGTCGCAGGCTTTCACGCCTCTGCCCCCGCGGGTTGCCGCCGAGAGCGCCGTCACGGACGTTCAGTATGCGCCTAGGCGTGGCTATTACCGGTATGGCGACTTCTATTATTACAACGGTCACCGTGGTTACCGCTACCAGCGCCCCGGCTATCGCTATTACCGGGGCTGGTGGTACCCGCCGGCTGCTTTCGGAATCGTAATCGAGCGCCGTCCCGCTTACCGCCCGCCGGTCCGTTACGGCAGCCGGCATGTCCAATGGTGCTATGATCGCTATCGCTCTTACAGGGCCTACGACAACAGTTATCAGCCCTATAACGGCCCCCGCCGGCAGTGCTATTCGCCCTATAGCTGAGCTAGGGCATATACACACTCTGATCCTCTCACGGGACCATTGCCTTGGGCGGATAAGCGGTTTTGACTTCACGTGCCCAAACGATGCCACGGGCAGAACGCAGAAGTGGAAGCGAGAGCCCGCCGTAAATATTCTCCCCCCTTGTGGGGGAGATGGCCGGCAGGCCAGAGGGGGTCTGCTCTCCTGCTCGCCCGTCAGCACTACATGACGCAGTCGTATGACCGCATCTTCGGATTGCCGCAGGGTATCCTCGCGGCAAATTCGATTTCGGCGGCATGCAGAGTTTTGCGTTCAACCCCCTCTGGCCTGCCGGCCATCTCCCCCACAAGGGGGGAGACCACAAGCGGCTTGACCTTCACGCCTCCCAAACGATGCCGTCGGCAGACCGCATAACTGCGAGCCAGCCGGTTTCTCCCCAAGGCAACGGCCCCGCCGGCAGTGCTATTCGCCCTATAGCTGCGCAGATCGCCTCTCAGATAATGCCGATGCGCTTGAGGACGATCCAGGCAAGGCCCATGGACGAGGCAATGAGCATGCCCGCAAAATTGGTGCCGCTGCCCTCGGAAAAGGGGAGCGCCCCCGTGTTCATGCCGAAGAAGCCGGTGACGAGCGTTGGCGGCAGCAGGAAGGCGGTCATCAGCGAGAGGATATAGAGGTGACGATTCGTTTCCGAGGAAATCTTGCTGTCGATTTCCTCGTGCAGCAGCCTCGCGCGTTCCTGGAGGGCGAAGACATCCCGGTCGACGGCCTCCAGCCGATCCGAAAGTCTCTCGGCCACGTCGATAAAGCCCGGCGGCACCTCGTCCTCTTCCAGGGCTCCGGCCCGGCGCAACAGGGCGAGCACCGTCCGCAGGTGCCGGTGCAGCCGCACGACGGTCCGGCGCAATGGCGCCAGGCCCGGCTGCTTGCTGTGCCCGGCCTCCCCATAGACATGGTCCTCTATGACGTTCAATTCCTCCGTCAGCTCGAGCACCAGCGTGATCAGAGTGCGCTGGAACTCCACGACGAGCATCTCGAAGAGGTCGATAAGGCGGCGGCATCTGGCCGCTCTTCTCCACGGCCGCTTTCACGCGATCGACACTTCTCAGCGGATGCAGGCGCGTGGTGATGATCATCCGGTCGCTGACGGCAAAATGAAGCCAGCCGATCGTCTGCGTCACCGCATCGAATGTCCGCTCGAAATCGACCAGAGTGCCGTGCACGACGTCGTCCGCCACCGTGATCGCGGCCTGCGTGTCGTGACTCGTCAGGGTGGCGATTGCCTCCTGCGGGAGATTTCCGATGCGCTCGATCAGCGCCGGTGTGCGTGCGTCGCTGAGCGCGAGGTGCAGCCAGACCCAGTCTTCGCCTGCCTCAAGGCTCTCGACGGGCGAATCGGCGGCTATGCGCCGGCACCGGCTTTCTCCCGGTACGAACCGGTAGGCCCAGACGAGGCCCGGTATATCGGGTGAGATCAGATTCATCGCAGTGCCTCGGCCGGATCGGTCGAGACGGCTTCTATTCGCGGCCCGTGACAGTTTTGTTAAAGTTGCCCGGCCGCAGTCGCCGTCCGGATGTAGTGAGTGACGTTGACGTTCACGTAAAATTAGCTAGTCTGCCGCCCATCCAATAGGCGCCGGCGGAAGCAGGGGAGGAGCACCATGTACAAGGCACCGGTCGAGGAGATCGCATTCACCCTGAAGCATGTTGCCGGCATGGCCGAGGCTCTCGACGCCGGGACGTTCGGCGAACTCGGCGAGGACCTTGTCGACGCGATCCTCGGCGAGGCCGGGCGCTTCGCCTCGGAAGAGGTGGCGCCGCTCGGCGACGCGGGCGACCGGCAGGGGTCGCGGCTCGTCGATGGCGCCGTCAAGACGCCGGAGGGTTGGCGGGAACTCTACCGCAACTGGATTGCCGGCGGCTGGAACGGCCTGACGGCTCCGGAAGCCTTCGGCGGGCAGAACCTGCCGCACATGCTGCACGTCGCCGCCATGGAAATGTGGAACAGCGGCTCAATGGCCTTCGCACTTGCGCCGACGCTCACCATGGGCGCCATCGAAGCGCTCGAGAAGCACGGCACCGACGCTCTGAAGGCGACCTTCCTGCCGAAGATGGTGTCGGGCGAATGGATGGGGACCATGAACCTGACCGAGCCGCATGCCGGCTCGGACCTCGGCGTGCTCAAGACCCGCGCAGAGCGCCGCGACGACGGCACCTATCGCATCCTGGGGCAGAAGATCTTCATCACCTGGGGCGAGCACGATTTCACCGACAATATCGTCCATCTGGTACTCGCGCGGCTACCCGATGCGCCAGCCGGGACGAAGGGCATTTCGCTGTTTCTCGTGCCGAAGTTCCTCGTCAACGAGGATGGTTCGCTTGGCGAGCGAAACGACGTTTTCTGCCATTCGCTGGAGCACAAGCTCGGCATCCACGGATCGCCGACCTGCACCATGATCTACGGCGACGGGAAATTCGGCCGCGAGAAGGGGGCGATCGGCTATCTGGTCGGTGAGGAAAACCGGGGTCTCGCCTGCATGTTCACGATGATGAACAATGCGCGGCTTGCCGTCGGGATGCAGGGCGTCGCGATCGCGGAGGCCGCCACCCAGAAGGCGATCGCCTATGCCAAGGAGCGCACGCAGGGCCGCGCGCCCGGGTGGAGCGGCGACGGCATGAGTCCGATCATCGAGCATCCGGATATTGCCCGCACGCTGCTGACGATGAAGGCGCTGACCCAAGGATCGCGCGCCATCGCCTATGCCTGCGCCCACGCCGTCGACATGGCGCATGCCGCGCAAGGCGAGGACGCCCGCCAGTGGCAGGAGCGTTCGAGCCTGCTGACGCCGATCGCCAAGTCCTTCGCCACCGACGCCGGCGTCGACGTCGCCTCGATGGGCATTCAGGTCCACGGCGGCATGGGATTCATCGAGGAGACCGGGGCCGCGCGCTATCTTCGCGACGCCCGCATCGCGCCGATCTACGAAGGCACCAACGGCATCCAGGCGATCGACCTCGTCACCCGCAAGCTGCCGCTTTCCGATGGCGCACAGGTGCGCGGCTTCATCGCCGAACTCCGGGAGGTCGCCGCTGCCGTCGCCGCGTCGAACAGGGAAGGCTTCGGCGAAACGGCCGCACGGCTCGATGCGGCGGTTGCGGATCTCGAAGGGGCGACCGACTGGCTGCTTTCGAGGCTGCGCGACGGAAAGCTTGCCGAGGCGCTCGCCGGCGCGACCGCCTATCAGCGCCTGTTCGGCCTCGTGCTGACCGGGGTCTATCTCGCCAAGGGCGGGCTCGCCGAAGCCGGTGACGGGGGGCAGGACCGGCGCGTTGCACTTTGCCGCTTCGCAGCGGAAAATCTGCTTTCGGAGACGAGCGCGCTCAAGGACCGTGTCGTCAACGGCGCAGAGAGCCTTGCCGCTGCCCGTTCCATACTCGACTGAGGAAACCTCATGACCGACCACGTGCTCGTCGAACGGCCGGATGCCTATCCCGGCGTTCAGCTCATCCGGTTCAATCGGCCTGAGAAGAAGAACGCCATCACCCGCCAGATGTACGCTAGGATGACGGAGGCGCTGACCGCTGCCGGAACGGATCCCGCCATTCGCGCGATGGCATTCCTCGGAACGGAAGGGTGCTTCTCGGCCGGCAACGACATGGCCGACTTCCTCGCCTTCGCCATGGGGGGCAGCATGGGGGGCGAGGTTCTGGATTTCCTGCGGGCGCTTGCCGGCGCGACGAAACCGATCGTGTCCGGCGTCGACGGACTGGCGATCGGCATCGGCACGACCATCCACCTCCATTGCGACCTGACGGTCTCCTCCGCCCGCTCGGTGTTCAAGACCCCCTTCGTCGATCTGGCGCTCGTTCCGGAAGCGGCCTCGAGCCTGATCGCTCCGCGCATCATGGGCCATCAGCGCGCCTTTGCCCTGCTTGCAGCCGGCGAGCCGCTTGACGCCGCCGGTGCGCGCGAGGCCGGGCTGATCTGGAAGATCGTGGAAGAGACCGCCGTCGAGGAGGAGACGCTTTCAGCTGCAGCGCGCCTCGCAAAAAAACCGCCGGAAGCGCTGCGCATCGCCCGCGACCTCATTCGCGGCGACCGCAGCGATGTGCTTGCCCGGATCGAGGAGGAGGCGAAGCATTTTGCCGCGCAATTGAAAAGCGCCGAGGCGCGCGCCGCGTTCGAAGCCTTCATGCGCCGGTAGGGCGGTCGCTTCCGGCCATTGCGACGTTCATGGAGCAATTTTAATCGCTTCTTAAATAGCTCCCGCTAGCGTCCAGCCGCAGTAGGTCTCCTTCGGCGCCGCAGGAATTTTGCGGCACGCGAGGCCCCCGGCCGCATGAAGCATTGCCGGCTCCGCCTTTGCGGCATGTCCCATCGTTTTCCCGCCGTCCTTCAAGTCGCTCAGCGGCCGATCCGTCGCGCCCGGGAAAATCATCACGAGCTCATCCCCGGCGGCGATGCCGCCTCTTTCAGGGAGCCCCACCTTGTCCAAACGATCGAATCTCATGACGCGCATTCTCGTTGCCGCGTCCTGCGTCGTCGTCGGCGCCTTTGCAGGCTTTTCCGTCTATATCGACAGTCTCCAGCGCGCCACGACCACGAAAGCAGTGGAGGAGGATATCGCTTCCTCCGGCAACCAGGCGGCGCAGAGCGTCGCCAACTGGCTGAACGGCCGTGTGACGCTGACCGCGATGGCGGCGGACGCTGCCGGCCAGGTGGCTGACGAAGCCGCCATCGGGAGCGTCCTGAAGAACGACGTGCTGACCGGCGAATTCATCTCCACCTATGTCGGCAACGAGAGCGGCCAGTTCATGATCTGGCCGGACTCGAAGATGCCCGACGGTTACGATCCGCGCCAGCGCCCCTGGTATCAGCAGGCGGTGAAGGCCGATGCGCGCGTCCTAACCGAACCCTATGTCGACGCGTCGAGCGGCGACCTGATCATCAGCGCCGCCGTACCGGTGAAGCACGAGGGCAAACTTTACGGTGTGACGGGCAGCGATTTCTCGCTCAAGGCCCTCGTTTCCATGGTCAACGGCATCGACGTCGGCGGCGAAGGCTTTGCGTTCCTCGCCAACAAGGATGGCCAGATCCTGGTTCATCCCAATGCCAAGCTCGTGACGAAGACGCTCGCCGACGCCTTCCCGGTGGATCCGCCGGCGATCGGCACCGGGATCATGCACACCGAGCTCGACGGTAAGCCGATGCTCGTGAGCTTCGTGCCGGTGAAGGGGCTTCCGTCGGTCGAATGGTATGTCGGCTTCGCGCTCGATGCGGATGTCGCCTATTCGGCGATCAGCCAGTTCCGCGTCGCCGCGACGATCGCCACGATCCTGGCGGTCGGCGCGATGATCGCCTTCCTCGCCACGCTTCTGAGCCGCCTCGTCATCCGTCCGGTAACCGACATGACCGGTGCCATGGAGAAGCTCGCAGCCGGCAGTCTCGACGTTACGATCCCGGGAGAGGAGCGGCGCGACCAGATCGGGTCGATGGCGGCGGCCGTCGCCGTTTTCCGTGCCAATGCGGTCGAACGGAAGCGCCTCGAAGACGAGGCCGATTCCAACCGCTCGCTTTCGGAGCGCGAGCGTCTCGAGCGCGAGGCGCAGAAGACCCGCGATGCCGCCGAGGTTCAGCATGCGGTCGATGCGCTGGCGACGGGTCTCGGACGGCTGGCCGACGGCGATCTCGCCTATCGGATCGGCAGTCCCTTTGCCGACCGCCTGGATCGCCTCCGGGAAGACTTCAACAACTCGGTCGCCAAGCTGCACGACACGCTTTGCGCAGTGGGCGCCAATGCCCGCGCGATCGACGCGGGCGCGACGGAGATTCGCTCGGCCGCCGACGACCTCGCACGCCGCACCGAACAGCAGGCGGCATCCGTCGAAGAAACGGCCGCTGCGCTCGAGGAGATCACCACCACCGTCCGCGATTCCGCCCACCGGGCCGAGGAAGTCGGTGCGCTGGTCGCCCGCACCCGTGCCGGTGCGGAGAAGTCCGGCGAGGTGGTGCAGAATGCGGTCGAGGCCATGCACGCCATCGAGAAATCGTCCGGAGAAATCTCGAACATCATCGGCGTCATCGACGACATCGCCTTCCAGACCAATCTCCTGGCGCTCAATGCCGGCGTCGAAGCGGCACGGGCCGGCGAGGCGGGCAAGGGTTTCGCTGTCGTCGCCCAGGAAGTGCGCGAACTCGCCCAACGCTCGGCCAATGCCGCCAAGGAAATCAAGGCGCTGATCACCACCTCGGGCGAGCAGGTGCATTCCGGCGTGACGCTGGTCGGTGATACCGGACGGGCGCTGCAGGCGATCGTCGCCGAGGTGCAGGAGATCAACAAGCATGTAAGCGCGATCGTAACGGCGACGCGCGAGCAGTCGACCGGTCTCCAGGAGATCAACACGGCCGTCAACACGATGGACCAGGGCACCCAGCAGAATGCCGCTATGGTCGAGCAGCAGACGGCTGCCAGTCACGGCCTCGCATCCGAGGCCGCGGCGCTCAACGCGCTGCTCGCCCAGTTTATACTGGGCGAGACGCAAGCGGCCTCTTACCAGGCCACGAGCCGCCGCCGCGCAGCCTGACGGCAATTCCAAGAAAAATGTGCAGCGGTTTCCGTCTGGAATCGTAAAACTAACAAGGCCCGGTTCGTCACCGGGCCTTTTTCACTTTTCGAGCGTCGCTACCGTTTCCACATGGGCCGACCAGAGGAACTGGTCGATCGGCGTCACCCCCGTAATGCGATAACCGGCTGCGGTCAGTATCGAAAGGTCCCTCGCGAGCGTCACCGGATTGCAGGAGACGGCGGCGATCTTCTTCACGCCGGACCGGGCAAGCTCGTGACATTGCGTTTCGGCGCCGGCGCGGGGCGGGTCGAAGACCACGGCGTCGAAGGCTTTCAATTCCTGCGCCATCATCGGCCGGCGGAAAAGATCGCGCTTCTCGGCGGTCACCGGCTTCAGTCCCTGGGTGTTGCGTGCGGCGAAATCCAGCGCCTTCACCGCCCTGTCGTCGCCTTCCACCGCGTGAACGCGTGCCGTTCGTGCAATCCTCAGCGCAAAAGTGCCGATGCCGGCGAAGAGGTCGGCAACGCGCTTCGCCTTGCCGACGTGAGCCAGCACCAGCTTCGCCATGGCGTCCTCGGCGGGCCGCGTCGCCTGGGTAAAGGCGCCGGGCGGCGGCGAAACCGTCACGCCGTCGAAATCGATCGCAGGCTTGAGCGGCTCGACGACGATTTCGCCATTCAAGCTGACGCGCGCGATACCCCGCTCGCCAAGAACGGCATCGACGGCCGAGCGCCGCTGCGGGTCGCTGAGCTTCAGTCCCTCGAAGGCGAGATCGAGGCCGGTATCGGTTTCGAGCACGGTGATACGGAATGGTTCGGCGCTCGACGCCATGGCCGCGGCGATCTTGCGGATGGTCGCCAGCCGCGAGACGATGCCCGGGCTGGTGATGGGACATTCGCCGATCGAAACGATGTGATGGCTCTGCATCTGGTTATAGCCGAGCAGCAGTTCCTTTTCCGTCCGCCGGGCGGTGAAAGCGGCGCGGCGGCGATCGCCGGGCCGTGCGATGATGAGTGCTCCGACTTCCGGCGTCAGCCCTTTCGACCTCAAGGCGTCGATGACGAGATTGCGCTTGAAGGCGTGGTAGAGCGCGTCGGATGCGTGCTGCAGCGTGCAGCCGCCGCACGTCCCGTTGACGCCGTCCGGCCCGAAATGCCGGCATGGCGGCTCCACCCGCTCCGGGGAAGCCTCCTTCAGCGAGATCAGCGTCCCGTTCGCCTTGTTGACCGCGAGCGAGACGGTTTCGCCGGGGAGCGTGAACGGTGCAAAGACGGGCCCGGCTTCCGTCCGAGCGACGCCGTCGCCTTGGGCGCCGAGTCGATCGATGGTCACGGTCCCGGTGCTCATGGCTTGCGCCCCGCCAGAAGAAATTCGCTGTTGCCGTCACCGCCGGCAATGGGCGAGGGGATCAGGCCGAGGCTTCGCCAGCCCATGTCCTCGACAAGCCACCGCTCGAGTTCGGCTGCCACCGCCGGAGCGCTCTCCGGATCCTTCAGCAGTCCGGCCTTGCTGATCGCATCGCGGCCGGCCTCGAACTGCGGCTTGACGAGCAGGATGCAGCAGGCGCCCGGTTCGGCCAGGCCGAGGGCCGGCGGCAGCGCCAGCTTCAGCGAGATGAAGGAGACGTCCGAGACGATGAAAGTGATGGCGCGCTCATCGATGTCGCCGCGCGTCATGGACCGGGCGTTCAAGCCCTCGATATTCGTCACGCGCGGGTCTTCGGCGACGCGCGGATGGATCTGACCGTGGCCGACATCGACGGCGACCACATGCGCGGCGCCGCGCTTCAGCAGCACCTCGGTAAAGCCGCCGGTCGAAGCCCCGACGTCGAGACAGGTCTGCTCCGATGGATCGAGGCCGAAATGATCGAGCGCCGCGACGAGTTTCAGTGCCGCACGCGAAACATAATCCTGCGCCGGATCGTCAATGGTGAGCGTCACGCCTTGCGCGAAGGTCGAAGCCGGCTTGGTCACGGTGCGGCCGTCGACCTTCACGGTTCCCCGCTGGATCGCGTCACGGGCGCGGGCGCGGCTGGCCACCAGGCCCCTGTTCAGGAGCAATTGATCGAGGCGGATCGTCATCTGTGTATCTTGGGACATGGGCCGTCATCGCGCGTCCCGCCGCGCAATGCAAGCGAACTCTTGGACGGCTCAGCCGGCGGCGCCGAGGCCGACGCCGTGCTTCTGGCCGAGCGCCTTGAAGACGGTGGACACGATGCCGGCACGGTCGAGCCCGGCACGGGCATACATCGCCTCCGGCTTTGCCTGCTCCATCCAGATGTCGGGCATCACCATGGGGCGCACTTTGAGGCCGCCGTCGATGAGGCCTTCTTCCGCCAGGAACTGCAGGACGTGGCTTGCGAAACCGCCGACCGCCCCTTCCTCGATGGTGATCAGAACCTCGTGATGGCGGGCAAGCTGGCGTATCAGATCATGATCGAGCGGCTTGGCGAAGCGGGCGTCGGCGACGGTCGTCGAGAGGCCGGCCGCATCCAGGTCTTCCGCCGCCAGCAGACAGTCGGCGAGCCGTGTGCCGAAGGAAAGCAGCGCCACCTTGTTCCCTTGCTTGACGATCCGGCCCTTGCCGATCGCAAGGATCTCGCCGCGCTCCGGCAGCTCGACGCCGACGCCCTCGCCGCGCGGATAGCGGAACGAGATCGGACCCTCGTCGTAGGCCGCGGCGGTGCGCACCATATGCTTCAGTTCCGCCTCGTCGGCCGCCGCCATGACGACGAAGCCCGGCAGTGTCGCCAGATAGGTCGTGTCGAAGGAGCCGGCATGGGTCGGCCCGTCGGCGCCGACGAAACCGGCGCGGTCGATCGGAAAGCGGACCGGCAGCCCCTGGATGGCCACGTCGTGGACAACCTGGTCATAGGCGCGCTGCAGGAAGGTGGAATAAAGCGCCGCAAAAGGCTTGTATCCCTCCGCCGCAAGGCCGGCCGCGAAGGTCACGGCATGCTGCTCGGCTATGCCGACATCGAAGCAGCGCGAGGGATGCACCGACGCGAACTTGTCGAGGCCCGTCCCGGACGGCATGGCGGCGGTGATCGCGACGATCTTGTCGTCGAGGCTCGCCTCCTGCGTGAGCGCGTCCGCGAAGACGGAGGTATAGGCGGGGGCGTTGGGTTTGGCTTTCGCCTGAGCCCCGGTAATCACGTCGAATTTGTTGACGCCGTGATACTTGTCGGCCGCGGCTTCGGCCGGCGGATAGCCCTTGCCCTTCTGCGTGACCACATGGATCAGGACGGGGCCTTTCGCATTGTCGCGAACGTTGCGCAGGACCGGAAGCAGGTGGTCGAAGGAGTGTCCGTCGATCGGGCCGATATGGTAGAAACCCATCTCCTCGAATAGCGTGCCGCCGGTGACGTAACCCCGGGCATGCTCCACCGCGCGGGTGATCGCCCGGTCGACGGTCTTGCCGAGATAAGCGGTGAGTTTCTTGCCGACCTCGCGAATGCCCATATAGGTCCGCCCGGAGGCGAGTCGCGCCAGATAGGCGCTCATCGCGCCGGTCGGCGGTGCGATCGACATGTCGTTGTCGTTGAGAATGACGATGAGGCGCGCATCGAGCGCGCCGGCATTGTTGAGCGCTTCGAAGGCCATCCCGGCCGACATCGCGCCATCGCCGATCACCGCGATCACATTGCGGCTCTTGCCGTCGAGTTCGGCGGCGACAGCCATGCCGAGACCGGCCGAGATCGAGGTGGAGGAATGTGCTGCGCCGAAGGGGTCGTATTCGCTTTCCGCCCGCCGGGTGAAGCCCGAGAGCCCGTCTTCCTGGCGCAAGGTGCGGATGCGATCACGCCGGCCGGTCAGGATCTTGTGCGGATAGCACTGGTGTCCGACATCGAAGATCAGACGGTCATGCGGCGTGTCGAAGATCTTGTGGATTGCGATCGTCAGTTCGACGACGCCGAGGCCCGCGCCCAGGTGCCCCCCGGTGCGCGACACGGCATCGACCATCTCGGCACGCAATTCGGCCGCCAGCTGCGGCAGGTCCCTGTCGTCGATCTTCTTCAGATCGTCGGGATAGTCGACCTTATCGAGCAGGGGAGTTGCCGGCATCGGGTTGGTTGGCAGTTGTGTCACGCTGCATGCCTCATGCGCGCCGGAGACAGGCGCGCGCATTGTTGATGGGTCGTCGGAACGGCTCTTTATTAGAGGTAATCGCCGTTGAATGCAAAATTAGGCTTTCCTGCGGCTTCAACCAAGTGCGGGATGAGGAAAACCTGCGCGGTTTTCCGCCGCACCGCGATCCAACGCCTGAAAGCGAGCTTGACGGAGATCAGCTTGCGGGCAAGGGTATGAACTCTTCCTCGTCTCCCGGCACGATATCGAAGCGTCCCGTGCGCCATTCTTCCTTTGCCTTGTCGATCCGCTCCTTGGAGGAGGAAACGAAATTCCACCAGATATGCCGCGGCGAGCCGAGCGCTGCCCCGCCGAAGAGCATCACATGACAGCCTGCAGGCCCTGCGGTGATGGTGATTTCGTCGCCGGGACGAAATACGAGGAGCTGATTGTTGTCGAAATGGTCGCCGGCGATGATCGCTTCGCCGGAAAGGATGTAGAGCGCCCGCTCTTCCCAGTTGGCCGCGAAAGGCGCGCTCTTGCCGGGCTCGATCATGAGGTCGACATAGATCGTATCGGTAAAGGTGGAAACGGGCGAAGCCGCCCCTTCGAACTGGCCGATGACGACGCGCGCGCGAACCCCGCCGTCGGCAAGATGCGGCAGCATACGCTCCTCGGTGTGCGCGAAGACCGGATCGATCTCCTCCATGGCGTCGGGCAGCGCCAGCCAGGTCTGCAGTCCTGAAAGCGAGCGTTCGTGCCCGCGCTGGTTTTCCGGCGAGCGCTCCGAATGCACGATGCCGCGCCCGGCGGTCATCAGGTTCACGTCGCCCGGGCGAATGACCATTTCGGTGCCGAGGCTGTCGCGGTGCTTGATCTCGCCGTCGAACAGGTAGGTGACGGTCGAAAGGCCGATATGCGGATGCGGGCGGACGTCGATCGCCTGGCCGGCACGCAGCAGCGCCGGGCCCATCCGGTCGAAGAAGATGAAAGGACCGACGAGCCGGCGTTTCGCGGTCGGCAGCGCCCGCCTGACCTGCAGGCCGCCGATATCGCTGGTGCGCGGGATGATCAGATGCTCGATTGCGTCGCAGGCGGGCTTGTCTCCGGCGAGCGGATCGGGACCGGGAAAGAAGGACATGGCAGGCGCTCCGGTTGGTGGCATTCACTGAAGATTACCCTCAGTGCTTCCGGTTCGGTAGCGGCAATCGGGAGACGGAGCGTTTCCTGTTCCGAGTCCCGCAAGCGGAGAGAGGGACTTTTGCACCGATGCGTGCCGCTTGTCCCTTCGCCCCGCCCGCGGGGAGAAGGTGGCCGGCAGGCCGGATGAGGGGGCGAATCTCGCCTGGAATGAAGGCTACTCCGCGTCGAGCGGCTCGACTCCCTGCGGCCGGCCGGCGCGGTCGAGGCGGATCTTTTCGATACGATCCTCTGCCGCCTTCAACAGGGCCTCGCAGTGCTTCTTCAGGGCCTCGCCGCGCTCGTAGATCTCGATCGATTTGTCGAGTGCGACGTCGCCGCGTTCAAGCGCCGAAACGATACGTTCCAATTCCTCGACGGCCTGCTCGAAGGAGAGGGCGGAAACGTCCGGTTGCGCATTGTTGTTCATGAATTACCCTCTCATCAATCTCAGAATATGCAGGCCGGCCGACTCGGCGAGCCCTTGCAGGTCATAACCGCCTTCGAGCAGGCTGACGATGCGGTTTCCGGCGCTCCTGCCGGCAACGTCTAGGAGGCGACCCGTCGCCCAGTCGAAATCTTCGCCGACGAGATTGATCTGGGCCAATGGATCGCGGTGGTGGGCGTCGAAGCCGGCGGAAATCAGAAGGAAATCGGGCCGGAAATTTTCAAGCGCGGGCAGCACGCGCGATCGGAAGGCATCGCGGAAATGCTCGCTGCCGCTGTTGGGCGAAATCGGCGCATTGACGACATTGTTCCTGACGCCCGTCTCGTCCTTGGCACCGGTGCCGGGATAGAGCGGTATCTGATGCGTGGAGCAGAAGAGCACCGACGGGTCGTCCCAGAAAATGTCCTGTGTGCCGTTGCCGTGGTGGACGTCCCAGTCGACGATGGCAACACGTTCCGCACCATGCGCCGTCTGCGCGTAGCGCGCGGCGATCGCTACATTGTTGAAAAAGCAGAAGCCCATGGCCCTGTTTTTCTCGGCGTGGTGGCCGGGCGGGCGGGCTGCCACGAAGGCATTGTCCGCTTCGCCGGCGAAGACCGCGTCGACGGCCGCCACAGCACCGCCGATACCGGTCAACGCGGCCTCGAGGCTTTGCGGGCTTGCATAGGTATCGGACTCGATCTGGTTGATGTCCTCGTCCGGAATGTCCCGCTTGATCCCCAGCAGGTGCTCTTCGGTGTGGGCGAGCAACACCAGATTTTCGTCACCCTTCGATGCCTCGAGCCGCTCGAGATCCGCGAAATTCGGATGCTCTAACGCAAGATTCAAGGCCTTCAGCCGATCCGGCCGCTCGGGGTGCCCTTCCGGGACCTCGTGCTTCAGGAAGACCGGGTTTTCGTAGAGATGCGTGGTCATCCGGCGAAACTAGTGCGCATGCCTGTCAAAATCCATGGTGGGCGACGCGAAACTGCCGATTTTCAACAGCGCGGATCGAGCAGGATCTTGCCGTCGCGACGCGGGTCGGCCTGATGCGCAAGGGCGTCGGCAAGCCGGCTCAAGGGGTAGGTGGCGGCAATAGGGCTGGCAAAGAGGCCGCTCTGCAGCCCGGCGAAGCTGCGCAGGAAAGCGGCTTCGAGTGCCTCCCGGCCGGCGGAATGCACCCAGGTTCTCAGCCAAAGAAAGGCGAAGCGTATGTCCGGCCGGCCGCTGATCGCCGTCTGCGGCACGGGTGCGCCGCTGAGCGCTCCATACTGGATGAAGGTCCCGCCGGGGCGGATGGACCGCCCGATCAGTTCGCCCGCCAGCGTGCCGCCGACGGCGTCCAGCACCGCATCGAATTGGCTGCCCATAAGGCCGTCGCCGCTGTCGGCCACCAGGATCCGGTGTGTCTCGCCGAGACGGCCGCGGCTTCTGTCGCTGCGAAGCATGGCCGTCGGCACCGCGCCTTCGAGCGCAAGCAGCTTCATCAGCATGCCGCCGATGGCCGAGCCCGCCGCGGTCACGCCGACATCCATGCCCTCGAGCGATCCGAAATGCTCCCGCAGCGCTTCGGCAAGCGTCAACGCCGTTAGCGGATTGACATAGCTCATCGCTGCCTGTGCGTCCTCGATCCCGCCTGGCACGTGAAAGCACCACTCGGCCGGACGGAGGAGGAATTGCTGCCAAAGCCCGCTCGCGCCGATCGGGACGACCCGGTCTCCGGCCTTGAAACCTTGCACGTCCGGCCCGACGCGCCTGACGATGCCGACGCCCTCGAAGCCGGGGACGAAAGGCAGGGCGGTGCGCGCGCTATAGGCGCCCGTAACGGGGATCAGGTCCGAAGGATTGATTGCCGCGAGCGATATCTCGACCTCGACTTCGCCCGTGCCTGGGGCAGGGCGGGGTGCGTCGACGAGCTCGATGACTTGTCCGGGGTCGCCAAACTGTCTAACGAGTGTGGAGCGCATCGGGGAGCCTCGCATGGACGGCACAGAGCGGGAAAATGTCACGGAAATTCGCATTCCGTTCCGCGATATAGACATGCACGGCCATATGCACAATGCGGCCTATTATGCGCATGCGGAGGCCGCACTTGCCAATCTCTGGCGGCACCGGCCGGCAATCGCGGAAGAACCGGCCTATCTCGTCCGCCGCTCCGCCTGCATCTTCCATCGCGGTCTGCGCTTCGACGAGCCCGCGCGCTTTACGGTCACCGTCGCGAAGATCGGCGGCAGCTCGATAGGTTTTGCCGTGCGCGTCGAGACCGGCGACAAGCTTGCTGCCGAGGTCGAGATCGTCTGGGTGGCCGTCGACCGTGCCCGCCATCAACCGGTACAGCTGCCAGGCCCCACCCGGGAATGGCTCGCCGGCTATGCCGCCTGATCCGGTCTGCAGCTGCTGAAGTGGGCGGCGATCCCCATGCCGCCGCCGATGCCCATCATGGCCAGCCCCTCGGCCGGGGATGAAGCCGCCAACATCTGCGAAAACAGCCGGACGACGAGAATGGCGCCGGAAGCGCCATAGGGGTGGCCGAGCGCGATCGCGCCGCCGTCGCGATTGACGCGTTCGGGTGCGATATCGAGCTGGTCGAGGCTCCCGAGAACCTGCGAGGCAAAGGCCTCGTTGAATTCGATGAAATCGACGCGGGCCACATCGAGCGCGGGATTGCGCGCGCGAAGCTTCGCCATGGCGGGGACGGGGCCGAGGCCGAGCAGCTTCGGTTCGACGCCGGCCGTCGCAGCATCGGTGAAAGCGAGGCCGAAGCGCGTACCGAGCTTCCGCGCCTCCGCGAGGTTCGTCATCAGTACCATCGCCGCGCCGTCATTGACCGGGCAGGCATTTCCGGCGGTGACGGTGCCGCCGGCAACGAAAACCGGCCTCAGTCGCGAGAGCGTCTCGGCAGAGGCGTTTGCGCGAGGACATTCGTCCCTCGCGATCGGCCCCTCTGGTGTCGGCACGGGCACGATCTCGCGCGAGAACCGGCCCTCCGCTTCGGCCGCAACGGCGCGTCGGTGGCTTTCGAGCGCAAAACGATCCTGCCGCTCACGCGAGATGCCGCAGGCAGTCGCGACGTTCTCCGCCGCAACGCCCATATCCGGATCGCCGATCGAGTCGGGAGCCATCCGCGCGCGCTTGACCGGCTGAGGCTCTTCGCCGCGCGTGAGCGGGGGCCGAAGGCGGATATGGGCGCGACTGGCGCTCTCGGTGCCCCCGGCAAGGTAGAAGCGCCCCGCGCCGGCCTGGATCTGCCGGGCCGCAAGGACAATCGCCTCCAGCCCCGAACCGCATTGACGGTCGACGGTGACGCCCGGAATTGCGACGGGCAATCCTGCCTCGAGCGCGGCCAGGCGCGCGAGATTGCCGGCACTGTTGGCGGCATTACCGACGAGCACGTCGTCGATCTCTGCCCGGTCGATGCCCGTATCCGCAATGATCCTTTCGATCAGCAAGGCGGCAAGGCGTGCCGGTTCGACCGCAGCAAGGCTGCCGTTGACGCGGCCGACCGGCGTCCGCAGCGCGGCGATAACGACCGGGGTGCGAGCGGGGTCAGACGAGGCGTTCAAGGGCGCTGTTCTCCGTCGCAATCCATTGGCGAAGCTCCCCGGCCGCGACCTTGCCGGAGGCGGTCATGGGCATCTTCCGGCAGAGCCATATCCTGCGCGGGCGCTTGTAGCGCGGCAGGTCGGCGGCAAGATGACGTTCGAGTGCCGCATGATCGAATCCGTCGCCGGGCTCGATCACCGCCGCAAGCTCGCTGCCGAGATCCGGATGATGGAGACCGAAGACGAAGGCCGCGTTCACGCCGCCGGCTCCCTGGATCACGGTCTCCACCTCCGATGGATAGATGTTGTTTCCGCCCGAGACCACCATTCCGCCCGCCCGGCCGATGAGATGCAGCGTACCGTCTTCGTCAAGGAAACCGAGGTCGCCGACCGTCGCGAGCTTTCCTTGCCGGCGGAATCCCGCTCCGTCGCCGCCCGCGATGTAACCGTCGGATATCAGTTCGCTTTCGACGAAGATCGTGCCCGTCTCTCCTGCAGGAAGGCGCTCGCCTCTCTCGTCCCGGATCTCCAGGCGAACGCCCGGAAAGGCCTTTCCGACTGCGGTCGGCGTGTGCCTGTCCTTCGCCCGGGAGACGCTGATGAAACCGAGTTCCGAGGCGCCGTAATATTCCGTGACTTGAGCCTCCGGAAAAGCGCGTCTCGCCGCATCCCGATCCGCCGTCGTGAGCTTGGCTCCGGCAACGGTAATCTGTCCGACTGATGTCAACGGCGAACCGGCCGCGCGCTCGCATAGCCGCCGCAGCATCGTCGGCACCAGCACCAGCCGTTTCGCCCCGGTGGCCGCAATCGTGGCCAAAACCTGATCCGCCTCGAAGTGCCGGGCGCCGACGAATTCGGCTCCGGCCGTCAAGGTTTCCGCAAGCGCGTAGAGCGTCAGGCCGTGCGCCAGCGGTCCCGGCGCGTAAGTCGTTGTCTCCGGCCCGAGCCCGAAAAAGCCCTGGCCGGTCTTGAGACTCACCCGCCAGGACCGGCGGTTGCGGATGATCGCCTTCGGTTCACCGGTCGTGCCCGAGGTGAAGACCACGAGAAAGGGTTCGCCGCCGTCGCCGGCGGGGATTGCAGGCGGAGCATCGGAGGCGCCTTGCAGCAGACGGCTTTGTCCTGCCGATGGCACATCGATGCGCAAGAGATCGCCTTCGGCGCGGATGACGACCTCCGGCCGCAGCCGTTCTTTCATTCGCCGGCGTACGATCTCCGGCAAATGCGGGTCGATCAGAGCGGCACAATGGCCGGCCGCGGTCGCAGCGATGAAAGCCGCAGGAAAAAGTGGATGGTTGCCGGTTTCGAGCGCAACCAGCCGCACGGGCCCGGAAAGGATGCTTCTCTCCGTCGCCTCTGCTGCCGATCGTTGAACGGCCGGGAGAATGCGCTTGGCTCCCGCGGCAAGCTCGCCAAAGGTGAAAACCCGGCCTTCCATGCGGAAGGCCGGGGAATGCGGGCGTTCGCTCGCATGGAGCGCGACTGCCTCTGCGAGCGGCACTGCGTCAGACGCGCGCCGGCAGCAGCGGGTAGCCGGCGTAGACGGCCCGGGCGGCGAGCGTCGCGATCGCGGCTTTCAACAGGTCGCCCGGAATGAAGACGAGCGAGCCGGTTGCGGCGGCCGCGAGAGGCGTGCCGGTGACGGCCGAAAGCCACGGAACGCCGATCCCATAGAGCACGACGATGCCGCCGAGGACCGAGGCGAGGAAGAAGCCGGCAAACTGGCGCGCTTCGGAAGTCGCAGGCTTGACGAAGCGCTCGGCGATCAGGCCGGTGACGAAGGCGGCAACTGCCCAGCCGAAGATGAACCCGCCGGAAGGACCGGCGAGGACGGCCAGCCCGCCGCGGCCGCCCGAGAGCACCGGCAGTCCGATGGCGACGAGCAGGACGAGGAGGAGGAAGGCGAGCGCGCCGCGCTTCGCGCCGATGATGCAGCCGGCGAGCATCACGCCCATCGACTGCGCCGTGATCGGAACGGGAATGAAGCCGAGCGTGATCGGCGGTACGAGGCCGAGCACGACGATGATGGCAGTGAAAAGCGCGACGAGGACGAGATCTCTGGTATTCATATAGTCCTACCTCTTATTAGAAAGCGCGAATTTATTGACGGCGAAATCCCCTCGCGTCAATGGCGGCCGCGATCGTGTCCGCATCTTTCAGCGTCAGGATGATCAGCGGGCCGATGATGGTCAACGGCCGGACCGGCAGCCCGCGTGCCCGATGCGCTTCGGCGAGTGCCTGATACCGGGTGAAGATATCGGGCACGAACCGCAACACGAGGCCAAGCGCCAGGCCGACATCTGCCGCCCTCAGGAGACCGAGGCGCTCCAGCGGCTTCAGAATGATCGTTATCTCGTCCATGAAAGCGCCGATCGTCGTGGTCGCCGTGACCGCAGCGGCGAAGAGCACGAGAGCCATCAGCCGCAAGACGAGCGCTGCGACCTGCGGCACGGGAACGAGGAACAGATTGACCGCGGCAAGGATCAGTATGGTGAAGAAAACGAAACCGACGCGCGACAGCGCTTCGCGCGGTCTCAGCCCGAGCGAGAGATAAAGCCAGCCGCTGAGGAGAAAGGCAGGTAGCAGCAGGAAGGGTGAGTCCGTCGCAAAGAGCGCGATGCTCAAGACGGCGAGCGCGACGAGCTTGGCGCGCACCGGCACGCGGTGAAACCAGCTTGCTCCCTCGACATAGAGGCTCGTCAGCATCCGGCGACCTCGTGATAGCGCCGGATGGTTTCGTCCGGCGCTCCATCGGCAAGGAGGCGGCCCTCGTGAAAGAGCAGGACCCGTTCGGCGCTCTCGGCAAGCGCCAGATCATGGGTGATGACGATCGTGTCTTCGTCGAGCGTGTCGATCGTCTCGGCGACCATCCGGCGGTTTCTGAGGTCGAGCTGATTGGTCGGCTCGTCGAGGATCAGGATTTTCGGCCCGGTGACGATGACGCTCGCCATGGCGACGAGCTGCGTTTCGCCTCCGGAAAGCTCATGCACCCGCCTTCGTGCGAGATGGCTGACGCCGAAGCGTGCAAGGACCGCCTCGGTCCGCGACGAGATCTCATGCGCCGGCAGCCCGCGATTCTTGAGCCCGAAGGCGATATCGTCGATGACGATCGGCATGATCAGCTGGTGCTGCGGATTTTGAAAGATGAAGCCGGCCTCAGTGAGCACCGCCCTGTCGTCCTCGACCGTGTCGAGGCCGTTGACCTTGACCCGTCCGGTCGTCGGCTTGACGAGCCCGTTGATCAGCCGTGCGAATGTGGTCTTTCCGGAGCCATTGAGACCGATGACGCCGACCCGCCGCTCATCGAGGGCCAGGCTCAAAGGATGAAGCGCGACCCGTTCGCCGAAGCTGACCGAGCAATCGGTAAAGCGGATTTCCAAGCCGTCGGTCCTCGCGATGTTTTGCGTGATCGCTCTATAGGACAAGTCGATCGTAAAGGGCAATGTAGCGCGGACTATACATCTATTGCCGTCTGACGTTTGAAACTTGGGAATAAAAGCCTACTCTCTGTTCATGACGATTCGCCTTTCCAATCGCGATGCCCGGCGCATCTTTCTCGCCAAGCAGGGGCTCTCGGCCGCGCCGCATCGCGCGCTCGGCAAGGACGGCTTGCTGCAATTGATTCACGACATCGGCTTCGTGCAGGTCGACAGCATAGCGACCGTCGAGCGGGCCCATCATCAGATTCTCTTTTCCCGCAATCAGACCTATCGCCGCGAGCATCTGGCCGAGCTCCTGGAAAAGGACGGCGAACTCTTCGAACATTGGACCCACGACGCTTCGATCATACCGAGCACCTTCTTCATTTATTGGAAGCATCGCTTCAAATGGGAGAGCGAAACGCTCCGCGAGCGCTGGCGCAAGTGGCGCGGAGAAGACTTCGATGCGGGCTGCGAGGAGACCTATGCGAGGATCGCGAACAATGGCGCCGTCATGGCGCGCCACCTCAAGGAGGACGGCCACGAATCCGGCGGCTGGTGGAACTGGCACCCGTCGAAGACGGCTCTCGAGGTGCTCTGGCGCCAGGGCAAGCTTGCGATCGCCCGGCGCGAGAATTTCCAGAAGGTCTATGATTTGACGGAACGCGTCATTCCCGCCCGCCATTACGACGGTGAGGTCGCGCATGAGGAGTTCATCGACTGGGCCTGCCGCAGCGCGCTCGAGCGGCTGGGCTTCGCCACCCACGGCGAGATCGCAGCCTTCTGGGATCTCGTGTCGCCGGACGAGGCGAAGGACTGGGTCGCCGCCCATCGCGACGAACTGTGCGAGATCGTCATCGAGCCTGCCAATGGCGGCAAGCCGCGCCCGTCCTTTGCCTTCGCCGGCTTTCCCGACGGGCTCGGCGACATTCCCGACCCGCCCGCCCGCGTCCGGGTGCTGAGCCCCTTCGACCCGCTGCTGCGCGACCGGAACCGGGCCGAACGGCTTTTCGACTTCTTCTACCGCATCGAGGTTTTCGTACCGGAGCCGAAGCGGGAATATGGCTATTATGTCTTCCCTCTGCTCGAAGGCGACCGGATGATCGGCCGCATCGACATGAAAGCCGATCGCAAGCGCGGAAGCCTCGACGTTCGGCGCCTCTGGCTGGAACGTGGCGTCAAACCCTCTTCGGGCCGGATGGAAAAACTCATGGCCGAACTCGACCGCATCGCCCGCTTTGCCGGCGTCGAGGAGGTCAAATTGCTCGAGGGCTGGAACGCTGCCCTTTCCTGACCGATTTTTCGTGCTTTTGTTTTTTCTTGGCTTGCGGGCCGGCGCTCCCTAAATGGAGCCAGTAAGTTTCACGACCCAATCCTTCACGGCAGGGAGCAGAACCATGGACACCAACCTGATGAGCCTCTTCGATGCGGACGAGGCGACGGTCCGCAAGGTTCTCTCCGAAACGCTTGCCGGCGCCGATGACGGCGAGCTCTTCCTCGAACATGCGCAGGCGGAGGTGCTTTCCTTCGACAACGGCCGCCTGAAGGGCGGCAGTTTCAACACAGACCAGGGCTTCGGCCTGCGCGCCGTCGCCGGCGAAGCCGTGGGCTACGCCCATGCCGGCGAACTGTCGCTTGCGGCCCTGAAGAGGGCGGCGGATGCCGTGGAGCAGGTGACCCGAGGCTATTCCGGCTCCTACGCGGCAGCCCCGCAGCGCACCAACAAGAAGCTTTACGGCGACGAGAACCCGATCGGCGAGCCGAGTTTCGAGACCAAGGTCAAGCTGCTTCAGGAGATCGACGCCTATCTGCGCGCCAAGGAGCCGAAGGTCCGCCAGGTGACCGCGACGGTCGCGGCGAGCTGGCAGGTCGTGGATATTCTGAGAGCCGACGGGCACCGCGTCCACGATGTCCGGCCGATGACGCGGATCAATATCTCCGTCGTGGTCGGCGAGGGCGACCGTCAGGAAAGCGGCTCCTTCGGTATCGGCGGACGGCGCGGCTTCGGCGATTTCATAACCGAGGAAAACTGGAAAAGCGGAGCGGACGAGGCTCTGCGGCAAGCGCTCGTCAATCTCGAGGCGATCGATGCGCCGGCCGGCACCATGGACGTCGTGCTTGCCTCCGGCTGGCCGGGCGTCATGCTGCATGAAGCCGTCGGCCACGGCCTGGAAGGCGACTTCAACCGCAAGAAGACCTCCGCTTTCGCCGGGCTGCTCGGCGAGCAGGTCGCTGCGAAGGGCGTCACGGTCGTCGACGACGGCACGATCGAAGCCCGGCGGGGCTCCATCTCGATCGACGACGAGGGAACGCCTTCCGGCTACAATGTCCTGATCGAGGACGGCAAGCTCGTCGGATATATGCAGGACCGGCAGAACGCCCGCCTAATGGGCATGGAACCGACCGGCAACGGCCGCCGCCAGGGCTACGCCCACGTGCCGATGCCGCGCATGACCAACACCTACATGCTTGCCGGGGACCGCACGCCCGATGAAATCATCTCGTCGGTGAAGAGGGGCATCTATGCCGTCTCCTTCGGTGGCGGCCAGGTCGATATCACCTCAGGCAAATTCGTCTTCGGCTGCACCGAGGCCTATCTGATCGAGAACGGCAAGGTCGGAGCGCCCGTCAAGGGCGCGATGCTGATCGGCAACGGTCCGGATGCGATGAAGCGGGTGACGATGGTCGGAAACGATACGAAGCTCGACACCGGCATCGGCAATTGCGGCAAGGCCGGCCAATGGGTCCCGGTCGGCGTCGGCCAGCCGCACCTGCGCATGGATCAGATCACCGTCGGCGGCACGCAAGCCTGACAACGTTCCCTCATCTCTGTGCTTGTCACAGAGATCCAGCAGCGCCGCGTCTGCGGCGCGGAAGAGTTTTTCAGCCCAAGGACTTGGGCTGGCTGGATTCCTGTGACGAGCACAGGAATGAGGAGCGGAGGAGTTGCGGACTCACCCCCCATCAGGAAGCAAGACGCAGTCATAGGACCGCTTTTTCAGGATGCTGCAGGCGGTCGCGGCCGCCTCGCGACTGGCGAAGCCTGCGAAACCTATGCGATAGGCTCCGCCCGAGCCTGCGGTCTCGGTGTGGGGGGCGGCGCCGAGAAGGGCTGCGCCGCCGGCCGATTGCGCTTCGACGAGCATCTTGCGCGCACCTTCCGCCGTCGGTGCGGTGGAAATCTGAATGCGCCAACCGCCGGCCGGTGGTGCCGTACTCGCGGCCGCCACCGGGGTTGGCCGATCCGCCGGGACGATACCGGCCAACGGCGCTGCGGCGACAGGTTCGACCGCGGGCTGGGTACCCACATAAGACAAGGAAACGCCGGGCAAGCTTGCCACGTCGGCCAGGCGGGGTGCGCTTGCTGCTGCGATCATCGGGCGGCCGGGCGAGGAGACCCTGCCCAGGTGCTGGTCGAGGAGCGCCGCCATCTTCTCATCACGGCTTCGCGCGCTCCGCCCGCCGAGCACCACGCCGATGAGGCGTCGGTTGCGGTCGTTCACCGCGCTTACGAGATTGTAGCCGGAGGCTCGCGTGTAGCCGGTCTTGATACCGTCCATCCCCTGGTATCGATACATCAGATTGTTGTGGCCTCGGATCACACGACCGCGGAAGGCGAAACTCTGGACCGAGAACAGGCGGTACTCGCGTGGATAGTGTCGCATGAGTGCCACGGCCAGCCGCGCCATGTCGCGGGCCGTGGTCACCTGTTCGCTTGCCGGCAGACCCGAAGCGTTGACGAAGAATGTGCGGTTCATGCCGAGCTGGCGTGCCTTTGCGTTCATCATTCTCGCGAAGCCTTCCTCGGAACCGCCAAGCCGCTCGGCCATCGCTGCCGCCGCGTCGTTGGCCGAACGGACGATCATGCCGTAGACAGCCTCTTCGACGGTGATCGTTCCTCCGGCCTTGACGCCGAGCTTCGTCGGCGGCTTGCGTGCAGCGGTCGCGGACACGGGCACAGGCGTTTTCCAGGCGATCTGGCCGCGGTGAAGCGCTTCGAAGGTCATGTAGAGCGTCATCATCTTGGTGAGAGACGCGGGATGGTGGAGCGTGTCGGGGTTTTCGGCAGAGAGAACCCGGCCCGTCCGAGCGTCGACGACAAGCGAGGCGTTGCCTGCCATTGCCTGAACGGCACCGAAGAAAAGCACGGCGATCGTCGCCATAGCCAATCGAAAGCTCGTCATCGAACTCCCCCTCATAGAGATGTGCGGCCGATATCGACGCGGTACGCTGTTTTGACAGGCTCAAGGCGTAGTTGCAACCTCGCCGCCCAGACGCGGCCCGGTCTTTCGCATCGCCCGGCCGATTCAGCAAGGCTTAACCCCGCAGACGTTACCGTCCGGGCCGCAGTGCCTGTCCAAGCTCGACATGACGATTTGAGAAGACGGAAGAAGATGAAACACGGCTTCGCGGGTCTGGTCCGCTACCATGCCAAGCGCACCGCTATCACCGGCGGGCTCGAGGCTGCGCATCTGCTTGCGCGGGCGCGGCTGATGGGCGCGGCTCGCGGGCGCGGGGCGATCTTCACCCTGCATCATGTTCGCCCGAAGGTTCCGCGAGCTTTCGATCCCAACGCCCACCTGGAAATCACACCGGCATTCCTCGAAGAGGCGATCGTGACATTGAAGCGGGACGGCTATCGCCTCGTCCCGCTGGATGACCTGCCCGCCTGCCTTGCTTCCGCCGATAACCGGCCCTTCGCCTGCTTCACTCTCGATGACGGCTACCGCAATAATCTCGATCACGCCCTGCCGGTCTTCGAGCGCCACGGCGTGCCCTTCACCGTTTTCGTCACGGCCGGTTATCTCGACCGCAGCCATACGCTCTGGTGGGAAACGATCGCCGATCTCCTGTCCGTCTGCGGCAGGTTTCGTTTCGATTTCGGCGCAGGTGAGGAAGCAGTAGCGAGCGACAACCTTGCGCAGAAGCAGGCCGCCTTCGATCGGATCGCCGCCTATGTCCATGGCAGCGATGAGGCCCATGCGCTCGCGACACTGAATAAGGCCGCGCACGAGCACGGCATCGACCCGCTGGCCATCACCGAGCGTCTGACGCTCGACGAGGAGGGTCTCCGGAGCCTGATCCGAAGTCCGCTTGCGAGCCTCGGCGGGCACACGATCAGCCATCGCGCACTCGCGCGGCTTGGCGACGACGAGGCGCGCCGCGAAATTTCAGCCTCCGCCGAACGCGTCAGGACGATCACCGGTCGCCGGCCCTCGAGCTTCGCCTATCCCTATGGTGACAGGCTCGCGGTTTCGCCCCGCGATCATTTGCTGGCGGCGGAACTCGGATTTGCCGTGGCGGTGACGACGCAGCCCGGCATGCTGTCCGAGGCTGCAAATCCTCATGCGCTGCCGCGGATTTCGCTCAACGGCCATTTCCAGGCCGCGCGCTATGTGACCGCACTCGGTTCCGGCATCCCGTTCCGGCTCCTTGCCCGCCGGGCAGGTTGACTCGCGGTGGCAGCGTCTTTTCGTCAGGGGTACATCCGCACTTTCGTCCAGCCGCCATCCGGCGTTTCGCGGCGGAACTCGACACGGTCGTGCAGCCGGAAGGGGCGGTCGTGCCAGAATTCGATCGACAGCGGACGGATGCGGAATCCGGACCAGTAGTCCGGACGTGGAATCTCGCCGATCGCATGCCGAGCCGTGTACTCGGCGACGGCCTTCTCCAGCGCAAAGCGGCTTTCGAGCGGCCGTGACTGCTTCGATGCCCAGGCGCCGATGCGGCTGCCGCGGGGCCGGCTCATGAAATATTCGTCGGCTTCCTCGTCGGAGACGATTTCGACCGGACCGCGCAGACGCACCTGGCGGCGCAGCGATTTCCAGTGGAAACACAGGGCCGCCTTGCGGGTCGCGAGCATTTCCCGGCCTTTCTGACTCTCGAAATTCGTGTACAAGACGAAGCCGCGTTCGTCGAACCCCTTGAGCAGGACCATGCGCACATTGGGCATGCCATCCGGGTCGACGGTCGCAAGGGCGACGGCGTTCGGATCGTTCACCTCGTTCTTTTCGGCTTCCTTCAGCCATGTGCCAAAAAGGGAAAAGGGCTCGCTTGCTTCCGTGAAGTCACCGGTTATTAACTCGTTCGCGGTCATATTGTTTTCCAATGCCGTGTGTCTGGCGCGGGAACGCTTCGGGATGAGCCCGAGTGGTGTTTCCGCATCGTAATAATGTCAGAGCCTGCCTGCGGACTTCCTCGGGACGTGGTGCGCTCTGGCGAGTCTGACAGGATTGCCGTGCAAGACATAGCAAAGCGGAACGATGGCAAGAAGGGTCTTTCCTTCGCATTGCTGCGCAGCGCGGCAATTTGCGTGACGATTCTCGCTCTGCCGGGGTGCATGGGCGCGGGCCTCGACGTCTTCGGGGGATCGGGCGTCGATCGTTCGGTCTCGACCGGAACCGTGCCGGTGGCGAAGACATCCGACGGCCTTTCCGATGCCATAGCCGTGCGCGACCTCGTTACCTCTGCCGACATCAGTCAGGGCCACGACAGCACCATCCCCTGGGCCAATGCGAATTCCGGCAGCGCCGGCGTCATCAGCAGCATCCAGGAAGACCATGCCTCGGGCATGCGTTGCCGCCGCTTCACGACGACCCGGCACTCCTTCGAGGGCATTGCCAAGTTCGATGGCAACACCTGCCAGCTCGGCAACGGGGAATGGTACCTGACGAGCTTCGGCCCGCGGAGCTGAAATCGCAGGTTAACCATATTGCCGCAAAGCGGCCGGCGAAGCGTCCCGGACGATGCTTTCGGCAGCGCGTCCCCGCCTCCGACTAACCGATAGTTAGCAACTTCGCCCGATCATCTCTCGTGGACGGAGAAGGTTTTCCCAGACCCTCTTCGATCGTCGTGAGGTGTCAGCCGGGCATCCGGGGAAGGACCGCCGAGTAAAGAAAATGATAGCAGCCATGCGCGATCCCTATGCAATTCTTGGTGTGCGTCGCACCGCCGGGCAAGAGGAAATCAAGGCGGCCTGGCGCTCCGTAGCCAGAGCGGTCCACCCCGATCACAACCAGGACGATCCCACCGCCAACGAGCGCTTCGCGGAAGCGGGCAGGGCCTATGAGCTGCTTCGCGACCCGGTGCGCAGAAGCCGCTACGACTGGGCGCGGCGCGAGGCGGAGCTTCGTCGCATGGAGGCGATGAAGGAGAAGATGCGAGGCGCGGAGGTGCCGGACGAGCCTGTCGGCGCCGAAACGGCCGAGGAAGCGATTTCGCGCATATTCGGCGTCGAGCCGCAGGCCACTTCCGCGAGGCCGAAGTCTTCCGCGCGTCCCGCCGAAAGGGAACGTGCGCCGGTAGAAGCCAAAACCGAGCCTGCCGCCGAAGCAAAACAAGAGCAGCCGAAAGCCGACGCGCTTGCCCGTCGCTCGATCATGCCGGCGGCGGATCTGGTCGCGGCGATCGTCCAGCGTATTCGCGGACGCATCGCGAAAACGGCCGAGAAGGTGCCCGATCTTGCCGTCGACGTTCACGCCAGCGTCGAAGACGTGATCAATCTCGCGCGCGTGCCGGTGGAGCTTCCGGATGGAGAGCTGCTGAAGGTCCCCATCCCGGCCGGCGCGACGGACGGCCAGGCGATCCGCCTGAAGGAGCAGGGCTACCGTGTTGCCGGGATGGCGCGCGGCGACGTGGTGGCAACCCTGCGCCTCAGTCAGGACGGCCCGTTCCGGACCCGCGGTCTCGACATCGTCACCACATTGCCGATCGATCTTCAGAACGCGGTTCTCGGCTGCGAAACGACGATCGAGGCACCGAACGGACCGCTCACGGTGGCCGTACCGGCGTGGTCGGGCTCCGACAAGGAGATCCGCATCGCCGGCAAGGGCTTGCGCGGCGCCGACGGGGAAAGCGGCGACCTGATCGTCGAATTGCGGGTGGTGCTGCATGAAAAACCGGACGACAAGGTGACGGACCTCATGCGATCCCAACGTGACGGCCTCTTTTTATGAAGCTTTTCTGACAAGCTGAACCAATATTACGGGGACTAACAGTTCCTGATCCGCCTCCTGCTTGAACCGCTGTGGCGCCTATGCCATAGGCAATGCTCGACAATTTGCCGCACCCGCTGCAGGAGGCGCGGCATCCTGGCATTTGTGAAATTTTGCCACCGGCAGCAGCTGGTGGAGGCAGACAGTATTGGGGACATTCCATGGCTCAGGCATCGGGTCTGATGAATGGCAAGCGCGGCGTCATCATGGGCGTCGCAAACAATCGCTCGATTGCGTGGGGCATCGCGAAGGCCTTGGCCGAGGCAGGGGCTGAAATCGCGCTGACATGGCAGGGCGATGCTTTGAAAAAGCGCGTCGAGCCGCTGGCGCAGGAGCTTGGTGCCTTCATGGCCGGCCATTGCGATGTGACCGACCTCGCCACGATCGATGCCGTATTCTCGGCCCTCGAAGAGAAGTGGGGCAAGATCGATTTCGTTGTGCACGCGATCGCCTTTTCCGACAAGGACGAATTGACGGGGCGCTACCTGGATACGAGCCGCGACAACTTCGCGCGTACGATGGACATTTCGGTCTATTCCTTCACGGCGGTCGCCGCACGTGCGGATCGCGTCATGAACGACGGCGGCTCGATACTGACGCTCACCTATTACGGCGCCGAGAAGGTTATGCCGCACTATAACGTCATGGGTGTCGCCAAGGCGGCCCTCGAGGCAAGCGTTCGCTATCTGGCGGTCGACCTCGGCAACCGCGGCATCCGCGTCAACGCGATCTCCGCCGGTCCCATCAAGACGCTTGCTGCGTCCGGCATCGGTGATTTCCGCTACATCCTGAAGTGGAACGAATACAACGCCCCGCTGAAGCGCACCGTCTCGATCGAGGAGGTCGGCAATTCTGCCCTCTACCTGCTTTCCGATCTGTCGAGCGGCGTCACCGGCGAAGTCCATCACGTCGATTCCGGCTACCACACGGTCGGCATGAAGGCCGTTGACGCGCCGGACATCAGCGTTCTGAAGGATTGACAGCCTTTGCTCGACAGCCGCCATGCGTCCTTCGGCCGCATGGCGGCTGTAACACTTTGAACTGCTGCATGTTCTATCTTCAAACCGGCTGCGGTTTGCGGAATGTGCGGTAGGGATCGCGGCGGCTCGCCCGGAGTGGACATTGTGCTCATCTACATGGTTCGCCATGGACAAACGGACTGGAATGCGGAGAGCCGCCTTCAGGGTCAGAAGGACATCCCCCTCAACGAGACCGGGCGGCAGCAGGCGACCGGGAACGGCGTCGCGTTGAGCAGGATCATCGGGAGCGGCGCGGCCGACTTCGATTTCGTCAGCAGCCCGCTCGGCCGTACGCGCGAAACCATGGAGCGTCTTCGGCGGGCGATGGATCTCGATCCCTTGGCCTACCGCACCGACGAGCGTCTGAAGGAAGTGTCCTTCGGCGACTGGGAAGGCTACACGCTTCCCGAACTGAAGCGGCTCGTGCCCGAGCGGATCGCGGAGAGGCGCGTCGCGAAATGGGATTTCATTCCGCCCGGTCCTGACGCCGAGAGCTACGAAATCCTGTCCTGGCGTGTCGGTGCCTGGCTCAGGAGCGTGACGCGGCCTACGGTCTGCGTCAGCCATGGCGGCGTTATCAGGGCATTGTTCAAGCTGCTTGGGGAGATGGATGCCGATGAGGCGGCGGCCGCTGCGATACCGCAGGACCGCCTGCTGAAAATCGTGGATGGCTCGATAGGCTGGCTCTGACGCCGCAAACCTACTGAAGGATCTCCAGGTCGTTGATGACGCGCTTGCCGTCGACTTCGGTGTAGAAGACAAGCACCTTGACGCCGGCCTCCAGCCCCTCGAAGTTGAATTCCTCTGGCGCCTGGTAGCTCTTGCCGTCATCGAGGGAGAGGCTCAGCCGGTCGGTATCGACGCTGGTGATCACGGCTTCGACGTCGGCACTCTCGGCAAGCGCGGAGAGCGGCGAAAGCAGGCTTGCGGTGGCCATGAGCGTGGCAATGACAAATCGCATCCTTCTTGCCCTCTTCAATGATTCTGCGAATTTTGTTGTCCTCACGCTTTGATCCCCGATTGTGGCAAAAGTAGCCCTATGTTGTTGCTTTTTCGATGCAGTTGCCCGCCGCATGGGAGGGTGAAGGCCGGTTCAGAGAATTACAACCCGATGATTCCGTGAAAGCGGCGGAGCGGCTCTGCGGCAGCCGCTCTCGCCGGGTTCTCCACGGGAATTTCACGGCATCTTCCTTAAGGCGCCAAGCCTGGGGAACAGGGGAGATGGCACCCGCGCCAGCCGACGCGCAGAAGGACTTTCCCGCGTGCCCGCTTTCCACTAAGAGAGGGCACGCGCGTCTGACGCGTGGCCCTCGGAGCGGGCCAGCTGCGGCTCCGGGGTGATTGGAATAGACGCGAGGGGGTCCATCGGCCATCTTCGCGATCCGGAGTTCGGTAGCCGCCATGTCGCACAATACATTCGGTCATCTTTTCCGCGTCACGACCTGGGGCGAAAGCCACGGTCCCGCACTTGGCTGTGTCGTCGACGGGTGTCCGCCCGGAATTCGCTTTACGCTCGCCGAAGTCCAGGCCTGGCTCGACAAGCGCAAACCCGGCCAGTCGCGCTTCGTCACCCAGCGTCGTGAGGACGACCTTGTGAAGGTCCTTTCCGGCGTGATGCTCGATGACGACGGCGAGACGATGATTTCGACCGGTACGCCAATCTCGATGATGATCGAGAATACCGACCAGCGTTCCAAGGATTATTCCGAGATCGCCAAGCGATACCGTCCCGGTCATGCAGACTATACCTACGATGCGAAATACGGCATCCGCGATTACCGCGGCGGCGGCCGCTCCTCGGCGCGCGAGACGGCTGCGCGCGTGGCGGCGGGCGCTATCGCGCGCAAGGTCGTGCCGGGCCTGGTGGTTCGCGGTGCACTCGTCCAGATCGGCAAGCACCGGATCGACCGGTCCAATTGGGACTGGGCGGAAGTGAACAACAATCCGTTCTTCGCACCCGACCCGGCGATCGTGCCCGTCTGGGAAGAATATCTCGACGGCATCCGCAAAGCGGGATCGTCGATCGGCGCCGTGGTCGAGGTGGTTGCCGAAGGCGTTCCGGCCGGCATCGGCGCGCCGATCTATGCGAAGCTCGATCAGGATATCGCCGCCAATCTGATGTCCATCAACGCGGTCAAAGGCGTCGAGATCGGCAACGGCTTTGCCGCAGCCGAGATCAGCGGCGAGGAGAACGCCGACGAAATGCGCATCGGGGCGCAGGGCGAGCCGGTTTTCCTGTCCAACAATGCCGGCGGCATTCTGGGCGGGATCGCGACCGGGCAGCCGGTCGTTGCGCGCTTCGCCATCAAGCCGACTTCGTCCATTCTCACGGAGCGCCGTTCGATCGACAGCGACGGCAAGGAGGTCGACGTGCGCACCAAGGGCCGCCACGACCCCTGCGTCGGCATTCGGGCGGTGCCGATCGGGGAGGCCATGCTTGCCTGCGCCATCGCCGATCATTATCTGCGTGACCGCGGTCAGACCGGGCGGCTGAAGTAACTCCACTGCTGCAGCGGCCTTTGCGCGTCCAAAAAGACGCGCGCCGCTGTCAGGCATTGCGCCAAACAAGATATTCGCGGAGGCAATATATATGTCCTACGACCAGAAGCGCGTCGTCGAAGCCATTCGCGCCTTCGAAGCAGGCGAGATCGTCGTCGTCACCGACGACGGCGGCCGTGAGAACGAGGGCGACCTGATCGTCGCAGCGGTGCACTGCACGCCTGAGAAGATGGCGTTCATCGTGCGCCATACCTCCGGCATCGTCTGCACGCCGATGCCGCGCGAGGAGGCAAAACGCCTCAACCTGAATGCGATGGTTGCCGAGAACGACTCCGCCCACACCACCGCCTTCACGGTGTCGGTCGATTTCAAGCACGGGACCACGACCGGCATTTCCGCAGACGACCGAACGCTTACGGTCAGAAACCTTGCCAATCCGAATGTCGGGCCGACGGATTTCGTCCGGCCGGGCCACATATTCCCTCTCGTGGCGCGCGAGGGCGGCGTGCTGATGCGCTCCGGCCATACCGAGGCCGCCGTCGATCTCTGCAGGCTCGCGAGCCTGCCGCCGATCGGCGTCATCTGCGAACTCGTCAACGATGACGGCACCGTCATGCGTGGGCCGCAGGTCGAAGCCTTCGCGGAAACGCACGGCCTGAAGCAGGTCTCCGTGGCCGATCTCATTGCCTATCGCCAGCGCAAGGAGACCTTGATCGAGCAGGGCCATTCCTTCGAAATGGACACGCCCTACGGCAAGGCCAAGGGCCACACCTATTCGCTGCCCTGGGATACGATGCAGCACCTGGCCGTGGTTTTCGGAGACATTCGCGACGGCGTCGACATTCCCGTGCGTCTCCACCTCGAAAATGTCGGAGCCGACGTCTTCGGCCGCGGCCGCCAGATCGACGAGATCATGAAGCGCATCGCCGCCGAGGGGAGGGGCGTCATCGTCTATCTGCGGGAGGGCTCCGTGGGGGTCGGAATTTCGCAGACAGCGCGAAAGGGCAAGCACGAGAGGGAGGTCCACTCGGAGGCACAGGAGCGCGAAAGCGAGTGGCTGGAGATCGGCCTCGGCGCGCAGATCCTGAAAGACCTCGGCATCACCTCCATTCGCCTTCTTTCGTCGCGCGAGCGGCATTATGTCGGCCTGGAGGGCTTCGGCATCAAGATCGCCGCTACCGAGATTCTGTAAATCCGGAAGAGCCCAAAATAAAAGCCGCGTCACCCGACGCGGCTCCCTCGCCTTGAAGCAAGCTGCCGTTACGGCAGGGCGTCGTAGCCTTCGTCGAAGCCCTTGAGGTCGACGGGGATGCCAATGCCTTCCTCGGGCGACTGGAAAACGATGAAGGTCGCCGTCGCGCCGGCGCGGAAGGTCTTGAGAAGCTCGTCTTCGAGCACGACCTCGGCGTAGCAGCCGTCGGAGAAGCAGCGCACGAAATAGGCGCGGCCGATGTCCTTGCCGTCGACATTGAGGCCGAGGCCGTTCGGCAGGAGCACGCCGAGCGGCGCAAGCACCCGAAGGATCTTCGCCTTGCGGTCGGCGGTCTTGAGGACGACGACCGAGAGACCGACTTCAGGCCTGTCTTCGGCGATGACGTTCTGCATCAGCGCGCACTGTTCGGCCGAGGCGCCTGCCGGCTGGTCGCAGACGATCGACCACGCGCCGTGATTTGACTTCACCGTGCCCGGCGTTGCGTTGGATTGCTGGGCCAAGCTTGCTGCGGGGAGTGCGAAGGCGGCAATTGCGAGCGCGGCCAGGGCGGGCAGCCGGGAGAAGAGGGACAGGCCCATGTAAACCTCAAAAACCTCGAATCATTAGGGCTATTCTTGAAGCGCGCGAGGATAAATGAAAAGCCCTGGTCGTTACATTCCAGTGTCATATGGCCGAAATTGGGCCCTCCCGGTACGAAATCGGCGTGCCGAGGGCCGCTTTCTCTCCGCCGGTGAGCGTGGCTGCCCGCAAATGGGGCGGCGAATGACCGGTCCGCGCGCGGGCGCCGGTGCGTGGGAGGGCTTTCGACCGGTTGCGAGGTCTCCTGTGCGAAAACTTCCGCTTTGTGCAAAAATGCCGCACGAGGTTGCTTGGACAGATGTTGCGGCGCTGGTCAAACTGTGGTTTGAAGCGCTTCAGTATCGCAGGGATTCTGCGTTCCGGGTTTGATCCTGATCAAGCGCATTGGGGAGACGTAATTGTGAAAAACAAGGCCTATGCAGTTCTGGCAGCGCTTGCCTGTCTGCTTTTTGCTTCGAGCGCCTTTGCTGACAAGCCTGTCGACTGGCAGACGAACTTTCAGGCGGCTGCTACGGGCATCATGGAAGAAATCACGTGGTTTGAACACTACACCCTGTGGTTCATCATTCCGATCACACTTTTCGTTCTCCTGCTGCTGGTCATCGTGGTCGTCAAGTTCCGCGAGAGTGCCAATCCTGTTCCGTCGAGGACCAGCCACAATACGCTGATCGAAGTCGTCTGGACGGTCGGCCCGGTTATCGTGCTGCTTTTCCTTGCGATTCCCTCATTCCAGCTTTTGACCGCGCAACTCACGCCTCCGGAGAATCCGGACCTGACGGTCAAGGCGACCGGCAACCAGTGGTACTGGTCCTATGAATATGAGGTCGGCGAAAGCCCGCTCTCCTTCGATAGCCTGCTCCTGAAGGACGAGGATCGTGCGGGCCTCGGCAAAGAGGACAAGGCGCAGTATCCGCGTCTTCTCGCCGTCGACAACGAAGTCGTCGTGCCGGTCGGCAAGACCGTTCGCCTGCTCGTCACGGCTGCCGACGTAATTCATGCCTTCGCCATGCCGGCTTTCGGCGTCAAGATCGACGCGGTTCCCGGCCGTCTCAACGAGACCTGGTTCAAGGCCGACCGCGAAGGTCTCTATTATGGCCAGTGTTCCGAGCTCTGCGGCAAGGATCACGCCTATATGCCGATCGCCGTCCGCGTTGTTGCGCAGGATAAATACGACGCCTGGCTCGCCGCCGCCGCAACCAATGTCGGCGAAGCGAACAAGGCGCTCATGGCGTCCGTCGACGGCGCGGCCAAGGCCGTTGACGTCGCCGACAACGCCGCACAGTAATCGGAAGTGGAGCTTGACCATGGCTGGAACAGCCGTTCATCACGATCAACGCCATGATCATTCCGATCATGGCCACGCGGACCACGCGCACAAGCCGCTGACCTTCTTTCAGCGCTGGTTCCTATCGACCAACCACAAGGACATCGGTACGCTCTACCTGATCTTCGCGATCATCGCCGGCATCATCGGCGGCACGCTGTCGGTCTTCATGCGCGCCGAACTGCAGGAGCCGGGCATCCAGATCTTCCACGGTCTGGCCCAGATGGTCTATGGTTTCGAGGGTGATGCTGCCATCGACGGCGGCAAGCACATGTTCAACGTCTTCACGACCGCTCACGCGCTGATCATGATCTTCTTCATGGTCATGCCGGCGCTGATCGGCGGCTTCGCCAACTGGATGGTGCCGATCATGATCGGTGCGCCGGACATGGCGTTCCCGCGCATGAACAACATTTCCTTCTGGCTGATCGTGCCGGCCTTCTTGCTGGTGCTGCTTTCGATGTTCGTCGAAGGTCCTGCAGGCGCCTATGGCGCGGGCGGCGGCTGGACGATCTATCCGCCATTCTCGACATCCGGCATGCCCGGGCCCGCGATGGATCTCGCGATCCTCGGCCTGCACATCGCCGGCGCCTCGTCGATCCTCGGCGCGATCAACTTCATCACCACCATCCTCAACATGCGCGCTCCGGGCATGACGCTGCACAAGATGCCGCTCTTTGCCTGGTCGGTTCTGATCACCGCCTTCCTGCTCCTGCTCTCGCTGCCGGTTCTCGCAGGCGCGATCACCATGCTGCTGACGGACCGCAACTTCGGCACGACCTTCTTCGCGCCGGAAGGCGGCGGCGACCCGATCCTGTTCCAGCACCTGTTCTGGTTCTTCGGTCACCCGGAAGTGTACATTCTGATTCTGCCGGGCTTCGGCATCGTCAGCCACATCATCTCGACCTTCTCGCGCAAGCCGATCTTCGGTTATCTCGGCATGGCCTACGCCATGGTCGCGATCGGCGCCGTCGGCTTCATCGTGTGGGCGCACCACATGTACACGGTCGGCATGTCGCTCCAGACGCAGCGCTACTTCGTCTTCGCGACGATGGTCATCGCCGTGCCGACGGGTGTGAAGATCTTCTCCTGGATCGCGACGATGTGGGGCGGCTCGATCCGCTTCGCGACCCCGATGGTCTGGGCGATCGGCTTCATCTTCCTGTTCACCGTCGGCGGCGTCACGGGTGTCCAGCTCGCCAATGCCGGCCTCGACCGTGCGCTGCACGACACCTATTACGTGGTGGCGCACTTCCACTACGTGCTGTCGCTCGGCGCCGTCTTCGCAATCTTCGCGGCCTGGTACTACTGGTTCCCGAAGATGACCGGCTACATGTACTCGGAGTTTCTCGGCAAACTGCATTTCTGGGTGATGTTCGTCGGCGTGAACCTGATCTTCTTCCCGCAGCATTTCCTCGGGCTCGCAGGCATGCCGCGCCGTTACATCGACTATCCGGACGCCTTTGCCGGCTGGAACATGGTTTCGTCCTACGGCTCCTACATCGCGGCAGTCGGCGTGCTGATCTTCCTCTTCTGTGTCGCCGAAGCTTTCGCGAAGAAGCGCGTTGCGGGGGATAACCCCTGGGGCGAAGGCGCCAACACGCTGGAATGGCAGCTGTCTTCGCCGCCGCCGTTCCACCAGTGGGAGCAGCTCCCGCGGATCAAGTGACGGGTAACGAACAGAAGCCGCCGGTTTCGGCGGCTTCTCCCCGCCGGCAGGCCGGCGTGACGCGGCTGTTTCTGCCGCAGCAAGTTCAAGGTACGGACATGACGGTCATCGGCAATCACGAGGTAGTTGGCATGGAAGGCGCACCGCGACTTTCCGAGGCCTCTGCACGCGATTATTTCGAGCTCCTGAAGCCGCGTGTCATGTCTCTCGTCGTCTTCACCGCATTCGCCGGGCTCGTCCTTGCCCCCGGCCATATCAATCCGTTCATCGGCTTCACCGCCATTCTATGCATCGCCATCGGAGCCGGCGCTTCCGGAGCGCTGAACATGTGGTACGACGCGGATATCGACGCGGTGATGAGCCGCACGGCCAAGCGTCCGATTCCGGCGGGCAAGATTCTGCCCCAGGAGGCGCTTGCCTTCGGACTGACCCTGTCGGCATTCTCGGTGATCATCCTCGGGCTCGCCGTCCACTGGCTCGCAGCCGGGTTGCTCGCCTTCACGATTTTCTTCTACGTGGCCATCTATACGATGTGGCTGAAGCGCTCGACGCCGCAGAACATCGTCATCGGTGGAGCCGCCGGGGCCTTCCCCCCGATGATAGGCTGGGCCTGCGTGACCGGCGGCGTGTCGGTCGAGAGCATCGTGCTCTTCCTCATAATCTTTCTCTGGACGCCGGCGCATTTCTGGGCCCTGGCTCTCTTCAAGATGGGCGATTACGGCGCGGTCGGCGTGCCGATGATGCCGAATGTCTGCGGCGAGGCGACGACCAAGCGGCAGATCGTCATTTACGCAGTGCTCACCGCAGTCAGCGGCGTCTGTCCCACCTTGCTCGGCTTCGCGAGCCTCGGCTATGGAGCCTTTGCCACGGTCATGGGGCTCGGCTTCGTCTGGTATTCGCTGGGCGTACTGCGCATGCCCGAAGGCGACAAGCGCATGGTGCCGGCGAAAAAGCTCTTCGCATTCTCGATCGCGTATCTTTTCGCGATATTCTCGGCGCTCCTGGTTGATTACGCGATCGCCCGGATCTGGCTTGGAGGCATTGTCTGATGGAAACCGTTGAACTCAACGAGGCTCAGAAGAAGTCCCGCCGCGGCCGCAACATCGCGCTCGGCATCGTGCTGGCGGCCCTGGTCGCAATTTTCTACGTCGTCACGCTGGTCAAGGTCGGCGGCGGCATGGTGAATTGAAGGCGTTGCGCATGGCGGACAATGGGCAGGCAGATCGGAAGGAACGCTCGAACGGCGTGATCGTCGGCACGTGCCTTGCCTTTGTGGCAGGCATGATCGGCATGGCCTATGCGGCCGTTCCGCTCTACGACATGTTCTGCCGGGTCACGGGCTATAACGGCACCACGCAGCGGGTCGAGCAGGCATCCGACCTAATCCTCGACGAGAAGATCAAGGTCACGTTCGACGCCAACGTCGCTGCCGGACTGCCCTGGGAGTTCGTCCCGGTTCAACGGGATATCGACGTCAGGATCGGCGAGACGGTGCAGATCATGTACCGTGCGAAGAACCTGGCTTCCACGCCGACGACGGGCCAGGCGACCTTCAACGTGACGCCGATGGCGGCCGGTGCCTATTTCAACAAGGTGCAATGCTTCTGCTTCACGGAGACGACGCTTGAGCCGGGCGAGGAAATGGAGATGCCGGTCGTCTTCTTCGTCGATCCGGAGATCGTCAAGCCGGTAGAGACGCAGGGCATCAAGACTTTGACGCTGTCCTACACCTTCTACCCGCGCGAACCCTCCAAGCCGGTCGCGCAAGTGAAGGCGAAGGCCGAAAACAAACTTTGACATGAGCGCCTTTTCGGCTATGCCGGACGGCGACAAGAGAGGACTATCGGGGATTATCGACATGGCCGGAGCGCACCAGAAGCAACACGACTATCACATCATCGACCCGAGCCCGTGGCCGCTGCTTGCCTCCATCGGAGCCTTCGTCATGGCCTTCGGCGGCGTCGGCTACATGCGCTATCTCTCCGGCGGCTCGTTCAAGATGTTCGGGCTTGAGTTCGCCAATCCGTGGGTCTTCTTCATCGGTCTGGCGCTGATCCTTTACACCATGTTCGGCTGGTGGTCGGATACCATCAAGGAAGCGCATGAGGGCCACCATACCCGCGTCGTGTCGCTGCACCTGCGCTACGGCATGATCATGTTCATCGCTTCCGAGGTGATGTTCTTCGCTGCCTGGTTCTGGGCATTCTTCGACGCCAGCCTCTTTCCCGGTGAAGCGATCCAGGCCGCGCGCGCCGAGTTCACCGGCGGCGTCTGGCCGCCGAAGGGCATCGAGGTCCTCGATCCCTGGCACCTGCCGCTCTACAACACCGTCATCCTGCTGCTCTCCGGCACGACGGCGACCTGGGCACACCATGCGCTGCTGCACAACGATCGCAAGGGCCTCGTCTACGGCCTGACGCTCACGGTCATGCTCGGCGTTCTGTTCTCCTACGTGCAGGGCTACGAGTATGCGCACGCGCCGTTCGCCTTCAAGGATTCGATCTACGGCGCGACCTTCTTCATGGCGACCGGCTTCCACGGTTTCCACGTGCTGGTCGGCACGATCTTCCTGCTCGTCTGCCTGCTGCGCGCCCTGCGGGGCGACTTCACGCCGAAGCACCACTTCGGCTTCGAGGCGGCGGCCTGGTACTGGCATTTCGTCGACGTCGTCTGGCTGTTCCTCTTCTTCTCCATCTACATCTGGGGTGGCTGGGGCGCGCCGATCGCCCACGGCTGACGCCGTTATGCTTCGATGATGACGGGGCGGCTGAGAGGCCGCCCCGTTTCATTTGAACATATGGCTTATTTCGGCTGGCTGGCGTTTTTGACGCACATGTTCGATTGGACGAATGGCTGCATTGCCGTTACCAATGCCGAGATGGACGAAATCCGGGACATGGTTCCCAACAATACCGCGATCGTGACCAACCCATGAACGAAGACAAGGCGCTCTATCCGCCCGTCGATCCCGTGATGACGGGAATCAAGGGTCTTTGCCCCCGCTGCGGCCAGGGAAAGCTCTTCGACGGGCTGCTGAAGGTTCGGCCGGCCTGCGGCAGTTGCGAGCTCGATTATGGTTTCGCGGATTCCGGCGATGGTCCGGTCGTCTTCGTCATCCTGATCGTCGGCTTCGTGGTCGTCGGCGCGGCGCTCTGGATGGAGATCAATGTCAACCCGCCGCTCTGGCTGCATTTCCTCCTGTGGATTCCGCTTGCAACCGTCTTGAGCCTGGCGCTGACGCGTATGCTGAAGGGCGTGCTCATCAATCTGCAATACCGCAACAATGCACGTCCGGGTGAAATCGACCGTGGTTGACGAGCGCATGCCGGCTCCGCGCAGCCGCGCCGGCCGTGCGGCCGGCGTTGTCCTGGTGCTCGCCGCTTTCGCTGTGCTCGTGTCGCTGGGCACCTGGCAGATGCAACGGCTGCATTGGAAGGAGGCGCTGATCGGCGCAATTGCCGAGCGGCGCTCGGCGCCGGCCGTCTCGTTCGACAAGATCGAGGCCATGGCCGCGGCCGGCGGGGATATCGACTACCGGACAGTGTACGTGTCCGGCGTGTACGACCACGGCAAGGAGCGCCATTTCTTCGCCACCCATGAAGGCCGCACGGGCTTCTACGTCTTCACGCCTCTTATGCTGGCCGACGGCCGGGCCATTTTCGTGAACCGCGGCTTCGTCCCCTTCGAGAAGAAGGATGCCTCCACGCGGGCCGAAGGGCAGATCGCCGGAAGTGTGACCATCAACGGTCTGGCGCGGCCGAAGCTTTCCGGAAAGCCGTCGTCCCTGGTACCGGACAACGACGCCGCCAAGAACATCTTCTACTGGAAGGACCTCGATACGATGGCGGACTCTGCCGGCCTCGCATCCGATCGCGTCGTTTCCTTCTTTATCGATGCCGATGCATCGGACAATCCCGGCGGTCTGCCGATCGGCGGCGTGACCCAGTTCGATCTGCCGAACAATCACCTGCAATATGCGCTGACCTGGTACGGCCTTGCAGCCGCCCTCGTCGCCGTCAGCGGCATCTACATCTACCGGCGCAGGCGGTAGGGCGCGCCGGTTCTTCCTTGTGTGCCCGATCGTTGCCGCTATATATGGCCCATGCCGACATCCGGCTTTGTTCGTTCCACTGGCGTTTTCATGATGGCCCCATCCGCAGCAGCAAAAACCCCGATCACCATCCGCCTCTGCGGGCCGCGTGGCTTCTGCGCGGGCGTCGACCGGGCGATCCAGATCGTGGTGCTCGCGCTCAAGGAGTTCGGCGCGCCGGTCTATGTCCGTCATGAGATCGTGCATAACCGTTACGTGGTGGAGGGGCTCGAAGCCAAGGGGGCGATTTTCGTCGAGGAGCTCGACGAGATCCCGCCCGAGCACCGCAAGCAGCCCGTGGTCTTCTCCGCCCATGGCGTGCCCAAATCCGTTCCGGCCGATGCGGACGAGCGCAATCTCTTCTATCTCGACGCCACCTGCCCGCTCGTCTCGAAGGTGCACAAGCAGGCGATGCGCCATCATCGCATGGGACGCCACGTCGTGCTGATCGGCCATGCCGGACACCCCGAGGTCATCGGCACCATGGGGCAATTGCCGGAGGGGGCGGTCTCCCTCGTCGAGACCGTCGAGGATGCCGACGTCTATATGCCGCCGGACGCGGACAATCTCGGTTTCGTCACGCAGACGACGCTCTCGGTCGACGATACCGCCGGCGTCATCAAGCGGCTGCATGAGCGCTTTCCGAACCTGACGGCGCCTGCGGCCGATTCGATCTGCTATGCCACCACGAACCGGCAGGAAGCGGTGAAGCAGGCGGCGCCCGGCTGCGACCTTTTCCTGGTCGTCGGCGCACCCAATTCATCGAACTCGAAGCGCCTCGTCGAGGTTGCGCTGAGGGCAGGGGCGAAAAAAGCCGTTCTCGTCCAGCGCGCCTCGGAAATCGACTGGGCGACGGTGGGGGATATCTCGATGGTCGGGTTGTCGGCGGGTGCTTCCGCGCCGGAGGTGATCGTCAACGAGATCATCGAAGCGTTCCGCGAGCGCTACGATGCCACGGTCGAGCTTGCCGACACGGTGGAGGAAAACGAGCACTTTCTCGTCAACCGCGAGCTCCGGCACGTCGAACTGACGGGGGCCGACATGGCCTTCGTCAACGGCGAGTAGCGCAGCTAGAGCATTTCAATGTTTCATGGAAACACTGGAAGGCTCTACCCATTTGAACCAACGCACTTCCGGACGGAAACCGTTACACACTTTTCCTGGAAGTGCTCTAGCCGCTTAGATTCTCGCAATTAGCATCTCTGGAAAGTAACGCGCCTTGGCAGTTTATACCGATATCACGGAAGACGAGCTGATCCGTTTCCTCGCCGCCTATGAGGTGGGATCGCTGACCTCCTACAAGGGCATCGCCGAAGGCGTGGAGAATTCAAACTTCCTTCTCCACACGACCAAAGGGGCCTATATCCTCACGCTCTACGAGAAGCGGGTAAACGCCGACGATCTGCCGTTTTTCCTGGGCCTCATGCATCACCTCGCCGAGCGTGGGCTTTCCTGCCCGCTGCCCCTTCCACGCGCCGACGGCAAGCTTCTCGGAACGCTCTCAGGAAGACCTGCGGCCGTGATCTCGTTTCTGGAAGGCATGTGGCTGAGAAAGCCCGAGGCGCAGCACTGCCGCGAGGTCGGCCGGGCGCTCGCATCGATGCACCAGGCGGGTGAGGGCTTTCCCCTGAAGCGCCCCAACGCGCTCTCCGTCGAAGGCTGGCGACCGCTATGGCGGAACTCCGAAGCGCGTGCCGACGAGGTTCAAGCCGGCCTCAAGGACGAGATCGCGACGGAGCTCGCCTTTATCGAGGAGCATTGGCCGAAAGACCTGCCGGAAGGCGTGATCCACGCTGATCTCTTCCCGGACAACGTGTTTTTCCTCGGCGATCGTCTTTCCGGCCTTATCGATTTCTATTTCGCCTGCAACGATTTCCTCGCCTACGACGTCGCCATCTGCCTGAACTCCTGGTGCTTCGAGAAGGATGGCTCCTACAACATCACCAAGGGCATGGCGCTGCTTTCCGGCTATGAGAGCGTGCGGAGATTGACGGCGGAAGAGATCGAGGCGCTGCCGCTGCTTGCGCGCGGGTCCGCGCTCCGCTTCTTCCTGACGCGCCTCTATGACTGGCTGATGACGCCGCCGGGCGCGCTTGTGGTCAAGAAAGATCCGCTCGAATATCTGACGAAGATCCGCTTCCACCGCGCCATCGTCTCGAGCGCCGAATATGGCCTCAGACGCGAAGAGGCCCCGGCATGAAGCACGTCCACATCTTTACCGACGGTGCGTGCTCGGGAAATCCCGGACCGGGCGGTTGGGGCGCGGTCCTGCGCTACGGCGACGTGGAGAAGGAAATGTCCGGCGGAGAGGCGGAGACGACGAACAACCGCATGGAGCTTCTCGCGGCGATCTCTGCCCTCAACGCGCTCAGGCAGCCCTGCGAGGTCGATCTCCATACCGACAGCAAATATGTGATGGACGGTATCTCCAAATGGATACACGGCTGGAAGCGCAACGGCTGGAAAACCGGCGACCGGAAGCCGGTGAAGAACGGCGAGTTATGGCAGGCGCTCGATGAGGCAAGGAACCGCCACAACGTGACCTGGCACTGGGTGAAGGGCCACGCCGGCCATCCGGAGAACGAACGCGCCGACGAACTTGCGCGCAAGGGCATGGAACCGTTCAAGAAGGCGCGTCGTGCGGACGCGGTGAAGTGAATTCGAATGGCATATAGTGCGAGGCTGTGATTTCACTTGCGGCTGCCCCTCACCCTAGCCCTCTCCCCGCAGGCGGGGAGAGGGGACTTTCGGAGCATGCCGCTTGTCCCTTCGCCCCGCTTGCGGGGAGAAGGTGCCGGCAGGCGGATGAGGGGCGAATGCACGCAGCCTTAAGAATCAAAGCAGCTCAAGCATCGCGGCCGCACCGGAAGCGGTCGCCTGTCCCGGGCTTTCCTCGATGTTCAGCGCCTTGACGACGCCGTCCTCGACCAGCATCGAATAGCGTTTCGAGCGGATGCCGAGCGTGCCGGCCGAAAGATCGATCTCCATCCCGATCGCCTTGGTAAAGGCGGCATTCCAGTCCGAGAGGAAATGGATCTTGCCCATGCCGCCGGAATGGGTCGCCCAGGCGCCCATCACATGCAGGTCGTTGACCGCGACAACGGCGATGTCGTCGACCCCGCGCGCAAGAATGGCATCGCGATTTTCCAGATAGCCGGGCAGGTGGTTGAGCGAGCAGGTCGGGGTAAAAGCACCCGGCACCGCGAAAAGAACCACGCGTTTGCCCTTGAAGAGCAGCTCGGTCGTTACCTCGACCGGGCCGTCTGCGGTCTTCTCCTTGAAGGTGGCGTTGGGCAGCTTGTCTCCGACGGCAATGGTCACTGGTCTCTCCTCGTCTCTATGCAGTAGCGGGGTTTCGCAGGACTATAGGGTCGGCTCAATCAAAGGCAAGCATCGTTTCCATGCTGCGGCTGCCCGCGCGCAGGGTGAGCGTGATCGGCTTACCCGCGATGTTCTTGTCCTTGCCGGAGAGCTTCACCGGAACGTCGGCCCGACGCTCGGCGCCCTGCGCATCGTGAAAAACCGGCTTGCCGAAAAAGACGCCGGGCGGCCCGGCGAGAAAGAGATCGGCTGACCCGGCAGCCGCATCCGGCGGCAACAGGAACTCGAGTCGTACCATGCCGGCGGCCGCATCGAATTTCGCGTTCACCACCCTGAAGTTCTCGGACGGCTGCTCCGGCAGTGCGGAGAAAGCCTTTTCGATGCGCGCACCGTCGAGCGGATTGTCGAACTCGCCGCTTTTGAGCGCGACGGTCACATCCCCCTGCACGGGAATGCAGATATCTTCGCAGATGCCGAGGAAGACGGAGGCCCGGATGGTGACGTCTCCGCCGTTGCCGGTCCTCTTCAGCGTCAGCGGGAACGCCACCGGCACATCATATCCGGTGTAGCGTCCCGGTCCTTCGCCGAACGTCTTCGGCACCGGGAAGCGGATCGACTGCAGCGAGACGCCGCCGGAGGGATCGAGGGTGACCTGCGGCGGTATGCCGCTTGCGCCAGGATCCCGCCAATAGGTCTTCCAGCCGGGGTTGAGCCGAACCTCGAGAATGGCGGGAATGGCACCATGCGGCTTCGGTTGCGAAGCGACAATGCGGAAATCGCCGCCGGGTGAGGTCACCCATTCGCTGGCGGCTCCATAGGACCGGGCAGGCAGAAAAAAAGCGAGGAAAAGGCTTGCCGTCGCGATGCGCTGGGCCATCTTCATTGGGGTCGAGCGTCGGGTCATGCCAAAGCTGTATCGCGTTTCGCCGTTGGTCTCCAGCGGTCCCGATATGCCGCTGCGATCATAATTGCTTGATCGGCAAGACGAGAGCATGGACAGGGTGTCGCTTGCGTGGGCGCAAATTTCGGCGAACGCCACGTAGAAGCGCTTTTCATTTCGTCGCGAATTGATAGGCTATCATCATCATGGCGAAAAACGTGCTGCATACGATACGCGAACGCGGCTTCCTTGACGGTCAATTCCTGATCGCCATGCCCGGCATGTTCGACACCAATTTCGCCCGGACGGTCATCTTCGTCTGCGCCCATTCCGAAGATGGGGCGATGGGCTTCATCCTGAATCGTCCGCAGCGCCTGACCTTCCCGGATGTTCTGCTGCACCTGCAGCTTCTCGACCCGGATGAGGCGATCCGCCTGCCGTCGGCTACGCGCGAGTTCCAGATCCAGGCCGGGGGCCCCGTTGAGACCGGGCGCGGCTTCGTACTGCATTCGGACGATTACCTGAGCGACTCCAGCATTCCCGTCAGTGACGACATCTGCCTCACGGCGACGCTCGATATCGTCAGGGCGATCTCGCGCGGCGAGGGACCTCTCAAGGCGACCATGCTGCTCGGCTATGCGGGCTGGGGCCCAGGCCAGCTGGAGGCCGAAATCACCCAGAACGGCTGGCTGACTTGTCCTGCGCAGGAGGAGCTGATCTTCAGCCGGGACCTCGACGAGAAGTACGACAGAGCGCTGGCCCTGATGGGTGTCAGCCCGGCGATGCTCTCGACGGACTCAGGCCACGCCTGAAAACTGATTGATTGCCCCTCATCCGCCTGCCGGCACCTTCTCCCCGCAGGCGGGGCGAAGGGACAAGCGGCAGTCACTCGAGCATCTCTCACGCCGGGGGCTGCAGGAGGAACGTGCCGCCCCATCGCGCAATGAGCGGCTGACGGGGCAGATGCCCTCAAGCCCGCTTCATCAGCGGAAATCGCTCCTTCAGGAGCCTCAGGATCGATTCCGATCCCACCGGCGGACCGAACAGGAAGCTCTGACCGTAGTCGCAGCCCATCTGCGCGAGCTGGATCGCATCCTCCTCGGATTCGATTCCCTCCGCGACCACCCGCATGTCGAGCTCGCGCGCCATCGTGATCACCGCGCGCAGGATGACGGCGCGCTTGTCGCTTGGATCGCGCACCAGCGCCTTGTCGATCTTGATCGTGTCGAAAGGGAAGCGGGTGAGGTAGGAGAGCGACGAGTGGCCGGTGCCGAAATCGTCGAGCGCCAGCCGCAGCCCGGCCTCGCGAAGCTTTTCGAGCACGAGCCTGGCCTGCTCGGGGTTCTCCATGACAAGCGATTCCGTCAGTTCCATTTTGATCTGCGCCGGATCGCAGCGGCTCTTGCTGAGAATCGCGCGCATGTCGTCATAGAGTTCGTTGTTCAGCAGCTGTGCGCTCGACAGATTGATCGAGATGAAGATCGGCAGGTCGCCGGTCTGCGTCTGCCACTCGGCAAGATCGCTCGTGGCCTTGTCGAAGGCGAACAGGCCCAGCTGGTTTATCAGGTCGGAATTCTCCGCGATGGGGATGAATTCGGTCGGCGAAATATTTCCGCGCTTCGGATGGTCCCAGCGCATGAGGGCCTCGAAGCCGGCGATCTCGGCATCGCTGAGGCGGACGATGGGCTGGTATACGAGGGAAAGCTCCTTGCGCTCCATGGCGCGCTTCAGGTCGGCTTCGAGCTGTAGGCGGTCCGAGCCGGAGGTCCGGAAAGCCGGACGGAACGGCTCGACCCGGTTGCCGCCCGCCTTCTTGGCGCGGAACATCGCAAGCTCGGCATCGTCGAGCAGTCCGGCTGCGCTCTGCTCCTGATCGAGCCATGAGACGAGGCCGATCGAAGCGGTCAGGTTGATCTCCCGATTTCCGTAGTTGAGCGGGACCATGATCGCCTTGCTGACCGCATCGGCGAAGTCGGCGATCTTGGCCGGATCGCGCTCGGACATGAGGATCAAGCCGAACTGGTCGCCGCCAAGACGCGCGAGCGTGTCCTGCGGGCGCAGAAGCCTGCGCAGGCGGCGCGTCAGCGCGATGAGGACATTGTCGCCGGCGGCGATCCCCAGCATGTCGTTGACCTGCTTGTAGCGGTCGATGTCGATGGCAAGCACGGTCGGGCGTATCGAGTTGCTGCCGTCGCCCATCAGGAGGATCGCCTGCAGGCGATCGAGAAAGACCTGTCTGTTCGGCAGGCCGGTCAGATTGTCCAGAAGCGCGTTGTGCAAGAGCCGCTCGACCGAATTGCGCTGTTCGGTGATGTCGTTGATGGTCCCGACGCATCGGATGATTTCGCCATTGGCGCCGAGCACCGGGCGCGCCCGGATCGAGAGCCAATGATAATGGCCATCCTCGGCGCGCACGCGGAATTCATGGTTGAGCCGCCCGCGGCGATGTTCGAGCAGCACGTCGAGCGTTGCGCGGAAGCGGTCGCGGTCATCGGGGTGCAGCCGCGGCACCCAGTTGCGAACCGGCCCGTTCATCGTTCCGAGCGAAAGCCCGAGCTGGTGCGAGATATCGGGAATGGTAACGACCCGGTCGCGCGCCACGTCCCAGTCCCAGACGGTATCGCCTGATCCCGTGAGCGCCAGCGCCTGGCGCTCGAGATCGGAGAAAAGACCGAGTTGATAGGCCCCGCCGGAAAAGGCGTGCTGCATGACGGTGAAGCCGATCAGGAGCACGATGAGCACGAGGCCGCCGCCGAGTGCCGGCTGCACGATGTCATTGGCGAGTTGACCGGTCACCGCGAGCCAGGCGCCGAACAGCCACACGAGGATCAACAACCAGGCTGGAACGAGAAGGATCGCGCGGTCATAACGGTTGAAGCCCAGATAGGCGATCAGCACGATGCCGACGGTTGCCGTCAGCGCGAAGGACAGGCGGGCGATGCCGGAGGCGATCGCCGGATCGTAGACGGCGACGCCGAAAAGCAGCCCGAGGCCGAGAATCCATGCGAGCGTCGCGTAGCCGAGATGCTGATGCCAGCGATTGAGATTGAGATAGGTGAACAGGAAGATCACGAGACCGGCTGCGAGGAACACCTCGGTGCCCGCTCGCCATATGCGCTCGTCGTCGGCAGTCACGGTGATGAGCTTCGAAAGGAAGCCGAAATCGACGCAGATATAGGCAAGCACGGCCCAGGCGAGCGCGGCGGTGGCCGGCAACATCGACGTGCCCTTGACGACGAAAAGGATCGTCAGGAAAACCGCGAGCAGCCCGGCGATGCCGAGCACGATACCGCGGTACAGGGTGAAGGCGTTGACGGTATCCTTGTAGGCGTCCGGCTGCCAAAGATAGATCTGCGGCAGCTCCGGCGTGGTGAGTTCGGCAACGAAAGTGATGACCGCACCCGGATTGAGCGTGATTCGGAAGACGTCCGCTTCTTCGCTCGGTTGCCGGTCCAGCGCAAAACCCTCGCTCGGCGTGATCGAGAGTATGCGCTGCGAGCCGAGGTCGGGCCAGAAGAGCTTCGAATTCACGAGCCGGAAATGCGGTGCGACGATAACGCGTTCGAGCTGCTCTTCCGAAACATTGGCGAGCGCGAACACGGCCCAGTCACCCTGGTGATTTTCCGTGCTGGAACGCACTTCGATGCGTCTGACGATGCCGTCCGTGCCGGGGGCGGTCGAAACCTGAAAGGCGTCGCCTCTGCCGCTGTAGATCTCCGTCGTGGCGGTAAGATCGAGCGCCGTGTCCTCACGCGAGATCTTCACCGGCTCGAGCGCATGCGCAACGCCGCCGCCAAGACCAAGGGCGAAAACGACGAGTGCGACCAGAAACGCCGCCAGCCTTGCGGCTGGCCATGCGAGCGGCTTACGGGTCAGGGGCATCAAAGGGGCAAATTCCTGTTGGGTACGGCATCGACGGAGAGGAGCGAAAACATCAAGTGGTCCCGCCACTGCCCGTTTATCTTCAAATATTGTCTCAAATAGCCTTCACGCTCAAAGCCGGCCTTTTCAAGGAGCCGGATGCTCCGTGCGTTTTCTGGAATACAGGCTGCTTCGATACGGTGCAACTCGAGCCCCTTGAAGATGTAGGGGATCGTCAGCTTCAAGGCCTCGTACATATGGCCCTGTCCGGCATGTTTCTGGCCCATCCAGTAGCCGATCATGCAGTTCTGCGCAGCGCCGCGGCGGATATGACCGATGGTGAGACCGCCAAGCAGCGTTTCGTCCGGCTTGTGGAAGAGGAAGAGCGGCACGGCCTGACCGGAGGCAAATTCCTGCTCGTTGCGATTGACGCGGCTGCGAAAGGCGCCTTCGGTCATTTCATCGGCGCGCCAGGTAGGCTCCCACGGCTCCAGGAAGGCGCGGCTTTCGCTGCGCAAGCGATACCATTGCCGGTAGTCGGCGTAGCGGGGGAGGCGGAGCAGATAATGCTGGCTGGCGATCTCGACCGTCTCCGGCTGCCGCGAAAGGAACCGAAAAACCGATCTTGTCATCTATGCCTCCAGGCCAGGACCGCGTCGATGCCGCAGTTCGGTCGAACCGAATGCATGTCGCCCAAACAATATGCGGCGGTTTTGGACGACGACCTGCACGAGAACAATGCCCTAGGGCACGTCGGATGGATCCGATCGAACGCGATGCGCTTCAGGGCACTGTCTCATTGCGAAACGTGGCACAAGTTTACGCCCAAATCGAATCCGATTTTAAGAATTGTACAAGGAAAAAGAGGACCTTGAAGGAAGGCATGCGACCGGCAGGGGCCGGTCAGCTCGCCGCAGCATGTATCGCGTCCGCCTTCGTGGTCAGCGAGGACAATATGTCGTTCAGGGGAGCCAGCTGTCCGAGCGGACCGATGGCCGACAACGTCGGAACCGTGTCGAAGAACAGGCGGCCGGCCAGGTCGGTGAGGCGCTCGATGGTGATGCCCGACAGGCGTTCCATCAGTTCCTCATTGGGGATCGGCCGGCCGTACAGCATCATCTGCCGTGCGATTTGTCCCGCACGCGCGGCCGGGCTTTCCTGGCCCATCAGCAATTGCGCCCGGATCTGTGCGCGGGCACGCTCGATCTCCTGCTGATCGATGCTCAAGGACGACTTGCGCAATTCATCGACGATCACCGGCATCAGCTCCGGCAGGTTTTCTCCGCCCGTTGCCGCATGCACGCCGAAGATGCCGGTATCGGAAAAGCCCCAATGGAAGGCGTAGACCGAGTAACAGAGGCCCCTGTGTTCGCGCACTTCCTGGAACAGGCGGGACGACATGCCGCCGCCGAGGATGTTGGCAAGGATCTGCGAACAATAGAAATCACGGGCGTGATAGGCCTTGCCTTCGAAGCCGAGCAGAACCTGCGCGTCCATCAGGTCGCGGCTCTCGCGGCTGTCGCCGCCGGTGTAGCGCGCGGTCTCGATGACGGGAGCGCAAACGGGTTCGGCGGGCAGGGAGGCGAAACGCTCCTCCACCTGGCGCACGATGGTGTCGTGATCGACGGCGCCGGCGGCTACGATGAAGGTGCGGTCGGTCGTATAGTTGCGGCCGAGATACTGGCGGATCTGATCCGCGCTGAAGGACATCACCGTTTCCGGCGTGCCGAGGATCGGCCTGCCGACCGTCTGGCCACGATAGGCGGTCTCGGCAAAACGATCGAAGACGACGTCGTCCGGCGTGTCGTCCGCCGCGCCGATCTCCTGCAGGATGACCTGCTTCTCACGACGCAGCTCGTCCGCCTCGAAGGTGGATTCCGTCAGAATGTCGGCGAGGATATCGACCGCCAGCGGCAGATGGTCCTTGAGTACGCGGGCATAGTAGGAAGTCGTTTCGGTCGAGGTGGCGGCGTTGACCTCGCCGCCCACATTCTCGATTTCCTCGGCGATCTGGCGGGCGCTGCGCCGCCTCGTGCCCTTGAAAGCCATGTGCTCCAGGAGATGCGCAATTCCGTGTTCATTCACGGTTTCGTTGCGCGAACCGGACTTGATCCAGACTCCGAGCGCCACGCTTTCCAGATGCGGCATTCGCTCGGTAACCACCGTCAGCCCGGAAGGGAGCCGGGTGCACTCAACTTTCATCATCCGTGATCTTTCGCTCTATTCCCGAACGCGGGTACGCTCGCCGATGAAGGTTTCGACGCTCTTGAGCTCCGGATCCAGGATGTCGAAACGCTCCGCCCTAGTCATGAGATCAGCAAGCCACGTCGGAAGCGTGGGGTCAATACCACTTGCCGATTTTACTGCGGCGGGAAATTTTGCCGGATGGGCAGTCGCAAGGGTGACCATCGGGGCGGAGTTCTTCTCGTGCTTGGTTGCCACGAAAACGCCGATTGCCGTATGCGGATCAAGGAGATAGCCGGTCTCGTCGAAGGTCTTGCGGATCGTTTTCGCCACATCTTTCTCCGAGGCGCGGCCGGCGCGAAATTCCTTGCGGATTTTTTTCAGCGCTGCGTCGCCGATCGTGAACGAGCCGGATTGCCTGAGGCTCGCCATGGCCGCGCGGACTTCCGCCGGATCGCGCTCGTTCGCCTCGAAGATGAGCCTTTCGAAGTTCGACGAGATCTGGATGTCCATCGAAGGCGAGGTCGTCGCCTTGACGTCGCGCATCTCGTAGCGGCCGTTCTTCAGCGTGCGCGCCAGAATGTCGTTTTCGTTGGTGGCGATGATCAGCTTGTCGATCGGCAGACCCATGCGCTTGGCGACGTAGCCTGCGAAAATATCGCCGAAATTGCCGGTAGGCACGGTGAAGGAGATCTTCCGGTCGGGCGCGCCGAGAGCGACCGCCGTCGTGAAATAGTAGACGATCTGGGCCATGATGCGCGCCCAGTTGATCGAATTGACGCCGGAAAGCTTCACGCGGTCGCGGAAGGCCTGGTCGTTGAACATGGCTTTGACCAGGTTCTGGCAGTCGTCGAAATTGCCTTTGACGGCAACCGCGTGCACGTTCGATGCCGTGGACGTGGTCATCTGTCTTTGCTGCACCGGCGACACTTTGCCCTGCGGAAAGAGGATGAAGATGTCGGTGCGGTCGCGGCCGGCGAAGGCGTCGATCGCGGCACCGCCGGTATCGCCTGATGTCGCTCCCACGATCGTCGCCCGCTCGCCCCGTTCGGCAAGAACATAGTCCATCAGCCGGGCGAGCAACTGCATGGCGACGTCCTTGAAGGCGAGCGTCGAACCGTGAAAGAGCTCCATCACGAAAGCGTTCGGTCCGGTCTGGACCAGGGGTGCTACGGCCGGATGACGGAAAGTGGCATAGGCCTCGTCGATCATCTCGCGGAACTTGGCCGCCGGGATCTCGCCATTGGTGAAGGGTTCGAGAACGGTGAAGGCGATCTCCTGATAGGATTTGCCGCGCAGCGCCCGGATCTCCTTCTTCGAGAGTGCCGGCCATTCCTTCGGCAGGTAAAGCCCGCCGTCGCGGGCAAGTCCCGCCAGAAGAGCATCGCAAAAGCCGAGAGAGGCCGCTTCTCCCCGTGTCGAAATATACTTCACCATCGTCATCCTTCGTCGTTTGCGCGTCTGAATGAGACGCGCGGCGCTGCAGGCGCTTTTGCGTCAGTCCCTGGCAAATCGCGCGGCCATTCTTGTCACCGTGGCAATTTCACGTCGGTATCGGAAATTTCGGTTGGGGGGCGTGGACCGGTCGATTTTTGATTTCGCCGCTGCTATAGACGATGCCCGAAGGTCAAGAAAGGCCTCCAGCCGTTTTCGGCCCTGAGCTCGAGTTGACCCGACGCGGTCTCGAGCTCTCGCCCGTTGAAGCCGGCTGCGGCGAGTTTGGCTTGCTACAAGCCGATATCATCGCGGTTCGGGAGTTCGTCCGTTCAGTAGAGGTTGTGCAACGTGTCTGGCAAAGTATCTCGCCGTCTTCTCGCAGTATCCCTCCTTTTGGCCGCTGCCGGCTGTAACAAGACGCAATCGGGTGGCGCCATCGACGCCGGCGGAAGTGCGACGGCGCCGACACCTGCGGTGATCCAGGCGGCCTGCCCGCCGATCAGCCTTCGGGACGGTACCTCCTCCTACCGAACCTATGCAAAGGGTGCCAAGGACGATCCGAGCAAGATCGTCTATCAGGCCTCGCTTGCCGACACGACGCGCCAATGCGTGCAGAGCCCGGACAAGCTGACGATGACGGTCGTGGTGCAGGGTCGCGTGGTCGCCGGTCCAGCCGGCGGGCCGGGCAAGGTGACGCTGCCGATCCGCGTTGCCGCCACGGATGGCGAAAAGACGCTTTACTCGGAGCTCACCCAATACCCGGTCGAAGTGCCGGCGGGCAGCGCCACCACCCAGTTCGTTTTCACCAAGGCCGATGTGACGCTTCCCGCCGGCGCCGGCGCCGAAGCGAAGGTCTTCGTGGGATTTGACGAAGGTCCGTATAGGGCGAAGTAATACCCGCCCCTCATCCGGCCTGCCGGCCACCTTCTCCCCGCAGGCGGGGCGAAGGACACGAGCGGCACGCTCCCAGCTCTTCCTTGGCGTTGAAAGTGCGGAGGCGATGCCGCTTGTCCCTTCTCCCCGTAAGACGGGGAGAAGGTGCCGGCAGGCGGATGAGGGGCGAGCTCAACTCGCTCAGCGGCCGCTTACTCGACCGCGACGCTCTGGCCGCCTTCCCACTTGTAAAGCGAGAAGCTTGGCGAGGTGAGATCGCCGCTTTCGCCGTAGGTCAGCTTGCCGATGACCGTGTCGATCGCCTCGCCTGACTTGATGGCGGTGGCAACGGCAGTCGCGTCCTCGGTCGAGCCCGCCTTCTCGATACCCGCCTTGAGAACCTGCACGGCGGCATAGGCGTTGAGCGTGAAGGCTTCCGCGGGGATGTTCTTGGCCTTGAGGGCCTCGATCACCGGTGCGGCGGCCGGGTTGCGGGTGGCGTCGCTGGCATTGGTGTAGACGGTGCCCGATGCGGCTTCGCCGCCGATTGCCCAGAACTCGGTGTTGGAAAGACCGTCGCCGCCGAGGAGCTGCGCCTTCACGCCCTGGTCATGCATCTGGCGAGCGAGCAGCCCGCCCTCCGCGTGATAGCCCCCGAAATAGACGACGTCGACATTCTCGGCCTTGAGGCGGGTGACGATCGCCCCGAAATCCTTCTCGCCGGGCGTCAGGCCTTCATAGACCACCTCGGTGATGCCGCCTGCGTTGATCGCAGCCTTGAATCCGTCGGCAAGACCCTTGCCATAGGCTCCCTTGTCGTGAAGCACGGCAACGCGCTTGTCCTTGAAGTTCTTGACGACGTAGTCGGCGGCGACGACGGCCTGCTGATCGTCGCGTCCGCAGGTGCGCAGAACGTTCCACAGGCCGCGGGTCGTCAGATCCGGGGTGGTCGCCGTCGGCGTGACCATCAGGATACCGTTTTCCGCCAGCACGTCGGATGCCGGCATCGAGGTGCCGGAGAGCACCGGTCCGACCACGTATTGTATGCCTTCGCCCGCCAGCTGGTTGGCGACCGAGACGGCCTGCTTGGGTTCGCCCGCGTCGTCGACGATCTTGACGACGAGCTTCTCGCCATTGACGCCGCCGGCGCTGTTGATCGCTTCGACCGCCGCTTCGGCGCCGTTCTTGACCTGCTCGCCGAAGGCAGCAACGGGACCGGTGAGCGGCGTGATGACGCCGATGGTGATGTCGGCATGGGCGAGCGGCGCAAACGCGACGCTGGCTGCCAGTGCCATTCCGGTCAATCGTGAAAGACGCATGGTGTTTCCTCCTTGGAAAATTCCCCCTTCTGGGGGTTTGCTTGATATGCCCGCGCGCAGTCTGAAAATCGGTCGATTCTCGGAGGAAGTCCATGCGCCTTCAATGCGGCATGGAGTCCTCGCCCGCCCTAAGCCGTCATGGACTCCGACCATTCCGCGAGCGCGGCGATTACTCCGGGAAGCGCCGCCATTCGCGAGATGACCGTTTCGGCGCCGGCTTCCGTCAGCTTGTCCGCATGGGCTGCGAACGTATGCGAACCGCCGGTGAAACCGACGACGCGCATGCCCGCCGCGCGGGCGCCATGAATGCCGTGAACCGAATCTTCGATGACAAGAACGCGTGCCGGATCGACGCCGAACTGGGCCGCCCCATGCAGGAAGATGTCAGGCTTCGGCTTGACGCGATCCGGGCCAAGGTCGCGCGCGGAGTAGATGTGTTTGCCGAAATGATCCCTGATGCCGACTTTGCCGAGCATCATCGCAAGCCGTTGCGAAGTGGAGTTCGAGCAGATGCAATGCGGAAGCGTCAGTTGCATGAGCGCCGGCCGCACGCCTTCGATGATCTTGACGTCGCGGGCAAGCCGCACGTCGAGAATGGCATCGACCTTGTCGATCAAGGAGGCGGAAAGCGGAATGCTCGCTTCCTTCTCGACCGCCAGCAACGTGTCGCGCCAGGTCATGCCGGAAAAGCGTTCGGACATTTCCTCGATGCTGATCGGATAGCCCGCTTCCGTCAGCAACCCGGCCTCGACTTCCGAGGCGATGATTTCCGAGTCGACGAGCACGCCGTCGCAGTCGAAGATGATGAGGTCGATACCGGTCATAAATCGGTTCCTTGGGAGAAAGGCGCCGCCGGCAGGGGAGGAGCTGAAAAGCGGCGCGGGAAATGGTGGCCGCAGCTTTATACGATGGCGGATCAAAGCTCAACCTGGAGCAGGAGACGGAGAACCGGGGATTGTGGCCGATTCAACTCGCAATCGTCGCAGCCGACGGTACAAATCGTCGTGATCACCGCGGGAAGAGCTCCAGAAAGGCCTTCTCGCCCGGCGCCGTAAAGCGAACCGCCCGGCTGTTCTGCTCCCGTTTCGCCCAGCCCTTGTCGATGAAGAGCGTCAGCAATGCCTCTCCCAGCGAGCCGGCGAGATGCGACCGCCGCTCGCTCCAGTCGAGGCAGGTGCGGCAGATCGGCCGCCGGGATTTCCTGAGCGCGGCGTAGTCGATCCCGAGCGACTCGATGCGGACACGCCCGGCATCGGTCAGAGCCAGATCGTCTTCGCCCGCCGTTTCGATCTGCCGGGCCCCGATCAGGCTGTCCAGCATGCGCACGCCGTAATCGCCGGCAAGATGGTTGTAGCAGACGCGCGCCTTGCGCAGTGCCGGGTCCTTCGGTCCGGGCCGCGAGCGCGTCAGGCCGCGCCCGGCGGCAAAACCCATGAGGCTTTCGAGCATGAGCCCGACCTCGTCCTCGCTCAGCGCGTAATAGCGGTGCCGGCCCTGCTTGCGCTGTGTCAGCAAGCCGCCCGCCTCCAGCTTGGCGAGGTGCGAACTGGCGGTCTGCAGCGTGATGCCGGCCTGGGCTGCAAGCTCCGTCGGCGTCAGCGCCTGGCCGCCCATCAGAGCGGTCAGCATGTTTGCGCGTGCGGGATCGCCGATCAACGAGCCGATCAGAGCTATGTCCGGGCCTTCCTTCATACTTCGATGATAATCGAAGTATCGCGGACGGGCAAGACCCGGATCGGCGGCGCCTGGACGATGACTCCTGCGGCGACGCAAATTTTTCCGGCGCCTTCAGGCTTTGGTAACCATCTTCGGTAACCATAAGCCTATCGTCAGTCCGAGTAAGCGTATTTGCGAGTTGCCAATGTCATCAGTTGTTTCGCTTGCCGAAATCTCCCGTGCCGCCCGTCCGCTGAACTGGCTGGACAGCATCATCAAGGGAGATTGCGTGGCCGCGCTGAACGCGCTTCCCGATCATTCGGTCGATGTCGTCTTCGCCGACCCGCCCTATAATCTTCAGCTCGGCGGCACGTTGCACCGGCCCGATCAGTCGCTGGTCGATGCAGTGGACGACGATTGGGACCAGTTTGCTTCCTTCGAAGCCTATGACGCTTTCACCCGCGCCTGGCTGCTTGCCTGCCGGCGTGTCCTGAAGCCCACCGGCACGCTCTGGGTCATCGGTTCCTACCACAATATCTTCCGGGTCGGCGCGATCCTCCAGGACCTGCACTTCTGGGTCTTGAACGATATCATCTGGCGCAAGACCAACCCGATGCCGAACTTCAAGGGCCGCCGCTTCCAGAACGCGCATGAAACGCTGATCTGGGCGACGCCGAACGCCAAGGCCAAGGGTTATACCTTCAACTACGAAGCGATGAAGGCGGCGAACGACGACGTTCAGATGCGCTCCGACTGGCTGTTCCCCATCTGCTCCGGTTCCGAGCGGCTGAAGGGCGACGACGGCAAGAAAGTACACCCGACGCAAAAGCCGGAAGCGCTGCTTGCCCGCATCCTGATGGCCTCGACCAAGCCCGGGGACGTCGTGCTTGATCCGTTCTTCGGCTCCGGCACCACCGGGGCGGTCGCCAAGCGCCTCGGCCGGCACTTCGTCGGGATCGAGCGCGAGCAGGACTATATCGATGCCGCCGCCGAACGTATCGCGGCCGTGGAGCCGCTCGGCAAGGCCACGCTCTCGGTCATGACCGGCAAGAAGGCGGAGCCGCGCGTCGCCTTCAACACTCTGGTGGAAAGCGGGCTCATCAAGCCCGGCACGGTTCTGACGGATGCGAAGCGCCGCTACAGCGCGATCGTCCGCGCCGACGGCACGCTGGCGTCCGGCGGCGAGGCTGGATCCATTCACCGCCTCGGCGCAAAAGTGCAGGGCCTCGACGCCTGCAACGGCTGGACCTTCTGGCACTTCGAGGAGGGAAGCGTATTGAAACCGATCGACGAGCTCAGATCCGTCATTCGAAACGACCTGGCAAAACTGAACTGATCAACCAGTTCCGCCTGGGTCTTCGATAGGCGCCCCCTTCCGGTTTTTGTGCCTTCAGTCCCGGATGAGCGCTTTAAACGCCCGGAATCCGAAGAGGATTCCGGGCGTTTGTATCAATGCGGGGCGTCAGCCGATTACAGCATGGCAGCCGCTGCCAGCGAGGGTGCCGCGTCCGAAGGCTGGATACCGTAGGCCGCGAGATCGGCTTTCAGCCTTTCGGCGCCGGTGAACTGAACCGCGTGCCAGCCGGCCGCTCGCGCGCCTTCGACATTGGCGGCGCTGTCGTCGATGAAGAGCGTCGCGCCCGGATCGAGGTCGAAGGCCTCGGCGTGGGTCCGGTAGATGGCGAGATCGGGCTTGATGAGCCGAACGTCGCCGGAGACCGTGACCCCGCGCGGCAGGGTCAGGAAGGGATAAAGCTTCTGCGCCTCCCGGAAGGTGTCGGAGGCGAAATTGGTCAGCATCGTGACGTCCCAGCCGTCGGCGATCAGGCCTCCCATGATGGCGACCGTCTCCACATAGGCGTGCGGTACCATTTCATGCCAGTGCCGGCGAAAGGCGCGGATGTGATCTTCCCTTTCCGGATGATTGCGGATGAGGATTGCCTCCGCCTCTTCCCAGGAGCGGCCGCGATCCTGCTCTATGTTCCAGTCGGACGTGCAGACATTGGCGAAGAACCAGCTGCGTTCCGCCTCGTCCGGGACGAGGCGGGAATAGGGAAGGTTCGGATCGTAATGGATCAGCACCTTGCCGATGTCGAAAACGATGTGGCGGATATCGATGCTGCTCATTGGTATTCCTGCCGATCCTTGGCTTGCGATGGAAATTGGGCCGGAGCGGCCGGAAAGCGCTCCGCTTTGCATTTATCCCGCTTCGAACGCATGCGGTATAGCCTTGGCGATTGCCTTTTTCATGACAGTCGGAAGCGCCTGCGCCCTGAGCGAGGCGAGCGGCTCCCACCACCCGCTCGTGTCCGTTCGCGCCTCTCCGATATCGGCGCGCCCGACCCTGGCCCGAAAGACGGACAGGTGCAGCTCGAAATGCGTGAAGACGTGGTTGACGGTCCCGCATGGCTCCCACTCTGCGGGGAAGGGATGAGCGTCTATCGACGTGTCGCCGTCGCGGCGCGACGTCCAGTCCGTGCCGGGCACCTCTGTCATGCCGCCGAGGAGGCCCGTTTCGGGGCGCTTGCGAAGATAGACCGCCTCGAGGCCGTCGACGGCGACGAAGGCCGCACCCAGGCGCAACGGCTTCTCCTTCTTTGCTGCCTTGCGCGGAAATGTCTCCGGGTCGGCTGTTTTCAGGGCCCGGCAATCCGTACGAAAGGGACAGAGCGAACAGGCAGGCCGTTTCGGCGTGCAGATCGTCGCACCGAGATCCATCATCGCCTGGGCGAAATCGCCCGGCCGGTCGGCCGGGGTCAGCGCCTGGACGAGGGCTCGCATTTCGGGCTTGGCCGCGGGCAGCGGCGTTTCGACGGCATGGAGGCGCGAGATCACGCGCTCCACATTGCCGTCGAGAACGGCACTTGCCCGGTTGAAGGCGATCGCGGCGATGGCTGCGGCGGTGTAGTCGCCGATGCCCGGCAGCGCTTTCAGCCCCTCTTCGCTATCGGGAAAACGGCCGCCATGATCGCGGGCGACCGCTTCCGCACATTTCTTCAGGTTCCGCGCGCGGGCGTAGTAGCCGAGGCCGGCCCAGGCCTTCATCACATCCTCGGTGTCTGCCGCGGCAAGGTCGCCGACCGTCGGCCACAGGGCGAGGAATTTCTCGAAGTAAGCCTTGACCGCCTGGACCGTCGTCTGCTGAAGCATCACCTCCGACAGCCAGACGCGATAGGGGTCGGCAACCGCACCTTTCCGCGCCGCTGCCGGCGGCACCCGCCATGGAAGGTCGCGGTGGTGACGATCGTACCATTCGAGAAGAAGTGCGGCGCTCGCCGCCTGTGGAAGATCGCGCATCATTTGCCGGGAGGTCCTTTTGCGGCCTATACTTGGCCGATGCCGGCTTGAGCCGCAAGGTTCGATCGAAATTGCAAACAGAAAGTCGTTCCGTGAGTGAGAGAAAGACCCGAAAGGGCGTCGTTCAGATCAGCGAAGTTGCCAACGGCCTGATCGATCCGGTGCTGGCGAAGCGTGCCGGCATCAACACGATGCTGCTCGGCTCGTGGGACGAAATCGCGGGCGCGGAGTTTGCCGATTGCACCCGGCCGGAAAGAATTGCCTGGCCGCGCCGCGCTTCCGAAATCGCCGGCGAAGGCCGCTACCAGCCGGGTGTGCTGACGGTCGCGTGCGAAGGCGCCCGGGCGCTTTTCCTGACTCATGCCCAGGGCGAGCTGATCCAGCGCATCAACGGCTTCTTCGGTTTCCACGCAATCGGCCAGTTGCGCATCGTCCAGAAGCCGGTCGCACCGCCGCCCAAGCGCTACAGCCGCCCGCCGCCCCTTGTCGGCGAGGCTGCCCGGCGGCTCGAAACCATGATGGAAGGCGTCGAAAGCGAGGCGCTGAAGGCGGCGCTCAAGCGGCTCGGCACTGCCGTTCTGTCGACGCAGCGGCGATGACGGTCACAATTGTTTGAACGCTGTCGAAACACCCCCTCTTGTCGCCCCGCACGTGGCAAGTTATCGAAATCACGCTTCAATTTCCCTCGAGTAGAACACGGGTCCTGTCCATGTCCGCTTCCCAAACAAGCCTTCCGAAACGCCTGCTGAGCGGCGTCGCCGTTGCAGCGCTCGCTATGGCGCTCGCAGCCTGCAGCGATGAAAAGAAGGAGGCGGCTTCAACGACGCCCGCCGAGACCACGGCGAGCACCGATGCGACGACCACCGCCTCGACGTCTCAGGCGCCTGCCGCCGCGAGCGTGGCGAAGCCCGCGACCGAGGTGGCGCAGGCCTCTACCCCAGCCGCCAAGGTCGAGTTGCCGAAGTCGGAGGGCAGCGTCGACATGGCGAAGCTCCTGGAGCCCGGAGCGCTGCCGGAAATGGCGCTCGGAGAAGCCAATGCGCCGGTCACCATCGTCGAATACATGTCGATGACCTGCCCGCATTGTGCCAATTTCCACAACGATACCTTCGACGCGATCAAGGCGAAGTACATCGACAGCGGCAAGGTACGCTTCATCGTCCGCGAATTCCCCTTCGATCCGCGCGCGGCAGCCGCCTTCATGCTGGCGCGCTGTGCACCGGAGGGGCAGTATTTCCCGATGGTTTCCATGCTGTTCAAACAGCAGGAGCAGTGGGCGGCTGCACAGAACGGCCGCGATGCACTCCTGCAATTGTCGAAACTCGCCGGTTTTACACAGGAGAGCTTCGAGGCCTGCTTGACGAACCAGAAACTTCTGGATGATGTGAATGCAGTCATGCAGAGGGGCGCCAAGGAATTCGGGGTCAAATCGACGCCGACTTTCTTCGTCAACGGTGAGCACTATTCGGGGGACATGTCGGTTGACGTTATGTCGGCCCTCATCGACAGCAAGCTCTGATCCTTCGCTTTTGATTCCGACGGGCGACGGCAGCAGCCGTGCGCCCGTTTTT